>JAANMU010000061.1_pt1 | contig 124917 bp, 120 predicted proteins | sample 7279701 | NCBI WGS metagenome assembly JAANMU01 (sample SAMN14094539, study PRJNA606508) | bioreactor metagenome | isolation source: A lab-scale SPAN reactor treating ammonium-rich wastewater day 57 | place: Ireland: Galway | collected 2017-03-13
CTAACCTCGAGCAGGTGCCTGAGGCGGGTGCAATGGTCCTGGTGATGTTTCCCAAAGCCGGCGATGCCCCCAATTTCCCCGCCCGAGTGCTGGCGGTCTGCCCGTGAGCAAGGCGATTTTGAGCACGCTGGCGGCGGTGGACGTGGTGCTGGCCGTCCTTTGCCTCAAGCTCCGACTGCTGGGGGCGGCCGTGTTGCTGGGCTTTGCCGCCCTCTGGCTGCTGCGTTTCTCCAGTCCTCGTCCGGCCGCAGGGCGAGACGCCGGTTACGCAGTGCTGCTCAACTTGCTGCTGGCTCTCGGTCTGATCTGGCTGCGCCCGTCGCTGCTGCTCTTCGCCCTGGTTTACGCATTGCTCGCCCTGGCCGCCCTGGTGGCCATTCGACGCGCAAAGGAGGCACGATCGTGAGTCTCAAGCCGGTGTTTGCCCGCTTTCTGGCCCTGCTCTTGATGCTCCTCGACGGCATCCTGGGCTTCATTTTGATCTGGTTTGATGGGCCGGTACGTTTGCTGGGGCTGGTTTTCCTGGCATCCGCCCTGTGCCTCGGGGTTTCCTCGTTCTGGAAGGAGTCGCTCGTGACCCTGACGTTGGCCCACTATGCATCCCTGGTCAACCTGACCGTGCCGGTGACGACGTGGGCTTTCGGGCACATGAGCTGGGGCTGGGCGTTGGTCCTGGGGGGCCTGAGCCTCTTCGTCTATCGCTACGGGCAGGAAGTGCAGGTGCCGTAAAGCACCAGCTCGTGACCTTCGAGGCGGAAGCCGGGCGGAGAGAGAGCCGAAAGATCGCCCGGGCAACCCTCCACCTCGAACACCTTGCCGCAGGCGCGGCAATGGAAGTGGTGGTGGTGGTGCTTGCCGGCCATCTCGTAACGGGGGGCTTCGCCGGGTAGCTCGATGCGGGCAATCAGCTCTTCCTCTTCCAGCCCTTTGAGATTGCGGTAGACGGTGGCGATCCCCAGGCCCGGGGAGAATTCTCGGGCCGCCGTCAGCACCTCGGCCGGGCTCAGCGGGCGGTCGGCCTCGACGAGAGCCCTGCGAATGGCATCGCGCTGGCGGGTGTTGCGTTCCACAAGGTCGGAAGTTCTCGCCGGCCGGCCTGGTTTCCCCCCGCTAACTCGCCGCGCGTTGCTTGCCGCCGTTCAAATGTTCCCCTCGTTCTGATTTCACCAGAGCTCAGCGAGTGGCCACGTCCACGATGCGGCCCTCGCTGGCCGGGTTGAGCTGGCCGTTCTTGGCCACCATATACTCCTCCAGGGCCTCCATTACCGTGTTGCCGACCTCGTGATACTGGCCTCGGGCCAGCGCGTCGTAGCCCAGCTTGCCGGTAGCCAGGTAGTCCTCCAGCGCGATGGTATACTCGCGCTCTGGCTCGAGCGGCTTGCCCCCCACCTCCACGCTGAGCACACGCTCGCCCTGGGGCCGGGTGCTGTCGTACTGGAACTTGAGCCCGGAGACCTGCAAGAAGCCGAGCTGCAGGCCGTGGTCTTCCTCCCACTCGAGCAAGGAGTGCTCCAGCGCTTCGCGCACGTCGCTACCCTTGATTTTGCCCACTTTGAGCTGGCCGCCGTAAGGGGTTACGTCGTAGAGCTGGCCACGGGTCACCGGACCGGCCGGCAGGTCGGAGCGCAGCCCCTCGGCGTTGGTGAAGGCCAGCTCGGCTCCGGCCATTTCGCGCATGGCATCGCAGACGAGGTTGCCGACCCCGGAATCGGTGGTTCGGCTGCGGGTCAGGCTGGCCGGCAGGTGGGCCACCACCGCGCCCATGGCCACCCGGGCGCGCTGCTCGTAGCTCTGCACCAGGCGCTCGATCTCGGGGTCGCCGGGGATCTCTTCCGGATTGACGGTGAGCAGCTTGAAGTCGACACCCACCACCCGTTTGGTGGCCAGGTCGACCTCCAGGTCGAGCTGCCCCAGCTCCTTGCCCAGAGAGCCGGCCTGCACCAGGATGTTGCCGGCCACTTGGAGAGGTTTCTCGGTTCGATCGTGGCTGTGCCCGCCCAGAAAAATGAGCCCCTGGCCAGGGAACTGCTCGGCCATGCGGGTGTCGGCCGGCAGGCCGCAGTGACTCACGACGACCAGCACCTCGGCACCGTCCTGGCGGGCCTGGGCGACCTGCTCGCGCAACGCGCCCTCGGCCGTCTGGAAGCGAGCTCCGCGCACCCGATCGGCCCGCTGCTGGGTGCCGGTATCCTCGGTGACCAGGCCGATGAAGGCCACCTTCAGGCCGCCCAACTCGCGAATGAGGTAAGGAGAGGTGTTGGGCAGCCGGCTGCCGTCGGTTTTTTCCACATTGGCCAGCACCACCGGGTGGCGAGTGGCCTGCAGGCGCTCCTCCAGAACCGGAACGGTCCACTGAAAGTCGTGGTTACCCAGGGTGGCCACGTCGTAGCCAACCCGGTTCATGATGTCCACCATCGACCGGCCCTGGTCGAAGTCGGTGGTCAGCGCCCCGTGGACGGCGTCGCCGCAGTCGACGAGCGCGGTATTGCCAGGGTTCTCGGCTTTCTTCTGCGAAACCAGGGTGGCCAGGTGGGCGGCGCCGCCCAGTTTGACCTTCTGGCCCAGCACCACCTTGTCTTCCACCGGCAGCACGAAGCCGTGCACGTCATTGGTGTGCAGCAACGTGAGTCGCACACTCGGATTGTTCAGCCCCCCTCCCACGCTCGGGGTCTGCATCGAAAATTACTCTCCTTTGGCCTGGCGAACCGTGTATTCGGCGTTGGGAGCGATGCTGGCCAGCACCGCGCTGGTGGCGAAGTCCTGGCTGGCCTTGCCGTCCTGGCGCTCGACGAGCACCACCCGGTCGATTTCGTCGTAAGATTTCTTAGCTGCCACCACGTTCATCAGCGCTGCTTGCAGGGGCGACAGGCTGGGGTTGAAGGCGGCGTTCTCGATGTAAGAGCCGGTGAAGACCGAGCCGTCCTTCGTTTGCACCGCCACGCCTGACGGGCTCTGGCTGTAGGGCGAGTAAGATTTGTTGGCGGCATCGAGGGCCTGGCGAGTCAGGTCGTCGGCTTCGGGCAGGCTCAGGCTGTGAGCCTGAGGCGACAGCACCGCCGCCTTGACGCCCAGGTCCTGAGGGCCGAAGTCGCGGGGGAGAAGCTCCTTGAGCTGCACTTTGGGCTTCTCGGGGATCAAGATCTCGAGCTCTTTGGCTCCGGTCAGCTCGTTGAGGAACTGGCGGCAGTGGCCGCACGGCTCGGCCGAGACGGCCAGGCTGGTCAGGCGGGCTTCGCCGGAGTGCATCGCGTTCTGGACCACGAACTGCTCGCCGTGGGTGGTCTGGTTGAGGGCCTGCTTGCCGAACTCGAGGTTGACGCCGAGATACAGGTTGCCACTCTCGCCCCGGCCCACGGCTCCGACGAGATACTCGGACACGGGCGGGCGGGCCATCTCCTTGGCTACCGGGATCAGCTCGAGCATCAGCTGCTCGCCTGAGATGCCCAGCGTTTTGGCCAACTCGGCCGCACGGCCGGCTTCGATCACGAAGGGCTTATCCGGCAGCAGCTCTTTCAGCTTCGCGGTAGTGGCCGGGTCGGGCTTACTCAGCACGGGCGAAACCGGGATGCCGGTTAACTGCTGAGCGACCGTCTCGGAGGTTACCCGGGCCTGCAGGGCCACTTTCAGGGGGCAGGGGCGCGGCTCTCCTTTGGCAAGGCTCTTGGGGCAGACATCCGGAAGGCTGGCCGCCTCGCCGAGTTGGGCCGAGTCGCGGCTGTGGCTGCAACCGCCGTTGCAGGCGGTGGAGACGGTGCGCCCGCCAGTCGGCGCCTGGAAGCTCTGGGTCCCGATAATCATGGTATTCCCTCCGGATGATAAAGCTCATGCGGATAGTAACCGTGCTGACTGAAAAAAACCTACCGGGCACCCTGGGGCACGCGCACATTGAGGTGCAGAATGTCGAGTTGGTCCTGGCTGACCTCTACCGGGGCCCCCGTCATGGGGTCTGCGGCGCTGGCGTTCTTGGGGAAAGCCAGCACCTCGCGGATGGAGTCGCAGCCCACGCAGATAGCCACAAGGCGGTCGAGCCCGAGGGCGATGCCGCCGTGGGGAGGGGCCCCGTACTCGAAGGCGTCGAGCAAGAAGCCGAATTTCTGGCGCGCGTCCTCGATGGAGAGCCCGATGCAGCTGAGCACCTTCTCCTGCATCTCGCGCTGGTGGATTCGGATGCTGCCCGAAGCCACTTCGTTGCCGTTGAGCACCAGGTCGTAAGCCGCCGCCCGCACCTGGCGAGGGTCCGAGTCGAGCAGGTGGGCGTCCTCGGGGTGGGGGGAGGTGAAGGGATGATGCTCGGGCACCAGCCGCCCCGTCTCCTCGTCGTAGGCAAAGAGGGGGAAGTCCACCACCCACAGGAACTCGTACTTGCCGGCGGGGATGAGCTCGTAGCGTTTCGCCAGCTCGAGGCGCAGTCGGCCGAGCTGCCCGTTCAGGGTGGCGGCAGGCCCGGCGGCCATCACGACCAGGTCTCCCTCGCCCGCGCCCAGGGCTTGCATGACCTGCTCGAGCCGCTCGGCGCCCAGCTTGGCCAGCAAGGACGACTTCAGCTCGCCCTGCTGGCGGGAGGCGTAGAAGGTCTTGAGACCGGGAACCAACGCTCCCACTTCGTCTTGCTCTTTGCGGCTGATACCGCCCTTGCCAGGCACCATGAGGGCTTTGACCGAGCCGCCCGAGGTCAGGGTCTGCTCGAAGGGGGTGAACTCGCTGCCGCGCACGATCTCGTCCAGGCAGTGCAGCTCCAACTTGAAGCGCAGGTCGGGCTTGTCGCTGCCATAGCGCTCGGCCGCCTCCTTGTAGTGCATGCGCCGGATGGGGCGGGGTATCTGGTGCTCCATCACCGTGCTCCAGACGTGAGAGACCAGGCCCTCCACCACGCCGAACACGTCGTCTTGCCCCACGAAGGACATCTCCATGTCGATCTGGGTGAACTCGGGCTGGCGGTCGGCGCGCAGGTCTTCATCGCGGAAGCAGCGCGCGATCTGGAAGTAGCGGTCGAAGCCCGAGACCATCAGCAACTGCTTGAAGAGCTGGGGCGACTGGGGAAGGGCATAGAACGAGCCCGGGTGGACCCGGCTGGGCACCAGGTAGTCGCGCGCCCCCTCGGGGGTGGAGCGCACCAGCATGGGGGTTTCGATCTCCAGGAAGCCCACCGAGTCGAGGAAGTCGCGGACGGCCTTGGTGAAGCGATGGCGCAGCACAATGTTGCGGGTCATGCGCGGGCGGCGCAGGTCGAGATAGCGATACTGCATCCGTTTGGACTCGTCCACGTTCTGCTCTTCGGCCACCAGGATGGGCAGCTCGCGCGAGGGGTTGAGCAGACGCAGCCTCTCCACGTGCACCTCCACCTCGCCGGTGGCCAGGTTGGGGTTGACCGTCTGGGGAGAGCGCTTCAAGACCTTGCCTTCCACGGCCACCACGTACTCCGAGCGCAGCCGCTCGGCCAGGGCGAAGGCCGACTTGCTCTCGGCCGAGTCGAACACGCACTGGGCCAGACCTTCACGGTCGCGCAGCTCGACGAAGATGAGCCCGCCCAGGTCACGTCGGCGATGGACCCAGCCCATCAACACGACCTCCTGGCCCACGTGCTCGGTGCGCAGCTCGCCACAACGATGGGTGCGACGAAGGCCCCCCAGCGGCTCGGTGCCGTCTTGCATAACCAACCCTCCTGGCGTGTGAATCGCTACAAAGAGGGGGCTCTTCTGGGGCTAGGAGGCTTTAGCCTGCTTCTTGACCCAGTTGTTCAGCCGATTCTGCACGTCGGGAGGCAGCTCGAAGTGGATTCCGGCCAGGGTGGTGCCATCGGCCATGGGGCGTTGCCAGATCAGGCGAGCCCTCGCCTGGAGTCGCAGCTTGTCCTCTAGCTCGAACTCGAGCAACAGCCCGTCTTCGGGGTCGAGGGGAGCTGGCAGCATGATGCGAGCCCCGTTGGTGGAGAAGTTGAGCGTGCGACTGCGTAAGAACTCTTCCTCGCCATCGGGGCGATACCAGATGGGAAACTGGCGCGCCATGCGTCGGCTCCGGCGGCGGTTGTCAAGTCCGGGATCGGATCCGAACGTCCGCCCCCGGAAAGCAACCCGGACGTCGCCTTTGATTTTCTTATGCCTGGCCATGTTGAAACAAATTATACATAAATCAGGTAAAGAATTCAAGTCCCGGTCGGGAGGTCTACTTGAAGCGCAGCGCCTGGAACACGGCGGGCGTGTTGATCAGACCCTTCAGGGTCTCCATGTCAGCGGCGATATAGTAGACGAAGGCGTCGGCCACGTTGTCCTTGTGGTAGACGTTCAAAAGGCAGAGCCGGCCATCGCCGAGGGGGACAGCCGATGTCATGCCCGCATCGGCGCCGAACTCGGCCTTGACGTTGGGAGGGCTAAAGGCCTGGTTCGGGATACGATCGGGCGAGACCCCGGCCAGATTGGCCCCCATGGCCAGGAGCATGGTGGAATACAACTTGTTGGGGTCGGCCGCAACGGTCTGGCTGCCCGGCTCCTGGCTTTTCTGGTAAGCCTCCACCTGAGACGCCAGCGACCGGATGGCGTAGCGAAGCTCTCCGGTGGTTCCCTTGAGGGCGTAGTCGCAGCCTGCGGGGGGCGCGATGGGCTCAAAGCCCGCTGGGGCCGTGAACGTCAGCGAGAGGGGCTCGAGCAACTGGCGAAAGGAGGCTTCGTCTGTGGCCAGAGCCAGACCGCCCGCCAGGGCCACCCAGGCGAGGAGAATGAGCCGTCTCACAGGGCTACGACGAAGCCTCGCAGCATCTCTTCTTGAAGCGTGCCTTTGACGCCCTCCATGCTCGTGGCCTGCACGTACGCCTTGGCCACAAGATCGGGGTTGGCGCCCGCGCCCGACTTGAGCGCGGCCAGCAGCGCCGCCTGCTCGGCTGAATCCACTTCGATGACCGGCTCGGTCGGCTCGGCCTCGCGCGTCTTGTCCACCTGGTCAGGGCTGCTGGTGGCGGTCAGGCTGCGCATCTGAGAGAGCTGCTCGCCGGCTTCCTTGGAGTTGCCCAGGGTGGCGGGAATCTCGACTTCAGGAGCCGCGGTCTGGGCCTGGACGGCCTCCTCGCGGGCCACCTGGGCCTGCTCGCGGGCTTCCTCGCCCTGGCGAACCTGGCGGGTGGACGTTTCCTGGGTCTGGCGGGTGGCCTGCACTTTAGCGACCTCGCGCCGGGCCTCGACCGGGGCCTGAGTGGCCATCGTGGGCTCGACCGGCTCGGATTTCTGGACCGTGTCCCGGGTGCGGGCCTGCTCGGCCTTGAGGGCCTCCTGGGCGGCCTTGACCTCTTTGAGCTTGGCGATCTTCTTGGGGTCGGTCAGTTGCAGCGTATCCTTGGGCACGCTCGAGCCACCGCAGCCGCCGCTCTCTTGCACCACGGCCAGATCGCCGCGGCGGCTCTGGTCGGAGTAAATCATCGCAGCCCAGGCCTCCATGGCCTCGTTGCGCTTTTCTCCGTTGCGGCGTCCGATTTCCTCGATGGCGTCTGACATTTCCTACATCCTATCACGCCTGGCCAGGCAGTTGTTAACGCAGGGTTATCTTTTTGAAAGATAGGCTGGAGCGCTGAAAGGGCCCTGAAATTCAGCGACGATAGGCGCGGTCGACGAAAGTAAAATCTGGCTCAAAAAGAAATAGAGGCGGGATCTCTCCCGCCTCGAGGGGGTCGGACCAACTCTTGTCAAGCTTTGACTTCGTAGTCGGCGTCGATTACGTCGCTGTCGACCGGCTCGGCCTGAGGTCCGGCCTGTTGCTGCTGTTGGGTACCGGCGCTCTGGTAAGCGGCCTGAGACCCCTCGTAGAGAGCGTTCTTGAGCTGCTCCATCGCGCTCTTGAGCTCTTCGGCATTCGGACTGCTGGCCTCGGCGGCTTGCTTGAGGCGCTCACGGCCAGCCTGAATTCGGGCTGTCACGTCGCCGCTCAGCTTGCCCTCGAGGTCTTTGAGAGCCTTCTCGCTCTGATAGATCAGCGAATCGGCCTCGTTCTTGAGCTCGACTGCCTCGCGCCGGGCTTTGTCGGCCGCGGCGTTGGAATCGGCCTCGCGCACCATGCGCTCGACCTCGTCCTTGCTCAGGCTTGTGGAAGCCGTGATCTTGATGTTCTGAGACTTGCCCGTGGCCTTGTCTCTGGCGGTCACGTTCAGGATGCCGTTGGAGTCGAGCTCGAAAGTGACCTCGATCTGCGGCAAGCCGCGCGGAGCGGGGCTGATTCCACTCAGCTGGAACTGTCCCAGAGTCTTGTTGTCGCGGGCGAACTCACGCTCACCCTGGAGCACGTGGATGTCCACCGCCGGCTGGTTGTCGGCAGCCGTCGAGAAGGTCTCGGTTTTGGCGGTCGGAATGGCCGTGTTGCGTGGGATGAGCTTGGTCATCACGCCTCCCAGCGTCTCCAGACCCAGCGTGAGCGGGGTCACGTCCACCAGGACCACGTCCTTGATCTCGCCCGACAGCACCGCGCCCTGAACCGCCGCGCCCAGCGCCACCACCTCGTCGGGGTTGACGTCGCGCGAAGGGTCCTTGCCGAAGGACTTCTTGACCAGATCGACCACCATCGGCATGCGGGTGGATCCGCCCACCAGCAGCACTCGGTCGATGTCGTCGGTCTTCAGCTTGGCGTCTTGCAGCGCCTGGCGGCAGGGGCCTGCGCAGCGCTCCAGGAGGTCGGCGGTCAGCTCCTCGAATTTGGCCCGCGACAGGGTCACATCCAGGTGCTTGGGTCCGGAGGCGTCAGCCGTCACGAAGGGCAGGTTGATGTTGGTCTGCATCACCTGGCTGAGCTCGATCTTGGCTTTCTCGGCCGAGTCTCGCAGGCGCTGCAGGGCCATCTTGTCCTGACGCAGGTCGATGCCGTGCTCCTTTTTGAACTGCTCGGCCACGTAGTCCACGATGCGCTGATCCCAGTCGTCGCCACCCAGGTGGGTGTCGCCGGCGGTGGACTTCACTTCGAAGACGCCATCGCCGATCTCGAGCACGGACACATCGAAGGTGCCGCCGCCGAGGTCGAAGACGATGACCGTCAGGGTTTCGTGCTGCTTGTCCAGACCGTAGGCCAGGGCTGCCGCAGTGGGCTCGTTGACGATGCGAAGCACCTCGAGGCCGGCGATGGTGCCGGCGTTCTTGGTGGCCTGGCGCTGGGCGTCGTTGAAGTAGGCGGGCACGGTGATGACCGCCTGCTTGATCTTCTCGCCCAGGTAGGTCTCGCCGTCCTGCTTCAGCTTCTGCAGCACCATCGCGCTGATTTCCTCAGGCGAGTACTGCTTGTCGTCGATTTTGACGCGATGGTTAGTTCCCATGTGGCGCTTGATCGACTTGATGGTGCGGTCCGGGTTGCTGACGGCCTGGCGCTTGGCCAGCTCGCCCACCAGCCGCTCGCCGCCCTTTGAGAACCCCACCACCGACGGAGTGGTGCGGCTCCCCTCGGCATTGGCGATGACGACGGGCTTGCCGCCCTCCATGATGGCCAGCACCGAGTTGGTGGTTCCCAGGTCGATGCCTACAACTTTGTTCATGAAAGTCTCCTTTGATGTTGCGCCCCTGAGGGCGGAATGCTTGAGGTTAGAATAGCAAGACCCCTGTTGCGGTAGAGCTTGAAGATCGTTAGACCTTGGTTAGAGCCCGGAGGAACGCGTCGACAGATGCCGATCTCGATTGGACCGTGTGGGGAAGCTCTTCCGGAGCAAACGGCGCGATTTTATCCTTCATCGCAGGGAGTCGCCCGGTGCGTGCGAACTTCCGCCCCTATGAAGCTCTACCGCGCCGCAAAGGGCCCCCAGGCCACCAGAGGGGCCCACTTCTGCGCTGACCCCGAGGTTGCACGCGTCTACCTCTCCAATGACAAGCAGTTGTTCGTTTACGAGCTAGCCACCGACCGCCGGCTCGACGCCCGCGGAGGTCTCAAGCCAGTGGCCCTGGCCCTGCAGACCATCCAGGGTCGCCCGGCCTGGCAGATCGAGGAAGAATGGTGGTCGCTCAGGCTCAAGAGCGCTTTCGACCTGCTGGAGACCCGGCCCGAGGTGTGCGAGCTGCTCTCGGGTGAGTTCGACTGGGTTTGCTACGATGAAGACTTTCCTCCAGGGGCCGAAGGATGGCTCTATCTGGGGGTGATTCCTCTGGTAGGGATGAGTCTTTCTTGAGCCTGTCGAACCGATTTGCCTGATGAGCTGGAACTCCGGCTTTCAACTGCGGGTCATCGGGGGCAGTGAGCGCGATCGAGTCATCCCCCTCCTTTCCAAGGAGATCATCCTCGGACGGGCGGCTAATTCTCGCGTGCCAAGCAAAGAGGGCCAGGTTTTCTTCACTGATCCCACCGTTTCGCGCACCCACTGCACCTTGCGCTGGGACCACCGACGTAAGTGCTATCTGCTGACCCATCTCTCCCGCACGAATTCCACCAAGGTGGACGACGAGCGGGTTACCCAGGCTCCGCTCACCATCGGCACCAAGATCCAAATGGGTCACGTGCTGCTGTTGCTCGAGGCGAGCTCGGGCAAGGCGCAGCCCGAGGCCGAGCCGGCCGAGGTGGTCAAGCAGGGGGGCTGGGAGATCCCCCTCGACCCGGTGCTCCCGAGCCAGGAGTCAGTCCCCGACTTCGAGCCCGTTCCTTCCTATGAATACGATCTCTTGCCCCCACCCATCGCTCCCCCGCCCGAGTTGCCCACCATGCCCGCGCCGCCGGAGCGCCCGCTGGAGCGGTTGGCCGAGCGCCCCTCTCAGTTGCCGGCCAACATTCCACCCATTCCCAAGGTCACTCCCCCCAAGCCCCCTCCCCCGAGGCGTCGTTCGGTATCGCTCAATGCACCTTCCGAGCCGGCTCCACTCGAGGGAGCCAGGCCGTCCAGGGCGGGCTGGCGCATGCTGGTTTTGGAGGGGCCCGATAAGGGTGCTGTGATGCCCCTCAATGCCGCCGAGATGCTTCTGGGGCGCTCGATGGGATTGGCCGACCCGCGCTTCGGCCACGCGGTGCTGATCGGTGACAGCTCGCTTCCTTACGAGCAGGCCCTGCTGCGCTGGGAGGAAGAGCAGGGCTCGTACGTCATCGAAGTCAACAGCCAGGGCCTTCCGGTCACCATCCACCGGGCCACCGGGCAAGACCTTAGTCTCGATCCGGGCGACACGATGATGCTCCAGATTGGCGACCGGGTCGCGGTGGGAAAGAGCGTGCTCGAGCTCGAGCAGGTCAAACGTCGCGGTTAAGGCGCCGCGCGTTGACATCTTCAAGAACTAGCGTGCTCGAGAAACGTGCCAGGGCGGCTTCCGGCCGCGCCCCTAAGCTCCCGCTTGGAGGGTCTCCAGCAAACCGTCTTCCAGCGCCACGGTGGGCGCGAAGCCGCTCTCTCGCAGCCGGGAAACGTCGGCCAGGGAGTGGCGGATGTCGCCCGGGCGCTCGGGCCCGTGCACGATGGGCGAGCTCGAGCCAAGCAGGGTCACGATTTTGCGAGCCAGCTCCAGGATGGGCAAGCTTTCGCCCCGGGCCACGTTGTAGACCCCGGCCATGTCCGGGCGGGTGGCAGCCAGCACGTTGGCGGTCACCACGTCGCGCACGTGGATGAAATCGCGGGTCTGTCCTCCGTCCCCAAAGATGGTGATGCTCTGGCCTGCCCGGGCCCGCTTGACGAAGATGGGCACGGCTGCGGCGTACTGCGAGGCGGGGTCTTGTCCGGGGCCGTAGACGTTGAAGTAGCGTAAGCTCACCGTGGGAACGCCCCACTCGGCGGCCGCCATGGCCAGGTAATACTCCCCATCCAGCTTTGTGATGGCATAGGGAGTCTTGGGAGCTGGTCGCATGGACTCTCGCTTGGGTAGCTCGGGCTCGTCGCCGTAGACTGCCGCCGAGCTGCTCAGCACCACCTTCTGTACCCCGTGACGGCGCGCCGCCCGCAGCACGTTTAAGGTGCCGTGAACATTGATGTCCACGCACTCGTGAGGCTTTTCCAGCGACTCGGGCACGCTCACCAGGGCGGCCAGGTGGAAGACAGACTGCACCCCGGCCATCAGGCGGTCGACCAGATCGAAGTCGGTCACGCTGCCCCGGGTCAGCAGGCTCTCCTCGATGTTGCAGCGCCCTGAGCGCAGCGAATCGAGCACCACCACCTCGTGACCCGCCTCGAGGTGGTGGCGGGCCAGGTGGCTTCCGATAAACCCGGCCCCGCCGGTGATCAGCACTTTCATCTTCCCCCGGTTCTTGATGAGGGGTGGGGACCCTCCGAGGCCACGACCGATCAGTAGAGCTTGCACCATCTCCGTCCAGGCAACCTTTCGGCAACACTCCCCCCTATCGGTCCTGCTACAGTGGCTTTCGTGGTCACCGGCGACGTGCGCATCCATTCTGGCTTCTCTTCCCAAGCTCTGGGCAACCGGCGCGACGTGCGGATCTACCTGCCGCCTGGCTACGAGGACAATCCCGACAAGCACTATCCCGTGCTATATGTGCACGACGGCCAGAACGTGTTCGACAGCCGCACCGCTGCCTTCGGTACCGAGTGGGGGCTCGATGAGACTGCCCAGCACCTGATTCAGAGCGGCAAATTGCCCGAGCTCATCATCGTGGCTGCAGACAACACCCCCGACCGGCTCTCGGAATACTCCCCCCTGCCCGACCCCAAGCACGGGGGCGGTCGGGCCGAGGCCTATGCCCGCTTCATGGTGGACGAGCTCAAGCCGTTCGTGGACCGGACTTACCGCACCCGCACCGAGGAAGAGCACACCGGGGTGATGGGCTCCTCGATGGGGGGGCTGGTCTCGCTCTATCTGGGCTTCCGTCACCCCGAGGTTTACGGGCTGGTGGGGGCTCTCTCGCCCTCGCTCTGGTGGGCCGACCGCGAGGTCTCACGCCAGCTCACCGAATCGCCCGGGCCCGAGCGCGTTTGGCTGGATGCCGGTGCCCTGGAGGGGCGTGACGCCGACGGCAACGGAGTGGTCGACCCCATCGACAATACCCGCGAGCTGGCCGGACGTCTTGTGGAGACGGGGTGGACCAGGGACAACTACCTTTTCTACCGCGAGGTGCAGGACGGCGCCCACAACGAGGCGAGCTGGGCTCGCCGGGCCGGCCAGGTGCTCCAGGCGCTTTACGGCCCCTTGCCCGAGTGAGCGTGCTGGAGCTGATCGGGCGCACCCCGATGGTGCGCCTGGAGCGCATCCATCCGCGCGTCTACGCCAAGTGCGAGCACCTCAATCCGGGCGGCAGCGTCAAAGACCGCCTGGCCCTGGCCATCGTGCAGGCGGCAGAGGAGCAAGGCTTGCTCACACAAGGCTCGACGCTGGTGGAGGCCACCGCCGGCAACACCGGCCTGGGACTGGCTCTTCTGGCAGCGGTGCGGGGCTATCGCCTGGTCTGCGTGCTGCCCGAGAAGATGTCCGAGGACAAGCGGGTTGCCCTGCGGGCAGCCGGGGCGCGCGTGGTGGTCACCCCGAACGCGCCCCTGGACAGCCCGGACAACTTCCGCAACGTGGCCGCTCGCCTGGCCCGGGAGAAGGGGTGGTTCTTGACCGATCAATTCGCTCATCCCGCCAACCCGCGTATCCACGAACAGACCACCGGACCCGAAGTTCTCGAGCAGGTTCCCGAGGTGGCCGCCTTCGTGGCCGGGGCCGGCACGGGGGGGACCCTGACCGGGGTGGGGCGTTTCTTCCGTCGCGCCCGTCCGAGCGTGCGTATGGTGCTGGCCGACCCGGTGGGCTCGGGGCTGGCGCACTGGCTCGAGACCGGTGTTCCTGGCCCGGACGGAGCCTACCAGCTGGAGGGGATCGGATCTGCCCAACCTCCCCCCAACCTCGACCGGGATTCTCTGGACGAGGTCGAAGTGGTCTTAGACCAGGAGAGCTTTGCCATGGCCCGTCGGCTGATCCGCGAGGAAGGCCTGCTGGTGGGCGGCTCCAGCGGTACGGCCGTGGCTGCCGCCTTGCGGGTGGCCGAGCGGGTGGACGGACCGGTGGTGGCCCTCCTGGCCGACTCGTGGGACCGCTACCTGAGCCGCTCCTGGCTCGTTGAGGGAGACTAGATGCGCAGACTTCTCATCCTGCTGCTACTGCTGCTGGCCCCGGTGCTGGCCCGTTCGATCGATCAGGACGTGGCCCGCCTGAGCAAGGAGCTCGAGCAGATTCGGGGCCTGAAGTTCACCAAACCGGTACCCAGCCAGGCCCTTCCCCAGGCCGAGGTGGCTCGCTACCTGCAGGGACTCTTCGACCAGGAGGCGGCCCGGCTGCCCTTTGCTGTACGCCAGGTGTTCATGCACCAGGTGGGGTTGCTCGCGCCTGGTGTGGACTATCGCAAGAGCCTGCGCGATCTTTACAGCCAGCAGGTTCAGGGCCTCTACGACCCCTACAAGAAACGTTTTCTGGTGGCCACCGGGGGGAGCCAGACGGCCGACCCGATGGCCGGAGTGCTGGCCTCTCAGGGCTTCAACATGCAGGACATGCTGACCATTCATGAGCTCGATCACGCTCTGCAGGATCAGCAGTTCAACCTGCTCAAGATCGATAGGGATACGGCTGCCAACTTCGACCAGTCCTTCGCCGCCCAGTGCCTGATCGAGGGCGACGCCACTCTGGTCATGATCGACTACGTGGCCGTCTCCATGGGGATCGACCCATCCATGATGGACGGTATGACCGACGATAGCATGCTTGCCGGCGCGCAGCCTGGCATGGGCAATGCTCCTCCCTTCATCCAGAAGCTGGTGGGCGATCCCTACTTCCGCGGCATGAGCTTCTGCAAAGCATTGCGCCGTGTCGGGGGCTGGAAGAAGGTCGATCAGGCCTACCGGCGCCTGCCCGCTTCCAGTGAGCAGATTCTCCATCCCGACCGTTACCTGAAGAACGATCGCCCGGCTACCTTGAATTTCAACCTGCCCGATCCGCCCGCGGGCTGGAAGTATCTTGGCTGCGACGTGGCTGGCGAGTTCTGCATTCGCAATGCGGGCGAGAACCTGGTCGGAGCCGAGCAGGCCGCCCGGGCAGCCGAGGGCTGGGGGGGCGACCTCTACTGCAGCTACCTCAAGGGCAATCAGGAAGGGCTGGTCTGGCTCACCATCTGGGACAGCGAGCAGGACGCCAAAGAGTTCGAGACCCTGGCCAAAAAACTTGTGGCCCGGGATGCCGTGAAGGGCCTGACCAACAGGGTGGAGCGGAAAAAGCGCAAAGTGCTGGTATTGCGCAACGCTCCCCCCGGGGTCGCTCCACGATTTTGAGCCGCCTGCTGGCCTGGCTGGTGGCAGTGGTGGGGGTGGCGGCCGCCTCGGCCGAGCCGCTGCCGGCCGCGGATACCTGGTGGCTGCTGGCCACGGGGCGCTATCTGGCCCAGACCGGTCAGGTGGTGGGTCCTGACCCGTTCTCTTTCACCGGCACAACCTGGCTCAACCACGAGTGGCTGTTCGCTCTGGCCGCCTACGAGGTCCACCGCCTGGCGGGCTGGGAGGGGCTCTACCTGGTCCGCACGCTGGTCCTCGTGCTGGCCTACGCCGTCATTCCTCTGGCTGTGGTTCGCAAGAGCGCCGAGGCAAGCTGGGGGGTATCCATGCTCTCCTGTCTCTACGCCTGGATCCCGCCGGCTCGCTTTTTCTATGACGTGCGCCCCTACCTGGCCACCTATCTGTTGACCGCCCTGGCCCTGGCTCTGGTGCGCGCCTACCTGGTCCGACCCGCTCGGTCCAGGCTGGCGGGGGTGGTGGTCCTGACAGTTCTCTGGGTCAACCTGCACGGAGCCTTCATCCTGGCCCCGGGCATCCTGCTGGTGGCAGGTCTGGGTTGCCTGCTGGAGAAGCGCCGGCGCCAGGCGACCGAGCTGGGATTGGCGACCTTGCTGGCTCTGGCTGCCGCCGTCGCTAACCCCTACGGGGTCGCCATCCTGGCCTTCCCCTTCAGCCTTTTCGGCGAATCAACCTATCGCCTGGGATTAAACGAGTGGGTGGCTCCCGCCCTGCTGGGCGAGCACGCCTGGTTCTGGCTGGTGGTCGTCCTGGGGCTGGGGGCGGTGGTGCTGCACTGGCGGGCAGGCGACCGGGCGCTGGCCCTGCTCACCGCCATCTTCCTGGTGGGAGGCGTGCTGGCCTGGCGTAACCTGCCCCTGGCGTGCCTGGCCGGGGTGCAACTGCACCAGGTGGTGCTGCGGGCCCCGGGCCGCTGGCGGTTGCTCCTGACTGGATTGGTCCTGGCTTGCGAGCTCTGGTGGGGCTGGCAACGCATCACGCTGCCACCGGCCCGCCTGGGGCTGTGGCACACGCACTTCCCCACCGATGCGGTCAGCTTTCTGCAGGCCAACCCCGAACTGCCCCGGCGGCTGGTCAACCCCTATGAGTGGGGAGGCTGGCTTGCCTGGCACCTGCCCGACTGGCGCATCTTCATTGACGGACGGGCCCACACCGTCTATCCCGAGGAGGTCTACCTGGAGGCGCTGGCCATCCAACTGGGAGGACCCTGGGAGAAGAAGGCCGGAGTCACCTGGCAGGAGATCCTGAACCTGTACAAAGTGGACCTGGTGCTGGCCACCCACTTGCAGGGCGATCTGCCCCGCCGAATGGAAGCCTCCAAAGAATGGGAGTTGGTCTACGACGACTCGATCGCCGCGGTGTTCCTGCGCCGGAACCGTCCCCACGGACCGCTGCGCTATCCCGAGACTCCAAGCCAGCTCATCCAGAAAGGGCTTTTTCTGCTGCAAATGGAGCAAATCGAGCCAGCCATTACGTGCTTTCGGCAGGCGGTGCGGGTCGATCCGCAGCGGACACGGGCCCGGTTGTATCTGGGCGTCACAATGCTGCAAGCCGGTCTGCAGGAGGGGGCAACCGAGCTCGAGCAAGCGCTGCGCCTCGACCCCGTGCTGCTGGAGGCGAACTACAATCTCGGTTTGTTCTACGCTTCCCAGGGCGATGATCAGCGCGCCCGATACCACTTTCAGGCCGAGCTGCGGCTCAACCCGGGCCACGCTGGGGCCCGCCAGAAGCTGCGTTGAGAGAGCATCGGCATCGAGGAGCGTGGCCAGGTGGTCGTGATCGGCGGGGTGCGGGTCAAAGTCTAGAGCTAGCGACCTTTTCGGTCAGTGGTACCGGTGCTATATTCTGGCTATGAGAGCCTTTTTCGTCCTGCTCACGCTGGCCCTTTGCTTGCCGGCCCTGGCCGGGCCCCAACCGGATTGGGAAGCGGTCAAGGCCAAGATCCTGCAGTCTCGCGACTATTGTTTCCGCTACCAGTACCGGGGCCCCTCGGGTCAATACCGTTTCGACTATTCCTATCGGGCCCCGGGCTTGATTCGGGCCGAGATCCTGCCGGGCAGCCAGCGCCACAGCGGAACGGTCGTTCTCTATGACTCTGCCCGCTCGACCGACTACGTGACCGTACGCACCGGCATGGTCCAGCTCCGACGCAGCACGCGGTCCAAGGACGTAGCTGACACCTCCCTGGTGACGCCGCTTCTGCATCAGATCCTGCGCAAGGCGGAGGCCTGCGGCGGGCCCAGCCTGAGCCGCCTCGGGGAGCTGCAGCTTTTTGACTTCAAAGGAGTCCAGCAGCACCAGTTGTGGGTGGACGACCAGAAGGACGTGCGTCGCTATCGAGTCAGCGAGGGCGGGAGGACGGTCGAGGAGCTCGAGTTCGAGTCCATCCAATGGAACACAGGGGTCGTCCCCGCGCTCTAAGGTGCGGAGCTCCAGCCGTTGATCTGATCCTGCATCGCCTCCAGGTCTTCGGTGGCGGGACGCTTGACGCTTTCCAGGCAGGTCATCCTGACCGCCTTCTCAAACCGCTGACGGGCTTCGGGGAAACGCCCCGAGCGCCAGAGAGCCCGTCCCGCCCAGCGCTCCATCTCTGCCAGAGCCGGGATGAGCATCACGTTCTGGCTCTGGTTGGCCAGACCGGCCAGACAGCCGTCCAGGCTGGCCAGCCCTTCCTCCGGGTGGCCCTCGGCCACCTGAACCACCCCCATCACCCCGTCGGCCAGTTGCCGCATGATCGGCTGAGTGATCTCCGAGCGGGCACGCTCGGCCAACTCCCGCGCTTCGCCCAGTCGCTCGGGACGAAACTCCGCCAACAGGCGGGCTAAGTCGAGCCGAAAGGCCGGGGCGTGCTGGGCCGGAAGCGGACAGCGGGTCACATGCTCCATCTCATGCAAGGCCTTGTCGATGTTGCGGGCCTTGCGGGCCAAAATGTATTGCACATAATGGCGCAACCATTCGGGGGTGCACCGGTCGGTCGCGAGTTGCTCGGCCTCGGACAACTGCTCGGCCTGCACCAGGGCTTCAGCGAGCAGGAATCGGTACTGCTCGCGGTCGAGCAAGAAACGCCAGAACCCGAGCCTGGCCGGGGCTTCCTCGGCCCGGTTCTCCAGGTAGCGAAGGCGGTAGGTCTGCTCGAGATGGCGCTGTAAGAACGAGGCCAGCCCGGCCAGCACCATCACCACGGCCAGCAGGTAGGCCCAGGTCGGCTGCCCCAGAAGCAGCACCGGCGAGCTCAACAGGGCCGCCAGGACGATGAGTCGGATTAGCATTCCCATCCTTGGGGTTTCTCAGCGACTCATCTGGACTCCTCGGAAGCGCAGGAAGGCCCATCCGGGCAGGAGCACGGCGCAACCGAGACCGGTAAAGAGGACCAGGTGCTCGAAGTCGAGCGGCACCAGATGGAAGAGCTCGCGCAGGGGGGCAAAGTAGATGGCCGCCAGGGTCATCCCCCAACTGACCAGGCAGGCCACCGGCACGGCCAGATCGCGCCAGAACCCGGTTACCAGAAAGCTCTGAGGCAGCTGGCGAAAGTTCAGAGCGTTGAAGAGCCTCGCTGTGACCACGGTGTAGAACCCGGCCGTCCGAGCATAATGGTAATCGTGGTCGTGGACGGTGAACCAGCCACCCTGATAAGTGGCATCCAGGACCATCAACAAGAGAGCGCAGACCGTGCCCCCCGTCAAGAACACGTAGGCCCACATCGAGCGGCTCAGAATGGGGGAGTCGGGCCGCCGCGGGGGGTCGAGCATCACGTCCTTCTGGGCTCGCGTGAGCGAGAAGGCCACCGCCGGAGCCCCGTCGGTGACCAGGTTCATCCACAGGATCTGGGCTGCGGTCAGGGGCAAGAGCAACTCCACCCCCACCCGAAGATTGAAAATCCCGGCCAGAATGGTGCCGATGAACATGGCCAACACCACGCCCACATTGCCCGAGAACAAGAAGGCGATAAACTTCTGCACGTTGGCAAAGACGCCGCGCCCCAGCCGAATGGCGGTTACAATGGTGGCAAAGTTGTCGTCGAGCAACACCAGGTCGCTGGCCTCCACCGCCACTGCCGTGCCGGCCTTGCCCATGGCCACCCCCACGTGGACCTTCTTCAGGGCCGGGGCGTCATTGACGCCGTCCCCGGTCATGGCCACCACCTCACCCCTGGCCAGCAATCGCTCCACCAGGCGCAACTTGGCGTGCGGACTGACGCGGGCGAAGACGTTGGCGTGGGCCAACCGCTCATCCACCTGGGCGTCGTCCAGGCCATCCACCTCCTGGCCAGTGTAGACGGCCTGATGCTCGGGGTCGAGCAGGCCCACTTGCTCGGCTATGGAGCGGGCGGTCTGGGGGTGGTCGCCCGTGAGCATGATGACCCGGATACCTGCCTGACGACACTCGGCCATGGCCTGGGGCACTTCCGCCCGGGGAGGGTCGCCCATGGCCACCAGGCCCAACAGGCGGAGGTTCGTTTCTTCTTGCTCCAGGTCTTCCACCGGCAACTCGCCGGGAATCTCGCGCACGGCCAGGGCCAGGGCCCGCAGTCCTCGCTCGGCGAAGCGCAGCTCGGCCTCCCGCAAAGCGGGGTCCGGTGCCTGGCTCAGTTGTTCCAGGGTGTCCAGGCTGCCCTTGCAAAAGAGCCAGCGGGACCCACGGAATCGGCGCAGGCTGGAAACACGGCGTCGATCCGAGGTGAAGGGAACTTCGCCCAGTTGCTCGTGCTCTTTCTGGCAGGCCTGCCAGTCGATTCCGGCTTTCTCGGCCAGCACCAGCAGGGCCGCGTCGGTGGGATCGCCCAGGGCCTGGCGGCGTCCGTCGGTCAGTTCCAGGCGAGCCGAGTTGGCCAGCACCCCGGCCGTCAGCAACAGCTCCAGCTCGGGGGTCAAGGAGCCTTCCATCTTTCCCTGGGCCTCGTACCCCTCACCGCTGACTGCCCGCTCCTGGCCTTCGCAGAACAGGCCGCTGACGGTCATCTGGTTATGGGTCAACGTTCCCGTCTTGTCGGTGACGATTACGGTGACCGAGCCCAGGGTCTCGACCGCCGCCATGCGCCGAACCACCGCTTTCTCCCTGGCCAGCCGGCGCGCTCCGATGGAAAGCGAGACGGTCAGAACCGCCGGTAAGCCTTCGGGTACCGCGGCAACGGCCAGGGCCACGGCGAAGAGCAGCACGTGAACCACCGTTTTGGTGTCATGGGCGCCCTCCACGATCAGAACGGTGCCGCCCACCACCGTGCTGATCGCCAGCACGGCCCAACCGATCTGCTTGCCTAACTTGTCCAGCCGGCGCTCCAGCGGGGTCTGCGAAGAGCTGGTCGTGCCCAGGCTGGTGGCGATTCCTCCCAGCTCGGTACGTGCTCCGGTGGCAACGACCAGACCGGTAGCCCGGCCGCTGGTGACCACGGTTCCGGCGAACGCCGAGCCCAACCGGTCGGCCACGGGCGTCTCGGCCGGCAGCGGTCCCACTCGCTTTCTCACAGGCTCAGATTCGCCCGTGAGCAGGCTCTCGTCAATCTGCAGCCTCTGGGCCTCCACCAGCAAGAGGTCGGCCGGCACCTTATCGCCTTCTTGCAGCACCACCAGATCGCCCACCACCAGCTCGGAGCGCTCCAGGCTCAGGGCCGAGCCGCCCCGCACCACCTGGGCTCGGGCCGAGGTAACCCGCTTGAGCTCTTGCAGGGTGCGCTCGGCTCGATACTCCTGAAAGAAGCCAAGAACGGCATTCAAAATCACGATGGCGGCTACCACCAGGGCATCGGAGGGAAGGCCGGTGGCGCCGTCGAGCCACCAGCTGAGCAGCGCGATGCCGGCCGCGGCGATCAGGATCAGCACCATCAGGTTGGCGAACTGGTTGAGCAGGATGCGCCAGGCCGAGATGGGCTCGGCCGCTTCCAACTCGTTGGGCCCGTCCTGCTCGAGCCGCTGGGCTGCCTCCTGGGGGGAGAGACCTGCCGTCAGGCCGGACTTCAGGCGCTCGGCGGCGGCCGAGGGGGTAAGCTCATGCATGGGGCACGCTTCAAGGGCAGAGCGCGGAGCCCTACCTCCCGACAAGCCAAAGTCAAGGCTTTTCGGCCGTGCATCGGGCTGATATAATGAGAGCTAGACCTGGAGGTGATCTCTTGCGCTTCTCCGAGAACCCTGCCCGAGCTTTGCTCGAGATGCGCGAGCAGCGCGTTCTTCGCTGCTGGCCACGTCTGGCCGCCCTGCATCTGGTTGCGGTCACGCCCGCCTGGGCTCTGACGCTCGTCCTGGTCCCCGTCATGGATCACCCCTGCATGGCCTACTACCTCGGCCTGGGCCTGATGGGGAGTCTGATCTGGTCGGCCCTGTGGGTCTCGTTTCACCTGCCGGCCCTGGCCATCTTGCGACAGGCCAGTGAAGCCCTTCGAGCGTCTGAGCTGAGCGATGCTCTGGCCCTGCACTCGCTGCGGCGCAGCCTGCAAGCGAGCGCCTTCTTGCTCCTTCCGCTGGCCCTTAGTTTGGGCTACGTCCCGGCCGCTTTCCGACCGGACTGTCTGGCGATCTGGCTCAAGACCATCCTGGTTTTGCTGGTGGCCGTGCCCCTGGTATCTTACTCGGCTCAGTGCGCCCAGGTCTGGACCTTCGGGCGCCGCCGGCAGCTTGCCTGCCTGGCCCTGCTGACGGTGCTTCTGCCGATGCTGGCGGGCCTATCCCTGCTGGCTCAGTTCGACCTTCCGGCCAGCAGTCTGGCGGTGCTCGCCATCCTGTTGACCGGGGCGTGGCTGATGCGCCTGTTGACCATCCTGGGCCTGCGCCGGGGGGCTGACCTCAGCCTCCGCTTGCACAATTGGTGGCACGATCTGGTCCGCTGCAATCGAAGCGGGGCTAGCGGCTGGCGGCGGCTCACGTCCAATCCGGTCGCTCTGCGTGAGTTCGACCGGGAAGCGGGGCGGATTCCTGGAGGGCCGTTAAGCCAGTTGATCTGGGTCTATGGCCCCTTCGTGATGTTTCAGGCGGTGTTGTTGTTGACTTGGCGCCCGGACGATCCTGACCAGGCCAGCGCTCTGTATCTTCTCTTGCTGGTCCTGGTGGCCACTATCACTGGCCTGCGCGCGGCGATTCGATGTCACCAGACCCTGAGCGAGGACTTACAGCCTTCCTCGCTGGCTGTGCTGCGCCAGACCGCACTGAGCCCGGCCCAGATGCTGGATGGCGCCGTCCTGGCCGCCGCCCTGCCGCGTACTGCCGAAGCGCTCCTGCTGACCCTGGGAACCGTGCCCGTGGCTCTCACGCTGCAGGTGAGCCCACTGTTGGTGGTGCCTCTGGCGGGCTTTGTCCTCCTGGTGCCTGTTTGCCTGGCTTATGCCGCTGCCGGGGCCGCTCTGGAAGGTCGCTTCGGTCAGCTGGCCATCATGGCCAGCATGGTCAACTGGGCTTCTCTGGTCGCTGTTTACACCGCTGCGGTCGTGGCCATGCGCAGCCTGGCCCTGGTGAGCGGCTCGATCAACCTGGCTCTCGACCTGGGGTGCCTGGTCTTCTGGTTGGCGGTCGTCTCGGTGCCCTTCGTGCTGGACACCCGCTGGCGGGCCCTGCGTCGCCTCCAGTCTTGAAGGAAGGTTAGAGCAGCCACGGCGGATAACCGTTCGGGGTGCTCCTGAGGATGCTGCTCTTTCTGGGCCTGCTGATCTTACCCGCGCTCGCGGACGAGCGTCCCCGCGTACAGCTTTTTTACATCGAGCCCGAGTTGGAGATGCGGCTTTCGGCCGTGCTGCAACGCGGGGGGCTCCCCCTTCCGCTGGTGCGGGTCGGGGTTGCGCGCATCCAGAATCGCGCCTATGCCCAGCTGCATTTTCAGGCCCTGAACACGCCCCGCGAGGTGGTTCAGCGTCAGGCCGCCACTCTCTGCCAGCGGGCCTTCGCTTTCTCTCCGGAGCTGGTGCAGGTGGACCTGGTGGGAGTCGACCGCCTCGAGTTCAAGAAGCCCTTTGGTCGTCCGGGGGTGCTCTTCTCGGCGGCAGTGCGCCGCGATCGGTTTCTGGCCCTGCCCCGAGCCTGGTCGCCAGGCCAGCTGGTCAACTCGGTGGGGGCGGTATACTACAGCCCTGAATGCACGATTGGAACCGGGCCGGGCGAACGACTCGAGAATGCGGTCTATCTCGCCTGGCAGCGGACCCGCCCCCGAGCGACCCCGGGCAGGAAAGCCCCCGCCAGCCCCAGAAAAACAGCACCGAGATGAGCTTTTGTGGCACCTGCGCGCGCTGTGAAGGGCGCCTCTTGCGTGAGAGAATGTACGATCTGCCGCGCAAAATCCAGGAATACTTCTGTCTCAATTGCGGCGAGCGCTTCTGGCTCCAGATCGAGCCCCCCGCCCGACCCACCGAGCCGTCTGCTAGCGAGGCGGCCACCGTTTCTTTGAACTGAGCTTCCCGCCAGGAACTGGCCTGCCGTTGCGTAAGCACCTCCTGTCGGTTATACTCGCCGAGATTCAGCGACGGTCGAACAATTTCGTGCAGTAAGGATAGAGAAACGATGTCACAGCAAGGAACCTTTCAAGTAAAGACCGGTCTGGCCCAGATGCTGAAGGGCGGGGTGATCATGGACGTCACCACCCCCGAGCAGGCTGTCATTGCCCAGGAAGCAGGAGCCGTGGCCGTGATGGCCCTCGAGCGCGTGCCCGCTGACATTCGGGCCGAGGGGGGGGTGGCCCGGATGGCCGACCCTGTGATCGTGCAGCAGATCATGGACGCGGTGACCATTCCGGTGATGGCCAAGGCGCGCATCGGTCACTTCGTAGAGGCCGAGATTCTTCAGTCGTTGGGCGTCGACTACATCGACGAGTCTGAAGTGCTCACCCCCGCTGACGAGGAGAACCACATCAACAAGCACAACTTCACTGTGCCGTTCGTTTGCGGCGCCCGCGATCTGGGCGAGGCCCTGCGTCGCATCGCCGAAGGCGCGGCCATGATTCGCACCAAGGGCGAGGCTGGCACCGGGAACGTTGTGGAGGCGGTGCGTCACACCCGCACCGTGATGGCCCAGATTCGCCAGGTCGCCTCCATGCGCGAAGAGGAGCTCTTTGCCTTTGCCAAAGAGCTCCGCGCCCCCCTGGACCTGGTGCTGAAAGTGCGCGAGTTGGGCCGCCTGCCGGTGGTCAATTTCGCTGCCGGGGGCATCGCCACCCCGGCTGACGCGGCCCTGATGCTGCGGCTCGGTTGTGACGGCCTCTTCGTGGGCTCGGGCATCTTCAAGTCGGATGATCCTGCCCGTCGGGCCAAGGCCATCGTGGACGCCGCCGCCCACCATCAAGACGCGGGCAAGCTCGCCGAGGTCTCACGCGGCATCGGTCAGGCCATGAAGGGCCTGGAGATTTCCAAGATCCCCCAGCAAGAGCTCTTGCAGGTGCGCGGTTGGTAACCATCGGCGTCCTGGCCCTGCAGGGGGCCGTGGAGGAGCACCTCACCGCCCTGGAACAGGCGGGCTGCCGGCCGCGTGAGGTGCGTCGCTGCGACGATCTTCAGGGTCTGGATGGGCTGGTTCTGCCGGGGGGGGAGTCCACCACCATCGGCAAGCTGCTCGACCGTTACGGCCTGATCGAGCCGATTCGCCAGCGCGCGGACCAGGGAATGGGCCTGTGGGGCACCTGCGCGGGCATGATCTTGCTGGCCCGCGAGGTGCGCAACGCCCTGCCCGGGCAGCCCTTGCTGGGTCTAATGGATACCGTGGTCGAGCGCAACGCGTACGGCCGGCAGGTGGATTCTTTCAGCACCGAGCTTTCGGTGGCGTGCCTCGGCTTCGAGCCGGTTCCAGCCGTCTTCATTCGGGCCCCGCGCATCGCCGAGTGCGGCCGCGAGGTGGAGGCTCTCGCCCGCTTTCAGGGCGAAGTGGTGGCGGCACGCCAGGGCCGGCTGCTGGCGACCAGCTTTCACCCCGAGTTGACCGGCGACCGCCGCTGGCATGCCTACTTTTCCCAACTTTGCGGCCAACCGATCGCGATCGCCTGCTGACTTGCCTCTCGTCACTCTGCTGAGCGATTTCGGCCACAAGGACCCCTACGTGGGCGTCATGAAAGGCGTCATCCTGGGCCTGTGCCCGGAGGCGCGCCTGGTGGATCTGACCCACGAGGTGGCCGCCCAGGACGTGGCCGAGGGCGCATTCCAGCTGGCTGCCTCCTGTCGCTGGTTTCCCGACCATGCGGTGCACCTGGCGGTGGTGGACCCGGGAGTGGGCGGCTCGCGCCGCCCCCTGGCGGCGCGCGGACGTCGTTTCAGCTATGTGGGCCCGGATAACGGACTTCTTTCGCTGGCCTGGGAGCAGGATGAGCCGGTGGCTGTCCACCAGATCGTGCACTTCACCCTGCAGACCCCCAGCCGCACCTTCCACGGGCGAGACGTGTTCGCCCCCGTGGCAGCCGCTCTGGCCCGGGGAGTAGAGTTAGCCGAGATCGGGCCGGCAGTGACAGACCCGGTGCGGCTCGTGCAGGAGACCGAGCCCCAGATCCTCCACATCGATGGTTTTGGAAACCTGGTGACCAGCGTGCGCCGTGAGCCAGGGCGCGAGCTTGAATCGGTGGCGGTGGGATGGCGCACCGCTCCAGTCATGGAGACCTTCAGCCAGGTGGGGCCAGGCGACCTGGTGGCCTATTGGGGCTCGCTGGGGTTTCTGGAGATCGCCATGAACGGCGGCAATGCGGCCGAGGACATGGGGGTCGAGCGGGGCACCCAGGTGCGACTGAACGACAGGAAATAGGACGACGGCGCCAAAGGGCGCCCGATGCGCTCGCGAGAAGAGATCCTCAGACAGTTCCCGGAACGTGATCTGGAGGGCGTCTGGGAAGTAAGCCCCGACGCCGACAGCCGTTGGCGGGCTGCCGTCCTGGAGGTGCTGCTCGACATCCGTGATATGCTGGCGGGTCAGATCCAGGCCCGCTCCAGGGAGTAACCATGCTGACCCATCCTTCGGCCCGAGAGCGGCCATACACTCGCAATCAGCAGGCCACGCCGTATTTTGACGCCCTTGAGGAGTATGTGAATACGGGCGTCTTGACCTTTCATGTCCCGGGTCACCAGCAGGGCAAAGGCTCACCCGAGCGTTTTCGGCGCTTCATCGCCGAAAACGGCCTTAAGGCCGACATCACGCAGGTGCTGGGCATGGACGACATCCATCGCCCCATCTCGGTCTGCAAAGAAGCCCAGGAGCTGGCCGCCGATGCTTACGGGGTGGACCACAGCTACTTCCTGGTGAACGGCTCCTCCTCCGGGAACCACATCATGATCCTGGCGGGCCTCCGTCCTGAGGACGTGGTGCTGGTGCCCCGCAATGCCCACCGGTCCACGGTGGGCGCCCTGATCCTTTCGGGCGCCCGTCCGGTATTCTACCTGCCCGAGTATGACCGCGAGATGGTGGTCGACCACGCTCCTACGGTGGAGACGGTGCGCAAGGTGCTCGATGAGAATCCCAAGGCCAAAGCCCTTTGCTTCACCAGTCCGACCTATTACGGGGCGGCCGCTGACGTGGAGGCGCTGGTCAAGCTGGGCCACGAGCGCGGGGTGATCGTCATGGCCGACGAAGCCTGGGGAGCACACCTGCACTTTCATCCCGACCTGCCCATGTCGGCTGTGGAGGCCGGGGCCGACCTGGTGATTCAAAGCACCCACAAGCTCTTGAGCAGCATGTCGCAGGCTTCCATGTTGCACCTGACCGGCAAGCGGGTCGATCAAGGGCGCCTGGAGTCGGTTCTCAAGCTATTCTTGTCCACCAGTCCCTCGTGTTTGTTCCTGGCCTCGCTCGACGTGGCTCGCCACCAGATGGTCACCGAAGGCCGCGAGTTGCTCGAGCGCACCATCCGCATCGCCAACAAGGCCCGCCGGGCCATCAATGAGATCCCCGGTCTACACTGCTACGGCGAGGAGCTCCTTGGCCGGCCCGGGGTGCACGCCTGGGACCCCACCAAGCTGGTCATCACCGCCCGCGAGCTGGGCTTTACCGGCTACGAGCTGGAGCGCTACATCCGCTACGAGCACGGCCTGCAGCTGGAGATGTCGGACCTGTTCAACACGGTAGCCATGGTCACCATCGGTCACCGCGAAGAGGACGTGGATCGTCTCGTCGAGGCCCTGCGCGGCCTGGCCGTCTATCCGCGCGAGTTCGACCTCAACGAGCGCATCCGCATGTTCGAGCAAAAGCGCGGTAAGCCGTTCGAGCTACCCGACTTCCCCCCCCAGGCCATGACCTTGCGCCAGGCCTTCGATGCCCCCTACGAGACGGTGACCCTGGAGGCTTCGGCCGGGTGCACCTGCGCCGAGATCATCACGCCTTACCCACCCGGCATCCCGGTGCTCTGCCCGGGGGAGATCATCACCCCCGAGACGGTGGACTACCTGAAGATGGAGCTGGCGGCGGGGGCCAACATCCAGGGGCAGTTCGATCCGACCATGAAGACGATTCGTGTGGTCTCGGGGCAGGGGCCGATTTTGCGGCGGCTCTGATCAAAGGCGCGCGAGGCACTTCCCCGCTCCCGTTAGAATCGGCTCGGCCACGCTCGCCGGAAAGCCCTCCGGGAGCGAGCGCTGGCATCGCTCCAGCGCCGAGGGCATGGCGCTGGCGAGTTGGTGGAGCAGGCTCTCCGGGTCGGGAATTCCGCAGTCCCGCGCGGTCTTCAGCCAGTGTCGGGCTTGAATCTGGAGCCATCTGTAGTGCCTGCTGCTTCCCCACACGGCCATGGCCATCTCGGCTTTCTGCTCGGCGAGCTTGTCCGGCCCTCGGCCCAGGATCGGGTAGGCAGAGAGCACATCGTAGCGAGGGGTGAGACGGAAACGCCCGCCGCTCTCGAGAAACAGGCTGAAGTTCTTGGCGTGGCCGTCGATGGCGCAGAGCAGCCAGTAGACGACCTGGGTGCGAAAGAAGTCTGGTCGGTCCACCTCGGGTTGCTGGGAAGCGAGCAACAGATCGAGGCAGCGCTTGATTCCAGGGCCTCCTTCGGTTTCATACTTTTGGGCTGGAGAGGTTTCGGTTGCCTGGCAGAAGTCTTCCTGGGGGAGCCGCATCAACCAGGTTTCATCGCGAGAGAGCCGGCGATCGAATCGCTCCACCACCAGAGCCTTCTGGCTACCGAACGCCAGCATCTCGCAGGCGGCCACCGGAATGCCCAGCTCACTGAGCAGGCGATGGCAGAGCCACTCGTTTTCGACCGAAGTGGTCAGGTCGAAAGCGCGATCGAGAGTCCCCATGGGGAGCTTGAAGATATGGGTGGTGGGCGTCGAGCCCAGGGGCTCCATCCAACAGCCCTGGTGCCTGAGGAACGCCAGCTTTTCCTGGGCCCCGGCCAGACTGATTCGCAATGTTCCTGAGAGCGCTTGACCTCTGGGGGAGCGTACGCTTCCCAGTCTCTCCTCGAGCTCGTGGTCAGTAAGCGGAGTTCCGCGTATGGTTTTCAGGTCGTCCGGTTGCATGGAGTCCGGCAACAACTGTACGGCGCCCACGCAGTCGCGCCCGACCTCGGCCAGAAGGTCGAACGCGTCGCTGGAGGCGGTGCCGTAGAGGGCTTGCAGGCGGCTGCGAAGCTCCCTGGTATCGGGCAAAAGGTTGTCAAAGAAGTTGTAGACCACCTCGCCCTGGTAGGCCTTCTCCCGCAGGGGCATCGAGAGGGAGATCGGCCGTGAGCCAGGCGAGACGAGCCAGGCCGGGTCATACTGGAAGACACTCTGGCGCTGCCGCACCGACCAGTTCCCCACCAGGATACCGTTCATCCAGACATTCAGGCTACGGTGGGGTCGAGCCACCTACCACTCCGAGGGCTCTGGCTCAGTTCGGTCGCGCAGGACCAGCTCGAGACCCAGTCCGGACAGGAGGCGAAAGAGCCTCTCGGTGGTCATTCTTCCAGGATTGCTCTCAGCCCGCGCGATGGCGCTCTGGATGAGCCCCACTCGGGCACCGAGCTCCTGCTGGGTCAATCCTCGATGCTTGCGCCGATCCTGGAGGATGGGTCCTAACTGGGCGGGGGTAGCGATATAATACTGCACGATTATGCTAATTCCGCATAATGCCTAAATATCCTTCTCGTGCATAAAACAAGATTATGCACAAAGTGGATAAGAATGGATTATGCACGAGGTGCATCGGTCGGGTGGGCTCAGGATCGCGTGCGCACTTTGAGCCGGGTGCTGCCGATGCGCACGGCTTCGGTGCCCAGCCCCACCGCATTGCCGCGAGCCGCTTGCTTGATCCCCAGTTGCAGGGTTTGCAGGCCCCTGACCGGCTCGTCTGGATGGGCCTGCAGGCCCTCGACAAAGGCGTCCCAGGCCTGGAAGCGGTCAGGACTGCTTGCCAGCAGCTCCTTCAGCGCCTCGGCTCCCTGAGGCCACAGCTCCTCGGGCAGGCTCAGCTGCACCAGGGCTTTGCTGGCTGCCAGGGCGTAGCTTGCCTCGGGGCGGCCCAGGTCGTAGCGGCTGGCCTCGCTCTGGAGGATGGCCGGGGGCAACAGCTCCTCGAACTTGCCCAGGTCGCCGCTGCGCTCGCCCGGTAAGCCCCGACTGAGCTTCAGGTTCTCGGCGATCAGTTGCAGGCGCTCGGCGTGGGGCCGGTCGCTCATCTGGTTGACGTTCCGGTTGAGCAGGCCCTCGCGCATGCGGTCGAGCACCTCGGCGAGCTTCGGATCCTCGGGGGGCTTGCCCTCGAGCAGCGGGCGGGCGGCTGTCTGGAAGCGCTGGCTGAGCTCCGGGCTGGTCAGAAGTCCGAAGAAGCCGGCCAGCGCCACCACTGCCGCCCCTGTTCCCGGCCCGTCCGGGTAGCACAGCATCTGGCCAAGCAGCTTCTCTGGCGTATCGCTCTGCACCAGCCACTGCACCTTCTCGCGCTCGAAATGGAGCGGATACTCCCCGCTTCCCCGAAAGACCAGCTCAGCTGCCTCGGGGAAGAAGTCGGCGGGCATGGAGCCGGGCACCCGACTCTGCACCTCGATCAGGCAGTCCAGCCCCAGCCCCGCCTCCTCGTGCCCGGAGTCATAGTCGCGCGCGTTCTGTACCGCGGCCAGAGTGTGCCCGGCCAGCTCGCGGGCCTGGGCGGCGGTCGGCTCCCAGCCCTGACGCAAAGCGGTGCGCAGGAACTCCCACCCGCCCTCGACATGGCCGCGCCGCATGGTCTGGAGTACCTCGGTTGCGGCCAGGGCGCGATCGGCCGGGAGGGCGGGCAGCTCGAGCAGCGCCTCCCCTTCGACGATTCCGGTGGCCTGGTGGCGCAGGAAGCTCAGTCTCTGGCGGGCCCGCACCGCCAGGCCCGGGTCGTCAGGGCTTGAAGCCAGCTTTTCCAGAGACTTGAGGTCGGTCTGGGCCAGAAGATCAACGCGGGCAGGCTGAAGCAGCGGCTGAATGAGCAGCGAGCCCGGCTTCCAGGGCAGGAAGCTATCCTGAGGAAGCTCCGTTTCGTCAGGCTTGAGAGCCTGCCAGGGGAGGAGCGGACTGGCGGCAGAGGTGGGACGGATCTCCACGCTGGTTATGTTCGCCCTCCAGGCCGGAAAGGACCTGCGCACAGGGCGCGGAACTCATTTCTTCCAGGAACGGAGGAATTCGACTGAGCAAGGCATCCATCCCCAGTAACATCCAGATCACCGACGACCTGGCCAAGCTGTTGGCCATCCTGCCCCCCCAGGTGCGGCAGGCCCTCAACCGGATGGAAGACGAGCAACTCGACCTGCTCGAGGTCGTGCTCGACCTCGGCCGCCGAGCCGAGGCCCGGTTCCCCGGCAAGTTCGTCTTTCTCACCGCCGACCCGGTCTCGCGCGAGGACATCGAGTACGTCACCACCCGCATCGGCACCTTCGGCAAGGACAACCGGGCTGGCATCGAGCGCACCCTGCACCGCATCTCGGCCATCCGCAACCGGGTGGGAGGTGTCGTGGGTCTGACCTGCCGCGTGGGGCGCGCTGTCTACGGCACGGTGAGCATCATCCGGGACGTGGTCGAGTCGGGCCAGAACCTGCTGTTGCTCGGCCGCCCCGGCGTGGGCAAAACGACCATGCTGCGCGAGATCGCACGCGTGCTGGCCGAGGACTTCTCCAAGCGGGTGGTCATCGTGGATACCTCCAACGAGATCGCCGGGGATGGCGACATCCCTCACCCCGGTATCGGCCCGGCGCGGCGGATGCAGGTTCCCCAGCACGATGAGCAGCACGCCGTGATGATCGAGGCGGTCGAGAACCACATGCCCCAGGTCATCGTGGTGGACGAGATCGGCACCGAGGCCGAGGCCTATGCCGCCCGCACCATCGCCGAGCGGGGCGTGCAGCTTGTTGCCACGGCGCACGGCAACACGCTGGAGAACCTGCTCATGAACCCCACCCTGTCCGACCTGGTGGGGGGGATCCAGGTGGTCACGCTCTCCGACGAGGAAGCCCGCCGTCGCAAGACCCAGAAATCGGTGCAGGAGCGCAAGGCGCCGCCCACCTTTGACGTGGTCATCGAGATCCAGGCCCAGGACGCTGTCGCCCTGCACCTGGAGGTGGCCTCGGTGGTGGATCGGCTGCTGCGCGGTTACCTGCCTTCTCCCGAGCTGCGTCAGCGCGATCCGGAGGGCACGGTCATCGTGCTCGAGCCTTCGGCCGCCGAGGAAGAGGAGCAGCTGATCGAGGAGATCCCCTCTCGTCCCTACCTGGCGCCGCCCCCACCCGGCCACGAAACACTCGAGAACGTGCGCATCTACCCCTATGCGGTCAGTCGCAACCGCCTCGAGCGTGCCATCAAGGTGATGGGGCTGTCGGCCCAGATTGTGCGCACGCTCGATCAGGCCGACCTGGTGCTGACCATCAAAGGCCAGGACCGACGGCGCCTGGCCGAAGCCCCCCGGGTACGCGAGCGCAACCTGCCGGTGCACGTGCTCAAGAGCAACACCACCTCGCAGATTCAGGATTTTCTGGCCCGCTACTTCAAGATTTCCGACTCCAAAACGGAGGAGTTGGCTCTCAAGGAGGCCGAAGAGGCTGTGCGCCGGGTCGTGCGCTCGGGCCGGCCGGCCGATCTGGCGCCCCAGCGCTCGACCATCCGGCAACTGCAGCACGAGCTGGCCGAGCGATCCAAGGTTCGCTCGCGTAGCTTCGGAACCGAGCCGTTGCGCTACGTGCGGATCTATAAGTGAGGTAGCCATGCAAGGGTTGTTCATCACGTTCGAAGGCCTCGAAGGAGCGGGTAAGTCCACCCAGGCCGAGCTGCTCTACAAGCACCTGCAGCGCGAAGGCTACCCCGTGCGCTGGACCCGCGAGCCGGGCGGAACGCCAGTGGGCGAGGCGGTACGCGAGGTGCTGCTGGACGTGCGCAACAAGGACACAACGCCGCTGGCCGAGGTGTTTCTGTTCGCAGCCTCGCGCACCCAGCTCGTCGAGCAGGTGATCCGCCCCCAACTGGGCGAGGGAACCATCGTAGTGTGCGACCGCTTCTACGACGCCACCCTGGCCTACCAGGGTTTCGGCCGGGGGATCCCGCCCAACCAGATCCGCGACATTAACGACATGTGTAGCTGGGGGGTGCGCCCCGATCTGACCTTCCTACTCGACATCGAGCCAGCTCGCGGCCTGGATCGCGTCCGTGTACGCGCCCAGGACACAGCCACCCCGATGGACCGGTTCGAGTCGGCCGATCTGGGCTTTCTCGAGCGGGTCCGCGAGGGCTACCTGCAGATCGCAGCCGATGAACCGGCCCGCTTCCGGGTGCTGGACGGCAGCCTGGACCCGATCACCACTAACGAGATCGTGGTCCGGGTGGCGATGCGCGAGGTGCAAAAGCGGGTGCCTCCCAGGGGTCGGCTCAGTTACGAGCGCTCTGGCCTCGATTGAGGATCCTGGGCAACCAGAAGGTCCGTCAGGGACTGCTCGAGTCGCTGGCCCGCAGCGGCCCGGCCAGCTCCTACCTCTTCCTGGGCGACTCGGGTCTGGGCAAGTCCCGCACCGCTCTCTGGCTGGCCTCGGCCCTCAACTGCTCGGCTGAGGAGCGACCATGCGGCGTTTGCCCCAGCTGTCTCAAGATTGCCCACAGCAATCATCCCGACGTGGTGGTACAGGAGCGTCCGGCCGGCAAGACCGGAATCGGCGTGGGGGACGTGCGCGAGCAGATTGCGGCCACCGCCTTTAAGCCCTACGAGGGGCGGCATCGGGTGTGGATCGTGGCCGAGGCCGAGACCCTCACCGAGGAGGCCCAGAACGCCCTGCTCAAGACCCTGGAGGAACCGCCGGGCAGCATGGTGATGGTGCTGATCAGCTCCAGCGAATCGGCCCTGCTGCCCACCGTCAGCTCGCGCTGCCGCTCGGTGCGCTTTCAGAGCGTGCCCCCCGAAGAGCTGTGGCGCGAGCTCGAAGAGCGCGGGGCCGAGCCCGAGCAGGCCCGCACCCTGGCCCACCTGGCCCGAGGAAGACCGGGCGTGGCCCTGGGCTGGCTCGAGAACAGGGCGCTCTGGGAGCTTCGCTGCGCTACCCTCGATCTCTTGAGCGGCCTGCACGGAGCTCAGCTCTGGCCCGCCCTGGAGACGGCGGCCAGGCTCGACAAGCTGCGGGCCGGAGAGGAGGCCCGCCAGTCTCTGGCTGCGGTACTGGACACATGCCGGTTGTGGTACCGTGACCTCTTGCACCTGGCCTCGGGAGCCGAGGAGGTGGTGGTCAACCGTGATCGGCTCGAGGAGCTGCGGCGTCTGGCGGTCGACGGGGGCCTGGCCCGTCCCCGCAAAGCGCTGGAGCTGCTCCTGGAGGCCAGCGAGCACCTGCAGGCCAACTTGAACGGAAGGCTGGTCTTGCAGCGGTTATGCCTGCACCTGTCCCGCTGCTGAGCGCCCTGCGGCTGGCCCAGGGCAATCGCCAGATGCAAGACCGCGCCGCGGTCTTCGAGACCGGGTTTGAGCTGGTGGGCCTGGTTGCCGACGGGGTGGGAGGTCGTCCGGGTGGGGCCGAGGCGGCTACCAGCTTGCTGGAGGCCGTATCCAGAGACTTCGAGCGGCTGCTCCCTGTGCCGTTCCTGCAGGAGATGGATGCGGCTCTGGCGGGCGTCGGCGAAACCACCGCGGTGCTGGCACGCATCTCGGCCGACCGCATCTCCGGCGGCGTGGTGGGCGATTCGGGAGCCTGGCTGATCGGCTCGCGCACCCACCGGGTCTTGACCACGGTGCGCAAGCCCTATCTGGGAAGCGGGGGGGCCTTTCCGGCACCCTTTCGAGGTCAGTGGGAAGAGCCCACTCTGCTCATGGCCAGTGACGGGCTACTGCGCTACACCGATCCCGAGCGCATCGTCAAAGCCGCGTCATCGAGCGATCTGGAGGAGGCGGCCGATGCGCTTCTGGCCCTGGTGCGACTTCCTCTCTCGGGCGAGTATCCCGACGATGTCTCTTTGATCCTGGTGCGCCGGGCTGACTGATCAGGACTGGGGGCGCCGTTTGCGCAGCAGCACGCCGCCAACCACCACCTGGCCCTGGCTCTCGGCCACGCTGGCCTGGCCTTCTGGCCGGGCTCCCAGCTCGCGGAAGGGCACATAGCCGTCCGTTTCAATGGCTCGCGCCGTCTGGAGCAGGTCGCCAGGCTGGGCTTTGACCAGGGCGCCCTGAGGGTCAGCTTTGTAGCTGCTGACGAAGTCGCTGGCCCATTCGATAGCTTCGTAGCCCTTCTCGGTCTTCTTATAGAAGGTCTGGCCCTGCTGACTCTGATCCAGGAAGAAGTCCAGGCCGTCGAGATACTCGGCGCGCAGGGTGGAGGTGCTCAGCATGGAGCCGTTCATTGTGCAAAAATGCAGCTGGTTCTCGGGAGTGTGGAATTTGTAGGCGATCAGCTTGAGGAAGGCGCATTCGGGGGGCGTGGTCTGAATGCGGGAGGCCATGTCGAAGCCCACCCCGTCCTGGTCGACCTGATAGAACTTGAGGGGGGGCTCAACGAACTGAACGCCCCGGTCGGCTAGCTTCTTGAAGACGGACAGCTTCTCCAGGTCCTGGGGCTCGAGCCCGCCGGGTGAGGGTCCACCGGCCAGGAAGGCGGCCACCTGAGCGTGCGTCTCCTGAGAGAACTGGCGAGGGGGCTCGGCAGCGAGCTTGATGTTTTGCTCCAGGGCCCGCTCGCGCGCGGCCGCCTCGGAGGTGTTCTTTCTCAGGGCTCGTTGGATTTCGAGCATGTTCTTGAGCATTTCCCTGTTGTCTTGCATGGAGGTGAGGTCTTGCGGCTCGAACTGGTCCTGGCAGGCTGACCGGGGTAGCAGGGCCGGGCGCTGGGGGGGACTCAGGGTGTAGCTGGTACTGATCATGGCGCTTCATCGTAGCAGGCACGGCCTGAAAAAAGGCTTATCGACTCGACCCGCGGAAGCTCAAAGGCGCGATGGAGATGGTGGGAGTGGCCTTTCAGGCCGTGGGTAAGGTGTTTTATTACCCGGTCGGCACGGTTCGCTACCAGGCCGGCGAGGCGGTCGTGGCCGACACGGCTCGAGGCCTTGAGCTGGGCCGGGTGGTCGGGTTGCATGACGTCCCCCCCGAGGCGGCCGGAGAGATGAAGACCAGCATTCACCGCCGGGCCACTCGAGAAGACCTGACCGTTCACTTCCGAAACCGCCTGCGGGCGGCCGAAGCCCTCCGGGTGGCCCGCGACCGGGTGGCCCATCACAACCTTCCCATGAAGCTGTTGGGCTCGGAGTATACTCTGGACGGCAATCGGATCGTCTTCTATTTCTCGGCCGAGGGTCGGGTCGATTTTCGTGAGTTGGTGCGTGATCTGGCCTCGCACCTGCGGCGTCGCATCGAGCTGCATCAAGTGGGGGCGCGAGACCGGGCCAAGAGCAGCGGGGGGATCGGCCCCTGCGGGCGCGAGTGCTGTTGCTCCTCGTGGCTGCGAGAGTTCTCGCCGGTATCCATCAAGATGACCAAGGAGCAGGGCCTGTCTCTCAATCCCACCAAAATCTCGGGCTCCTGCGGACGCTTGATGTGCTGTCTTCGCTACGAGTATGAAACTTACCGCCAGTTGCGCCGTGAAATGCCTCCCATCGGGGCCACTCTGCGCCTGCCCGAAGGCCCGGTGCGCGTGGTGGCCCAGCACCTGGCTCGCTATACCCTGACCGTGGCTCATGAGCAGTTGGGGACCTTCGAGGTCCCCGCGGGTCGAAGTCTGGTGGGCGAAGCGGCCGAGCTTTGTCCCTCGTGTCAGAGCCGGCCTTGCGCCGCTGAGCCCGCCGCTGAGCCTGAGCTCGAGGAAGCTGCCGCGGAGACGTCGATGGAGGACCCGCCGAGCCCGTCTCAGGAGGCCTCCGCCGAAGGCCTGCGCAAGAAGCGCTTTCGCCGGCGCTGATTCCGGCTCAGGCAGGGGCAAGTGGGAGCCGAAGAGAAACGACCAGCCATCACGACGGAGGTTTAGTTTTCTTGAGCGAAGAGCCGGTTCCAGAAGGCGGAGGAGAAGTCGAGGCGGGAGTCTCCTCAGGAGAAGAGGAGAATCCGGCGGTGCTGGAGGCCATGAAGCTGATGGAGATCGCCATGAACACCCTCGGCCCCGAGGAGAAACGGGTGATCTTTCAGCTCAGGAAGGAAGTGCAGGACGCCGCGGCCCAGTCGGGCAGTAACTTTGACCATCGCCTGGAATTTTGCTACGCCATCAAGTTCAGTGGCGACAAGATTAAGAGCACTCGGATGCTGCACGCGGTGGAATCCTACATTCGGGCTGTCGAAGGCTAGAGCGACGGCCTTATCGCCCTTGGTCGGAATAGAACAATCGGGGAAAAGTTGTTCACTTTTCCCCAGTCTTTTCCACAGAGACTCGCGTACCAGTACATCTCTACTGTCTGATATTAATCCCGGGTTAACGGAACAGTCAAGCGAAAGTTCTGTAAACCTTTTCAAGCTTAAAAATGGCTTAAGACGGGCGTTCTATCCTCACCTTTGAAGGGGGAATAGGTTTTCGGTTGTGAAATTTTCTCCATGTCGCTGAACGGGCGAACCATCCTGATCACGGGAGCCTCGGCCGGTATCGGGCTGGCTACCGCTCGCCTGTTAGCGAGCCAGGGGGCTCGGTTGGCCCTGGTATCCAACCAGCCCGTGGAGCTGGCCGCTTTGGGGCAAGAGCTCGGTGCCTTCGCGCTGGAGGTCGACCTGACCGATCCCGCCCGGGTCGAGGGACTGGTGGAGCGCGTCGAGCAGTCGGTTGGCCCTCTGGATGTGTTGATCAATAACGCTGGCATCGGCCTGCACGCTACCCTTTTGGAGACGCCGCCCGAGAAGCTGCGCCGGGTCTTCGAGGTAAATTTTTTCGCCCCCGTCTCGCTGTGTCGTCAGGCGCTGGCCGGCATGGCCGCGCGAGGCAAGGGTCACCTGATCAACGTATCGTCGGCCTCAGGCAGGCGCGGACTGGCCCGGATGAGCGCCTACGCTCCCAGCAAGGGCGCCATGCACATTTTCTCCCAGGTGCTCCGCATGGAGGCGGCCGGCCACGGGGTGCAGGTGACCGAGGTTCTGCCTATCTCCGTGCAGACCGATTTCTTCGCCGCCGCCGAGAACCGGTCGGGTCGGGACTACCGTCCTCGCGGCCTGGTGCACACGCCAGACTATCTTGCCCGCTGCATCCACAAAGCCGTGTTGCGTCCAGTGCCCGAGGTCTATCCCAGCTTCCTCAGCCGCCTCGGCTTCGTCTTTGAGACCGCCTTCCCCAATCTGACCGCGCGATTGTTGGAGGCGGCCGAGCGACGGTCTGCACCTACCCGGGCTTGACAATGCCGTGCTGGACGGCCCAGGCGGCCGCTTCGCTGCGGCGCGACAGGTTCAGCTTGTCGAGAATGCGGCTGATGTGGTTGCGAGCCGTCTTCTCGGCGATCACCAGCTCTTCGGCGATCTGTCGGTTGGTGTAGCCGCGCGCGACCAGGCGCACGATTTCCGCCTCGCGCTCGGAGAGGGGACCTTCCTCGTCCGAGCGCGGCCGGGTCACCATCTCGACCAGGCGACGGGTGACTTTGTCGGTGACGGCCGGGTCAAGCATCTGCTGACCGTCGGCCACCAGTCGGATGGCCCTTACCAGCTCTTCTCGCCTCACGTTCTTAAGCAGGTAGCCGCAGGCACCGGCGACCAGCGAGGAGAGCACCGCTTCGTCATCCGAGGAGGAGGTCAGCATCAGCACCCGCACGGCTGGAAATCGGTCGCGTATTTCGCGGCAGGCCGCTACACCGCCCATGCCTGGCATCATGACATCCATCAGGACCACCTCGACCGGGCTGGACTCCAGCCGGGCCAGGGCCTCCTCGCCGCTGGCCGCTTCGCAGGCCACCGTCAGGTCTTCTTCCAGGGCCAGCACCGTGGCCAGGCCGGTGCGCACGACCTCGTGATCGTCCACCAGCATCAATCGCAGCATTGCTCACCCTCCCGGCAGGCTGACCTGCACCCGGGTGCCCTCACCCGGAGCGCTCTGCAGGGTCAGTCGGCCCTCCAACTCCTCGATCCGGGTGCGCATGTTCCCCAGCCCGTGTCCGGGGCGCACCGTGGAGGGGTCGAAACCCCTGCCCGAGTCTTCCACGCAGAGGCTGGTTTCTCCCGGAGTGAAGGCCAGCCGCAGTTCCACCCGGAGACTGCCAGAGTGCTTGAAGGCGTTGGCCAGGGCTTCCTGGATGACCCGGTAGAGGGCCACTCGCTGGGCCACGGGCAGGGTCGGCTCGGTGCCCTCGACCTTGAGCTCCACTGGAATACCGCTCACCGACTCGAACTCGCGCACGAGGCGCGAGAGGGCTTCGCTGAAGGGAGTCTCTCCTTCCAGCAGAGCCGCCTTGTCGTACATGGCATTGCGCACTTCCCAGAGTGCCTGGCGGGCCACCGGCAACAACTGCCCGAGTTTCTCCTCCAGGACCGTCTGCTCGGCCCGGCTGGCCAGCTCGCGGCAGGCATCCAGGGACAGGGTCAGCATGAACATGGTCTGGGCGACCCCGTCGTGGATCTCGCGACCCAGGCGCGAACGCTCTTCGCGGGCAGCCAGCTCGCGGACGCGCGCTTTCTCGCGCTCCAGGCGACGCAGCAGCTCGGCCAGGAAAGCGGCGAAGAAGGCGACCAGGAACGGGTTGAGCAGGGCGCCCACGAATCCGCCGTCGAGCCGCCCGTCGCTGTCGTACACGGCGGCCATGCCCGGTCCCGAATAGGCCACTGCCGCCAGAAAGCAGAGAGAGTAGCCCAGCGAGGCAAAGGTGCCGCCCCGCAGGCCGTACTTGAGCGAGGGGGCCAGGACCGAGGTCAGGCTGTACTCGTAGAACGGGCTTCGCCACCCGCCCGAGAGCCAGATTACCCCTGTGGAGGCGACAATGTCCAGGGCCGGCAGGAGGGGGTTGTTCTCGGTGTAGCCGATGGCGCTGCCCAGGCGGGGGCGCAAGAAGGGCAAGTAAAGGGCCATGATGCCCAGTTGGATCGCGGTGAGGGCCAGCAGCGGCCAGGCATGCTTGAGGTTGGCCGGCGGGGCGGCATGAAACAACACGATCCCCAGCGCGATCAGCCAGGTGATCCAGCGAGCTCCGACCGAGAAATAGATGGGGTTGAGAAAGCCCTGTCCGGCTCGCTCGAATTGCCAGCGTCGGCGCAGGGCTTCCAGGCTCACCAGAATCTGGTTCTACCGCCAGGGTAGGTTATTCCTCGCCCATCACCATCAAGTGGAGTCGCAGGCTGCCCAGAAGGCGCTCCTGAAGGTCGATCTGCTCGTTCAACATTTTGTTCTCACCTCCGCCACTCGATTGTGACACGAGGGGACCCTCCGGGTCAGGGTCATGTGACCCCAACCGGGAGGGACAGGCGACCAGGGCTACAGAATGCAACATCCGATGCCTCGCCCCAAGTTGCGCAAGCTCGACTATCAAGAGTTCCCGCCCCCTCGTTTCCACACGCCCCTGCCCGGCCCCGACGACTGGAAGCTGTGGCGGGCAGTCCGTCCCCTCTACGAGCTCCGCGACTTCGATCTGCCGGCCTCCCGTCGTTTGCCGGCTCAACTGGCCCAGGAGGCTGAAACGCTTGCGAGCGAGCCGTACCTGGCCATGGAGCTGGAGGTGGCCGGGGCGGCCCGGGTCGATCTGAAGACCCTGCTCGCCCCGCTGGCCAGGGCCTTGCCTCTGAGGCTGGCCACAGTGCGCCGCGCGAGCGGGGCCGAGAACGTGCTGCGCCTGAGCCAGGCCGAGCGGGCGGCTCCTCCTTCACTGGCCTATCATTGCAGCTGCCTGCGCACCTGGGGCCCGGCTGCCTCGCGCTGGCGCGAGGACCTGCGCCAGAAGCTGGTGGAGAGCCAGGCCGAGCCCCTCCTGGAGGGCGAGGTTTGTCTCCAGCTCAGCTGGAGATGCTCTTCTCTGCAGAACTGGGTCGAGCTGTGGCGCCCCACCGGCGATAGTCTGGGTCCCGTGCTGGGCGAGCGTCGCCCCATGCGCCCCCTCCTGGAACGCGTAAGCCAGATGGCGCTGCACCTTTCCCTGGACGACCGCCTGGGCATGGCCGTGGATGTCGGCTACTGGTGGAGCCCGGTTGGCTGAGCTTCCTCTGCTCGAGTTTGATGAGGATCGCCAGGCCGTCATCGAGCCCACGCGGGCCGTTAAACCGGTGGAAGGCTTGCCCGAGGGTTGCGTGCTGTGCTTCTTCCAGGACGTGTTCGAGAAGTTGACCTCCGAGTTGGGCGATCCGGTCGCCGCCCTGCGCACCGAGTTTGCCCGCCATCCGGTCTACTGCCTCGAGTACCGGGGCCAGAAGCTCGGCCTGTTGCATCCCGGGGTGGGCGCTCCTCTGGCCGCCTGCATGCTGGAGGAGGCGATCGCGCTGGGTTTCAGCAGGTTCGTGGCCTGCGGCTCGGCCGGCGTGCTGGACGCAGAGATTGCTCCTGGGCAGTTCATGCTCCCCTTCGCGGCCGTCCGGGACGAGGGTACATCCTATCACTACCTGCCTCCCGCCCGAGAGGTGCGGGCCGACCCGGCTGTGGTGCGGGTGCTGGAGGAGATCCTGCGCGAGTCAAAGCGGCCCTACCTTTTGTGTCGCACCTGGACGACCGACGCTGTCTATCGTGAAACCCGGGCGCGAGTCGACCGGCGCCGCGCCGAGGGCTGCCTTACGGTGGAGATGGAGACGGCTGCTCTGCTGGCTGTGGCCCAGTTTCGCGGGGTGAAGCTGGGACAATATCTTTACGGCGGCGACGACGTCAGCGGGGCAGACTGGGACCCTCGTGACTGGCACCGCCTCGCAGTGCGTGAGACGCTGTTCTGGCTGGCAGCTGACGCCTTGCTCAATCTTTGAGCAGGCGGCTCCTCGGTTGGCGGAATGCGCTCCCTCAGCTCCGCCCCTTCTTCCCTTCGCGCTTGAAGACAAATGCGGGCGAGCCCTGCTCGCTTCCGGGCAGATAGACGACCAGAGGCGCTCCGGCTGCGGTGCACCACTGCACGATCTCTTCCGAGGTGAAATTTCGCAGGGAATCGGGGGCCAGGAACATCTGGTAGAAAAATCGTTCGCCCAGTCTCAGCCGCGGCTCGAGCGAACGCCGCTCGCCTTCGCTGGAGGGCAGTTGGGCTTCGGAGCTGATGATGAGGTAGCCCCCTTTTTTCAGGGCTCCGACGGCGCGTTTGAGAGCATCGGCCGGATCTTCGGTCAACGAGAGCGAGCGATGGAAGACCGCAAAGTCAAAGCGGTCCTCGTAACGACACTCCTCGGCAGTTCCCACCACGATAACCGATCGGGTGGCTCGTTCGGCCTCCCGGGCGCACTCGTAATCAGGCTCGATACCGGTGGGCTCGACCTCGGGGTAGACCTTGCGTAGTTGCTCGAGGCCGTAGCCGCAGCCGCAACCAAACTCCACCAGGCGCCCCCCTTTCTTGAAGCGCTCGTGAAGAGCCTCGACCTGGGGAATCTGATGCTCCCAGAGGTAGGCATACGAGCTGCGCAGCCCATCGGCCAGCAACATGCGCAGACTGAGGCTGGGCTCGGGGAAGGCCTTGCCCCGAAAGACCGCCTCCAGACTTTCGTAAACGCGCTGCGTGACCTGGATGTAGGTGTTGACCCAGGCTCCCAGTCCTGGGGCCATGGCCTCGGCGTCAGGCTCCAGAGTATAGCCCTCTTCGGCAGAGCCGCTGAGGAACTCGTAAGCGTGGGCGGCGCGGCACCAGACCTCGATGTAACCAAGCTCGTAGCCCAGGTGGCTGGCCAGTTGGGCTGCGGTCCGCGGCTCTTGGGCCAGGGCTTCAAACAAACCGAGCTCGCGACCGACATGGAGCAGCCATGTACCCCAGAAACCCTCGAGATAGAGGCGTACTCGCGAGGTCTTGCCTGGAAAGTCGACCGGAGTCGGTTCCGAGGTCACCGGCACTCCCTCCCGAAATGAATCTCCGCTATCGATGAGCGGGGTTGAAATTCTTCCCGCCCGGAGGGCGGTTCCCTGCCTGCCTGAAAATCCATCCCACGTTATCTCGTCTGGATTCAGTGGTGAAAGGAATTAAACCCAGACCATTTCGTCGAGCAGGTCGAGCAGCACCGCTTCGCGCTCCGGAACGCTGAGACCGGCCAGCTCCATGGAGGTATGGACCCACTCTCGAACCTGCTCTTTAAGACGAACGGGGTCCTGGCCAGGTGCCAGGACCTCCTGCACCTTCCAGAGCTCGAGCTCGGCCCGGGCCTGCATAATCCGGGCCAGGAAAGTTCGGCCTGAGTCCTGGCTCCAGTCGGCCAGAGCGGCCAGCTCCAGGGCCTGAGGTAACTCGACGAACCAACGCTGCTCGACCGACTCTTCACCCAAGACCGCTTGGCGCAGGGCTTCTCCCCAGGGGCTGAAGGGTCGGCTGTTGGTTCCAGGGTGGAGGCCCTCAAGCCATGCTCGAGCTCCGCGGTCGAGCCACTCCAGAGCTTCTGGACCATTCCTGGAGATTCCCATGATGTGGCGCTGGACTTGCTGAGCGAGCTCAGCCATCTTGCTGGCCAGAAAATCCTCTAACTCCTGAATCAGAGAGTCAAGCCGTCCCAGATAAATGCTCTGCTCCTCCACGGGGGGAATGCCCGTGAGACCAACGATCTCTGGCAGTAAGTGACTCAGCAGCTTGCGAGGATGGGACTCACGGCAGCCCTCCAGCAACTGCAGCAGTTTCTGGGCGCCCTGAGAGTGAGCCTCCCGCAGGACGCGCGTCAGCCGTGGCAAGTGCTCGAGCCAGGTGAGGAGTTGCCGGTGGGTCCGTTGCCACAGGTCTCCCTCGGCCAGCATGGCCATACTGGAGGTGCCGAAAAGTCCTCGCACGGCCTTGACGAAGGCCTCCTCTGCTCGGGTGGCGACGCGATAGCGAACTTCGTAGCCCGAAGGGCGGTCGAGAGCCTGGCAGAGTGTTTCGATGTCTCCCCTGAGAGTCTGATCGCCCTGGCGCAACTCGAGGTCCTCTGAGCGCACCCTCAGGGCCGCTCCAAGGAAGAGTTGGGCTACGGGTCCTCGCAGCCCACGGGGTGGTTCTGCCAGCCAGCCAAGAACGTCGGCCAGACTCTCGGACCGCTCGGACTCTCGGTCCCCATACAGCTGATCGAGCAGGTCGCGCCAGAGTCGCAGTTCAGGGCTGTCGCCCTGGGGCCATTCCTCTACGCCCAGTTGGCGGTAGCTGCCGTGCTCGCTCTGCGACTTGAGGATTCCGGGGCCGAGGAGGGTCCGTTGCAGGACCTCCGAGGAGCCGCAGGTCAGGCTGCAGGACAAAAGCAGCGGTCGCTCCCTGTCGAGCAGCTCTTCCAGGGCCCCCGCCAGGGCTCGACGAGCGGCGGCCGGGCGGTGGGTAGGCGTGTCTGGATAGATGGCCTCCAGGGCCTGAATGAAGAATGCCTTTCGGTGCTCGGCCGGCGTCCACTCAAGCGGAATTCCGCGGTGCCGCCACCGGAACGCGCGGGGTCGAAGCGCGGTCTGAACCAGCTCGCGCACTCTGCGTCGCAAATAGTCCCGATGGGTTGCCAACTCGCGGGCGGCATCCTCCGAGTCGCAGTAGGGCGGTTGACGTTCGAGTCGCTCGAGGGCGGCCAGCTCGCGCAGCTCCTCGGCGACTGCCAGCGGAGCGCGGGGCAAGCCTGCCAGCACGGCTGGATGGGGGTCGAGTGATTCCAGGTTCCGGTAGACCCGCTCCAGATCGGGTAGGGTATAGCCCAGTCCGAACAATACCAACAAATCCCAGCCAGGAGACGGGCGGCTGGGAATAGGATCCTCGGGACCGATCATCAGAGACTGTACTCGGCGGGCCATTGCATAGCTTCGGGCGTAAGCTCGGGGCCGCATGGACCTGGGTCGGAAGTGTCGCAGCAGTAGCTCGTGAGGGGCTGCGGCCTCGCCCAGGGAATCGAGAGCTTGCTGGATGTCCCGATTCAGGTCGTAATCGATTTCTCGCAGAGCCATTTGACCTTCAGAGGGCGATGCGATTCGTGGTGTCGGTGATTTGCAGCTGCACCAAGCTCTCTTCGCCTCGGTCGAGCACTTCCAGGAAGGCAAAAACGATCTTGGGATCGAGCTGGGTGCCGGCCGCGGAGCGCAACTCGTTGATGGCTCGGTCGCGGTCGAGAGCCTTGCGGTAAGGACGGTCGCTGGTCATCGCATCCCAGGTATCAGCCACGGCGATGATGCGAGCGAACTGATGGATCTGCTCACCGACCAGTCCATCCGGGTAGCCCGAGCCATCGAAGTTCTCCTGGTGCTGGCGAATGGCCAGTTTGACCCGACCAGGGATGTCGATGGGTAGTACCATGGATTCGCCCAGGGCGGAGTGCCGCTGCATCTCGAGCCGCTCTTCGTCAGTGAGCTTGCCAGGCTTGCGCAAGATTGCGTCGGAGACCCCGATCTTGCCTACGTCGTGAAGGAATGAGCAGATCTCGAGATCGGCCAGATCCTCGGCTGACAGGCCGAGCTCGGTGGCGATTGCCATGGAGTAGAGACATACCCGCTCGACGTGACCACGTGTGTATAGGTCCTTTGCCTCGATGGCATTGGCCAGGCAGAGGATAATCTTCTTCTTCATGGCATAGAGTCGGGCGTTCTCGATGGCCGGGGCGGCCTGGTTGGCGATGGCTGAGAGAAGGACCAGGTTGGTCTCTTTGAAAACCCCGTCTTGAATGCGGTTGTCCACGTAGATCAAACCGGCCGTTCGGCCTTTGATGATGATGGGAGCCGCCATGATGGAGCGCAAATTGTGCAGGGAGACGCTGGCGAAAGCCTTGAAGCGCTCGTCCTTCATGGCATTGTTGGCCAGCACCGCCTGGCCGGTCTCGAACACCTGGCGCACGAGGTTGCGGCTGAAGGAAAAGCCATCGGCCTGGATTTCGTTGTGGCCCAGACCGCGCGCCCGTACAAGGTGGTAGTCGGTGCCGTCGTCGGAGAGCATCATCACGCATCCTCTCTCGGCCCGCATCATTTCGATCACCTTGTCGATGACCATGTCCAGGACCTGTCCGAACTCTAGGGTTGAGTTGAAGAACCGGCCCACATCGAGCAGCAGTCGCAACTGCCCGGCCTCCAGGGCCTCGGTATCCCGCCGGGCAGCGGACACATCGGGACCCTGGCTCATGAAAGAACTCCGCTCTGCATTCTGAACTCGCTTCGACGGCGCACAACGGTTCCCTACAGATTCCTTTGAGGCAGACCCGTGTAACATATCCTGGGCGCCCCGGTCCAAGTCGGTAGAAGTGGGAGATCTGCTTGCTCGAGGAGGCTGGAGTGGGGCGACGGGTCAGGACCTGAGGACGGACCGCGCGGACGACCAGAGGCCTCCCCCGGACCTGGATGGGAAGGTCGTCGCCCCGGCGGGCCCGATCGGCCACCCGGTAGCCCTGGAGGTCGTAACTGGCCTGCTGATGACCCCGCTGCGCGGACTGGCCCTGACCGAGGCCCCGCGGGAATACCTGGCTATGAATCCAGGAGGAGCTCGGGCACCCCCGAGCCGGCGCGCTCCGCGCCCCGGCGAAATCGACCACGCTAAAAAAAATCGAGAGGCCGCCTGAGCCAGGCGGCCTCTTTGCTGGTGCGGAGGGGGGGACTCGAACCCCCACGGTTGCCCACACGCCCCTCAAACGTGCGCGTCTGCCAATTCCGCCACCTCCGCAGAACAACTTCAGCATTATAGCAAACCCGCTCTCGATGTCAAACGGCCTACAGGGTTGATACCATCGTCTCCCGAATCAGGTAGCCCGGTGACTCGGAACGCTCCACCATTGATTTCCACATCCGCACCGCTGGGGGAGGTGTGGAACGAGCTGGAGCGAGCGCCCATTCTGGCGCTCGACCTGGAGATGGACTCCTTTTACTCCTACTTTGGGAAAGTCTGCCTGATTCAGCTGTCGACCCCCGACTCCGACTTTCTGCTCGACCCTCTGGCCGGGCTCGAGTTGGGCCCGCTGGGCATGATCCTGGCGGACCCGTCGAAGATCAAGATTCTTCACGCCGGCGAGAACGACATCCCATACCTGAGGGGCCCACTTGGTTTTGGGACAGTGCGGAGCGTGTTTGATACCTACCTGGCCGCTCGTATCCTGGGTTATGCTCGTTGTGGACTGGCGGCCTTGCTCGAAGAGCACTTCCAGGTTCAGCTCGACAAGGATATGCAGACCGCTGACTGGCGCCAACGTCCCCTGAGCCCCGAGCAGGAGGAGTATGCCCGGACGGACACGCGCTACCTGATCCAACTGCGCGAAGTGTTGCTAGCTGAGCTGTCAGAACAGGGTAAACTGGAGCAAGCCAGCTCTGAATTCGATCGCATCCTGGACCGGGTACACGTTCCCCGTCAATTCGACCCGGCTGGTTGGACGCGCATGCGGGGAGCACGAGACCTGAACGGGCTGGGGCGGGCCATCTTGAGCGAGCTCTACCGCTGGCGCGACGAAGAGGCCAGGCGGCGCGATCAGGCAGCCTTCCGTGTTCTCTCCGACCGCTTCTTGTGCGAGTTGGCCAGGCGGGCCCCCACCGATCCGTCCGATTTGCCCGAGCCTCATCGCCAGGGGCTGTTCGAGGCTGTCCAGCGGGGACACAAGCTCGGGTTTTTAGGCTTTCCAGAGCCATCCAAGAGCAAGTTCGTCGAGAACCGCTTATCTCGGACCGAGCAAGAGCTTTTCGATCGTTTGCGGCGCTGGCGCAACGAGACGGCCGGGCTTGCGGGCGTCGAGGCCGATCAGGTGGTGCCCAACCGACTGCTGCGCCAGGTGGCTCGCAGCCAGCCGGTTACTCTGGAGCAACTGGCTGCCGTCCCAGGCTTCGAGAGCTGGCGCCTGGAGCAGCACGGTGACGCGATTTTGCAGGCCCTCAAGACTCCATCTGACTAAGGAACGGGAATGAGGTTACTTTTGAGGGCTTCGGTTCCCTCGACGGCGGCCACGCTGAGACGTCCGGCCGTCAGGCGGGCGCAGGCCCGGAAGGCCTGCGCGGCTGCCGAGTCGGGCTGAGCAACCACAACCGGGGTGCCCTCGTCCCCGGCTTGACGCACCTGGCTGTTGAGCGGGATCTCGCCCAGGAAGGCCACACCCAGCCTGGTGGCAGTCTCGCGCGCTCCTCCGTGCCCAAAGACGTCATCGCGCTGGTGGCAGTGAGGGCAAGAGTAGAAGCTCATGTTCTCGACCAGTCCCAGGACAGGCACCTTGAGCTTCTCGAACATGTTGATGGCTTTAGTGGCCACTCCCAGGGCAACGTCTTGCGGGGTGGAAACCACCACCGCCCCACCCAGCGGCACCAGTTGTGAGAGCGAGAGTTGGACATCACCGGTCCCGGGGGGCAGGTCGACCACCAGGTAGTCGAGCTCGCCCCAGTGGACTTTCCGAAAGAAAAAGTCGACCTGCCCGTGCAGCATGGGCCCGCGCCAGATGACCGACTGACCCGGAGGCACCAGAAAGCCCATCGACATGATCTTCATGCCGAACTTCTCCATCGGGGCCACCAGTTGGGTTTCCTCAAAGTATGTCAGCTCGCCGTGCTTGAGACCCAGGAGGGCGGGGATGCTGGGTCCGTAAACATCCAGGTCGAGCAGGCCGACCCTGGCTCCCTCGGCTGCCAGGGCGCAGGCAAGGTTGCTGGCCACAGTCGATTTGCCCACGCCCCCTTTGCCGCTGGCCACGGCCAGGATGTTCTTGACTTCACGGGCCAGTTCGCTGCCGAGGGCCGGACGCGTGGCCCTCTGGCGGGCCGAGAGCTGGACCTCCACGCTCTCGACCCCGGCCAGGGCGGTCACGGCTTGCTGGCAGCTGGCTTTGAACTCGTCTTTAACGGGGCAGGCCGGGGTGGTGAGCTCGAGGGTGAAACGCACCTTCCCGTCTTTTACGGTGAGGTCCTTGATCATCCCGAGAGTGACGACATCGCGACCGAGCTCCGGGTCGTTGACGGCGCTCAGCGCCTGCAGAACTTGTTCAGTGGTTATGGACATGGCAGCGGCCGCTTCGCGCCGCCAGCACTCTACTCCTGGGGGGCCGGAGCCGGAGCCGGCTCCTCGCCTGTTCTTCCTTTGTGCTGCAGAACGCAGTTGAGGAAGTCGACCACAACTTCCCGGTAGCGATCATCGGACAGGATGGTACGGCTGATCTTCTGCTGCATCTGAGGGAAGCCAGGCTTTTGCTGGATCTCTTCCCCGAACTCTTGCTCCAGGGCAGAGCCAACCAGTTTCTCGGTAGCGTCGGGCAGGAAGTTTTCGTCGTTCTCGTCCATCTCAAGCAAAGAGGGCATCACGTTGGCCAGGAACTTCTCCTGCTGCTCGCCGGGGATTTTCTGGGCCGCCTCGCTGGGGCTATAGACATCGCTGGCCTCATTGGACGCGGCATTGTATTTTTCGATGCCAGCTTCTTTGAGGGCCTTCTTCTGGGCCCGAAACCACTCTTCGGTTAGCGGTATTTGGACGCCGCCGGGAGTTCCGGGCGGCGGGCCAGGCCTCATCGGATCCAAGGATCCTTCACCAACTTTCCCAAACTTGTAAGCGAACGCGTCGGGAGTTACACTGAGCTCTGACGCAACAGGCCAGTTTACCCTCGGCTCGGTTTCTCCCTGCTTATCCCCCCTGTTTCCAAAATGTAAAGTGGGGTTCCTCGGTCCGGGGTGCTCCAGGATATCTGGCTTCCTCGGGCGAACTGGAAACGTTACAGAAACAACATTCTCTTGACCTCGGCAGTTGCGTTCGGCTCGTTAACACTCTGTTAACATGGCGCTAATAAGCTGGAAACAGCCTGCCGATACACTGAAAACAGGCGCTTAAGCTCTGCGTGTAGCGCGTTTGAGCCGACCAGCCGACCGACCAGGAACGGACCGAACACAAGAGGCAGCAAGCCTCGCACACAAGGTCCCCGACAGTCAGGCCAGCCGCTTTGGGCACTAAGGGTTCGAAAGCAGGGAGGAGTACCGATTATGGGCAAGCCTTACAGTATAGTTGACACGACTATGCTCGAGAAGGCGCTGAATGCAGCCAGCATGCGTCAGCAGGTCATCTCCAACAACATTGCCAACATCAACACTCCGGGTTATCAGGGCCAGACCGTGGTCTTCGAAACTCACCTCCGCGAGGCGATGGCCAACGAAGATGCGGAGAAGAATGGGGATGTGGCGGTCGGCGCGGCGGGGGCGGTCGACAAAGAGTTCACTCTGGATGGAACGGGTTGGTCGATGGCCAGCCTGCAGCCTGAGCTGGTCGACCAGGTTGGAAAGGTTGATGTCAACCAAGAGATGGCCAGCCTGGCGAAAAACCAGATTATGTATAACGCGCTCGCCACCAAGATTTCAGGCATCTATGGCGCGCTCAAATGGGTCGTCGAGAATAGCGGTCGCTAAATTCGAAGGAGGCTGACCAGTGAAGTTTTTCCAGACCTTTGACATCGCGGCCAGTGGAATGTCGGCCGAGCAGTTCCGGATGAACGTCATCTCGGAGAATATCGCCAACGCCAACACGTCCAAGACCGAGGCCGGCACGCCCTACCAGCGCCAGGTGGCCATGGTGAGCCCTCAGATGAAGGCCGAGTTCGAGAGCGATTTCGCTATGGCCTCGTTCGACATCGACCTGAACAAGGATCCGGTCAAGTTCCACGGCGGCGGGGTCAAAGTGCAGGGGATCGAGAAAGACCAGTCCGATTATCGCTGGGTCTACGATCCCGGCAACCCCAACGCCGAGCAGGATGGACCCCACAAGGGGTATGTGGCCATGCCCAATGTGAATATTATCCAGGAAATGACGACGATGATTCAGGCCAGTCGTGCCTTCGAAGCCAATGCCACCACGGTCGAGTCGGCCAAGGCGATGGCGATGAAGGCTCTGGAAATCGGTAAGGGCTAAGATTTAGGAGGATCAGGCAAGTGCAGCAACCCTTCTCCATGACCCCCATCGGCGGTATCGGCGGCATCAAGGGGCTCGACGGTACTTCTTCTCCCTCCCTGATCAAGCCCACTGAAGAGCAGGCGAACTCATTTGCCTCCCTTCTGGGCAACGCGATCAACACCGTGAACACGGTGCAAGACAACTCCAAGAAGATGACTCAGGCCCTGGCGACCGGTAACATGGATAACATCCACGAGATGACCATTGCGGGCGCCAAGGCCGAGGTGGCGATGAAGATGACCACCACCATCGCCTCCAAGCTGGCCACGGCCACGACCACGCTGTTCCAGATGCAGCTGTAGCCCGAAGGCAGGCCTTGCCCGGGGGCCAGACAGATAGAGCCGGGTTTTGGGGATCGAGAGGATCGGAAGGAGAGGACCTACGATGGCCACTGGGATCCAGACGGGGATGCGAACCGGCAGCAGGCTCGCAACAGGACGTGGAGCAGCTGCAGGCCCTGGCGGAGGTGGGCCGCTTGGCAAGGTGTCCGAGCTGTGGGGCAAACTCAGCCCTAAAGTCAAGATTTTGTTGTTCGTGGTCATCGGCCTGGCGATGGCTGGCGGTCTGAGCTATAGCGTCATCAGCGCCTCCAATCGGCCGGTGCCTCTCTACTCGACCAAGATGACCGAGAACGATGTCAACGAGGTTGCCGCCAAGCTGACCGAATTGGGCGTTTACCATCAGGTGAGCGTAACCGGCGATCAGATCACGGTCCATCCTAAGGATCGCGCTCGGGCACAGATCAAGCTGGCCGAGTTTGGCCTCCCTCGTCACGAGGTGATGACCAAGCTGCCCGAGGCCGGCATGGGCACGGTGACCGAGTCGCAGCAGCGGGCCATGTCCCAGCGCGTGCTCGAGGGGCAGATCACCGAAACGCTTCGCCAGTTCGACGGAGTAACCGATGCCTACGTCAAGCTGGCTCTCCCTGAGATGACCTACTTCAAAGATGATGAGCGCAAGGTCACCGCGATGGTGATGCTCAAACTGCAGCCCGGCCTCAAGTTTAGCAGGGCTCAGATTTCAGCGGTCATGCGCCTGGTTGCCTCGTCTGTCCCCGACCTCAAGCCAGAGAACGTGCAGGTGGTCGACAAGGAAGGGACGGACCTGACCGCCATGGTTCCGAACGGCGAGAATGGCGCCATCGGGGCGATGAATCCCGACGAGCTGCGCATGAAAGACCAGCAAGAGAAGCAGACCAAGGTCCAATCTGCTCTCGACGCGGTGCTCGGCGCGAATCGCTCGGTGGCTACCGTCAATGTTGAGTACGACTTCTCCCAGACCGAAACCACTCGCAAGGTGATGGGACCCACGGTCCTCACCGGCAGTCAGAAGCAGGTGGAGCGCTACGACCGCAGTAGCGGCGACAACTCCGACAACGGAGCCCAGATGTCCTCGGCGAGCGCCACGGGCAAGGGTGGCTACGAGCAGATTAAAGAGGCCACCAAGCACGAAGCCAGCGAGACGGTTGCCAAAGTTGTCGACCGCGCTCCGCGCATCAAGCGTATCACCTGCAGCGTGGCCGTGGATAACATTCCTGAAGACAAGCGCGCCATGATCGCTGGTCTGGTCAAGGATACCGTGGGTCTCGACGAGAGCCGCGGTGACTCTTGCACCGTGATCAGCATGCCCTTCATGGGTGGGATGCCCAGTGCCATTCGCGAGGGCCAGGCGGCTCTAGAGAACCCGGTTCCCCGCCAGGCCTCGGCGGTCCCGGCGATCGACGGCAAGGTTGTGGCCCTGATGATGTTCTTCCCGGCCATGATCCTCCTGGCCGTGGTGGCCGTGTTCCTGCTCAAGCAGCACAAGGTGCAAGTCGACAAGTCGGCCCCCTTGCTCGGTGCCACCGGTGGGGCCACTTCCAGCGACATCTCCGACCTGCTCAACGAGAAGAGCGGCAAGACCACTGCAATGGGCGAGACCCGCGTCAACACGACCGAGCAGCTTGAGAAGCTGGCCAAGGAGCGTCCCACCAAGGTAGCTGAGATGCTCAAGAGCACCTGGTTGTCCCAGGGCGGCTAATCTTCCTGGCTGAAGCGCGAGAACGAGAGGGGCAACCCTCTCGTCTTGCTGTGACCAAGACCACGGGCTGAAGGGGTGAGGACGATTCCTTACGTCGAGTTGACTCCTTTGCGGCGGCTTGCGCTGACACTTCTAGCCATGGGCCGCGAGGCTCCGCTGGACTGGCTCGAGCAACTCGGAAGCGACGAGCGCCAGGCGCTGTTCACGGAAATGCAGCAAATGGAAGCGATCTTCCACTCGCGTCGCTGGCCCATCCTCTGGGCTTGTGACCCGTTGCTGCAGCACCGGCGGGAGGGTCCTTGCGAGTATTTCCGCCTGCCCATCCCTGAGCCTGACTCCACCCGCCACATTCGGCGCCTGGCCAGACGCGACGGAGAGTGGTTGAGGGCCCAGTTGCGCTCGCTCCTGATCTTGTCCGATTCGATCAGGGCCGTCGCGACGGGCCTGAGGCCTCGTCAGAAGGCGGCCATTCTGCTGATGATACTGCCTCCTGAAGTTTCGGCCCAGCTTTTCAAGCAGATTGGACTCAAAGAAGTGGAGTCCATCACGCTTGAGATCACTCAGTTGCCGCCCACGACTCCAGAGGACCGCGACCGCGTGCTGAGCGAGTTTCTCGACTTCCCCGAGCCCAGCACGCGCTCGCCCCTGGCCGGCCTGCTGCAGAGCCTGGACCGCAACCAGATCTTACACCTGCTCGAGGGGGAAGACCCTCCCACCATCGCCCTCTTGCTGCGCAGCCTCGAGCCCTCCAAGCGCACCTCGGTGCTCGAGCAGATGGCTCCGGACCTGAGGCGCCGGGTGTGTCGACGACTGGACACGTTCAAGGCCGATCTGGCCGAGGAACTGGCCAGCGAAGACCCGGCTGCTTTTGCACAGAAGCTTCGCGAGCGCTGGCTCAAGTAGGAGATCAGGGCCCGACCGGGCGAAGTGGACCAGGAAAGGAGTCTCTGCCATCTCCACCGTCAATCTGCCCCCCAAGCAAAAGGCCGCTATCCTGCTGATGTCGCTGCCTCCCGAGGTATCCGCCCAGCTCTTCAAAGAGCTCGGCCCGGAGGAGGTCCAGGCCATCACTCTCGAGATCTCCAAGCTGCCTCAGATCTCCCCGGAGGTGCGGGCTCAGGTCATCGAGGAGTTCCTGCAGTCCACCAACGTGCCCGGCCTGCGTGAAGCGGCGGCCGGAGGTGGGGGCGGCTTGGGCACGGCCATTATGGATTCGCGTCCTTCGGCCACCCTGAGCGTGGGTGGAATGGGGATGACCGGCTCAGGCCAGAAGCGACCGCTGGGCTTTCTACGGCGGGTCGACCCGCGCCAGCTGATCCACTTGATCCGCAAGGAGCATCCCCAGACCATCGCCCTGGTGCTGAGCTATCTCGAGCCCAATCAAGCCTCGGCCGTGCTCGGCGAGTTGGGCCCTGGCGTCCAGACGGAGGTGGCCCGGCGACTGGCCGAGCTGGGCAAGATCTCCAAGGAAATCCTCGATGAGGTCGAGCGGGTGCTCGAAGGCCGCTTGCAGCAGGCGTTGGACGAGGGCTTTCAGACCCACGCCGACGGAAAGGAAGCGCTGCTGGAAATCCTCAATCAGGCCGACCGCAATACCGAGGAGAAGATTCTCTCCGGGCTCACTCAGAAGAGTCCTCACCTGGCCAGTGACATCAAGACCAAGCTGTGCGACTTCGAAGACCTGAACAATATCGATGACAGCTCGCTGCAGCAGGTTTTGCGGCTTACCGACTTCCGCGACCTGGTTTTGGCACTGAAAGGCGCTAACAAGGAGCTGGGCGAAAGGATCTATCGGTTCCTTTCGCCCGAGGTGGCCCGAGCTCTGCGCGACGACGTGGAGAGCCTGGGCCAGGTTCCCTGGGAGGAGATCAAATCGGCTCAGCAGCAGATCCGCAATATCTTGCGCGGCTTGGTGACTCTGGGTAAGATTAAGTTCAAGTAGGTGGCTGGCTCTGGCCCTCATTAAGAAAAAGCCTGGCGAAGCGGCGGCGGCTCCCAAAGATGGGGGGCGTCATTCAGCCCTTTACCGCTCCAGTGAGTTCGTCGCCCCGGACGAATCAGGCTTTTCCGAGCCACCTCCCCCTCCGCCTGAGCCCGAAGAGGTTTCCACCGAATTTGTCGAGGCAGCCGAGCCTCCTCGCGTCGAGCCACTCGGCACCAGGCTGATCGGCCATGGTGTGGCCCAGGCTCCCGTCCCCGCAGGACTTGCCGACCCGCGGTTGCCTCCCATCAAGACGACCGTGCGAGTAGGGGGGGATGAGCCCCCGCCGGCGCCCGAGCCAGAGCCAGAGCCCGAGCCCATAGGCCAAACCATGGTAGCCGCCCCGGCGGCTCCAGCCGAGCCCCCGCCACCGCCGCCGCCCCCTATTGACGAGCAGATTATCGAGGAGGCGCGCCGCAAGGCCCAGCAGATCCTTACCGATGCTCAGGAGCAAGCAGGTCGCTTCTTGGAAGAAGCGCAGGCGCAGGTCAAAGAGGCTGAGAAGACGGCCCGCGAGCAGGGTTTTGAGCAGGGCAAAGGAGAGGGTCTTGAAGCCGGCAAGCAACAGCTGGCGGGCGTGGTGGAAGAGTTCAAGATTCTGTTTCGCCAGTTCGTCTCCGAGCGCGAGCGTATGCTCAAGGCAGCCGAGCCCGAGCTGGCCCGGCTTTCGGTAAAGATCGCCGAACGGGTGCTGGGGCTTGAGATCAAGAGCAATCCCGAGGTTATCGTCGGGGTGGTGCGCGATGCTCTATCCGGCATCAAGGACCGCGAGGAGATCACCATTCGCTGCCACCCTGACGACTTCGAGCAGGCCAAGAAGAACCAGCCGGAGTTCGAGAAGATGGTGGAGGGCCTGAAAAAGTTCGAGGTGCAGGCGGACGCCAGCCTCGACCCCGGCAGTTGCGTGCTGGAGACGAACCTGGGCAATGTGGATGCGCGGCTGGCCACCAAGATGGCCGCCATCACCGCTGCCTTCGAGGAGACCGCCGAACTGGTGGAAACGGAGCTGGCCAGTGGAAACTGAGCTGAAACTCAACTTTGACCGCTTCGAGCGGTTGCTGCCCCAGATTCACACGGTCAAGATGCACGGCCGGGTGCAGCAGGTGATCGGACTGACCATCGAGTCCGAGGGTCCGGCGGTCAAGATGGGCGAGCTGTGCCTGGTTTTTGACAAGACGGGTCGCCCGCCGATTCGCACCGAGGTGGTGGGCTTTAAGGCCAATAAGGTCATGTTGATGCCACTGGGCGATATGGGTGGCATCGGGCCGGGCTGCGAGGTACGCGGCATGGGCAAGCCGCTATCCGTCAAAGTGGGGTCCAAGATGCTGGGGCGCGTGCTGGACGGGCTGGGCGAGCCCATCGACGGCAAAGGACCCCTGGAGTATGAGGTCGAGGTTCCCATCTACAACGATCCACCTAATCCCATCACCCGTCCTCGCATCGAGCACGTCATGCCGCTTGGAGTTCGGGTCCTCGATTCCATGCTCACCTTCGGAAAGGGCCAGCGCGTCGGGATCTTTGCAGGCTCGGGCGTTGGGAAATCGACCACTCTGTCGATGATCGCGCGCAACGCCGCCGAGGCCGACGTCAATGTGCTGACCCTGGTGGGAGAGCGTGGCCGCGAGCTGCGAGACTTTCTTGAGCGCGACCTGGGCGAGGAGGGCCTGGCTCGCTCGGTGGTAGTCGTGGCCACCTCTGATACCCCGGCCCTGGTGCGCCTGAAAGCCGCCTACACCGGCACGGCCGTGGCCGAGTATTTCCGAGACCAGGGCAAGAATGTCATCTTGATGATGGACTCGGTCACGCGATTTGCCATGGCCCAGCGCGAGGTCGGTCTGGCAGTGGGTGAGCCGCCCGCCACCAAGGGTTACACCCCCTCGGTGTTCGCGCTCCTTCCCAAGCTGATGGAGCGCGCTGGGACATCACCGCGCGGCACCATCACCGCCATCTACACGGTGCTGGTCGAAGGCGACGACATGAACGAGCCCATCGCCGACACGGTGCGCGGTATTCTGGACGGACACATCGTGCTCAATCGTAAGATCGCCCACAAAAACCAGTATCCGGCCGTCGACGTGCTGCAGTCGGTTTCGCGTCTGTTTACCGAGATCAACCCCAAGGAGCACCAGGCTGCGGCCATGAAGCTGCGAGGGGTGCTCGCGACCTATGGCGAGCAGGAGGACCTGATCAACATCGGCGCCTACCAGCGCGGCTCCAACCCCAAGGTTGACTACGCCATCGCAATGATCGATGAGGTGCGCGCCTTCCTTACACAGGGGATTTACGATCCGGCTCCCTTCGAGGAGACACGACGTCGCCTGCTCGAGCTGATGAGCTAATGCCGCCCAAACGCTTCCGATATCGACTTGAGAAAGTTCTCGAGCTGGCCCGCAAGAAGGAAGACGAGGAGAAGGAAAAACTGGGCAAGCTGATTCAGGAAGAGGCTCACGAGCGCCAGGTCAAGGCCCAGCTCGAGCACCAGCTCGAGCAGACCCACATCGAGGTTCGCCACAAACAGGCCGTGGGCCAGGTGAGCATCAACGAGCTGCGCTTTTACCCCCAGCACATCAAGAGCCTGGAGAACAAGATCAAGTATCAGGAGCTGCGCCTGCAAGAGCTGGCCATCATGATCGTTCAGCAACGAGAGAATCTTCTCAAGGCCGCGATGAAGCGAAAAACTTACGAGAAACATAAGGAGCAGACCCAGGAGGCCTGGCAGGCCGAGATGGACTACGAGGAAGCCAAGATGATCGACGAGCTTGCTACCATCAAGTTTGCTCGCGAGCAGGCGACCGGACGGAAGTCAGATTGTTGACCCCGGGAGGCTGGACGGCTATACTGAGCATGCGCCCAATCGCCCCCTGGACTTCCTCCGGCCTACCACCCGGCTTAACGTGGTATTGCCATCGCAGTCCCGGATAGCGAAGGAGGAAACCGGCATGTCCATGGATCGCATCAAGGCGCTGGAGCTGAAGCTGCAGCAGCTGGACGCCCGGATGGGAGGCCAGAAGGGTTACATCACCCAGTCTGGCGCTCCCTCTCACCTGGTCAGTGGTCAGACCCGCTCCAGTGAAGCGGTTACCTTTGAGAACCTGGTCAACTCGCTGGCCAATGAAAAGAAGCCAGCGACCGCCGCTCGCCCCACCAGCAGCCCCTCGACCGCGCGCTGGACCGGTGAGCCCAGCGATTACGATGGGATGATCAAGGAAGCCTCGGGCAAGTACAATGTGGATGAGGCTCTCATCAGGGCAGTCATCAAGCAAGAGTCGGCCTACAACCCGAAGGCAGAGTCGCACTGTGGAGCCATGGGCCTGATGCAGCTCATGCCCGAGACGGCCGCCGAGCTCGGTGTCACGGATGGCTTCGACCCCTATCAGAACATCATGGGCGGCACCAAGTACCTGCGCCAGATGCTCGATACTTTCAACGGCAACATGACCAAGGCTATTGCGGCCTACAACGCCGGTCCTGGGGCTGTCATGCAGTCGGGAGGGATCCCGCCCTACGCGGAAACCCAGCACTACGTCTCGGTGGTGCTTGACAACTTCCAGCGCTACAAGCAGCAGTCTGGAGGGGCTACTTTCTAAGCTTTTCTCAGGAGAAAAATCGCAATGAGGGGTGTTTGAATGGAAAATCCGCTGATCGCCACCATAGTCGGTACCTCCGGGGCTTCGCCGACCAGCACCAAGACCACCAGAGAGAAAGGCGATGCCGACGCTTTCTCGAGGGAGCTGGACAAGGCCACGGGGGACAGGGAAGAAGCCGGCAAGACCCGTACGATCATCTCTGATGAAAAACCGTCCAAGAAGGACGAGCCCAGGGACGCCGCCAGGAGAGCCGAGGCAGAGCGGGCCGAGAACCTCGACCAGAAGCTTCAGCAGAAGCACTTGAGCAAGCTGAACGGCTACCTTTTCGACCTGGCTTATAAGAATCCCGACACGCTTTCCCTGTGCGAGAAGCAGTCGATGCGATTGGCCGAGTTCTCCTCCGTTGGCCTGCACGACCTCCGAGGAATGTTGACCGAGCGCGGGCTGCAGTTCCGCGACCTTTCCTTCACGCAACTGGCCATGGTCACACGAGACGGTTCGCGCAACCAGGTCTCCACCGCCCTGGATCAGCTGGTGCGCGAGCGCGAGCAGGAGCGCGACGGCAACGAATTCGAGAAACTGATGGGCGAGACCCAGCCCCAGAAAGATCTGGCGCGTGAGCTGCGGTCAGTCCAGTTGACTGCCGAGGTGAAGGCCCAGAACCAGGCCGAGGACGCCCGCCAGAACCGTCAAGTGGTTATAGACCAGATCTTGCAGCACATCGAAGTTCGCAACCTGGCTAACAAGACCGAGCTTAGCTTGAAGCTCAATCCCGAGTATCTCGGCGACCTGCGGATCAAGCTGGTGCACGGCAAAGAGGGCATCAGGGCCGAGTTCGAGACCACTTCGCGCACCACCCGCGAGGTTATTGAGGAGAACGAGGAAGAGCTGCGCTCCAAGGTGGCTGATCGGGGCGTTCGCCTCAATGAGGTCACCGTTAAGCTCGTCGAAACGGTCTGAGCCGAGTGGGGCTTCGGGGGCCCGCGGGTACACGGGAATCGTGTGCTGTCGCGGGTCTTTTCGTCCCTGGGCGGCTTGGTTGGGGCAATCATGTTAACATCGTGTTAACACCGCGGTAAACCTGCGGCAACGAGACACGTCTAGAATGAGAATGGGAAGTCAAGGGCGCGTAGTTCTGTAGAAACATAGAGACAGAGGGTTCAACAAGAAGGAGGACGCTTCGCGGGATGTTTGATTTCAATTATCAGGTCAGCTCCATCATGCAGAACCAGGAGATGCTGAACACTTACTCGGAGAACTTGAAAAACCAGTTCACCCCGGGTTACAAGGCGGAAACCGTTCAGTTCTCTGACATCATGAATCAGACGATGTCGGGTGGTGCCCAGACCCGCCACGGCGGCATCGTTTTCAGCCAGGGTCAGATCTTCAAAACCCAGACGCCTACCAACCTGGCGATGAATGGGCAGGGTTTCTTCATGGTTTCCGACGGCGTCAAGAATCACTACACCCGGGACGGTCGCTTCACCTGGCAGAACGGCCAACTGTGCATGCAAGACGGTAAGCGCGTTCAGGGCTTCAAACTCGACCCGCAAGGTAACATTTCGGGTGACCTCGGAGCCATCGACCTATCCCTCGATCCTCAGACTAAACTGTATGCCGGCAAATACACCGGGTTCCACTTCGACGAGACGGGCAAGCTTTATGGCGAGTCCACTCTGACCGACCCGGTGACCAACCAGACCATCACCACCTCCACGCCGCTCTATCAGGTGGGCGTGGCATCATTCGCCAATCCCAGTGCTTTGAAGAAGACCGGCACGACCACCTTTGCCGAATCAGAGCACTCGGGCGGCTCAGTGGTCGGTGTGGCCGGTCAGGGTGCTCTAGGCAGCGTGGCTCCTGGTAGCCTCGAACTGGCCAACGTGGATTTCGCCCAGCAGGCCGCCGCCATCGGTATGGCCAAACAGAACTACGAAGCCAACATGGCAGCCTTCCGCGCCATGGATAAACTGACCCAGTCCGCGCTGGGTCTCGTCCGCTAGCTCCAAGTCCCGCGGTAAGCGTGCCCAGGCCTACAGGCCTGGGCTGTTTCCGTGAGAGCCAAATGTTTCATCGTGCTGACCTGGCGTCAGTGCTATAATTCTGCCGGGGCGGGAAAGCACTCAACAAGGCTCGAAGCCCCTGAATCGGTGGGGGGATGGGCTGTGGAGGTCGCTACTTGCGGGAAAGTGTGGGAAGCTTCAACGACGTGATGCGGTCGGCCCAGCGCCGCCGCTACGAAGGCGCGAGCACGTACGATTTCCGCCAGATGGACAAATTCTCGGCGGACCAGCAACGCTTTCTCGAAAAGCTCTTTGTCGGCTTTGCCGAAAGTGTCGTAACGGCACTGGCCCCCTTGCTGCAGACTCGTTTCCAGATGGAGATGGTCAGCGTCAAGCCGCGCAGCTACCACTCCTATCTCAACATGCTGCCAGACCCCACGCCTATTCTCGTCTTCAAAGCCGAGCCCGACGTGCTGGCCTTCATGGATATCGACTTCGACCTCTCCTTTGCCCTTTTCGACAAATTGATGGGTGGCAAAGGCGCCCCCCCTCGAGAAGAGGTTCGACCGTTCTTCACGGATCTCGAGAAAGTGATCCTGCAAAAGCCTCTTCTTAAGATGCTGGATGCCTATGGCGAGGCCTGGCGAGACATTCGACCGGATACCAAGCCGGTCTTCGTTGGCCTGGAGTTCAACCCGATGGCGGTGCATATCGCGCCCCCTTCGGAGACGATGGTCGTCACGTCGTTCCAGGCTGATGTGGCCCACGCGCAAGGGCTGGTGAACGTCTGCCTGCCTTTCCGTTACCTCAAGAACGCTATTCCACAGGCTTCCTTTGATCGTTACATCCTCACTCGTACTGATTCCGGTACGGGTGCCACCGCTGCTCCGGGCCCGCCTATTTTCGGGCGCAGCCTCGAAATGGCCAAAGTGCCCGTGGCTATAAGCCTCGGGCGGGCCGAGATCCTGTTCCAGGACCTGCTGACTATCGAGGTCGGCGACACCATCCGGCTCGATACCGAGATCAACGCCCCATTGCGGATCAAAGTAAACGAGAAGACCAAGTTCCTCGGCCAGCCCGGCATCAAGGATGGGCGCATGGCTGCCAAGGTGCTCAAAGTGCTGCAAGAGGGAGACGAAGAATACGATGAGTGACCAGGGCCCTCGCGCCGTTCAATTCGGAATGCTGCAGGCCGACGCTCAGGCTCAAGGTTCGCCCAGCAGTATCGACCTTCTCAAGGACGTCCAGTTGATCGTTCAGGCCGAGCTTGGCAAAGCTCGCCGTCAGGTCAAGGACATCCTCAAGCTCACCGTGGGCTCGGTGATCGAGCTAGACAAGGAAGCCGGTGAGCCCATCGACATCCTTGTCAACAGCAAGCGCATCGCCCGTGGCGAGGTGGTCGAGATCGACGGCCAGTATGGGGTGCGCATTACCGAGATCGTCAAGTAAGATGGACGACTTCACGCCGGTTCCCCGCCGACGCAGCAGTGGTCCTCCCTCGGTCTTTCGCGAGCGCGAGGACCTCAACATGCTTTACGACGTTCCCTTCATCGTCGAGGCCGAGATGGGTCGCGGCATGCGCACCGTGCGCGATATCCTCAAAATTGCCGCAGGTAGCGTGATTGAGCTGGACAAGGAGCAGGGCGAGCCGGTTGACCTTCTGGTCAATGGAACTTTGATCGCTCGCGGAGAGGTGGTCGAGATCGACGGGAACTATGCCGTGCGCATTACCGAGTTGGTGAGCCCGTGAATTTCAAGCGCATCCGACGCTGGAATACCGCGCACCTGCGACGCGGCTTGGGCTCCTTGCTGCTGCTGACGGTTTTGGCCCTATGCCTGCTCTCCTTGAGCCGGGGGGGGCGGGCCCAGCCGCCACCTCAGCGCACGGTGGGTGACCTGGCCTCCCCCACCCCCACAGCTTCAGCCACCAGCCTTGCTCCGGTTCCCCCCGCCCCCCCGTTCCGCTCCGCATCCCCTCCCCCCCCCACCCAGTTGTCTCCCACCGCCGAAGCCACCGCTTGGAGCCCCGACACCCGGTCGGATACGACCAATAGCTCGATTTTCGTCCAGAAGCTGCAACAGATGGTTATCATGCTGTTCCTGGTAGGGTTCCTGGCCTTTGCAAGCTTGCGGATGGTGGCCCGCTGGCTGCCGGGCGTGAGCCCGGGCAAGCGGGTTCGCCAGCTTGAGGTGATCGAGCGCCAGAGTCTGGCCCAGGGGGCCTCGGTCAGCTTGGTGCGCGTGGGGAAACGCTTCATCGTAGTGGGCCAGACCGAGCAAAATGTGAACACTCTGTGCGAGCTGACCGCAGACCAACTCGAATCTTCGACCCCCGAGCAGGCCGAGGCTCCCGCTCCCCCCGCCCTCGCCCAGCAGCTACCCGCCCCTCACGGAGAGATTTTGAAGCACTACCTTTCCATCATTCCCGGGTTGGGCGCCCGGAAGTAAGGGAGAGACTATGAGCACTCGCAGAAAGTGGCTCTGGGGCGTGGGAATGGCTGCCCTGGTAGGCGTTCTGGCTACTCGCGAGGCCTGGGCCCAGTTACCCCCCATCCAATTGCCCAACATCACCATCAACGGTAAGGAGATGGAAGAGAAGGCCGAAGTATCGACCTTCCTTCAGGTAGGCCTGACTTTGACGCTGATGTCACTGGCGCCCTACTTGCTGGTGATGACCACCGCTTTCATCCGGGTGACGGTAACGCTATCGTTCCTGCGAACCGCCCTGGGCACCCAGCAGGTACCCCCCACCCAGGTCTTGATGGCGCTTTCATTGTTCTTAACCATGTTCATCATGGCCCCGGTGGGTCACAAGATGAACCGGGACGCGATTCAGCCCTACTACAAAGGGGAGATCAAGCAGGCCGAGGCCTTCAAGAAGTTCGTTACGCCATTGCAGGAGTTCATGCTGGCCCAGACCAGGGATAAGGACCTGGGCCTATTTTTGGGCCTGAGCAAGCTGAAGGTAGACAATCGCAAGAGCGTCCCGTTTTACGTGCTGCTCCCCTCCTACATCCTCTCTGAGATCAAGACCTCGTTCGAGATCGGGTTCTTGCTTTACATTCCTTTTCTGGTCATCGACATGATCGTTGCCTCGGTGCTGATGTCGATGGGTATGTTCATGCTCAGCCCGATGACCATTTCTCTGCCTTTCAAGCTGTTGATGTTTGTGAGTATCGACGGTTGGCACATCATCATCAACGGTCTGGTCAATAGCTTTAATCGAATCGAACAATGAGGAGCCCCGGCAGGGCCGGGGCGACAGGAAGCCTGAAACTGACGAAAGGAGCGTGGAGCCATCGTGGTCTTGCTTGCCGTTGAAGAGTTCTTTACCAAGCAATTCATGCTGGGCATGATCACCGAAGCTCTGCGCAATATGTTGATGCTGTCGGCTCCGATGCTGCTGGCAGCCATCCTGGTGGGCATCATGATCAGTGTGTTGCAGGCCGCCACGCAGGTCCAGGAGCAGACTCTCTCCTTCGTGCCCAAGATCGTGGCCACGTTTCTTTCGGTACTGATGTACGGGCCCTGGATCGCGGGAACCTGTGTCGAGTTCACCGTGCGTATTCTGGGCTGTATCGAAAGAATGGGGCCCAAGTGATGCTGGCTGCCGAGATATTCACCGACACTTTTGTGATGGGCCTGTGCACCAGGGCTCTTTATCTGATCTTGATCCTTTCGGCCCCCATGCTGATCTCGGCCCTGGCAGTCGGTCTGGTGATCAGCATCCTACAGGCGACCACGCAAGTGCAGGAGCAGACGCTGGGCTTCGTGCCCAAGATTGTAGTGACGTTCCTTTCCATGGTGCTTTGCGGGAGCTGGCTGATTGGCAACCTGGGCACATTCATCCGAGAAGTCTTCTCCACCATCGCCAAGGTAGGCCCGCACTGATGGAGCCTAACGGCTTCCAGCAGGGTTATGCTCTCTTCATGGTATGGTGCCTGACTTTTGCGCGTATCGTGCTGATCATGGTGCAGGCCCCCATCTGGGGGTCGAAGCACTTCAACACTCAGGTCCGCATTGGCACTGCGGTAGCCCTGACTTGTTGCGTATTCCCCACCGTCCCGGTGCCGGACAACATCTACGAGTGCATGGAGGCACGGTCCTTCATCGGGGCCCTTCTGACTCAGGTAGGGGTCGGCCTGGCCATCGGGTTCATCTCCTTTATGGTGCTTGCGGCTGCCCAGTTCGGTGGAGAGATGCTGGACATTCAGTTGGGCCTCTCGGTGGCCGCCTCAGCCGACCCCTCCAGCCATGGCGCCATCAACCTGATCAGGCGTCTGCATTTCTACCTGGCCATGCAGCTCTATCTGCTGCTCGACGGCCATCACAAGATGGTAATCGCCATCTGGGAGAGCTTCCAGGTGGTGCCGGTCACCCATTTTCAGGTGCGCGGCGACATGATCAGGCTCTTTGTTGATGGGGCCGGCCAGGTCTTCTCGATCGGCATTCAGATCGCCGCGCCCGCCCTGGCCGCACTGTTCATCGGGCAGATCGCCCTGGGCTTGTTGGCCCGCGTGGCTCCTCAAATGAACGTTTTCATGCTAAGCTTTCCAATGAACATTGGCATCGGCTTGAGCTTGCTGACGGTGGGATTGCCCTACGTCTGCCAGTTGCTGGCGCAGCAGTTCGCTGTCAATCAAGATCACATCGCGCAGACGATCCGAATGTTGGCCCCCAGATAGCAGCGAAAGGAGGTGAGGCAGCGTGGGCGGCAGTGACAGTGACAAAACCGAGGAGCCGACCGAGCATAAGCTTCAGGAAGCGCGCAAAAAAGGCCAGGTACTGAAGAGCCAGGAAATTATCTCCACGCTGCTTCTGCTGGCCTGCTACGGGGTGCTGCTGACCTGCGGTAAGATGATGCTCGCCCGCATTATCGACTACACGAAGTATATCTGGATGCTGATCCCCACCTTCCAGATGAACGAACGCAACTTGATGGGCGAATCGATGCTGATGATGGGCACCGTGCTCATCGTGCTGGCCCCACTGCTGGCCTCGGTGTTCGTCATGGCCATTCTGGCCAATGTGGCCCAGGTCAAGTTCCTGTTCACAGTAGAGCCACTCAAACCGTCGTTGAGCAAGATCAACCCTATCGAGGGTTTCAAGCGCATCTTCTCCATGAAGTCGGTTATGGAGCTGGTCAAACAGATCCTCAAGGTGGCTGTCATCGGCTGGATCTGCTACAAGTGCGTCAAGGGCGAATTGCCCAAGTTTGCGGCCTCCCCCCAGATGGACCTGACCCAGACCATCGCCCTGGTCAAAACCATCCTGGTGCGCCTCACCTTCCAGGTGCTGATCGGCATGACCGCGCTGTCCATTCTCGACTACTTGTTCCAGTACAAGCAGTTTATGAAGCAGATGCGCATGAGTATGCAGGAGCTCAAGGACGAATACAAGGACACCGAAGGCAACCCGCAGGTCAAGGCCAAAATGCGCCAGCTCATGCGCCAGGGAGCTCAAGGCCGCATGATGGAGGAAGTGCCCAACTCTTCGGCCGTGGTGACCAACCCGACCCACCTGGCCATCGCCCTCAAGTACGAAACCGGGGTCGACCCGGTTCCCATGGTGGTGGCGAAGGGTGAAAATCTGGTGGCTCAGCAGATCAAGGTCAAAGCTGAAGACCACGACGTGCCCATCATCGAGAACGTGGAGCTGGCTCGAACGCTCTTCGGGGCCTGCGAAGTGGGCCAGGCCATCCCTACCGAGCTCTACAAGGCCGTGGCCGAAGTGCTGGCCTACGTCATCAAGTTGAAGCGTAAACGTGAGATGAAGCGGCGACGCGGCAAGGCCGGGGCGCGGCGATGAAGGAAAGGATGTAATCTATGGCCGGACAACCGAACCCAGCTGACGGCTTACCCGACCATCCATTACTCAGGCTCTTAAAGTTCTCCGACATCGGCATCGCCGTGGTCGTGATCGGCATCGTGATGATGCTGATTGTGCCCATGCCGCCCGACTTCCTGGACCTTCTGCTGGTGGTCAACATCGCCGGCTCGCTGGTCACCATCCTGATCTCGATTTACATCGCTGAGCCGCTCGAGTTCGCCGTCTTCCCGACCTTGCTGCTGGTGGCCACATTGTTTCGACTGGCCCTGGACGTGTCTGCCACGCGTATGATCTTGCTGCATGGCAACGTGCTCGACCCGGTGAGCAAGAAGCCCATCGGCGCAGGCCACCTGATTCCCGCCTTTGGTGAGGTGGTGGTCGGCGGTAACCTGGTGGTCGGCTTCATCATGTTCATTATCTTGATCATCATCCAGCTGATGGTCATTACCAACGGTGCAGAGCGTATCGCCCAGGTGGCCGCCCGCTTCACCCTCGACGCCATGCCCGGCAAGCAAATGGCCATCGACGCCGACCTTCACGCCGGCCTGATCGATGCTGAGGGCGCCAAGAACAAACGTCGCCAGATCGAAAAGGAAGCCGACTTCTACGGCGCTATGGATGGTGCCGGCAAGTTCGTCAAAGGTGATGCGATGGCGGCCATCGTGATCATGGTCGTGAACGTCGTCGGCGGGATCCTGGTGGGCGTGCTCTACCACAAGATGTCGGCTGGCCACGCCATCAACATTTACGCTATTTTGTCCATCGGAAACGGCCTCATCACCACGCTACCGGCCTTCCTGATGTCGACCTCGATGGGTATGGTGGTCTCGCGCGCCGCTTCCGACTCCAACCTGGGCTCCGACGTGACCCGGCAGATCACTGCCCAGCCCGGCGCGCTCAAACTCGCGGCCGGCTTCATGATCTTGCTCGGCGGCCTTGGGGTGGTGGGGCTCTTCGCCTTTCCGCCACTGCCCTTCTTTTGCCTGGGCGGCCTGATGTTCTTCGTAGGCACGATCTTGACCAAGAAGTCGGTGCAGGTGGCCGACGTTCAAGCTCAAGAGCAAGACCAGAAGAAGAAGGCCGAGGTCAAGAAGCCCGAGAGCGTCGTGCAACTGATGCAGGTCGACCCCATCTCGCTGGAAGTGGGACGCGGCCTGCTCTCGCTGGTCGACCCCAACCAGGGCGCCAAGCTGCTCGAGCGCGTCACCTCGATTCGTCGTCACATCGCCCTCGAGCTCGGTATCGTGGTGCCCGGGGTGCGCTTTCGCGACAACCTGCAGCTCAAGCCCAACGCCTATGTCATTAAGATCAAGGAGATCGAGGTGGCTCAGGGCGAGGTGCAGATCAACCAGTTTCTGGCCATCGGTCCAGAGGAGAAGCTCAAGAACCTGCGCGGCACCAAGACCGTCGACCCTACTTACGGAATGCCGGGCGTCTGGATCTCGCCCGAGCAGCGCGGCGACGCCGAGCGGCTCGGTTGCATGATCTTCGACCCGGTCAGCGTGGTGGCCACCCAGTTGACCGAGGTGGTGCGCGGGCACGCCAACGAGCTCCTCGGCCGCCAGGAAGTCCAGGCCCTCATCGATACCGTCAAGAAGACTCACCCGGCGGTCGTCAAAGAGGTCATCCCCGACGCCCTGACCCTGGGCGAAGTGCAGAAGGTGCTCCAGAATCTGGTCAAGGAGCGCGTCTCCATCCGCGACCTGGTCACCATCCTGGAAACCCTGGCCGACAACGTGCACATCACCAAAGATCCCGAGATGCTCACCGAGTTCGTGCGCGTGGCCCTCAGCCGCGTGATCTGCAAAGAGTATATGAACAACGAGGGCACCATCAACGTGATCACGCTCGACCCGTCCATCGAGCAAGTCATCCAGTCTGCCATCCAGCGCACCGAGGCAGGTTCCTTCCTGACTCTCGACCCCAACACAGGCCAGGAGATCCTGCAGGCAATCTCGGGTCAGGTGCAGCAACTGCAGGAGCGCGGTTTACAGCCTATCTTGCTGTGCTCGCCTCCGGTCCGCTCGGCCCTGCGCAAGCTAACCGAGCGCTCCTTCCCCAACCTGGTGCTGCTCTCGTGGAATGAGATCGCGCCCAAAGTCAATGTCAACTCGGTGGGAATGGTGCAAGTCTAAGACGAAGCACCCCGGGCGATGTGGGAAGCGCCCATTACGGCGAAGAAAACGCTGCTGGAAGCCATCAAGACCCGGGTCCTGGTCTGTGATGGGGCCATGGGAACACGCCTTCAAGGCCTGCGTGGAGCCGGGCACGAATGCCTGGACGGTCTGAATCTCGACCCTCTCTATCGCCAGCTGGTGATGGCCGTACACCGCTCCTATGTCGAGGTGGGAGCGGACATCCTGCTCACCAATACCTACGGTGCCAACTCCATCAAGCTGGCTCGTCATGGACTGGCCAACGAGGTCCGCGAGATCAACATCGAGGGGGTCAGGATGGCCCGCGAGTGCGGCGGCGGTGAGCGCTTCGTGGGCGGCTCGGTTGGCCCGCTCGAGATTCACCACATTCGCCATGAATACGAGGAAAGCGAAGTGGCCGCCATCTTCAACGAGCAGATGGAGGCACTGGTGCAGGGCGGGGTCGACTTTCTGGCCCTGGAAACGTTCCAATCGCTCTACGAGGCTCAGGCAGCCCTGCGCGAAGCGGTTTCGTTCGGGATTCCGGTGATGTTCGAGGTGGGCGGGGTGCAAAACGGCAAGACCGGCACCGGGGCCGACATCAGCGAGTTTGCCCTGCTGGCAACGCGCCTGGGAGCCCACCTGGTGGGAGCCAACTGCCGAGCTCCTTATGATGTTCTGGAAACCATCCGGCGTCTGGCCCAGTTTACCCACCTGCCACTGGTGGCGATGCCAAACGCCGGCTCGCCCGAGATCGACCGGGGCCGGGTGGTCTACCACGTAAATCCCGAGCAGTTTCAGCGCTTCGGCAAGCGTCTGGTGGAAGCAGGCGCCTGCATCGTGGGCGGTTGCTGCGGAACCGAGCCCGCCCACATCGCCATGCTCAAGCAGGCGGTCGAGGGTCTCAAGCCACCCACCGAGCGCCATCCCAGCTCGCTCCGGGTGCAGGAGGTCGTGGCCCCTGCTCTTGAGGCGGTGCAGGAGCCCAACCCTTTCGATCAGGTCTTCAAGAGCGTCGACTTTGTGATCTCCGTTGAGATGCGCCCCAGCCGAGAGCAGTCACTGACAGGCTTTCTCGAGGCGGGCAAGCAACTGGCCCAGGAGGGCGTCCACCTCTTTGACGTGCCCGACAACGCCGGGGCTAAAGTGACCGTGGACCCGCTGGTCTCGGCGGCCCAGATGCAGCGCGAGACCCAGATCCCCACGATGATCCATCTCTCGGCCTGCAATCGCAATCTGGTGGCGGTGCAGTCCTACCTGCTGGGGGCCTGGCACGCGGGCATCAGGGCGGTTCTGGCCGTGACCGGCGACCATCCCAACGTGGGCGACCATGACAAGTACTCCTCCCGGGTCAACGACCTCAAGAGCTCGGTCAACCTGATGCGCCTGATCAAGTGCATGAACGAAGGACGGCTCTTCAACCAGGCTCCTTGCTGCCGGTGCGACTTTATGATCGGGGGAGGCTTCAATCCTGGCCGTGGGCAGAAGGCCCAGCTCAAGTGGTTGGAGCAGAAAGTGGAGGCGGGAGCTCAGTTCATCTATACTCAGCCGGTCTACCGCGAGCTAGAAGTTGACATGATGCTGGAATCCACAGCCCATCTCGCCATCCCCATCCTGGTCGGCATCCTGCCCATCACCAGCCGACGGAACGCTGAGTTTTTCGCGGCCGGCAAGATCCCGGGCATCGTCATACCCGAGGAGATTCTGGCGCAGTACGAGAAGGTTGAGTCGCCGGAGGATGGCCAGAAACTGGCGATGGATCTGACGGGCGACCTCCTGGCTCGGATTCGCAAGAAGATTCGTGGGGTCTACCTGATCCCTCCGTTCGGAAAAAACCGCTACACCATGGTGAGCGAGCTGATCGCCGCCGTGCGTTGAGGAAGGGTCGTCATGCGCGATTGGTTCGATTACCCCGAGATTCTCGACGAAACCGAGTATGCTCAACTGCTGGCCGACCAGCTCGATCTGCAGGAGAAGCATGTGAACCCGACCCTGGCCCGCTCTCTGAGGGCCCTGGGCAGCGCTCTGATCGAGTGGAGGGGTGAGGGCTCTTACCTTATTGATCCCCGCGGAAAACGTTACTATGACTGCATGGGAGCGGGGGGGACCTTCGGTCTGGGCCATTCGCATCCGAGGGTGATCGAGGCGGTGAAGCGCCAGCTTGATCGCGCGCCCCTGTCCACTCGCGCCGGAATCGTTCCCGGTCAGGCTACGCTGGCCGCCCGCCTGTCGGCGAAGGTCCCGGGCAACCTGCCGTTCTGCGCCTTCCTCAACTCGGGAACCGAGGCGGTCGAGGCGGCGCTCAAGCTTGCGCGACTGGCCACCGGACGCCCCCGCTTCATCGGAATGCATATGGGCTATCACGGCATGTCGATCGGGACTCTCAGCGTGGGCGGAATCGATTACTGGAAGAATGGCACCCCCAGCCTCGCCGAGGCCACCATCGTGCCCTTCCTGGACGTGGCAGCGCTCGAGAAGGCTATGGGCTCGGATGTGGCTGCCGTGATTTTGGAGCCGGTCCAGTGGGCCTCGGGGTGCTCGGTGGCAACCCCTGAGTATCTGCGGCGAGTGAGGGCCCTGTGCGACGCTCACGGGGCCCTTCTCATCGCAGACGAGATTCAGTCTGGTCTGGGTCGGACGGGCCGATGGTTCGCGCTGGACGCTTCCGGGGTCGTGCCTGATCTTATCTGCGTCGGGAAGGTGCTGTCCGGCGCCGTCTGCCCGGTCTCGGCCGTGCTCTATTCGGCCCGGGTTCGGGCTGCCGAGGAGCCGCGCCCCCTCTTCAACAACTCGACCTTTGCCGGCAATCCGCTGGCCTGCGCGGCCGGGGTGGCCACTCTGGAGGTGCTCGAGAGCGAGAAGCTGGTCGAGCGCTCCGCTCACCTGGGTAGTCTCCTTGAGAAGGGATTTGACGAGCTGTGCCGTGACTTCCCGAGTCTGGCCGTAGGTCACCGGGGGGTCGGACTGATGCGCTGCCTGTGCACTTCGGCTCCGGCCGTGGGGTTGACCGTGCAGGAGATGATTCGCGAGGAGCATAGCATCCTGCTGACCTCGATGGTGCACTGCCCAGAGGTTGTCCGCGTCTCACCGCCTTACGTGTCAAGTGATGCCGACCTCAAGCACTTACTGGATACCTGGCGCTCGCTCTTTGAATACCTGCAAAAAATTGGCCCGCAGGGCATCAACGGTTACTTGATGGACATTGCCAACCGCATCAACTCCGTCGTCAGGAGGTAGCTCGAGAGATGGAAGAAGCCATTGCCAGCGACCTGGAGGGACAACTCGGCCTCAGTGCCCCGGCCATGCTCAGCATCTTCAACCGGATGTATCTGGAAAGCTGGGCCCGGGAGATGAAGCGTCCCCAGAACACCGACTTGCTCAAGCGCCTCTCCGATTCCCCCTCGGTGGACCCGAAGCTCTTTCTGGAAATGATGGAGGTCGTGGTCACGGCCGCGCGCGATGCCACCGTTTTGACCCTCTATGAGAACAATGAGAAGCTGGTGGAAGACCTCAAAGCGGCGGGGGTGAAGCTCGTTGTTAACCAGTCGCACGTGGATTGACCACTTCCGTCGCGCAAGTTAACAAAATGTTTGCATAACCTGGTCTTTACTTTGGCGCGGTGGGATGGGATAATAGGGGCGAAGTCTAAACGCTGGAAGGGGTTTCACGAATGCTCTTAATCGGTGGTGCAGCCAACGCAGCTTCAATTGCCCAGATGGCCCTGAGTGACCAGATGCAGGCCCAGACCATCCAGACCCAGATGATGGCCGACACGCAGAAGCAACAGGCCGAGCGCTGGAAAATTCTGCGTGAGACCCAGACGAAGATCTTCGAGATTCAGCAGGACGTTACGGTCAACCAGGCCAAGACGCAGGACAAGATGTTCAACAAGTGGAGCGACTACATCAAGGCCTGAGCTCAGGTCCGCTCCAAGCCGGCTCGGCCGCAAGGTCGAGCCGTTTTCGGTTGCAGGCCCGGCCTCACGGCCGGGTCGGCAAAGTCACCCGCCGTCCTCAAGAAAACTGCCCGGATACAGAGACATGCATCTTTACTTTCCGGCCCGGGCGCGTGATAGAAGTCCCAAGACAGAGAAGTCAAAAATAACAACACCCGGGAGGACCGAAAACAATGCTACTCATTGGTGGAGCAGCCAACGCCGCATCGATCGCCCAGATGGCCCTGAGCGACCAGATGCAGGCCCAGACCATCCAGACCCAGATGATGGCCGACACTCAGAAGCAGCAGGCTGAGCGCTGGAAGATCCTGCGCGAGACACAGACCAAGATCTTCGAAATTCAGCAAGACGTTACGGTCAACCAGGCCAAGACGCAGGATAAGATGTTCAACAAGTGGAGCGACTACATCAAGGCCTAAGTCCTATTTCGGGTGGGGCTTTCTCTGTGGGGTCGGTCGCAAGGCCGGCCCCTCAGCTTTTTTTCAGGGGTTCCGGGTTATCTTCTAAAGATAGAAAGAAAATCAGGAGGGACCGAGAACAATGCTACTCATTGGTGGAGCAGCCAACGCCGCATCGATCGCCCAGATGGCCCTGAGCGACCAGATGCAGGCCCAGACAATCCAGACCCAGATGATGGCCGACACCCAGAAGCAGCAGGCCGAGCGCTGGAAGATCCTGCGTGAGACGCAGACCAAGATCTTCGAAATTCAGCAAGACGTTACGGTAAACCAGGCCAAGACTCAGGATAAGATGTTCAACAAGTGGAGCGACTACATCAAGAGCTAGGAGCTCCGGCACTGACGATGCCAGATCTCATCGAGGGGGTTGTCAGGCGGTGCCGTCCGGGGCTTTAACATTTATCGCATTGGCTATCTGTTAACGGTTTGGAAACGAACTCGGCGTTTACGCCTCCAGCGCAGGCTGGTATACTCCACACACTTGGGATAAAGGAGCGAACTTCGTGGCTACAAGTGGAAGTCCCATCAATCCTGCGGTTGGCAATCAGCAAGCGCTGGTAAAGCGTACCGAGCACGTCGGGCAGACCGCGCTCACCGGCACGACGCGCCGAGCGGACGGAACCTCCGTCGAGCAGCGCGATGACGAGGTAACGCTCAGCCACCAGGAGCGCCACGCGGAGCATCTGGAGAATGCCAACCACCTGGGTTTGACCACCCAGACAGGCCCCAAGCAAACCCAGGGGGAGGAGTCTCAATCGCGTGAGCTCAACAAGCGCGAGGACACTCCTCGGGCTGAGTCTCGGGCCGATTCCGAAGTCCTCGACCCCGAGCAACTGGGCAAGCAACTCGTCGAGCTGGTCTCGGTGGCCCCAGAAGGCTTCAAAGCGGCCTTTGCAAGCGAGGGGAAGGCCCTGATGGGGCAGGGGCTGCCCGGAGGTCCGGCTGCCGGTCAGGCAGCCATCAATGTCGCCTCTTCGCAGCTGAACCAGTTGGAAGGCGAGATCAGCACCAACGTCCCGCCTGAGCTGGCCAAGAACCCGGCCTTTGGAGATGCTCTGAGCCAGGCGTTCGAAGCCGATCGGGCGGCCGGCAAACAGACTCCAGCGATCGACATTTTCCGTCAGGAAGCCAGTAAGGAAGTGGCCGCCCAACTGGCCAAGGATCCGGGCAACGCCGAGCTCAAGGCCTACGGCGATAAGCTCAGCCAGTACGGCCTGATGGAGCAGATCGCCAACACGGGCCGTGGCCTGGTTTACAGCCTGGGTGGCACCCCTGCCGGGACGAACCTGGTGACGCTGGCCGGCAACGGCGGTGGGCCAGTGGCTCCGGCTGGCAACCAGCTGGTGGCTCAGCAGCCCGGCCTGGCCCTGCAGGGCCCTCAAGCGCAGCAACTTCTAGGTTCGAGCAACGCGCCCGGATTGCTCTCGTCCCCGGTGGCCGAGGCGACTGGGGAGGGAGGCGGGACTCCCCCTGGCGGCGATGGCTCGGGTCTGCCCCCTGGCGGCGGCGGTGCCGTGCCTCCTGGAGGGAGCGGCTTTGTTCCCGGCGGAAGCGGTATTCCTCCCGGAGAGAGTGGCATTCCGCCTGGCGGAAGCGGTATTCCTCCCGGAGGGAGTGGCATTCCGCCTGGCGGAAGCGGTATTCCTCCCGGAGGGAGTGGCATTCCGCCGGGTGGCGGCCCCGGAGGTCCCGGCGGCCCGACCATGTCCGCGGCCGACCAGGCTCGCCGGATGCAGCAGATCCTTCAAGACCAGGAAGGGGCTCGCGACATCTGGATGCAAATCTGGGCCGAGCGCCAAAAGCACGAGGCCGAGCGCTGGAAGATCATGAAAGAAACCATGGACTACTGGATGAAGACCTTCCAGGAGTCGACCGTCAACCAGGCCATGACCATGCAGCGCGTCAACGAGATGTGGCACCAGTACTTCCGAAGCTGAAGCTGACTCAGAACGGAGGACTGCAAAAAAAGCCCGGGCTTGGAAGCCCGGGCTTTTTTCAGGCAGAGAGCTACATCATGGTGGATGCGTCGATATACATCTCCTCGAGCTTGCGTCGATTCTCACGATTGATGCGCATTGCCTCATTGATGTGGTCATTGCCCTGGCGGGCCAGCTCAAGCCCTTCCTCCAGGTGCGCCGGGTTGGGGTCCTCTACGAAAAGCATCATGCGTTGCACGCCCTCGGTGTAGAGCTGGATTCCAGAGAAGCCGACCTCGAGCTCCTCGCGAAAGTCCTCCACCGCCTCCGGGGGGATCTCGATCTCGCGGATCTGCTGCTCGCGCTCGTTGAGAATGCGGATGATGCCGTCCAGAAACTCGCCAAGCTCCTCGGACGACCACTCCCCTTCGGCTGTCTTGCGAGCAGCGTCTTCCAGCTGAAGCAGTCGCTCGTTGACCCGTTCGGGCTCGGGCGTCTGAGCAGTTTCTTGCGGCAATTGTGCCTTCAGCTTGCTCATGGACGCATCTTGAAGTGTCTGGTCGCCCGCCTGCTCGCTCACGAAGTTCCTCCCAAAGGTGATTGCTCTGCTCGCAGGTTAGCTGCGCGCTTCGCATACAATCTGGCTGTGCGGCGGGCTTCGGCGAGCTTTTTACAGACTCCTCCAAGGAAGGGAGCCTCTGACGCCTGTCTAATAGAGCACTTGCTGTGTACTCCAGGTCGATAGCCCTGTTCATCGCCTTGCTTATGGGTCTGGCCGGGTGGCCGGCCCTGGCTCAGAATTATCCTAGCGGGCGTGTTACCGGGCCCTCCAATTCTCCAGACCCCTCGCCGCCACCGGTCGGATCCCCCGCGCCCAATCCGCCGGGGCCGGTTCCGGTTGTGTCCTCCAGCGAGGCCCGCCAACTGGTGGACAATCTCTACACACCGGCCCAGGGGTTGCCCATCCGCGACCTGATATTGGAGATCGAGTGCAGCGAGCTCGTCGAGCAAGATGGGGTGGGAAACCTGCTGCCTTCCGGTACCGACCGGGTCTACTACAAGTTTCCCAACCGTCTTCGGGTGGATACCGTGTTTCATGAGCCCGGCACGCAGCTCGACGGCAAGCAAGCCGTGATTATCCGTGACGGCAGCAACATGTGGATGTTCATCTCCATGGGCCAGTACCCCGTCAAAAAAGGAGCCGACACCCAACAGCCGAGCCTGCAGCTGCCTTTCAGCCTGCAAAAGTATCCCCACGACGCAAATGATGACTATAAAATGGTCGGCTCGGAGTCGTTGGAGGGCATTCCGGTCAAGGTGGTCGAGATCTCCAATCCCGAGCACCCTGAGCTTCCGACCCGGGTCTGGATTGACCCGGCCCGCCGCGTGCCCCTGCAACTTGTCGTCAAAGTTAAGGGTGAAGGTTCGAGCGGGCCAAGCGAGAAAAAAGTCGTCTACCGGGACATCAAGCAACTTGAGGACGGCCGCCATCTTCCTATGCGGCTGGAGATCTACGTCAACCAGGTTCTGCGCCAAGCCCGAGTTTATCGGGGGGTCAAAGTGAACGCTGGTCTACAAGACAGTCTGTTCGAGCCGATGAAGGGGTTGCTCAAGTAAGCCTTTCCCGGTCCAGCGTACACCCGCCGCGCTAAAGTCAGCTTGGCTCATTGCGGCCCCTGATAGCCTGCCTGGTGGAGAAACTCTCCCATGCTCTCCAGGTAAGTTCGATAATTGTTGAAGTTCATTGCTACTGCATCGTTCATGAGACTGTCGGCCTGGGCGGCCAGGGCCAGGACCCGTTTGAGCTCGCCGGAATCGACCGTGTCCAGCCAGGTTCGGAATCCGGCCAGGGCCTCCAAGTAGGCCTGCAAGCCCTGGCGCCCGGAACGGAGCTCTTCCTCGACCATCGGCAGGGAGTCGGGGTCGAACTGCTCGTCGGCGGCCTGGCCAAGAATCGTTCGGATGGTGCGCTCCTCCTCGGCCAGGAGGGCTTCAAGCTCCGGGCGCTCGATGTCCCGGGTTCGATATTCAAGCGACCAGCGGTTCAACAAGGCCGTTTTTGTCTGGATGCGCGGAGGGGCTTTGCGTGCCGGCAGGTCAGCTCCACAGTGTTCGCACTGATCCTGGGGCTTGCTCAGGTTCAGGCACCGATAACAGAGCAACATCGCAGCGGCCTTTCTACATTTTTGTGAGCAGTTCCCCCGGGAACCAGTCAGCGACGACAGGATCGGTCGAAAATCCACTTACTTTGAAGTCCGTTCGAGACAAAGTACGCTCGGTAGAGGGAGGGACGGCCCGGCATCAAGGCACCCTGTTCAGCTTCGAAAGGAAGAAAGAACGGCTTCAAATAGGAAAATTTGGAGGCCGTGGCCGGGGGGAGGACTCCCGTCGCAGAAAGCGAAGGAAGACCATAACGAGGGGGAATCTTTTTCAATTACAGGCCGAGCGCTAGTGATTGGGATTCAAGAAAGGTAGGTGTTTTTTTGAGGATCAATGTCCACCTCAAGAATGCCGTCGTGGTGCTGGGATTGCTGGCCCTGATGGCCCCGGCCCGGGCCGAAATACTCTACTCGGTTCGCGCTACCGACACTCTGGCCAAGATTGCCAAGGCGAATAACCTCAGTGTCAATGCAATTTTGCAGGCCAACCCGGGCCTGAAGAAAACCGACGCTCTGACGGCCGGCACGGTGCTTGTGCTGCCAACGGCCGACGACCTCGGCTCGGGAACGGAGCAGGTTCAGGATCCACTGGTGATTGCGGGTCTGGAGACCGAACCACCGGCAGCCCATCTGATCAAGATCGACGCAAAGCCGGAGCAACTTCGGCGCATCGTTGGCCCGGATGGTCGTGTGGTCGAGATGGCCTATGAGCCTGGGCTCGACCGCAGCGGAGACCGTCATTCTCTGGCCGGATCGCGCCGCGGCCGCCTGGTTTCCACTGTCATTCGCAGTGCCAATGGCTTCATGGGAACGCCTTACGTCATGGGAGGCACCTCCTCTCGGGGCATCGACTGCTCGGGATTCACCCAACGCGTCTTCGCCATGAACGGTATCCGCCTGCCCCGCACCGCCGATGTCCAGTTCAACGCTGGCGTAGGGGTGGCCCGGGGACAGGAGCAGCCGGGCGACCTGGTCTTCTTCGAAACCTACCTTCCCGGTCCGTCCCACGTCGGTATCTATCTTGGCGACGGCAAGTTCATTCACGCCTCGTCCTCGCGGGGGGTCTGCGTGAGTAGCCTCAGGGAGGATTACTATCGACGAACCTATATCGGTTCCCGCCGCGTCCTGCGCTGACTCTGGTTGGCAGGTTTCGCCTTCGTCTTGCGCGTAAATAGCGCCAGCGGAGGCGTTTTCTTTTGAGCAAGGACCTGAGCGTGTCGCGCGACGACCGACTGTTGGCCGGACTGGCCTATCCCTTCTGGCCGCTGGTGTTTCTTCTGGTCTACTTGAGCCCGGAGAAGCGAGCGATCCGTTTTCTGCGCTATCACAGCTATCAAGGCTTCTTCATGGGTCTGGCCCTCTGGGGGGGCGGGGTTCTGGTTCGGACCCTGGCTGCCTTCCTTGGTCGTAACCCGCTTTTCGGCTTGATGTTGTATCCTTTCGTCAAGCTTCTTGGGTGGCTCTCTCTTCTGGCCGTGCTCTACGCCATGCTGATGGCCTGGCGCGGGCAGTATGTAAAGCTCCCCTTTGTGACCGATTTCGCCCTGCCTTTCATCGACGAAGAGAAGACGGTGGCCGAGGAAGACAGTGCCATGCAGGCCAGCGGGAGGCCCCAGTAGCCAATCAGCATGAAGTCATCGTCTACACCGATGGCGCCTGCAAAGGAAACCCGGGCCCCGGGGGGTGGGCGGCCCGGTTGATCCACGTGCCCACCGGGAAAGTGCGCGACATCGCCGGGGGCGAAGCGCATACCACCAACAATCGCATGGAGATGACGGCAGCGCTGGAGGCTTTACGCAGTTTGACTCGTTCCAAAGTTCGGGTGGCTATCTACAGCGATTCGAGCTATCTGGTGCAGGCTTTCAACCAGAACTGGCTGGACCGCTGGCAGCGAAACGGTTGGCGCACTTCGGCCAAGAAGGACGTTGAGAATCAAGACCTGTGGCAAAGTCTGCTGGAGGCTGCTCGCAAGCACTACGTGACCTGGGAGCACGTCAAAGGCCACGCCGGTCACGAGCATAACGAGGCTTGCGACCAGATGGCTCGGGAGCAATCGGAGCTGCAGGCCATTGACGGGGGCGCCAGCCCTGTGCTAGGATAACGCCCGACCTGCGGAAGTGGTGGAATTGGCAGACGCGCTGGGTTCAGGGTCCAGTGGGCTTACGCCCGTGGGAGTTCGAGTCTCCCCTTCCGCACCAAAAAGCCCCGGAGATTCCGGGGCTTTCTTGTTTTGAGCGTGTCCAGTCTTAAGGCTTTGCAGAAACCCGCCCTGAATCTGAGCATGGACGCCCCATCAGAGGCAGAGATCGGCGGCCCGCAACCTGGGGGCAAACTCGTCATTCGGTTGCTCCAGGGGGGGGGCGACCACGACAAGGTCGCTTGACTCGACGGGGATGATCTGGATGTTCACGGCCTGGCCTCCTGTGAGCTGGTGTTGCCCTGCACGATAAGCCGCTTGCATTGGGTGCTTTGTTATCCCTGGATTTCCAACATGTTGCCAAACGGACAATCCCACCCGGATCTCCCGCGCTGGCGAGGAGAGGGCCTGGCTGGCGAGAAAGCCAGTTCCATGGCTCGACGCAGGATTCGCAGCGTGCTTCCCCCGCCTGAGCCGGTTTCCGACGAGCCGGCTGAGCGCGAGGTTGAGCTTATGGCTCTGAAGGAAGTGGTCTTGTTCCCCCATCTCATCATGCCCCTGCTGGTTGGGCGCGAGCCCAGCGTGCGGGCCCTGGAGAGAGCGCTCGAGCACGAGCGCGGCCTCTTCGTGGTCACTCAGCGTGACCCGGGTCTGGACCAGCCAGGCCGGCGTGACCTTTACGCGGTCGGCACTTACTGCAGCATCCTGCAGGCCTTACGACTCCCCGAAGGAGGCTATCGCGTGGTGGTGCAGGGGCTGGAACGAGCCCGCATCGTGCGCACTCGTCAGAGTAAGCCCTTCTTCCGGGTCAGCATCCGCATGTTGACCGAGCGTGGAGCCAGCGATGAGGGTGCGCGGACCGGGATGCAGGTGGTGCTCAACCAGTTTCGTCAGGCGGTCGAATTGGGTAAGGACGTTCCGCCCGAGTTGTTGGTGGCCCTCATCAACATCACCGACCCCGGTCACCTCGCCGACGTCATCGGGTTTCACCTGGATACCGGATTGCTCGAGAAGCAGGCCTTGCTTGAGTGTGCTCACGTCGGAGAGCGGCTTCGGCAGGTATCGGTGCATCTGTCGCGCGAGCTTGAGGTGCTCAAGATCGAGAATCGGCTCCAGTCGCGGGCGGAGCGTGAGATGGAGAAGGGTCAGCGGGAATACTTCCTGCGTCAACAGCTGCGCGCCATTCAGGAAGAGCTTGGAAGCGGCGACGAGGACGAGGAGGAGGTTCGCCAGCTCGCTGATACCATCGCCCGGGCCGATCTTCCCGGCGAGGTTCGTGAGCACGCCGAGAAGGAGCTCAAGAAACTCGAGCGCACCCCACCCGCAGCCGCCGAGCGGACGGTTCTAAGCACCTACCTCGACTGGTTGCTCCAGGTGCCCTGGAGCTCTCGCACCGAGGACCAGCTTGATCTCAAGCGGGCCGCAGCCTGCCTGGACGAAGACCACTTTGGGCTCAAAGACGTCAAGGAGCGCATCCTGGAGTTCCTGGCCGTGCGGCAGCTGGCCGGGAGCCATAAAGGCCCCATCCTCTGCTTCGTGGGCCCTCCAGGGGTGGGGAAGACATCCCTCGGACGCTCGATCGCACGCGCTCTGAACCGGAAATTTCATCGCACCTCCCTGGGAGGCGTCCGAGACGAGGCCGAGATCCGCGGGCATCGGCGCACGTACGTGGGAGCTTTCCCCGGACGCATCGTGCAGTCTCTTTGCCAGGCCAAGAGCAAGAACCCGGTGCTGGTGCTCGACGAGATCGACAAGCTGGGTCTAGACTTTCGCGGCGACCCCTCAGCGGCTCTGCTCGAGGCGCTCGACCCCGAGCAGAACAAAGAGTTCAAGGACCACTATCTGGGGGCAACCGTGGACCTCTCCGAGGTCATGTTCTTGCTGACGGCCAACCAGCTCGACCCGGTTCCGCCGGCTCTCCGGGACCGCATGGAAGTCATCCGGATTCCCGGCTACACGGAGGAGGAGAAGATCCGCATCGCGCTGGACTTTCTTGTTCATCGGCAACGGGAAGCCCACGGACTGACTGCTCGCCAGTTGAGCCTGCCCGAGGAAACCGTGCGGGCCGTCATTCGCAGTTACACGCGGGAAGCCGGGGTGCGCAACCTCGATCGGCAGATCGCCGCCCTTTGCCGCAAGCGGGCTCGACAGGTCGTCGAGAAGGAACTGTCGGGGCGCCGGCCGGGGGCGATCTTGCCGCGCCACCTCGAGAAAATGCTGGGGGTCCCCGCCTTCGAGTGGGGGGCTGATGAGCGTGAGCCGCGCGACCTTCCGGGGGCTGCTCGTGGGCTATCCTGGACCTCGGTGGGCGGGGAGGTCCTGCTGATTGAGGCCAACCTGACGGAGGGCAAAGGGCGGCTGGTTCTGACCGGCTCGTTGGGCCAGGTCATGAAGGAGTCGGCACGAGCGGCCGCCACCTGGGTGCGCAGCTACTGTGGTCGTCAGGGCATCCCGTTCGACTACTACGCTCACGATTTGCATCTGCACGTCCCCTCGGGGGCCATCCCCAAGGACGGCCCCTCGGCCGGAATCACCATGGCCACGGCCCTGGTATCGGCGGTAACCCGGCTGCCGGTCGATTGGAACGTGGTGATGACGGGAGAGATTACCCTCAGAGGACGGGTCATGCCGGTGGGAGGAATCAAGGAGAAGGTTCTGGCTGCCTATAACGCCGGAGTTCAGTGCGTAGTGCTGCCGCGGGCCAACCAGAAGAACCTCCAGGACGTGCCTGACAACGTCAAGTCCAAGCTGGACTTCGTTTTTGTCGAAGGGATGGAAGAGGTCCTGGAGGTGGTCCTCCCCACATTGGCCTCGAGTTAACAAGCTGTTTACATTCCGTCTTTATTTGTTAACATCGGCAAACTTCATGTTACATGTGCTCTATGCATGACCGGGGACCCGGTGGTAAGATGTGCCTAACCTGTCTTGAGCAAAGGAGAAATGAAGAATGGCTGGTGGAGTGAGTAAAACTAGCGGTAGTGGTGGCGGCTCGCAGCGGACGCAGCAGACCCAGCGGACGCAGCAGACCCAGCGCACTCAACAGAGCAAAGGCGCGGAGCAGGCGAAAAAGACTGCTGAAGCCAAGAAGCCTGGCGAAGCCAAGAAAGCGGACGACGCTAAGAAACCAGAAGATCCTAAGGACAAGGTCGACATCAAGGGTGATGGCGAGAAGCCAGGCGAAGGCAAGAAGACCAAGGAAGGCAAAGACGGCGAAAAGCCAGGTAAGGGCAAAGAGATCGAGGATCTCAATAAGGAGATCGAGGACCTCAAGAAAAAGCTCGCCGAGATGGGCGGCAACAAGCCCGGTGAAGGCGCTGGCGGCGGCGAGAAAGGCGGCGGCGGCGGCGGCGAGCAGGGTGGGGGTGGCGCACCTCCGGCCGGCGGCGGCGGCGGGCCCCAGCAGGCTGGCGGACCCCAGCAGGCCCAGCAACCCGGCCAGGGCCAGGGCGACATCAACTCCCAACTCCAGGGCATGGCGGCTCAGGTCCTCATGCAGGGTGGCGGTCTGGGCGGGCAGCAGCCCTTCGGACAGCAACAGTTCGGGCAGCAGGGTGGCATCCCCGGAATGGGTGGCATCCAGGGCGGCGGCAATCCTCTCCAGGCGGGCCTCCAGGCCGGTTTGCAGGCGGGGCGCGGTGGCCAGCAGCCTTTCGGTGGCCAGCAGCCTTTCGGCGCCAACCCGCTCCAGCAGGGTGGCGGCAACCCGCTCAAGGCCCAGCTTGCCCAGTCCTACGCTCAGGCCATCCAGAATCCCCAGTCTGCCCAGCAAATCAAGCCGGAGACTCACGCTCTGGTGCAGGCTGCCCTGGGTGGCGGCGGCGGGGCTCAGCCGTTCGGCCAGTTGGGTCAGCAGAATCCGCTGGCTCAGGGCCTCGGCCTCGGGCAGAACGTCCCGGGCCTGGGCGGAATCCAGCAGCCCAACTTCGGCGGAATGGCCATCTAGCTCTCCGTCGCTCGACCAGGGAAAGAGCCTCTCGGCCCAGGCCGGGGGGCTTTTTTCATGAATTCAGAGCAACAAATAGCGACGCAGCTCCCACTCCGAAACCTGGCTGCGGAACTCGCGCTCCTCCCACTCGCGGGTGGAGGCGAAGTGGTCCACAAAGACTTCTCCCAGGGCCTGGCGAGCGAACTCGGACTCGCGCAGAGCCCGAGCCGCCTGGCCCAGGCTGGACGGCAGAAGGTAGTCGGAGTCCATGGCCCGGTCATAGGAGTGGCACTCCATCGGCTCGGTCGGGGCTTCCTGAGCCAGGACGCCCTCCAGGCCACAGGCCAGAATGGCCGCCAGGGTGAGGTAAGGGTTGGCGTCGGCTCCGGGTAGCCGGATCTCGAGCCGGGACGATGGGCCGGGGATGACTCGCACCGCGCAGGTGCGGTTTTCAATGCCCCAGCTCATCTGGTTGGCGGTCACGTAGTGTGGCCAGAAGCGAGTGTAGGAGTTGACCCAGGGGGCCAGCAGGGCGATCAGCTGGGGCAGCCGGCGCTGCAATCCGGCCAAAAAGCCGGCCATGGCCGGGGAAAGCTCCCCCTCCTCGCAGCGGAACACGTTCTCACCATCGGGGTTACGCAGGGATAGATGCACGTGCCCTCCGTTGGGGGCCACCTTCTCGGTCCAGCGGGCCATGAAGCTGGCCAGCTTGCCGTGACGGTGGGCCACCGCTTTGGCCAGCATCTTGAAGAGCGCCGCCCGGTCGGCCAGCTCCAGAGCCGGTGCCGGGGCCAGAGCGGCCTCCAGGGACTCTGTTTCGTGATGTAGAGCTTCGATTTGAAGGCCCATGGTGGCCGCGGCGTCCATCAGCTCGCGGTGGAACTCGGACTCGGCCAGGGTGCCCACCAGCGAGAAGCCCCCTGGAACAGGCCCTGCCTGGATCAGATCGCGATACTCTTTCTGACGGCAGCTGCGCTCGGACTCGTTGAAGACAGTGAACTCGTACTCGATTCCGGCCACGCTCTCGTAGCCCTCGTCCTGGAGCCGACGGGTGACCCGGCGCAGCAGCGAGCGGCAACAAAAGTCGCGTCCCGGACCCGACTCGGCGTACTCGGCCAGAAAGAGGGGAATGTTGCGCTCGATGGGCAGCGATCGCAGCGAGGTGGGCAGCAGCCGGGCCGGGAAGTCGGGAAAGCCCGGGTGGTCCTCATAGAGCTGGAGGTAGTCGATCAGGTTGTCGGCGGCGTCCCAGCAGAGCGGGATGGAGCCAAAGCGGAAGCCCCCTTCCAGGGCCGAGAGAAAGCGAGGGGTGGAAAGCCGCTTGCCGCGCAGCGTGCCGTTAAGATCAAAGAGCCCCACCATCACGTGAGCGATCTCCTGGGCGGCCATCAGCTGGCCGATCTGCTCGACGGCTTCCCTCACTCCCGGCGGTCAGTCGCTTTTTCGCAGGCGCACGCTGTGCTCGTCGAGGGTACGGCGCTCTTCAGAGGTGAGGGCGCCGATGCCATCCACGCGGATCTTGTCCAGGATGCGATCGATGTCTCTTTCGAGAGTGGTGGTCACCTCGGGCACCGGGGCCAGGGTGCTGCTGGGAGGCGACTTCTCGACCAGCTTCAGCCGGGCTTTGGACTTCGAGCTGCGTGCCTTGCGCGGGCGACCGGGCCAGAGCTGCCGAGCCGGGGTCACAGCTGTCCAGTAGCCAGCAGCCAGGCCCACCAGCACCGCTCCCACGCCCGAAAGGGGATTGCCTGACAGGCCCGACCAGAGGAACATGCCCACCAGGGTGATGTAGCGGAAGATCACCCCGCTCACGGGGATGATCAGCATCAGCATGATCTGGGCCCGCGGGTTGAGCACGGTCCAGGCCACGCAGAGCGAGCCCAGCGGCAACGTCATGCCGACTTCGGGACGACCGACGCAGAGCAGCGTGACCAGGTCGTGCAGAGCGCTGACCGTGAGCCAGGCCACCAGCAGCTTGCGCGAGCCCCAGAAAGACTCCATCTGGCCGCCCACCCACCACAGGATGGCCATCATGAAGGCCCAGCCCAGCGGGTTCATGACCGTGAGGAAGGGGTAGGTGAAGAGGGTCCACGGGTATTGGCGCGGATCGCCAGCCACGAAGGCGAGGACGTGGCGCGGACTGATCACAAAGGCCACAATGACAGCCAGGCTCAGCGCGATCAGCCACATGGTGACCGGCATGGTGCGGAACATCGAGCGCAAAGAGGGGCTCACGCGAATAGATTCACCAGCTTCGGTCTGGCTCCCTGGTCACCGATCACTCTTCCTGAGGCTCGGGGGCCGGTTCGTTCTCGATCTGCTCGGCCAGTTGGCCCATCCGCTGCACCTGATAGATCTTCTGCGAGGCCTCCCAGACGATGCGAATGCCGGTCACCAGGGTATCGCGTTGGCGCTTGTCGAGATAGGAGCGCATGACCTCCAGCCCGTTATGAAACTCCTGGATGCCTTGCTGTAAGAGGTCGACGGTCTCGTCCACCAGGCCCAGCTGGTCCTGCAAGGACTCCTCCTCTTCCTCGGAGAGGTCGGTGGGGATACCGGGACGGGACAGGTTCTCCAACTGCGACTCGCCCTGCTCGAGCAAACCCTCGGCCCAGTCGAGCACCTCCAGAAATTCCTCAGCCGTAATCTGCTTCTGGTCGATGGCCTCGCAGGCGTCGAAGAGGCGCTTGAGGTGGGTGGTCATCACCATCTCCTCGCGCTGCGGACGCGGCTCGTCCGTCTCGCGCACCTCGAAGGTCGAGGCGGCGCCCTGGCTGAACTGGGGGTCGGCTACCCGGGGCAGCGGGCCCGCGCACTGAGTGCATACTCGGACATCGGGCATGTTGGGCTGGCCGCAGCGCGGACAGAGCACCTTGCCCTCCCGGTCGGCCACGTTCTGATAGACATCGGCCGAGCCCTTGAGCGAGCTGACCGCGTTGCTGAGCGCGGCGATGCCGGCGTCGAGCTGCTCGGGGGTGGGATTGGGTAAGGTGGCCCGCATCTGGGCGATGGCCTCGTCGTGGAGGTCAAAGGCCTCCAGGGTGCGTGGGATCTCGTCTTGCAGCAGGGCCGACGAGACCGGCACCTGGGCCGAGCTCTCGAACTGACGGCGCGCTTCGCGCACGTTGCTCTCGAGGAAGTCGAGCGCCTCCTTGAGGATCTGGGGGGGATATTGACCTGCTTTGACGCCTTCGGCGGCATGGATCACCCAGTTGACGAAGGGCGACTCGGTCGGGGTCTCCATGAAGGCGCCCTGCTGGTAGAGCTTGAGGGCGGCTTCCAGTTTGGCAAAGCCTTCCTCGAGCAGCCGGAGATCGAGCTCGAGCAGATCGGGCTCAGCATGATTGCGCTCCATCTGCTGAAAGGCCCCAATGATGCGAAGGCAAGCTTCGCGACGCTCGGGGACGCCCTTTTCGTCCTTCTTCGAGCTCTGGTCGATCTCTTCGACGGCCTTCTCGAAGAACTGGCGCCCGCCCTCGGTGGCCAGGCGGAAGTCGTCGGCGCTCATCTCGCCCGCTTTGAGCGAGGCCACCGCTTTGGTAAAAAAGTTCAGGACGGGAAACTGGCTGGGGCCGGTCTGAGCGTAACGGCTCTCGTAGTGGGTGACAGCCACGTACATGTTGTTGGTAGCCAGGATCAGCTGGTCGATGCCTCGCTCGAGGTGGACCATCTGGCGGTCCTTCAAGAACATGGCCAGGGTGCCCTGAGCCTCGGCCACCTGCTCGAAGGTCTCGAGCACCGCGTCAATGGACTCGCGGAAGGCGGTGGCGAAGGCTTCCCCCTCAGCGCCCACGGCCTCCAAAAAGCTGGCCCGGGCCTGATCCAGAGCCATCACCCGCTCTTGCAGGTAGAGATTGAGGTCGTTGAGCTTGCCCGGCTCACCTGAGAGCACCGCTCGGCACAGCTCGAGCAGCTTGTTGGTCTGGGTCGAGGGCGTGGGCTGCTGGGTGGCAGTGGGTTCGGCCATGGTTTAAAGCTCCCCCGGGGAAGTTCTCCCCTCACCCTTCGCGGTCGAATTTCGAAGAATCCTCTTGGGCCTCCGCGCGCCTGCGGCTGGGCTGTACCCGAGGCGGCTCGGCTTTCTGCTTGCGAAAGTGGGGCGGCCAGGGCGCATCCTCCTGTCCTTTAGCCAGCTCGAGCAAGCTTTCCAGGCTGCCCGCCCGCTCGTCGATCCCCTGGTGGGGATCGCCCATTTCCGAGTAACGCTGGGGAACCGTATCCATCGTGAAAACAGCCGGGTCGACCGTGGGCACCTCCTCCCAGGTGACCGGACAGGAGACGCGAGCGTCGCTCGTGGGGCGCACCGAGTAGGCCGAGGCCACGGTGCGGTCGCGGGCGTTCTGGTTGTAGTCCACGAAGACGCCGTGGCGCTCTTCCTTCCACCATTTGGAGGTGGCCAGGGCAGGCACCCGCCGCTCGATCTCGCGGGCCAGCGCCAGGGCAGACTGGCGAACCTGACTGAATTCCCAGCGTGGCTGGATGCGCACCAGGACGTGCATGCCGCGCGATCCGCTGGTCTTGGGGAAGCCTTCCAGATCGTGAGCGCGCAGCACCTCGCGGGCCACCAGGGCTACCTCGCGCACCTGGGCGAACTCCACTCCGGGCGTGGGATCCAGGTCAATGCGCAGCTCGTCGGGCCGGTCCACGTCCTCGGTGCGCACCGGCCAGGGGTTGAGGTCGAGGCAGCCCAGGTTGGCCACCCAGGCCAGGCCGGCCACTTCGTCGAGCACCACCTCGTCGGCCGAGCGGCCGCTGGGGAAGGAGATGGTGCAGGTGCGGATCCACTCGGGACGACTGGGAGCACGTTTCTGGTAGAACGGCTCGCCCTCGGCTCCGTCCACGAAGCGCTTGAGCACCATGGGACGGTTGCGCACCCCGCGCAGAGCCCCCTCGCCCACGCTCAGGAAGTAGCGCACCAGGTCGAGCTTGGTCTTGCCCGCTTTCGGGAAGTAGACCTTGTCGGGGTTGGTGACGGTGACCTCGCGGCCGGCCGCCTCCAGGGTCAGGCTGCTCTTCAACTGGCCGTCTGGTTGAGCAGATAGACCACGTATTTGCCCAGCAGCTCGACCTGCTGGGGATTGAGCTCACCAAAGCGGAGGCCCGAGAGCACCAGGCCGGTCTCGGCGTCGCGGCGCGAGTCCACCACCAGCCCCGGCAGGCTCAGGGTGGGCAGGATGCGCCACAGGCTCATGTCCAGTTGCAGGCGGGTGTCGCGGGGAAACTCCTCGTTCAGCTCCACCAGGGCCCCGCCCACGCCCAGGTTGACCACCCGGCAGTTGAGCTGGCTCTTGTCGGGCGCTTCCAGGCGGGCCGGGATGGAGGCGTTGGCCCGGATGAACTTGCGTTTCTGGTAGACCCGGCTCTCGTCAAAGCCCAGCTCTTGCAGCACCAACCTGACCCAGGAGGCACGCAGATTGTCGCTCGAGTCGTCATAGCGAAGCCCGCTGACGCTCTCGACGTAGCGGGCGTGAGGCTGGCTCCAGATCACCTGGCAGCGAACTCCGCCCGCATCGGCGGCACCGTTGTAGTGGATGCTCACCTGGGAGCCCTCGGCCAGCTTGCTGGGGCACTTGAGCCGCAGGCCATCCACGCCCAGGTCGGTCACCACGCCCTTGAGCTTCTCCTCGCCCTGCTGCACCTCGACGTGACAGTAGCAGCGCACCCGGATCATCCGCCGGCGCTCTTCCAGAGTGGCCCCACCGGCCGATTGCAGTCCCTGAATCTGGTTCTTGAACATGGGCGCCTCGCTGAGCGCGGCCAACATCCCCGGCACGGCTTCAGGCCGCGCGACTTTATTGTGCCGGAGGTCCGGGCCGCCTGCTGGCGGCCGGACCGGTAGGTTCAGCGAGCCCGGGACGGTTCCTGCCCTGAGCCGAGGCGCCCATAGAGCAGCATGAGGCTGAACGTGGCCAGCAGCATCAGCGTCGAGACCGCGTTGATCTCAGGCGTGATGCCGGTTTTGACCATGCTGTAGATGCGGATCGGCAGGGTTCCCGAGCCGATCCCCTGGGTGAAGAAGGTGACCACGAAGTCGTCGATGCTGATGGTCAGGCAGAGCAGGGCGCCCGAGATGACGCCGGGCAGGATGCGGGGGAGGGTGACCAGGCGGAAGGTGTCCCAGGGCCCGGCGCCCAGATCGGCGGCCGCCTCCTCCAGGCGAAAGTCCATCCCGGCCAGGCGGGCCCGCACGGTGATGGTCACGTAGGAGACGCAGAAGGCGATATGGGCCACGATGATGGTTGAGAGCGAGAGCTTCCATCCGATGGCGGCCAGGAAAGCCAGCAGCGAGGTTCCCATGACCACCTCGGGCACCACCATGGGCAGGAAAACCAGGCCACTCAGCGCTCCCTGCATCCGGAATCGATAGCGGGTCAGGGCCAGGGCGGCCATGGTGCCCAGCACGGTGGCCGCCATTGTGGCGATGAGGCCGACCTGGAGGCTGTTGAGCAGGGCCCGCTGGATCTCGCTGTCCTGCAATAGTCTGGCGTACCACTCCAGGGTGAAGCCCTTCCAGACGGCGTTGCGCGGGTCCCGATTGAAGCTGTAGAGAGCCATGACCAGCACCGGGGCATATAAGAACAGATACACCAGCACGGTGTAGGCCAGCAGAATGGGGGAGCGCTTCACGCCAGCACCCGCTCGGAGCCGGACAGGCGCACATAAAGGGCGATGCCGACGAGCATCAGCACCATCAAGAGCAGGGCCAGGGCGGCCCCGAAAGGCCAGTCGAAGAGCTGCAGATACTGCTCCTGGATGGCCTGGCCGATGGTAATCGTGCTCGGTCCGCCCAAGAGCTCGGGGGTCACGAAGTCGCCCATGGCCGGAACGAAGGTGAGCAGGGTGGCCGCAATGACGCCCGGGCGCGACAACGGCAGAACGACCTTGAGCAAGGTTGAGGTGGGGGAGCCGCCCAGGTCGGCCGAGGCCTCCAACAGGCTGCGGTCGATGCGCTCCAGGGCCACGTAGATGGGCAGGGTCGCAAAGGGCAGGAAGCCGTAGGTCAGGCCCAGGATGACCGAGCCATCGGTGGCCAGCATGTCCAGCGGGCGACCGAGCCAGGGCTCAAAGAGCACCATGTTGAGCAGGCCCTCGGTCTGCAGCAAGGTCATCCAGCAGTAAGTGCGCACCAGGTACGAGGTCCAAAACGGAAGCATCAAGAGCAGCAAGAACAGGCTCTTGTGCCGTCCGCCGTGGAGGGCGATGAAGTAAGCCAGAGGGTAGCCCAGCACCAGGCAGGCAAGCGTGGTGGCGGCGGCGTAGCCGGCCGACCGGAGCACCACCGGGTAATAGTCCGGGTTCAGGGCCCGGCGGTAGTTCTCCAGCGTCCATTCCTTGCCGATCTCGTAGTCGGGGGTGACCTGGTGGAAGCTCTGCAGGGCCACCGCCCCCAGCGGCAAGAGGTAGAAGAACACCAGCCAGCCCACCATCGGCAGCACCAGGAGCCAGGCCGTACGCTGTTTCATGCGCTGTGCAACTTCACTTTCTCCCAGACCCGGTCCCAGAGGCGCTCGCCCGGGCCCAGATCTTCCTGGAAGATGGTCTGCTCGAGCATCTGCTCGGGGGCGTAGCCGAGGGGATTGTCCAGAAGCTTGGGATCGACCAGTTGGCGGGCCCGGGCCACGGCGTTTGGGTAGCCCACCGTGTCGGTGATGGCGGCGGCCACTTCTGGCTTGAGCACGAAGTTGACGAAGGCGATGGCAGCCTCGTAATGAGGCGCGTCGTGCGGGATACACAGGTTGTCGGCCCAGAGGTAGCCGCCTTCCCGGGGGATGACGTAGCCCAACTCGGGTAGCGAGTCGTGGGCCTGTCCCACGTCGCCCGAGTAGCCCAGGGCAACGTGGAACTCCTGGCGCACCAGGTCGTCGATCATGTCGGTGCTGTACTTGCGCACCAGCGGTTTTTGCTCGAGCAGGGCCGTCTGGGCGCGCTCGAGGTCTTCGGGGCGCACCGAGTTGCCGTCCAGGCCCAGCTTGAGCAGGGCAGCCCCGATGGTGTCGCGCTTTTCGTTGAGCATGCCGATGCGGTTCTTGTAGCGAGGCTCCCACAAGACGTTGAGCGAGTCGGGGATGGGGCGGGCGTAATTGGTATTGAAGGCCACTCCCGTGGTGCCCCAGAGGTAAGGCACGCTGAAGCGGTGCTCCGGGTCCCAGGGTTTGCGTTGAAAGCGCGGCAGCAGCCCCTCGAGGCCCTGCACGCCCTGCAACGGTGCCAGCAGCTGGTGCTTGATGAGGCGTCGCACCATGTAGTCGGTGGCCACCACCAGATCGTAGCCCTCGAGCCCGATCTTGAGCTTGGCGAAGAGCACGTCCTGGGAGCTGAACGTGTCCTGGTTGACCCGGATGCCGGTGGCTTTCTGGAAGTCACCCACGGTGGTCTCGCCGATGTAGTTGGCCCAGTTGTAGAAGTTCAGCGTCTTGTGCGAGCTCGAGCACGAGCTGAGCAAGGCCCCGGCCGCCAGGCAGCCCAGGAACGAGCGCCGTGACATTCGGGAGTGGTTGAGGATGGAGAGGGGGGCCTGGGCCCTTGTCAACGAGCCTCGACGGGCAACAGGGTGCCGCTGGAGGGTTGCCACTGCAAGAAGACCGACTCGCCGGTATGGTAGCCGTCCACCAGCTCCTGGTTCTGCTGCTCGGTGGTCAATCGCACGCCGTCAGCGACCTCGACGGTGTAGCGGGTGACCGGGCCCATGTAGGTGCACTCGGTGACCCGGGCGGGCAAGCAGTTGGAGCCATTGGTCCCGGGCTCACGGGTGAGCCAGAGCCGCTCGGGCCGCACTGACAGCTCGACGGCCGCGCCCACGGGGGCCTTCTCGGCCGAAGGGGCCACCAGGGTGACACCGTCAGCCAGCACCACCGTGGAGCGACCATTGCTGACGGCGCGGACGGTGGCGGGCAGGAAGTTGGCCGTGCCGATGAAGTCGGCCACGAAGCGGGTGGCCGGGCGCTCGTAGATGGCCCGGGGGGCATCCACCTGCTCCACCCTGCCGGAGTTCATGACGGCCACCCGGTCGGAAGTGCTGAGGGCCTCCTCCTGGTCGTGGGTTACCAGCACAAAGGTGATGCCAAGGTCTTTCTGCAGGCGCTTGAGCTCGGCTCGCATGTCGCGACGCAGCTTCGGATCCAGGGCCGACATTGGCTCGTCCAGCAGCAGAACCTGGGGCTCATTGACCAGGGCACGGGCCAGGGCCACCCGCTGCTGCTGGCCGCCAGAGAGCTCGGTGGTGCGCCGGGTGAAATGGTCGGGCAGACGCACCAGCTCGAGGGCCTGACCCACCCGGGTCTTGATCTCCGGCTCGGCGACGCCGCTGCGGCGCAGGCCGAAGGCCACATTGTCGAACACGTTCAGGTGCGGGAAGAGGGCGTAGTTCTGGAACACGGTGTTGACTCGCCGACGATAAGGGGGGAGCGATTGCACCGGTTTGCCGTCGAGACGGATCTCCCCCTGGTCGGGCTCTTCAAAGCCCGCCACCAGGCGCAAGCTGGTGGTCTTGCCGCAGCCCGAAGGCCCGAGTAAAGAGAAAAATTCGCCACGGCGAATCTGCAGGGTCACGTTGTCCACTGCGGTCACACGGTCGAAGTGCTTGGTGACGCCCACCAGCTCGACGACGAGCTCTTCCAATAAACGGGCCCTCCGATCGTTCGTCAGCCTGGCCCCGGAGCTCGCCACGACGCGGCCCGGAGAGCGAAAACTGCAGCCTTCATCTTAGCCGAAAAGTGGGGGTTTGAACAGATTCTTTCGGACTTGAATCAGATTCCGGATTCGGAGGGGCGGGAAAGGGCGAGCAGGGGCTGCGTCAAAGAGGCATCCTCATGAGGGGCATGTGCGTGGTGACCTCGGGGATGTGCGGGCTGTGGGATAGCACCCACTTTCCCATGGTCTACGACGAGGAGAGCTGGTACGACGCTCTGGGGGATGACTCGGAGGTCGTGCGGCACACCGTCGGTGGCTACTTCGTGCCCGTTCGCCTGAACACGCCCGGGGTCTTCGAATACGAGGTTCGGTTGGGCACCGCGACCGAGCCGGCCGACCTGAGCGAGCGCGAGCGGGGCCTGCTGGCGGTCAGCTCGCGCAAGTATCTGTTCCGCTCTTCGGGAGGGCTTTGTTTCGGCGATTACCGCCATCTCGAGGCGGTGGCCAGCGACAAGGTCGGCTACCTGGAGCTGCCGGCTGGAGAGTATGTGGCTCAGATTCATATCCTGGCCTGGGACGACGAGCCGGGGGCGGAAGACGAGCGGGGTCACCGCAACGACGGCACTCTGCCCGACCTCTTGATCGTGCTGAACCCGGCCTCCCTGGACTTCAGGGCGCCGGGCTCGCTTCAGACCTTTACTCGATAAGACTAGCGGTCGTCGCGGTCGCCGCTGGCGCTGCCTCCGCTGGCCTCGGTAACCACTTCTCCGCAAGCGATGGCCGCCAACTCGTGACCGTGAGGCGACTGGGCCGCCGCTTCCATCAGCTCACTGCGCCGGGTAGGCTTCGTGACAGCGTTCTCGATGGCTTTTTGCGAGGCCATGGGCGAGAGCTGCAACCAGTCCGCGCGGCGATGACCGGGAGGAGCCACCGAGGGCTCGACTTCGGTCGGCCGGGCCGTGGTGGCCGGGGCCTGCACCGTGACCTGCCGGTGCGGGATCTGGATGTTATTGGCGGCGTTGGCGCTGGCTGCGTGGTTGTTGCCGATGGCTTCGATTCCGTCGGAGCGATTATGCGGGTGGGCCACCTGGACACCTCCATGAACTGGCTCTAGGCCTCTATTCTGCGACATGATGACAAAAATGTAAACTTCCGAGTTGTTAACAAGTTTGACCGTACGGAGGTCGAAACCAGGCCATGGGAGCGACGGGACTCAAGCGTGCCGCTTCTACCTTAACCCCATGTGAGGATGCCCAGCTTGTTGTTAGCCTTTCCGAAGGGTCTTACAGGACACTGAAAGGAGGCCCAATCCCCGGTGTCGTCAAGATGCCAATCCTGCATCAATTTCGAGCCATTTCGACGAGGCGGGGCTTTCTGAAGGCAAGCGTGGGGATTACCCCGAAGAGGCCGCCCCATGCTCTGTCTCAAGTGTGGCCTGGACAATCAGGGGCCGGGCCCGTCCTGCAGCCGTTGTCAGTTTCATCTCGGCCTGGTGGCCGAGCAGCGGGGCTTCATGCCGCAACTCTACGCCATCCAGACAGCCCAGCGCGGGCGGGCCATCAGCCCTGAGGAGGCACGCCAGGTGCTCGGGCGGCTCGACCAGGCCCTCGATACCATGATCCGCCACGTCGACCAGACCGGCAACGTGCTCTCCATGATGAACCTGGAGGAGACCCAGGCCGGCGTGCTGGGGGGCTTTCTGGCTCCCCTGCGCGACTCGATGGAGAGCTTTCGCGAGGCGGCCCGCACCCTGGAGGGCCAGATGGTCTTCCCCGACGCGACCCTGAGCCGCATGGACCACATTCAGGTCTCTATAGGGCGCGGCTCGGAGGGCGTAGCTTACTTGATCCAGAACCTGCAGAGCTTCCTGGTGGAGAAGACCCGGACGGAATAAGGCGGCCCCGCTCGCCGACCAAACGCGGGACTGGAGGGGCTCGATCGATGCGCTGGGCACATTTCGTCTCGTTGGTTATCCTCACCGCAGTGGTGGTCTGGGGCTGCTCGCCGAGCCCCGGGCCGAGCGGGCCCGGGGGACGCGGGCCCCGCCCCACCGAGACGCCGGAGAGCACGGCCTCTCCCGCCAAAGGCCTGGTTTTCAGCCTGTCTGAGGGCACGCCTGGCGGCGGGGGCACCCCCACTCCCCCCACCGAGTCCAGGCCCTTGAGCGAAGCCGAAGTCAAGATGCTGATGGCTCGCCTGCCGGCCCAGAAGAAGATCCCCGGTCTCAAGCAGGAGTTTGCCCTGCGCGAAAGCTCGCTACCCGCCCCCCGGGCCGGCAATGTTGAAAAGCAGCCTTTCCCCCCGCCCATCCCTCCCGAGAAAGCTCCCGAGGTGGAGTCGGGTCCCCTCAAGGTGCTGCGCCACGCTCCTGAGGGCGCGGTGGAGCAGGTTCCCCAGCTCTCGGTCACTTTCTCGCAGCCCATGGTGGCGGTCACCTCTCACGCCGACACCCTGGCTAAAGGCGTGCCGGTGCGCCTGGCCCCCGAGGTGGAGGGCAACTGGCGCTGGGTGGGCACCAAGACGCTCCTCTTCGAGCCCCGCGGACTGGTGAGCGAGGGCCACGAGCTGCACCGCTTCCCCATGGCCACCGAGTACACCGTGGAGGTGCCGGCCGGCACGGCTTCGGCCACCGGGAACAAGCTGGCCGGCGCCGAGCGCTGGACCTTCAAGACCCCTCCGCCCACCCTGGTGGGCAGCGCTCCCAATGACGGGCCCCATCACCTGGAGCCGCTTTTCTGGCTGCGCTTCAATCAGGACATAGTGCCGGCCACGGTGCTCTCCACCGTCAAGGTCTCCAGGGACGTCAAGGTTCGTCAGGCTACCGAGGAGGAGATCAAGGCCGCCAACCTGACCATCTCTGAGGAAGACAAGAAGCGCTGGGTGGTGTTCAATGCCACCGCCCCGCTCACGCCGGCCACCAGCTACACCGTCAGCGTGGGTCCGGGCACCCCCTCGGCCGAGGGGCCGCTGCGCACCGAGAGCGCCCAAGATTACTCCTTCCGTACCTACGACAAGCTGAAGGTGGAGGAGTCTCGCTGCGGCTGGGGGGACGACTGCCGCCCGCTACAGCCGTTCTTCATCCGCTTCAACAACCCGATCGACGAGGAAAAGTTCGACCCCGAGACCATGGTCAAGGTGGAGCCGAAGCTCCCCGGTCTCAAGGTGGAGGCCAACGGCTCGGTGATCTGGGTACGCGGCCAGACGAAGGGCCGCACCACCTACACCGTACGCCTGGACGGCTCCCTGCCGGATACCTTCGGCCAGACGCTGGGTCAGAGCGAGTCGCTCACCTTCAAGGTGGGCTCGGCCCAGCCCCAGATGATGGGCATGGGAGGCCAGCTGGTCACGCTGCAGGCCAGGGACAAGCCGGGCTACCCGCTTTATTTGATCAACTATGACAGGCTCAAGGTCAAGGTTCACGCAGTCAGCGCCGAGGACTGGCCGAGCTTTCTCAAGGCTCTCAGCGAGCAGAGCTACGATCGACCGTTTCAATCCCCCGGCCTGAAGGTGGTGGACATCACCCAGGATACCGGGGTGCAGCCCGATGAGTTGACCGAGGTCAAGGTGGATCTCGCCGCCGCCCTCAAGGACGGCAAGGGGATGGCCATCGTCGAGGTGGTGCCGGTTACCAAGGACAAGTATCCCCCGCGCATCATCACCTGGGTGCAGGTCACCGACCTGGGCCTGGACGCGGCCAACGACGCCACCTCGCTGGTGGCCTACGTGAGCAAGCTGGCCGATGGCTCGCCCGTGGCCGAGGCCGAGGTCAGCCTGCTGGGCGGCCCTCGCGGCCGCACCTCCGCCGACGGCAGCCTGAAGCTGGAGCTGCCCTCTCAAAGCTGCGAGATTCTCGTGGCCCGCTCGGGCCAGGACACAACCTTCCTGCCGCGCAACGTGTATGCCTGGGACCGCTCGGGCTGGTCTCGCGTGAGCCAGAATGACCGGCTCAGCTGGTTCGTGTTCGATGACCGCAAGATGTACCGCCCCGACGAGGAGGTGCTCGTCAAGGGCTGGATGCGGCGCTGGCAGGCCGGGCCCAAAGGCGACATCGCCGGCGTGGGGCCCGGGGGGCAGGTCAACTGGATCCTCTACGACTCTCGTGGCAATGAGGTCAGCAAGGGCCAGACCGAGGTCGGCAAGCTGGGTGGCTTCGACCTCAAGCTCAAGTTGCCCAAGACCATGAACCTGGGCACCTCGCGCCTGGAGCTGTCCACGGGCCATTCGCCCGGAGGCGGCACCACCCACACCTTCGAGGTGCAAGAGTTCCGCCGACCTGAGTTCGAGGTGAGCGCCAGCGCCGAGCCCGAGACCTCCTCCATCGGCCAGAGCGCGCTGGCCAGCGTGAAGGCCAGCTATTACGCCGGGGGCGGGCTGCCCAATGCCCAGGTGGACTGGGCCGTGAGCGCCTCCCAGGGCTCATTCCAGCCGCCCGGACGCGACGAGTACACCTTCGGCACCTGGACCCCGTGGTGGGACATGGACTTCTACGTGCGCCCCACGCGAGAGGACGTGCGAACCTTCGAGGGACGCACAGACTCGAGCGGCGTCCACCGCCTCAAGCTCGACTTCGCCTCGGTGGAGCCTCCCCGGCCCATGGTTGTGCGAGCCGAGGCCAGCGTGCAAGATGTCAACCGCCAGGCCTGGAACGCCTCCACCAGCGTGCTGGTGCACCCCTCCGATGTCTACGTAGGGCTCAAGACAGCCAGTACATTCGTCGAGCAGGGCAAGCCCATCGAGCTGGACGTGCTGGTCTGCGATACCGCCGGCAAGGCCCTGACCGGCCGCCCCATCGAGCTGCGCTCGGCCCGCATCGACTACGAGTACCGCAAGGGTCGCTACCAGACGGTCTACACCGACCGCCAGAGCTTCGACGAGTCCTCCAAGGGCGACACGCCTTCCCATTTCAGCCTCAAGACCCCGGCCGGGGGAACCTACCAGATCACCGTGCGCACCTACGACGAGAAGGACCGGCCCAACGAGAGCCAGCTCACCGTCTGGGTGCCCGGCGGCAAGCAGGTTCCCGAGCGCGGGGTGACCCAGGAGAAGGTGGTGCTGATCCCCGACCGCAAGGACTACCAGCCGGGTGACACGGCGCAGATCCTGGTGCAGGCGCCGTTCTATCCGGCCGAAGGGGTGCTCACCCTGCGCCGCTCGGGCCTGCTCGAGACGCGTCGCTTCAGCCTGACCGGGCCTTCCACGGTGCTCAAGGTGTCGGTGGAGTCGGCCCACATTCCCAATTTGTATGCCCAGGTCGACCTGGTGGGCAAGAACAAGCGCGAGGACGACGCTTCCGGCAAGTCCGAGCGGCCCGCCTACGCCACCGGCATGCTCAATTTATCGGTGCCGCCCCGCGAGCGCACGCTCAAGGTGGAGGTGCTGCCGGCCAGCAAGGGCCTCGAGCCTGGCGCCGAGACCCACGTGGACGTGCGGGTTACCGACGCCAGAGGCCAGAACGTGGCCGACAGCGAGGTGGCCCTGGTGATGGTGGATGAGGCGGTGCTGGCCCTGACCGGATACCAGATCGCCAACCCGCTGGATCTGTTCTACGCCCATCGCGACACCGGGGTCAGCGATTGGCACAGCCGCCAGTACGTGCTGCTGGTGGATCTGGCCTCGCTGGCCGAGCAATCGGAAGTGGCCAATCGGCAGCGCGGAGTAGCCGATGAAGCCACGATGGACGGGGCCCCGATGCCCACGGTGGCAGCGGCTCCCCGGGAGGAAATGATGGCCAAGTCAGCCCCGTCGCGTCAGTCCCTGGAGGCCGGCGGGGGCGGAGCCCAGCCTCCTCCTCCGCCCGTCAAGATGCGCACCAACTTCTCCGCCCTGGCGCTGTTTGCGCCCCGGGTCAGGACGAAGGCCGACGGCACCGCCCGGGTCAGCGTCAAGTTGCCCGACAACCTCACTCGCTACCGCATCGTAGCCGTGGCCGTAGCTGGCGCCAACCAGTTCGGCAAGGGCGAGTCCAGCGTGGTGGCCCGATTGCCCCTCATGGTGCGCCCCTCGCCGCCGCGCTTCCTGAACTTCGGCGATCGGGCCGAGCTGCCGGTGGTGGTCCAAAACCAGACCGACCAGCCGCTCGAGGTGCAAGTGGTGGTACGGGCCCAGAACGCCGTGCTCTCCGAGGGCCAGGGCAAGACCTTCCAGGTCAAGGCCAACGACCGCGCCGAGGTACGCTTCCCGGTGAGCACCGACTCGGCCGGCACTGCCTCGTTCCAGGTGGGCGCCTTCAGCGGGAAGAACTCCGATGCCAGCGAGTTCAGCTTCCCGGTCTGGACGCCGGCCACCACCGAGGCCTTCGCTACCTACGGGCAGCTCGACGAGGGGGCCACGGCCCAGCCGGTGCAGGCCCCCGGCGAGGTCTGGAAGCAGTTCGGAGGCCTGGAGCTGACCACCACCTCCACCGCCCTGGCCGAGCTGACCGACGCCATGATCTACCTGGTCACCTACTCCTATGGTTGCGCCGAGCAGGTTTCCTCACGAGTGCTGGGCATCGTGGCCTTGCAGGACGTGCTTTCTGCCTTCCGCAGTGAGGAGATGCCCGACCCGGAGGCGGTCAAGAGGTCGGTACAGCTCGATCTCGAGCGTCTGCGCGGCATGCAGCGCCCCGATGGGGGATTTGGCTTCTGGCGTCCGGACGAGGAAGACTGGCCCTACCTCAGCGTGCACGTAGCCCACACTCTGGTCCGGGCCAAACTGAAGGGACACGCCATCCCCGGCGACATGCTCGAGCGCAGCCTGGCCTACGTTCGGGACGTGGAGAACCACATCCACCACTGGTACAATCTTGATTGCCGGCGCACCATCATCGCCTACGCCCTCTGGGTGCGGTCCCTTAACGGCGACAAGGACGTGGGCCGGGCCAAGAAGCTGGTGGCCGAGGCGGGGGTGGACAAGCTCTCGCTGGAGGCGCTGGGCTTCATCTTGCCCCTCTTGAGCAAGGAGCCCGAGGCGGCGGCCATTCGGCACCACCTCGACAACCGGGTCACCGAGACGGCCGAGGCAGCCAACTTCGTTCAAAACTACGGCGAGAGCGGGCCTCACCTGCTCTTTTACTCGGATCGCCGAGTGGACGCCATCTTGCTGGAAGCATTGATTTTGGACTCGCCCAAAAGCGACCTCATTCCCAAGCTCGTGCGAGGCCTGCTGGGCCACCGCACCAAAGGGCGCTGGCTCAACACCCAGGAGAACGTCTTCGTGCTGCTGGCCATGGACCGCTACTTCAATACCTACGAGAAGGTCACGCCCGACTTCGTGGCCCGGGTCTGGCTGGGCAAGCAGTATGCCGGTGAGCAACGCTTTCAAGGCCGCAGCCCCGACCGCAAGGGGCTGGAGGTGCCCATGGGCTGGCTGGCCGGCAAGGGCAAGCAGGACCTGGTGCTGAGCAAGGAGGGCCCGGGCAGACTCTACTATCGCATCGGGATGCGCTATGCGCCCCAAGACCTCAAGCTCGACCCGGCCGACCACGGTTTCACCGTACAGCGTCGCTACGAGGCTGTGGACGACAAAGGCGACGTGACGCAGGACGCCGAGGGGGTCTGGACGGTGAAGGCCGGCGCTCGGGTGCGGGTACGCCTGACCATGGTGGCGCCCAACCGGCGTTACCACGTTGCTCTGGTCGATCCCTTGCCGGCCGGGCTCGAGCCATTGAACCCGGCCCTCAAGGTGACCGGCACGGTGCCTCAGGATCCAAAGCAGCGCGATGCCATCGGGCCCTACTGGTACTGGATGGGCACGTGGTACGAGCACCAGAACATGCGCGACGAGCGGGTGGAAGCCTTCACCTCGCTTTTGTGGGAAGGGGTCTACGACTACACCTACGTGGCCCGGGCCACCACGCCCGGCGACTTCGTGGTGCCGCCCTCCAAGGCCGAAGAGATGTACAATCCCGAAACCTTCGGCCGCAGCGGATCGGACCGGCTGGTGGTGCGTTGACCATTTGGCTGTCATGAGAAAAGGCCGCATCTAGGCGGCCTTTTCTCATGATGCCCGAGGTTAGTCTGCGAGCCAGACCCCCTCTATCACCGGCACATTCTCGGGAGGGGTCACCTTGTGGACCACCGAGTCGTTGGTCGCATTCTGATCCTGGCCTTCGCGCGCCTGGGCGGTGCCCAGGGTCTGAGCCGCAGTCGATGCCACCACGCCGACTGCGCTCTCGGTGACGGCCTGCAGGGTGCCCTCGCCGGTGGTCGTGCCCTCGACGACCAGGCTTTGCCCCGAGCCGCCCTGGAGCCGCACCAACGTGGGAGCAAAGGCGACCACCGTCAGATTGCTCGGGCTGGAAGGGGGATTGAGCACGGTGGCCGGCTGAAGGCCTGGCAGCGAGACCGGGCCCAGTTCACGAATATTGAAGGAGCCCTGGGTGCTAAAGCCCGAGGGGAAGCGGCCTTCGGGTGGCACCGAGCCGGTGAACCCTGAAGTCAACAGGGCCAGCGAGAAGCGCCGGAACAGCTCGGCCTGGCTCAACCCGGCTACCGAGGCCATGTTGCTGAACCCGACGCCGGTGTTGGTGTTGAACGTGACAAAGGCGTTCTGGCCAAACTGCTCGCGGAAGTACTTCACCAGCAGATAGCCTCCGCCATAGAATCGGAGGGCGCCGTTGAAGCCATCGAAGAGATTGCTGTCGTCAGCCTGCTCAAGATAGGACTGACAACCCTGGAACATGAAGCGGTTTCCGCCGCCGGCCGCATCGAGGCTGTAGCCGCAGAGCTCTTCGGCGTTCATCGAGGCACCCTCGTCGATGGTGTCGTTCTCGGCCGTGCCGGCAAAGGTTCCCTGTTGGATGAGCTTCTGATTGAAACGCACCATGTGCTGGAACTCGTGGGCCATGGTGGCCAGGGTATCGAACTCGGACTTGTCCGCATTCAGGTAGAGGATCTCGCCCTCGTTCGAGGTGCCGATCTCCGCCTTGCTGAACTCGTCGGAGGGTCGGAAGAAGCCGAACAGGCTCGAGCCGATGCTGGCTCCGCTGCAGAAAACCAGCACAACCTTGCTGTCGCCGTCACGTCCCCCGTTGGTCGTCCATTCCGAGCCGAAAGCGGCCCGGACCTGAGCGTAGATACCCGAGCCGGGGCGGGCCGGATTGTTACTGTCCCAGGCCTGGGCGATGGCCAGGGCGCGCTCGGTACTGAGCACCGGTTGCCCGTTGCGGACCTCGGCGAAGATAACGCAATTCGTGGTCTGGGTCTCATCCAGTATCTTGCGGCAGATCAGGTTGCCCGGGCCCACCACGAAGAAGGTGATGTCGCTGCCCTGGGCCACCTGCTCGAAGCGCGGCTGCAGGCTCTCGCCGCCTCCATTGGCCCGCTGCTTGATGGCACGCCCGATCTCGCTGCGCTCGGCCGCGCACACCTCGGGAGGCAGGTCCTTGAAGGCTGTCATTTCCTCGTTAGAACCGCAGGCTTCCTCCTCCGTGCGGGCCGAGACGGGCTCGCGGTTCTGGTTGTCCAGATTGACCTGCAGGCTGGAGTTTCCTGTGGCAGGCGTGGTAAAAAAGAGCAGATCAGCCACGTTGCCCGGCCCGAAGGCTCCCAGGTCAAGCCGAAAGCTGCTGTCGAGGGGGAGCGGAGGAGGGACGTTGCCGCCTGTGTCGGTGGTGGCGGAGTCGCCGCCACATCCGAAGGTCAGGGAGGCGTAGAGCGCGGCGGCGCACCAGGCATGCTTTTTCATGAACACTCCTTCAGGCCAGACAGTCAAAACGGGTTCGCAGCCGGGTCCGATATACCTCTCCCAGGACCGCGCCCGTGTCTTCAGGAGTTCCCTGCCAGCCTGTCGGCCATTCCCTGGCCAGCCACCCAGCCACTGGCCCAGGCGCTCTGAAAGTTAAACCCGCCGGTCAACCCGTCCACGTTCAGAATCTCCCCGGCCAGAAACAGGCCCGGCGAGCGCCGCGATTCCAGAGTCTTGAGCTGGACCTGATCCAGCGGGACCCCACCTGCGGTAACGAACTCTTCCTTGAAGACGCCTCGGCCGGCGATCTCAAAGCGCCAGTCCTTCAGGTGCTCGGCCAGGCGGCCGAGATCACGGTTGGAGGTCTCGGCCCAGATCCGCTGGGGGTCCAGCTCGGCCCCTTGCAGCACGGCTCGCCACAGGCTGCGCGGTAGCTCAACGGGCGGGTTGCCCAGTTGCCGTCGCCCACCCTCCTTTAGACTCAATAGTAGCCCACGCAACTTCTCGCTGGTTTGGTCGGGAAGCAGATCGAGAGAAAGAGGGCAACGCCAGCCTCGCTCGGCCAGGACCCGGGCGCCCCAGGCCGAGAGCTTTAAGATTGCCGGACCCGACAGGCCCCAGTGGGTGACCAGCAGGGGCCCCTCCTGGGTGATGGCAGGCTCCAACAAGAGCGTGGCCCGGGAGCGACTCAGGCTAACTCCGGCCAGGCCTTTGAGCAGCGGGCTGTGGACTTTAAAGGTAAAGAGTGAAGGAACCGGTGGCACCAGCTCGTGGCCCAGGGCGCTGGCCCAGCGATATCCTGCTGGCGAGCCCCCGCTGGCCAGCAGCACGACCCGGCTTACGAAGCGATTGCTCTTTGATTGGATGAGGTATCCTTCGGGACCGGGGGTGATCGACGTTACCGGACTGCCCGGGCGTATCGCAACTCCCAGTCGGGAAGCTTCCTTGACCAGGCAGTCGACAATGCTCTGGGAGCGATCGGTAACCGGAAACATGCGCTGGTCGGCTTCGGTCTTGAGCTCAACCCCGCGCGATTCGAACCACTTGACCGTGTCGGCCGGCATGAATCGTCGCAGGATGGAGGCCAGAGCAGGTCCACCGCGAGGATAGTACCCCAGCAACTGGTCCAGATCGTTGAGATCGTGGGTGACGTTGCAGCGTCCTCCCCCCGAGATGAGCACTTTGCCCAGGGGGCGCGCAGCCGACTCAAGGATCAAGACCGAGGCTCGAGGTGCCAGCGCACGCACTCGAAGAGCCCCAAAGAACCCCGCCGCGCCGCCACCGACGACGACCGTCTCGAACGGTTTTTCCACTTTTCAGACATTCGGAAGGGGAAAACAGTTCCTGCGAGAATACTGCGGAAAACTCAAGAATAGAATGGTATTCAAATAGGACCTCGGGTGTACTGAAGTTTCTTCGTGCCTACCGGGGCGAATCTGGATAAGGGGGCATCGATCGGTGCAACGGTTGTGGAACTTTGTCGGCGGGCTCTCGCTCGTGTCGATTTTGGCGGCTCAGAGCGTGGCGGCTCCGCTATTCCCGGACGCTCCAGAGAACCACTGGGCTTCTGACGCCCTGCGGGCTCTGGCCGCGAAAGGTCTGGTCGAAGGCTACCCGGACGGTACATTCAAAGGTGACCGGGCGGCAACGCGCTATGAGGTCGCGATGGTCATCGCCCGTTTGCTGGCCAAAATGGAGCAAGAGCACGCCACTTTCGCCACCAAAGCCGAGCTCAACGACCTGCGCAAGCTGGTCGAAGCCTATCGCGAAGAGCTTCAGGCCCTGGGTGTTCGGGTCACGAACCTGGAAGAGAACGTGGGGCGCCTCGACAAGCGCGTGGCCGACCTCGAGCGCATTCGGTTCTACGGGCGCCTGCACACCATCGCTGTCTCGAACAGCCTGGTGGGCCCCACCACCATCGGCACAGCCGCCAACCCGGGGATCGACTGGTCTACCGGTCGCCTGCTCATGGAAGGGGCCGGCTTCACTTCCGCCGCGACCCTGGGTCTGAACGCCGATGTCTCCGACGACATCCTGGCTGGGGCCGAGTTCGTGGCCTTCACCTCCCAGGGCGATCAGGGGGTGGACGCCTACTGGGGCATCACCCCCCCTTTCCTGCTCAACCAGTGGACAGCTCGCGGCGGGGTGATACCGGGCCAGCAGCCCGACAACAATCAGCCCTATACCCGTATGGTGCTGGACAACTTCTGGGTCAAGCATCGGCCCAGCGATACCAAGCTGACCATCGGCTCGTTCTTCCCGCGTTATGTTGAGGGCTTCGTGCTTCAGGGGCCGCGAAATCCCGGGTATCAGAAGCCGCGCTGGCTGTCGATGAATGGCTTCAACGTCACCGGTTCGATCGCCGGGACCGATTCGGGCTGGAAATATGAGGCTCTCTACACGATCTTGCCGGATCTTGTGGCCTACAACACCCAGTCGATGGCGGGCAACATCCGCTACGAGTTCAAGCAGGGCATGGTCGATCTGAACGTGGCCCGCACGGTCAATGACTCTCACAATGATGGAGTGCGTTTCGGCTCGGGCCTGGTGCCTCTGCCGGCCGTGCCCTTCACCGGACCGGGGGCGCCCCCGGTTTCCACTTCCTCCTGGCTCGACACGCGTACCAATACTGCGCGCACATTTGTCGGGCCCCAGGAAGAGGTCACCATCGGTCTACACGCCGATGGCCAGGTGGTGGAAGACATCGACCTGCGCCTGTTTGGCGAGTATGCGCACTCGACGTATGATCCGGACCGTCAAGGAAATCTGTTCTCGACGACCGCGACGGGGAATCTCTACCGGTTGGGCATCAGCGCCGCTCCCATCGAGCGACTCTACCTGAGCCTGCAGTATCAGCATACGGACCCGACCTACGACCCGTTCATGATCGCCTATCCGACCTCACCGGCCATTCCGGTCTTCCTGCCCTACGGCACATACTACTCGGCTTACTACCAGTTGCATGACTACCTGAACTACCCGAACAATCGCCAGGGCTTCCAGTTCAACGGTAGCTATGCCTGGAACGAGGACCAGTGGAATAAGAACGGAAAGACATCCGTTTTCGTCAACTATCAGAACCTGAAGCAGGTCAAGGCCACCACCCCGGCCCAGGTGCAGACGGTGGGCAACATCGAGCCCCTCTTCCCGATGCTCCAGGCCGGCGGCGCCGAGCGCGGCACGGTGGAGTCCTACGGCCTCGGATTCCGTCACGAATTTGACAACCAGTTGCAGCTTGGCGCCGATTACTTCCGCTACAACCTGCGACGCGGCGGCCCGGCCATCGACGCGATGAGCCTGACCGAAGATGTCTACAAGCTGTCACTGGCCTATCCGATCTTCGAGGACATCGACATTCGCGGTGGCATCTGGTACCTCGATTACCGCGGCTTTAGCGGGGTGTTGAATACGAGCTTCACCCAGGCCATTCCCAACATCGGGCTGGACTTCGAGCTGTCGCGTGATACCCGTCTGTCGCTCGACTATCGCTACCTCGACTTCCAGCAGCGGGCTTTTGCCGGTGGCAACTACCGTACCCACCAGTTCATGGCTGAGATGAAGGTGGACTTCTGATCAACCTGGTGAGGGTCTTCCCATGGAAAAAGGGCCGCCCGAAGGCGGCCCTTTTTCGTTGCATCTGAAGAGCAGTGCTGGTTGGGGTTTCTCGATAGGCCGAAGAAGCTTAGAGGACGAAGCTCGAGTTGCCGTTTCTTTGCATCTCGGCCAGCGACATGGGCTGCTCGAGCCAGGCCAGGCTGTTCAGCCCGCTGTCGATCAGCAGCTCACCGTGCTCAGGCGCCGTCAGGCAGGCCGAGTTACGGCCCGAGGCGCTGCTCATCAGATACTGATTGGATGAGCTGACACGAAGGTTATTGTTGTCGATCATCGCACGCCTCCCCGGTCGCAGATTGCTGTAGTTGTAAACTACCAGTCGACCCTGAAAAAATGCTGAAAGACTGGTCGACCACTCTGGACAGTTCGACCGTTCCTGTCGTCGCTGGGTTACTGGCTGCTGTGCTCGAGCAGGAACTCGTAGCTGTAGATCCCGGTCGAGTGCTGATCGTTCCAGTCAAAGCGCAGGGCGTAGCGCCCTACCGGATGCACTTTCAAGATCACGGCTTGCTGCACGGCCGGGGCTGGCCCGCTCAGGACGCGCAGACCCATCGGACTTTTCATTTTCTCCCGTTCGGCGCGGCAGGAGGCGCACGGGCAATGTCGGCGCAGGTCGGCCATGGAGTGCATGGTGGCCCGCCCATCGCTCCACATCAAGCGAAGCAGATCGTTGGAGGGCTCGATATCATAGTCCACTGGCTCCATGAGCGTCCGTTCGCGCCTGGCCGGGCGCAGGTCCTCCAATGGCCGGGCAGAGCCTGGGGCTCCCCGTGACCTGCCACGAAGAACTTGTTCTGATGAAGGCCCGACTTCTGCGCGCAGCGACCATGAGGTGAGGAATTTCCTGGAAGACTTTTGCGCGTCGCTCAAGAAGCTGTCCCCGTGAGGCTCTCGTTGGACCATTTGCCCCTGGCCGACCATCCAGCCCTCTTTGGCTCTGATCGCACTCACGGCCTGGTGGGGGCGGCCGAGGAAGCGGTCGGGGTAACCACCTGGTGGCGCAGCGAGCAGGGGGTCGAGAAGCGCTTGGAAGACTTCCAGCCCTTTCTCTGGTTGAGCCAGCCAGAGTTGCTAGAGGGCTGCAGCGCCCGCTTCAAGCTCGAGGCCCTGGCCGGGGAAGGCTTTTTCCGTCACCTGGTTCGCTGCCCTGACATGAGCGAGCTGCGCAAGGTGAGCCGCCACGTCGCCAAGGCCTGCGGGCACTCGCCCGGGCACCAGGAGTCTCCCCAGATCTTCAGCCCCGACGTGATCCACCAGTATCTGCTTTGGACCGGGCGCACCTTCTACCGCGGCATCGCCTTCGACGAGCTGCGGCGTCTGGCCATCACAATCGAAACCGATCTGACCGAAGGTTTCGAGTTCTCCTCCCCCGACCGCGACCCGATTCTGCTCATCGTGCTGCGCGAGCCGGGCGGTTGGGAGACGGTGCTCAGCCTGGATGAGCTGACCGAAGAAGAGATGCTGGAGCGTTTCGTGGCCCTGGTCCAAGAGCGCGATCCGGACGTAATCGAGGGCCACGACCTGTTCAAGACCACCTTGCGCTACCTTTACCGGCGAGCCAAGCAACTGGAGATCCCGCTCGACCTGGGTCGGGACAAAAGCCCTGCCCGCTACCAGATCTCCCGCATGTTCATCGCCGAGCGCACGCTGGACTATCCGCGCTGGGAGATTCGCGGCCGCGATCTGCTCGATCTGTGGATTCTGACCCAGCTCTACGATGTCTCCGAGCGCGACCTGCCCTCCTACGAACTGCGCGAGGTGGCCGACCACCTGGGGGTCGGCATTTTCTCCTCCACCTGGTTCTCGCCGCTCGAGCGGGCCGGCCTGTTCCACAACCGGCCCGACCGGGTGATTGCCCAGGCTCGCCAGGACGCCAGCCTGGTCCTCGAGGTGGCCCGGGTGCTGGCTTATCCCTACTTCCTGCAGACCCAGCTCTTCCCTTACGGCTACGAGCATGTCATTTTGCGCGGGAACGCCACCCGCATCAACTCGCTCTTCTTGCGCGAGTATCTGCGCCGGCGCGCAGCCCTGCCGGCCCGGCCCGGGGTGCAGGAGTTTGCAGGCGGCCTGACGGCCCAGGAGCACACCGGAGTGGCCCGGGGGGTGCTGCACTGTGATGTGGCCTCGCTCTATCCATCCTTGATGGTGGAGCACGAGCTGTGGCCCCGAGGCGACACGCTGGGAGTCTTCCGGGGCCTGCTCACCGACCTTCGCAGCTTTCGTCTGGAGGCGCGCCGTCTGCACCGCGCCAGCGTCGAACCCGACGAGCGCCAGTTCTACAACGCCCTGCAGACCATTTTCAAGATCCTGATCAACTCGTTCTACGGCTATCTGGGCTTTGCTCAGGGAAACTTCAGCGACTTCGAGCAGGCCGCCCGGGTCACCGCCGAGGGGCGACAGCTGCTTACCCGCATGATGGAATGGCTGAAAGGTCGGGGGGCCACCATCCTGGAGGTGGATACCGACGGCGTCTATTTCGTACCGCCTCCCGAGGTCGAGGGCAAGCCGGCCGAAGAGGCCCTGGTTCAGGCTCTGAACGCCGAGTTCCCGGCCGGCCTGCAGGTCGAGCTGGACGGTCGCTATGTGGCCATGTACTGCCACAAGATGAAGAACTACGCCCTGCTCGATGAGGCCGGCCAGTTGACGGTCAAGGGCTCTGGCCTGCGCTCTCGAAGCCTGGAGCCCTATCTTCGTAAGTTCATGGAGAAGATGCTGCGCCTGGTGCTGTCGGGCCAGGGGGGACAGGTGGAGGGGCTTTACCTGGAGACCCTGCAGGCCCTCCAGGAGCGTCGTGTTCCGGTGCGTGACCTGGCCCGCACCGAGACTTTGTCCGAGTCGCCCGAGGCCTATCGCAAGAAGACCGGGTCCGGCTCGCGCAACCGGGCCGCCGCCTACGAGCTGGCCCTGGCTGCCGAGCGCGGCTATGTGGCCGGTGACTCGGTCAGTTACTACATCACCGGCCAGAAGGCCAGCGTGACTGCCTACAACAACTGCAAACGTGTCGTGGAGCACGACCCGGCCTGCCCGGACGAGAACGTGGCTTACTACCAGAAGAAGCTCAGCGAGCTCTATAAGAAGTTTGTTCCTCAGTTGGTCGACTCTCGTCGCTGAATGGTCGACCGAACCCAAATTTGGCAACGACAACTCCTGAACGGTGACGCATGATCACTGAAGTCTGAGCCCAATGGTCCTATTCTGGGTCTATGAGACGCAAGATCAAAGACCAGGTAGACATCGACTTCAAGACTATCTCCCGCAGGGTTGCCCAGATCGAGCGGATGACCACTCCCACCTCCCTGCCTCCCTTCCTGAAGGCCGGGCTCGAGCGCTATGCGCGGCTCTACTTGGCCTTGAACTCCAGCACACCCTCCCAGCCCTCGGGAGCGCCCTCGTCCATCAGTTGGTAGGCCCGGCGTGTGAGAAAGCTCCCCACCGGGTCTTCCAGCGGCACCTGGCGTAGAGAGCCCAGGGCGTCCATGAAACGGCCCTCGGTGAAGAGCGCCTCGCCCGCCTCGTAGGCGGCCACCTCGTCGCTCGAAAGGCCGCTGCCGCCCAGCTCGACCGGCACGACCAACTCGTGCAAGAGCAGCGCATCGGCCATGCCGGCGGGACGGATGCGGCCCACGCGGCGACACAGCACCCCCTCGCCCAGAGAGGCGCGCACGTCTGCGGTCATGAGTACCGGCACGCCAATGTACTTGGTCAGCCCTTCCAGGCGGGAGGCCTGGTTGACCACCCGGCCCATCACGCCATATTTGATCTGATGGCGGGCGCCAATCTGCCCGGCCACCACCTCGCCGCAGCCGATGCCCATCCCGCAGCGCATGATTTGGCGTCGCCCGCCGGGGGCCTGGGTGCCGAAAGGCACATCCAGCCCGTGCAGTTTCTCCAGAATGGTGCGGGCCGTGCGCACCGCCCTCAAAGAATGGTCTTCGCAGGCCATCGGCGCACCCCAGCAGGCCAGCATGGCGTCACCTTGATAATCCACCACGATCCCGTCTTCGTCAAAGACTGCCCCGGTCACCATGGTCATGACCTCGGTCAGCGCGTCGTGGTGCTCGAGCATCTTGTCCAGGTCCTGGGCCCCCTCGTCGGCTTTCTCAGTGGCCCGAGAGAAGCCGCGCAGGTCGAAGAAGAGTACGGTCACATGCCGGCGGGCGGGATGCAGGATGGCCTCCGAGCCACGCTGGAGCAGCAGCTTGCGCAGGGCGGGCGAGAAGAACTGGCCCACCTGGCCTTCGAGCTGGTGCATCTGGCGCAGCACCAGGTAGTGGGCCAGGGTCTCGGCCACCAGGTCGACCAGCACACGTTCTTGCTGGCCGGGCTGGTCCTCGGTGCCCATGGTGAGGGTGCTGCCCATCTCGCCCCCCCAGGCGTAGAGTGCGTAGTCGGTGCCGGGCACGGGAGCGGCCAGGGCCCAGGTCATCTGGGCCTGGACGGTGAGCCCTTCCCCCCCGCCGGCATCTTCCCACAGGTGGAGCGAGGTCTCCTGGCCCTTGAAAGCGGAGCGGAGCAGTCGCCGACTTGGCGGCAGCGGGCGGCTCATCGCCAGGGGCTGGTAAGAATGGACCACTTCGTAGAAGTCGCTCTGGTCCTGCTCAAGCCTCTCGGGGTCGATCTTCAAAGCCATGAGCATGCTGGCCCGCGGCAGCACCCCGGCCAGCACCTCCAGGGCCCCTTCCCACTGGCCCTGCTCGTCGGTAGCCCGCTTGAGGCGGGGAAGCAGGCGGGTCATGGCGTGGAGGCACTCGCGGGCCTGACGCTCGCGCGCCCCTTCGCGACTGGAGTGGGCCAGGGTCATCTCCCGGGCCGGGGTGGGGGGCTCGGAGGAACGGTCGCTCAGGGCGAACTGGAAGTGGGTGCTGCCCACCACGAAGTGCTGACCGGCAGCCAGCTCGAAGTCGTCCTTGTCCTGGCCTTGAAAGAAGATTGGATTGCGGGCCTCGGGACAGCGACGGATGCGCAACCCGGTGAGGGTGCGGGCCACCCAGAAGTGGCGCCGGCTCAGGGTCGGGTCGCCGGCCACCGTGAGCTTGCCTTCAGGCTCTTGCGCCTCGGGCCGGCCCACCAGGACTTCCGTCTCGGGGACGACCCAGCGTTGCACCTGCTTGTCGGGCGCGACGGCCGTCAGCCAGGCTCCTGTCGCCACGGGGGGTTCAGCGGAAGTGCGGGAGGACATGGTCGCCGTATTCGGCCACGATGCGCTCTTCCTCTTCACACATGAGGTAGATGTTGAACTGGGTGACGCCCGCTCGCTTCAGCTCTTCCAGCTTGTGGATGTGAGCCGCCGGGTCGCCCAAAATGCTGAAGCTGTCGATGATGTCTGAGCTGATGAAGTCGAGGTGACCGGCATTCTTGTCGGCGTGATGCTTGTAGTCGTAACCTTTGCGCCCCTCGATGTACTGCACCAGGCGCTCGGGCACGTCGCCCCCGCCGTCTTTACCGTACTTCTCGACCAGGTCGGCAACGTGGTTGCCCACCATGGCCGGGAACCACTTCGTCTGGGCTCGCCCCTTCTCCAGGTCGCCCACCCACACCGGTGCGGCCGACATGATACGGAACTTCGACATGTCGCGGCCGGCCTTCTTGCCCGCCTCGAGGGCTTGCTTGCTGAACCATTTGACCAGCCAGGGGTCAGCCAGCTGCAGGATGAGCCCGTCGGCATGCTCACCGGCGCAGGCCAGCGCTTTGGGGCCGTAAGCAGCAAACCAGGTGGGCATGGGGCTGTTCGACCAGACCAGCTCGACCTCGCGCTCGTCATATTCGATTTTCTTGCCCGCGGCCAGATCCACGCAGGCCTGGCTGAACTCGACCATGGTCTGCAGGTTGAGGGGTTTTTTGCCCAGCACGCGGCGCGAGCTGTCGCCCCGGCCCACTCCCAGGTCGTAGCGGTTGCCGCTGAGACGGTTGAGCTGGGCGAAAGTGGAAGCGGCCACGGTCCAGTCGCGCACGCCGGGATTGGTCACGCAGGGTCCGTAGCGAAGCTTTTCGGTCTCGCGCATGCAGACCGCCATGGTGGTGTAGCATTCGGGCCACAGCACGTGTGAGTCGAAGAACCAGACGTAGTCGAATCCGGCCGCCTCGGCCTGCTTGCAGAGCGCGATGGTGCGCTCGGGGCTAATGTCTCCCTTGAACGTGATGCCAAATTCCACAGCCGGACCCGCTTTCTCTGGTGATGGAACAGGCCTTCGAACGGAAGGTCGATCGTTTCCTGCCTGCCAGGATTGCCGCGGCGGGCCAGGAAGGTGCCGCCCATGAGCAGCAATCGTCTGAGCCAGGAGACCAGCCCTTACCTTCTGCAGCACGCCAGCAACCCGGTGGACTGGTATCCCTGGGGGGAAGAGGCGCTTGAGCGCGCCCGCCGCGAAGACAAACCGATCTTCCTGTCCATTGGCTACTCGGCCTGTCACTGGTGTCACGTCATGGAGCACGAGAGCTTCGAGGACCCGGGCATCGCCCGGGTGATGAACGAGCACTACGTGAACATTAAGGTCGACCGGGAGGAGAGACCCGACCTCGACCGGATTTACATGCAAGCGGTGCAGGTTCTGACCGGCCACGGGGGCTGGCCCATGAGCGTCTGGCTTACCCCCCAGCTCGAGCCCTACTACGGGGGGACCTACTTCCCCCCCGAGTCACGCATGGGCATGCCCGGCTTTCCGGACTTGATGCTGCGGTTGGCCGAGGCCTACCGCGAGCGGCGCCAGGATGTGGCCGCCACCGCCAGAGAGCTGGTGGAGGCGCTGGAGAAAACCCGTCGCCTGCCCGAGAAGCCGATGATGCTCGACTCCAGCCTGCTCGACGAAGCCATGCACCGGATGCAGCGCCAGTTCGACCCGCGCAACGGGGGCTTCGGGGGGCGGCCCAAGTTCCCCAATCCGCTCAAGCTGAGCGCCCTCTTGCGCATGGACTCGCCGGCCGCCCGTTCCATGGTGGAGACGACCCTCACGAAGATGGCCCGCGGGGGCATTTACGACCAGATCGGAGGGGGGTTTCACCGTTACTCAGTGGACGAGAAGTGGCTTGTGCCTCACTTCGAGAAGATGCTCTACGACAACGCCCTGCTCTGCGAGCTCTATGTCGAGGCCTGGCAGGCCACCGGGGAGGAGCTCTTCCGGTGCATCGCGGTGGAGACGCTCGATTACGTCACCCGCGAGATGACCGACTCGCAAGGAGGTTTCTACTCCACTCAGGACGCCGATTCCGAGGGCGAGGAGGGCAAGTTCTTCGTTTGGACGCCCGATCAGCTCGAGCGGCTGCTCGGGGCCGAGCAAGCGCGGGTAGTGGGTGAGGCCCTGGGCGTCGAGCGGGGGGGCAACTTCGAGCACGGCACCAGCATTCTCCACAGGCCCCTGGATGAAGACGTGGTGGCCGCGCGCCACGACCTGAAGGTGGCCGAGGTGCGCGAGCTGGTCGAGAAGGCCCGCCCGTTGCTGTTCCAGGAGCGCAAGAAGCGCATTCCACCCGGCCGCGACGACAAGGTGCTGGTGGCCTGGAACGGGCTGATGGCGGCTTCTTTCGCCAAAGCCGGGGCAGCCCTGGGGCGAGACGACTACGTGGCCACCGCCCGCCGGAACGTGGATTTCGTGCTGCAGCAGATGAGCCTGCCGGACGGCCGCCTGGCTCACAGCTGGATGCAGGGCCGCGCCTCTGGTCTTGGTTACGTGGACGACTACGCCGGTCTGATCTGGGCCCTGTTGCACCTCTACCAGGTCGAGTTCGACCCCGTCCGGGTGGATCAGGCGGTGCGGTTGGCCCGGCTGACCGTCGAGCGCTTCTGGGATGCCGAGGACCGCACGTTCTTCCTGTCCGACCCGGACCAGAAGGACCTCTTGATGCGGCCCTCCGAGCTGGAGGACGGGGCTACCCCCTCGGGCAACTCCATGATGCTGCTCTGTCTGCTCTGGCTGGGCCGGCTGACGGGCGAGCCCTTCTTCGGCGACCTGGCAGAGGCCGGCATCCGACGCCTTGGCCCCCTGGCCCAGGCGATGCCGGCGGCCTTCGGGCTGTTGCTGCGAGCCATCCACTTCTACCTGGGGCCGCCTCAAGAGATCGTCTTCACCGGTCAGGATTCCGACCTGAAAGCCGAAGTGGCTCGCCAATTTCTGCCCCGAGCCATCCTGGCCCAGACCGGCCCGAACTGGCCCCTGCTCGAAGGCAAGAGGGGCCCGGGCGTCTACGTCTGCTCCAACTACAGCTGTCAGGCCCCGGTGACCCGGGTAGAAGAGCTGGCCCTCAAAGCATGAAAAGAGCCCCGCTACCTGGCAGCGGGGCTCGTTCCTCGTCGGAATCAGCGACGACAGGAGCGGTCGACAATCAGTCGCGGCGGCCGCCGGCGAACATCATCAAGATGCGCAGGACGGCCTGGAAGACCATGAACAGTCCGGCGAACAGCGTCACCGCGCCGTAGACCGGGTTGTCATACTCGGGGTCGTGCAGAACGCCGCTGGTCGAGTAAACCAGGGTCATGGTTCCAAAAATTCCGATGCCGGCGGTGATGAGCGTGCCCACCAGCCCGCTGTGGAGAAACACCCCGTTGATCAGGATCGCCCCGGCGATGGCGAAGAACATCCCCATCATCATGGCTCGGGGGGCCGAGTAGTGCTGGCCGCTCTTGTAGACGGCGAAGGTCACCGCTCCGAAGATCACCGCTGTGATCACCAGCGCCTGCTGCACCAGGTTGGGGCCCAGGCTGCCCACGCTCAAGATCATCGCGATGAAGATCAGGGGAGCCAGCACCATGCCCGAGACGAAGCCGTCGGCGGCCAGGGCCAGCGATGCCTTCATCGGGTCGGAGCGCGAGAAGCGCAGGGCCAGGTTGGGCAGAATGTTGATCAGAATCATGGCTGTGATCCAGCCCGGCCAGGTGCACATGAACTGCACCCAGGGCTCGAGCTGGTAGCCCACCCAGCCGCCCGCCATGGCGGCGGCGCAGCTGATGCAGAGGTAGCGATAGGTGGCCCGGATCAGCTCGGCCCGGTCGGGGCTCAAGGAGATGGTGGTCCAGAGCCGCTCCTGGGTGGAAAGCGGTCGGTAGCTCGGGGGCTCGGTTTCGGGACGATACGGTTCGGTGGTGGCAGGTTGCACGTCTTGCCTCCTGTTTGTTTCTCGATCTAAGGGAGATTTTCGAATTCGGCTCCGGGGTTCCTCCCGGCTAGCCTCGCAGCTCGAGGGCCCAGTTATAGAGAGAAATGTAGCTGCGAGCCGAGCGCGTCCAGGAGAAGTCGATGCTCATTGCCCGCCGCATCGCGTCCTGCCAGGAGGGACGCTGACGGAAGTCGCCCAGGGCTCGAGCCAGGGCCCCGAGCATATCGCCCGTTTCGTACGGCCCGAAGAGGTAGCCTGCTCCCTCCGGATGATGGCGATCCACGATGGTGTCTACCAGGCCCCCCGTCGCCCTGGCCACCGGAAGCGTGCCGTAGCGCATGGCCAGCATCTGGGAGATGCCGCACGGCTCGAACCAGGAGGGCATCAGGAAGATGTCGCTTCCGGCATAGACCTGGCGCGCCAGGTCGGCGTTGAAGCCGATGTAGTTGGCCACCCGGTCGGGGTGGTGGACCGTGGCCCAGTGGAAAGCCTGCTCGTAGTCGTGCAGCCCCGAGCCGAGCACCATGAGTTGGGCGTCGGAGAGGTGGATCAGGCTGTGCAGCGCTTCCACGATCAGCTTGATCCCCTTCTGGCCGTCCAATCGCGAGACCACTCCGATAAGGGGTACGTCCGGCCGCTGGGGTAGGCCTACCCGCCGCTGCAGGTCCGCCTTGCAGGCAGCCTTGCCCCGCAGGTCGCCGGCGTGAAAACGGGCCGACAGGGCTTTGTCGGTGGCCGGGTCGTAGGATTCCATGTCGATACCGTTGAGGATGCCCGCCAGGCGGTGGGACTTCTCGCGCAGCATTCCCTCCAGTCCGAAACCGTACTCCTGGCGCTGGATTTCCTGGGCGTAAGTAGGGCTGACGGTCGTGACCACGTCGGCGGCGAAAATGGCCTGCTGCATCAAGTTGAGTGGCCCCTTTGCATCGTAGACCCCGATCAGAGGCCACTTCTCGGACACAAAGGCGCCCTGGTGTGCGATGTTATGGATAGTGAACACCAGTCCGGCCCGCTCGGGGGACGCCCAGTGCACCCGCAGGGCGGCCGCCGAGTGCCAGTCGTGGGCGTGGATGATGTCGGGCTTCCACCCGGCGTAACGGCAAGCTTCCAGGGCGGCCCGACTGAACAGCACGAAGCGCTCGGCATCGTCGCCGTGACCGTAGATCGAGTCGCGCGAGCCGAAGAAATACTGGTTCTCCAGGAACAGGGTGTTGCCGTCCGGGGTGGCCAGCAACTGGCACTCCTCGCGCCGCCAGTCCATGTAGACCGGGAAGTTGTCCAGCACCTTGCTCAGCTGCCACCTGGCCGGATCCACCGTGCCGTAACGGGGCACTATCAACCGCACGTCGACGCCCTCGCGTCGCAGGGCCTGGGGCATGGCGCCGGCCACATCGCCAAGGCCCCCGATCTTGACATAAGGGACCGCCTCGGCGGCCAGAAAGAGAACATTCATGAGCGGCCGCTTCGGCGACTCGGGGAGGAACCCCCTCTCCGAGGCGTGAAAGCCCGGCCCCGAAACCAGGCGCAACGGGTCTGAGAATCGAGGAGCACATGTCCAAGATCGCCTTTGTCGGAAGCGGTGTCATGGCCGAGGCCATGATCGTGGGAATTCTGGCTCACAAGCTCTACTCGCCCGAGCAGATCCACTGCTCGGACACGCTCCCCGCGCGGGGCGACTTCCTGCGTGAGCGCTACGGGGTGCACGCCACCACCGACAACCTGGCAGCAGCCGAGGGGGCCGAGACGGTCGTCCTTTCGGTCAAGCCCCAGGTGCTGGCCGAGGTTCTGGGCGAGATGAAGGGCAAGATCAAGAGCGAGCAGCTGGTGCTCAGCATCGTGGCCGGGGCCACCAGCCAGAGCATCCAGCAACTGCTGGCCCACGGCGCCGTGGTGCGAGTGATGCCCAACACTCCCGCCCGGATCGGGGAGGGGATGAGCGTCTGGACGTCCACCCCCGAGGTCTCCCCGGCCGACTCGGCCCGGGCCAGGGCTCTTCTCCAGGCCCTGGGCAAGGAGATCTACGTCGACCACGAGAGCGATCTCGACAAGGCCACCGCCCTGTCGGGCACCGGGCCCGCTTACGTCTTCTTGTTCATGGAGGCACTGGTGGACGCCGGCGTGCACATGGGCTTCCCTCGCCGCGTCGCTCAGGAGCTGGTACTGCAGACCGTCAAGGGTTCGGTGGAGTTCGCCATTCAGGCCAACTCCACCCATCTCGCCGAGCTTCGCAACCAGGTCACCTCGCCCGGCGGTACTACCGCCGACGCTCTCTACCAGATGGAGAAGGGCGGGCTGCGCACTATCCTCTCCAAGGCGGTCTTTTCAGCCTACACCAAATCCAAGCGCCTGAGCGAGGTCTCCAGTCACGCTCAGCACTGACTGTGCTATACTGACGCGCGGAGGGCCGTGGCCATCGAGTTTCTGCGCAATCTGACCCTGGGCCAATACGTCAGTGGCGAGTCCTGGCTGCATCGTCTTGATCCGCGCGCCAAGCTGGCCATTCTGGCTTCTGTCATGGGGGCCGTCTTCTGGCTCGAGCAGGCTCTCAGCCTGGCGATATTGATCGCCCTGGCCCTGCTTCTGGGTCGCTCGGCCGGGCTGACTGCCAGCTATCTCCTGCGCGGGCTGCGGCCGGTGTGGCCGCTGCTGCTCCTGACCCTGGTCTTCAACGCCTGCTTCGGGCCCGGCCCCCGTCTGGAGGGCTTTCCCATCAGCCTCAACGGCCTCGAGCGAGGTGGGCTGCTGTCCGTCCGTTTGATCGGGCTGGTTCTCTGCACCACCCTGCTGACTCTTACGACTTCACCCCTGCGGCTGTGTGACGGGATCGAGAGTATGCTGGCCCCGCTGGGCTGGGTGGGTGGACGACCTCACGAGGTGGCCCTGGTCTTCACCATCGCTTTGCGCTTCGTGCCCACCCTGGCCCTGGAGGCCGAGCGCATCAGCCAGGCCCAGATGGCCCGCGGGGCGGCCTTTGACCGGGGCGGCCCGCTGGCCCGTACGGGCGCGCTGGTCGCCCTGCTGGTGCCGCTCTTCACGCGCGCCTTCCAGCACGCCGACCAGCTGGCCGTGGCCATGGAAGCGCGCGGCTATTCCGGCGGGAAGGGTCGCACCCGCTGGCGCGAGCTGCGCCTGCGAGCGACCGATGGTCTGGCCCTCTTGTTGTCGGTGGCCCTGCTCGCCGCCCTGTTGGCCGGCGAGCGTTCCTGGTGACCCGCTACCGCCTGGTGGTCGCATACAACGGGGCTGGTTTTGCCGGCTTTCAGAAGCTGTCCCGTAAACGCACCGTGCAGGGCGAGTTGGAACGGGTTTATGAGCGCCTCTGCGGCCACAAGGTGCGGGTGCTGGGAGCCGGCCGCACCGATACCGGAGTTCACGCCACCGGCCAGGTGGTCGCCTTTGACTCGGCCAACCCTCGAACCGGCGAGCAGGTTGTCCAGGCAGGCAACATCATGCTGCCCGAGGACATCAGGGTCCTCTCGGCCGAGATCGTGTCCGGCGAATTCCACCCCCGCTTCTCGGCCCGTTCGCGCACCTACCGCTATCTATTGGTGAACGGCCCGCCCGACCCGATTCTGTCCAGCCTGGCCTGGGTGGTACCGGGACAACTCGATGTGGCGGCCATGCGATCCGGTGCCGAGCACCTGCTGGGCAAGCACGACTTTTCCGCCTTCACCTCGCGGCCGGAGGGCCAGCGGCGCGAGCGTAACCTGCTGCAACTGGAGCTGGGACGGACTGAGTCGGCTTCCGGCCCGTCTCCCCTCGACAGGATGGGCCCTTTCGTCTGGCTCGAGGCCCAGGCCGACTCGTTCATGCGCCGCATGGTGCGGTTCATCGTGGGGGCCCTGGTGCGGGTAGGGAGCGGCGAGTGGGAGCCAGAGCAGGTTCGGCTGGCTCTGGTTTCGCGCCAGTCGACCCACATGCCGGTGGCCCCGGCCTCGGGGCTCTACCTCGTCAAAGTGGAGTACTGACCGGCTTTCTGGCGAACCCGCGCCAGGAGTTGCGGTTGTGCCAGCCGATAACGACCTCCTGGAAGCCCTGAAACCAGGCCGAGAACTCGTCCTTGCGCAGATAGTGGGAGTAAGTCGGGTGCAGGTGATCGAAGACGATGGTCTCCAGCTCGATCAGAGGAAATCCGCCCACGTACATCAGGTATTCGCGGTAGAAGAGCGGAGCACCTGGCCAGAGCTTGAGGAGTGGGGCGTAGAGCCCACGGGCCACCAGCTTGACGGTGACGGCTCCAAGCCAGGCCAGGCCGTGCAACATGGGAGCGGGAACGCGGCGGAAAATGTTGATTCGCAGCGGATCCAGGAAATACAGAATCCAGCCGTTGTTCTCGCGTCCGTAGACCCAGGCCGAGACGTGGCCGCCGGGCTTGACCTGCCGGGAGAGCGAGTCGAAAGCAGCGCGCGGATCGGGCAGATGGTGCAGAACGCCGATGGAGAAAGCGTAGTCGAAGGTGCCGGGGCGGAAGGGGGGGTGCATCAGGTCGGCCTGCACGAAGGCGAGGTTTGAGGCCTCGCCGGCGTTAGCCCGGGCCACGTCCACCGCCTCGGTCACATCCAGGGCCACCACCAGGCGAGCGCCGTGCCTGCCCGCGACCACAGTGTGGCGTCCCTTGCCGCAGCCCGCCTCGAGAACCAGCTTGCCGCGGAAGAACTCCGGCTTGACCGGCGCCAGCCAGTCAAAGAACTGACGCTCGTAGAGCTCGGTGTTGAGCTCGCGATAGAACTTCCACTGATACTCGAACCCGCTGGCCCGGTTCTCGACGAAACGGGGAATGCCATCGCGCACCGGATAAGAGTGGCGGCAGCTGGGGCAGTGGAGGTAGCCCTCGAGCACCTCCTCGGCCTCGGGCTCGCTGTGAAGTTGGCCGTAACATGCGGGACAGACCAGGATCTCGAGCAGCGAGCGCTTCAACCCGTGGCGACCTCCTGGGAGACGACCCGGCGGACATTGTAAATTCGCTTTTGCTGCGACTCGTGATAGGTGCGGGTGATCAACTCGGCCAGCAGTCCCATCCCCAAGAACTGAACCCCCAGAATGATGAGCATGGCCGACAGCATGGGCAGAGGGGTGAGAATCATGCTGACCCCGCGAACCAGCTTGAGGTAAATCATATAGCTGGCCGCGGACATGCCTAGAAACGAACTGATGAACCCGGCCCCACCAAACACGTAAATGGGCTTTGTGGAGTAGCTACCCAGAAACTTGACCGTCATCAGGTCGAGCAGGACTTTGAGTGTGCGACCCAGCCCGTACTTAGAAGTGCCATGCAGGCGGGGGTGGTGGTTGACCGGCACCTCGGTCACCCGGGCCCCCTGCTGGGCCAGGAGGGCGGGCAGGAAGCGGTGCATCTCGCCGTAAAGGCGCAGGTGCTGAGTCAGCTCACGCCGGTAAGCCTTGAGGGTGCAGCCGTAGTCGTGCAAGTGAACCCCGGTGGCCCAGGAGATCAGACTGTTGGCGATTTTGGAGGGTAGAGTGCGCGAAGCGAAGGCGTCCTGGCGGTTCTTGCGCCAGCCGCTGACCACGTCGTAGCCCTCGCTGAGCTTGTCGAGCAGTTTGCCGATGTCTGCCGGGTCGTTTTGCAGGTCAGCATCCAGGGTGATGATCACGCTGGCCCGGGCGTGATCGAAGCCGGCCATCATGGCGGCGGTCTGCCCGTAATTTCGGCGCAGACCAACCACCACAACGCGGCGGTCCTCGGCGGCCAGGGTCTCGAGCCGGGCCAGGCTCTGATCGCGGCTGCCGTCATCGACGAAGACCACTTCCCAGCTGCGGCCCAACCCCTCCATCGCGCTGGCGATCTTGGAGAAGAGCGGCTGGATGTTGTCCTCCTCGTTGTAGACGGGGACGACCAGGGACAGATCCGGCAGGGCCATCGACGGTCTACTTCTTCTCGCGCAGGGTCTGGCAAAAAAGATAGTCTTTGTCGATGTAGCTCTTGGCGGCCTCGATCAGGTTCTCGTCATGGATGTCGGGGTGTGAGACAATTACGATGGCAAACAGAGCCGCCGAGTCGAGCAGTTTGCCTTCGGCGTGCTTTTCCTTGATGAAGGCGTCGAGTTGCTCGTGGGCTACCGCCAGCACCTTCTTGTGGTGGTCGTCGGCCTCGGCCATCAGCTTACCCAGGTGCTCTCCGGCTTCTTGCATGTCCTTCTCGAGCTCGCTCGTCATGGTTGTCTCCTTCTCGCTGGATCTGGGGCGACCAGACCTCCAGCACAATCTGTTGGGGTCGGCCTGCGCGCGGCAAACCTGTGACGGTCGGCTTCGGGAGGCGCGTTCTATGTCCTTTTGAAGAAAATTACCACTGTGCAGGAGGAATATTCCTCAAGCCACGGAAACCATGCCGAAACCGGCCTCGCTGGCCGTACGTCACCCACGAGGAGAGTTTCCATGCAGGGGGCGCTGGACCCAATCGTCATCAAAGGCACCCGTTTCGGGCTATTGATCAGCATCCGAGAGGACGCCGATTTCGGCCAGGCGATGTATTGTCTCAACGAGCGCCTCGCTCAGGAGGAGGGCTTTCTGGGCGGAGCCTCGGTATCCGTCGATATGGGGTGGCGCGAGACCAGTCCCGAGCAGTTCGCCGCCCTGGAGGCCACCCTGGCCACCACCGGAGTGAGGATGCAGGGAGTTCTGAGCACCTCGCTGGCCACTCGCACCCTGGCCGAATCGCACGGCTACAAAGCGATCATCGGCCGGCTGGGTCTGGCCGAGCACCAGGGCAGAGCCATCCGGCGCCAGGCTCGCCCTGCGCCGGTCGAGGAAGCGGCAGCTCCCGAGCCTGTGGTTTCCCCCGAGCCCGAACCTGAGCCAGTCGCGGCTCCAGCGCCACGCGACGAAGAGCCCACACTGCTGTTGCGCAAGACCTTGCGCTCGGGCCAGAAGGTCATCTTTGCCGGCAACGTGGTGGTGATGGGCGATGTCAACCCGGGAGCCGAAATTGAGGCGGAGGGCGACGTGGTGGTACTGGGTACCCTGCGCGGACTGGCCCATGCCGGGTGCTCGGGGAAGAGCGACGCCAGCGTAATGGCCCTGGTCATGCAACCCACCCAGCTACGGGTGGGCGAAGAGCTTTGGGTCCCCGAGATCGCCACCAAGAAAACCCGAACCGGCCCAATGAAGGCCTGGGTGCGTCAGGGAAAACTGTTCACGGAAGCCATGTAGGAAGAAGGTGGGAGCAAAGTGGGTAAAGTCATCGTAATCACCTCCGGCAAAGGAGGCGTCGGCAAAACGACCTGCACGGCCAACCTGGGCTCGGGTCTGGCTCTGGCCGGCAAATCGGTCATCCTGGTGGATGCCGACATCGGCCTGAGAAACCTCGACCTGGTCATGGGTCTCGAGAATCGCATCGTGTTTGATCTCGTGGATGTGGTGGAAGGCAAGTGTCGCTCGTATCGGCAGGCTCTTATCAAAGACAAGCGCTTCGACAACCTGTTCATGATGCCGTCGGCCCAGTCCAAGGACAAGGATGCCGTCAAGCCTGAGCAAATGCGCGAGTTGTGCCAGGAGATGAAGGAGTCTTTCGACTTCGTGCTCGTCGATTGCCCGGCCGGCATCGAGATGGGCTTCAAGAATGCCATCGCGGGTGCCGATGAGGCTATCGTGGTGACGAACCCCGAGGTCTCGGCCGTGCGCGACGCCGACCGCATCGTGGGTCTGCTTGAGGCCAACGAGATGTCCAGCATCAAGCTGATCTTGAACCGCGTCAAGGCCGACATGGTGCGGCGCGGGCAGATGCTGTCGGTGCAGGACGTGCAGGAGATCCTGAACCTTGACTTGTTAGGCATGATTCCCGAGGACGAGCGCATCATTCACGCCTCCAACCGGGGCGAACCAGCCGTGCTCGACCGCAACTCGCGCGCGGGGGAAGCCTATCGCCAGGTGGTCCGCTGCTTGATCGACCCCTCCACCCCCGGCCCCAGCCTGGTGGAAGACCCCGGATTGATGGGCAAGCTCCGACGGTTCTTCACCGCCGGCCTGGGCAGCCAGGTGGCGCAGTAGGAGGCAGAAAGATGGACTTTCTCATGAAGTTTGATTTCCTTCAGCGCTTGTTCGGCCGCCAGCCGGTCGAGAAAGACCAGTCGCGGGCGGCTGCCCGCGACCGACTGCAAGTCGCCCTGGTAGGCGACCGGAGCTCGGTGGCTCCCCGATTGATGGAGTCGGTCCGCCGCGATCTGATCGAAGTCTTGAATCGCTACATGGAGATCGATGTGCAATTGATGACCATGGACCTCAAGAAGGAGGATCAGGCTGTTTCGCTGGCCGCAGTGGTGCCGGTACGGCGCATCCGTCGCCAGGCCTCGCTTCCCACCGAGTGCCTCGAGTCGGAGGAAATGTCGCTGGAAGCCACTCCCTCGGAAGAGGCACGCCGGGCTCACCCTCGCAAGCTGAAGCGTGACAAGAAGCGGCGGCGCCGCTCTTTGGAGGTCTGACGCGAGCTCGCCCCGGTCAACAGCACCGGCGAAGTATTTCTCGGGGAATAAGACCTCGGCTCGCGAACCCTCCCACGTGGAGATGGTAGTTCCCGGAGTGTCGCGCTTGTGTCTGGGCTTGTGGCCGGGCGTGAACGTCTATTTTCTCCACGAGAGCGACGGCCTGACCCTGGTGGACACGGGCTTCTTCTTCAACGGCCCGGCTCTGCTCAGAAGGCTGCAGGGGATGCAGCCGCTCAAGCGCATCCTGCTCACCCACTTCCACCCCGACCACAGCGGCAGTTGCGCCCTGGTCGCCCGCCAGTTGGGCGTGCCCGTTCTGGTGCACCGGGCCGACCTGCCCTTCGTGGCCGCCCGCCGCTGGCTCGATGATGAGCCCGGCTGGTGGCTCACTCGCACCCTTCTGCGTCTGCTCCGGGTGATCGGCCTCGGCCGCACGGCTCCGCCTCCCGAGCTTGTAACGCTGGAGGAGGGCGACCGGGTGGGCCGCTGGCGGGTTCTGCACACGCCCGGGCACACGCCCGGAAGCGCTTCTTTCTATGACGACGAGCGCCGAATCTTGCTTTGCGGCGACAACCTGGTTCACATGCCCTGGGGCTTTCGGGTGGGGGTGCCCTGGTGGACCTTGAACCACGCCATGCAGAAGCGCTCCATCGCTCGCTGCTCAGAACTGGGTGCTCAATTGGTCTTGAGTGGCCACGGGCCGCCATGGCGAGGCGACCTGGGCGCCTTTCTCAGGGGCAGGGAAGCTCCTAATCCGACCGAACCGCCACGGCAATAGCTCCCGACACCGAGGTTCTCTCCATGCTGCGTGCTCTGAAGACCCTGTTTCTCATTCTCGCCATTCTGGCCGTCTGTTGCGGCTCCGACGAGGTGGTCGCCCCCACGGCCCCGCTCGCATCGAATACGGCCACGGTCACGCTCGACTTCGTACTGGCCCGCAGCGTGCCGAGCAACGTCACCGAGTTCGAGTTTGTGGGCACCGATGCTCAGAGGCTCGAGGTGTTCCGCGAGCGCAGGCCCAAGGCGTCGCGCATCGTGCTGACCGTGCCCGTCTCCCTCCAGAGCCTCAATATCCTGTTCCTGGCTGATGGGGCTCAGGCCGGAGCAGCTGTGATTCAGGTGGATCTCGTGCCCGGGCAGAGCCTGCTGATCGAGGACCCGGATCGGGGCACCCCCACCTACCAGCTTCTCAAGCAAGACATCCTGATCAACGCTGACATGTGGGAGCTCCAGCCCCGCATGATCGCGGCCGGCCTGGGATTCACCGACATCATCGGCGTGCCCGGTCTGGACGATTCCCAGCCCGATTTGAGCGAGCGGCTGGCCCGGGCCGCTGGTGGCACCTGGAATCTCCTCACCGGGACCAACCCCAACCTGCGAGCCTACACCTCGGCTATCACTCCCCAGCAAGTGGCCACAACCTATGGCTGGCCGGTGCTCGGTTGCGGTGGCCTGCCGGTGGAGTTCAGCTGGCCCATCCGACCGAGCACCCTGGACGCCACCGACTTCCTGATCACCCTGAATGACGGTTCCACCGTCATTCCCGAGGTGACCTCCCTCTCGCCCAACTTCGACTTTAACGAGCGCGCAGTAGCGGTGCTGTTCGGCAAGTTCGGCAATCGGTTCGGGCCCGACGACCCACGCTCGCGCTTCCCGGTTCGCATCCAAGTGGTGCCAGACAACACTCCGCTGCAACTGGTGGGGCCGGCGGGACAGTTCGTAAGCGCTGTCGGCATGGGTGCCGACGCCCCTGGTACTCCCTACACCGACCCCGACGTGCCCCCGGAAGAGCGAGGAGGCCCCCGTCTGGTGGGGGCCAAGCTGACGCGCATGTCGGCCCGAGGGGATCATTCTCCCACCTTCTTCGCCCAGGCTTCCCCCAACGACGGCGTTACGCTTTACGGCGATCAGGCCCAGTATCGGCTGCGTATCTACACCTCGGGCGGCTTCTCACCGGATGGAGTACGGTCCATATATCCCACCGAGT
>JAANMU010000062.1_pt1 | contig 124763 bp, 83 predicted proteins | sample 7279701 | NCBI WGS metagenome assembly JAANMU01 (sample SAMN14094539, study PRJNA606508) | bioreactor metagenome | isolation source: A lab-scale SPAN reactor treating ammonium-rich wastewater day 57 | place: Ireland: Galway | collected 2017-03-13
GAGCCACTGTCAAATGAAACCTGTCCATCGGCTACCTCCCAACGAACAGGCTAGCCGATTCGACGCACCTGTCAAATTATTTTTGGTGACCCACTTAGGAGCTATCGCCTCGATTCCTTTTACCCCTGCCCTCTGACCCCTGAGCGGTTGTGAATGTATGGTAGGTCCCGCCCGGCAGGCGAGACCTACTTTGCGAAAGATTCACAAGTTTTGACTCCTGTCCTTCACCCCGCGGGTTCTATGCGAACTTGCAGCGTCCCGGCGTTGTCGGCTAACTCGGCGGGGGAGTCGTTGATGCGGAAGTAGAGCGCGCCGGTGGTCGGGGCGCGAATGGTGCGCCCCGTCCCCAGAGCGCCGGCTTGCAGGAAGGCGGAAGCCTGCCCCTCGGAAAAGCTCTCGGGGCGTACGGCGCCTAAGAGCATCCCTAGCGGCAAACCGCCGTGGTAGCGGATGGTCACTCCATTGGGTTCACACTCCCACGGTTTGGGTAACTGCGCTACGGTGTAGCGACCGGCGGCCGTCACACGATACGTCTTGCCGGACTCAACCCTCACGCCCGACGATTGCCAACCGCGGTCGGCGGCAACCGTCACGGTTTGCCCGGACGTGGGAAGAAGCGAGCCGGGACCATATTCCACCGCCTCGCGCCGCAAATCGTAGCCATAGTCGATCTTCGCCACGAAGAGCTGCCACTCTTCAACGGTGTGGAGCCACTCGTCGCCCAGGGCGTCGCGCAGGTGGCGGGAAAAATTCGGCTCGCCCAGGCGCACCTGCTCGCGGAGCGCACGGAACGCCGCCTGCGTGCGCGGGTTGCCGTCGAGAAACGCCGCCGCCGCCCACGACCAGCCATACGGCTCCAATTCCAAGTGCGCCCGCGGACCCAGCTCGAACACGCGTGGGAGCGTCAAGCCGCGATGGGCGGCGTATTCGTCCTGCACGATCTTGACGCGCCCCCACATGGGCGTCTCTTCCTTACGAGGGGGAAAGCGATTGACCGTCAACGCTCCCTCGCGCCACTGGTGCGTGCCCAGGAGTTCCGCCATTCCTTCGGCGTACCACGGCGGGCCGGCGCCGTCGCCGATGATCGTCATAAAGGCATGAACTCCCTCGTGCAACAACAAGTGACGGCGGTAATAGTCGCTCGGTTGTTCGTACAGCCACAACTCGTATCCCCGTTGAAAGCCGTGCAAGAACCGCGGCAGGTCGTCTGGCAACAGTCCCGTGGCGGCGAACGCTTCCTTGCGGTCCATCACGTAGCCCCACATCCGCCAGTCGGCCACTTGAGCCGGATCGACGCCGAAATAAGCACACCACTGCGGCACGGCCAGGTCGAACACCCGCGGCAATTCGTCCACGGCCGGCTGCGCGGGAAGATCGGTGTACAGCGTCAGGTGCTTCCCTTGCAGCTTACGAATACCGGCGACGGCCACGCGGGCGTCGTCAATCTCGGGATACGCCGCCGGGCTGAACGGCGTCCCACGTCGCCCTTGGTTCTCCTGCTCCGCCTCTTGCAGTAAGTCGGCCAGCGAACTGCGCCATTCCCGCTGGGGCGGTTCGGCGGTCGCCGGCGCATCGTGGGCAGGGACCTCCAGGCGCGGTGGCTGTGTCGCGGGCGCGGCGGCGGGTTGTTCCGTGGCGTGCGCAGCGGGGCGATCGGCTGTTTCTTCTTGATCGCGCGAGGCTCCACAAGCCGTCACTTGCAAGGTGACGCAAACGACAAAGAGCAGGCGAACCGCGCGCCCCCATCGAGACACCGTTCGACGACCGTGAGCGAGTTTCTCCATACCTCTAGTCTGCGCAGGGCGGCGGCAAGTTGCCAAGGTTGGTTTGGGGGACGTGGGACTTGCTTCCTGAGATCGCGAAACCGCAAGCAGTATCGCTTACGGTTTCGCGATCTCAGGAAAGGGCGACTATTGTCAACCAGGCTCTCCTTGCTTGCGCAGCGCCTCGGTCGCCGGCGCCCGTGTCGCCCAGAGTCGCGCCAGGATCGTGCCGGTCAACATGCAGCCGAAGGTGTACAGCGCGGGGGCGATGGCCGCCGCGGGGCGATCCGGAAAAAGCTGCGTCGCCAGTGTCGCCCCCAGTCCCGCGTTTTGCATGCCAATTTCCATAGTAAGCGCCCGGCGCATGGGGTCGGGCAACCGCATGACCCAGCCGCCCGCGTAACCCGCGGCGTAGCCGGCCACGTTCACAAACAACAGGGCCAGGACGAGAACCGCGTCGAGCCGGACCAGTTTCTCGCGGTTCAAGCCAACCACCGTGGCGATGACCCATAAGATGACCAGGTTCGCCACCGTCGAGCCGACGCGCTCCGCCTGCTTCTCCCACTGCGGGAGCGTCCGTCCCAGGGCATGGCCGGCCACTACCGGGAACACCACGGTCAGGCAGAGGTTCCAACTGACCGACCAGAAATCGAGGTTGACATTTTTGGCGGTTCCCAATGTCAGCCACAGCGCCGCGGGGACCGCCAAGGGCGAAAGCATGGTGGCCAGCGTCGTCAGGCTGACCGAGTAACTAGCGTTGCCGCGCGCCAGAAGCGTCAACACGTTAGAGGCCATCGCTCCCGGCACGCAGCCCACCAGCATGATCCCAATCAGTTGATCGCCGGTAAACCCCATCGCCCATGCGGTGATCCACGCCAAGGTAGGCATGGTGAGGTATTGCAGCGCCGTGCCGCCCACCACCGTTGGCCACCGCCGCCCGACTTGCCGCACTTCGTCGCGGGGCAGCATCCAGCCGATGGCGAACATGGTGACCGCAATCAGGTGCGGCAGATAGGGCTTACTGAGCACAAACGGATCGGGCGCCGTCGTTCTCCAAACCACGGCCACCAGCGCCGGCCAGTAAAACGCCGCCAATGAAGAAAGCACCAGCCACACCAGGATCAGCCGTTGAAGCATAAGGCCGTGTCCAAGGAAAAGCCAAACCCGAAAGGCCCCCAACGTGCCAGAACCACGTCCCGCATGCAAGAGCGAATGGGGGGCGGCGCGAAGCCGCAAACAATATCGCTTGCGGTTTCGCGCGGGCAAAGGGGAAACATGGACAATCGTTACATTCCCAAGGGCCTGGCGTTCCCGTTTTTTTGACCGCAACTGGAACCTTTTCACGGACCATGCGTATAATGGGGCATATGAACGCTGCGGTGTTTCAATTCGTCGTGCTGGCCAGCGCGCTGCTGTTGGCCCTGCCACCTGGGTGGTGCTGCCAGGATTGGGCGCCTCGTCACGAGGTCAAGCCGGCCGCCCGCTCCTGTTGTGCTGCGCGCATGGAACACCCCCCCGAGGATTCGCCACAGCAGCCCGGCTCTCGTCTGAACGAGTGTTGTTGTGATCGCAGCGCCACCGTCTCGGGCAAGAGCGTGGCCGACAAAGACGACTTGCGCGACGGCGCTCTCCTGTTGGCGCTGGCTGACCCGGCCCCGACGCAAGGCAATTTGGCCCCTCATTCCATGCTTCTGGAGGAGGAGGTCTTTCGAGATGCTGGTCCTCCGTTGCACATTCTCCACTGCGTCTGGCTGTGTTAAATCGACCCCGCGTTTTCTGAGTAGAGCTACTGGCTCCTCGTTGTGACGCGCTACGCGTTTAACGTGCGTAGATTCTTTGGTTCGATTTTCTTGTTCTATCTATTTCTGGAGAATGTCATGAGTTTCACGCAATTGTTTGCCGGCTCGTTGTTGGCTTTCGGTCTGGCGGTGGCGGGTTTGGGCGCGAACGAAAACGCGGTCAAAGACTGCTGCGCCAAGCAATTGGCCTGTTGCAGTCCCAAGAGCGCTTGTTGCGAGACCCAAGAGAAATTGGGCTGCTGCGCCAAGGGGTTGGAGTGCTGCGCTAAAGACCAGGCCTGCTGCAACGGCGCGCAAAAGTGCTGTGTCGAAGGCAAAGCGTGCTGTGACCAGGCCAAGCCGTGCTGCGGCGACAAGTTCGAGCAAAACGCCGCCGTCGTGGTCCCCGTCGCGCTGACGGCCGCCGGCAAGACCTGCTGCGACAAGAACCTGGCCTGCTGCGAGCAAGCGAAAGCCTGCTGCAAAGACAAGGACAAGCCGGGCTGCTGCGAGCAAGGGAAGAAATGTTGCGAGGAAGCCCTCGCCTGCTGCAACGGCGTGGAAAAATGCTGCGTCGAAGGCAAAGAGTGCTGCGACCAGGCGAAGCCCTGCTGCGACTAGCGCGGCTTCGCTAGACCGTTAACGCCCTATCCCGCGCCACGGCTTGAAGCCAAGCCGTGGCGCGTTTTCTTTTTCACGCCACGGGCAAACGCCGATTTCCGCCCGGGGCGACCGCCAATTCAAGTGCTTGGTTTGCCAACCACCCTTGAGAGACGTTCCCCGCTCTCCAGGAAAACTTACGGCACGCGTCGGAGTTGCTTCCTTTTATTGGAGGAATGCATTCCCTAGAATAAGACTTGTGTTTTAAATGGCCTTCCTTCGTTCCAGCAGTATCATGGATGAAACGTCCGCGAGTCTTCCCATCATTCAGGAGTTGCCGATCCCGCTGGAGCGCGACCTGTTTTTACGAACTTTGGTGCGGGAACTTTCGGGAGCCCTGCAAGACGTGGTCGGACTGGAAGAGGCTTCGGGCTTTATTAACGTAGTTGGCCAGCGAATTGGCGAGCAGCTCAACACCGAGTACAAAGCGGCCCTGGGCGTGTCGGGATTGAATCGGAGGCAGGTGGGCGAGGTGCTAGTCGATCTCAAGCGGCGAATTCAGGGCGACTTTTTCATTCTGGAAGAGGATCCAGACAAGATTGTCTTGGGAAACCGCGCCTGCCCTTTTGCCGAGAAAGTAATGGGCCGCCCCTCGCTGTGCATGATGACCTCCAACGTGTTTGGCGTCATCGCGGCCGAGAACCTCGGATATTCCAAAGTGGTCATCGACCGGGCCATCGCGCGCGGCGATGCAGGCTGCCGCGTCGTCGTCTACCTGCGGCCGACCGAGGAAGCCCAAGCGGCCGAGGGACGGGAATACTTCCAGGGATAAGCAAGCCCGGAACCCGACGAAACGATGAAACCGCGAAATCAAATTGGGACGGGTCTCGTCTTCGCGACTTACCAGAAACCGCGAATTGTCGACGGTGAATCCCGAATACCCGCCCCACCCTACCAAGGCTAACCGATCCTGATGTCTCCCGAACAGTTCCTAGCGGTGGGCGATCTGTTCTCGGAGGCGGCCTTGCTGGTCGACCGCGCCGGAACCATCCTGGCCGCCAACCGACACGTCAAAAGCTTGGGGTTCACGCCTCACGCGCTGTGCGGACAGCGCTTGGTCGATTTGACCCCGGCCGCGCCCGACCAGGTGGAAGATTACCTCCGCCTGTGCGCGCGCAGCCGCGACCCGGTGGTCGGCGCGCTAACGCTGCGGAATGACGCGGGCGAAGCGCTCGCCTGCCGGTGCGACGGCGCCCTGGTGCATCCCGGTTCGGACGGCGAAGCCCAACTGCTGATCAAGCTCCAGCGCAAAGAAGAGTCGCTCGTTCAGTTTGCGGTGCTGAATCAGAAAGTCACCGACCTGACCGCCGAGATTGCCCGCCGCCGCGCGGTCGAACGCGAACTTTGGGACCAGCGCGAGTCGCTGCGCGTGACCCTGGCCAGCATTGGCGACGGCGTGATTGTGACCGACCCGGAAGGATACGTCACGTTCCTCAACGCCGTCGCCGAGACCTTGACCGGCTGGACCCAGTTAGAGGCGGAAGGCCGGTTCGTGGAAGAGGTGTTCCACATCGTCAACGAGCAGACTCGCCAGAAGACCGAGAACCCGGCCGTCCGCGCGCTGCGGGAAGGACGGATTGTGGGCCTGGCGAATCATACCGTGCTGATCGCCCGCGACGGAGTAGAGCGGATCATCGACGACAGCGCCGCGCCGATTTGCGAGCAGGACGGCGACGTGCTGGGCGTGGTGCTGGTGTTTCGCGACGTGACCGAGACGCGGAGCCTGGAATCAGCGCGGAGCCGGTTGGCGGCGCTGGTCGAGTCGTCGGAAGACGCGATCATTGCCAAGACCTTCGACGGCGTAGTCACCGGCTGGAATCGCGGCGCCGAACGGCTTTTTGGTTACGAGGCGCAGGAGACCCTCGGCCGCCCCCTGTACGAGACGATCGTTCCACCCGAACGCAAGGACGAATTGCTGCAGGTGCTGGACCGGGTGCGGCAGGGCGAGCGGGTCGATCACTTTGAAACGCTCCGCGTCGCCAAGGACGGCCGCCGCATTCCCGTATCGCTACGGATCTCGCCCATTTACAACGCCGCAAGCGTGGCGATCGGGGCCTCGGCCATCGAACGCGACATTACCCAACAGAAGCAAGCCGATCGGCTTCGCGCCGTGCGCCTGGCGGTCACTCAAATCCTGGCTGAAGAACGGGACGTGGAGCAAGCCACCCTCCGCATGCTCCAGGCCGTGGGCCTGACGCTGGGATGGGACGTCGGTTGCTTCTGGCACGTTGATCCGCGAGATCAGGTGTTGCGCTGCGCCGGTGTGTGGACCGACCCGTCCAACCCGCGAACGGAGTTTGTCGAGGCGACGCACAACTTCACCTTCAAGCCCGGCGACAGCCTGCCCGGCCGCGTGTGGTCGCGCAACCAGCCGGTGTGGTCTCCCGACGCGACCCGCGACCCACAATTCCTCCGCGGCGCGCAGGCCCGAGCATGCGGCTTGCACGGCGCCTTTGGCTTTCCGCTGACGGTGAGCGGCGAATTCGTGGGCGTGCTCGAATTTTTCAGATCCGAGATTCAAGAGCCCGACGACGTCTTGCTGGAGCTAATGGGTACGCTCGCCGCGCAGTTCGGCCACTTCATCGAGCGCCGCCGCGCCGAGCAGGAAACCCAGAATGTCCAAAGGTTGTTACGGAACGTGCTCGACAACACGCCCGCCGTCATCTACGTCAAGGATGACAAGGGGCGTTTTCTGCTGGCGAACCAGCGCCTGGCGGACTTGGTGGGGCGGCCGATGGCGGACATCGTCGGCCGCGGCAACGAGGAAGTTCTGGGCGACGACGAACACGTGCGCCAGATCGCCGAACATGACCGCCTGGTGCTCTGCGGAACCGAGGCCCGGGCCTTTGAAGAGCGGCTCCGCCGTCCGGACGGGCTTCACGTTTATCATTCCATCAAGGCGCCGGCCGAGAACATCGGCTACGCCGAAAAGGTCTTGATCGGCATCACGACCGACATCAGCGAGCAGAAACACACCGAGGCGAAGCTCCGCTTCCTGGCCGATGCCAGCGCGTCGCTGGCGGTGCTGGTTGATTACAAGAGCACCTTGCAGCGGGTCGCGCGGCTGGCGGTGCCGCATTTTGCCGACTGGTGCGCCGTCGACATGGTGGCGCCCGACAATTCGGTCGAGCAACTGGCCGTGGCGCATGTCGATCCCGCCAAGGTTGAATTAGCGAAAGAGCTATCCGAGCGCTACCCGCGCCGCCCCGACGCTGCGCACGGAGTCGCCCAGGTGCTGCGCACGGGCAAGCCGGACCTGATGACCGAAATTACCGACGACATGCTCCAAGTCGGCGCCCGCGACGCGGTCCAACTGGACCTGCTGCGGCGGTTGGGGCTGAAGTCCTTGATATGCGTGCCGTTGGTCGCGCGGAACCGGGTGCTGGGGGTCATCACCTTCGTTTCGGCCGAGTCGGGCCGGCGCTACACCGCCGACGATCTGGCGATGGCCGAAGACCTGGCGCACCGGGCCACGATCGCCATCGAGAATGCCCGACTTTACCAGGAAGTGCGCGAGGCCGACCGCCGCAAGGACGAGTTCCTGGCGATGCTCGCCCACGAACTGCGCAATCCCCTGGCGCCCATACGCACCGGGCTGGACGTGCTGGCCCTGGAAGGCGCCGGCGACCGGGAAACGATCCAATTGATGCAAGAGCAGGTCGAGCACCTGGTGCGCCTGGTGGACGACTTGCTGGACGTATCGCGGATCATTCGCGGCCGGGTCGAACTGCGCTGCGAGCCGGTCGAGACGGCCACGCTGATCCGCCGCGCCGTCGAGGCGGTGCGGCCGATGGTCGCCCAACACGAACAGGAACTGGTTGTTCGCATTCCCGACCGCCCCCTATGGCTCAACGCCGATCCGGTGCGGCTGGTGCAGGTGATTGGCAACCTGCTGAACAACGCCTCGAAGTACACCGACCGCGGCGGAAGAATTGAAATCTCGGCGACCGCCCGCGGCGATGAGGTTGAACTGTGCGTGTCGGACAACGGCATCGGGATTGAGCCGGACTTGCTGCACAAGGTGTTTGACCCTTTTACCCAGGCTTCGCGCTCGCTGGACCGCTCGCAAGGCGGCCTGGGGATCGGGTTGACCTTGGTGCGGAGCCTGGTCGAGATGCACGGCGGGTCGGTTTCGGCGCACAGCGAAGGCGTCGGCCACGGGAGCCAGTTCGTGGTGCGGCTGCCGACGATCTCCGCGCCCCAAGAAACCGCGCCGGGACGCGGCAAACACAACGCCGCGCGGCAGCGCCGAATCCTGGTTGTGGACGACAATGTGGGCGCGGCGCAAATGCTGGCGGTGCTGCTCTCCACCTTGGGCGCCCACGAGGTGAAAATTGTTCACGACGGCCCCGCGGCGCTGGCCCAAGTCGAGACGTTCCGCCCCGAGATCGTACTGCTGGATATTGGCCTCCCCGGCATGGACGGCTACCAGGTGGGGTGGACGATCCGCCGCAGCCCTCAATTCGACTCCATGCTGCTCGTGGCCCTGACCGGCTACGGCCAAGAGGAAGACCGCCGTCGTTCGCAGGAAGCGGGCTTCGATGAACACCTGGTCAAGCCGCCCTCGCTAAAGCACATCGAAGCCATTCTCTCGCATCCCAAGCTCAACGGTGATCGCTGAAGAGTCGCCGGAAGGTCGAAGGTCAAAACCTGGGAAACAAGCGTGGCGAGGAATCGCCGCTTTCGGCCTTTCCCTTTCGGCCCTTCGACCTTCAACTTTCGAAAATTTTTTTCCCGAATGTCGGTTACTTTTCTCGCCGTTTTCCGCATTACCAAGTAGACCGGTTGCGATGCAACTGCAAACTTTCAGCCATTTGGAGAAACGGCGATGTTCAAAAGCTTCCAAAAGATTCTGTTCGCGGGTTTGATCACCTTGGGCGTGGGAATCGGCTCGGCTCAGGCCGGCGATTTCGGCTTTGGCTATGACGACTGTTACGCCTGTCATTACAGGAAGGTCGTGACCTACGTTTGCAGGGAGATCCCCTACACCCGGTGCATCACCCTGTACGATCACTGCGGCGAGCCGTACACGGTGCACAAGACCTTCTACAAGACCATCCACGTGCCCGTCGTGAAGTACGTGAAGGTGTGCTACTAAGCGCCGCCCACGGGCGGTACTCAACCACGCCCCGACGCCGCCCACAAGCAGCGCCGGGGCGTTTTTCGTTTCCTGGCCAGCAAGTGGCGCCCGCGCCGCCGCGCCAACCGGTTCTTGGCGTTGCGGTGGGAAGGCAACTCGCGCGCATTTCCGGCAGGTTTGACGGGTCTTCGCGTGGTGCACTCGCTCCGCGAGCGCACCACCTTGAGAAACCTGTCATACGGTCGTGAAACGTGCGCTAGTCCTTCAGCAGGCGGCCTTGGGCGTCGCGGTTGACTTTGCCGATCAGGATCAGGATGAAGTCGATCAAGGCCCAGATTCCGCAGCCGCCGAGGGTCACTAACATCAGCGCGCCGATCAGGGTGTAGCCCAGGTAGAAGCGATGCACGCCTAGCCCGCCCAGGAAGAAGGCTAACAGGAGCGTGACCAGCTTGGACTTGGGGCCGACTTCGTCGGAGCCGACTTCTCCCGCCGTGGCCGTCTTGGCCTTGGTGATTTTGCTCTTGCTCTTGCCTTTCTTGCTGGACGAGGCGCGGCCGCGGGCGCCAGAGCGGCTGGCGTCGCTCACGTTGAAGTCGAACGCGCCGCTGGGGGTAGTCGAGGTGGTCTCGGCCGGCGCGAAGTCGAGCGGGCCGGCGGCTTGCGGCTTGGGGCCGGTATCCAGCGCCGAGAAGTCAAACGGCCCGCTCTTGCTCTTGGCGGCGGGAGCGGGAGTCTGGGGCGTCTCGGCCGCCGCGGGCGAAGGCGCGGGAGTGGAGGACTGCGGCTGGGCGGGTTGCTGGGGCGCCGCCGCCAGCTTGGGCGACGAGGCGGGCTTGGCGGGTTGCTGCGGGGCCGCGGGCTGGGCTGGCTCGGCCGGTTCAGCCGGTTCGGCCGCTGTGGGGCTGAGCTGCGGATAGAGGTCGGTGGCCCACTGCCATTGTTCGGCGCCGTCGCGCAGCACGTGGCAGTCGGCGGTAATGCGTCCCTCGGTCGCCCAGCGGTCCAGCTCGGCGCGGTCCACGGGCCCGTAGGTGTCGCCGTCTTCGGTTTGCAAATGCCATTGTTCGGCGGGCGCGGCCGGGACGGGTATGCGCAGCGCGTTCTGGCATTGCGGGCACTTGACCTTCTTGCCCGCCAGATCGTCACGCACCTTGAGTCCTTTTCCGCAATGCTCGCACTTCAGCGCAATGGGCATGCCAACCTCTCTTTCCCCGGATACGCCAGTTGATGGTTCTATCGTAATCGGAACGTGCGGCGGGTTCCAAGCATGCGGCGCCCGCGGCGGAGCCAGCCCCTCCCCGAAGGTAGTCTCGGTAAAGTCGGGGGTATCTTTCCTAACCCCAATCAACGGCAAGGTCAACGCAACAATTGCCGTAAGCCATTCAGAGAAAAATACTTCCGAGCGCTCAAGCAGCCAGAACGGGCTTGCCGATAGGTTAGTTGTCGCTTGATGCGAGCATTGTGCCGTCAATAACTACGGCGTCGCGTCAGGCTTTACCGGAGCGGATCATCGAGTCCTGGACGACTCGACCGGTTCCGGCGCAAGTTGCCGCGGCCGCCCGGCCGCCGTGAAACAATCGCCTGCCGATTAATCGCATACCCCAAGGCGTGCTGGCCGCGCCTCAGTTGCCTCCGAGGACCCGTTGCGACGGGCTGAACGACTGGCGAGCGTCGACGGCGACCGCGACCCCAAACCCTGCGTCGGATTCGACGTTACACCGTAAAGGAGACGAGTCTCAATGAAGTGCAATGCTGCGATCGCCGCGCTCATGCTCGCCATGGGCTTGAGTTCTTCGAGCTTTGGCGCCACCTTGCTGGACCAAATGCTCGGTCTGCGCAGCAGCGGCCACGGCTGTTGCGCCCCTTCGTGTTGCCAACCCACTTGCTGCCCGGCGCCGGCTTGCGAGCCGACCTGCTGCCCGGCTCCGGCTTGTGAGCCGACTTGCTGCCCCGCTCCGTGCGGTCCGGTGTGCGAGCCGACCTGCTGCCCTGCTCCGTGCGCTCCGGCGTGCGGTTGCGAACCGACCTGCTGCCCCGCTCCGTGCGGCCCGGTGTGCGAACCGACCTGCTGCCCCGCCCCGTGCGCTCCGGCGTGCGGTTGCGAAACGGCTTGCGGTTGCGATCACGGCTGCAAGCCTTCGTGCTGCAAGCCCAAGTGCTGCAAGAAGCGGACCTCGCTGCTGGAGCTGATCTTCGGCGGCCGCAAGAAGAGCTGCTGCAAACCCGCTTGCGTGACCAGCTGCTGTGCTCCCGTGTGCAATAGCTGCAGCTACGGCCACGGCGGTCATGGCCACGGCGCCCCGGCGCCCGCCGCCGACGACAGCGCTCCGGTTCCTCCCGCTCCGATGGTGGACCCGGCCGCTTATAACCCCGGTCAACGTCGCGTCGTTCACGCCGGTGTGAATCTGCTCCGTTAAGCCGGCCCTCGCCAGACGAGACGAATTCAGCCCGCGCGGCCTCTGGTCGCGCGGGCTGTTTTTGTTGCGGAACACAGATTGAAAGAAGGAAAGGCAAAAGGAAGGCGCCGACAACGCCTTGCACAATAGCCAGAGGCTAATAGCCTCCGGAAGCATGCGGAATACTCCAAGCGGGCGATCTCTTCTCTCAATCCGCGTTTCCCATTCCGCTTTCCGCATTGGTTCGAACCTGGAAGCCGCAAGAGCGAAACGCCAGCAGCGTCCCGACCGCTATCAAAAAGAACGGCGTGTTGATCCAGATGAAGATGTTGCTGTCGGGGCCTGGCCCCAAGAGGGCCCCAAAGGCGAAAGACTCGGCCGCGGTCACGCAGGCTGCGTATCCGGCCGCCGCCGCCAGCCAGAGAAGCGTGGACCGTGCAAACGCGGCCCAGATCGCCGGCAAGGGGACCAGCAGGTTAAAGCTGGCAAAGAGCGCCAGCACCTTCAAGTTATTCGCCCAATCGTTGCGAAACTCGTCGGCCAGACCGGGCGAGATCATCCGCGCCGCGCCCAATAGTAGCGCCACGCACGCGGTCAGGATAAGCAGTTGGCCAACGCCGAATTGCAGTTCACCCGCCGACTCGCCGGTGTCCCACGCCTCGGCCTGCACGAGGCGTTGGCCCCGCGTGGCGCGCAGGAACCACAGCGGCGCCTGGGCGAGCAGCCACTGCGAGAACAGGATGATACCGAACATCACTGCCGGCTCTGCCTCTTGCGAGTCGCGGAGGATCAGCGCCGCCAGCGAGAGCGCCACGCCCCCGGTCAGCAGCAGTCCGCTCGTCAGACGCACAAAGAACGTGACCGGCGCCCACGCGGTCCACACCGCCAGGAGCGTAATCTGCGCGAACAACACGCCCAGCACCAGGCCGACCGCAGGCTCGTCGCCGTCAAGCTCGATCACCAAGGCGATCAGCAAACTGGCGAGAACGTGCGCCGCCAGCACCGCCGCCAGCAGCGGCCAGCGCCGCGCCAGGCGGGTCGGCAGCGGCGCTTCGAGCGATGGAGCCAGGGGAGACTCTTTCCTCGTCATGGCTTCGCTTGCTTGAAGCCGGCATCCAACAACTCCTGATACCCCTGCTTGAGAGCGCGTACGTCGTACCCTTCTTTCTGGAGCAACTCCTGGGCAATGAGTGCTCGGCCGCCCGAGAAGCAGTGCAGGTAGATGATTTTATCTTTGGGCAGGGCGTCGGGCTTAAGGCCCTCTTGAATCTCGCTCAGCGGCGCGTGCCGCGCGGCTTGCAAACGGCCTTCGTCCCACTCGTCCTTTTCCCGCACGTCAAGCAGAATAGACTTCTTTTGCTCCAGGTTAGTCTTGACGGTCGGCAGCGAGTCTTTTGTATGCTGCGCCTCGTCGGCCACGGCCGGAAGGCAGAAAAGCGTCGCCCAGACGACAGATAGCACCCATCGCAGAAACATTCTCATGGTGATCTCCTAGAGTAGTGGTATGCGACAAAAGACAGGCATTGCCCCTGAGGGCTAGGGAACGGAGCGATCGGATTGAGTTGTATAACGACAGCGACGTTTTCTAAATGACCATCTCGGATATCAAAAACTGCGCAGGAACTGCACCCCTTGGCCAATCTCCTTGACGGGGTCGGAAGACTCCGAGCGTTCCAGGGTGAAGTAGCCGCGGTAATCGTGCTCCTCGAGCGTGCCGAACACGGCGGGCCAATCCACCGAACCGCGGCCCAAAGGCGTCTCGACGCCGCGCCCGCGCGACAGGTCGCGCGTGCCGTCCTTGGCGTGGACGTGAAGAATGTGCGGGCCTAACAGCGACGCCGCCTCGACCGACGATCGGCCGTGAATCGCCAGGTTGCCGGGATTCAGATCAACCGCCAGGCTACCCGGCGGCAAAGCGCCGATGAGCGCCGCTAAGCGTTGGGGATCGTCAGCCCCGGTCTCGGCCGCCAGCATGGCGCCGACGCGCTGGCCGTGCCGGCCCAGGTCCGCCAGCACCTGGAGCAGTAGTTCCCACTCCGTGCCTTCCGAGGTCTCGGGAACCTGGCCAATCTGGTTGACGACCACCGTGGCGCCCAGGTCCCAAGCCAGCGACATCGCCTGCCGCGTGGCCTCGACGCGGCGGTCCAGTTCGTCCAGCGTGTCGTACCCGCGGCGCGTGCGAAAGCGGATTGCCGCCACCCGCAAACGCAGATCATCCAGCACTTTCCGCAAATGCCGCACGGCAGTGCGCGTCATTTCCTGCGGGCGCAGCTCGTTGCGAGCGTCAATTTCGATCGCTTCGGCCCCCAATTGCGCCGCGGTATGCAAGGCTTGTTGGAAGGGAAGACGAAGACTCGCCAGTTGAATTCCGACCTTAATGTGTAGCACGCGAACCACTCCTCCCGATCCAGGACCTACGCGGCGGACGATTACCCATGCACCTGTTATTGCCGCTGTTCATTTTAAGCCTCCCGCCGGCGGCGTCCATCGACCTCGAAGCGCCCGAGGCGGTGGAAATCTACCGTTGCGACTTTACGCACCAACAGCTTGCCGGTGAAGTTCGCCCGGCCGACGTGAACTACGACACCTGGCCCGACCACTGGACGCGGCGGCGAGACAAAAACCATCCGGCCTTCCTCAAAATCGGAATTGTCTCGGGCGACATTGCCGACGTGCGTCCGGTGGCGGATTCGCCGCACGAACCGCGCTGGCTGCGGGTGGGGCTGGACGGCGGCGCGGCGGCGGTTTATTCGCCGGCTGTCGAGGTCAGCCCGCATTTCGCCTATCGGCTGGAGGTTCGCTTGCGGACGCGGGATCTGCGGCACGACGAGGTCTATTGCTCGCTCACCTTCCACGACGCCCAGGAGCGGCCGCTGGAGCGGTACGAATCTCCGCGTCTACGCCGCGCCGACGACTGGAGCATCGTGCAAATCGGCCCCCTCGCGCCGCGCAGCGACGACGTGCGCCGGGCGGTTGTGGGGCTGCATGTCGCTCCCACCGCCAAGGCCGATCTAACCGGCGCGGTGGGATTTGACGATATCCGCCTCGCGCGATTGCCGCGGGTGACCTTCACGGCCAACAGCCCCCATCACGTCTATACCGACCCTCAGGCCATTATTTTGACATGCCAGACCTCGGGCGCCTCGGAACCCGATCCCGGGTTTCGGTTGCGGGTGTATGACATTAACGGGCAAGTGGTGGACGAATCCAGTCAACGTATTGGCGGTAAACCGATTGCGCCCGCGGGCGACGCCGCGGCGGGGGCCGCGTATGCGGGCGCGCTCCGCTGGAGTCCCCGGATCACGGAGCCGGGTTACTACCGGGCCGAGGCCGAGATGCACACCCGGCAAGGAGTGGCGCATCGACGCAGTCTCTCGTTGGCGGTCGTGCGCGAGCCGCAATCCCACGGCATGCGAGCGATGACGAGCGGGGCTTTCGGTTGGTCGCTGCCGCCGGGCAACGACCCTCTGCCCCTGGAGGCGCTGGCTTCGCTCACGCTGCAAGCCGGAGTCCAATGGGTCAAGCTGCCGGCCTGGTTCCCCGCGCAAGATCAAGACCGCGGCGACCGCCTGGCCAAGTTCGTGGATCGCGTGGAGCAAGCGGGCGTAACGGTGGTCGGGGTGCTCGATCAGCCGCCGCCCGAGGACCGGCCGCTGTTCAAGGACGAAGGCCCCCTGGTCATCGCCAGCGTGTTCGCCCAGCCCGAGGCGTGGCGCGCAAGCGTTGATCCGGTAATGACGCGGCTCACGCCGATCATTCGCTGGTGGCAACTGGGCGCCGACCACGACGCCAGCTTCGCGGGGCAAAGCGGCCTGGAAACGACGATTGAAGAAATTCGCCGAGGGCTGACGCAGTATGGGCAGAACGTCCAACTCGGGTTCGCGTGGCGGTGGCTGGACGATGCGCCGACCGGTTCGACCAGAAAACCGCCGTGGGATTTTCTTTCGTACTCGCTCGATCCCGCCGCTCCGCCGTTCACCGGCGCCGAATTGACTCGTCACGTTCAAGACGCAAAGAGCGCGCGGGAGCAGCGCTGGGCGGCGGTGCAACCGTTGCCCAAGAACGATTACGACCTGCCGACCCGCGCCCGGGACCTGGTGGAGCGGATGGTGGCGGCCAAGGTGGGCGGGGCCGCAGTGACGTTTGCGCCGCGTCCCTTCGATCCCGAATCGGGCTTGATGAATGCCGATGGCACGCCCGGCGAACTATTCTTGGCGTGGCGCACCACGGCGCTCCTGCTTGCCGGCGGCGAGTACCTGGGGTCGATCGAATTGCCCGAAGGAAGCACGAACCACGTCTTCGCCCGCGGCGAAGAATCGGTCATGGTCTTGTGGAACGAGCGCCCGGTGCGCGAGACGCTCTACCTGGGCGAAGACGTGCGGCAAATCGACCTGTGGGACCGCGCCATCATGCCGCCGGTCAGCGACGGAGCACAAACCCTGGAAGTCGGGCCGCTCCCGACGCTGGTGACCGGCGTCCATACCGCCATTGCCCGATGGCGAATGAGCTTTCGCATTGAGGACCCCCGGCTGGCGAGCGTCTTTGGCCGGCCGCAGCGTTTGGAATATCAAATTCAGAACCCGTTTCCTCTGGGCGTGAACGGCCGCGTCGTTTTTCATACGCCCGTGACCTGGGATGTCCAGCACCACGACGCGCCCGTGAAACTGGCCGCGGACGAACTGCGGACCGACGCGCTCGGGGTCACGCTGCTCCCCACCGCCAGCAGCGGTCCGCAACGGGTACAGGTCGATTTTGCAATCACGGCCGACCGCGAGTACCGCTTTCGCACGTGGCGGACCATTGACATCGGGCTGAGCGATGTGGCGATCGAGGCGCACACGCGCCTGGACGAGGAAGGCCGGCTGGTGGTGGAGCAGCGCTTTGTGAATCGTTCGGCGGAGCCGGTCAGCTTTCTGTGCCAACTCTTTGCGCCCGGCCGGCCGCGCGTGCGGCGGCCGGTGCTGGACGTGGCGCCGGGCGAAACAACCATTCTGCATTATTTTCCCGACGGGGCGGAACTGATCGGGCAGTTCTTGATGCTTCGCGCCGAAGAGATTCGTGGCGAGCGCGTGCTGAATTACCGGTTCGAGGCGCGGTAATTTCTACTGTTCTCACGCCGACGGATGCAAAGCCGCGCTGGCCGCAAGCGATATCGCTTGCCGTTGCACCGCATCCAAGTGGCGCTGGACGGTAGGGGTCGGGTAGGTTTTTCGGTCAAGGGACTTTGCTTATGGCAAGTCGGTGGGCCGAACAACCAACCCGACCCCGTCGGTGGCGCTGGTGGTATAGATTGGTGGCGCTTCGAGGAATCTATCCCATCGCCAGGCCCAGGCCCATAATGCCGCAGACGGCTACGAAGACCAAGGCGTTGAAGGTCAGCCCCAGCACGGCGAACACCTTGTTGCGGCCGGGTTGCACCAGTCCGGCAAGCCCTAGCCCCCCGCCAATCACGGCGACTCCCAGCCCGCCGATGATCCCCAAGCCGACCAGAATGGCCGGCGTCGACTCCTCGTCAAACTGGTCGCCTTGGGTAGCCGCAAAATAGGTGGCGACGCCGATCATCGCAAACAACATCACGCCCGAAATCAGGGCCAAGATGAACGACGCGATCCCCAGCCCCGAATGTTTGGGCGCCGAGGAAACAAACGCTCCCGGTTTACTAAGGAGCGGGTCATACGGCGAGCGATAAGGATTCTGCGACATGGGTTCCCGTCTCGTAGCAGCGGCGCGGCGCCGCGCCGCCGATCTTCCTATTTCCGCGGCGTTTGCGCCGCCGCTACGATCATCCTTACATTCCGCCGGCCGTCAAGGCGACCACCAGGATCGCGACGAATCCCGCGTAGGCGACGCCCGTCAAGAGCAGGCACAATCCAACGCGCCCAGCGACCGAACGGTCTTCGTTCTGCACAATGGCGAAGTTGGCGCCGACCAAGCCGCAGCCAATCATCGCCGGCAACGCGCCGCCGAGCGTGATAATCGGGATTCCCAAGGGCAACATCACCAACAGGAACAGCATCCAGGGAATCTTGTAATTATCCAATACAGGCATCGGCCCTTGCCCGTTCAGATAGTTCACCACGTCGCGAGCCAGGCGACGGTAATAGCGGCCGTACCCGCTCAAGGTAAGCTCCAACCGGCCATTTTCAACCGGCACGGCGAAGCGGTTCTTTCCGAGATACTCGGCGCCGTCGCCTACCAGGACGCGAAACTCCTGCTTCTTGCCTTTGACGAGCGTCACGCCCTGGGGCGTCACCTGGCAGGTGAATTGCCCTTTGGCGAGTTTCCGTGGATCGGATTTCACCATCACGGGGAATGGCTTGTCCGGCCCGACCGGAGCCGGAGCGGCCACCGGAGTTTGATAGGGATTGCTGCTCATGAAAGTCATGCTCCCGTTAGCGAATGCTTGGCGCGAATGCGCAGGTATAACGTAAGCGACGGGGAGCATCGCGGGTAGAGGCGGAGCGCAATGCGAGGAGGCAAAGATCGAAAGACAAAAAAGCGGAAATGAATCGCCACACTCCAAATGTGGAGTGCGGAAATTCATTTCCGCTTTCGGCTTTCGGCTTTCGGCTTTTGCCTTTCGACCTTCGATCTTACTCGTGACGCAAGGCTTCAATGGGGTCCATCATCGCGGCGCGAATGGCGGGATAGAGGCCGAACACCACGCCGATGCAGACCGAGATCAAAAACGCCAGCGGGATGGACAACGGCACGATCACCGGCGTCACGTTCTGCACCACGGGCGGGAGCGACTCGGTGAGGTCGGGGCGGTAATGGGCCAGCGCCTCGCGCGCTTCGGTAATCACCCAGGGGCACGCCAGGCCGACCAGCACGCCCACCGCGGCGCCGACGATCGACAGCACCACCGTCTCGACCAGGAACTGCCAGATAATGTGCGTGCGCTTGGCGCCCAAGGCTCGGCGAATGCCGATTTCCCGCGTCCGCTCCGTGACCGTGGCCAGCATGATGTTCATAATGCCGATGCCGCCCACCACCAGCGAGATCGCGGCAATCAGCCCCATGAACACGATGAACATAAGCCGTGTAGTGCGGGCCTGCTCCAGCAATTCCAGCGGCACCACCACGCTAAAATCGTTGTACTGCTCATGGCGGGGCGCCAGCGTGGCTTGCACCAGTTCGGCCGTCTCGACCACCTGCTTGACGTCTTTCACCGTAAGCGTGATCTGGTTCAACTGGACAATCTCGCCCTCGAACGATCCGCTACGGCGGACCACAATTTGGTCGCCAATTCGCTGCTGGAGCGTGGTGATGGGAATGTAGATGTCCTTGTTGAACTCCTGCGCGTCGAGCGAACCGCCAATGGCCGCCGTGGCCGTGCGCGGCTTGAGCACGCCGATCACCTGGAAGAATTGCGAGTGCTCGGGAAGCTGGACCTTTTTCCCGACCGGGTTCTCGTAGGGAAAGAGGAACGCGGCCACCTCGGCCGCCAACACGCAGTAGTTCAACTTTTGCTGCATGTCGGAGTCGGTAATGAAGCGGCCTCGGTCAACCTCCATCCGCAGGACCCGCGCGTAGTCGGGCGTGGTGCCAACCAACCGGCCGTCGATCAGCCGCGGCCCACGTTTGAACTGGCGGCGGATTTCGCGAATTTGCAAAGAGCTTTTGATCGACGGCAGCGTGTCCACCAGGATTTGGTAATCGTGCCGCGTGATGCCGTAGGGCACCGCGCCGCCGATCTGCGCGGTCGCTTCGCTGGGCGGCTTGACCGAGCGGACGATGATGTTGTCGGCCCCCAAGCCCTCGATCTGCTTTTGCGCCTCTTGGCTGATGCCTTCGCCAATGGCCAAGAGCCAAATGACGCTGGCCACGCCAATGAAGATGCCCAGCACCGTCAACAGCGAGCGCAGCGGGTGCAAGAGCAAGCTCTTGACGCCCAATTGCCAGGTTCGAAGCCAAAGCAGCATAATGTGGGGCGGGCGGGGCCGCCGGGAAAGAGGGTTCGATTACACGTGTAACGCCGCTCTGCGCGGAAACGAGGGTTACAGGAGCCGCCGGTTCTTGGTCAGCTCGTCCGATTGCAGCAGGCCGTCGCGAAGGCGGACCAACCGCTTGGCGTGCTGGGCCACGTCGTCCTCGTGCGTGACCATAATAATCGTGCGGCCTTCGTCGTTCATGTCTTGGAACAATTTCAAAATCTCGGCGGTGGTGGCGGTGTCGAGGTTGCCCGTCGCTTCGTCGGCCAGGATGAAGTAGGGATCGTTCACCAGGCTGCGGGCGATGGCCACGCGCTGCTGCTGACCGCCGGAAAGTTGCGTGGGGCGGTGCCCCAACCGTTCCCCCAAACCGACCCGCTCGGCCAGTTCTCGGCAGCGTTGCCGTTCGCGCCGGCCGAGTCGTCCCAGGTAGTACAGCGGCACCTGGATATTTTCCAGCACGGTCAACTGCGCGATCAAGTTGTAACTCTGAAAGACGAACCCAATCCGCGAGGCCCGCACGGTGGCCAACTGGTCGTCGTTCATCTTGCCGATGTCGTCGTCGCCCAACAACAGCCGGCCGTGGTCCAAGTCGGGCTTGTCCAGGCAACCCAACAAGTTGAGCAGGGTGCTTTTGCCCGAGCCGCTGGGGCCCATGATCGCCACGTAATCGCCCACCGGCACATCAAACGACACGCCGCGTAGCGCGTGGACCGTCTCGCCCTTCAGGTGATAGGTCTTTCGCAGGTCTTGAATACTGGCGGCCAGACGCATGAGGCGTGGATTGAACGAGGAATTGAAAATTGCAAACTAGGAACTGCCAATTCAGTGGGCCCAAAGTTTGAAGCAAGGGTTCACTGCAAGGCGTGGCGCGGCAAACCACAAGTGATATCGCTTACGGTTTCGTCGCTTCAAAGATTAAAAGCGGGCGAACACCCCAAACCTTGGAACTACTGGAATGGCAAAATGAAGCGCGAGGGAACGCGCGTCATCTTCTCTCGGAGTTGGCGTTACTCGCCGCGGGGCAAGGCGGAGGGACCGCCCCCGCCAGCGGCCACGCGCTGCGAAAAGGCGGCCGTCAATTCGGCGCGGGTGATTTGGCCATCGCCGTTGGTGTCGGCCGCCTTCATGCGGTCAGCGCGGTCGGCGGGAATCTCGTCCATCGAAAGCGATCCGTCCTTGTTCGTGTCCAAGCTGGAAAAGATGCGACCGACGGCCTGCCCCGGATCAAAGTTGCCTCCGCCAAACCCCGGTCCACCAGCGCCCGGTCCACCAGCGCCCGGTCCACCAGCGCCCGGTCCACCAGCGAACTGCCCGGAGGGCGCGCCTTGGGCGCCCGGAAGAGGAGCTTTCTGCGCGCCTGGATTGGCCGCGTCGGGACGAGCGCTGGAAGGAGCGCCGGGCGCGGCGTCCTGCTCATGACTGGCGATCTGTTCGTCAGGCGCGATCACCTGTGGGGGCGGTTCGGGCAAGCTGACCTTGTCCAACCAGCGACGCGGGTTGAGCACCACTTGCTCATCGGGCTCCACGCCGGATTCGACCACCACGAACTTATCGTTTGACGTGCCAATTTGCACCTCGCGAGCGTCCCATTTGCCGTCCTTCCACAACAAGCAATAGGTGTCGCCAAAATGATCGTAGAGCGCCTGCACGGGAACTTGCACCGCCTGCGGGCGCCGCTCGACCTGGATGGCCACTTCGGCCGTCAGGCCAGGACGAATGTCTTTGGGAGGATCGGTAATCCGAATCAACGTTGCGTATTGCTTGACGGCCGAACTGAACCAGCTTGTTGGCTCGGGGTATTCGTTCACTTTGACCACCACGCCGCTGAGAAGTTCGTCGCTATTAAAAGCGCCGATCCGCACCTTGACCGGCATTCCCGCCCGGACCGCCGTGATTTGCGATTCGTTGATCTTCGCCTTCACCTGCATCTTGGCGGGGTTGGGCAGGCGAATGATGGTTTGTTGTTCGCGGACCATGGCGCCCGCCTCGACGATGAACTCGTTGTTGCCGCGGCGGTCGGTTTCGTTGGCGTGGACCACCTGGCCGTCGGCCGGCGAGCGAATCTCGCACTTGGCGACCTGATCGACAATATCCTTGAGCTTGCCTTCTTCGATCTCGTAGCTGCGCTCGTCGGATTCCCACTTGGCCTTGGCCGTGGCGATGTCGCTTTCCAAAGTCTTGAGCATCTTGGCCTTGGTGTAATCTTGCAGCACCCGGAGCTTGGTTTGCGCGGCGTCCAACTCCAACCGGGCCTTCTCGACCGTGAACTTGTCGGCCTCGATCTGGAGCGGCTTGACGATTCCCTTGTCCGCCAACCGCACGCCCGAGCGGGCCGCGATCTGCGCGCGGCGCAGGTTCTCTTCCGCCTGGAAGATTTCGCTTTGGATGAGCTGCTCTTCCTGCTTGTAGGTGCCTTCCAGGTATTCACGCCGGGCGATCTCGGCCGCCTCGTAGGTGTTCTTGGCCTGCACCACTAGGGCCTTGCTGGTGTTGCACAACACTTCTTGCTGCAACCGCTGCTGCTCCAGCGAAGAACCGTCAAGCTGAACCAGCAGATCCCCCGTCTTGACCTGGGCGCCTTCGGGAATGACCCACAAGATGGCGGTCGAGCCGTTGAAGCCCTTGACCTCGCATTTGACTTCGACGTTCTCGGAGCTTTCGACCTCGCCTTGCTCGATGACCACAAACTCGAACGGCTTCTTCTCGACCGGCGCCACCAGCGGCTTCTCTTCTTGCTGAGAGGTGCGTCCCAGGAAGTAATACGCGGCGCCGGCGCTCAACGTCGCCATGATCGCCAACGCCGTCAGCACCAAGCCCAAGGTGGAACCACGACGGGCCGCGGCCGGTAAAGCATCTTGCCGTCGGAGAAGAGTGGTCATTGAGATTTCCTTATAAGCCAACGCGGCGCGGAGGGAGGCACGAAGACGCGCCCACAACGTCGGCAAAAAAGAGCGTCTGGCGGAGGGAAGTTTGTGTGGGGGGGAGCCGACACCGGGCCGGCCGACCGGAGCGGGTGCGTCGCCACCCCCACCAGTTTAACGGAAAAGGAAAAGGCTGTCACGAGATTTCAGGGTTGGTTTCCACGCCATATCCTCTTCAGGATTGTTGGATCGCGCTGGCCGCACGCGATGGCGTTTGCGACCAACTCACTCCAACCCAAAGCGGATAGCGAAATTGGCCATCAGAATGGCCGGGAAAACCTGCCCCAATAACCTGTGTACCTTCTCTACGCTTGTAACCCCGTCGGGGATCGAAAGTTTCGCCGATTCTTGTCAGCGCAGGCTGGGCGCGCCGGGCAGAGGAGGCGTCGGAGGGGGGAAATCCAGCGGTGGACCGATCAGCACCCCTTCCGATGGGGAAGACGAGTCTCCGAACTCGTCCCGAGGAACTGGCAGTTTGACGGGCGCCGGCAACGGCTCGACCGGGATGGTCCCCGCGTCTTGGTGGAAGTGCGCGCCGGCGGGCGGCATTCGCAGCGGGGCCGGCGTGGCGACCTCCTCCAGGGCGTTCGGCAACGCGCTGGCGCCGCAGGGCACGCAAATCGGCGGCAGATCGCCTTCCGGTCCCATGGGACCCGGATCAATCCAGACCCCATCCGGACGCAGCATCATGGTGCCCAGGTCAAAGTCTAGCGACCGCCGAATCACCTCGTAGTTCACGTAGACCGCCAGAAAGTCGTTTTGCGCCCGGAGCAAGTCCGAAAGGGCCGAGACCGCGTCGCGGGCCGTGGTCGGACCCGACGACAAAGCGTTCTCCTGCTGAATGGTTTGAATCTCTCGATTGAGCAGGATTTGCTCCCGCGCCACCCGCAGCGCCTGGCGCCGCAACTCGAAGTTCTCCTGGTTCAGCCGCAGCGTGCGGATCTCATCGCGCAGTTGGGCCGTCACTTGATCGACAAACAGGTAGTAGTCGCGGCGCGCCTGGTTGAACTCGATAAGCGCCTGGCGATAGGTGTTGCGCTCTTGCAGCCGAGTTAGCGGCGCGTCGAACTCCAGCCCCACCCGCAGACTGTTGGTGGTTCGACCGGTCAGAGGAATGTCGCTGCCCACGTTCCGCACGTCGCCGCTAAAGACCACGTCCAGGTTGCTTTCCAGGTTGTCGGCGTTGAACTCGATCAACCGCCAGGAATCCACCAGCGCGGCCCGCGCATTCATCCAGTCGCGCCGGTTCTCGCGGGCAATCTCCAGGGCGGTCTCGGGGTCCAGGTTGACCCGCACCAGTTCGACCAACTCGGTCCGGGCGCCGGCCTGCACCAGCGACAACTCCAGCACGCGGTCCGACAACAGGCTGAGAATGTTGGGAATGTCGGGCGAGATGAATTCATTAAACATCCGCTCGAACTCGTCTCTCCGCAGGGCGGCTTGCTCCTCCTGGCCTTGCGCCAGCAGCAGGTCGATCTCCCGCGCCAGACGGTCCATCTGGTCGATAGCCGCATGCGTGCGGTCCAACTGGCATTGCACACTGCGGAAGTAGGCGTGCGATAGCCCCACCGAATCGACCAGGCTGACCATCAACCGTTTGAGCAGGTCCAGTTCGGTATCGAGCGGGTCCACGCCGGGAGCGCAGGGATCGCGCTGGGCAATGCGGGCGTCGCGGACCTCGTTCCGCCACGCCACCAGGTCGTTCAACCACGGCTGCCGTTGTTCCAATTCGTTTTGCTGGCTCTGGGCTAACTCCTCCAGGCCGACCAGCAATTGCGACACCACGGTCGCCAGCGGCGCATTCAGATCGGCCTCCAGCGTGGCCAGGTTCTCGATCAACCGTTCCCGCGCGCCCTCGACGCCCGCCTGACCATCGGAAAGAGACTGGATGAGCCGTTGACGATGCGCCGTTAGCCCCTCGGCGTGCCGCCGCAACTCCGCCAGATTCTCCAGCACCTGCGGAAGACGAGGTAGTTCCATGCCTTCGTAGAGGCACTCAATGCGGTTGATCTCCTCCTCCACGTCCAAGACGTAACGCAGAAGCAGGATTTCCTGCTCGATCGCGGTCACCACGTCCAGCGCGCGGTCGCCGGGAAATTCCTCGGGCGCGTCGGTCAGGGCGGCATGCAAGCGAGCGATGGTCTCGAACGTGCCTTGCCGCGCCCGTTGCGGATCGAGCGAGGCGGCGCCCGCCATCTGTTCGCGGAATTCCTCGACTTGTTGCAACGTGCGGTCCAACATCAGCCAGCGGCCCAAGGCGTCGGGCCAGCGGCCATGCTGCTCTTCCAGCGTCGATTGCAAGAGGGTCAACAGCGCTTTGTCTCGCTCCCGGTCGGTCGGCTCCAGCTTTTCGGCGATCTTGTCCGCCAGGCGCTGGCCTTCACGGCTGATGACGTTGATTGAGGAATTCTCTCCGTCCACCAGCAGGGCCACCATTTGGGCCAGGTCCACTTCGGGCCGGCGCTCGTCGGTGGGACAGTAGGTTTCGCAGACGTTGTAGTCGCGCACCAACGCCTCGCCCAACATTTCCAACGACTGCCGCGCGGGGTCGGCGCCTAACTGGCGGCGAAGCTGGCCCAGCTTGTCGAGCGTGACCGCCTGGGCGCCCAAATCGCTTTCCAATTGCAGGCGGAGACAGGCGATGGTGTCGCCCACGTCGCCAGTCATGTCGTTCAGCTCCACTTGCAACACCCGCACCAGGCGGTCGATCAACGCCACGTTCTCGAACATGGGATCTTCGATCTTGATGCACACTTGCGGCGGCAGGCCGAGCGTGCGTTTGAACTGATCCAGCGAGCGGAAGTAGCTGGTGCGGAACGAGAGGAGTGAGCTTTCGGCGTCCACCAAGGCTTGCCGGGCTTGCGCGATTTGCAGTTGGGAGTTGACCGCCTGCTGCTGCGCCTGGACGGCCTGGCTCACCACGCCCGACGCGGTCTGCCCAGACACGCTGGGGGGCGCGGCGCCGTCGTTAATGTCGATCAAGCGGCGGAGGTTATTGCGCAGCGAGTTGACGTTGTCTTCCAGGTTGGCGATTTCCATTTGGGTTTGCAGCAGGCCCATGTACCCGCCCGCCTGCGCGGCGCCGGTTCCCCCGCCGCCGCCAAAGCCGCCGCCGCCCACACCGCCGAAACCGCCGCCGCCCACGCCGGTGAATCCACCCAGCCCCGAGGCGCCAAAGAAACCGCCGCGGCGGCTAGGACCAGGGCCGGCGCTGCGACCGGTGATAATGTCTACATAAAACCCGCGGCGAAAGCGCTCCATCTGCCGCACGTTGGCCAGCAAGGCGCGCTCGGAAATGGTCAGGGTCTCCAGCACCCGATCGCGCCCAGCCCCGCGCAGCAGCGGTTGCACCAGCGAGAAATCCACCAGCGTGGTCGTGGTTTCGGTATCGGGTCCGGCAAACTGCCAGACAATGGAATTGGCCAGCCCCACGGTCAGCTCCGCTCCGGTGGCGAAGAGCTTCTCGGCTTGCCAACGATTGCCCCGGGACGAGAACGTGTTTAGTTCCACGGTGCTGCGCGATCCGCTACGCGAATCGTTTTGCGTCGTGAAAAAACTGGAGAAGCCGCCGAAGAATTGCGTATCGAAACGGAACCGCTCGGCGCTCACGTCCAGCGCCGAGAGATACAGCGTTTCCAATTGGTTTTGGTAGGTGTCCGAGTGCACCAGCGCCAACTGCACCGCGTAATCCGAGTCCATCACCACCACGGGCTGGCCGTTGTTGTAGTCGCTGATCCGCAGGTAGGCCATCCACTCGGGGTTTTCCACCACGTCGGTGTCGCCGTTGATGTGCCAAAAGGGATAGCCCGGCTTCTTATCGATCCAGTGCATGTACTTGTGCGACTCGGGATCGTCGCGCGGCAGCGGCGGCCGATCGGGATGAAAGGGGCTATACATCCGCGACGCCGGATCGGGGTCGATCGAGAATGCCGGCAGCGCCGCGGGGGGCGACTTGGCCTTTTCGGCCAGCAACAGGTAGGCGTCGCGGTCGGCCGCCTGGCGATAGCGCGCCCGCGAGCAGCCCGTGGCCACCATCAGCAATAGCGCTCCCGTGGCCGCCAGCGCCAGCAACATGGTCCAGGGAAAACGATTCGCGGGTTCATAGGGCACAGCCCGAAGCATCATGCCGCCCTTTCTGATTCGTATGCCTAGCCGCGACGCAAGCGCCGCCGTCTTTTTTCTCTTAGGAGCGCGAAACCGCAATTGCTAGACAAGCGGTAAGTGCAATCGCTTGCAGTTTCGCGCTTCCCAACGCTCGCCGGCGCGCCTTGACGGTCCGCTGCTGGCGGTCCCCGCCCTAAAAGCGCGCAGGGTGCGCCGGTACTTACAACTTTCGGGAATATTCGGGCTTGACTTTAACGATTGTAGGGCTTGTACGGCCTTTACCTGTCGCGCCTCAAGTTAAGAACGTTTGCGGACTTGCGTTGATCGCGAAGGTTGACGCAGGGGGTAGGCGTGCTTATGATCGAACAAGCGGGGCAACTTGCGCCGCGCCTTTTCCTTTTCGCTTTGGCAGTTTCTTCCCACCGCGCCGCTGCGGGCCTTACCGGCGGTGTAAACTGCAGTGGGCGCTGTGGGCCTCCCCAGCAGCCACCCCACCAACGACTCCTTTGACGTCGGCCGCACAATATGGGCAATGCGCTATACGCACAGGCGATCGGGGTAATCCTGCTATTCGCCTTCCTGTTTTTTGTCGTCCTCAGCGCCAAGGGCTGGCGTTGGCACCACGTGACCACGTTGGTGTTGATCTTTTTTAGCGCGATCTTCTTCGTGGTCATGGCGTCCTCGGTGCTGAAGACCCATTCCGTGTGGCGGACCCGCTACCAGCAGACCGCCCAGGAATTAGAACAGGAGCAAGCCCAAGGCGAAGTGCTGAAGTTCGGCCCCTTGACCAACGCGGCCGAAGACGCCGAATCGCTGCTGCGTCTTCAGAACGAGCTGAACCGCGTCATCGTGGATCGTGGCCGCGTGTGGCGCGACGTGGAGCTAACCGGCGCGCAAGGCAACCAAATCACGTTCAAGTTCCCCGATCGGAACGTGGCGGGCGTCGATACGGCGCCCCCGGTGCATCGCCTCCAGCCGAACACGATCCTCTACGGGTTCAAAGAAAAAGAGAACCCCGACGCGTGGAAGGTTCCCGCCTTCTACATGGGTGAGTTCGTGGTGCAGTCGGTCACGCCCGATACGGTGGTGGTCACTCCTTCGCAGCCGATGGACAACTTCCAAACCGCCGAGGTCAGGCCCGATGGTGTGACCTGGGCGCTTTACGAGGTCATGCCCAACGACGCCCATTACAAGTTCGAGCAACTAGCGGACGACGAGCTACGCGAGTTGCTGATGCCGGGCGGCTGGCATGGCCGACCCCAGATGGCGCCTCCCGAAATGTACGAGGAGATGGTCACGCAATATCAGCGCGACAAGAATCAAGACCCCGCCACCGCCGACGATCCGCCCGAACGCACCTGGATGGAAGTCGAGCTGACGCAGGCCTGGAAGGTCGATGTAGACGCCCCCGCCGCCGGCACGCAGCTTCCCACCCGTCACTTTGACGTGGCGGGGCTGGCGGTGACGCCGCACTTGCGAGCCGGCGCCGCCAGCGAGTTTGAGCCGGGCGACAAGGTCCTGGTCGATTCCGAGACGGCCGAAAAGTTGATCTCCCAGGGAATCGCTCGCCGCGGCCCGATCGTGTACCGCCGCGAACTGCGCGACTACGCCTACGCTTACGACGAAGTCAACCGCCGCCTGCGGGTGCTGGACGAAGGCATTCGCCTGGTCACCAAGGCGAACGACACCGTCCAGCAAGCCATCGACAAGGCGAACACGCAAATCACCTACCGCCAGGACGAAAAGACCAAGCTGGCCGAAGACCAGCAGCACATCCATCAAGAGCGCGATGCGATGACGCAGTACCGCTCCACGCTGGAGGGGCAGAAAAAGGCGCTCTACGCGAATCTCTCGGCACTGTTTCGTCAAAACAACGAGTTGGTGGACCGGCTCCGCCGCATCGAGCAAGCCATCGTCCAAGCGGTCCAACAGCAACTAGCGGAAGCCGGCAATTAACAAGGCTCCCAAGAGAGAGGGTTGCATTGCCACGGGTCGGGAGCTTTTTTCGGTCAAAATCCTTGCCGTATCGCAAGACTTTGGACCGAAGAAGACTCCCGACCCTTTCGCATTTGCACGCGAGCGGCCCGCATAAGCGGCTGACGGCGTCACCTGGGACGCCGATTCCATCCGGGGCTATCCCGCTTGCCAAGGATCGCTTTGCACAACCGACCGCTTATGCCCGCCCCAACCGCCATCGCCCGCGATAAGACCTTCGCCGAGTTCTTTGCGGGCGTGGGCCTGGTGCGAGAAGGGCTGGCGTCTTCCGGATGGCGGTGCGTGTACGCCAACGATATCGACGCCAAGAAGCGGGCCATCTACGAGGCGAACTTTGACGAGGCCCACCACTTTGACCAGCGCGACATTTGGGACCTCGACGGCGTGCTGGACCGAATGCCCCCGGCGCCGTTCCTAGCGACCGCGTCGTTCCCGTGCGTCGATCTGTCCCTGGCGGGCCACTTTCGCGGGTTCGACGGCAAGCACTCCTCCACCTTCTTCGCGTTTGTCGAAGTGCTGCGGCGCCTGACGCCCCGCCCGCCGCTGGTGATGATCGAAAACGTCGTTGGGTTTCTCACGGCCCGCGGCGGTCGCGACTTCCAGACTGCGGCGACCACGCTGGCCGAGTTGGGCTATCGCCTGGACGCCTTTGTGCTGAACGCCGCCGCCTTTACGCCGCAAAGCCGCCCGCGCGTGTTCTTGGTGGGCGTGCAACAAGACGTGGCCGCGCCGCACTTGATCCCACAAACCGACTCCGACGCGCTGGGCGACCCCTGGCTGGCCGCGTTGGACCGTACGGCGGCGATTCGCCCTCCCGCGCTGCTGGCGGCCATGCGGCGGATTGAACTGCCAACTTCGTGGATTGCGACTCCCATTGAACCACCGCCCCGCCGCGCGCCGGGCCTGGCGACCGTGATCGACATGGACGACAACCAGGCCTGGTGGGCGCAGGCCGAGGTGGATCGCCATTACCAGATGCTCAACGATCGCCACCGAGAGCGGTTGGACGAGATCGCCGCCGCGGGCGAGGTCTTTGTGGGCGCCGGGTTTCGTCGCAAACGCGATGGCCAGACGCGGCTGGAAGTGCGCTTCGACCAGGTGGCCGGTTGTCTTCGCACCCCGCGCGGCGGCAGCGCCCGCCAGATTGTGGTGGTGGTCGAGAACGGCCGGTTGCGGATGCGCTGGATGTCGGCCGTGGAGTACGCTCGTTTGCAAGGCGCCGAGCGTTTTGTGATGCTTCCCAACGAGCGGCAAATGCTGTTCGGCTTCGGCGACGCCGTCTGCGTGCCGGTGATCGCTTGGATCGACCGCTGCGTTCTCACCCCCCTATTTGAAGCCTCGCGCCGAGAGGTTAGGGGTTAGGGCTCAGAAATCGAAGCAGTAGACTCGTCCTTCCACGACATGACTCCTGAGAGGTTGTGAACGTTTCGGCAAGTAGGTCCCGTCTGCCGGATCGGACCTTCCGCCAGCGCCGCGTTTTAGCGGGAAGAAAGTCCCGCTCGGCAAGCGGGACCTACCAAAGATTCACAACCTCGGACTCCTAATCTTCTGCCCCCTCTTCGGCTAGACCGTTTCAATGTGCAGGCCGCGGCGGCGGCGCTCTTCGCGGCGGGCGTCGTCAATCGTGTCGGCCACGTTCTGGACGCGATCGATCCCGTAAAGCTGCAAGTGCGGGTGCGAGACGTCGCTCGACTGGACAATGATCGTTCCCACCCCCAGCATCCGCTCGATCAGACCTTGCGTGTATTGAATGTCGTCCACGTCGATCAGTTCGATGCGATCCGTGGTTCGGCTCAGAATGCCATGACGGTGAACGAGCCGCTGGCTGGTTAATTCATAATGGATGCTTGCCCGCCGGTAGAGCAACATCGCCGCCCCGATCAACCACAGCACCCCCAGGACCGCCAGCACCACGGGCAGCGCCACCGGCAGTCCCACGCCCAGCGTGCCGGCCCCGACCAGCAGCACTGTCGCCACAATCGCCACGACGCTCACCACCACCAGCAACACCCACACGCCCACCATGCCCTTGGCCGAGAAGCCTCCTTGCCAGAGGGGGCGTTCCTCATCCACGCCGCCCCGTTTCGATTCCGCGGCGTTGCGCAATCTCCCGGCGACCGTCGCTTCGCCGCCTGCCAAAGACGCGCCACATTCGGGGCAGAACTTGACCTGAGGATCGACTTCGGCCTGGCAGCGGGGACATTGCATGGTGACGATATCCGAAGGGGGAAAAATGAGCCGTCCAGCGCGCCAACGCGGCGGAAGTGGGGAGTTTCCCCGTGGGGCAGGCAGGATGCCTGCCCCACGTCGATTTAGCCCACCAACGCGGCGAGGGCATTATAGCAACTTGCGGCGCCGCGTTCGCCGCGTATTGTTTATTCGCCGGGAAAGCGCTAGGATTGGAATCGCCCCGCTCTTTTGCTTTTCGTCTGGAAGGACGTCGCTATGCGCTGCCCCTTTTGTGGCGCCGACAACGACCGTGTGATCGACTCCCGCGCCGGCCAGGACGGCTACCTCATCCGTCGCCGCCGGCAGTGCAATCGCTGCGGACGCCGCTACACCACCTATGAGCGTCTGGAGGAAATGGAGCTCAAGGTGATCAAAAAGAACGGCGTGCGCGAACCGTTCAACCTCGATAAAATTCGCCAGGGTCTGCGTAAGGCCTGCTGGAAGCGTCCGGTAAGCGACGAGCAAATCGAAGCTCTGGCCGCCGCCGTCGAGGCCGACATCTACGCCAACTTCGAGGCCGAAGTCCCCAGCCGGCACATCGGCGAGATGGTCATGGAGCGCCTGGCCGCGGTCGACCAGGTGGCATTCGTCCGCTTTGCCAGCGTCTATCGCGAGTTCAAAGACGTGCGCGATTTTGTCGATGAACTAGAGCCGATGCTGCGCGAGAAGAAAGCGGAATAGCCCGTTCCTGGGGAGGGCGGTTCACATCGTTGCGCCACCGCTGAAGGGGGCGGCGAGGTTTTTCGGTCCACCGCTTGCCGCATCGCAAACGGCATGGCCGAAAAACCACCACCCCCACCGCGCCGTGGCTTGCGGCGCGGATCAATAAGCGCGGGCGAACTCAAACAAGATCTCCACGGCGCGGTGGAGTTGATCGAGTTCGATCCATTCGTCGTCGGTGTGCGCTTGCGCGATGTCGCCGGGACCGAAGACCACCACCGGTACGCCCAAGGGACCGTAGGCGGCGGCGTCGGTGCCATAGTTCACGCCGATCTTCTCGCTGCCGTTCCCCAGCCGCCGCGCTACTTCCACCAGGCGGTCGGCCAGCGGTTCGTTGTGCGTATTCGATAGGCCGGGAGCGACCATCGCGGGCGGGTCGTGCAGCGCCGCGTCGGTCCGCTGCGCGACGAACTCGACGACGTGCCGGTAGACCTCCTCGGGGTTCTCGCTCGGCAACATGCGGCGGTCGATCTCGATCACGCACGCATCGGGCACGGTGTTGACGCTCACGCCGCCCGCGATGGTTCCCACGCTGAGCGACGGCCGGCCCAATAGAGGATGCTCGGCGCGGGTGGGCGCCACGTCCTTTTGATATGCCTCCAGCGCCTCCAGCACCGGCGCCATCTTGAAGATCGCGTTCTCGCCGCGCTGCGGCTGCGAGCTATGCGCGGCCCGGCCCCGCGTGCGGCATCGCCACCGCACCAACCCCTTGTGCGCGACCACCACGTTCAAGAGCGTCGGTTCGGCCACCAGGATCGCATCGGGCGCGCGGGGCAGGAGCCGCAGACCGCCTTCGCTCCATTGCCGGGCGAGAAGCTGGGCGCCGGTGTAACCCAATTCTTCATTGACGGTGCAGGCCATGATGACCGTGGCGTCCAGTTGCCCTTGCAGTTCGGCCAGACGCGCAAAGGCGGTCAACATGGCGGCCATACCGCCCTTAATGTCGCACGCCCCGCGGCCATACAGGCGGCCATCGCGCACTTCGGCCCCAAAGGGATCGATCACCATGCCGTCGACGGGCACCGTGTCCTGATGCGCCTCGAAGACCAGCAACTTGCCGCCGCGCTCGGGCGGCGTGCGGCCATCGATGCGGGCCACGATGTTCTCCCGCCGCGGCTCGACCGCCGACCGCTCCCACGGCACATTCAGACGCTCGAACAAGCCTTGCAGATGATCGGTTAACCGATCTTCCAGGTAGATCGGTCCCGACACGGCTCGCCCCATGGGGTTGACGCTGGGAATACGGACCAGATCGCGGAGAGTTTCAACAACATCAAGTGGCATGGGAATCGTGCGGTAAGGAATAAGGAAAACGCTTAACTCGTGACAACACTCTGCGTGCGGACGAGAACCGCGGCGATGAATCGCCCTCTTGGGAGTGCGGAAATTCATTTCCGCTTTCGTCATTTTCTTTCGGGCGAACCCTTGCCTTGGCTCCTGCGCCGGGGCGGCAAAAAACAAAGACGAAAGCGGCGATGAATCGCCGCACTCCCCATTGGGTTACTCCTGATCGTCGAATGCTTCTTCGGCGATCTTGACGTAAGTGGCTTTCGCGTGGTCGAACGCGGCTTTGGCCTCGGGGCGTTCGCTTTCGCGAATCTGGTTCTGCTTGGCGTTCCAGCACACGTCGACCGCCTTAGCGCACCACTGGGCGCTGCGGCGGCTGGCGCGAATCGGCTTGCCGTCCACATGGACAAAGATCGGGTTGGTGTGCGAACTGGGGAAGATCCGCAGCGCCACCCAACTTGAACGCTCGGGGGTGTAATCGAACTGCACGTCTTGCAAGGAGCCGTCGGCCTCGATCTCTTGCCTGGCCACGGGAAGGCCGTTGACGATCAACTCGACGGGAACTTTGCGGGTGTCGCCAATCCGCGCCCGCTCCACGTGCCAATAAGGCTTTTGGTCGAGCGGGCGACGGCGAATGTCCTCGTTGGGCGTCTCGTCCAAAAGCGCCGCCACGCGAGCGCCAATGCGCAGTTTCTCGCCGCCTTGAATGTTCAGCACGCTGGTGCGATCGCCGGCGCCCTTTTGCCCGACTTCCAGATCGTTCACGCGGAAGTCGATCAAATGGCTCAGCCCGTCGCAGCAGTAACTTCGCCCGTCGCGCAGGCCCAGCACCCAGTTGTCGTAATTAAAGGGCTGCTTCGGATCGAGTTTTACATAGACCCGGCCCAGTCCGACGCGCTCGCCGTAAATGCAGGGGAAGTCCGTCTCGCCGCTGATGCGGCAGGTATAACCACAGTTGAGCGTGTGATACCACACGTTCAGCTCCCACACCGACGGCGTATCGACGGCCGAGATAAAGTCGCACGCGTCATGCACCACGTCGACCACGTACTCGTTGGCGCCGATGCCGTCAAACGCCGGCACGTGGTAGTTGGGCAGGTCGTCGGTGGGCAGCTTCAAGCCCCAACCGCTATGCGAGAAGCCCACCACGCCGCCTTGCTCCTTACCCCACTTCAACACCGGCAAGTCCCACGAGGGCCACTGGTCGATGCGCTCGGTCCCTGGGTAGTCGTCGTCCTTCAGCCGCAGCAGGCACAAGTGGCCGCAATGCGAGGAAGGAAAACCCGAAACCTCCACGTCATACCGCATCAGGTAGTTCTTGGTCGAAAGCTGGTGCACGTCTCCCTCGAAGTATTGCTTCTGGTGATACCAGCACGGCCCCCACGAGAGGACGCATCCCACGTTCAAATCTTCGCCCAGGATGTGGCGCATCATCGCCTCGGGCGTGACGCCCTGCGTGGGTGATTCGTAGTGCGCGCACCCGGCCGCGTGAACGTGGTGATCGCCCGAATACCAGCCCAGGTCGGTCAACTTGATCCAGCGTTGCAGGCGGAACGACTCGCGGTGTTTCTCGACCTCCGGCACTTGGATGACGGTCTTCAGAATGCGGTATTCCGGCCCGCGGCTATAAGCCACGTCATACTCGCCGGGCGGCAGCAACACATGCTCGCCGTGATGCCGGTAGATCTGGTTGTGAAAGAAAAAGTCCGGCTCCAGGCGCCGACTGCGGGCAGGGTACACGCGGCCTTTGCGGTCGCTCAGCACGAACCAGGCGGTGGTCGGCTGGCCGTCGTGGTCGATCACCTCCAGCGTCACCTCGACCGCCGGCTGGCACTCGAACAAGATCGGCGTTTCGCTGCGGAATCCCAGGTCTTGGGTGCCCTGGCCCACGTCAAAGGCCAGCGTCGCTTCGCGCTTGCCGCGGTCGCGGCTGTAAAGCGAGATCACCCGGTACTCCAACTCCAGCCCTGAAAGGTTGGGCTGGAGCGGCTGACGCTGAAGCACCTCGATGTCCAACCATCGCTGCTGCACGTCGGGGGGAGTGACCTTTGGCCGGGGATCGGGGCTGCCGGTTGACCGCGCGAACAGCGGCGCCGCGTTCGGGCTGGAGACGCCCAAGGGAGCGGTCACGCCCGCCTCGTTATGCACCTTGACCAGGAACACCCGCCACCCCTGTTCGACAAGTTCCTTGGTCGCCGCGCCGGGCTGGGCTTTGACGCGGCTCTCGGGGTTCACCTGCACGCCCGCGACGCACAGCGGGTCAAACACCTTTTGAATGGCTTCGACGGCGCGGGCGTCGTCCATGTCTGCGAGTGCTTTTTGCAGCGCGGTCTGACTTTCGGCCGAGAGCGGCTCGCCCACCGTTTCCAGCGCTTGGGCGACTCGCCGGGCTTGTGCCTTGAGCGGCTGCGCGTCGACTCCTGTCACCAATGGCAGTTCGCCCGCCGCCAGCGAGCCGTAGCAAACGAGCCAGGCCAGACCAACGAGGGCCGCCGCGCGAGTAACCCACCTTGAGCGGCTGCCACACCGGGATGAAAACCGCATTAGCCCAACCAACCATTGCGAACTCGGCATGGCGAACCTCCTAACGGATCGAGGGGACACGAGCGCACGGCGCGACCCGTATCTTGCGCGGTTCTCGCGCCGTCCGCAATCGTCGGGCCGGGACCGGCGAAGATTTCTGTAGGGCAGGCGGTCCGTAGAGGGTCAAGAGGGACGGGCGGGAGGGCGCGAAACCGCAAGCGGTGTCGCTTGCGGCCAGCGTGGCTTTGGGAACTATTCCGAGTTACCTGTCCCCGCGTGCGGGAGAAAGGGTTAACCGGCGGCGGCCACGGGAACTTCCAGGCGCTGCGCGAGCTTGACCAGTTCGGCCCAATTGCCGTCGTCCAACGGAATGCCGTCGCGAAGGCGCTTTTGCATCGTGCGGCGTTCGGGGTCGCCGGGCAGCAGGATTTCCTCCACGCCTTCCACGCGCGGGCAACCGCGGACGAACTCGCACAGGTTGGCCACTTCCTGCCGGAAATGCTCGGCGCCGCCGAACCGCTCGGGGTCGAGCGTCATCATGAATGCGCAATTTCCCTTGGGCGTGATTGGCTTCTCCCGAGCACACAGACCGCCCGACAAGGCGCCGGAAAAAATGTCGATCATGAGCGCCAGACCAAAACCTTTGTACGCCTGGGCGCCGCCCATCGGCAGAATCGAACCGGGCGGGTCGGCATACAACGAGTTGGGATCACAAGTGGGGCGCCCCTCGCAGTCGATCAGCCAGCCTTCGGGACATGACTGGCCGGCGATCTTCTGCACCCGCACCTTTCCTTCGGCGGTGGCGCTGGTGCTGAAGTCAAGAATCAGCGGCGCGTCGGCGTGCGGCGCTCCCAAGGCAATGGGGTTGGTGCCGAGCCGCGGCGCTTTGCCGCCCGGCGGCGCCACGCGGCGGGCGGCGCCGTGGGTGTTGGCCATGACAATCGACACCAACCCCGCCCCCGCCGCCATTTCGCAGTATTCGCCAATGCGCCCCACGTGGCTGGCGTGAATGAGCGTGCCTACGCCCACTCCGCTGTTGCGCGTCTTCTCGATCAACCGCTCCATCAGCCGGCTGGCCTGCACCACGCCAAAGCCCCAGTGAGCGTCGGCGGCCAGGATCGTGTCGGTTTCGTTCATTACCGTGAGCGGCGCGCCAGGAACCGTTTCGCCTTGGGCGATCATGTCGACGTAGAACGGAATCCGCATCACGCCATGCGAGTCGTACCCGCGCAAGTTGGCGCCCACCAGGCTCGGCGCCACGCGGGCCGCCTCTTCGTCCAGCGCCCCGCCGGCGCGCAAGAGACCGTGGGCTAGTTGTTCCAGTTGTTTCGCAGCGATCAGGGGCATGGTGAGGTAACTTGGGTTCGATGTTCTGATAAGGACAAGCAAACAAAATCGGCAATTTTACCGTTTCCTGATGTGGCGCTGGCCGCATCGAGAATGGTCAGCGGGCGCCACCGTGTTTGCAACCGCTTACCTGGCGTTTGCACTTTTGTTGCAGGAAACCGCGTTACAACTCGGCTCCCACTTGCCGCACTGCTTCGTAAATGACCGCCGCGGCCGCGCTGGCCAGGTTCAGGCTGCGCACCTGGGGGCGCGAGGGAATGCGGAGCGTCGCCTCCGGGTTCGCCTCGAGCAAGTCGGGCGGCAACCCGGTTGTCTCGCTGCCGAAGACCAACACGTCGCCGCGGGCAAACTCCGCCGCAGTGTAAACGCGCTCGGCCCGTTTGGAGAAGTACCAGAAGCGCCGCTGGGGAAGCTTCGCCACCAGCGCGGGCCAGTCATCGACAACCTCCCATTCCAGGTACGGCCAATAGTCCAGCCCGGCCCGGCGAACTTGCTGATCGTCCACTTGGAACCCCAACGGGCGGACCAGCCACATCTTGGCGCCAACCGCCACGCACGTCCGGCCGACGTTGCCGGTGTTCGGGGGAATCTGCGGTTGGTGCAAGACCACATGAAAAAGCGGTTCATATTTCACGCTATCGAGATACCGCGCCACGGGAACATCGTCAAGGACGCCGCGCTCAATGGCGAGGGAGCATCTCCTCGCGGCGACGCAACGCGTCGTCACGAGATGGCAGGTAAGGCTATTGCGGAGGCCGCTTTCCCTATATCCTAAAACCACGCGCAACACTCGTCGTCCCCGCAGTTGGGAGAGATTCATGGCTGGCCGTTGTTCTGGCGTTATTCCAGCGTTCCTGGTTTGGCTGCTGCTTTCGCCCTGCGTTGGCGGCGAAGAAGCGGCGTCGCCCACCACCAAGGCCGACGAATCGCTCGCGCAGCGTCTGGCGCGCGAGGCTCGCGATTCGGTCGTGCTGGTGACGGTCAACGGGCGCGACGCGCAGCAAATGCAACTAGGCGCCGGGTTTATCGTCTCGGCAGAAGGATTGATCGCCACCAACGCCCACGTGATCGGCGAAGGCCGGCCGATTCAAGTCAAACTGGCCGACGAGCGATCTTTCTCCGTCACGGCGGTTCATGCCTGGGACCGGCGGTTGGATCTGGCGGTGCTGAAGATCGACGCGCAAAACCTTAAGCCGCTGTCGCTGGCCGACTCGGCGCAAGTGGAACAGGGCGAAGCCGTGGTGGCGCTGGGCAATCCGCACGGCTTGCGCTACAGCGTGGTCAGCGGCGTGGTGTCGGGCGTGCGCGAGTTCGACGAGCAAAAGATGCTGCAACTGGCGATTCCCGTCGAGCCAGGCAACAGCGGCGGTCCGGTGCTGGATCAGGAAGGCCGCGTGGTGGGCGTGGTCACGCGCAAGTCGGCCATCACCAATAACCTGGCCTTCGCGGTCGAAAGCAACACGCTTCACGCCTTGCTGGACAAGCCGAACCCGGTGCCGATGTCGCGCTGGCTGACCATCGGCCAACTGGACCCCCAACAATGGACGCCGCTCCTGGGCGCCACGTGGCGACAGAACGCCGGCCGCATCCACGTAGAGGGGGCAGGCAAGGGTTTTGGCGGCCGCTCGTTGTGCCTATGGGACGAGGCGCCGCCCGAGACGCCGTTTGAAGTGGCGGTTTCCGTCCGCCTGGACGACGAAGCCGGCGCGGCGGGGCTCGTGTTCCATTCCGACGGCGGCGACCGGCATTACGGCTTTTATCCCAGCGGCGGCAAGCTACGGTTGAGCCGCTTCGACGGCCCCGTGGTGTTCGCGTGGCAGGTGCTAGCCGACGTTCCTTCGGAGCATTATCGCCCCGGCGCGTGGAACCGGCTTAAGGTGCGGGTTGAGAAAGACAAGATTCGCTGCTACGTCAACGATCGGCTCGCGATCGAATCCGACGACACCGGCCTGACCGCGGGCAAAGTGGGGCTGGCCAAGTTCCGCGAGACCAAGGCCGAGTTCAAGCAGTTTCAAGTGGCCAAGGAGATACCCGACACCGGCTTGCCGCCGCAGCGCATGACGCAAGTGGAGCAGACGCTCGACCAATTGCCGGACCTGGCGGCGCTGCGGGCGGACGACCTGGCTTCGCTGGACGACGTGGCCGCGCCCGCCGCGCGTCTCTTGCGCGACCGCGCCGAGGCGCTGGAGAAGAAAGCCCAGGAACTGCGGCGTGTGGCCGACGACGTCCATTCGCAAGCCGTCGCGCGCCGCCTGGCCGAAGTGCTGGACGGCCGCGAGGCCGGCGGGTTGGCCAAGGCGGCGCTCCTGGTCGCCTTGCTCGACAACGACGAAGTGGACGTCGACGGCTATCTGCGCCTTCTCGACGGCATGGCCGACGAAATCCGCGAGGCGCTTCCCGCGGACGCCGACGAGGCCGCCAAGCTCCAAACACTGACCAAGCACCTGTTCGACGAGAACGGCTATCACGGCAGCCGCACCAACTACTACCACCAGGCGAACAGCTATTTGAACCAGGTTATCGACGACCGGGAAGGACTGCCGATCACGCTGTCGGTCCTGTATATGGAGTTGGGCCGGCGGTTGGGTTTGAAGATCGAAGGCGTGGGACTGCCAGGGCACTTCGTGGTGCGGCACGTCCCGGCCGATGGTGAACCGCGGTTGATCGACGTCTTCGATGGCGGCGCCCCGATGACGCGCCGCCAGGCCGAAGCGCAAGTGCGGGCCTCGGCCGGCCGGCCGTTGACCGAGGACGACTTACAAGCGGCCGACGAGCGGGCCATCGTCGTGCGGATGCTCTCGAACTTGCTCGGCGTCGCGCGGGAGCAGGACAATCAAGAGGCGATGCTGCGGTACCTGGAAGCCCTGGTCGCCGTGCGCCCCGACGCCACCCAGGAGCGCGGCTTGCGGGCGGTGCTTCGCCATCAGACGGGCCGCCGCGACGCGGCGCTGGCGGATTTGGACTGGCTGCTAGAACACCAACCGCCGGGCCTGGACTTAGACCGCATTCGCGAGATGCGAGAGTTTTTTGAGAGCGCGAGGTAAGCGATTCTTGCATCGCTTGGGACAAGCCGTGCGCGCCCTTTCCGTCCCGAACAGAAAGAAAAAGAGTCCCGGGTGCACAAGAATCGCGCCGGGTGAAATCGCCGCCTTGGTACTTATCCGTGTTCAACCGCGGCTCGAAATCCATTGCGTTCGCCGCGCTGATGGATTCATTGCGCGAACTAGCGCGGCTTATCGCCAAAAGACGAAGTGCGGGCGGCTTCCTCGGCGGCGCGCTCTTCTTTTTCTTTGTCAAAGATCGTCCACACAGGCGTGTTCTTGCGCAGGCCGGCCAGAAAGGCGTCCACCTGCTTTTGAACTTCCTGCTTCTTGATCTTCTCTTTGATCTCCGACTGCGCTGTCTCGAAGGACGTGCGGCCCGCCTCTTGGCGCTCCAGCACGCGCACGATGTGCAGCCCCTCTTCGTCCTCGAGAATGGGGCTAAGCTGCTTGAGCGGCAACTCGAAGATCGCCTGGTCCAGCACCTTGCTCTTGAGGCTGCCTTGCGTGGTCCAGTCGTACTGGCCGCCGTCCGACGCCGTGACGCCGTGCGAACTGCGTTTGGCCACCGCCCATAGCGGCGCCCCGCCCAGGTAGACTTCGTTCCCCATGGCGCGGATGGCCTCGTAGGCTGCGGCCTTGGTGGGGAACTTGTCCCACTCGGCCATCAGGTGTTCCCACCGGGCCTTGGCGGAGTGCGCGTAATCTTCTTCCACGTGCGCGTAGTAGTAATCGAGCATCTGGGCGTGCGTCACGATCGGCTCGTAGTTCACCTTATCGGTGTCGCGAATCCACTGCTGGCTCATCACCTTCTCGGCGAACTGCCGCTTGTGTTTCATCAGCGACGAGCCTTGCTCGCGCATTTTGGCGTCCAGTTCGGCGGGCGAGGTGACCTTGGCCTTCTCCATGAGGTCGGGAAGGCGCTTCTCGTCGAACTGCTCGTACACGCGGTTGTGAATTTCCGTGATTTTCTCTTGCCCCGCGCCCTTGGAGCGAATCTGGCGGAGGAAGTCCAAGTACACCAGCTTGGTCTGAATTTCGTTCTCCAGCACCTGCTGCATCAGACGATCGCGGTAGTACTCTTCGCGGCCGGGCGGGATCTTCTCGCGGTTGAGTTCGATAAACTGGTTCACCTGCGCCAAGATATCGCCAGCCAGGATTCGCTCGTCGCCGACCACCGCCACCACCTGCGCTGGCTCGAATAGTTCTCCCACGGGCGGCGGAGTCTCAGGCCGTGGCGTTGGCGCACGATCCGGCGGCGCTACCGCGGCGCCCGGCGGCGCCATGCTTCCCGCCATCGGCGCTGCGGCAGGATTCGCGTTTTGCCCCGGCGTCGGCAAGTTCGCCATGTACGGCGCTGCAACGGGACGCGGCGGGGGCGGCGGGCCGAAGGTCACCGGCCGGTTCACCGAACCACCAGGCTGCGCCGCACCGGGCGCATACGAGGCAGACATCGGCCCCGGCGCGTAGTTGGGCGCCCCGACGCCAGGCGCAGCCGCGCTGGGCGCGTAAGGCGGCAAAGCGGGACTTCCCGCGAAAGGCGGCGCAGCGGCGGAAGCAGGATTTCCGCCGGCTGGACCATAATAGGGAGTATATCCGTCGGTGGCCGGGAAGCTGGACGGTTGCGCCGGCGGAGTCCGCGTCAGCGGAGCGGGATTCATCGCGGGCGCCCCATACGCGCCGGGCTGCCCAGGAAAGCGAGCCGGGGGACTGGCGCCGCCGTTCGTGTTGGCGGGCGCTCCCCACAGGCCGCTTTGAGGTTGTGGCGATCCATACGCGCGCGGATCGACCGCGCCCGGCGTTACCGGGTACGCGCCGGGCGAAGGCGGCGGAAACGTGGATTGGGCAAACGCGACGCCTCCCGCGACGAGGGCCGTCAGAAGCGTCAGACAACTTGCACCAAGAATAGTCCGTCGGGCCACGTGGCTTGCCCTTCGTTGGAAGTCTGCTCGAGGGACAACAAGAAAAGAACGGCGAGACGACCGAGTAGCCCCCGCTGCTACTATCGCCCCCAATTGCGCTGCGAGTTTACTCGTTCGGCTGAAAGTAACGATTTTTCTCCTTAGCGTCCGCCCAGATTCCCCGCATCCCTTATTCAACCGCGCTTGAGTCTGTGTCCCGTTGAGGTGGCTTCTTCAATGCAGGTCACTCGCTCCGCGCGTGACCTGCCTTCTTGAACCGCGCCCCGACAAAGCAAAGGAACAACTCGGCGCCTTGTTCGTCGTTCGTGTTTTTGGGCGGGGAATTCTAGCGAGCCGCTAGACCGGACGCAACACCGACCGGGCGACTTCCAGAATCTGGTCGGGCGTCGTGGCGCTGGCAGGGAGCGTAAAATAGGCGTTCTTCTCGTCCACCACCCGCAGCTTGCCTCGGTTCAGACGGGCCAACTGCTCGATGCGCCCCCGGTCGGTGTACTCGAACACCAGGTACTTGTCTTCCATCCGCAGCGCCGCCACCTGCCACACGGCGGCTTCGATCTTCAGCTCGGTCACCCGCAGCATTCGCTCGACAGGCTCGGGTGGAGAGCCAAAGCGGTCCAGCAATTCCTCGTGGAACTCGCGCACTTGCGCGTCCTCGGTCACGCGGGCCAGGCGGCGATAGAGGTCGATCTTCAGCCGCAGGTCGGGCACGTACTCGGCCGGGATAAAGGCTTCGCCCGGCAGGTCGATATCCACGTCAATCGACATCTTCGGCGGCAGCTTCTTGAGTTTCCGCACCGCCGCTTCCAGCAGTTGGCAATACAATTCGTAGCCCACTGCCGCAATGTGGCCGCTTTGTTGTGTGCCCAGCAAGTTGCCCGCCCCGCGAATCTCTAAGTCGCGCATGGCAATGGCGAACCCCGCGCCCATGTCGCTGAACTCCTCGATCGCACGCAGCCGCCGTGCCGCGTTCGGGTTGAGGTGCTTGCGGGGGTCGATCAGCAGGTAACAATACGCGCGGTGCTTGTACCGCCCCACGCGGCCGCGAAGCTGGTGCAAGTCGGCCAGCCCGTATCGCTCGGCCTCGTCAATGAAGATGGTGTTGGCGTTGGGAATGTCCAGACCGCTCTCGACAATGGTGGTGGCCACCAGCAGGTCGAACTCGCCGTTCACAAAATCGACCATAACCTGCTCTAACTGGTCCTCGGGCATTTGCCCGTGGCCGATCCGCAGGGTGGCCTCGGGCACAATCTCGCGCAGCCTGGCCGCCACCTTCTCGATGTCCTGCACGCGGTTGTGGACAAAGTACACCTGCCCGCCGCGGTTCAGCTCGCGCAGGATCGCGCCGCGGATGGCTTTGTCGCTCCAGCGGGTCAAGCGCGTCTCGACCGCCAGGCGCTCCTCGGGCGGCGTTTCCAGGTTGGAAATGTCGCGCACCCCGACCAGCGACATGTGCAACGTGCGCGGGATGGGCGTGGCCGAGAGCGTCAGCACGTCGACCGACGCGCGGAATGATTTGAGCCGCTCTTTGATCTCGACCCCGAACCGCTGCTCTTCGTCGATGATGACCAGCCCCAGGTTGTGGAACTCCACGTCGCGCGAGGCGACGCGATGCGTGCCCACCACAATGTCGATCCGTCCCTCGCGCAGCCCTTGCAGCGTCTCGCGCATTTCTTCGCGGGTGCAAAAGCGGCTGAGCTTGCCAATGTCGAAGGGGAACTCGGCCATCCGCTCGCGGAAGGTGTGGTAGTGCTGCTCGGCCAGGATCGTGGTCGGCGCCATGACCGCCACCTGGTAGCCGTTATCGACCGCCTTGAACGCAGCCCGCATGGCCAGTTCGGTCTTGCCGAACCCCACGTCGCCGCACAGCAGGCGGTCCATGGGCTTGACGGTTTGCATGTCGCGCTTGATTTGCGCAATGGCGCCAAGTTGGTCGGGCGTCTCATGGTAGGGGAACGAGGCGTCGAACTCGCGCTGCCAGTCCGTGTCGGCCGCCAACGCCACGCCGGAACGCGAGGCCCGCGTGGCTTGCAGCTCCAGCATGTCGATGGCCAGGTCGGTCACCGCCGCCTCGGCCGCCTTCTTTTGCCTGGCCCAAGACTTGCCGCCGATCACCGCCAGCGCCGGCCGCGACTTGGACGCGCCAATGTACTTCTGCACCAGTTCAATGCGCGTGGCGGGAACGTAAACCCGCGTCCCGCCGCGAAACTCGATCTCCAGGTGCTCTTCGGTCTGCTTGCCCTTCTCCAGCAGCTTCAGCCCGCGGTACCGGCCAATGCCGTGCGCCAAGTGGACCACCAGATCGCCGTCGCGCAGGTCCAGAAAGCTGTCGATCGCCTTGCCCAGCCGGCGTTGCTTCGGGGGCCGGCGCGTCAGTTCGTGCCGCTGGAACAACTCGGCGCCGCTGAGCAGCACCAACCGTTCGTTCGCCAGGCGAAAGCCTTCGCTCAGCGTGCCGACGGGAAAGTGCAACCGCCCGTCTTGCAGCAAGCGGCTGGTCACGAACAGTTCGCGAAGCCGTTCGACCTCGGCCGCGGTCTGGCAGACGACGAACACCTCTTGCCCGGCGCCGATGCTTTCCAGTTCGCCGCGCACCTTGTCGATGCCGCCGCTAAACCGCTCCACCGACTCGACCGCCAGCGTACACCGCGCGCCCAGGTCGCCCACGGCCAGCCCTTCGGCGGTGGCCTGCCCCAGCGCCGCCAGCGATTGCCGCACCGCGGGTGGACTGTGAAAGTCGGCGGGGTTCTCCACGCGTCCAAGGTACTGTTCGGCCTCTTGCTGGATTTCATTCGGCTCGATCCATAGCACCCAGCTTGCCGGCGGAAGGAACTCGGCCAAATGGCCTTGGGCGCCGCGGTCCCGCGAGAGCGCCGTCACTTCCACTTCGTCCAGCGATTCCAGGCTGCGCTGCGTGGCCACGTCAAAGCGGCGGATCGACTCCACCTCGTCGTCGAACAGTTCGATCCGCACCGGCTCGAACCAGTCGGGGGCGAACACGTCGATGATCCCGCCCCGCTGGCAGAACTCGCCAGGCATTTCCACCGCGCTGGTTCCGTGAAAGCCGCGATGGGCGAACCAGGCCAACAGATCATTCACGTCCAGCCGCTGCCCGGTGCGCACGAGGCGGGAGCTTTCGGCCACGCTGGCCTGCGTGGCGGTTGGCTGGAGCAGGCTTTGAATGGACGTGACGAGGACTTCGGGCCGCTCGCCCCTCGCCAGCAGCTTGAGCGCGCGGAGCCGGTCGCCGTAGATTTCGTCGTAGATAATTCGCTGGTTGGGGCCGGACTCCCAGGCGGGAAAACGCTCCACGCCCGCGGTGGTGAACAGGGCTAGATCGTCGGCCAGGCGGTCGCTGGCGTCTCCCTTGGGGCATACCACCACGAGCGAGCCGGGGCAATGACGCGCCAGCGCCGCCGCGACCAAGGCGCGCGAACCTCCCCAGACTCCATCCAGCGTGGCCCGGCCGCCCTCTCGCAGCGCCGCCAGGACCCGGTCGAAGCCGTCTTGCAGTTCCAAGCGCCGGGGCAAATCCAGAAGCCGCTCCGGCGCGATTACGGAAGTTTGGGTTGCTTCCATGTGTCGGTGGAATTGTATCGAGCAGGCAATTTCGGGAAAAGGCGAAGTCTGTCACCACGAAATCAAAACGATTTCATTCGCGGCGCGCGTAGGAACCCGCAACGCCATCGCCTTGTCCGCCTGAGGATGCAGGGATAGACTGCCAGAGGGGCTTTTTTCCTTCGATGTTTTGCGTTCATGGCCCGCGTGGTATTGGCGATGTCGGGCGGCGTCGATAGCAGCGTCGCCGCCAGCTTGCTCCTGGCCGAGGGGCACGAAGTGATCGGCGTGTTCATGCGGCACGGCGAGGAATCGCCCGCGGTCTGCGCCGTGGGAGTGGCTGGGGTGGCCGGCGTGGCCGGCGTGGCCGGCGTGGCCGGCGTGGCCGGGTCGGAGCGCAGCGACGCCCCCGCTCGGAAGAACCCCACCAGCCCGAGCCTTCCCATTCTTGGTCAGCGGTCGGACCACAAGCAGGGCTGTTGCAGCGCCAGCGACGCGCTGGACGCCCGCCGCGTGGCCGACCGGCTCGACATTCCCTTTTATGCGCTCAACTTACAGGAGGAGTTCGGCCAGATCATCGACTACTTTGTCGAGGAGTACACCGTAGGCCGCACGCCCAATCCCTGCGTGATGTGCAACAACTGGATCAAGTTCGGCAAGCTGTTCGACTACGCCGACAGCGTGGGGGCTGAGTTCGTCGCCACCGGCCATTACGCCCGGCTGGAGAGCGGAGAGCCGAGAGCGGAGAGTCCAGAAACGCCGGCGCTCTTGCGGGGCGTGGACGAGCGGAAGGACCAGTCATATGTGCTGTTTGGCGTGCAGCGGGACTACCTGCCGCGGATGCTGCTCCCCGTGGGTGGGTTCCACAAGCCCGAGATTCGCCGCCGCGCCGCCGAGTTGGGCTTGCGCGTGGCCGAGAAGAAAGACAGCCAGGAAATTTGCTTTGTCACTTCGGGCAAGCACGACGAGTTTGTCCGCGCCCGCCGCGGCGACGAAGACACCTCCGGCGAGATTGTGACTACCGAGGGCCGCGTGGTGGGCGCTCATCCGGGCATCGAGCGGTTCACCATCGGGCAGCGCAAGGGGCTGGGAGTGGCGATGGGCGAGCCGTACTTCGTGGTCCGCATCGAGACCGACGCCCGCCGCGTGGTGATCGGCCGCAAAGAGGCGCTCGCCCGGCAAGAGCTGACCGCCCGGCGCGCCAACTGGCTGGTCGATCTTCCCGCGGGACCGTTTCGTTGCGCTGCGCAAATCCGCTACAACAGCACCGCCGAAGCGGCCACCGCCGAGGTGTTGCCCGGCGACCGCCTGCGCGTCACCTTCGACCAACCGCGCTACGGCGTCGCCCCCGGCCAGGCCGTCGTCTGTTACGACGGCTCCCGCGTTCTCGGCGGCGGCTGGATCGAATAAGGGCAGAAATCCAGCGATGTGAATCTTTGGCAGGCCCCACTCGGCAGCCAGGGCTTCCCCCCGGCGGGCCGCTCGCATCAACGGCGGCGAATGAGATGGCTTGCCCCGCGCTGGGCGGTTGGGTTAAACTATCCATTTCACTCCATGCCTTCCTGGGTGTGGGCTGTTTGCTCCCGGCGTTGGTGATGGACCACTTGCGGAGCAAGTGGACTGCACTCTCCCTCTCTGACGGCCTGCCTTCATGACCTCCCGGTTTATACTTCTTGGATGTGGCTTGCTGGCGATCGCATTGACCGCGCCGCGGCCGGTGTGCGCCGAAGAGGCGATCAGCTTTGAACTCGACGTGCTTCCGATCATCACGGCGCGGGGGTGCAACACCGGGGCGTGCCACGGCAAGCAGCGGGGGCAAAACGGATTTCAACTGTCGCTGCTGGGCTTTGACGCCGACTTTGACTATGCGGCCCTGACGCAGAACGCGCGCGGACGGCGGGTGTTTCCCGCGGCGCCCGAGCGGAGCTTGCTCTTGCAAAAGCCCACCGGCGAATCGCCTCACGGCGGCGGACAACGGCTGGAGCGCGGCGACGCCGACTATGAACTGATCCGCCGCTGGATTGCCCAAGGGATGCCCCGGCGGATCGAGGGCGAGCCGCGCCTGGAGCGGGTCACGGTCGAGCCGACCGATCTGCTCATGGCGCCGGGCGAAGAAAAGCCGCTCCGCGTCACCGCGTTCTATTCCGACGGCTCCTCGCGCGACGTGACCGCCCGCACCTCGTTCCAGTCCAACGAGAGCGCGATCGTGGCCGTGGACCCCCGCGGAGTGATTCAGGCCGGCCCCATTCCCGGCGAGACCGCGATTATGTCGCGGTACATGAACGTGATCGCCGTCACCAACGTGGCCATTCCGCTCGCCGGCGAAGTTCCCGCCGAAGTCTACGAGAAGCTGCCGCGCAACAACTTCATTGACGACCTGGTGTGGCGCAAGTTGCAGTCGCTGCGGATCACTCCCTCGGAGCCGGTGGACGACGCCAAGTTCCTGCGCCGCGCGCACCTGGACATCATCGGCTGCTTGCCCACGCCCGAAGAGGCGCGGGCCTTCCTGGCCGACGCCAGCCCCGACAAGCGCGTCAAGCTGGTGGACTCGCTCTTGGAGCGGCCCGAGTACGCCGACCATTGGGCCAACAAGTGGACCGACCTGCTGCGACCCAACCCGTACCGGGTGGGCATCAAGGCGGTGTTCAACTACGACAACTGGATTCGTGAACAGTTCCGCGAGAACCGCCCGTATGACCAGTTTGTGCGCGACTTGCTCAGCGCCCAAGGCAGCACCTGGCGGAACGGCGCGACGGTGCTATTCCGCGACCGCCGCGAACCGGCGGAAGTGACCACCATGGTCAGCCAGTTGTTCCTTGGCGTGCGGCTGGAATGCGCCAAGTGCCATCATCACCCCTTTGAGAAGTGGGGCCAGGAGGATTTCTATAGCTTCGCCGCGTACTTCGCCCGCGTGGGACGCAAAGGGACGGGACTTTCCCCGCCCATTTCCGGCAGCGAAGAGATGGTGCTGACCGCCAAGAAAGGATCGGTGGAGCATCCGCTGACCGGCGAGACGCTCCCGCCGCGCCCGCTGTTTGGCGAAGCGCTCAGCGTGGAAGAAGCGGCCGATCCCCGGGAAGCGCTGGCGGCGTGGATTGCCTCGGACCAGAACGAGTTCTTCGCCCGCGTGCAAGTGAACCGGGTGTGGGCCGACCTGATGGGCCGCGGCATTGTCGATCCCGTGGACGACCTACGGACCACCAACCCGCCCACCAACGAGCCATTGCTGGCCGCCCTGACCCAAGAGTTCCGCGATCAGAAGTACGACTTGAAAAAGCTGATTCGCACGATCGCCACCTCGCACGTGTACGCGCTTAGCTCGGTCCCCAGCGAGCGCAACACGGCCGATACTCGCAACTACTCGCGGCATTACCGCCAGCGGCTGCGGGCGGAAGTGCTGGCCGGCGCCATTGACGACATTACCGGCGTCCCCACCAGCTTTGACGCCATGCCGCCCCGCTCGCGGCCGAACCAGATTTGGACGCACCGCGTCAACTCGCTGTTCCTGGACACCTTCGGCCGGCCCGACCCGAACCAGGACCCGCCCTGCGAGCGCACGAGCGACTCGACCGTCACGCAAACGCTGCACCTGATGAACGCCCCGGCCATTCACGCCAAGGCCACCAGCGACACGGGCCTTCCCGCCCGCCTAGCCGCCAGCGACAAGACGCCGGACGAGATTGTGGAAGAGGTCTACCTTGCGGTTTACTCCCGTTATCCGGTTGAGGAAGAACGGGCGATCGGCCGGCGCCTGTTTGAAGAAGAAGGCGCCAACCGCCGCCAGGCGACCGAAGATCTCTTGTGGGCGCTACTGAACACGCCCGAGTTTATTTTTAAGGATTAGCTTTTTTCCGACCGTTACCGGAGTGACTCGATTCATTTGGCCCCGAAGGGGCCGCGGCATGTAGCCGGAGGCGTAAGCCTCCGGAACGCAAGGCTCCCAACCTCCCTTTCCAAGCCCCGCAGGGGCGACACGCGAGGCCGAGCAATGTCCGGCACATACACGAACTTGCTCTACCACCTGGTGTTCAGCACGAAGAACCGCCTCCCCCTGATTACACTGCAACTGAAAGACGACCTTTACTCCTACATGGGCGGCATCGTGCGCGGCGAAGGAGGAACCCTGCTCCAGATCAATGGGATTTCCGATCACGTTCACCTGTTGGTCAAACTGAAGCCAACGATCGCGATTTCCGACTTTCTGCGCGTGCTCAAGGCCAATTCCTCGAAATGGGCTAACGAGCAACCAGGACGACTGCGAAAGCTGGGATGGCAAGAGGGATACGCCGCGTTTACGGTGAGCGAATCGCAGGCCCCTCGCGTGAGTGATTACATTGCCGCGCAGGAAGAGCATCACCGGCAACGGGATTTTAAGTCCGAGTTGTTGGCGCTGTTCGAGAAGAATCGCGTTGAGTACGACGAGCGCTACCTTTGGGATTAGTGTCGCCCCTTCGGGGCTTGTTTGAAAGAGTTGGAGAGCTTCGGTTCCGGAGGCTTGCGCCTCCGGCTACATGCCGGCGCCCCTCCGGGGCGAAGCAGATTTCCGCATTGCTGAACAGATTATCGAAAGACAATACGCCAACCTGGAAAGGAAAGATCATGCACCTGCGACGCAACTGCGAAGGGATGACTCGGCGCGACTGCCTGCAACTGGGATTGGGCGGGCTGTTGGCCGGCGGGCTCGTGGGGGCCGTGCGGGCCACCGCGCAAGCGGCGCCGGCCTCGGTCCTGGGGCGGCAAGCCGATAGCTGCATCCTCATCTGGCAGGACGGCGGTCCCTCGCACTACGAAACCTTTGACCCTAAGCCGGAAGCGCCGGTCGAGATTCGCGGCGAGTTCGAGCCAATCTCCACCAAGTTGCCCGGCGTGCAGTTCGCGCAGTACATGCAACGGCTGGCGGCCATTGCCGACCGGTTGGCGGTGATTCGCTCGATCCGGCACGACCAGGGCAACCACGGCGCCGGCAACCACTACATGATGACCGGCGCTCCGCCGCGAATTCCCGTCGGCTGCGGCGCTTTCGTGAGCTTCCACCCCAGTCTTGGCTCGGCGGTGGCGCACCAACGGGGCGCGCCGCACGGAATGCCGGCCTACTTTTCCATGCCGCAAATGTCGCGCTCGGGCGGGCCGAACTTCCTCGGTCAGAAGTACGCGCCGTTCGTGGTGTCGGATGATCCGAACAATCCCAACTTCCGCGTGCGCGACGTGGCCCTTCCCCGCGGCCTGGACGACGGCCGGTTCGTGGGACGCAAGGAACTGCGCGGCATGGTCGATCGCCTGGTGCGGATCAACGACGACGCGGCCGGCGACCCGGTGAACTCGGTCGATGAGTTCTATCAGCAAGGCTACCAGCTTATCACCTCGACCGAAGCGCAAGCCGCGTTCGACATTCACCGCGAGCCGGACGCCGTGCGCGATCGCTACGGCCGCAACAGCTTCGGCCAGCGAGCGCTTCTGGCGCGGCGGCTGGTCGAAGGGGGCGTGCCCTTCATCACGCTCTACGAAGGCGGCTGGGACCACCACACCAACATCTTCGACAGCTTGAGCAAGCGGCTGCCGCCGTTCGAGTCCACCATCGCCGCCTTGATCGAAGACCTGGACGAACGCGGAATGCTGGACCGCACCATGGTGATTGTGCTGGGCGAGTTTGGCCGCACTCCGAAGGTCAACAAGGACTCGGGCCGCGATCACTGGTCCAACGCCATGAGCGTGCTGTTCGCGGGCGGCGGCGCGCCCGGCGGGCAGGTGATCGGCGCCACCGACCGGCAAGGCTACTCGGCGGTGGAGCGGGTGCTCTCGCCAGAGAACTTTGTTTCGACCATTTACCGCAAGCTGGGGATCGACCCCAACCAGATCCTGTTCACCCCCGAAGGCCGCCCCACCCACCTGGTCAGCGACCCCACCCCGATCCACGAATTGATGGGCTAAGGTAGTCCACTCGCTCCGCGCGTGGTCTTTCTCGTTCCCACGCTCCGCGTGGGAACGCAGGTCCGCGACGCTCCGCGTCGCACACACCCACCATGCCGCTCGACCCGGCGGCGTTGACGATTTAGCGGACGCAGAGCGTCCCGTATCCGCGTTACGACGCAGCGCGTCGTAACGAGCTTGCTACTCACCCTACCTCCCGCCGCCATGCTCCGCCTTTCGATCCACACCGCCGCCTTCCTTTTGCTCGTCCAACTGGCGACCCATCTTCACGCCGCGCCGCCCAAGGTGGACTACTTGTTTCCCGCGGGTGGGCAACAAGGGCAAACCGTCACGGTTACCGCGTCGGGAACATTCAACTGGCCGGTCAAGGCGTGGGTGGACCGCGACGGGGTGACGGTCGAGCCGGCCGAGAAGAAAGGCGAGTTGAAAATCACCGCCGCCCCCACCGCGGCGGGCGTGTACTGGCTGCGGCTGCACGACGATGAAGGCGCCTCGGCGCCGCGGCCCTGGGTGGTTGGCGCCTTGCCGGAAGTGAACGACACCGATCCGAACGACGACCCGCAAAAGCCGCAGGTTCTCGAAGGCTCCGCCACCGTGAACGGCAAGCTCGCCAAGCGCGGCGACGTGGACGGCTACGCCCTGCAACTGCAACAGGGCCAAACGGTGGTGGCGTCGCTGCTGGCGAACAATACCTTTGGCTCTCCGATGGATGGCGTGCTGCAAATTTGCAACGCCGAGGGCCTGGTGCTGGCGCAAAACGACGACGAGCGCGGCCTCGATCCGCTACTGGCGTACACCGCGCCGCGCGAGGGCGTGTACCTCGTCCGCACCTTCGCTTTCCCGGCCGATCCGAACAGTTCGATCGCCTTCGCCGGGGCCGACAACTACGTCTATCGCCTGACGGTCACCACCGGGCCGTTGGTCGATCATACGCTGCCGCTGGCCGTGCGGCCCGACGAATCGACCGAATTGCGGCTGTTCGGATGGAACATCCCGCAAGAATCGTCCACCCTTCCCGCGCCTCCCGGTGGAGAACAAGAGAAGATTGTTGTGCCTTTGCCGCACGGGACCGGCGCCGCGGAGCTGCCCGTGCGGCGACAAACGCTGGTGACGGCCACCGAGGAAAATTCCGACAAAGCGCCGCAAGCGGTCACGTTGCCGGTGGTCGTCTCCGGGCGCATTGAAACGCCGCGCGCCAGCGACGCCTTTCGCTTTCCGGCCGCCAAGGGGCAAAAGATTTCGCTGCGCGTCGAGTCGCGCGCGCTCGGCTTTCCGCTTGACCCCTTGCTGATCGTGACCGACGGCGAAGGCAAGGTGCTGGCCGAGGCCGACGACGCCGGCAAAGAGCGCGACCCGGTGCTGACCTTCACCGCTCCGGCCGACGGCGAGTACCTGGCCACGGTGCGCGACCTGCACCACCACGGCGGCTTGCGATACGCTTACCGCCTGACGATTGAACCCGAGACGCCCGACTTCCGCCTGACCCTGGCGGCCGATGCGTTTACCGTGACTCCCGGCAAGCCGTTGGAGATCCCCGTCACGATCGATCGCCGCAGCGGTTTTGCGGGCGAGATTGAGGTGATCGCCGAAGGACTGCCATCGGGCGTGACCGCCGAGCCGGCCAAGTCGCTGGCCACGGGCGATACGGCGAAGTCCGTCAAGCTCGTGCTCAACGCCGAAGCCGCAGCGCCGGCTGGCCCCTTTGTGGTCGTGGCGAAAAGCGGTGAAGCGGGCAGCGAGCGGCGCGTGGCCACGTTTCCGCTCGCCGGTCTGAATGACTCGCACACCCAAGCCTGGGTCACGGTTACGAAAGGGAATTAGGGCGATTTTCGCGCGGCGATCTTTCGTCCCCAAGGAGCGAAAAAGCACCGCGCCTGATTCGTCCCCGCTGCTCGGCAATGCACGAGAGCGCTGTTGCCCTGAGTGGAAGTGACGCGCCGGCGCCACGATCAGGCGCCGCGCTCTACTCGAGCACGCGGCGGAATTCTTCGACTTGCTTTTCCATCCGGTCAACCTGCTCGCGGAGGCTGGCCATTTGCCGCACCTCTTCGCGCAGGCGGGCGATCGAAGCTCGCATCTCGGCCACTTCCACCTGCAACTCGGCGAACATGTCGCTCGATACGCCCGGCCGCGCCGACGATGGCGCGGGCGCGCTGCTGGCGGGCGCGCTGCTGGCGGGCGCCGCGGCGCTTGGCGGCGGGGAACTCATCGCGGGAGGACTTTCCGCCGCGCTGGAGAAGCGCCTTCGCAGCTCGGTCATCTCGCGTTCGGGATACAGGTTATGCGCCACAATCTGCCCGCGTCCCTCGGGCGTCAGGGCCACCACCAAATTCTTCTTGATGAGCGATTGAAGGAGCGGCCGCAGCGCCTCGACGCTCTCGATGGGGTCCATCCGCGCAGCCCGGCCGCGAAGATCGCCCACGCTTTGCTCGCCCCGCAGGAGCAATTCGGCGAGGATCGAAAGCTCGACCTTGTCCACGCCAAACCATTCGTAGAGGTAATGGCGATACTTGGGCACGCGGCTGTCGCCCTGAATTTCGGCCACCGCCCCGAACTCCCGCAACTGGTCCAGCGCCGCCTCGACCTGGTCGGGCTTGACGTCCATGTGCGGGTCGCGGTTGTTCTTCTGGTTGCAACCGGTGGTCAGGGCGTTCAGGGTAATCGGATACGCGTTGGGCGTGGTCTTGGCCTTTTCGACCAGCACGCCCAAGATGCGCCGCTGGATCGAGTTGATCGGCCGCCACTGGGGTTGCTTCGGTTCGTCCTGTTGCTGCTCCGTCATGCCGCCTCCTGACGCGAAAAAAGTAAAGTTCATCGGGCAATCTAAAGCCGCCCTTCCCAGGAATCAAGAGGAGTCGGCGGCGCCCCCGGTAAACGCTATAAACAACGAGGTATAAGCCAAAGAATGGCAGCCGCGAAGACGCAGCCACGGATGGAACACGGATAAGAAGGAAGAAAGAGTGCGGGAAAAATACCATCATTAATCTTCATCCGTGTTTCATCCGTGTCCGCTTTTTCTTCCGCCTTGTAGTCCTACTTTACAAACGACTTCGCCATGCGAACCACTTGGAACTTTTACTCGGCCGGGCAACTGGTGTTCGGTCGCGGCGCGGCGCGGGAGTTGGGACCGTTGGTCGCGCGGCGCGGCTGGCGGCGGGTGCTGGTGGTGACCGATCAAACGCTCGTGAGCGCGGGCGTGGTCGAACGCGTGCAAAGCCCGCTGGCCGAAGCGGGGCTGACGGTCGAAGTGTTCGACGGCGGCGCGCCCGAGCCATCCATTGAAGTCGCGCTGCAAGCGGCCGAGCACGCGCGGCGGTTTCAACCCGAGGCAATTGTCGGCGTTGGCGGGGGGAGCAACCTGGACCTGGCCAAGATCGTCGCCATTCTGCACACCCACGGCGGACAGCCGAGCGATTACTTTAGCTGGGATAACGTGCCCGGCCCGGTCACGCCTTTGATTGGCGTGCCCACGACGGCCGGCACCGGGAGCGAGGTGTCGCATGCGGCGGTGCTGACCGACACGCGACAAAAGATCAAGGTCAGCACGCTGAGCAACCACCTGCGGCCGGCGGTGGCGGTGGTCGATCCCCAGTTGACCGTAACCTGCCCCGCGCAGGTGACGGCCGACAGCGGCATTGACGCCCTGACGCACGCCATCGAGGCCTACACCGCCACCGACTATTCCGCCATGCCGGCCGGCCCCGGCGAAACCCTTCCCTACGACGGCCGGCACCCGCTGGGCGACGTGCTGGCCGAGAAGGCCATCGCGCTGGTCGGCCAGCACCTGCGCACGGCGGTCCGCGAGCCACAAAACCTGCCTGCCCGCGAAGGCATGGCCCTGGCGGCCACGCTGGCGGGGCTGGCGTTCTCCAATTGCGGCGTGGCGTTGGTGCATGCCCTGGAATACCCGATGGGCGGCGAACTGCACTGCTCCCACGGAGCGGGGAACGGTCTCCTGTTGCCCTACGTGATGCGTTATAACCTGCCCGAGCGCACGCCCCACCTGGCCCGCATTGCCGCCCTCTTGGGCGAAGACACGACCGGCCTGACCGAAACGCAAGCCGCCGAGCGCGCCGTTGCCGCCGTGGAACAACTCAAGCGCGACATCAACATTCCCGAGCGCATCCGCGACCTCGGCGCCCGCCCCGCGCAACTCCCCGCCTTCGCGCATAAAGCCTTCCAGATCAAACGCCTGATGACCACCAACCCCCGCCACCCCACAGAAGAAGACCTGTTCACGATCTTGCAGGAAGCGTATTAGCGCTGGGTAGTCAGGGTTGACGAAGGTCATCGGGCGACAAGAGCGGTTCGCCCGAACCGCGAACGTGAAGGATGAGTACCTCTCTATTGCGGAGATGGAACAAGACGCGATAGAAATTGCCGCAGCGCGTCTTGAAGGTGATTTGCCGAATTTCCGAGGCAATCAAAACATTTTCCGGCGCACGACTACAATGTTGCGGGGTGTTCTTGAGCGATTCCCGCGTCGCCAGGAACGCGGCATACCAACGGCGGGCGCCTCGGGCGAACGTTGCTCGATCCATTCAAATATGCGGTCGGCATCCTGCTGGGCTTCGGGGAGAACAACAATCGCGTACGTCATTGGGGGCCAGGAAGATTGTGTCGCAAACGGAACTGCCGATCGAATTCCTCCAGCTTCACTCCCTCGCCCCTCTGCGCTTGCTCCAGCGCCCGCTCGATTGCGGCGACACGCTCTTGCAACTCTCCCGCCGGAGGCCGCAACGTCCGCCATTCCTCTAACGCGTCTTCTGGCGACGAAGTCCTCTCGCCACTTTGCAGTCGCCGGCCGATGAAAGCATGAAAATCTGCAAGGTCAAGATTCGTGTTCATGGTCATTGCCATTCTTCCCATTGTTTGACCAATCTTTGTTTTATTTGCGAAACAGTCTTCCCGCCAACCTTGCCGGGCCTTGCATTTGCTTCGTTTTCCGCAGCGGGACTATTGATTATCCCGCGGGGTGTCGCCGAGGGGGTGGTCGGTGGGTTCGGGGGCGTCTAGCTCGGTGTGGACGGTGAGGCGGAAGAGGTCGCCGCGGCGGTCGAGGCGGGGGTTGACCGTGCCGCCGTGGACGGCTTCGGTCAGGTCGTCCAAGTCCAGGTCGCAAATCAGCACGGTTTCTTCGTTCGAGTCGGCTTCGGCCTGGATGCCGTCGCGGGCGAAGGCGAAGTCGGATGGGGTCAACACCGCCGCCTGGCCGTAGTTGATGTCCATGTTCTCCACGTCCGGCAGGTTGCCGACGTTGCCGGCCAGGGCCACGTAAATCTGGTTCTCGATGCAACGGGCCTGGGCGCAGTACCGCACCCGCAGATAGCCTTGGCGGTTGTCGGTGCAAAAGGGGACGAAGATGATCTCGGCCCCCGCGTCGGCCAGGTGCCGGGCGCCTTCGGGGAATTCAATGTCGTAACAAATCTGCACGCCGATCCGCGCCGCGGGCGTGTTAATGACCGAAAGCCGATTCCCGCCCGAGATGCCCCACCAGCGGCGCTCGTTGGGCGTGACGTGCAGCTTGGATTGCAGCACCACCGAGCCGTTGGGCAGGCAAATGGGGGCGACGTTGTAAACTTTGTCGCCCCGAATCTGCGGCGTGCTGCCGGCGAGGAGCGTGATGTGGTGTTTCGCGGCCAGGTCCGTGGCCAGGTCCACTACGTCGTCAAAATAACCAGCGACCTTGCGAATGCCTTCCTGGGGGCTGAGCGCCTCGACGGCCGAGAGCAACTGGATGGTGAACAATTCGGGGAACAGCACGAAGTCACTGTCGTAGCCGGCGGCGATATCGGCAAAGTAGGCCACCGTGCGAGCGAAGTCGTCAAAATCGTTCACCCGCCGCATCTGGTGCTGCACGCACGCCACGCGGACTTTTCGGACCTTGCGTTGGGGCGGCCGGTAATCGGGGTTGAGCCACTCCAGGCAACTGGCGAAGTTGTGGCTGTGGCTGTCCTTGAGGTAATGCGGCATGACCGCGCGAAGCGAAAATCCCTGGCCGAGTTGGAAGGTCAGCACCAGATCGCGCAACTCGCCCGCCACAACCTGGGCCGCGTATTCGTGGGGCGACATCCGATCGGCGTGCTCAAAATAGTTCCACAACCGCCCGCCGAGCAGGATTCGCCGCAGGTTGAGCCGCCGGCAAAGCTGGCGGCGGGCCTCGTACAGTTCGGCGCCGACGCCCTGGCCGCGAGCGTCGGGGTGAACGTAAACATCGGCCCCGTAGAGCGTATCGCCTTGAGGATTGTGGTTGGTGAAGTAGCCGCTATCGGTGATGCCGCCCCAGGTGTGATCGCGAAGCGGGTTCGGCCCCAGATCGACAATCAGCGTGGCGGCCGCGCCCACGATCCGGCCCGCCACTTCGGCCACCAGTTGCCCTTGAGGAAATACGCGCTGGTGCGACTCCAGATGCGGGGCCGCCCAGACAATGTTTTCCTCGGCCAACGTGGGATACGCCGCACGGTTGAGTTCCACCAGGGCGGGAATGTCTTCGCGCGTCGCCGAGCGGATGCGCACTTGAGGAGATGATGGTTGACTCATAACGTTTATTGTAGGGGAAAGCCGACGATGGCGGGAAAGGGGCGCCCGGCGGCGGCAGTCCCTTCAGGAAAAGCAGACGCGAAAAAAGAAGCACTGGTCGACCTATTCATTATACTGTTCAAATGTTCAATTTCAACCATTTTTTACATCTTCCATTAAATTATTCTTAACTAGTTAAATAGCACTTACTTACAGAACAACTTATTGACTTCTTTTCGTCATCCTAGAGAATATATGCTATAAGTCGTGACGAATTTACTCTTTCAGGCTCACCGCCGCCCGCCCGATCGCGCCGCAGGTCCGGGGGTGGAGTAGCCTTCGGCGGTGAGTCATCTCGCGCGGCGATCCGTTGTGCGGCGCCGCGGTTTGCGAAATGATGGAAGCAAAACCGAGCGAGACATCGAGGAGCCAGCCGATGAGCGAAACGCGGCACGCCCAGGGCGGCAAGACGTTGGAGCCGAAGTACTTCGCGGCCGACGAGATCTATAAATGCGAAACCGAACGTACCTTTGGGCCATCCTGGCTGTGTGTGGGGCGGGCGTCGGAGGCGGCGGCGCCGGGAGATTATTTTCTGGCCAACGTCGAGGGCGAAAGCCTGATCGTACTGCGCGGCCGCGATGGCGCGGTGCGGTGCTTTTTTAACGTGTGCCGGCATCGCGGGACGCGGCTGTGCGAGTCAAGCCGCGGGAACGCCGGCAAGGCAATCGTCTGCCCGTATCACGGCTGGGCGTATGACCTGCAAGGCCGGCTGATCGCGGCGCCGAACATGCGAGACGTGGAAGGATTTGAGCTTTCGCAGTTTCCGCTCCAGGCGGCGGCCACGGCGGTATGGGAAGGATTTGTCTTGGTCAACCTGGCCGCCGCGGAGGTCCCCTTCGAGCAAGCCTGGGCGCCGTTGCTGGGCCGGTTCGCGGCGTGGCGGCTGCCCGAGTTGGAACAAGTCGGCCGGCTGGAGTATCTCGTCCAGGCCAATTGGAAGTTGATCTTTCAGAATTACAGCGAGTGTTACCACTGCCCGCGGGTGCATCCGGCGCTCAATGTGTTAACGCCGTTCGCGTCGGCCGCCAACGATTTTCAGGAAGGGCCGTTTCTCGGCGGACCGATGCAGTTGGCCGAGGGAGCCGAATCCATGTCTCGCGACGGCCGGGCGTGCGGCGCGGTGTTTCCCGATCTGAGCCAGGAGGACCGCCGCCGCGTGTATTACTACAGCTTGTTTCCCACGATGTTCCTCAGCCCGCACCCCGATTACGTGATGACGCATCGCATCGAGCGCGTGGACCGGAAGACCACGCGCGTGATCTGCGACTTTTTATTTCACCCCGCTTCGATCGCTCGGCCCGGTTTTGATCCCGAACCGGCCTGGGCGTTCTGGGACCAGGTCAACCGGCAAGACTGGCGAGTGTGCGAGCTGTCGCAGCAAGGCGTCCTGTCTCGCGCGTACGAGCCGGCGCCGTACTCGAATTTGGAAAGCATGGTGGCCGCCTTCGACCGGCATTATCGGGAGCGATTGGAGACGCCGTAAGCCTGACTCGCAACGCAACCTTCGCCCCTACGCCAGCACTCGGCGGTAATAGTCAATCGAGCGGCGCAGGCCTTCTTCAAACGAAACCGGCGGCTCGTAGCCGAGTTGCTGCGCCGCGAGGGTCACGTCGGCCATGCTATGGCGCACGTCGCCAATGCGGGCCGGCTCGAATTGCGGCTCGACGCGCGTCTCTAGAAATTGGTTGAGCAGCTCCATCAACCGCAAGAGGCTGGTCGAGCGGCCATCGGCGATGTTGAACACCCGCCCGGCCACGCCTTCGGCCTCGGCCGCCAGCAGGTTGCCGTGAACGACGTTGGCCACGTAGGTAAAATCGCGCGTCTGGCCGCCGTCGCCGTAAATGGTGGGACGCTGGCCCAGGAGCATAGCGCGGATGAAGCGGGGAATCACGGCCGAGTAGGGACTGTCGGGGTCTTGCCGCGGGCCGAAGACGTTGAAGTATCGCAGCCCGACCGTCTCCAGCCCATAGCTGTGATAAAAAGCCTGGCAGTACAACTCGCCGCAAAGCTTGGCGGCGGCGTAAGGCGAGAGCGGCCGCACGGGATCGCTCTCGCGTTTAGCCAGCGTCGGTTGGTCGCCGTAGGCGGCGCTGGAGGCGGCGTACACCACGCGCCGCACGCCGGCGCGGCGGGCCTGGTCCAACAGCACGACCGTCACCGTGCCGCATTGAGCGTGCGCCTCCAGGGGACGCTCCACGCTGAGCGTGACCGAAGGGAGCGCGGCTTGATGAAAGACGCAGTCGACGCCCGCCACCGCGCGGGCGACGAGTTCTTCGTCGAGCAAACTCCCCTCGAAAAATTCGACCTCGCGCCCGAGTTGCTCCAAGTTGCCGCGGGCGCCGGTGCTCAAATTGTCCAGCACGCGCACGCGGTCGCCCCGTTGGACCAACGCCTCAACCAGGTGCGAACCGATGAACCCCGCCCCGCCCGTTACCAACATCGTTCGCATAATGCATTTCCCCTGCGCCGACAAAACACCTTGTAAAGATAGGTCGCCGTTTGGACCACGGCGCGGCGGCAAACACCCACACGGTCGTGGAAGCGGCAAATCCGCAAGCGATCTCACTTGCAGTTTCCCCGCTTCCAGAACCTACCGGGGTCCGCCAACCCAAGGTTTACGAAAATTCAGCACGAAGGATCAATGACGCAACATCCCCGGTTACGCCTTGGCGGCCCGCCGCCGGCGCGTGCGCCGGGAGGCGCCGTTGGAAAACAACGCCAGGATGGTGCTCAGTTCGTGCATTTCGGCCAGGCCCGCGTCGGCAATTTCGTGGCCGGTCAAATACCGGCCGGGGTTGCTCCACTTGGCCAACTGTTCGGGCGAGATGTTAAAGAAGCGGGCCAGCAGCAAGTCCATTTCTTTTTCCAAGTAGGAAAAATGCCGTGCCCACTCGGCGGCCTCGATTTGCAGAACGTGCTCTTCGCTCTGCCACTTCATGGGATGAAAAAGCAGCACGCTGCACGGCGTAACGATCCGCCGCTGGCAAGCCGCGAAGGGCCACAGCGCCGCCGACGAGCATTCGCCCGTCACCACGCCCGTGGCGTGCAACCCGCGCACCACGATGAGCGTCATCAGCGAGATGGCGGCGTACGCGCTGCCGCCCGGCGAGTCGAAGTAAATCGTGCAATGCCCTCCCGGCGGCACGCCCAAGAGTTTCTCGCTCAGGTCAGCCGCGTTGTCGCTGAGCTCGCCCACAAAGGCAATCTCGATCGGGCCTTCCTCTTCTTCGTATCGGTCAGAATCGTCCGTTCGATTTCGGGCCATAATCTGCAATCCAAGCACCCTGAAAAGGACGCAGCGCGAGGACCAGAGATTGGCCCCGGCGTGTCTGCGTCCAGGCTTCGTCGTCTGTCAGCAAGGTATTCGTTGGCGCGCCGCGCCGCAAGCATCGAGAGGGCCGCCCAACGCGGCCGCCCTTGACGCGCGGGGGTTTCCGCGGTTGCTTGTGCAAGGTCAATCCGCCTACGATGGTCATGCCCCGCAGTGAGTCGTGCGATGGGCCAAACCTCTCTGAAAGGCTTCCCCGATGACTTGGCTTCTCTTTGTTGCGATCTCGGCCACCGCGGCCGAGCCGACGCCGGAACAACGAATGCTCTTAAAAACCTTCCGTCAAGAGTTCGTCTCCATCACGCCGGGGCAGGGCGAGTTTCCGGCCAGCTTCGTCATGGGCGAGGACAAGGGGCCAGGCAACCAGCGGCCCGCGCATCGCGTGACGTTCGCTTACCATTTTCAGATCGCAAAGTACGAAGTCCCGCAAAACCTGTGGGAGGCGGTCACGGGACAAAACCCCAGCCGCTGGAAGGGACCGCGCAACTCCGTCGAAAAACTTTCCTGGGACGAGGCCCAACAGTTCTGCCGTCAGGCCACGCTCTTGATGCAAGCCGCCGGGTTGATCGAAAAGAACCAGGTGATTCGCCTGCCTTCCGAAGCGGAATGGGAATATGCCGCCCGCGCAGGGACCCAGGCCCGCTACTCCTTTGGAGACGACGTGAAGCAGCTTGACGACCACGGCTGGCACACCGGCAACGCGGCGGGCAACGACCCGCCCGTGGGCGCCAAGAAGCCCAATCCCTGGGGCTTGTACGACGTTCACGGTTACTTGTGGGAATGGTGCGCCGATTCTTGGCACGAAAATTACGAGAACGCCCCGACCGATGGCTCGGCGTGGAGCAACGGGGGCGAACCCAACCAGCGCGTGCTGCGCGGCGGCAGTTGGAAAGACCCCGCGGAGCGACTCACCAGCCGCTATCGCCAAAGCGCCGCGGCCGCCCTGCGCGACGACGCCGTCGGCCTCCGCTGCGTGTTGGCGGAAAAGTAAAAGACTCTGCCAAAACCCATACTCACCCGATGCGCACGCGAGGAAAACAAAGAGAAAGAGCCTCGCTTGCGCCTTGTGAAGTCGCACAATTCTTAGCTCCCTCTCCCTCTCCCCCGCGCTCTTCTTTGATTACCGCTTGGAACAAAACACGAGGAGCCAGACCGAAGCATGCCGGACAGCAAACGGCGGGATTTTTCTCGCGTCGGGAATATTGGAGTGCTGGCGAGCGTCTATGGTTATGGGCGCCGTGCGGACAGGAGAAGTTATTCATGTGGACTTGGATTGTTGGCAACCTGATCCGTGCTGGCGGTTGCCGGTCGACGCGGCTTGGTTTCGTTCTGCTCGCGGTGGCGGTTATTCTCGGCTGCGCCCAGGCGGTGGACTCCGACCGAGTGCTATCCAAGGTCGACGTGGCGCAAGTTGCGCCCGCGGAAAATGCCGAAGCTCCGGTCGAGGCCGCCGACCCGCGGACCGCCACGACGGTCGATCGCAAGATCATCTATACCGCCACCGTCGGCCTGGTGGTCGAAGATTTTGACGCCACCGACCGTAAGATTCAGGCGCTGACCCAGGAGGCGGGCGGGTTTGTCGCCGAGTTCCGCGAGGACCGCAGCTATGGCGACCGCCAGGCGGGTCGCTGGGTGGTGCGCATTCCCACGCCACGCTTTCAGGAGTTTCTCGATCAAGTCGTTACGCTGGGCGTGCCCGAGACGCGGCAAATCGACGCGCAAGACGTGACCGAGGAATACGTGGACTTGGAAGCTCGGATCGCGAACAAGAAGAAACTCGAACAGCGCATCCTCGACCTGCTGGAGAACCAGACGGGCGAGATCAAAGACGTAATCGCCGTCGAGACGGAATTGGCCCGCGTGCGGGAAGAAATCGAGCGCATGGAAGGGCGGCTGCGTTTTCTGGCCAACCGCGTCGAGTTGACCACGATCACCATTACCGCCCGCGAAGAACAAGACTACATCCCGCCCCAGGCGCCGAGCTTTACCGGCAAGGTGCGCAATGTCTGGAGCCAATCATTGACGGCGCTGCGGCAAGCGGGCGAGGCGCTCGTGCTGACCGCAGTGGCGCTCGCGCCGTGGCTGGTGGTCCTGGCGGTGCTGGGATCGCCCTTCCTGATCTGGTTCGTCCGCTGGCGCCGCCGCCGCTAAGACAGGGAAATTGCAAATTGAAAATTGAAGTACGGGCTTAGACCAGCTCCGTCTAGAGTTCCTAAAGCCAATTTGAAATTTACATTTTGCAATTTCCCCTCCGCAATTTTCCTTCCCCGTTCAGCGCCGCCACTCGGCCGCCGCCAACCACCCGCGGGCGTCGCCGCCTCGTTCGCGGATTGTTTTGCCCGTAGCGGGCGATTACGATAAACCCTCGTTCCACTTGAGCGTCTTCGCTCCTCGGGAACAGAACTCCGCGATCCTCCTACCATTCCACCTTCCCCACTCCTGCCATGACCACTCGCTTTGCTTTTTCGGTGCTCGCTTGCCTTGCCCTTTCCGCATCCCTGCTGGCCGAAGATAAGGAGCAGGGTTTTAAGCCGCTGTTCAACGGCCAGAACCTGGATGGTTGGCAAGGAGCGGTGAACGGCTACCTGGTCGAGGACGGCGCCATTGTGTGCGATCCCAAAAAGGGCGGCTTGCTTTACACCAAGGACGAATACGGTGATTTTCACCTCAAGTTCGAGTTCAAGCTGACCCCCGGCGCCAACAACGGCTTGGGAATTCGCACGCCCATTAGCGGCAACCCGGCCTACGTGGGCATGGAGTTGCAAATCCTCGATAACAAGGCGCCCCAGTACAAGGGCATCCAGCCGTACCAGCGGCACGGCTCCATTTACGGCGTGGTTCCCGCGACCAAGGAAGCGCTCAAGCCCGCGGGCGAATGGAACCAGCAAGAGGTCATCGCCAAAGGCAAGCAGATCAAGGTGATCCTGAACGGCGAGACGATTGTCGACGCCAACATCGAAGAAGCCTCCAAGAACGGCACGATCGACGGCAACAGCCATCCCGGCCTGGAACGCGACAAGGGCTACATTTGCTTCTGCGGTCACGGCTCGCGCGTCGAGTTCCGCAACCTGCGAATCAAGGAATTACAGGCGGAATAGGCGGAGTTGATAAACGGCGCCGACCGTGACGGTTGTCAGGCGGCGCCGCGATGTAGTCCCCTCCGGGAGCCGTAAAAACCGAAGAAGACTCAAAACCCCTTCGTTAGGACGGTTCCCCACGGGAAGCAACGGAAGAAGGGGGACATGCAAGAAGGGGAAATGCAAATTGCAAATTGAAAGAGTGAAAATGCCGTCAACGGTTGTTTGGCTCTTTCAATCCGCATTTCCATTTCCCCGGTTTGCTCTTGTCTGATTTCGACGGGGCGGTTTAGATTGCTGTTTCGGGAGGAACCGTTCCAGGCTTCCCCGCGCCTGGTGATGCAAGGATGTTCTCTACGCGCACTTACCGTTGGCCGCTGGCGGCGTGTCTTTGGCTCGCCGCGTCTTGTGCATTGGCGGGACCGGCGGAAGATCAATACGCGGTGGCCGCTGGGCATTACGCAGCCGGACGATGGCGTTTGGCGTCCGAGGAGTTTGACGCTTTCCTGACGCAGTTCCCCGGCCACAAGATGGCCGATCTCGTCCGCTTCTTTCGCGGCGAGGCGCTGGTGCAGCAGGGGCAATACGCGGAAGCCCGCAAACGATTCGCCGAATTCCTCGAAGCACAGCCCAACCATCAGCACGCGCCGCAAGCCCACTTCCGACTGGCCGAGGCCGCGCACCTCTTGGGCGAAGCCGAAACTGCCCGGCAGGCGTTCAAGGACTTTCGCGCCCGGCATCCCGGCCATGATTTGAACCAGTTCGTTTTGCCGTACCTGGGCGATCTGGCGATGGCCCGGCAAGATGCGGCGGCCGCGCAAACCCTCTACGCCGAGGCGCTGGAAAAGTATCCGCAGAGCACGCTGCGGGACAGTTGCCGCTTGGGGCTGGCTCGGGCGCTGGAATCGTTGGGAGACCTGGCCGGGGCGGAACGCTTCTACCGATTTGTAGCCGAGCAAAACCAAGGCGACCTGGCCGACGATGGCCGCCTGCGGCTCGGACTGCTGCTGTACGGCCAGCGCCGCTACGAACCGGCCGCACAGGAGTTTCGCCGCCTGGAGTCGGACCACCCAGAAAGCGAACACGTCGCGGCGGCGCTGTACTGGCAGGGGCGGTCGCACTTCGCATTGCAAAATTGGGAAGGCGCCATCGCCACCCTGGCCAAGGCGCCCGTCCTGCGCGATCCGCAATTGGCGCCCGGCGCCGCATTCACCACCGGAGAAGCGTTGGCCCGCTTGGGCCGCACCCAGGAAGCTTCCGCCCGGTTAAGCGAAGTCGCGGACAAGTGGCCGCAAAGCGAGTGGGCCGACGACGCCCTCCAAACCCGCATCGACCTGGCCTTGGCCGCGGGCGATGCCGAAACGGTCAGCGCCCTGGCCACCGACTTTGCCCAGCGTTTCCCCCAAAGCGACTTGCTGCCCGCGGTCCAGTTGGCGCACGGGCGCTCGCTGTTGCATCGGCAGAAACACGCCGAGGCCGCCGCCCTCTTTGAGCAACTCATCGCCCAAGCGGCTGAGAAATCCACGGATCGACCGGCGCAAAACCGCGGCGACGTTCATCGTTACTATTTGGGATTGGCCCGGATCGGCGCCGGGGATTTTGACGCGGCGCTGGCCGCGCTTCAGCCGATTCGCCTGGATGGCGACAACCCTGAACTAGCGGCGGGCGTGCGCGTGGCCCGGGCGGCGGCCCTGCTCGGTTTGGAGCGGTTCGAGGAAGCGACGCCGCTGTTGCGCGAGTACCTGCAAGCGCAGCCCAACGGCCCCGATGCGCCCAAGTGCCGCGCGCAACTGGTCTTGGCCTTAACGCGGCTAGGCCGGCTGGAAGAAGCCGCCGAGGCGCACGCCGAACTGGCGCAAAAACATCCCGAACATCCGCACTTCTTGCCGGCAACCGAGTTCCTGGCCGAGACTGCCTACGCCGCCGGTGACAAGGAACTGGCCCGCCGCATGTTCACGCTGCTGGCGCGCGAGGGCAATCCCCAGCAGTTCGCCGCCAAGGGCCTTTCAGGACTCGCGTGGTTGGAGTTCGAGAGCGACGATCCCGAACAATCGGCCGCCGCTTTCGAACGCCTGTTGCAAGCGCACCCCGACAGCAAACTCGCGGCCGAAGCGGCGATGATGCAGGCCAAGTCGCAAGAGCGGCTCGGGAAACACGACGGCGCCGCGACAATGTATCGCCTGGTGCTGGCCAAGTACGCCCAATCGGCCCAAGCGCCCGCGGCAATGCTGGCCCTGGCGCGGCTGTTAACGCGGCAAGGACAACACGCCGAGGCGGCGACGCTGTACGAGCGGCGCGTCAAGGAGTTTCCCGCGGCAGCCAACCAAGACGCCGCGCTCTATCAATGGGCCTGGGCGCTTGTGGATACAAACCAGCCCGAGGCGGCCGACGCCGTGTTCACCACGCTCGTGAACGAGCATCGCCAAAGCCCCTACTGGGCCGATGCGGCCTATCGGCTGGCGGAGCGCGCCACGCAAGCCAAGAATTATCAGGAAGCCCGGCGCCTGGCGGAAGATTTGCTGGCCTCCTCGCCCACGGGGGAAGTGCTGGCCCATGCGCTCTATCTGCAAGGGCAGATTGCCGCCTCCGAGGAACGCTGGGCCGACGTGGCTGCGCCCATGGATCGCGTGGCGCGCGAGTTCCCCGAATCGTCGTTAAAACTTCCGGCCATGTACTGGGCCGCCGAAAGTTACTACCGGCAACATCAATACGAAGAAGCCGGTCGCCGGTTTACCGAATTGGCGCCGCTGGCCGAGACCGGCGGCGACTCGTGGCTGGCGATGGTTCCCCTGCGGCAAGCGCAAGTTCTGGCGCATCGGAAGCAATGGAGCGAGGCGCACGAACTGGCCTCGACCATCGCCGCCCGCTTTCCCGAGTTCCGCCAGCAGTACGAAGCGGATTATCTGCTTGGCCGCTGCCTGATGGCGCAAGCCAGGTTTCAGGACGCAAGAGTCGCCTTCGAGCAAACCATTCGCTCCACCACGGGCGGCCGCACCGAGACGGCCGCCATGGCGCAGTGGATGATCGGCGAGACGTTTTTTCATCAGAAGAATTACCTCGAAGCGATCAAAGCCTACCACCGCGTGGAGCAGTTGTTCCCGTTCCCGCGTTGGCAGGCGGGGGCGTTGCTCCAATCGGGCAAGTGCCACGAGATGCAAGGCGACTTCCGCCAGGCGGTCACGCTGTACGCCCAGTTGTTGAAGGATTTTCCCGATACGCCGTTTGCCGAAGAAGCGTCGCAGCGGTTGCGCGTCGCCCAGAAACGCGCCGCCCTGACGCCGTAAAGCCAGGTGACTCGGTCCGCAAGGTGATTCGAAGTTGTTGACAAAAACGGAATTGGTCGGCGGAATCGTTCAGACGCCGCGAAGGGCGCGAACTTCGCCACCCAAGTTCAACCACGCGCGGAGCGAATAACGTGCGTTTGAAACACTCAGGAGGAGGAGTTACTTCGATGCGCGAGGATCGACAACTGCGGCGCCTGGCTCTGGCCGTGGTGCTGGCCGCCGGCGCCGCGCTGGCGCCGTTGGTGATGGCGCAAACCGAGGGCGGCGGAATGGCGCCCACGGAAGCGCCCCCGGTGGTGAACGTTCCCGCGCCCGATGCGCCCGCGCCCGTGACGGCCGAGTCAGCCATTCCCGTCAAGAACCTGCTGGAGGTAATTCGGGAAGGCGGGATCCTGATGTATCCGATCGGGCTGTGCTCGTTCATCCTCTGCATCTTCGTATTCGAGCGGGCGATCATGCTCCGGCGGGGCCGGGTCATTCCACGGCCGTTCGTCAAGCTCTTTATGCAACAACTGAGCGAAGGCGAGCTGGACCGCGACCAGGCGCTCGAGTTGTGCCAGAAAAACCGCAGCCCGGTCAGCGAGGTGTTCGCCGGCGCCATCAAGAAATGGGGACGGCCTTCGGTCGAAGTCGAGCAGGCGATCATCGACGCGGGCGAGCGCGTGACCAACGGCCTGCGCCGTTACCTGCGGTTGTTGAATGGCGTCTCCACCGTCAGCCCCTTGTTAGGTTTGCTGGGCACGGTGTTCGGCATGATTCAATCGTTCAACGCCATTGCCGTGGCCGATGCGATGGGCCGGCCCGAGGCGCTCGCCTCGGGCATTAGCGAAGCCTTATTGACCACCGCGGCCGGGCTGACCGTGGCCATTCCCGCCTTGATCGCATACCTGTTCTTTATTGGCCGCGTGGACGCCTTGGTGATCGAACTGGACGCATTGGGACAAGACCTGGTCGAGATCATCTCGGCCGAAGCGCAAGCCGAGCGCGGCGCCCGCTCCAAGAAGAACCGCACCACGGCCGCCTAGGCAAACTCCATCTCCCGAGCATTTTTCCGACAAGCGCAGCGAGCCGAAGAATCCGCTTGCTTCACAAGCGGTGGGTTATTCGCGGAACGAGTAACCCCCATTAAAAAACACGTTGACGCTACCACTTGCCGACGCGCGACACAAGGATCAGGATTCATGCCGCTCAAGACGCATCAGGACGAAGCGCCGTCGCTGAATCTGACTTCCATGATCGACGTGGTGTTCCTGCTCATCATCTTCTTTATGGTGGGCACGAAGTTCACCGACATGGAACGCAACATCGCGCTCCAGGTGCCGCAGGTCAGCGAGGGCGGCGCGCTGGCGCCGGCGCCGGAGAAGCGCGTCGTCAGCGTCTATCGCGACGGCCGCCTGGCGCTCGATCGCAATTTCGTGACGCTGGAACAATTGACCGCGGAGCTTTCGCGAGCGCGGGCCGAGTATGCGGATCTGGGAGTCATCGTGCGCGGCGACGCCGAGGGGGCATTCCAACACGTCGCCAGCGCGCTCAACGCCTGCCGCCAGGCCGGCGTCAACGACATGGGCATCTCGGTCCGGTTAGCGCGGAACGAGGAATAGATCAAGTGGGGGCTGTTCGCTCCGCGAGCCGAAAGATTGGTCACTCGCGGAGCGAGTGACCTACCTTGGGGCGACTGACACGAAAGCGGAACTGCAATGGATGCTTTCGATTGGGGCTGGTTGACGAACATCGTGAGCGAGGGCTTCTCGCACCGCAACCTCGCGCTGTTGCTGTGGGGCGGGCTGGCGGTGCTGACGTTGTCGCTCATGGTGCTCACGCGCACCCGCTGGGGGCAGGCCCAACCGCTCTCGAAGTGCGTGTTCCTGTCGCTCTACGCGCATTTCCTGCTCGGCGGTTATGCGTACACCACGCGGGTCATCCTCGACGTGCCGCGGCCGGCGCCCGAGCCGGTGATGAAACTGACCTATGTGTCGGCCAGCGCCCAGGAGCCGCAGTCCGGTCACGCGCCGCAAGCGCAGCCCTGGGAGCGCCTGGCGGCCGATGCGCCGATGCAGCCTGACTTGGCGCAGCCCGAGCGGCAAGAGGCCGCGCCGCCGGTCGAGCCGACGCGCACCGCCGACGTGATCGCGCCGAGCGCCTTCGACATGGCGCCCACCGATGTGCCGCCGCCACAAGACGCGCCCGAGCGTCCTTCGCCCGAGGCGCCGCCCACGCCGCAAATTGTCGCCGTGGCCGCCGTGGCGCCGGCCCCGATCGAACAACCGACTCCGCCGCAGCCCGAGACCGCGCCGGTCGAGACGCCGCAGCCTGACTTGCCCGGCCGGGGCGAACTCGCGCGGGTCGATGTTCCGGCGCCCGAGATGCTTCCCACGCGACGGTCCGCTTCGGCCGACCTGCCCCAGGAATTGATGGACAACGCCGGTTCGCTCCAGCGCCTGGCCGATGCGCTCCCGGCCGACCTGGCGATGGCCACCCGCGGCGAACAAGATGACCTTTCCGACGCCGCTAACCGCGACGGCGCCGCGGGCGGCAATGCGAACCGAACCGGAAATGATCCCGGTGCGTCGGGCCGGCAAGACTTGGAGTTCACCACGGCGGGGCAACCGTCGATTGGCGCGGCAATGGCGGCGATTCCCATTCCGCGACGTTTGGGCGATGGCGCGGAATTGCCCGATCTGTACCGCCTGCGCGTGGGCGAAGGCCGCGCGTTGGCCGCCCGCGAACTGGGCGCCACGCCCGAGACTGAAGCGGCGGTCGAGGCCGCGCTCCGCTGGCTGGCGGCGCATCAGGAGTCCGATGGCCGCTGGAGCGCCAGCCTTCACGGCGCTGGCCGGGAAGACAAGGTGCTAGGACACGATCGCGGCGGCGCCGGCGCCAAGGCCGATACCGCCGTCACCGCCCTGGCGATGTTGGCCTTTCTGGGCGCGGGCCACACGCATTTGGAAGGACCGTATCGCAAGAACGTGCAGCATGGGTTGGAGTTTCTCCTGCGCACGCAGCGCACCGATGGCGATCTTTCCGGCGAGGCCGAGTTCTTCGCCCGCATGTACTGTCACGGCATGGCGTCGCTCGCGCTGAGCGAGGCGCTGGCGTTGACAGGCGACCAGCGGCTGACGCCGTTCGTGGAGCGGGCGGTGGCGTTCTCGCTTTCCTGCCAGCATCGGACCAACGGCGGCTGGCGGTATCAGAAAGGCGACCTGGGCGACATGAGCCAGTTCGGTTGGCAAGTGATGGCGCTCAAGAGCGCCGAGTTGGCGGGCATCCCCATCCAACCGGCGACCCGTGAAGGGATGTATCGCTTCCTGCGCGGCGCGTCGTCGGGAGTGCATGGCGGGCTGGCCAGCTACCGGAGCGGCGAGCGCGTCTCGCGCACGATGACCGCCGAGGCGCTGGCGTGCCGCTACTTTTTGGACGGCCAGCCCGGTCCGAACCTGCGCCGCGAGGCGGTCAGTTTTATCCTGGAAGAATTGCCGCAAGACGGCCGGCCGAACTTCTATTACTGGTACTACGCCACGCTGGCGATGTTCCAGACTCAGGACGACCATTGGAACACGTGGAACGCCGCGTTGCAGGAGCAGCTTTTAAGCCGTCAGCGCCGCGACGGCAACGCCGCCGGCAGTTGGGACGCCACCTGCATCTGGGGCGGCTACGGCGGCCGCGTCTACACCACCGCCACGGCCTGCCTGTGCCTGGAAGTTTATTATCGTTATCTTCCCATCACCTCTGGGAATTGAACTTTCCCTCGCTCCCCACGCTCTGCGTCGTCCTGAGAAATTTGGAGCATGGCGATTCATCGCCGCTTTCGTTTCTCAATTTTTGGGCGCCACGGCCCGAGCAAGCTTGTGGCTCGGGACTTTCGACCCAATAAGATGAAAGCGGAAATGAATTTCCGCACTCCCAATTGTCACGAGGACGCAGGCGGCTCTGCCGCGGTCCGGTATAGGTCGTGCGTCTCGATGTACTTCTCGACGGCCCTGGGGGTGCGGAAGCGGATGCTCTTGCCTTCCGCCACGCGGCGGCGGAGATCGGTGCTGCTGATGTCCACCAGCGGCGTAGCGACCCGGCAGCGGCGGATGGCTTCCAAACGCTCGGGCGTCACCAGGCCGCGCAGCACGTCGTAATCCACCGGTGGATAGTCGGGCCGAGAGACGGCCACGGGAATCGCCAACCCGCAAATCCGGGCCGGCTCGCGCCAGGAGGGCAACTCGTGGAAGCTGTCGGCGCCCATCAAGAAGAACAATTCGGCGTTGGGGTACTGCTCCTTGACGAGCGTCAACGTTTCGACAGTGTAGCTGACGCCGCCGCGGTCAATTTCAAGGGTGGAAACGTGCAGCGCCTCGTGGCCGGCCACCGCCAGCTTGAGCATTTCGACCCGATGCCTGGCCGCCGCCGCCAATTGCCCCTGCTTGAAGGGCGAAATGGCCGTGGGGAGGAACCACACGGCGTCCAGGCGCAGCTCCTCACGGCAGCACTCGGCCAGGAGCAAATGCCCCAGATGCACCGGATCGAACGAACCGCCGTACAAGCCCAAACGCATGGAAGTCGTGAAGCGCGAAAGGTAAATTAAACCACGGCGGACGGCTGGCGGCGGAGCCTGGCGCCGTTTCATGTGATTGGCTGTTTAATGCCCAGAGAGTGGCTGGCGTTGATTCAACAGCTATCCACAGGTAACCGCACTAGCCGCCCCAACCGAGGAGCGACCGAAATCCGTGCTCGAGGAAGGGAAGGTCAACTCGACCCGCCTTCCCCGAGATCCGTCCATCGTATTCTCCCCTCGCCCCTAACGGCAACCATGAGCGACGTAATGAAAATTGCCGGCGTGCAAATGGATGTGACGCTGGCCGACAAAGAACGGAACCTGAACCGCATTGAAGACCGCCTGCGCGAGGCGGCCCGCCACGGGGCGCGGCTGGTGGTGTTTCCCGAATGCGCGGTGACGGGCTATTGCTTCGAGAGCCTGGCCGAAGCGCAAAGCGTGGCCGAACCAATCTCCGGTCCCAGCATTCGCCGCTTGGAGGCGATGTGCCGGACGAACGAGGTCTTCGCGGTGGTGGGGTCCGTCGAGGCCGATGGGCCGCGGGTATTCAACGTGTGCGTCCTGGTTGGTCCGCAAGGATTGCTCGGGATGTATCGCAAGATTCACCTGCCACACTTGGGGCTGGATAATTTCTCAACGCCCGGCGACCGGCCGTTTCAGGTGTGGCAGGCGGGGCCGGTGCGGTTGGGCATGAATATCTGTTACGACGTATCGTTCCCTGAAAGCGCGCGGGTCATGGCGCTGGCGGGCGCCGACCTGATCGTGCTGCCCACCAACTGGCCGCCCGGCGCCGGATGCGTCGCCTGTTACGCGCCCAATACGCGGGCGATGGAGAACCACGTCTATTACATCGCGGTGAACCGCGTGGGCGAAGAGCGGGGATTCCGCTTCATCGGCCAGAGCCGCATTTGCGAGCCTTACGGCAACACGATTGCCTCGGCCGACGAGGCCAGCGAGACAATCCTCTACGCCGAGATTGATCCCGCGCTCGCCCGCAACAAGCACCTGGTGCGCGTCCCCGGCAAGCACGAGATCCACCGCTTCCACGACCGTCGCCCCGAGATGTACGGCCCCATCGTGGCCCCGGTACAGCGAGAATGATCCTTGGGAGTGCGGCGATTTATCGTCGCTTTCGTCTTTTTGAGTCGAAGGCCGAAGGTCCCCAACCGCGAGCTTACTCGCGCCGTGGCGCGCAAAAGTTGAGAGACGAAAACGGCGATGCGTCTCTGGCGCCAGAGTGGGGAAAAAGCTCCTGCGTCTTTCTACGCTGCCGGCGCGGGGAATCCCCTCTTATTGCGAGTTGCCGATCAATCCTGCCTCGCTTCTTCCCCACAAAACCCTACCAATTCGTTTGGGCGGCGCAATCCACGGAACCCGTGTTTGCCACACAACGGCCACTTATTGAGGGGGCGCGTGGCGTGCGCGAGAATCTTCCTGCTGTATCGAATTCCGCTTCTTTGACCGGGGCTTTTTTCGCGTAATTCGCGTTGCCGCGGTCTTACGTCGCTTGAGGATCGCCTAGGGCGCGAATACAATTTAGGGACCACCTCATCCTCCCCCTCCGACCCGACTCTTCATGAGCGATATCCATCACGAGTGCGGCGTGGCGGCCGTTTATCACCTTCCCGGCCAAGGCCGCAGCCCTCTCGGTCCCGATCAAGGCCCGGAAGAAGCTTCGCGCCTCATTCCCCGGATGCTGCTGGATATCCAGAACCGTGGGCAACTGGCGGCGGGCGTTACCAGCTACCACCCGCGACGCAGCCAACTGATCGACACCCACAAAGACGTGGGCACGGTCAACGAGGTCTTCCGTCTCTCGCACCAGACCGAATACGAAACCCTGATGCGCGAGTACGCCGGGCCGGCGGCCATCGGCCACGTGCGCTACGCCACTTGCGGACGCGACGACCGCAGCTACGCCCAGCCGTTTGAACGACATCACTTGCAAAAGCACAAGTGGTTCAGCTTTGCGTTCAACGGGCAACTGGCGAATTACCAAGAACTGCGCGACAAGCTGCTAAGCGACGGCGACCACCACCTGGCCCGCGAGACCGACACCGAAATCTTCATGCACGAGTTGAGCCGCGAGCTTTCGGGCGACCGGCGGCCAACGCTGGTGGAGATGATGCGTAACGTGAACCGGCGCTTGGACGGCGCGTACAGCATCGCGTACCTGAACGCCTTGGGCGACATGATGGTGGCTCGCGACCCCCTGGGCATCAAGCCGTTGTGCTGGGCCAAAGAGGGGCCGCTCTTTGCCGCCGCCAGCGAGAGCGTGGCCCTGTTGAACCTGGGCTTCAAGCCCGAGAACATTCGCTCGCTGGAGCCGGGCGCGGCCATTACCATTGTGGACGGGCGGTTCGATATTGAACGCTTCGTCGATAGCCCCGGCCGGGCGCATTGCTTCTTTGAGTGGATCTACTTCGCCAACGTGGCCAGCACGCTGGACGACCGCAGCGTCTATCTTTCGCGCACCGCCTTGGGCGAAGAACTAGCGCGATTGGAGTTGGAAACGGGCGACGTGCCGCTGGACGACGCCGTGGTGGTGCCCGTGCCCGACACCAGCAAGGCCGCCGCCGACGCGATGGCATTCCGCTTGGGCATTCCTTCGCGGGAAGGGCTGATCCGCAACCGGTACAGCGGGCGCACGTTCATCGAGGGCGGCCAGGGCCGGCGCCGCAAGGCGCAAACCAAGTACACCCCGCTGCGCGAAGTGCTCCAAGGGCGGCGGATCTTCCTGGTGGAGGATTCGATTGTCCGCTCCACCACCATGAAGGTGCTGCTCAACCGCATTCGCGAGTACGGCGGGGCCAAGGAAATTCACGTCCGCGTGGCGTGTCCGCCGATTGTCGCCCCGTGCTTCTACGGGATCGACATGTCCACGGTGGACGAGTTGTTCGCTCCCAAGTTCCTCCAAGGCCGCGAACTGACGCCGGAAATCCAAGCCGAAATGGCCGAAGCACTGGAGGCCGACTCGCTCCGCTACTTGCCGGTCGAGTCGATCGCGCGGGCCATTCGTTACCGAGAGGATCAACTCTGCCGCGCTTGCATCACCGGGAAGTATCCCACCCCGCACGGCCAAAAGCTCTACCAAATTGCGCTCTCGAACACCGGCAGCGGCAACGCCCGCACCTACGAACGCCAACTAGCCGAGACAGCCGGATAGCGGGTCGAAAGACAAAAGACGAAAGCGGCGATGAATCGCCGCACTCCCAATTGGGAGTGCGGAAATTTATTTCCGCTTTCGTCTTTTTGTTGCGCTCGGCGGCGCGCAACCTCGGGCGGCGCCTGTGTTTTTCTCCAGTCGTCAGACTCTTCGCAGGGCGTGTGGGCGGCGGCCCGGCGGCGCTTTCTGGCCAATTTCGTCAAGACCGGGTTTGGCGAGCGAAGGTCGGTGAGTAGAATTACAGTAGGCGGGTTGCAATGGCGCATGCCCTTATCGCAATGGCTCCTTTCGGGAGCAAGTGCCGTGTCTAATCCTGAACGAATTCGCCGCCAACAGATCCTTCGCGAGGCCGAAGGTTACTTGGAATTGCTCCTCTCCGCTCCGGAAGAATTTCGGTTGTCGGCCGAGCCGCGCCATCGCCTGGCGCGCCGCGCGCTCAAGACCCTGGGCGAGGTGGAATTCACCGGCCCTCGCAAAGCACAGCAGCTCTACTTTCAAGGTCAGGCCCTGCGGGCGATGGACCTATTCGGCCAGGCGATTCGTCCGCTGGAGCAATCGGCGGAACTCGATCCTGAGAACCTGAACGTCTGGCTGGCTTTGGGCTGGTGCTACAAGCGCGTAGGCCGGCTCGACCTGGCGATTCACGCTCTGGAAGAGGCGGTCGAGGTGGATTCCGAAGCCGGCATCATTTACTACAACCTGGCCTGCTACTGGAGCCTGACGGCGAACGTGAAGAACGCAGTGCATTACCTGCGCATCGCCTTCGACCTGGCCCCCCACTACCGCGACTTGATCGACGCCGAACCCGACTTCGACCCCATCCGCGCCCACCCCGGCTTCCAAGCCATCAAAGAAGTCATTGTCTAAAGCGGCGGTTGCGCCCGATCGGACGCTGCAGGCAAACAGCAAATCCGTCGCGACGGGCTCCAGAGCCTTTCGCGCGTGATCGCCAACCGCAAGAGCATTTTCCCGGTAGGTGTGACGGGTTTTCGCGTGGCGCCGCTACTCCGCGAGTGCACCACTTTTTTCGGCCCACTTCACCATTATGAAAAGTGCTGCCGCCTCAAACCGCATAGCAAGTGAGCACGCTTGCTCGAACCCGCGGGACTTGGCGAAGACAGCACGTGTTGGCGGGACGCCTGACCAAGACCGCTTGCGGGAAGGAATATCTCTCAAAGTGCCCGGCGAATGCAGAAGACGCCCAGGCGGGTGGGCGTCTTGCCGGTAATGGACACGTCGCGAAGGTTCGTTCGCACGGAGGTGTGCGCGAGAATCGCGCGGCTAGGCCTTGATTACTTTATGGCGCCCGCTGACCACGTTCCGCGCCGCGTTCCGGGTATCGACCACCAGCGGCGAGTAACGCACGACGAAGTCCCAGTCATAGGCCGAGTGATCGGTGGCAATCAGCACGCAATCCTGGGAGGCCAGATACTCCGGCGTGAGCGACTCACTCGCCAAACGGGGCACGTCGTAATGGCGCATCGGCGGCATGGTCGGCACGTGCGGATCGTTGTAGCTTACCACGGCGCCGCGGGCCAGCAGCAACTCCATAAGTTTGAAGGAGGGGCTTTCGCGCGAATCGTCAACATCCTTTTTGTAGGCCATTCCCAAGATGGCAACTTTGCTCCCCCGTACCGGTTTGCCCACATCGTTGAGCGCTTCGGCGACCTTGGTGACGACGTAGTGCGGCATCTGCGTATTGACTTCGCCCGCTAGTTCGATGAACCGCGTGTTCATTTCATGTTTACGGGCTAGCCAACTCAGATAGAACGGGTCAATCGGGATGCAGTGTCCGCCCAGCCCCGGTCCCGGATAGAAGGCCGTAAAGCCGAACGGCTTGGTCTTGGCCGCCTCGATGACTTCCCATACGTCGATGCCCATGTGGTCAAAGAGCACCTTCAACTCGTTGACCAAGGCGATGTTCACCGCGCGATATGTGTTTTCCAGGATCTTACAGGCCTCGGCGACTTCGCACGTGGACACCGGCACCGTGCGAACAACGGCGTTGGAATACAAGAGCGACGCCAGCTCCAGGCTGACTTCGTCCATGCCGCCGACGACCTTTGGAATGGTATGCGCGGTGAAACTCGGATTGCCGGGGTCCTCGCGCTCTGGACTGTAGGCAAGAAAGAAGTCGCGCCCGCACAACAGTCCCGATGATTCGAGAATCGGCTTGACCACGTCGCGTGTGGTGCCGGGATAGGTGGTGCTTTCCAACACTACGAGTTGCCCCGGGCGGAGCGCGGCGGCAATCTGGCGGGCCGTGGCTTCGATGTACGTGAGATCCGGATCCCGGCTCTCGCTAAGCGGCGTTGGGACGCAGATAATCAGGGTGTCGGGATCGGCCAACCGCTCCATGTGGTGGGTCGGGCGAAACTTATCTTCACGCACTGCATCGGCGATCCAAGGAGAAGGAATGTGGCCGATGTAGCTTTCGCCGCGCGCGAGCCGCTCAATCTTGCGTTCGTCGACGTCGAAGCCCAAGGTCGAATAGCCGGCGTTGACAAAGGCTTTGATCAACGGCAACCCGACATAGCCTAACCCAATCACGCCCACTTTGGCGGTCTTGTGATGAATCGCCTCGCGCAGCCCGTGCGCAAGGTCCGCGACCACAGCCGTAGCGCTCATTCAAAAGACTCCTTTCCAGAGAACGAATTCATTTGCGGCGCCATCTTGCTGTGGCGGCCGTTACGCATGCGCGGGGAACTATAATCGGTATGTTCGGCCGGAGAAACGGCAAACTTGGGCTTTCTTTCCCAGAAGGAAAGGCTCAAGAAAAAGTGAACTTGAACCCGATTTCGTTCGTGGCGTATACTCCCTCCCCATCGCGTAGGGGCACCTGCGGTTGGAATTCTCGTCACGGCATAGTGCGCGGTGCGCGGTGCGCGCAAGGGGGCCTTATCTCAGCCGAGGGACGATTTACATGCTTGCTCGACTTGCGATAGTATTCCCTGTTTATTGGGTCATTTACGCCTGTTGCTTTTCGCTCGCCTATCTGTTGCGTTACGATTTTCGTCTGCCGATCCATGGACAGCAGGAACTGGCGTACGCCCTGCCGTGGGTGCTGGCTTTCAGGACGGCGTGGTTGTTGGGGACGCGCGAATGGCGCCGCCGGCATCGATACACGACCATGACTGATATTAAGTCGCTGGTGGCGGGCGCGGCCGCCGGCGCGGCGGCGATCTATGCCGGCAACTTCGCATTCGAGATGGGGATCCCGCGGTCGGTGGTGTTGTTGGACGCGCTGCTGAATATTGTGGCCGTTGGCGGCCTCCGCGCCGCCGTGCGCTTGTGGAGCGAATTGGCGCGTCCGGCCAGCGGAGCCGCCCAACGTACCTTGATTTACGGATGCGATTCCGGCGCGGTAAGTCTCTTGCGGTCGCTACAGGTGAGCGGTTCGGAGTATCTCGTGGTGGGGCTGATTGATCCCCGCACTCATACTCCGCCCGCCTTGATTGCCGGTAAGCCGGTGTTCGGCATCGATCGGCTGAATGAAGCCGCGCAGCGGCTTCGCGCTCAACACCTCCTGGTTCCTAACAGCGTACCTGGGCAACGTGTGCGGGAACTGATCCATTTATTACATGAGTCAGGCGTAAAGGCCCATGTGATTCCCGCGGTCAGCGAGATCGTTGAAGGGAAGATCAAGCTGGCGATCCGCGATGTGACCATCGAAGACTTGCTGCGACGCCCGCCGATGCAACTGGACATGCAGCAGATTCGCGGGTATATCGAGGGAAAACGCGTACTGGTTACGGGCGGCGCCGGGAGCATCGGCTCGGAGTTGTGCCGCCAGGTGCTGGCCCTGAAGCCCCAGTCGCTGGTGCTCTTGGATCAGTCGGAGTTTGGGGTGTTCGCGATGGAGCAGGAACTTGCTCGGGCGGATTCCGACGTGGAAATCCACTATGCGATTTGCGATATCCTCGACGGCGACGCCCTGAACCAAATCGTGGCCGCGCACCGGCCGCATCTGGTGTTCCATGCCGCCGCGTACAAGCACGTGCCGCTGATGGAGTCCAACCCGCGCGAAGCGATCCGCAATAACGTCTTTGGCACCCGAAACGTGGTCGACGCCGCCGACCGCCACGACGTCGAGGCGCTAGTGTTGATCTCCACTGATAAAGCCGTGCGACCGACGAGCGTGATGGGATCCACCAAACTCGTCGCGGAAAAGTACCTCCAGGCGATTGCTTCTCGGTCGTCGGTGCGCCTGGTGACTGTGCGGTTTGGGAATGTCTTGAACTCGATGGGCAGCGTCGTGCCGACGTTTCGGCGCCAAATCGAGGCAGGCGGTCCCGTGACAGTGACGCACCCGGACATGGTGCGTTACTTCATGACAATTCCCGAAGCAGTGCAGTTGGTGCTTCAGGCGGGCGCTATTGGCCAGTCCGGCGATCTGCTCATCCTGGACATGGGGGAGCCGGTCAAAATCGTCGATTTGGCCAAAGATATGATCGAACTCTCGGGCCTGAACTACCCCCATGACATCGAAATCGCGTTTACGGGCCTGCGACCTGGCGAGAAGCTCTATGAAGAGCTTTTCTATGAATCGGAGAAGACGTTCCATCGGGTCCATGAGAAGATCTTTCTGGCGCCGCGCAGCGCCGTGAGTCTTCAACTGACACAGTCTCAAATGAAGCAGTTAGAGCGCGCCGTGACGACGACCCAGGACGTACGGCAGACGCTCGGGCGGGTCGTCGACGCTTTGGTCGCCAGCGAGGATTATTCGCCTGCGGCTCTCCGGGCGGCCTGAACCACTTCCCCGCGGTCAAGCTCGAACACCCCGGGGCGAGCGCCACGTTCGCCCCTTAGACGCCGTAATACGAGCGATACCATGCGACGAACTTCTCGACGCCTACCTCCAAGGGCGTATCGGGCCGAAAGCCGATTTCGCGCATCAGGTCATCAACATCGGCGTGGGTTGCGGGCACATCGCCGGCCTGCATCGGGAGCAGGTTTTTCTCGGCTTTTTTGCCCACGGCGTCTTCAATTATTTCGATCAGGCGGAGCAACGCCAGCGGTTGATTGTTCCCGATGTTGAAGATGCGATAGGGCGCCTTGCTCGCAGCGGGATCAGGACAGTCGGCACGCCAATTCTCAGAGCCTTGCGGGACGTGATCCGCCACGCGCGCGACGGCTTCCGCCACATCCTCGATATAGGTGAAATCACGCTGCATCTCTCCAAAGTTGAAGACGTCGATCGGTCGCCCTTCGAGAATCGCCCGCGTGAAAAGAAATACGACCATGTCGGGGCGGCCCCAAGGGCCGTAAACAGTAAAGAACCGCAGCCCCGTGGTTGGCAAATTGTAGAGATGGCTGTAAGCGTGCGCCATCAGCTCATTGGCCTTCTTGGTCGCCGCGTAAAGACTGACAGGATGATCCGTCGCGTCATGCACCGAGTAGGGGACTTTCCGGTTGGCCCCGTAAACGGAACTTGACGACGCATAAACCAGGTGCGCCGCACGCTGACGCCGGCATCCTTCCAACACGTTGACAAAGCCGGTCAGGTTGCTGTCGACGTAGGCGTGGGGATTCTCCAGCGAGTATCGCACTCCCGCCTGCGCCGCCAGGTGAATCACGAGCGGAAACGTCGCCTGCTCGAACAGCGCGGCAGTCGCCTTGGCATCCGCCAGGTCCAGACGGTGGAAGGTAAATTCTGGCCAGCGAGTCAAACAAGCCAAACGCGATTCTTTCAATTTCACATCGTAGTAACTGCTGAGGTTATCGACGCCAACAACTTCGTCCCCCCGTTTGAGTAAAGTTTCGCAGACATGGTAGCCGATGAATCCGGCGGCGCCAGTTACGAGGAGTTTACGCATATTAGCACTTGGGCAAGCAAGTGAGATTAATAGGTCCGGGGAAGCGTGCCTCACGCCATCCGTGGCCAGTGAGATGCTCGAGTACTTTTGGTTCGTGTCGGATCCCGCCTTGAGCGGTCGGCCAGCGGTTATTGGCCGGCTCCCAAGATAATCCGAACGGAGCGGAACGCGATTACAACGCCCTTGATCGTTCACCAGGAAGGCGCGGCGCTTCCCGACAACCGCAAGCATAAATTGGGATTGCCTGTGGTTTTCGCGAAACCTATACTCCTCCGCACTTCCGAAGCAAATTCGCCGCGTGTCTGACAATTTGACGCCAGCTTATGCGATAGGCTTTTTATGTCGGCAAATTCCGATTACTTTGTTCATGAATCGTCGTATGTTGATGCTGGTGTGATCATTGGCGCCGACACGCGAATCTGGCATTTTTGCCATATTATCACGGGTTCGCGCATCGGTCAGCGGTGCCGCATTGGCCAGAATGTCGTCATCGGCCCGCGCGTGCAAGTTGGCGACAACGTCAAGATTCAGAATAACGTATCCATCTACGAAGGCGTGACCCTGGAAGACGATGTCTTCTGCGGGCCTTCGATGGTGTTCACGAACGTCTTGACTCCTCGCAGCGGGTTTCCCCGCAACACGGGCGACGACTTCTTGCCGACGCGCGTTCAACGCGGCGCCAGCATTGGCGCTAACGCCACGGTGGTGTGTGGTGTGACAATTGGCCGGCACGCCTTGGTGGGCGCTGGCGCGGTGGTGACCAGCGATGTGCCTCCCTACGCTGTCGTGTACGGCAACCCCGCTCGCCACAAAGGTTGGGCGTGCGAGTGTGGGGTAGTGCTTAAAGTGGCGCACGACGCGGCGGCGTGCACGGAGTGCGGTCGCCAATATCGTCTAGAATCGCCGTTGCAGTTGGCCCCGCTTGGGCGGGTCGAAAAGGCGGCTTAGGTCCGGTCCGTGGCGGTTGACTGCGGTGTTCTGCAACGAATTTCCGCGTCTCTTGGATTACGAGACGCTCTTATCTCTCCCATCTGCTCTGCAAGGAAGCTCGAGCGATGATTCCTTTGTGCGATCTGACGCTCCAGTATCGGAATCTCAAGCAGGAGATCGACGCCGCCATGCAAGCGGTGGCCGAACAGGGGCATTACGTTTTAGGACCGAACGTCAAAGCTTTTGAAGCGGAGATGGCAGCCTACTGCGGTTGCCGTTACGCGATCGGGGTTGGGAATGGCACCGACGCCTTGCATCTGGCTCTCCGAGCGCTGGGGATCGGCCCTGGCGATGAGGTAATCACCACGCCATTTACCTTCGTCGCCACGACGGAAGCAATTGGCATGGTTGGCGCTCGGCCCGTGTTTATCGACATCGAGCCGCGCACCTTCAACATTGATCCGAACCGGATCGAAGCCGCGATTACGCCGCGGACCCGCGCGTTGTTGCCAGTGCATCTTTATGGGCAACCGTGCGACATGGACGCAATCATGGACATCGCTCAGCGTCGCGGGCTATTGGTGGTTGAGGACTGCGCGCAATCGTTGGGCGCTACATGGCGGGGCCGAAAGACGGGTACGTTTGGCGCCGCGGGGTGCCTAAGTTTCTTTCCCAGCAAGAATCTCGGCTGCTTCGGCGACGGCGGGATGGTGGTAACGAACGATCCGCAAGTTTACGAACGCGTGGAGATGCTCCGCCGACATGGCGGCAAGGTTAAGTATCATCACGAGGAACTCGGACTTAACAGCCGTCTCGACGAATTGCAGGCGGCCATTCTCCGCGTGAAACTGCCTCACTTGGATCAGTGGAACCGTCAACGCCGCGAGCACGCCCTAGTTTACAACCGGCTGTTGAAGGACGTGGCGCCGGTCATCCGGCCCGCGGAGTTGGGCGCATCGGGTGGGATCGCAATCCCCGAAGCCGCGATGGAATCGGCGGAGCCTGCCGTGCAAGCCATTTACCACCAATACACGCTCCAAGTCGCAGAGCGAGAATTGGTGATGCGTCGCCTTCAGGAGTTGCAAGTCGGCCACGCCGTTTATTACCCGGTGCCGCTGCACCTGCAAAAGGTCCATTCTGGGATCAATCGAGGCCCCGGTTCGTTCCCGTTGGCGGAAAACGCCGCCCGACGCTGTTTGAGCCTTCCGATGTTTCCTGAGTTGTCGGCGGAACAACAACAACGCACGGTTTCGGCCGTGATGGAGTCGGTCGGCTTCGAGGCCCGTCGTCGGGCGGGCTAGCGGGTAGGAACGGTCGCTTGCAATTCGCGCGGGCGTCCTACCGCAGCTTTTCATCGGCATGGGGTGGCGCGTTTCTACGGTTTGTCTTGGGGCGTGTTCATGACTTGGAAGGCTGCGATCCGATCCTTCGCGACGCCCCCGGCATTGCCGACATTCTTGCAAGGGCGGCTGGCGCGGCATCTGACCGTTTTAGCGGGAAGCACGGTCGCGGCGCAGGCGCTCGTGGTGCTTGCGTCGCCTTTGCTGACCCGGCTCTATACGCCGGAAGACTTCGGGCATTTGGCCGTTTTTGCAGCGTTGTTTACCACGGCCAGCACGTTCCTCTCGCTCAAATACGACCAGGCGATTCCGGTCGCGAAAGATCACACCGCGGCGAATAATTTGCTTGCTTTGTCGGCCGCGATTGCATTTGCCCAATGTTGCGTGCTTGGCGTCGTGATCTTCCTGGCGGCGCCGCACGTTCCGGACGCCTGGTTGTCGCCGGCGATCAAGCAATACCTCTGGATCTTGGTGCCAGGTTTGTTCTTCGCGGCGGTTTATATGGCGGCGACGTACTGGATGGTCCGCCAACGCAGCTTTTCGCACATCGCCACCACGAAGCTCTCGCAGTCCGTTGGAAAGACGCTGGTCGAATTGATCCTGGGGCTGCTGGCGGTGAAGCCGCTGGGACTCTTGCTGGGCCACGTGGCGGGGCAGGTGGGAGGCGCCGGCCTGCTGCTGCGCGTGATCTGGAACATCGACCGGCGCAACTGGACCGATGTTTCGGTGGCGCGGATGTGGGGCGCTGCGCGGGAGCATGTCAATTTCCCACTCTTCGTTATGCCCTCGATCGTCCTCAATACGGTCTCGGCGACGCTTCCGTTCCTCTTGATCCCGCTGCTTTTCGGGCAAGCGCAAGCCGGCTTTTTTCTCGTGGCGCAAAAATTGACCATGTGGCCCATGACGTTAATCGGCCAGTCGATCGCCCAGGTGTTCTACAGCGAGATTGCAGCGCACCGGGACGACCAGGCCCGCAACCTGCGTCTTTTCCGCAAGCTGACATGGCGCCTAAGTTGGCTAGGCTTGGCCGGCGCGGGCGTGCTGCTGACAGCGCCTTTTTGGACGATGTGGGTGTTGGGCGAAAACTGGGAAGACGCCGGTTGGGCGATGGCGGCACTTGCGCCCCTGCTCCTCACGCGGCTGGTCGTATCGCCGCTCAGCCATGCCCACCACCTGCAAAACAGCCAGGCGTTCTTTTTATTGATCGAGTGGTTGCGGCTTGTTCTGACGGCCGCTGTTTTTGGCTACTGTTACTGGCGCGAAATTCCCTTTCGGGCGACGGTGGTCATTTACTCGCTTTCCATCAGTCTGATCTACGTGTTCCATTGGTTGGCGATTCTTTCGATTCTACGGCGGAAGACGACAAGGGTTCCATTGTCGCCGGATGCTCACGCGACGCCGGAATCGAATTGATTATTTTCGGAGAAAGGACCATGCCATGACAAGCTTTGAGCAGGAATACTACGAGAACAGTGCGTTCTGGGATCCGAATCACGCTTCGGACGCAGACCAGGTCCGCATTGGGAAAGTGCTCGCGACGCTGCCCGACGACACCGAAAGCCTTCTCGACGTGGGCTGTGGAGACGGCGTCTGCTGCAATCGGGCCGCCACGCATGTTCCTTCGCTCAAACGCGTTGTGGGCGTGGACCGCAGTCTGGAAGCGATCAAGCACGTCTCAGTCGAAAAACAGGTGGGCGATGTGGCAGCGCTTCCATTTGCCGATCAGGAATTTGACGCGGCGATCGCCCTGGAAGTGTTGGAGCATCTGCCGCTGCCGACCTTTGAGGCGGCGATTCGTGAATTGGCGCGCGTCGCACGCAGGCATATTGTCGTCACGGTTCCTTACCGCGAGAGGTTGCGTCGCAACTTCGCCCGCTGTCCTTCGTGCCAGACGGATTTTAGCCGCAGCTTGCATATGCGGTCCTTCGATCATGGCGTCATGCAACGCTTGTTCAGTGTACATGGGTTCCACTGCGAATCGGTCGCCGCTCTGGCCGTGCCGCGCCACCGGGGGCTTTCGCCCATGCTTTCGCTGGCGCGCCGGATCCAAGGCCGCCACCGCGCCATGCGACGGGCTTTGTGCCCGGTTTGCGGATACCGCGATGAACAAGCCCGAGGCGCCACGCCCCACGCTTCGGCGAAACAATCTCCGGTCTGGAAGAAGTCGTTAAAGCGCCTCTGGCCGCAGACGCAAGCGCCGCGTTGGTTTTTGGGGGTCTATGTCCGCCCGGCGGCGGCCTCTCGCTCGGTTTTGCGTCACGTCGCATAAGGTGCAAGGCAGTCGGTGCATGAAGAGGATTTTGTTTCTTTCCGCGCTGGACTTTAAAGACAAGTCCATTCAAGTCATTCGCGAGACTCCGCTGGCGTATGCGCGGCGGGGGTGGGACGTGCGCTATTTGACGGCGCGCGACACCAGCGAATTTGGCGATTACGCCTACGAGCCCGTCCTGGATCCCGCGGGAATCCGCGTCCGGCGTTTTGATTGGCCATTTCGCCTGGTCCGTGATGCGCTCATCCGACGCCGCTCGCGTTTGCTGCTGAAACTGCTGTTGAAACTGATCCTGTTGATCGTGATTGTCCGGCTGGCGGCGCGCGGTTGGCGAGAGTTGCGTCGCGGCCCAGGTTTTGACATCGTGTACGGATACGAGTGTCATGGGGTGCTGGCTGCGTCGCTGGTGCGGCTGCTGCTGTGTTTGACTCCGGGCGTCTCTCGGCCGCGTTTTGTCTCCCGCTTTCAAGGCACGAAACTCACGGAAGCCCTGGAGCAAAAGCGGTATTTCAAGCTCTTGGGGAATTTCGAACATCTACTTGCCAATTGGCTGCCGTGCGACGTCTGCATCATGACCAACGACGGTACACGGGGAAAGCGTTTGCTCACCAGGATCGGGGCGCGCTGCCGCAGGATTCTGTTCTATGTCAACGGTCTCGATGGTCCCACGGCAAGCTCCGCCACCGCGAACGTCGACTGGCGGGCGATGGGGATTTCTGAGGACGACCGCGTCTTCCTGACCGTGAGCCGGCTGGTCTCCTGGAAGCGTCTGGACCGGGCCTTGCGGGCGTTCGCCGCCATTCTGGCCGAGGCTCCTTCCGGCCAGACGGCGGCGCAGCTCAAACTGGTCATCGTCGGGGGCGGCAATTATCAGCCCCAGTATGAACGGCTCGCGCGGGAGCTTGCGCTGGACGGCCACATAATCTTTACCGGCGCCGTTTCGCACGCAATGGTGCCCGCCTTCCTTCAACGCGCCGATGTGTTTCTGTCGTTTTACGATTTGAGCAACGTCGGAAACCCACTTCTCGAGGCGGTGCAGCATCACAAGATCATCTTCACATTAAAGAACGGAGATACCGGCCGGTGGATTCGGCATGGACACAATGGATTCATTTTTCACCCAGATGACGACCAACTACCTAAGCAGGTTGCTCACGCGTTTTGGGAACTGGAGACCACACCCCCGTTGAAGGCCCGAATTCACCAAGGCGTTTGCGAACTGGCGAATCGCAAACTGTGGGGCTGGAAAGCTCGACTAGATGCGGAAATCGACGCCGTGGCCGCGCTGACGTAATGCACGCATCTCCCGCGCCCCCAACCCACGAGATGAAGTGAAGATTGCACTACTTGCCGCTGCTAGCTCCGTCCATACGGTCAAGTGGGCGAACGGCCTTGTCGGACGCGGCGTGGACGTACACTTGATCACGCTCCACAAGCCATCTCCGGACTTGAGCGTCATGGTTAACATTCATCGTCTTCCCTTTCGCGCCCCGCATGGATACTTCGTCAACGCCGTGGCTGTTCGGGGCATCCTGCAGCGGCTTCAGCCGGATCTCTTCCACGCGCATTATGCGAGCGGCTATGGAACTCTGGGTCGGCTGGCGAACTTCCATCCTTGGATCCTTTCGGTGTGGGGCTCCGATGTCTTTGACGTTCCATTTCGCTCGCCATTCCACCGGCGCTTAATTGTCGCCAACGTGCGCGCCGCCGACTGGGTGTGTTCGACGAGTTATGTCATGGCGCGACAAGTGGAGGAGTTGTGTGGGCATTGTCCCCAGCTTTCCATTACGCCTTTTGGGATAGACACGGCGCGATTCCAACCTGGCCGAAGGGACGTCAACAATCCGCACATCACCATTGGCGCCGTGAAGAGCCTGCGCGCGACCTACGGGATTGATACGTTGATTCGCGGCTTTGCCCGTTGCCGGGAGCTTTTGGGCAGGGCGGACGTCGCCCTGGCCGACCGGCTTCGCCTGCAGATTGTAGGGGGTGGGCCGCTTCGTCGCGATTTGGAACAACTCACCCATCGGCTGGGGGTTCAGGACCTGACAACGTTTGCGGGGGCCGTTGACCACGCCGCGGTGCCGGAATGTTTGCGGCAAATTGATATCTACGTGGCTATGAGCCGGAGCGAAAGCTTCGGCGTAGCCGTCATCGAGGCGTCAGCCTGTGGTCTGCCGGTGGTGGTCTCCAACGTCGGCGGTCTTCCCGAAGTCGTGCAGGCGGATCGGACGGGACTAATCCTTGAAAAAGACGATGTGGAAGGTCTGGCGCGGGCGTTGGTGGGGTTGGTGAAGAACCCGCAGCAGCGGCGGCAATTAGGACAAGCAGGGCGGCGGATGGTCGAGCAAAAGTATGAGTGGGACAGTTGCGTCGCGCGCATGTTGCAAGTTTACACGCGGGTGAGAGAACAAGCGCTCCGCGCTGCGGCCTAGCGCGGCTTCATTCAATTCGTTCGCTGAGCGAAGGTGGTCTGTGGCGACTGTGAATTCCGTTCCTCGCGCGAGTCATCTCAGAACGATCGTCCCGGCTTCGCGACGGGTCGCACGGAGATCCTCCGCGACGACCGACGGGTACGCCCGATTGATGGAAGTCCTCATAGCCACCGCGGTCCTCGGACTGGGAGTCAGCTATGGCGACTTTTACTTGTTTCACTTCGTCCTGGGCGTCATCTGGTTACGCAGTCTGATTCGTCCGGGGGTGACCACCCTATGCAGCCCAGCGCGCGGGTGCAGCCAATACCACGAACTCTTCGGCTACATGTTCCTCTGGCTCGCTTGTGGCCTGGTGTGGAGTTGGGACCGGTTCTATACCATTCAATACCTTGGGTATGTGGGCATTGGCGCTTCGCTGAGCGTGGCGATTGTCAAGTACGTCCAGACCGACTCCGCACGCTTCGAACGCTTATTTTCGGTGGCGCGCACGTTTTTCCTGATCGACGTGATAATCGGCGTGTTGGAAGCCTTGACGCCGTTTCGCCCGCCGGTTTCGCCCTTTTCGAAATACTCTTCCCACTATGGCAAGCTGGCGTATGAGTCGCTGGAAACCATGCAGCATCTCGATAGTTCGCCCACGGGCTTTCATTGGAATCCCAATAACTACGCCGTGGTGATGAACCTCTTGCTGCCATTCGTAATTCTGCATAAGAATTTTCGCGTGCGGGTCGTGGGCGCGGCGGTGTTGGGCGGCCTGATCTTCGCCACCGGGTCCCGAGGATCGCTGGCGGCAATGGCGTTTATGATTTGCCTGGCGCCGCTGTTCGGACGGCGGCCGGCGTGGTTTGTGCGAAGCTGCATGCTGATTGTGGTCGGGGTGTATTTGGCACCCCAGATCTTTCAAGAAAACTTCATCACGAGTAGTAGCAAGGTAGCGGAGGCCGCGGGAACCGTCGAAGCCCTCAAAAACTATGTTTTCTCCGATGGCGATAGCGATCAGAATTCCGTCGGTGCACGGCGCCAGTTGATGCAAAACGGGCTCAATGCGCTCCAGCAGACGCATTATCTGGGAGTGGGCGCCGGCGCCGACAAGGCGGTACAGGAACAGCTCTATACGGGAAATCGGTTGCTCACCTCGATGCACAACTTTTGGGTTGAATTGCTCGTGGGCGGAGGAGCGCCATTCTTTTTGGTGTTCATCATCTGGTATGGGCGCCTGACCTATGAGCTATTTCGTCACAGTCGCCGATTGCCAGCCGGTTCACCACTGGGCTATTACGCCAGCGCTGCCTCGCTGGCTCTGGTCGGTTTTATTCCGGGCGCCGTCTCGGCCAGCTCGGTGATTTATGTTCTTCCGATGTACATTCTTTTTGGACTTTCCATCGCGGTGGCGAACCTCTGTCGTCAGGCCGCCAGAACCGGCGCTGGGAACTCTTCTACCCGGAGCGCATTAACATGAAAATACTCACGGTTGTTGGCGCCCGTCCGCAGTTCATCAAAGCAGCGGTCGTCAGCCGCGCACTGGCCGGAAGGTCGGACCTGCGCGAATGCATCGTCCATACCGGCCAACACTATGACGAGCGGATGTCGCAGGTTTTCTTCAATGATTTGGCGATACCTGCGCCGACCCATCAGTTGCACGTTGGCTCAGGAACTCACGGGCGTCAAACCGGACAAATGCTCGCACAATTGGAGGAGGTCCTGCTTCAGGAGTCTCCAGATTGGGTGCTCGTCTATGGCGACACCAACTCCACGCTGGCAGGCGCCCTGGCGGCGGCCAAACTGCACATTCCCATTGCGCACGTGGAAGCGGGACTCCGTTCGTTCAACCGCCGCATGCCCGAGGAAGTCAACCGCGTCCTGACGGACCATGTTTCCAACCTGCTCCTGTGTCCTACCCCGCAGGCCGTGGAAAACCTGCGCCGGGAGGGAATCGCTAAGGGCGTTAACCTGATTGGCGACGTCATGTACGACGGAGCGCGCTTATTTGCCGAGGTCGCCCAATCGCGCTTCGATCCGCTTCCCGGCCTGGGCCTGCAAAAACAGCAGTTCGCGTTGATGACCTGCCATCGCGCGGAAAACACGGACGATCCCCGCCGCCTGACGCAAATTGTCCAGGCGGCGAACGATCTCGGTGAGCAATTGGCCGTGGTGTTTCCCGTGCATCCACGAACCCAAAAGCAACTGACGCAACTGGGCACCTCGCTTCATCGCAACGTCCAAGTGGTCGAGCCGATCTCGTATCTCGAAATGCTGTTGCTGGAGCGGGAGGCGGCGCTCATTCTGACCGACTCGGGCGGGGTCCAGAAAGAGGCGTTCTTCTTCGGCACGCCCTGCGTCACGATGCGCGAGGAAACGGAATGGACGGAAACTGTCGAAACCGGCGCCAACACCCTGGCGGGCGCCGACTGTGCGCGGATTATCGCCGCCGCGCGCCGTCAACTGACGCGCCGCGGCTTGATTCCCGACGCCGCTCCTTGGTATGGCGAAGGCCGCGCCACTCAGCGGATCGTTGAGTTGCTTCAAGAACGAGTGCTTGCCTAACAAGGAGGTGGACCGTGCGGATCTGGATCATCAATCATTACGCCGCGCCCAAAACCGGCTCGCTGGGGACGCGCCATGCGGTGCTGGCGGAGCAGCTCCAGCGGCAAGGCCATGAGGCCATTATCTTTGCCGCGGCCCTGGGGCACCATTCGGGCGGCGCCGGGGCGGCGTTGGCCGACCTCGCGCCCGAGCAACTCTACGGAGACCAACAGATCGAGGGCGTGCCTTGGCGGTTTATCCGTGTTTCCCCTTATGCAAACGCCCTGCAGCGGCTGCTTAATATGCGCAGTTTCCGCCGCAATCTCTTGCGTTCCGTCGGCGACTTGTCTCCGCCCGATGTCGTGCTTGGCTCGACCGTGCATCCCTACGCCGCCGACGCCGGCCTGCGTTTGGCGCGGCGTTATGGGGCCTCGTTTGTTTATGAGGTGCGCGATGTCTGGCCCGAGTCCCTGGCCGACGTCGGCGCCTTATCGCGAAGGAATCCTTTGTACTGGCACCTGCGCGGTTTGGAGCGGAAGGCATTCCGCGCCGCCGATGGCGTGGTCATTCTCTTTCCCGGAATGCAGGCGTATACACAGGCGCACGGGGTTCCGCCCGACCGCATCTGCTATCTGCCTAACGGGGTTGATCCCTCGTTATATGCGTCGGTGGGGCCACCGCCCAAGGCCCAGCCGTTTGTCGTCTCCTTCTTTGGCTCGCATGGGCCCGCCAACGGATTGATGACCGTGCTGGATGCCGCGGCACGCCTGGAAAGCGATCCGCGCGGGCAAGGGATCCTCCTCCGCCTTGTGGGCGACGGCACGCAAAAGGCGGCGTTGCAAGAATACGCGCAGCGATTGCACTTGAAGAACGTCGAATTCGGCGATTCGGTGCCCAAAGCGCAACTCGCGACGTTGGCCGAACGCTCCCATGCCTTCATCTTTTGTTTGCGCCGCATGCCGGTCATTGCCAAATATGGCATGAGCGCGAACAAGCTCTTCGACTATCTCCTGTGGGCCCGCCCCGTCATTTTTGCATGTGAAAGTTACAACAATCCCGTCGCCGAAGCCGGCGCGGGGTTAAGCATCGCGCCCGAGGACGCGCCGGCCTTGGCCGAAGCGATCATCCAGTTGCGGGATGCGTCGCCTGCCGAGCGGGACGCCATGGGCCAGCGAGGGCGGGAATACGTGCTGGAGCGGCACAACTTGACGCAGTTGGGAGCCCGCTTGGAAAGCTTCTTGCAAACGCGCGTCGCACGGTCCGCGCTAGCGCGTCAGGCGGCTTAATGGTGAAAAGTCGTATTGCCTTGAACGGTGGTCCCCAGTACTCTTTCGCGTTTGGCGCCGTCGAGGCGCTTAATCGCTTGTGTCAAGTCTGGCGGCGAATAGGATATTCGCCCGTTTCCCTTCTCGCAGGACGCCAACGGAATGGCTAAGAACTTCGCTCTCATCGGCGCGGCGGGTTATATCGCGCCCCGGCACATGCAGGCGATTCACGACACGGGCAACGTGCTTGTGGCGGCCGTTGATCCACATGATTGCGTGGGTCGTTTGGACAGCTTTTTCCCGACCGCCCGTTTCTTTACGGAAATCGAACGGTTCGACCGCTTCCTCGAGAAGCGTCGGCGCGGCACCGAGGAAGACCGAATTCACTTTGTAAGCATTTGTTCACCCAACTACTTGCACGACGCGCACTGCCGCATGGCCCTGCGGGTCGGCGCCGACGCAATTTGTGAAAAGCCCTTGGTTATCTCGCCCTGGAACTTGGACGCCTTGGAAGAACTCGAGGCGGAAACCGGGCGCCGCGTCTACAATGTCCTGCAATTGCGATTGCTGCCCTCGCTGATCCAATTGCACCAATCGCTGCAGCAGCAACCGTCCCGCGAGCGGGCGGAAATCTGCCTGTCCTATATTTCGCGCCGCGGGGCTTGGTACGACGTCTCTTGGAAAGGATCGCACGAGAAGTCCGGCGGCGTCGCTTTGAATATTGGCATCCACTTTTTCGATCTGCTCCTGTGGCTCTTCGGCCCGGCCGAAAAGAGCATCGTTCACCTGAACCACCGCCGCAAAATGGCGGGGATTCTGGAGTTGGAGCGGGCCCGCGTACGGTGGTTTCTCTCGACCGACGCCAATGACTTGCCAGAACACTGCGTAAACGCCGGAAAGTTTGCGTACCGCTCCATGACGTTCGATGGCCAGGAGATCGAATTTTCCGATGGCTTCGGCGACCTCCATACCCACGTCTACCGCGAAGCGATTGCGGGGCGTGGGGCGGGAATCAGCGATGCCCGATCCGCGATCGAATTGGTCCACTTGATCAATCACAGTGAAGAATCCGCCAGACTTCACGACGCGCACCCGTTCCTCGCGAAAACCTCCGTCAAGGCGTCGCACTTGTTTGGCAAGGCCGCGTAAGCAACGTGGCGGCGATTCCTGAGCAACGGCCGATTTACCCCTGGGGGCAATGGAACGGCATGCGGTGGATGGAGTTTTATCGGCGGTTTCCGAAACGCGCGCTGGATTGTTTGCTGGCCTTAGCGGCGGCGACGGCGCTGTTACCGTTGTTGGCGATCGTCGCGGCGCTGGTGCGGTGGCGATGCGGAAGCCCGGTGTTATTCGTTCAAGAACGGATTGGATGGCGCGGAAGAATCTTCCGCATCTATAAGTTTCGGACAATGACCGAGGCTGTCGATGCGCAAGGCCGGCTGCTGCCCGATGAACAACGCCTGACCGCGTTGGGAATGTTTATTCGCCGCGCAAGTTTGGACGAACTCCCGCAACTATGGAACGTGATCAAGGGCGAGATGAGCCTGGTGGGGCCGCGTCCGCTGCTCCCTCAGTATCTCGCACGGTATACGCCCCAACAAGCACGGCGCCACGAAGTGCGTCCGGGAATTACGGGGTGGGCGCAGATTAACGGCCGGAACTCGTCCTCGTGGGAGGAGAAGTTCCGGCTGGACGTGTGGTACGTGGAGCACGGCGGTTTCCGGTTGGATTGCTGGATCATCCTGCAAACGGTGCTGCGCGTGGTGCGACGCGACGGCATCTCGGCCGACGGCCATGCGACCGCTCCGGAGTTTTTTGGCTCGCACGAAAAGAAAGCGGCCTAACGACTCGCGCAAGGGTGGCTGAGGCTCCGCCACCAGCCACCCCGAATTGGATATTACTGAGGTGGTGAATCTTTCCGTCGGGGCGGCGCTCGCGCCGCCGCCACATCCGTTGGAAACGACAATCGCAATCTCACAACCGGCGAACCTGGGACGTTATACGCTCAGGCTAAGATTGGTGACATCGCTCTAACCCCTTACCGGCATCGCCAGGAGAACCAGGGATGCGACTTTCGCTACGGACGGCAGCGCTGGCGGTTTTGCGCCGTGTTAACCCCGGTGACATTCGGATCAAGCACCACTACACCGGCGACCGCCTGCTCCTGCACGCTTTTCGCCATCGTGGCTATTGGTATCACGGAAAGCGCCGCGAACACGACTCCATGAGTTTGTTTGCCCGCTTGATTGCTCCCGGCGACGCCGTGGTCGAAATCGGCGCCCATATCGGGTACATCTCATTGTACTTCGCGCATTTGGCGGGCGAGGCCGGACGGGTCGTGGTTTTTGAGCCGGGCGTCAATAACCTCCCCTACTTGCGGGAGAACCTGGCGGCGGCGTCGAACACGCAGATCATTGAAAAGGCCGCCGGCAACATCAACGGCCAAGCCTCGTTTTTCCTTGAGGATCTCACCGGTCAAAACAACAGCTTGGTTCGGGACTACGAAATTTTTCAAAACAACGCGACGCGTTCCCGTTGGAGCGGCGGCTACTCGGAGGTAACCGTCGACGTGGTGCGGTTGGATGATTATCTCCCGGCGCATGACGTGCAACCGGACTTTATCAAGATCGACGTGGAGGGCGCGGAACTGGAAGTCTTGGAGGGGCTGACAGGCATTCTGGAGCGCGCCCAGCCGCTGTTGATGGTCGAAGTGACGCGTAACCATGCCGCGCTCTGTTCCCTGCTGGCCAATTACGGCTACGAGCTGTTTAACGCCGCTCTCGAGCCGCAGCGTGATCCCGCAGCGATTCATCTCAACGTGTTTTGTTTTCACCGGCAAGCGCATCGCGAACAACTGCGCTCGCTCGGGATCTCGGCGGCGGCATGATCCGCTGTTTCGCGTCGCCGCTCCTCGGTTGCGCGATGTGCGTCGTTGGAAAACCGGGTGGGAATAAGTCATCACCGCTCGCAGGGACATGTCCACACACGCGCCAATCACTTGCAGGCGAAACCCCATGAACGTGCTGGTTTCTAGCGCCGGGCGGCGCGGCGCCCTGATTCGACTGCTCCGAGATGCGGTCGCGCCGTATGGAGGACGCGTTTACGCCACCGACGCCGGGGCCTGGTCGGCCGCGTGCCGTCTGGCGGACGGTTGGTCGCGCGTCCCGCGCTGTGACGATCCGGCATTTGTCGAGGCGACCCTCGCGATTTGTCGGCGCCACGAGATTCAACTGTTAATCCCGACGATCGATACCGAGTTGCCGGTCTTTGCTCAACACCGCGAGGCGTTTCTGCGGCAGGGCGTACACGTCGCGATCTCGGGCGTGGGTACGGTAGCCGTGGCGTATGACAAACTGGCGACAGATGAATTTCTGGTGGCTGCGGGACTGCCCACGGTGCGCCGCTTTGATCCGGCGACGGTTGCCGCCAGGGACGACCTGGCATTTCCGCTCATCGTGAAGCCACGGTTCGGCAGCGCTTCCAAAGGTGTCCAGCGCGTGCAGGATCGCGAGGAACTGACGTTCTTCCTCAAACGCACTGAATTCCCCTTGGTGCAGGAAGTTGCGCAAGGCCGCGAGTACACGATCAACTTTTTCGTCGACCGTCACCGACAACTCCTCACGGCGACGCCGCATCGGCGCGTGGAGACGCGCGGCGGCGAGGTGTCGAAGTGCGTCACCGAGAAGCAACCCGAGCTCATGGCCACGGCCGACCGACTGGCGCAGATGCTTCCGGACGCCTGGGGACCGCTTTGCTTCCAGGCGTTTCTCGATGAGGCCGGCGGGGTCAAGATCATCGAAATCAATGCACGTCTGGGCGGTGGGTACCCCATAGCGCACCAGGCGGGCGCCAACTTCCTGGCGTACCTGATCGACGACGCCCTGGGAAAGCCGCTTCCCGCGAGTCCAAACAATTCCTGGCGCGCGGGCTTGGCCATGACGCGCTGGGACGACGCCGTGTTCTTGTCGCCGGAGGATCTCCAGGCGTGCGCATGACCCCCCTCTTCGCGATCGTCTTCGATATCGACGATACGCTGTACCTGGAACGAGACTACGCGCACAGTGGATTCACGGCGGTAGGCCAGTGGATGCTCGACACCCTGGGGATCGGCGGGTTTGGGGAGACCTGCGCCGCGTTGTTTGACGCGGGCCGCCGAGGCGACGTGTTTAATCTCGCCTTGGAGCATCTCGTTGGTAGTCACGACCCGTCTCTGGTGCAACAACTCGTGGGCGTCTATCGCGCCCATGCTCCGCGGATCGGACTGTTGCCCGACGCATCCAGGCTCTTGGCGTCGTTTACCGCCGAAGTTGCGACCGCCGCGATTAGCGACGGTCCGTTCGTGGCGCAACGACAAAAAGCTCTCGCCTTGGACCTGCCCTCGCGGTTGAACGTGGTCCTATTGACTGACCAGTGGGGTCGCGAGTTTTGGAAGCCTCATCCCCGCGCCTTTCAATCCGTGCAGGCGATGTTTGGTTTATCCGGCGGGCAATGTGCCTATGTGGCGGACAACCCCACAAAGGACTTTCATGCGCCACGTCGCCTGGGATGGACGACGATCCGCGTGCGTCGCGCGGGCGGTCTACATCAAGCAGCGCCCAACGACCCCCAGGCGCCCCCCGACTACGAACTAACCGATCTCGAGGATCTCGCCGGTTTGTTGCGCGCTGTCGGGGGAACGGCGGCTTGAGTTACCCACATCGCGCGATTGGAAGCAGACGAGATTGACGAGGAAGGCGGCAATCGGTAGCATCCGGCCCTTCGCGAACAAGCGAGCGAGTGGCGCCGCCTTGCCATTCCCTGGAGGCCGAACCATGCAAGACATCCTACCTACCTGGCACGCGTTGGTGAAAGACGATTCCGCCTGGGGATTCTCCCAGGGCAAATTGATCCATGGCGAATACCAGCGGAAAAGTTATGTTCCTCCCAAGAAGAACGGGCTGCATCGGTTCTTGGTGAAATCGGTCTGGGCGGCACAAAAACATTCGCCCTCGGTCAACGCGGTCCTCGGTCGCCTCAAGGCGAACCTGAGCGAAACCGGGTGGGGGCTGAATCTGGGCGCCGGAGAAACGAAGCTCCATGACCGCATTTTGAACCTCGATGTGTTCCTCGCGGATCACATTGACGTGGTGAATCAGGGCACGCGGTTGCCGTTTCGCGATAACTCGCTGGACTTGGTGATTTCTCAAGAAGTGCTCGAGCACGTCGACGACCCGTTCTGCTACATTTCCGAAGCGCAGCGGGTGTTGAAGCCGGGCGGCGTGTTTTATTGCCAGCTCCCGTTCATTATCGGCTACCATCCCGGCCCCACGGACTTTTGGCGGTTCACGCGCGAAAGCTACGCCAAGATGTTCGATGCGCCGCAGTGGGAGATTGTCGAGTTGGATCTCTCGCTCGGCCATGGCTCGGGCTTCTATCGGATTCTGGTCGAATTCATGGCGGTCACGGCCAGCATCGTCCACCGGCGACTGTATCTTCCCGCCAAGGGACTGAGTTCGGTCCTGTTTTCGCCGCTCCAGCTCTTGGACCGGCTGACCAAATACTCGCACGAGAAGGACCGCATTCCCGGCGGTTACTATTGCATTGCGAAGAAATGTGCGTCCTGTTGATACTGTTCACGTTGATCTCGTCCCTCGATTCCCGGAGTTTGGCGGAAACATGGCGACAAAAATGGTCCCCGGCGACAGCTTGGCCATTGATCAAGGGCGGCCGATTGCTCAGGCGCCCCTGCCCACTTGGCCGCACTTCGACGCCGAAATGATCGAAGCCGCCGCGGCCGTGCTTCGCTCCGGGAAAGTGAACTATTGGACCGGAGAAGAGACGCGGCGGTTCGAACGCGAATTCGCGGAGTTCGTGGGCGTGCCCCACGCTATTGCCGTCGCGAACGGGACAGTAGCGCTGGAGTTGGCGCTGTGGGCGCTGGATATTGGAGCGGGTGATGAGGTCATTGTGCCCTGTCGCAGCTTTGTCGCCACCGCCAGCGCGGTCGCCATGCGCGGCGCGACGCCGGTATTCGCCGATATTGACCGTGACAGCCAAAACATCACGGCCGAAACGATCGCGCCGCTGATCACCGCGCGCACCAAAGCGATTATCGTCGTTCACCTCGGTGGATGGCCGTGCGACATGCCCGCCATTTGCGAGTTGGCTCGTCGATGCGACCTGAAGGTGATCGAAGACTGCGCCCAGTCGCTTGGCGCCACGGTCCATGGCCGCCAAACTGGCGCCTGGGGCGACATGGCCGCATTTTCCTTCTGCCAGGACAAGATTCTGACCACCGCGGGCGAAGGCGGCATGGTGACGACCCAGGATGCGGCGCTTTGGGAACGTGCGTGGAGCTTTAAAGACCACGGCAAAAGCTGGGACGCCATGTATCGTCGCCGTCACCCAGAGCCGTTCAAGTGGGTCCATGAAATTGTGGGCACCAACTGGCGCATGACCGAGATTCAGGCCGCGGTGGGGCGGATCGCGCTGCGGCGCGTTCCCGAGTGGGTCGAAACGCGCCGCCGTCATGCGCACGCCTTGCACGCGGCCCTCCACGGTGTGCGCGGGCTTCGCCAGACGTCGCCAGCGACCGAGTATCATCACAGCTATTATCGCTACTACGCCTTCGTCACGCCTCAGGACTTGGCGCCCGCTTGGACCCGCAACCGGATTGTCGAATCGCTCAACGCCGAGGGAATTCCCTGTGGCGTGGGTGTCTGTCCTGAGATGTATCGTGAAGGCGCCTTCGCCCGCCAGGGGATCGGCCCGCGCGAGCGTTGCCGCGTGGGGCAAGAGATCGGAGAAACCTCGTTGATGTTTCTCGTTCACCCGACGCTACGCGACAGCGATATTCACTTGACGGCCGAGGCCACGCGCAAGGTCATGACACATGCGACCCAAAGGGAAGACGTTGAAAAGTCCGCTCACGCTGCGGCATCCTCGCGCGACGCCGCCTAGTGCTTGGGCAACGCTTGATTTTGGAGTTGCGGCCTCGGACTCCAAGACCGGTGGTGAGCGGCAAGGCTAGCCGGCGGCGCTTTCCAGACGACCGGCAACCCGCATTCTTTGCGTTGAAAAAACGCTAGGACAAATGCGAGATGAATGATTTTCACACTACGGGGAAATCCCCTCGGACACGAAGGTAGCTAGGGAATTCGCCGCCAATCGCAATTCTGTTGAGTGCAATTGCAAGTTAACGCGCAGGAGGCTCGGCCGTGGTTTTTAACTCCATCGACTTCTTCCTGTTCTTTTTGCTCGTTCTGGGCGCCTACTTTTCGCTTCCCCACCGCCACCGGTGGTGGATGCTGCTGGGCGCCAGCTACTTCTTTTATATGTACTGGAACGCCGCGTTTGCGGCGTTGATGCTGCTTTCGACCGTCATTGACTACGCCGCCGCCCTGTGGATCCACCAGGCTCCCAGCAAGACGCAAAAGCGTATCGGCTTGGCTGTCACCTGTGGCTCGAACTTGGGGATGTTGTTCTTTTTCAAGTATTGGAACTTCTTTGCCGAGTCGCTGGGGTGGTTGAGCACCAACTTGGAGTTAGGTTACCGCGTTCCCACGCTGGATATTCTGTTGCCGGTTGGTATTTCGTTCTATACCTTTCAAACCATGTCGTACACGATTGACGTGTACCGTGGACAACTTGCGCCGGAACGTCATTTTGGACGTTTCGCGCTGTATGTAACGTTCTTTCCCCAGCTGGTCGCCGGCCCGATCGAACGAGCGACCGCGCTGCTGCCGCAGTTTTCGGTGCAGTATTACTTCGACTGGGAGCGTTTCTACTCGGGTTGGCAACGAATCATCTGGGGACTGTTCAAGAAGGTCGTCATTGCCGATCGTTTGGCGATCTATGTCGATGCGGTTTATAACAACCCGGGCCAGCATAACTCTTTAACCTGCCTGCTCGCGACCTACGCCTTTGCGTTTCAAATTTATTGTGATTTTTCTGGGTACTCGGATATCGCTATTGGATCGGCTCGCATTCTTGGGTTCGACCTTATGGAGAACTTCCGCCAACCTTACTTCTCCACCAGCATTAAAGAGTTCTGGCGGCGGTGGCACATTTCGTTATCTACGTGGTTGCGCGATTATCTTTACATTCCGCTTGGTGGGAACCGCGGTGGTCCGGCCCGCATGCGCGCCAATCTGATGATCGTCATGCTCCTGGGCGGTTTGTGGCATGGCGCCAGTTGGAATTTCGTGATCTGGGGAGCGCTCCAAGGGGTCTTGCTGGTGCTCTCGCACGCGTACAGCGAGTCGAGTGATGCGCTGTGGCGGCGGTGGGGCGTCGCCGACGGAGTCCGCGACGTTGTGAAAATGACTCTCACCTTCCACCTGGTTTGTTTAAGTTGGGTCTTCTTCCGAGCCAACACGTTTGGCGACGCGATGACAATCCTGGCGTCCATTGCCCGCTGGGACAGGCAAACGCCGTTCGCCGACTTGAACGTATTCGCCCATGCGAGCTTGGGGTTGCTCGTGCTGTTGGCCGTCGATGCGTTTCAGGCGGCGCCGGAGAGGAAGTCGTGGCAGCTCAGCTCCTTTCCGGTCCCCGTGCGCTGGGCGTGTTGGTATAGCGTCCTCTTGATGATTGTCTTTATGGGAGTCGTCGGAAATGGCCAGTTCATTTACTTTCAGTTCTGACCGTCCCGCGGAAGTCAGCGCCCGTGTGCACCTGTTTCGCATTGCGCTGTTTCTGGCCGGCGTCGTGGCGGTGGACCGGTTCGCCGGAGGCCTGGCCCATTACGCGTTTGGCCGCGTGCAAACGGGCGAGGGAGGCGGACAGATCAATGGTTCTCTCGAACACAGCAGCAGCGCTGATGTGCTGATCTTTGGCAATTCGCGAGCAAAGCATCACGTCGACCCGCGCACGCTGGCCCAGGAGTTGGCGCTTTCGACCTACAACATGGGCTGCAACGGACAAGGGATCTATTACCACTACCTGCTGGAGTCGCTCGCCTTACAACGCGGCGCCCGACCCAATATCTTTGTGCTCCAAGTCGAACCCGACAATTTATATCTTGCGAACAAGGAACGAGTGGTCTTGTTCGCACCGTTTATCGGCGAGTGCCCCGAAGTGCGCGAAGTCCTGCAAACGACGCCCCACTTCACACTCAAGACGAAGTGTTCAACGTGGCGATTCAACTCGATGCTGTTCTCCATCGCCAGCAATCTAGGCGAAGAAACGAGCGACGCCGCGGGAGGATACCGTCCGCTCCCCAGGCGAGCCATTGCCGCGCAAACCCCGACTGCGTCCTCAGGGCCGGCCCCGGCGGTCGCCGAAGATGTGCTGGACTGTTACCGCAAGTTCATTCGCAAGGCCCAGGCGCAAAAGATCGAGGTCGTCCTGTTCACGGGCCCGCGGCTCGACCGCGACGAGCAGTTCGAGCAGGTCGGCAAGGAGGCGCTCCTCCAGTTGGTTGAGGAGGAGCAGGTTCGTTATCTGGTGCTCGACGAAAAACAGTATCCGGTTTTCCAGAAACCAGAACTCTATTACGATCAATCTCATCTGAGCGGCGAGGGGGCCCAAATCCTTTCGACCATTTTAGCGCAACGCTTGCGGCTTGAATTCACGCCGCCTTCAGGTACGCCGAGCGATCCCTCGGCCATCCCGCCAATGTTGCCGTTGGCCAGGCTGCCCAGAACGGAATTCGAGGAAAACCCGGAAAGCAATCCGCTTCGGGATAATATGGTGCGGCCGGCGGCTTTCAACCGCTAGCGAATTTTTCCGGCGGGTGGGACGGATTTTAGTGTGGCGTACTCGCTCCGCGAGTGCGCCCTTCGGACGCCACAACGAAAACGCACTCGCGGAGCGATGGCGCCACATTGAGGACACCATCACACCCTTGCGAAAAATGCCCTAGTGCATTGTCACAACTTGATTTGAGGATCAGCCGTTGGGCGCTAGCCCACGGTTCCGCGACGGAACCGGACGCTAGCGCGTGCCGGCTGATTGACTCAATCCTGATTTTCGGATCAGCCGTTGGGCGCTAGCCCACGGTTCCGCCGCGGAACCGGACGCTAGCGCGTGCCGGCTGATTGACTCGATCCTCATTCTTTGCTGGGACAAAGCACTCGTGAATTTTTCCGGCGGGTGGGACGGAGTCTGGAGTGGGTTACTTGCCGAGGCGAGCGCCCCCGTCGGATGCGATCTCGTTGCGTCGTGGGATTTCCCCAAAGCGTATCTGCATCCGCGAGGTTCCGCCTGGACGACATTTCCGCTGAACTCGCGTACGGTCATCGGTTCTGGCAAACGCGCCATGGATTTCGGCGAGCGTCCGGGCAAGCCGGTTGAGGGAACTGCCGCTGGACGTGGAGAAACGCTGACAGGAACGGCAGCGCTACCAGCCGGCTCTCGTCGGCCGCGCGCAAAAAGAAACTTGCCGCACACGGAACTCTTGCAAGTTCCGCGACCGTCGGTTCACAATTAAGGTCAGGTGCTAGCCTTTGCGCGACGGGCGGCTCGGGCTGATTGCAAGGACGATACACCATGCGCGTTTGGGAATGGCTTCCGAACAAGAAGGAACTGCGCATTCGCGGCCATCGGCGGCGCCGCCTGCTCGGGTGCGAGACGTTGGAAGGGCGCCGCGTGCTCAACGCCAGCGCGGTTCAGTTCAATGAGGGACGAGTTTCGGCGGAAGGAACGCCCGCAGCCGATTCTGTCGTGGTGCAACTGCGCGACAACGTCTTCCTTCTTACCATTAACGACGACACGTTTCGTTTTGAGCGCTCCGAAGTGAATGAGGTTACCGTGGTCGGAGGGGGCGGGGAAGATACTCTCACAGTCGTCGCGACCGAACCGGTACAAGCCAATCTCCACCCATTCGCTGCGCACATCGAGGCCGCCGATCTGACCTTTGCGGCAACCCAGACATCAAGCATCTCGGTCATTTCCAGCGATCCGACCAGCACGGCATTCTTGTACGGCTCCACTCAAGACGATCAATTGATTGGCCGGCCAGGGCGGACGTGGATGCAAGGCCTCGGGTTCACCAATATCGTCCGCGGTTTCAACCAGGTGGATTCCCAAGGCGGCGCCGGGGCGGATCAAGCCTTTCTCTATGATTCCGCCGAGGACGACAAGTTCTACGCCAAGTCGCACGTTAGCTGGATGGAGGGTTCCGGCTTCACCAATTTTGCCCGCGGCTTTGAGCACGTTTACGCGTATAGCTCCTCGGGCAACGACAGCGCTTACCTTTACGACTCCGCCAGCGACGATACGTTCTACGCCAAACCACATGCAAGTTGGATTGTCAGCCCCACGACCATGCAGTTCAGTCGCGGGTTTCGCAACGTATTCGCCTATGGTTCGTCCGGCCAAGACAAGGCGTTCCTGTATGATTCCGGGGGGATGAACGATTCTACGCCAAGCCCCATGTGAGTTGGATCGAGGGGCCGAGTTTCACCAATTATGCTCGCAACTTCGATGAGGTGTTTGCCTACGGCTCGTCGGGCGTCGATCAAGCGTATCTATATGGATCGGACTTGAACGACACGTTCTTCTTCAAGCCGTACGCCAGTTGGATGACGAGCTCCACCAACGGCTATTTTGCGCGCGGGTTCGACGAGGTTTATGGCTACGGCGGGCAGGGCGACAACCACGCGCACTTCTATGATTCCGCCGGAGACGACCTGTTCATTGGGCAGGCGACGACAGGCAGCCTGCGCGGCGCGGAGTACTATGTTCGCGCGCGCGACGTTACATCAATGGTCGTGCGTTCCAACACGGGAGGGATTGACGAAGCCCTGTTCTACGACCACCTGGGAAACGAAGCCCTGATCGTACAACCGGGAGCGACGCGGTTTATTACAGGGCCGGCGGTGCATCGCGCGCTGGGATTCGAAAGTATCACGGCGTATTCCTATCTTGGCGGCTCCGATGTTGCCGTGCTGTACGGCTCGACCGACGCGGAGCGACTGGAGGCCGGGAAAGATTGGGTCGTGTTGAGCAACACGGCTGGTTTGGCGAAAGTGCGCGTGGGAGGTTTTGCCGCGGTTCGAGCGCATTCCTCGACCCCCTTGGCGGGCTCGCAATCGCAAGACCATGCGCTGCTCGGCGACCACCGGAGCAGCGCGCTTCGACTGGTTGGCGATTGGACCCAGCAGCCGCGCAGCGACGGCGACATGCCCTTGCTCTTGCACCCGGAAGCGTCGATCGCCGAGTTATACGGGTACGCTCCCGATTTCACGCTCCAGGAGCCGGCCTTCGATCAATTCAACCGCCCTTACATTCGCAGCCGCACCGCCGACCTTGACGAAACGTCCTTCATCCACACCCTTCGCGATGGCTCCTGGATCGCGTTGGACTTTCTTGCTGCGATTCGCGAGGCCTATCCGACGTTTCAGGAAACCGTTTTAGCCGCGGGGTGGGTCGATTCGCGGATCGTTTTCGATGCGGACGATCGGCTTTACACCGTGCTAACCATTCGGCTCGACAGCGGGGAAGAGAAAAACGTCCTCATCACGTCCGCCGACTACGGCGTGTCATTCGAGGTTCATGAACTTCCGCCCGGCCGCTATCGTTACGAACATTGGGTGGGACACAACGAAATCGACGGACCTCCCTTCCTGGGCTTCTTTCAGGAACTGGCAAGTCATTCGGCGTTTGCCGCCTACTACCGGCTCTCGGTAGTGCAACCACGCTACGAAAACGGGACGCTGGTGATTCCCGAGCCGATCGTCGTCTCCGACAGCGCCAATCTGAGCAGCCAGCACTCGGGAGGATCTTCGTTTGCGGTCACCCGGGACGGGAAAACGCATTTCATCTGGGCGGAAACAACCGCCGACGATGAAGGAGGCAGCCCGATTTACATCGCGGTCTACGACCACCAGACCCACAGCGTGGCGGCGCAGCACCTGCTGGGATTGGTTGCGCCCGCCAACGATTCGCATAATACTCCGGCCATTGCCCTGGATAGTGGCGGGTATTTACATGTGATTGCCGGCGTAGAGGAGTTCCAGTACTTTCGTTCCCTGGCGGCCAACGACGCCGGGAGCGGCTGGACCGCGCCCGAAACCGTCCTTAGTTCAGGCTGGCGGACCGACACGACCGACATCGACGGGCTGGGGCGGCAAACGTATCCTTCGTTTCTCATCGACCAGGATAACACGGCGCACCTGGTCTTCCGTCAATGGAAACGGAGCGTCGATCAGCACAATCAAGGTTGGCATTATGCGGCGTTGTCGTACCAGCACAAGGCCGAAGGCCATCCCTGGAGCGCGGCGCAACCGCTGGTGATCGCCGCGCGCCCCGACTACAGCATCTATTACCAGAAGTTGGCGCTCGATCGGACAGGGCGACTCTTTCTTTCGCTAAGCCACTATAGCCGCTGGGATATCGATCATCCCGATCTTCGCCCCGACCGCTATTATGAGCGGATGATTCTTACCTCCGCCGATGGCGGCGCGACCTGGCGTTTGGCCGACACCGCGCAATTCCAGTAACGCTCTCGGCGGCGACGCCGCAGTCGCCGCAATGCTCCACGGGCGGCGCGCTCCCTAAGCAAACGCGGTTGCAATCAAGAAACCAGTTCCGTGAACCCGCCGCTGTGGACATCGACAAACGTTCCCGGCATGCCCCAGCGGCCCCACAGCACATTTACAAAGGTTGTGCCCGTGGATAGAGCCACCCATAAGTCACCGTTGGATTGTCGGCGGCCGACGAGGTCGGCCTTTCCGTCGCCGTTCACATCGGCGATGCGCACGTCCAGCCACGTCACTGCACGGCTCCAGCCAACCCAGAACTCGTTGACAAAGCTGGACCCCGTGGACCTGCCAACCCACCACGCGCCGGTCGTTTGATCTCGCCCCACTAGGTCCGCTTTGCCGTCGCCGTTCACGTCGGCAACGTGAACATCGACCCAGGTTGCCGTGCGGCCCCACATGCCCCAAAACTGGTTGACAAAGCGCGTGCCGGTGGATCGACTCACCCACCAGGCGCCATTGGATTGGTCGCGGCCGACTAGATCGACAAGCCCGTCACCATCGACATCGGCCGTTTGCACGTCGACCCACGTCACGGCGCGGCCCCAGGCTCCCCACGCCTGGTTCACGAAACGCACGCCCGTCGATTTACCCACCCACCAAGCGCCGGTGGCCTTATTGCGGCCAATCAAGTCGGCTCTTCCGTCGCCGTCGACATCGGCCGTTTGCACATCAACCCACATGATCGACGCGCCCCAGGCGCCCCACAACTGGTTGACGAATCCCGTGCCCGTGGACTTAGACACCCACCAGTCGCCATTCGACTGTCGGCGGCCCACCAGATCGGATTTTCCATCGCCGTCGACGTCCGCCACTTGCACGTCCGCCCAAGCCACGGCGGAACTCCACCGGGTCCACGGCCGGCTGATGAACTGAACTCCGTCGGATAGCCCCACCCACCATTCACCCGTAGCTTGGTTGCGGCCCACGACGTCATCCAGCCCGTCGCCATTGAAGTCGCCTTGGGAGACATCCACCCAATTGGCCGAGGTGCTCCACACGTCCATTTGGCGGTTGAAAAAGCTCACGCCGTCGGATTGCGCCATCCACCACTGACCGTTTTCTCGAATGCGGCCCACGAGGTGCGCGTCGGGCGCCCGCTTGAGGCGTTCGGCGGCGCCGATATCAACCACGGCAACGCCGTTGTTGTTCCCATCCAAAATGCGCGCTCCGCCTCCCTGATCCACGCCAAGAGGTATCCCGGCTGCGTCCACCGCGCGGATGTTCGATCCGGCGTCCAGGGCGGGACTGTCCAAGCCCAGCGGGTGAAGATACGTGACTCCTTGGCTGGCGGAAGTCAACGGTTCGAGTTTCGGGTCCACGCCCACGCGGTTGCCGTTCACGCCATTCATTAAGCCTCCGGCGCTGGCGGCGTCGCCAATGAGGTTGAAAAACGACTCGGCCTTGACCACGTCGCCCTCGATGTCGCTGGGCGTAACCCGGGCTTCGGTGGTGTTTCCGGCCACAATCGTGTTGACCAGCCGCACCACGTCATTGGCGCCAAGCGCCAATCCGCCGCCCCGCTCCAGACCGCCGCCGTTGTTATCCAGGTCCGCGTAATTATTGGCGATGGTGCTGTTGGTAATGTTGATGGTTACATTGTCCATCGTGGCGATGGCGCCGCCGGAAAAGTTGGATTCGTTGGCCGACATCGTGGTGTTGATGACGGTGAGGGTATTGGCGCCCACGAAGATGGCCCCGCCCGACTCGTTGATGGCGGCATTTCCGTCGAAACTGGATCGGAGGAGCGTCGTGGCGCCGAACGAGCGAATGGCGCCGCCGCCGCCGGCCGATACATTCCCGCGAAAACGGCTATCGGCAATGAGCACGGTGGCGATGCCGCTGGCCAAGCCGCCGCCGTTGGCCGCCTCATTGTTGTCGATAATGGTGTTGCGCAGCGTCAATTCATGGCCTTCCGAAGTCCGCAGCGCTCCGCCAAAGGTTCCGGCGTCATTTTCTTCAATCACGCTGTTGAGCACCGTCGCGCGAGCCGCGGGAACGTCGTTGTCGAGAAACAAGAACCCGCCGGAGTCGGCCATATTATTGTGGCCATGAATGCGGTTGAGCGTGAGCGTTCCCGCATTGAAGATTGCCCCGCCCTCGACACCGGGATTCAGACCCGTAATGGTCCCGCCTTCGGTTAGCGCCAGGTCCAAAATAGAAACGGTCTTACCGGCCGAGATTTCGAAAATTCGATCGGCCTGATTGCCGGCGATTTGAAGCCGATCCCTACCTGGACCTTCGATCGTCAAATCGTCTTGAATGGCGGGCAACTGAGCACTCAGCGCGATCGACAACAGGCCGGGAGGTTGCGGCAATTGGAAACGAATGGTATCGTGCCCCGACACGATATTGGCGGCGAAGATCGCCTCGCGCAGGGTAGTTTGGTTGTCATCAAAATCAATTACATCATCCAAACTGTCCACGAGAATCACACCGGCCGGGACCACGCGATCTTCCAGCGGTTCCAAGAGGCGGCCCCCCAGTCGCTTTGTGGTCGCCTTCTTTCGTGAAATTGCCGACGCGCCACGGGGGCGACGCTTGGACCACCTGCCTTGCCGGGAACTTCCGATCGCCTGCAACCGTCGCCACATAGTGTATTCCTCGGATGTTGTCGTGAGGGTGCATGCCCGCCGACTGTCGAGTCAGCCCAGGCCAGCAGTAGGGTTATGGACGGCCGTGAGCATCTTGTCAAGACTCTGGCGCCGAGAATGATCAAAACGATGCACGGTTTCCTCGGTCGCAGTTTTTCCCGCATTCGAGGAAACTAGCGTGAGTTCCGACGCCGGGCAAAGATTAAGGGGTGCCGGTTGTCACGGAAGCGCCATCGCCGGCTAGCGATGCCGCCCACGGCCCGCGCACCGTGAGCGGAATGGCGCTAGCCACCGGTCTCGGAATCCGAGGCCGCAGCCCCAAAATTAGGCATGGACAAGGCGCTAGTACCTCACCCGACTTGGATCGACGGGTGGCGCGTCAATCAACGATTCGCGAGGCCCTAATGACGCCCACGGTTATTCGCCGTGCTTGCCAAACACCGCATCGACGGCGCGAGGAAACTGCCGCATGCCAACGGCCAGCGTCTCGAGCATATCATCGTCGTCGTGGCCATGCCCGAGAATATGGCCTAGCTCATGCAGCACGACGCTCAGCAAGTCCATTCGATCTTCGGCAGCACTGCCAGGAATAGCCGTTCGTTCATCACCGCCACGGAAGTTGAACTCTTCGTCGCGGGCGGGTGTCGGATCCACAAACCAGCCGTGGCCCGCGGCGTCGATGTCCAACGTAATGGAGCGTCCCCCGGTCGAACCCAGTTCCGCGCCAGGCAAGTCGGCGATGGCGACTCGAACGCCAGCAATCAGCGTCTGTTGCACATGGCTCAGCCCTGTGTTGCGCCACCATGCCATTGCTTGATCGACAAGGGGGGCCAGCGTAGGATCACGAAGACTCTCGGTTCCGGTGCGATGGATCTCGCCCCCGGCCGCCAACATAGGAATGCTCCAGTTGCCGACGATCAGCGCGTCATCGGCGCGGCCGAATCGATGGTTCGCGTCTTGCGAATCGAGGACACCGTTGTTGTCCAGGTCCAAACGCCAGAAGCCCGATTCAAACACCCCGAGTTTTCCCGTGGCGTTGCCGCTCCAGGCGCCCGTAATTGGCTGGGCGCCGGCGCCGCCAAGCGGTCCCTTGACCTGATCGATTCCTCCGCTCCATTGGCCGTCGCCGTTAACATCGAGCAGGAAAAGGCGGGTGCTGGGCCGATACATGCCGACTTGGTCATCGCCGTCTCCATCCCAGTCGCCAATAACTGGGCGATCGGTTGCATAACCGTACGCGCCTAGGAAAAGGTCGCCGCTTGCGCTGTACCGGCCATTACCGTTCACATCCAAGTAGATGAACCTCCGTCCGTTGATGGCCCGAGAAACGCCAATTTCGTCTTTCCCGTCGCCATTCCAATCGCCGACAAGAGGCGTGTCGCCGGGGCCGCCAAAGGGCCCCAGATTCTGATCGCCGCCGCCAAACTGGCCATTGCCATTGGTATCCAGCAACCAGCGAAAACCTGCACTGCTCGTCCGGACAACTCCGATCTCGTCTTTGCCGTCACCGTTCCAATCGCCGGAAATCGGGATATCGCCAGTCACGCCAAAAGGACCGAACACGAGATCGCCCCCTGGCACGGCGCCGTCCCACTTGCCAGTGCCGTTGGCGTCCAAGTACCAGTAATACTGTCCGTTGATCATCCGAGCTGTGCCGATATTGTCGGCCTGGAAACTGCGGTGAACCACGTTCACTGCCTGATCGGCAAGCAGAGCAAAGTGGCCATCCGACAGGCCGTCGTTCACATCCAGCATGAGCGTCACGGGCTCATCGCCCGCCACGTGCGTGACCGTCACCGTTTGGGGTGTGTCCCAGTTCGCCGGACTGAAAATTAACGACCACGGAGCGACGGCGACTTGGTCTGCGTCGGAACTATGGAGGTCGATGACCACGTCGCTATTTGGTTGCGCGTTGAGGACCACGGTAAAGCTGTCGGCGGCGCCGGCGCCAGCCATCGCGGTCCCGCCGCCGGATTCGACAATCGTGAACCCAGCCACGTCGTCGTTCTGGATGGCGCCTTGGCCGATGCCGTCGCTCACGTTTACTCCCCGGCCGCCAGCCTGAAGCGTCGTAACCTGAGCGGTGAACGTCTCCTGGGCTTCAATGCGCCGGTCGCCGCCCACCAGCACCGAGAACGTGCCCGAGGTCTGACCCGCAGGAATGCCAAAGGAGCCGCCCGTGGTTCCTAAGTCGCTATCGGCAAAGGTGGCCGTTCCTTCGTTAACCTGGAACGCCACAATCACGCCTTCATCCACCGGGTTGGAAAGGGTGGCGGTAAACGTGAACGGTTTTTGGCCGCTTTGGCCTTCGGGCGCCGTAACGTCGTTGATTGTGAGCGTGGCACTGTCGTTATTCACGATTGTGCCCGTAGCAGGATGGCCTACCACGTTGAACGCGTCTACATCGGCTTGCGAAGCCGCCAGCGTTCCCAGCGCGACGCGGAAGAACTCGTCCAGCTCCACCTTGGCGTCGCCCAGGATCGGCACGGAAATGGCGTGCGATTCCACAAAGTTGGCGCCGGTAAAACTCAGCGTGCCCGCGGCGGAGGTGTAATCGCTGTCCGAAGTTTTCGCCGTGCCGTCCACCGTGGCGTAGGGTACCTCCACTCCGCCCTGCACGAACCCGGTCAGCTTGACCACGAAGTCCATCATCTGGCTGCCGCTATTGCCTTCGGTCACCGAGGCGCTGGTGATCGAGAGCGTCGCCGTGTCGTCGTTGAGGATCGTGCCTGTTCCATCCACTAGCGCAATGCCCGTGCGTCCCCCGGCGTCAATCGAGAGCAGTTCCAGCAGGAAGGTCTCGTTCAACTCCACCACATTGTCGGTGGCGATAGAGATCACGACCGTTTCTGTATCGCCATCCTCTCCGCTGAAATACAGGTCGGGCGCCGACTCGTCGCCGCTTGTGCTCGGCGTGTAATCGGAATTCGCCGTGGCGGTCCCATCGGCCGTCTGGTAGCTCACGTGGAACGGCGTGTCCACCTGGCCGTTGAGCGTCACGGTGAATTGAATCGTGCCCAGCGCCTCGCTGGCCGAGGCGTTGCCTACGGTGACTGTGGCCGTATCGTCGTTGAGGATCGTCCCCTGGGCGGCAGGAAGCGCGGCAAACAACTCCTGGTAGTAGTTCGGATTGGCCACATACACCACCATGCCGTCGGAGTGGATCTGGTAACTCGACACGCCTCCGTACGCGGGAAACGCACCGGTAACCTTTACGGGCGTCCCGCCATCCACGGGCACGCGGTACAAGTCATAGACATTGTCAGCGTCTTGGTCCGCTTGATAGACGACCGTGGCGCCGTCGGGGCTAATCGCAAAGCTCGAAACGTCTCCACCGGCTACCAAAGACCCGTTCAACTTAGTCGGCGCGCCGCCGTCTACAGGAACGCTGTACAGTTCGTAGACATTGTCGAAGTCTTGGTCCGCACGGTACACCACCGTGGCGCCGTCGGGGCTAATCTGGAAACTCGATACAGCCCCTCCGGAAACCAACGCACCGTTGAGCTTGGTCGGCGCGCCGCCGTCCACCGGGACGCTGTACAACTCATAGATATCGTTCGTGTCCTGGTCCGCGTAGTACACCACCGTGGCGCCGTCGGGGCTAATTGCAAAGCTCGAAACGTTTCCACCCGAGACCAAAGACCCGTTTAACTTGGTCGGCGTCCCGCCGTCCACGGGGACGCTATACAACTCATAGACATTGGATGCGTCTTGGTTCGCACGGTACACCACCGTGGCGCCGTCGGGGCTGATGTGGAAACTCGATACGTCCCCTCCGGAAACCAACGCGCCGTTGAGCTTGGTCGGCCCGCCGCCGTCTACGGGGACGCTGTACAACTCATAGACATCGTTCGTGTCCTGGTCCGCGTAGTACACCACCGTGGCGCCGTCGGGGCTGATCGCAAAGCTCGAAACATTTCCACCCGAGACCAAAGACCCGTTCAACTTGGTCGGCGTCCCGCCGTCCATAGGGACGCTATACAGTTCGTAGACATTGTCGGAGTCCTGGTCCGCGTAGTACACCACCGTGGCGCCGTCGGGGCTAATCTGGAAGCTCGAAACATCGCCGCCCGAAACCAAAGACCCGTTCAACTTGGTCGGTGCGCCGCCGTCCACAGGGACGCTGTACAACTCATAGACCTCGTCGGCGTCCTGGTCCGCACGATACACCACCGTGGCGCCATCGGGGCTGATCGTAAAATCAGCCACGTCGCCGCCCGCAGGAAGCGCACCGTTAAGCTTGGTCGGCGTCCCGCCGTCTACGGGCACGCTATATAACTCGCGCATGAAGGCGGTGTCTTGGTCGGTGCGATAGATGACGGTGGCCCCATCCGGCGTGACTTGAGACGTGAGCCCTTCGTAGGTTGACGATTCGCCCAAAAACTGTGCTGCGCCGCTGTAGAGGGAAGCACTGAACAGTTTTTGCTTGCTAGAATTCGTGTCGTACACCTGGAAGATCGCCCGATTTTCGCTCAGGATGAACGAATTCACTTGCTCATTTCCGACCAAATCGTTATTCAGCTTGCGGGCAACCGTGGCAAGGGACTCCTCGAGAACGATCTCGCGACCGCCTGCTTGAATCTGACCGACGGTGAGGAAAAAGGCCTCGTCCAACTCCACCACCGTGTCGCCGGTTACCGTCACGTTGACGGTCTTTACCTGCGGGGTCGCCGTATGGGCGGGGAAGACAACCGATTGATCGACGACTGCGGTATAGTCCTGTCCTGCGAAGGCCGTCCCGTCCACCGTGTTGGCGAACGCGGTCACCGCGTGGTCCACCACACCTTCCAACGTTACTTCGAAGGTGAAGGTTGTGCCCGCGTCGGACTCGGCCTGGGAAACATTGCTAACGCGGATCGTCGCCGTCTCATCGTTCTGAATGGTCCCGCTTACGTCCGTGGGAATCGAAATCGTGTATCCCGTTCCCGCAGCCAGCGAGAGGACAACCGTTTCGTCCAGCTCCACCAAAGTATCGGGCGTGGGATCGATAGTCAGATTCACCGTGGCGGCGCCGTTGGGGAAGGTGATGCTCCCCGTGACGCCATCGAACGCGTCGGCGCCGCTTTGCGTGTAATCGGTCCCCAAGGCGGCCGAACCGCCAATATCGAAGTTGACCGTCAGCGTCCCGGCGGTGTTAGCGCGGGTGAAGGTGTACACCAGGTTGCCTGCTCCGTCCTCGGCGACCGCGGCGGGCGAGACCACAAGGTGGACGTCATCATCATTGAGAATCACTCCCGCAGCGTCCCCGGCGGCGCCGATCTGGTAGTTCGCATCGGCCGCGAGCGTGAGAAGGACCGTTTCGTCCGTCTCGACCGTGGGATCCGCCACGGAACTCACGATCAGCGTGACGCTGGACTGGCCGGTCGGAATGATTGCCGTGCCCGATGTGGCTTGAAACGCGTCGGCGCCGCTGACGGTGTAATCGGTCTTATAGGTCGCCGTCCCGCTCACCGCAAACTCCACTACCAGCGGCGCGTCGACAGGGCCGGTGCGGGTGAAGGTGAAGGCAAAATTTGCCCCCCCATCTTCCGAGACCGCAGCCGGCGAAACGCCGACGCTTACGTCAGGGACCATCTGGAAGCCATAGACCGAGCCGGCATTGGCGCCGCCGTCATCATCCAGCGGCGCGCCGACGGCGATTTGACTCCCGGCAACCGCCACGGCGCGGCCAAAGGCATCGTCCGCGGCGCCGTCGGGCGCGGTCACGCTTGTCAGTTCTCCCCAGGCGTTCGCGCCGCCGCGATCGCGTTCGAAAACATACGTGGTCCCGCCCCCGCCGGCATTGGGTGACCCGAGGACGACCGTATCGTCCGCGATCGCCACGCCATAACCCAGTTCGTCGCCTGCCCCGCCGGCCGCATTCAGCAACTTGAGCCTTTGGCCCCAGTTGTCGGCGCCCCCCAGGTCGCGTTCAAAGAGAAACGCGGCCCCGGCGTCGGTCGCCGTTTCGTCGTCTAGCGGAGCGCCTACCAGGAGTGTATCCCCGTCTAAGGCCAGGACCGCGGCGAACTCGCGCAGCGTGGTTCCTGCGCCGGCGTCGGCGGCGGTCGTACGGCGCACTTCGCCCCAGGCGTTGGCGCCGCCCGAATTGCGCTCGAACAGGTACACGGCCCCGACATCGGCCACCGTGTCGTCGCCCAAGGGAGCGCCCACCGCGATCGTATCGCCGTCTATCGCCACGGCCCGCCCAAAGGCGTCGTTCGCCGCGGCGTTCGAGGCCGTCAACTTGGTGACTTGCCCCCAATTGTTCGTGCCCCCTTGGTTGCGGGCGAACACATAGGCCGCGCCGGTATTGGCGACACCCGCATCACCCAGTTCGGCGCCCACGACCAGCGTATCGCCGCTGAAGCCGACCGACGAGCCGAACCGATCGTCCGCCGCCGCGTCCGTGGCGGTGATCTTTTTGACAAAACCCCAGTTATTGGTCCCGCCCTGGTTCTGTTCAAAGATCACTGCGGCCCCCGAATTGTTGCTGCCGTCCCGCGGCGCGCCCACCACAATGCGATTGCCGCTGACCGCCACCGCGTGGCCCAGTCCTGCATTGCTATCCACCGACGTGGTGTAAAGTGTGCGGGTAAAGAACCAACGGTCGTCGGTGTAATCGACCGGCGTACCGCCATCGTCGCGCCGAAATACGTGCGCGGCGCCTTGGCCGCCGTTATACTCGGGCGCGCCCACGACCAGCCAACCGGCCTCCATGGCCAGGGAAGACCCGAATTCGTCGTCGGCGTCGGCGGCTGTGGCCGTCAGTTTTCGTGTCTGGCCAAATTGATGGGCGCCGCCCGCATGGCGGTCAAAGGCATAGACGGACCCGGCCTCACTACCTCCTTCGCCATCGTAGGGTGACGCCGCCAGCACCGCATCGCCGGCGACGGCCACGGACCATCCAAAGCGGTCGCCGGCCGCCCCGTCCGAGGCGGTCAATTTGTGGGACTGCCCCCAGTTATCGGCGCCGCCTTGATGGCGCTCGAAGAGATAAGCCGAGCCGGAGCTGCTGCCTCGGTCGTCGTCGTATAGGGCGGCAACCACGACGGTGTCTCCATCCAGCCCAACGGAGCCGCCAAACCAATCGTTATAAGCCGCATCAGATGCCGTCAGCTTCTTGACCTGACCCCAGGCATTGGCGCCGCCCTGGTTCTGGCCTAAGAGGTACGCGGCGCCATAATAGTTGTTATCTTGCGGCGCCCCGACCACGGCCCGCGCGCCATCCACGCTCACCCTGTAGCCGTAATAGGCGCTGTTAGAGAGGACCGAAGCCGTAGATACCGCCGTCTGCCCCCAATTGTTGGCCCCCCCTTGATCGCGGGCAAAGACATAGGCGGTTCCGGCATCCGACACGGAACTCACGTCACGGTAGGGGGCGCCCACCAGCAGCGTTTCCGCGGTAATCGCCACCGCGCTGCCGAACCGATCGTTCGTCCCCGCCGCCGATGCGGTGAGTTTCTTCACCTCGCCCCAGTTATCGGCGCCGCCCTGGTTGCGTTGGAAGACATAGGTGGAGCCCGTATCGGTCCCCGCGTCATCGTCATAGGGCGAGCCCACCGCCAGGTAATCGCCATGAATGGCGACCGATGTTCCAAATTGGTCTTGGGCGGCTGCGTCGGCGGTGATCTTCTTCACCAACCCCCAGTTGTCGGCGCCTCCCTGGTTGCGGGAGTAAACCAAAACGGCGCCAGCAAAATTGGCGTTGGTGTGGTCGTCGGAGGCGCCAATCACAACCGTTTCGTTACTGATGGCAACGGAGGACGGAATAGCGATAGCGAGTTTCTTCTGTAATAGCCATAAATCATCCGCCGTGTTGGCGGGCGTGCCCGGATCAAAGCGTTGATAGAGATAGGCGCCCGTTCCCCCAGCCCCTGCGACGGCGGCCCAGTCGCCATCCACGGCAACGGAGGTACCGTACCGGTCGTTGGCCGCATTAATATCGCCCGCGTACAACTTGTCTTGCAGGGCGACGGCGGCCAGCAGACGACGGTCTTCCAAAGTCTCCACTTGAAGTCGGCGCGCACGGCGACGCACGGGGAGTTTCGCTTTCATCAAGAAATTCCTAGCGCAAAACACAAGGATTAGAGAACCTGCCCTGCACAAATCCCAGCGGCCCAAAACCTAAACGGCCCTAAGAAATAGCCGATGCAGACGATAGAGCACCACCCAGCGGCGTGGCCCAGAACGCCGCTATACCCCCCAATTTAACTTGATTCTACCTTTTTTCGCAAGACGAAAACTGTGCGTTTTAAGAGATTTCCGGCTCCGTAGGATTGCAGAATACGCATTGGTGGTAGATCTTTACCATGGTGGGGGTATTCATCAGCAAAATTGGGCGGTGGTACGGTCTAGCGTTTCTACATCAGCCCGAAGCGCAACCGCTTTTTGTATGAGGCTCCGTAAGTTTTTTTGCAACAACAATTTACAGGCGCCACTGCTGGCTCGCCCAGCGGTGTTCGAGGGAACGCAGCACTGCTGGCTTACCCAATCCTGTCTGGGAAAATGGGCAAGGCAGTTCTTCGCCCCGCAGGGGCGCAGGCATAGAGCCAGGCACGTAAGTTCCTGGATCAGGGTGCGCCCAGAGACATTCCAGCCCCGCAGGAGCGTCAGAAAGGACGGTCGGGGGCAAGTGTGGCCCTTAAGGAGCTTTCGGTAGAGCAGGCGACCTCTTCCCAGGGGCTCGCCCCCCTGGCTACATGCCTTGCGCCCCTTCGGGGCGAAAGCGTACATCGCCCAGTTTGCCGAACAGCATGGGGGCAAGCCAGCCGTGGCGCCGAGACTTGCGCCGCTTGATGCAAAAAACTGTTACGCTTCGGCTTTGCGTGAGTTCAACAATAAATGTCGAAATTCGCGAAACGGCGCCACTAGGGAAAGGGGATGTCAGTTTTGGCATCCCCTTGAAAATACCCGCGAAGAACCGGAAGATGGTTTTTGAAACCTTTACCCGACTACCGATCCCAACCCCCGTCCCCAAACACGGCATCCACGGGTCCGGGCAAGCGGCGCACGCCCACAGCCAGCGTTTCCAGCATGCCGTCTTCGTCGTGACCATACCCCAAGATGTGACTCAACTCGTGGAGCACGACCGAAAGCAGGTCCATGCGCCCCTCGGACGCACTGCCTTTCCGCGCCGTCCAGACGCCGTCGTGACGGGGGATGTACTCTTCGTTCCGGTTCGGTGACGCATCCACAAACCAGCCATATCCGGCGGCGTTCCCATCCAGCAAGATCGAGTGTCCGCCAGCTGAGCCTAGCTCAGCCCTTGGTAGGTCGACCACCGCGACCTGCACGTTGGCCAGCAAAGACTGCTGCTCGCTATTAAGCCCTGTGCCGTTCAACAGCACAACGGCTTGGTTGACAATAGGTGCCAGATCCGCAGTCGTAATCTCTGCCACGCCGGCGCCTGCGCTGACCGCGCCGCTATCGGCCAGCAGCGAAGTCCGCCAATTGCCAACGATGGGAATATCGCTCGCAACGCCAAAGCGAGAACTGGCGTCTCCTGCCCCCAAGGCGCCATTGTTGTTTACGTCCCGGCGCCAGATGGACGATTCAAACGTTCCGATCTCGGTCACTCCGTCGCCGTTCCAGTCGCCCGTCACCGGAACCGCGCCATCCGCGCCAAAGACCCCCTTGATCCGATCGACGCCCGGTGTCCATCGTCCATTGCCGTTGATGTCGAAGATGAATTGCTGCGAACGCGGACGGTAGACGCCCAGTTCATCGTCCCCATCGCCATCCCAGTCGCCCACAATCGGCCGGTCCGTACCATAGCCAAAAGTTCCCAGGGCGCGGTCGGCGGTCGAGGCGTAGCGGCCGTCCCCGCTGTAATCGAGATAGTAGACGCGGGAGCCGTTCACGATCCGCGAGACGCCGATCTCGTCCTTGCCGTCGCCGTTCCAATCGCCCACCAGCGGCACATCGGCGGCCCAGCCGAACGGCCCCATGCTTCGGTCGCCGGCCCCGTACCAGCCGTCGCCGCTCACATCCAGATACCAGCGCAGCGCGCCATTGATCGGCCGAACCACGCCAATCTCGTCCTTGCCGTCGCCATTCCAGTCGCCGGTCACGGGAATATCGCCCGCCAAGCCGAAGCGTGGCAGAGCCAGGTCCACGCCCGCGGCGCCGTCGTATACGCCGTTGCCGCTGGCGTCCAAGTACCAACGATACGCGCCGTTCAACAACCGGGCGACGCCCACGTTGTCGGGCTCAGGGCTGGGGCCGATGGGCGCCCTACTCAGTTCAAAGTCAACTTTGGTGTTGCTGAAGGCGCTCAGGCCGTGACTTACATTACGGATGGTCCAGGGCGTACGCAGCGAACCGCCAGAAGCTGTCACGGTGTAGACGCCGGGTGGCGCCGCCAAGGTGTACCCGCCCGACGGTCCGCTTTTCTCCTGGGCGACAATATCTCCATTCGCATTACGCACGGTGATCGTGACGCCGTCTACTCCTTCGCCGACATTGTAAAGCGTCGCATCGGCGTGCATGGGGTTGACGTCAACCACCTTGCGCTCGTCGTATACCACACCCGTAATCTGTCCTCCGACAGCCGAGCCGAAATTCTCGACCACCATGATCGCTTTCCAGGTGCGCTCGGGCGTGGTGTAGTCGCCAAAGCGAACGCCTGTGCCAATGTCCTCCCAGGTCTCGCGGAACATATTAATGCGGTGACAAACGCTTTCATAAAGGCTTTTGTGTCGATCGTAGACCCGATTGATTTTCTCCTGTTCCGTAAAATCGTTGGGCCATTGCCGGTACGTGGAAATGTTCTCACCCGCCCCGCCGGGGTAACCCTCTTTCCGGGCCCGGTCGCTGGGGCCTTGATTGCCGCCCATAGTTGTGTGGCTGAAATAATCGCGTGCAAGCATATCGTCGGCATGGCGCCCCGACGCGGTAATTAGCGCCTGGTGTGGCGCCAACGGCTGCTTCGCGGCAGCCGAGATGTTCGGCGCCACGCCATCGCACGTCCCGCTATTCAACGCGAAATTTGATCCCAGCCGCGCTGCCTCGCCCGCAGGATCGTTGCGCGCCCGGTTGATGAGTTCGATTAAAAGCTGTTCGCTGGCGGTTAGCTGGATCGCAGCAAACATGCAGCGGCTTTCCAGCGATTCCACCATTAACTGGCGGGAGGCAGCACGGTGGCGAATAGCTTTGGCGCGACGAAGCATGAGATTAGGAGGAGGGCGAAAGGGGCGTGAAAAGAGAAGGTGTCCCTGAAAAATATATCCTATGGCGGCGCCCTGCGGAAAGGCAAATCAGGCAATAAAAGCGATTTTGCCTGCCGGCCCGACCACGGCGGCCCCACGACGCCTTGGTTGCCCGCGATCGCCAATTCTTCGGTCTCGTAGGACCCATGAAGGAACACCAAGGCTCCGCGCCGATTGGCTCGCGTGGCTTGGTCAGTCACCACAAAGCGGTTGTTCGTCACTCGCACCTGGCGGGCATTGGCGAAATACAGCCGTGGCTCTTGCGGCGGCAACCGGGCGGCAAACAGATTTCCGGTAATCTCAAAATCCACCGCCCCAGGAAAGTCAAATTCGTTGGCGGTAAAATTGCCGGCGGCCGTGAACAGCCGCGTCACGTCCTGCACGCGCATGCGATTGTTGCGCACGAGGATGGCGCCGCGATCCATGTTCATCGCCGCAAACAGCGGATACACGTGGAATTCCTGCGTCGACGCGAAATCCGGCCGCCGCACCGCCGCTTCCGAGAGCCGGTGAATCAAGTTGCCCTCGATGGTAAAACGCCGCGGGATGGCTTTGCCCTCGCGCGTTTGCTTGCCGTAATGCGGGCGGCCCACATAAATCCCAAACAGCGTTTGCTTGTAGGTGAACGTCGGGCTGGTCAGTTTCAAATCGTGCTGCGTGGTTTCGCGATGCATGTCGCGAATCTCGTTGCCGAGGATTTTGACTTCCCCGCCCACCTTGTCGCCCGCGGCAAATATTCCAAACAACCCGTTGCGGGCGACGGTGTTTTTCTCGATGGTCACGTTTTCGCCCGCATGGAAATCAATACCCTTCCGCACGTTCAAGATGGCCCGGTTCTCGCGCACGACCACGTTCCGCGGCAGTTCCGTGGTCAGTCCGGCCAGCCCGTAGCCGGTGCCGCCGTCGCCGTCCAGGCCGTTGTGGTAGAACAAGCAGCGCTCCACCAGCACGCCGTCGGCGTTGCCGATCTCGACCCCCGCGACGCGGTTCCCGCTGAACTGCGAGTCGCGAACGTTCACGTTCTTGGCGTACTCCGCCTCCTTCTCGCCCAGCGCCTGCGTGACAACGGCCAGCCCGCCATGGTTGAAGCCGATCACCGAAACCCGCGCCACGGTCAGGTTTTCAATGACCTGAAAGAACAGCCCGTGAATGCGGCCGCCGTAAGATTCGCGGATTTCGGCAATGGGAATCGCATACCGAAACTCCAGGTCCTCCACGGCCACGTTCCGCAGTCCGCGTTCAAACACCAGCAGCGAATGGGCCGCGTGGGGCGTCGTGTCTTCCTGGCGGAAGGTATACACAAGGCGCGAATGCTCCCGGCCCGCGCCTTGGATCGACAGGCCGTGCAGGTTGCGGCCGATGATCAGCGAACTGGCGATCCGGTATTCTCCCGCGGGGAAATACAGCGTATCGCCCGGCCGCAGCGCTGCAATCGCCCGTTGCACCGCGGCCGTTGCGTCCTCTCGCCCCTCTCCGCGGGCGCCGAACCTGGCCACGCTCACCCGTTCCATAGTATTCCCCTACTCAGTCCTGCCGACGCCTCGTGCCGTTGCAAGCGATTGGTTGTTCCCTGGCGAGCGGCCGGCGTGAGCCGGCGGATGGCGCGAAGGTTCAGTGCTGGTTCCATCAGCCGGCTCACGTCGGCCGCTCGCCTGTTGACACATTGCACAATCAACTGCTTGAATCCGCACCGGCGCTAGGCGACCAGTAAACTTGCCTTCGCGAGTTGCTCCAGGCAGCGGGGCAATTGCTCGCCGAGAACGCGGCGCATCGTCTCGCGGTCGGTGACGGTCTTGCCTTGCACTTGCAACCCCTCGGCCGTGGCCGTTTCCACCAGGGCGTCCAGCACGGCGCTCCGGTCGCGCGTGCCGTCCAGATGCCGCAGGCAGATTTGTCCGTACCGATCCACGTTCGTCGTCTCGTGGCGTTGGTTAGTGATTTTGCTGCTCGTCTGGGCCTGGAGGCGGGCCAAGGCGCTGGCGGCTGGACGTTCGTTAACCTTGGAAGCCAGCGACAGCGGCCCCGAGTGCAAGCCCACCACGCTCCGCGCGATGCAGTCCCAGAACACCGCTCCCAAGATGTGCTCGCTTTCTTCCCGCGCCCGCAGATCGCCCACGTCCCACCGCGCGTCATCCACCAGGGTCGTAAACGCCACGCTTTGCGGCCACGCCTGCCCCAAACGCACAAACGCCGCCTTGACCAGCGGCTCCTGCGAACCAAAGGCTTTCTTGCCGATGCGGAACTCCAGCCGACCGGCGGCGCGCACGTCCGGGTTGGGCGTGGCCGGAACCGCGGGCGAGGCCAAGTGCACCCGGCGCAGTGTCTGCGGCGTCAGGTTGCGATCGAGCTTCACATCGCCGTGGCACAGCAAAGTCGAACGGAACATACGATTGGTCAGAAAGTCCAGGTATTGTTCGAGCTGCACCTGATCCTGAATCGCGGGCTTAAGTGTTTCGACAATCTTGGAAGGGAAGTTCTCCAGCAGCATCGAATTGAAGTCCGCCTCGCCGACGTACTGAAGCCCTCGCTGCTGCAGCATCTCGACAAACTGATAAAAGTAAACCGGCAGATTCACATCTTCCAAAAGCTCGTGAAAGACGTAGTAGTCGCCAACCTTGAGAAGTAGATTCAATTCGTCTTGGAGCATTTTTCCGTAGCCGTAGGCGGCCTTCTCCACCGTGGCCGACTTCGCCAGGAACTTCACCAACGCTCGGGCTTGCTTGATGCGGGCCTGAGAATCGGTCAGGCCGCGCACGTGGAACAGGATCATATCGCGGATGGCCCCCCGCATGCGCCAGCCAGGGTACGTGTTGTAGCTCATGTACCCGATTCCCTGAGGCGTCAGGTTGTGTTTACAAATGTCCAACATCTTGCCTTGGACCTTTTCGGGCACCCAGGAAAACACGCCGTGGGCGATCACGTAGTCGAATTGGCCAAGGCTCTCGTCCACTTCGAGGATGTTCTGCTGGCGCAGCTCGATGTTCTTTAACCCTAATTTCTCGACCGTTTGTCGCGCCTCGTGGATTTGCCGCGCCGATAATTCGACGCCCACAAACTGCGACTCGGGAAAGCTCACCGCTAGCGGGATCAAGTTGCCGCCGCTGGCGCAGCCCAACTCCAGCACCCGGCACCGATGAACAGAAGTCGGCGTCATCCCGAACACCGCGCCAATGGCCGCCAAGCGGTCGGGATGGCTGGCCGGAAAAGAATGACTCTCGTAGGGAACTTCATCGTAACTATAGGTGGCCTCGGTCATGGCGATTGCCCAGCAAAAATAAAAGGATGGAAGAGAAGCAGATTGCCCGCCGCCGTGTAAATAAAAAAGCTCGTAGGTTGTACGTCTTACGCGGGAAAACGGAATATCTTCCGTTCTCGCCCCCGCTCATTCGCCCTCGAACGCGATGGAAGATCACAGAATGAACTCCGTCCTACTTGGCTTTGCGGTTCGGCCAAAGTAGCGGAAGTTTTATTGTTGTTGCGGCTCGCACGCGCCGCAAGCCGGAACCGTTGGAGATCTAAGGCGTGCGAAAATGCGCGTCGCTACAATCCCACCTTCAGCCGCGCGGGGGGAAAAAAAATGGCAGCCTCCCGCGTCGCGAGAGGCTGCCAAGGGTAGAAGCCGTTATCCGTGGCCGGCGTGGCGCCAGGCGCCACGCCGGTCGAGCGCGTCAATTACTCTTCGCCAAAGATGGCGTCCACGGCCGCGGTCAGGCGACGTTCGCCGGCCGCCAGCGCGTCCAGCATGTCGTCATCGTCGTGGCCGTTGCCCAGGATGTGGCCCAGCTCGTGCAGCACGGCGCTCAGGGCGTCCATCTGGCCGTCCGGTACGTCGGCGCCGGGCGTCGCGTCCACAAACCAGCCGTAGCCGGCCGCGTCCGTGTCCAGGGTCACGGAGCGTCCGCCGGTCGCGGCCAGCTCGGCGCCCGACAGATTGCCCACGCTGAAGCGAACTCCCGCCAGCAACGCTTGCTGGGCGCCGCTCAGGCCCGTGGCGTTGAGCAGCACAATGGCTTGTTGGCCAATCCCCGCCGCATCCGCGGCCGTGATGCTGGCCCCGCCGCTGCTCGCGCCGCCGGCCGCCACCAGAGACGTTCGCCAGTTGCCGACGATCGCGGTGTCGGTCGGCAGGCCGAAGCGGAAGCCGTTGGGCTGACCCGCATCGCCGGCGTCGAACATCTCGTTATCGTTGGTGTCTAGCTTCCAGAACTTGAAGCCCGCCAACGATTCGGCCGTACCGACTTCCGCGGACAAGTTGCCGTTCCAGTCGCCGGCCACCGGCGTAGCGCCGGCCGGGCCATAGCGGAACGTGGGGCCGTCCCCGGCGAAGCTGAACGTGAAGTTGCCGTCCCGGTCCAGGTAGAACGTCCGGTCGTTGTCGCCGCCAATGTCGATCGGCCGATACACGCCGATCTGGTCGTCGCCGTCGCCGTCCCAGTCGCCCACGATCGGAATGTCGGCCGCGTAGCCGAAGGCGCCGGCGTTGACAATATCGCCCCCGCCCAGCACGCCGTCGCCGCTGAGGTCGAGGGTGAAGAACCGGCGGCCGCTAATGACGTTCGAGACGCCGATTTCGTCCCGGCCGTCGCCGTTCCAGTCGCCCGCCAGCGGAACGTCGCCAATCTTACCGAAGATGGTGCGCGGCTCCAGGGCGTCGCCATCCCAAATGCCGTTGCCGTTGAGATCGCGAATCCAGACCAGCGTATTGTTGTTGGGATTCCCCCGCACCACGCCAATCTCGTCTTTGCCGTCATCGTTCCAGTCGCCGGCCACCGGAATGTCGCCCGCGACGCCAAACCGATACGCCAGGTCGACCACCGAGCCGTCGTACTGGCCGTTGCCGCTGGCGTCCAAGTACCAGAACAGTTGCCCGCCCTGATCCCGCACCACGCCAATGTTGTCGGCCTCGTTCGCGTCGGCAACAACGTTGAGCTGGTGATCTTCCACTTCACCGTTCGCCGCGGGGCCGGTGGGACCAAGCGGGCCAGCGGTGGTGGTAAGGCGGAACCGGGCGATGCGCGCCCCAACGGCCGCGCCTTCGGGCACGTTGACGTTCACGGGGTTGGCGCCAGCGATAAGCGCCAAACCGGCGGCAGGCGTAATGCGCTCCGCCGGATCCTCAAACGTGCCGCTTTGGTTCCAGTCGATCCACGCATGGAGGTTGCCGGCGCCTGAGGCAGTGACGGTAATCACTTCCTGACGGCCTTCACGGAATCCTCCGACCGGGAACACAACGCCATCTTCATCGGCCCCGTCGCCCGTGGCGTTGGCCGTCGGCTGACCGTCCAATTCCGCGTCACGCAAGGCGCCCAAGGTCGGACCAACGGCCGTGTGGCGGGCGCCATTCGGCGCCGTCGTTCCGTAACTATCCAGCGCATCGCCAAAGTCCTCCGTCGGTACGGGCGGACCAGGAGGCGTCACCGGCAGGCGATAATCTTCAACTTCGCCGTCCGGGGCGGCGGCGGCGGCGGGCGTAAGGCCGCCAGCAGTGCTCAGGCGGAAGCGGGCGTAGGTGCCTTCGGTGATTGCGTCCGCCGGCACGAAGAACGGCAGGTCCTCGTTCAGGCCCGGCGATATCGTCCAGCCGCCTAGAGGCGAAATTCGCTCGGCCGGGTGGTCGAACATGCCGTTGGCGTTGAAGTCGATCCAGGCATCCACTTTCCCGCCGCCCGAGGACACGATGTCCACGAAGTTGGTGGCGTTCGTCGTCAGCGGGCCAATGGTCACGCCGTCCTCGTCGTCGCCGTCCAGGTCATTGTCGTCCCCGGTGGCGGCGGTGTTA
>JAANMU010000064.1_pt1 | contig 124562 bp, 108 predicted proteins | sample 7279701 | NCBI WGS metagenome assembly JAANMU01 (sample SAMN14094539, study PRJNA606508) | bioreactor metagenome | isolation source: A lab-scale SPAN reactor treating ammonium-rich wastewater day 57 | place: Ireland: Galway | collected 2017-03-13
CTCACCCTGCGCACGCAGGTCTTCGATCATGTTGGCGAGGCGCTGGGTGGGATAGGTGGGATCGAGGGGGACATATGCGGCACCTGCGCGCATGACGCCGAGGAGAGCGGCGACGAGTTGTGTGCTGCGTTGGAGGCAGACGCCGACGAGGGAGCGGGGTTTGACGCCGAGGGCGTGGAGTTGGTGTGCGATGCGGTTTGCGGTTGCGTCGAGTTGTGCGTAGGTGGTGGTTTCGTCGCTGAAGATGACGGCCGGGGCGTGAGGGGTTGCGGCTGCCTGTTGTGCGATGAGTTGATCGAGGGTGAGGTGTTGTGGGTAGGGGCGTGCGGGGCCTGCGAAGTCTTCGAGGATCTGTCGTCTTTCGCTTTTTGGGAGCATGGATGCGGGGGATGCGGGCTGGTGAGGATCGTTGGCGATAGCGCGGAGGGCGGCGAGGTAGTATCGGCCGATCTGCTTGACCTGATCGCGGGTCATGTGTTTGTTGTTGTAGTTGAGGACGACATCGAGGCGTTTGTCGTATGCGTCGACGCGGAAGTTTGCGACGAGGACGTAGTGGAATGGGTCGGTGAAATCGACGCGGAGGAACTCGATATCGTCGCGGCCTGCAAGGCGGTCGTAGACGTGGAAGTGAGTGTAGTTGAATCCGGTTTCGAAGAGGTTGTCCTGACCTGCGCGGCCGAGGTCGCGGAGGAGTTGTGCGCCGATGTATCGGCGGTGTGGGAGTGCGGCGAGTTCGGCGTGGTGTGCTGATTGTGCGAGTTCGAACCATGTCTGGTTTGCGACGCGGAGGCGGTAGGGCATGGTGTTGAGGTGGTTGCCGAGGGAGGAGTCTCCGCCTGGGTCTTCGATGCGGCCGTTCATGACGAGGCCTGTGACGACGTCGTCCTGATGAGCGAGCATGCCGAGGACGCGGGTGTGAGCGGCGAGGTAGAAGGACTTGAGAGGGATTGCGAGTTCGCGTGCGCGTTCGATGACGCGCTGGTTGACGTCGGCGGGGATGGGGACGATGAGGTCGAGATTGCGTGCGACGGGGACATCGGCGCCGACGCCGGGGATGCGTGGGACCTGTGTGAAGGGGGCGTCAACCATGAGCGCGGCCCAGAAGGCCTGGGCGTCGGCGGAGTTGAGGGTTGCGCGTTCGAGGGCGACGAAATCGCGGTACGTGATGGGGTTTGGTGTGAGATCGAGATCGGAGGCGCCTGCGAGCATGTTGACGTAGCGGGAGAAGATTTCGGTCATCATGTTCGACGTGCTCCAGCCGTCGAGGATTGCGTCGTGGAATGTGATGCCGAATTGGAAGGTGTCGGGAGAGCGTTTGTGGACGGTGTACTTGAGGAGCGGGGGGCGTGACCATTCGAACTCGTATTCGGCTTCGTCGTCGATCCAGCGTGCGAGGAGGGCTTGCTGGGCATCGGTGGGGAGATGTGAGATGTCGTGATATTCGATGGGGGCTGAGGCGGTTGCGTGGACGAGTTGCATCGGTTCGGCGAAGGTGCCGAGGTCGAAACTGGTGCGGAGGATGGGATTGCGAGCGACAACCTGATCGACGGCGCGCTGGAGGAGGTTGAGGTCGAGTTTGGCGCGGACGTGAAGGCTCATGGCGACTTGGTAGAGGTATGAGCCGATGGCGCGTTCGCTGTGGAAAACCATGCCGCTCTGGAGTGCGCTGAGGGGATAGGCGTCGATGATGTCGGGCGGGAGTTTTGCGCGGTCGGTTGCGGAGATGAGTTGGAAGGGTTGGGTGTGCGTGGTCGCGGTGGATTGGGCAGTGGCTGCTGCGGAGGCGAGGGCGCGGACGGTGGGCGCGCGGAAGAGGTCGTGGACTGCGATGTGGATGTTTGCGTCGGAGGCTTTTGCGACGATTCGGAGTGCGAGGATGGAGTCGCCGCCGATTTCGAAGAAGTTGTCGTCGATGGAGACGCGTGGGAGGTTGAGGATCTGGGCCCAGATGTTTGCGAGTTGTGCTTCGGTGTCGGATGTTGGCGCGACGAAGGGGCGATCGGAGGCGAGGGCTGAGCCGCGGGGTGGGGCGGGGAGTGCGCGGCGGTCGAGTTTGCCATTTGCGGTGACGGGGAGCGCGTCGAGGGTGACGAAGGCAGCGGGGACCATGTATTCGGGGAGGAGTTTTGCGAGGGCGTCGCGGAGTGCGCCGTGGGTGGCGTTACCGACGATGTATGCGACGAGGCGTTTGGTGCCTGGGACATCTTCGCGTGCGAGAACGACGGCTTCCTGGACGTCGGGTTGCGCGGCGAGGACGAATTCGATTTCGCCGAGTTCGATGCGGAAGCCTCGGATCTTGACCTGGTCGTCGAGTCGGCCGAGGTATTCGATGGAGGCATCGGGGAGAAAGCGTCCGAGGTCTCCGGTTTTGTACATTTTTTCGCCGGGGCGGAATGGGTTTGCGATGAAGCGATCGGCGGTGAGTTCGGGGCGATTGACGTAACCCATGCCGACCTGGATGCCGCCGATGAAGAGTTCGCCGGGGACGCCGGTTGGTGTGGGGATGAGGTGATCGTCGAGGACGTACATGAAGGTGTTTGGGACGGCGCTGCCGATGGGGACGATGCCGCGTGGGTCGTTGGGTTGACATTCCCATGCGGAGACATCGACTGCGGCCTCGGTGGGGCCATAGAGGTTGGCGAGGTTGGCGTTGGGGAGGCGTGAGAAGAAACGTTCGACGAGATCGAAGGGGAGGGCTTCGCCGGAGCAGACGACGCGGCGGATGGAGGTGCAGTTGGTGACGTTGCGTTCTTCGATGAAGACGCGGAGCATGGATGGGACGAAGTGGAGGACTGTGACAGCGTGGTGGGCGATGAGGTCTACGAGGTAGGCGCTGTCGCGGTGGCCTTCGGGCTTGGCGACGACGATGGTGGCGCCGGTGATGAGTGGCCAGAAGAACTCCCAGACGGAGACGTCGAAGGAGTATGGAGTTTTCTGGAGGACGCGATCGCTGGGGGTGAGTTGATAGTGCTCCTGCATCCACATAAGGCGGTTGATGATGGCGACGTGTGCGTTGGCGGCACCTTTGGGCTTGCCGGTCGAGCCTGAGGTGAAGATGACGTATGCGGGGTCATGCTCTGTTGCGGGGCATGGGGGCGTGTGGGCGGGTGCTGATGCGAGGGAGGGATCATCGACGAAGAGGGTTTGGCCTTGCCATTCGAGGGTTTTGTAGAGGGGTGTGGTTGAGTGAGAGGCAGGTGAGTTTTGTGAGGTGATGAGCACGGCGATGTGCGCGTCATCGATCATGTTTTTGAGGCGTTCGATGGGGTATGAAGGGTCGAGGGGGACGTAGGCGCCGCCGCTCTTGACGACGGCGACGAGGGTTGCGACGAGTTCAGTGCTGCGTTCGAGGCAGACGCCGACGAGGGAGCCGGGCTTGACGCCCTGTGCGATGAGACGATGGGCGATGCGGTTTGAGAGGGCGTCAAGTTGTGCGTAGGTGGTGGTGGAGTCGTTGAAGATGACGGCGGGGGCGTCGGGGTGCTGGGCGACCATGCGTGCGATGAGATCGGCCAGGGTGATGCCTCGTTCGTAGTCGCGCGTGGGGCCTGCGAAGGTCTCGAGGACTCGGGTGCGTTCTGCGGGAGTCAGCATGGAGAGGCCCGAGCCGAGTTCGTGTGGTTTGGCGGCGGCCTCGGCCAAGAGTTGCTGGAATTGTGCGGCGATGTCGATGGCCTGATCGGTGGGGACGGCATCGGTGCGGAAGCGGAGGGCGCAGCCGGTGTTGGCGGGGAGGAGAGTGATTGCGGCGCGGCCAGCGTGGTGGGGGGCGAGTTCGATTGCGGCGTGCCAGAGGTGACTTGAGCGCAGTTCGGGGATATCGCGCAGGCGTGTGCTGCGTGCGAGCAGATCGCGGGCGTAGGTTGGGTGCTTTGAAAGGGATTGAAGTTCGGCTGCGATGGTGCGCTCGATGGATTGGAAGGAAGTTTCGAGGTCGAGATCGACGCGCATCGGCGGATGAGTCTCGAAGAGTTGACCGACGGGTGCGAGTGGGTCGGGCTGTGCGGGTGTGTGGAGTGGGAGGTCGAAGCGCGTGTTGCGTGAGACGCGGGCGAGATAGAGTGCGAAGGCGGCGATCTGCTGGGCGGCGGTGGAGGCGAGGGGGGTTGCGATGTCGAGTGTGCTTGTTTCGGCTGCGGGGTCGGGGTGAAGTGATTGGAGGTTGGAGATGAAGGGCGTCTGGATGGGTTGGAGGTTCGCGAGGCGATTGATCCACCAGTTTTCGGTGCGGTGCGCGGCGGCGTCGAGCGCGATGATGCGCTGAAGTTCGGCGTGCTCGAGCGGTGGGAGTTGGCGTGCACATGCGAAGCGGGGTTCGGCGAGGTTTGCGGGGGAGCCATCGATTTCGCGCAGGCCGAGGAGGCGGATGTCGGATGAGCCACCAGTGCTGACGCGGAGGGATGCGTCGGCGACGGAGATGATGGTTCCGGGTGCGGAGTTTGGTCCGGTGTCGGTTGGAGCGGCAGAGGTGGCGAAGAGGAAGCGTGATCCGGTCCAGATGCGTGCGGTGCCGAGGCGGTTGTCGTATGGGCCGAAGTCGAGGGCGCGTACGAGGCGGAGGATATCAGTGGCGGAGGAAGTCCAATCGAGGATGCCAGCATTGGGCGGGCGGTGATATCGGCCGAACCATGATCGCTGGGATTCGGATTGTGGTGTGCGGGACTCGGTGCGCGATTCGAGGCGTGCGAGGAGTGTGCGAAATGAGCGGAGCGCGGCTTCGTATGCCTTTGCGTTGAGGGTGAAGGCGGTGTCGGCGGTGGAGATGGGGAATGGTTCGGACGCGAGGATGTCGCCGAAGTCGACGCGGTCGGTCATCACATGCCATGAGACGGCGTGCTCGGTTTCGCCAGCGAGAATTGCCCATGAGGTGGCGTGAATGCCGGCGTAACGCGGGAGTGGGCCGTCGTGGTAGTTGATGGCGAGGTGAGTTGGCCAGGTGAGGGCGGTTTGTGGAAGGACGTCGTCGTTGACGATGCTCCAGAGAAGGTCGGGGGCTTCGGCGACGGTCGATGCGAGGGCGGCAAAGTCGGGAGCGAAGGGGATTGAGGCTGCGTGTGCCCATGCGGCGACGCGTGGATCGGGCGATGCGACAGCGACGACGGAGTGTCCACGGCGGAGGAGTTCGTCGGCGCACTGGATGAGGACACTGCCGGTGCCGATCAATGCACAGCGGAATCGAATCTGAGGATTCACAGAGCGCTCCTGCAAGGGAATCGTGCACGCCGAGCGTGCACGGCATGATGAGGATGGATCGGAAAGTCGGACGGAGAGGCGCGATCGGCGGTCGATCAGCGGTTGTCGTAGCGGATGATTTCGTCGATCGTGTTGTCGGGCTTCATGAGGACGGCGCGTGGTTTGTGGAGGCGGTATTCGTCGTCGTTCATGAAGGCGTAGTGCATGATGATGACAACATCGCCCTTTGAGGCGAGGTGGCCTGCGGCACCGTTGATGACGATCTGGCGTGATCCGGCTTCGCCTCGGAAGACGTAGGTCTCGAAGCGTGCGCCGGTGTTGCAGTTGGCGATGACGACCTGATCGTTGGGTCGCATGCCACTGGCTTCGAGGAGGTCGGCATCGATGGTGATGGAGCCGACGTAGTCGATGCGTGCTTCGGTGACGACGGCTCGATGGATCTTGGAATGAAGGACTGCACGAAACATAGAACAGCTCCCCAGAAATGGTGCGGCAGCGATGGCGGCGCACGGACTTGTCAGCCATAGCGTGCTTTTGTTGTGGACCTCACGGTACGGTACGCGATACTTGGCGGCGGCCGAGTAAACCTCCAAGGCCAATATACGAATGCGGGTGACGGGATTCAATAGGAATTGCGCTAGAAATCAGGGTAATTCACACCGGTATGGAATCCGCTTGGTTTTTGGCTTGTGTTGACGGATTAAGTGATGAAAAGTGGTTTTTGAAGAGCAAAGTTTCGTCTGAACTGTGGTTGACGATCACTTATCGGACGACACCTGGGGTGTTAGTTATGGTTTGGCGATGCAATGGGGATACGGTCGGGATGAGTGAGTGATAAAGCGTGAGCGTGAGGAGGATGGATGCTGACGATCGATGAACTAGCGAGCGATTGGCTGAAACCTGAGCGTGAAGAGGAGTTCAGCCTGCCGGTGATTACGAACTTTCGAGGAGTCGTGCAGGCGGCATGGGATGTTGCGGGTGTTCAGAACTGGGTGTGTGCTCCGACGGGGATGGCGACGCCTACGGGGCTGATGTTCTGGAGCGATGGCGAGCGGATTCGCCGGTTTCCGCGGAGCGTTGCGTATAGGTGGAAGGCGTACGAGATCGAACGGGTTGGAGTTGGTGCGGGAAGCGGGGTGAGCAGTGTGTTGCGCATGGCGGCGGGGCTGCCGGTGGTGATGGAGCGGATTCGATTTGCGCGGGCAATGCGGATTCATCTGGTGTTTGGGGGGCTGCCTCGGGTGTGGCGGTTTACAGACTACTGGAATGTGCCGCCTGAGGATGTGCCGATGCTCAACGTCGAACGGCATGAGGGGCGGTTTGTGGTGAGGGACACGAAGACGTTTGGCATGGCGGAGTTTCAAGTGCCGGGGGAGCTTCGGGTGTTTGCGGATTTGTGCGCGTGGCGTGATGGCGAGGAGGAAGTGGAGCGTGGTCGCGTTGGAGTTGCGACGGTTGATGTGGTTGCGGGCGATGAGGTGATGTGGTATGGGGTGCAGGGGTGTGAGGCTGGGTCGGCGGTGGATGTCGCAGAGGCGTGGGACTCGGGGCGTGAAGAGTGGGAGCGGACATGGGAGGCGGCGTTTGAGCCGGGGAATGCGGTGTTTTCGGGGAGTCTGCCGAGACGAGAGCGCGGGGGCGGGCTTGAACGGTTGTATGACATGTCGGTGTTGTCGTTGTTGATGACGCGGCGGGAGATGCCGGAGTTGTCGGAGCGCGCGGGCGTGGCGACCGGGGGGCAGTGCATCTGGACGGAGGAGGTTCGGCCGTTGAAGAAGGCGTATGTGATCGGTGGGCCTGAGGGTGCGCCGACGACGTGCTTCTTGTGGGAGATGGAGTTTCAGGCGTCGATGCTGGCGCGGTTGGACCCGGCGGTGCTGCGTGAGATGATGGAAGCGATGATGCGTGTGGACCTGCACGAGCATTGGGGCGTGGAGATGGTGAGCGGTCGCGGGGCGGGGATGGGGTATGGGATCAATGCGGGAGCGTTTTTATCGGTGGTGCGGGACTACGTGCATGTGACGGGGGATCGGGCGTGGGCGATGAGGCATCTGGAGTATTTGCGGAGTTGTGCGCGGCGGGAGTTGACGGACTATGGGCACTATCAGCACATTCTGGAGTGTGTGAGTTCGTATGAACATACGATCGCGTCGTTCAATGCGCTCAATGTCGCGGGGTTGCGGTTTCTAGAGGAGTTGACGGGTGAGGCGGAGTATGGGCGCGCGGCCGATGAGTTGGCGGGGAGTGTGCTGGAGTTGTATGAGGGCGGGCCTTTCGCGTGTGTGCTGCCGGATGGGCGTCGGCGGACGGTGAAGACAGTGCTGGATTTTGTGTATGTGGGGCGGTGCCTTGCGAATGATCTTTCGGCGGAGATGAAGAGCGGGATGGTGGAGTTCTTCGAGCGGGACCTGAAGACGGAAGATTGGGTGTATGCGCTTTCGCCGAGGGATGAGAACGCGCTGACCCGGGGGCTCCCGAGTTTTCAGACGTTCAGAGCGGACCATCAGGCGACGGGGGCGTATGACGGCTGGCCTGCGCGGGCGGCGGAGGTTTTGCTGCGATTCGGGAGGCGGGACGAGGCGATTGAGTGGCTGCGCGGGATTGAACGTGTGACGCGCGAGGGGCCGTTTGGGCAGGCGCATTACATCCATGAGGATGGGGCGCGCAAGGCGAGTTTCTTCAATGGGAACATGTATCTTTCAACAGCGGGGTGTGCGTACGCGGGGGTGATGATTGAGTTTGGTGTTTGAGGGCGGCAGCGGGCCGTCGCTCAGCGTCGATCAGGCCGCGGATCGCCTGGGCTGTGCTCCGAAGGACCGGTGGCGGCTGATTCATGCGGGCGAGTGCCCCGGCCTGATCCACCTTCAGGCCGCCGTACTCACGCCGCCAGCGGTACTCCGTCTTGTCGGTGATGCCCAGCTGCCGGCACACCTGCTTGACGGGTGTGCCCTTGCTCAACTCGACATCGGCCTCTCGCAACTTGTGAACAATCTGTTCGGGACTGAACTGCTGCCTCGCCATCGTCTTCCCTCCTTGGTCCACAGTCAGGAAACAGTACCTGACACTGGACCGCTTTGAGGGGGGCAGGTCACCACCCGCGATTGGCCCGCTGGTTCAGCAGACGACGTGCTACAGCGTGTCGCCCGCCGCGTGGTCCGGCGAGTCGGGCCGCTGATGCCTGATACCGCCGTGCTGTTCTATGCGCGGCTGCTGACCGACTTGGCGGGTTCGCACCCTGAACACCTGACTCCCGAGGTGGCGCGGCACGTCAAGGCACGGGTTGGGCGGTGAGATCGGGCACCGAACTTATGTCTTCGTACCGGACGGCGGAATAGCTGGCCCGCTCCCGCTTCCGTATCCACTTCCGCTCCCGCTTCCTGAAGTACCGCTTACTCCAGAATAGCCGCTTGCGCCAGACCCATGCCCCATACCCACGCAACTCCCAGCCCCAGCGCCGTATCCCCGGCTGCCCGAAGCTGCGGTCAGGGCGGCGTCCAAACTCAACCAAATCGTGTTCATCTGCTGCGGAAACACGTTCCACACGTCGTCAATCACGGTAACGAGCGCCGCTTGCGAGCCGGTGCCAGTGTGCCACGCTTTGTCTTTGTCCCTATCGCTAGTCGGAAGCAACGAGCGATCAATAGTCGCGGGCTGCTTCCGATGGTCGATGGGCAGCAGTCTATTGTGCAGGAGATCGTTTCGGATGTGCCGAATCCATCCGATGTTCGGGTAGTTCGCGCCCAGTGCATCTACATACGCCCAGTCCTTCTCCGCCTTGATCGCCCGGTCTACGAACGCCCAATGCAGATTCTCCAGCGCCGATCGGGTCATTGCGAAGAAGCCAGCAAGATCAGCATGGAGTTCAAGAATCGCGGCCACGTTGCCATTGGCGCTCGCCGTTCTGATCCTCTATTGAAGCGTACATGCGTTCCAGCATCGCACGATGGCTGTGTAGTTCCGTTGGGCAAACTCTCGCCATGCCGGATTGGCGAAGCCATCCGCGCCCCGCTGCGGCAGGACATGGTTAGACCATACAGCGGCGTAGGCGACAAACCACCCACTGAACGTCGGATCGGCGAACATGTGACGTTCAAGCGAGTCACCCTGGGATCGGATGGTTGTGAGGCTCATGGCATTAGTGTACGAAGCCGAACGTCCAGTGGCGGACCTGCCCTTTGCCACCTCAATCGACGATCAATACGATTCATCATGCCCGAGCGAATCGACACCTGCATCTACTGCGGCATCGCCTTCGACCCGACAGCGGGCGATGGCGATCACATTTTCCCGGCTGCCCTGGGCGAGTTCTCTGGCTTTGACGTGTTCCGCGGCGCATGTACGCAGTGCAACAACCGCATTGGGCAATCGGAAGAAGAGTTGATCCGCTGTGGCCCTGAAGCCTATTTGGCGCGGATGTCCGACCCGCCGCGTCGGCGCGCCCGCGATGGCACGGGCTGGCCCGGTGCGAAGACCGCCCCAGCCCCGGCAATGTTCAATGAGCGGTACGGCGCGAAGCTGGTGGTCCAACCCGTGACCCGCGATCCGCGCAACACGGAGACGGTGAATCAACTGGTGGTCCAAGACGCGAAGGGTGAGCAGTTCCCTATCAAGATTTTCCCTGGCATGTCCGCAGAAGCGATTCGGGCGAAGATCAAGGCCCTGAACATCGACGGAAAGTTCAACGTCCACTTCAACGTGTCGGAGGAAAACTCGGAGTGGTTCAACAGGGTGCAGGAGGAACTGTGGCCGGGCGCGAAGGTGAAAGAGTTGCCGCCAACAGAGGTGGGTGTCCATCGCGTGCAGGGGTTGCTGCGGTTCACCGTGACCGACCACTACTTCCGCGCGTTGGTGAAGATGGCATTTCACTACTACCTGCGCCACAACACCGGCGGGATTCGGGGCGACGAACCCGAGTTCGCCAACGTGCGCCGATTCATCCTGGACGGTGGCGACCGCGATCAGTTCTTCAAGTCGGCCAAGGATGCGCCGGTCAGCTTCGACAGTCCCTTCGGCGATCTACCGGGCGGGGGGATGATGGGTCCGCCGGGCTGGGGTCACATGTTCGCGGCGGACGACTCCACGGGCACCGTGGTTGTCTTCCTTCACCTGTTCCTTGGCCCCGGCTATGTCCTGCCGCCGTACTACGTCGTCCTGGGCACGCGGCCCACGTCCAAGGCAGCAACTGGGCCGTGGTCGCATCTGCTGCGCTGGGAACCGGGTGGTCCGAAGGGGACGACCCAGCCGCTGATGCTGGCGCGTGGCGATTGGCCGCAGACGATCACGGGGCCGGGGCTGGAGAATCTTGATCCCCGGTCGTGGCGCGGCCATGTCCTGTGACCCCACTGTGACCCACCAATAGAAAAGGCCCTATAAAAAGGGCCGTTTCAAGCGAGGCGGACGGGACTCGAACCCGCAACCACCGGATCGACAGGCACTTATGGTGTTCCGAGGACCCCCTCGTGTTGCTCCAAAAAGGCGGTTTCTGATGCACCGGAACGGTTCAGCGCACGCAAGTCTGCGTACAGTTTCGGGCCAGTATTGCCCCAGTCCGCGCGCATTTCGCGCGCAATGAACCGCTCCAACTCTGAAGTGTTGCCACTCTCGCTCTTAACGCGAACGGGGCAATCTCGCGAACCCGCCAAGCGCGAGGGGCGTATACTCCGGGGGAGTATCCATACTCTAGCACGGAGCATTTCCATGACCTCTCCTTCGAAAGCCGCCGAGCGACTGAATCTCTCGATTAGCGGCATGTCGTGCGGACACTGCGTCCGGGCGGTCACTGAGGCTCTCTCCGGCTTGAAGTCAGTCAAACTCCTCGACGTGGGTGTTGGCGCTGCCGAGCTCGAAGCGCTGAGCCCAAGCGCCGAGTCCGACGCGATCGCTGCTCTCGGCGAAGCTGGATATTCCGCGAAGATCACGAGGCTCGAATCAGGTTTGGAGACGCAGGCCAAGTCCGGATGCTGTAGCGGTCCCAAAGGCTGCTGCGGCTGAGAGCGTTGAGCAGGCAAAGGGCAAACTGATGGCAGCGCGAAAGACAAAGGCGATCAGTGCTCCCAGAGACCCGCCGGTCTCGGCCAACGGTGCCGCGTGCGGATGCGGAGCGGCTCATGCTGCGGCGAAGGCGGGCGATGGCATCGGCATTGGCGCTCACGCGGCCGGCGTAGACCCCGCCATCAAGGCCGCCAACCTGAAACACCTCAAGCGGATCGAAGGTCAGGTGCGTGGGATCGCTTCGATGATCGACGACGATCGATACTGTGCCGACATCATCCAGCAGTGCGCTGCCGTTCAGGAGTCGCTCCGCTCCGTCGCCAAGAACCTGTACCGCAACCACTTGACGCACTGCGCCGTGCAGGCCATGCACGATCCTGGCCCCAAACGCGAGCGGATGATCGAAGAGTTGATAGACCTATCGAGTCGCCTCACCCGTTGAGGGGCGAACCTTTGGACAGGGAAGTGGGCATCATGAAGAGGTCGAGGTCCTGAAATGCTGCGATCCACCACATTCCGCAGCGTGGTCGCGCTCGTGCTTGCAGCGTGGCTGCCGTTCTGCTGCTGCACGTTCACGGGCGTACTGAACGTCTGCAAGGCATGTGGATCGCACGAGCCCGCCGAATCGGTTGCCAAGGCGCCCCCCGCTCGGTCGAGCAACCACGGGTGCCATCACAGTCATCACGACCAGGAATCGACCCCCACCGATTCCGACCGTCCAAGCCATCACGATGATGGCCCATGTACGTGCGGCAAGGACAAGCTTGCCACGATCGGTGGCGAGCCAATCAGCATTGATTTCCCCGCCTTCCTGCTGGTGTGCGTGCTTCCCGATTGGAAGGTCGCGTGGGACGCTCCCACTCGCGGCGCGACGATGGATCGCGCCGACTTTGCGCTCCACAAGCCAACGACCACGCTGCTGCGCCTTCATTGCGCGCTCACAATTTAGCAGCCACCGCTGACCCCGCCTGATCTGCGTGGGGAAGCGACCCGCGATCCATTTCAAACCTGCGTTGGTCTGACCCTCCGTCAGACACTGGCTCACGTTCCTGTTTGGCCCCACTGGGGCAAGGAGTTCGTCATGCAACGATTCTCATTCACCATGGTGCTCGCGGCGATCGGCGTTGCCGTCACACCTTTCGCGGCGCTCGCACAGCACGAGGACCACAAGCATCCGGCGGCGCAACAGCCAGCCGCCGAGCCCGCCAAGCACGGCGGAGACTCGCACGCCGCCGGAGAAACCAAGTCCTCCCGTCCTTCCGATCCGTACCCGCTCTCGACGTGCCCCGTCTCGGGCAAGAAGCTCGGGGAGATGGGAGAACCGGTCGTCAAGACGTATGACGGCCGCGAGGTTCGATTCTGCTGCGATGGCTGCATCGAGAAGTTCGAATCGGCCAAAGCCGAGTACTGGAAGAAGATCGACGACGCGATCATCAAAGACCAGACTCCGTTCTACCCACTGACGACCTGCGTGATCTCGGGCGAACCGTTGGTCGAGGATGGCAAGGACGTTGCCGTCAACTACGTCCACAACAACCGCCTCATCCGCTTCTGCTGCTCCGGTTGCGTCAAGGACTTCCGCAAGGCCCCGAAGACCGCTCTCAAGAAGCTGGATGCCACGGCGATCCAGCAGCAGCGGCTGCACTATCCCGTGACCTCGTGCCCCGTTTCCGGCGAGAAGCTGGGATCGATGGGCGACCCGTACGAAGTCGTCATCGCCAATCACCTGGTGCGCCTGTGCTGCAAGAGCTGTGAGAGGGACCTTCGGACCAAGCCCGCCGAGTTTCTCGCCAAGCTCGATGAAGCCTGGAAGCGCCAGGGCATGCCCCAGCCGACAGACAACGCACCGTCCGCGGCGCACGAGGGGGAGACTGCTCCCCAGACGCCGAAGGAAGACAAGCACGAGCACGGCAAGAAGTAGTCCCACCGCCTCGCGCCCGCGACGGCGGGCGCGCTGGCATTCGCTCGCCTGCACCGGAGACACACATGCACTTGTTCCCATCAATCCCGCACAACTCCGCGAGGCCCAGTCCACGCGTACGCCCTGCCGCGAAGCTCGGAACGTGGCCACTTTCACTGGGGATCGGCTGCCTGGTGCTTGCCGGATGTGCCGGCCAGCGTTCACCCCTTGATCGTGACTGGCAATCGCGACTGACACGGGCGGAGGACTGGCGATCGTCCTTAGAGCCTCGCTCGACCGCCGAGGTGCCCAGCCAAGAGATCGCCGATCCCCGCTCGGCCGAGGACTTTGTGTCTCTGGCGGTGGCTCGCAACCCCGCGATACGTGCCGCCGAAGCCAAGGTCCGCCGTGTCTCCGAGCGAGAAGTGCAGGCTCGCAGCCTCGACGACCCAATGTTCACCGTCGCTCCCATCGGAGACATGGCCGAGACAGCCGCAGGTCAGGTCGGGCTGATGACATCACTGAGCCAGCGTCTGCCGCTCCCCTCGAAACTCGACGCCCGCGGCCGGATTGCCGCGCTGGAGGCCGCGCAAGCGAGGGCGGAGCTGGAACAGCTCAAGCTGCAGGTTGTGGCCGATACTCGCAGGGCGTATTGGACGTTCGCGTTTGTATCAAGAGCGATCGACACAACCCGGGACAGCCGATCGCTGCTGCTTCAGCTCCGCGATGTGGCCGACGCCCAGTTCCGTACCGGACAGCGGAACCAGCAGGATGTGCTCCGCGCCGCCGCCGAACTCGGGAACCTCGACTCGGAGCTGGTCGTGCTAGGGCAGCGACGGGACACGGCGGCCGCGATGCTGCGCCAGATGATTGATGCTCCCGCCTCTCAGCCGCTGGCGGAGCCGATGCTCCCGAACGAGCACGACATCGTGGTCAGCCGCGACGCGCTACTCGCCCGGGCGGTGCAGGTCAATCCGGCCCTCGGGAGGATCGCCGAGCGGATGACCCAGTTTGAGCAGCAGCAGCGCCTGGCGAATCTCAACCGCTGGCCCGATCTGACGGTGAGTCTCTCGTACAACGCCGTGGACAACGAGGGGCTCTCCCCCGCCGCCAACGGCCAAGACCAGTGGTGGGTGGGGTTTGGGTTCAATCTCCCGATCTGGACCGAAAAGTACGACGCGGCGGAACGCGAGGCCATGTTCGGCCGGCTCGAGGCCGCTTCCGAACTCGCCGCCGAGCGCAACCGCGTCACCTTCCGCGTCGAAGACGCCCTGCTCAGGCTCGAGTCCCAACGCGAAGTCCTGCGCCTGCTGCGGACCCAGGTGATCCCGGACGCCCGTGCTGCAGTCGAGGCGTCCGCCGCGACGTACCGAACCGGTGCCGGTGACTTCCTCGTGCTGGTCGACAACTGGAGGAAGCTCCTCGGCTACCAGGTCACGGAACACCAGGTGTCGGCCGCGGTCGAGCAGGCGCTCGCCGACCTGCAGCAGGCCGTTGGAGCCGACATCGATCGCCACACAGGCGATGTGCAACCAGACAGACAACATCTTCCGCCCGACGGCGTGCCGGAAACACACGTCAAGGAGTCCGCCCAATGACACCCAACCCAACCAACGCCGCGAAGTCCGGACCCGCGTCGGGTGAGCAGCGACAGAAGGCGGCACCCCCTCCCAGCCCCCGGCCGCCACGCGCCATGCCTTGGTGGTTGTTCGCAGCCTTCGCGGCGGTCGCGATCGTCGCCGCGTGGTTCGGCACAAAGTTCGGCGGCCGCATCGCCGACGCCGGACGAGAGGTTGCCGCTCGCGTTACGCGAACCACCGCGGACGCGGGCCACGACCATTCGGGCACTGGTTCGGACGCTGTGGGAGCGACGCAGTACTACACCTGCGGTATGCACCCGTGGGTGATCCTTCCCAAGCCGGGTGACTGCCCGATCTGCCACATGAAGCTGACACCCCTCGACCCGGCGAAGTTCACGGGACAGGTCAGCATCGATCCGGTCGTCGTGCAGAGCATCGGCGTGCGCATCGACCCGGTCACCGAGGGGCCCCTCACCCGCTCCATTCGGACTGTCGGCACTGTGGAGTACGACGAGACGCGGGTTCGCGACGTCAACACGAAGGTCTCGGGATGGATCGAGAAACTCCACGTCGACTACGTGGGCGCGCCCGTCGAGCAGGGCCAGCCGCTATTCGAGGTGTACTCGCCGGCCCTCTTCCAAGCCCAGGAGGAGTATCTGCTTGCTCTACGCACCCAGCGCTCGGGGTCCGGCGACCGGGGCTCCCCGACGCTCGACCTCGTGCAGTCCTCTCGCACGAAACTCGAGCTGCTCGACGTCACCCCGCAGCAAATCGAGTCTCTGACCCAGGCCGGTGAGCCCTCCCGCACCATGACCGTGCTCAGCCCGCACACGGGCACTGTCATCGCCAAGCACGCCAACGAGGGCATGAAGATTGACCCCGGGATGCAGGTGTTCCGCATCGCAGATCTGTCACGGGTGTGGGTGCTGGTGACGCTCTATGAGTCCCAGCTTCCGTACGTGTCGGAGGGCCAGCGTGCCGTGATGACCTTGCCCTACATCCCCGGCCAGACGTTTGAGGGCAAGGTGGTCTACGTCTACCCGTACCTGGACACACGCACGCGCGAGGTGCAGGTGCGGCTGGAGTTCGAGAATCCGACCGGGCTGCTCAAGCCCGGGATGTTCGCGACCGTCGAGCTCCAGAGCACGCTGAAGCGAACGGCCGTCCTCGTGCCGCGAGCCGCGGTCATGAGCACGGGCGAGCGCAGCGTCGCGTTCGTGAGCCTCGGCGAAGGGAAGTTCGAGCCCCGGCAGGTGCGTCTGGGCGTCGAGACGGGGAGCGGCCAGGTCGAGATCCTGGACGGACTCAAACCCGGCGAGTTGGTGGTCACGTCCGGTCAGTTCCTGCTCGACAGTGAGTCTCGTGTCCGGGAGGCGCTGGCGAAGATGATCCGCGGCGATCTGGCCTCGGAGCAGACCGCCCAGGTGGCGGTCGCGGGGCGCAGCGAGCTGGCGGCTCTCCCCGAGCCCCTGGCCGCCGGGATCTCCGAGGCGATGCGAGCGTACTTCGCAATCGGCGAGCGTCTCGCAAGCGACTCGGCCCGAGATCTTTCCGATCCCGCCCGGGCACTCGCCTCGGCGCTCGACCGGGCGATCGGTGTTCCAATCCCTGACCACGAGCACTTCTGGCACCAGCACACCGAGGCCGCGGCCGCGCGCGGCAAGGCGCTCGAACTGGCGACGGCGAAGGACTTGCCTTCCGCACGGGAACTCTTCGCGGACTTGGGTGTAGCCCTCGACAAGCTGCTGCGATCAACAGGCGTGCCACCCTCGTTCGATGCCAGCGTCCAATCTCTGCACTGCCCCATGTTCAAAGAGGGTCAGGGCGGCGCCATCTGGCTCCAGCCGGCAGGGCCGGTGCGCAATCCCTTCTTCGGCTCCACGATGCTGGAGTGCTTCGACCGCCGCGAAGCGTTGCCACCCACAGGCGCTTCTCCGGTGGAGACACCTCGACCTCCCGAGCGTCAGCCGGCCCAACCCGGAGTGAAGCAGTCTTCAACGGAAGCCCGCGACGCGCTATCGGCGGTGCTGGACGCCTATCTCGTTGCGCAGGACCAACTGACCAAGGACGATGCGTCCGGGGCGGGAACGAGCCTCGGACGGATCGGGCAGAATCTCCCGGCCCTGATCGCTCTCCCCGGCCCCGCCGGCAACGCGGCGACGCAGATCCGGGACACGCTCAAGAGCCCCGGCGAAGACCTCGACTCGCTGCGCTCATCGTTCGCCACGATCTCCAACGCCCTGCTCGTCATCGCCGACACCGTGCCCCCGTCGCCTCGTGATGTCGGCGTCTTCCACGCCTACTGCCCGATGGTCAAGGAGCACTGGCTGCAGAGCGGTGAGGAGATCCGCAACCCCTACGACCCCGGCATGCTCCGATGCGGAAGCATCAAGGGCCGCCTCGACAAGGAGGGCGGTCAATGATCGCACGAATCATCGACTGGTGCATCCACAACCGCCTCATGGTGGTGCTGCTGACCGCGGTGGTCGTCGCCGCGGGCATCTACTCGACGCGCAGCATCACGGTTGACGCCATCCCCGACCTCTCCGACGTCCAGGTGGTCATCCGGACGGAGTACCCGGGCCAGGCACCGCAGATCATCGAGGACCAGGTTACCTACCCGCTCACGACGGCCATGCTCGCGGTTCCGTACGCCAAGGTGGTGCGCGGCTACAGCATGTTCGGATCGAGTTTCGTCTACATCATCTTCGAGGACGGGGCCGACCTGTACTGGGCTCGGAGCCGCGTGCTCGAACAGCTCAGCACCGTGGCCAGCCGCTTGCCCGCGGGGGCGAGCCCCCAGCTCGGTCCCGATGCGACCGGTGTCGGTTGGGTGTTCCAGTACGTGCTGACCACCGGCCGCTACTGCCCGAAGCATCCGCAGGGGCTGTGGCACGACCCGGATGCCGACCGCTGGTATGAATCACCCGACGACGCACCTGCTGCCTCGCATGCACGCCTCGTTCATCACCGCGTGCTCCCCGAGGGCAAGGTGATCTGGGCCGATCGGCGCGAAAACCGCCGCTACGAGTCGCTCGACGAGGCGCCGCCCGATGTCCGCAACCGGCTGGAGCGTATCGAACTGGTGAAGGGGTACGACGTTTGCCCGCTCGACGGCAGTCCCCTGGTCCGCGCTTCGGTTGATCTCTCGGAACTCCGCTCCCTGCAGGACTGGTATCTGCGCTACGAGCTCACGTCCGTCGCGGGCGTGAGCGAGGTGGCCTCTATCGGCGGATTCGTGCGGCAGTATCAGGTCGTCGTGGATCCGGTCCAGCTCAGGGCGTACGGCATCCCCATCTCCAAGGTGAAGATGGCGATCCAGCGGTCGAACGTTGATGTCGGAGGTCGCTTGCTGGAGTTGAGCGAGACCGAGTACATGGTCCGCGGCCTCGGTTACCTTGGAACACTCACGCCCGACGAGGTGGCCGCGGCCAAGGACCGCGGAGAGCCGATCTCGCGAGTCCGGAGCGACCGAGTCCTTGAGGAACTCCGCCAGATCGCGCTGGGAGCAACACCCTCCGGCACGCCCATCTACCTCTCGGATGTGGCCGAGGTGCGCGTCGGTCCCGACATCCGGCGCGGGATCGCGGAGTGGAACGGCCAGGGCGAGACCGCCGGCGGCGTGGTCGTCATGCGCTTCGGCGAGAACGCCCAAAGGACGATCGCACGCGCCAAAGACAAGCTGCGAGACCTGGAGAAGGGCCTACCGCCGGGCGTCGCCATCGAGGTGGCGTACGACCGCAGCGACCTGATCGGACGGGCGGTCTCAACGCTCAGCCACACGCTCATCGAAGAGATCACGGTGGTCTCCATCGTCATCGTGCTCTTCCTTCTGCACGCCCGGAGCGCCTTCGTGGCCGCGTTCGTCCTTCCGACGGGAGTTCTGTCAACGGTCGCGATCATGCACCTTCTCGGGCTCAACGCCAACATCATGTCCCTTGGCGGCATCGCGATTTCGATCGGCGTGATGGTGGACAGCTCCATCGTCATGGTCGAGAACGCGCACAAGCACCTGGAACACGAGAAGGTTCGGATTGCCGACGGGCTCACGCCCCGCACACGGGTGCAGATCATGAGCGAGGCCGCGCGGGAGGTCGGGCCCACACTGTTCTTCAGCCTCCTCATCATCACCGTGAGCTTCCTGCCCATCTTCGTGCTCGGCGAACAGTCCGGTCGGCTGTTCAAGCCGCTCGCCTTCACCAAGACCTTCGCGATGGCGTCCGGAGCAATCCTGGCGGTCACCATCATCCCCGTCCTGATGGTCTACTTCGTCAGCGAGCGGACCATTCCGCGCTCGTGGAATCGCCCGCTCCGATGGACAACCTACCTGCTCGCCATCGGAGTGCCCGCCCTGCTCCTCACGCTGGCGCCGCTTGGGGCGCTCCAGCCGTGGCGTATGTGGTTGGTCATCGGATGGGCGGTCTTCGCGGCGATCGTCCTTGTGCCGCAACGGATCATCTCGGAGGAACGCAACCTCCTGAGTCGTCTGCTGCAGCGGGCCTATGACCCGTTCTTCCGCTTTGTCATGCAGTACCGATGGCTCACGCTTGCGCTGGCCGGTCTGCTCCTTGCATCCACCTTGTACCCCATCAGCCGTTTGGGCAGCGAGTTCATGCCGCCGCTGGAAGAGGGCGACCTGCTCTACATGCCCACGACCGATCCGGGGCTGAGCGTGACCAAGGCCAAGGAGCTCCTCCAGCAGACCGATCGGCTCATCGCCCAGTTCCCGGAAGTGCAAAGCGTGTTCGGCAAGGTGGGACGATCGGAGACGGCGACCGATCCCGCGCCCCTGAGCATGCTGGAAACCACGATCACGCTACGGCGCGACAAGGACCTCTGGCGAACGGTGACCGTTCCGCGGTTCCACGACGGCTGGCCCGAATGGCTCGCGGCCATTCCGAGGCGGATCTGGCCGGGACTCCGCCCGATCACGGTTGACGAACTCGTATACGGCTATGAGATGGCCGACGGCACCCACGTGCCAGGGCTCAACGAGGTGGTCCAGATCCCCGGGCTCACCAACGCCTGGACCATGCCGATTCGTACACGAATCGACATGCTCTCGACGGGCATCCGGACGCCGATCGGCGTCAAGGTGCTCGGTCCCGACCTGGCCACGCTCGCCGGCCTCTCCAACGAGATCGCCCAGGTCCTCAAGACCGCCGACGGGACGGGCGCGTACACAGTGAGCGCGTTCCCCGAGAAGAGTGTGGGCGGCCACTACCTCGACATCCGGGTCGATCGGGAGGCGATCGCGCGGTACGGGCTCTTGGTAGGCGATGTCCAGGACGTGATCATGAGCGCTGTGGGCGGCATGAACGTCTCGACGACGGTGGAGGGACTCGAGCGGTACCCGATCAACGTGCGCTACCCCAGCGAGCTGCGGGACAGCGTCGAGAACCTCCGCCAGACGCTGGTTGCCACGCCGTCGGGAGCGCAGGTGCCCCTCGGCCAAGTTGCACGCATCGAGTCGCGGCCCGGGCCTCCGATGATCAAGAGCGAAAACGCCCGGCCGACCAGTTGGGTGTACGTGGATATCGCCGGCATCGACGTCGGCACGTACGTCAAGAACGCCCAGCGTGCCGTGGCCGCGCACGTTCCGCTGCCGGCCGGCTACTCAATCGTCTGGTCGGGCCAGTACGAGTACATGCAAGCGGCGCGGGCTCGTCTTCTCATCGCGGTCCCGCTCGCCGCCGTCGCCATCGTGCTGCTGCTCTACTTCGCAACCCGCAGCTGGCTGCGAGTCGGCATTGTGCTCCTGGCGGTTCCGTTCAGCCTCATCGGCTCGATGTGGCTGCTCTACTGGCTGGACTTCAACCTTTCGCTGGCGGTGTGGGTCGGGGTCATCGCGCTCGCGGGCCTCGATGCCGAGACGGGTCTGGTCATGCTCCTCTACCTGGAGAACAGCCACGACCGGTTCAAGGCCGAGGGCAGACTGCGCAACCGTGACGACCTGTGGTGGGCCATCCACGACGGCGCCGTGCAGCGCATCCGTCCGAAGACCATGACCGTCGTGACCACGTTCATCGGTCTGGTGCCGCTGATGTGGGCCGAGGGCGCCGGCGCCGACACGATGCGCCGGCTGGCGGCCCCCATGATCGGCGGACTGGCGACGAGTTTCCTGCTCGAACTGCTGGTGTACCCGGTGATCTTCAGCGTGCTGAAGGGTTTCTCTGTTCCCCGTCAGGCGGCTCCGGATGACAGCGTCATCGCTCAGAGCACGCACGGATAAGGAGGCACTCCGATGGACAACGCGGTGGCACTCGTGCAGGCGTACCTCCGGGTCAACGGCTACCTCACGGTCACGGAGTACCCCGTGGTCGAGGCCGTACGTTCGGGCGGCTTTCAGGCCGCCACGGACCTGGACATCCTGGCGTTCCGTTTCGGGCACGCGAGCATGCTCGGCCAGCCGATCATGCCCACTGGCAAGCGGCACGCCGGTCTGTTGCCCGTCGATCCCGCTCTTGATCTGCGCCCTGACCTACCGGACATGATCATCGGCGAGGTCAAGGAAGGGCGTGCCACTCTCAACCGCGGCGCGATCGACAAAGGGGTTCTCGCGGCGGCCATCGCACGCTTTGGCTGCTGCGACGCCGCCGAGGCCGAGTCCGTGGTCGTTGACCTGCTTCGACGCGGCCGGGCCAAGATCCCCCACGGCCACCGGGTCCGCCTCGTGGCCTTCGGCTCGCTCCCGTCCGAGTCTCCCTCAAAGCACTACGAAGTCATCCTTCTGGGTCACATCCTTGCGTTTCTGCGCGAGCACCTGCGACGCCACTGGGCCGTGTTCCAGGCGTCGGAGACTAAGGACCCCGCGCTCGGATTCCTCAAGATCCTCATGAAGTCCGGCCACGGCGACACGCCGGAACCGGCAACGGAGCACCACCCATGAACCACGCCCTCAGGATGATCCTCGGCTGCACACTCCCGCTGCTGCTGCTCTTCCTTCTGCCCCTCCTGGGCATCGGCGAGGGCGTCACGCTGTTTATCGCCATCGTTCTGATGTTCGCATGCCACCTGTTCATGACGCACGGGCACGACCATGGCACGCGCAAGCACGCACCCACACAAGGAGACTCTCATGGACACCATCAGCATTAGGCGACTTGGCCTCGCACTGGGCACCGCGTGTGGCGTGTTCTACCTCGGGTGCGTGCTGGTCATGTTGACGGCACCGAAGGACGCGGTGGTCCGGTTCTTCAACAGCATCATGCACGGCTGGAACGTGGAGCCCATCATGCGATGGGACATGCCGTGGTGGGAGGCTGTCCTCGGAACGATAGAGATCACCATCCTCGGCTGGCTGTTCGGCGCTCTGGTGGCGGCGGTGTACAACCTCAGCGCCGGACGAAGGAGCTAACGCATGCACTCCGATCACGCCCATCACCACGGCACTCATGACTCCCACCGTGCGGCGCAGTCTTCCGGCGCGGGGGACAAGCACGCACACCACCACGAGAAGACCCCCACGTCCGGACGCGCTGACCCGGGCCGGCATACTGCGCACCCGAGCCGTGACGGCCATAGCGACCACAGCAAACACGGCGGGCATGAGTCGCACCACGCTCACATGGTCGCCGACTTCAGGCGGCGGTTCTGGATCTGCCTCGTGCTGTCGGTTCCAGTCGTGGTTCTCGCCCCCATGATCCAGTCGTGGCTCGGCCTGCGCGACTCCATGCGGTTCACTGGAGACAGCTACATCCAGTTCGCATTTGCTACGGTCGTGTACTTCTACGGCGGCTGGCCGTTCCTCAAGGGGTTGTTCAAGGAACTGACCAAGCGACAGCCCGGAATGATGACGCTGATCGCGCTGGCGATCTCGGTGGCGTACTTCTACAGCACCGTGGTCGTCTTCGGCGTCCGCGGCGAGGTGTTCTTCTGGGAACTGGCCACGCTGATTGACATCATGCTGCTTGGCCACTGGATCGAGATGAAGTCGGTGATGGGCGCTTCTTCGGCCCTGGAGAAGCTCGTCAAGCTCATGCCCGCCGAGGCCCACCTCGTCGCGGACGGGGGCACCCGCGATGTGCCGGTTACGGATCTCAAGCACGGCGACCGGGTGCTGGTGAAGCCCGGCGAGAAGATCCCGACCGACGGCACCGTCGTTGAGGGCCACACGAGCGTCAACGAGTCCATGCTCACCGGCGAGAGCAAGCCGGTTGAGAAGGGCGAAGGGGATCGCGTCATCGGCGGTGCCGTGAACGGAGAGGCCGCCATCACCGTCGAGATCTCCAAGACCGGCGACGAGACGTACCTCGCGCAGGTCATCGAGATGGTCAGGAAGGCGCAGGAGTCTCGCTCGCGGACCCAGGACCTGGCCAACCGGGCGGCGCTGATCCTCACAGTCGTGGCACTCAGCGTCGGAGCGGCGACGATGATCACGTGGCTGGCGCTGGGGAAGGAGTTCGCCTATGCGCTGGAGCGCACTGTCACCGTGATGGTGATCGCCTGTCCCCACGCCCTCGGGCTCGCTGTCCCGCTGGTCGTCGCCGTCTCTACAGCGATCTCGGCACGGAACGGCCTGCTCATCCGGGACCGGAGCGCCTTTGAATCAGCACGGAGGCTTGATGCCATCGTGTTCGACAAGACCGGCACCCTGACGGAGGGTCGGTTCGGGGTCACCGACGTGATCCCGCTCGCCGATCTCGACGAGTCAAAGGTGCTGACGCTCGCCGCCGCGCTGGAGGCCCAGTCGGAGCACCCGATCGCCGCGGGCGTTGTTCGCGGGGCCGAGGAACGCGGGATCAAGGCCCCCTCCGCCAAGAGCTTCCGCGCTATTCCCGGCAAGGGGGCCGAGGCGCAGGTGGACGGCGCCAACGTGAAGGTCGTCAGCCCTGGGTACCTGAAGCAGGCTAACCTCTCGACCGACCACGACAAGGTTCGTGCTGTCGCGGAGCAGGGAAAGACCGTCGTCTATGTCCTGGTGGACGAGAAGCTGGTCGGCGCGATCGCGCTCGCCGACGTCATCCGCCCCGAATCCCGAGAGGCCATCGACCGCCTGAAGCAGATGGGTGTTCGGGTGATGATGCTCACCGGGGACGCCAAGGCGGTGGCCGATTGGGTCTCACGCGAGTTGGGGCTCGACGAGGTCTTCGCCCAGGTGCTGCCCGACCAGAAGGCCGAGAAGATCAAGGAGGTTCAGGCTCGCGGATTGGTCGTCGCCATGACGGGCGACGGCGTGAACGATGCTCCGGCGCTCACGCAGGCCGATGTGGGCATCGCCGTCGGAGCCGGCACCGATGTGGCCATCGAGTCGGCAGACATCGTCCTGGTGCGATCGGACCCGAGGGACGTCACCGCGATCGTCGAGTTGTCCCGAGCTACCTACCGCAAGATGGTCCAGAACCTGTGGTGGGCCGCGGGTTACAACATCGTGGCGATCCCGCTGGCCGCGGGGGTGCTGTACTCAGCGGGCGTAGTACTCAGCCCGGCCTTCGGGGCGGTGCTCATGTCCGCTTCGACGGTCATCGTCTCCATCAACGCCCGGCTGCTGCGCGTCCGCCGCGACGCGACGGACGGTTCACACCGCGCGGCGGGAACTGTATCAAGAGGTGCCGCATGAATCACCGGAACGGCTCATCGCTGCTCGGAACGCTCATCGTCCTGTTCCTCGTCTTTGTGCTGATCTTCGGGCTCGGACACACCGGCATGGCGATGGGAGGCGGGTGGGGATGGATCCTGCTCGTTCTTATGATGGTCTCGCTCTTTCTGCTGATGGGCGGCATCTGCGGGCACGGACGGCATGGGCACGGCACACATCAGCATGAAGAGCGACCAAAGCCGCCGTCCGTCGATACCGGGGACGTCTTCTCACCCGAAGCGGAGCGCCACGTCGGACTCGCCACCGTCCGCGACGGCCGCCTGCTCGCGTCGGCCGACGAAGTGACCGCACGCCTCCAGGAGCGGTATCGGGGCACGGGTTGGACGCCCCTGCTGACCCCAGCCGAGGACGGCTCGCCGTCGCTGGTACTGCTCCCAGTATCCCTCGTTCGGCCGGCAGAAGCCCAACGGACCTGGCTGCACGCGCTGCTCTTCGTCACCACGTTTGTCACGACCACCTGGGCTGGCGCACTGCATCAGGGTGTGAACCTGCTGAAGGAGCCCGGCCAGTTCGCCGTTGGCCTCCCGTATGCCATCGGGCTCATGGTGATCCTCGGCGCCCACGAGATGGGGCACTACATCGCGGCACGCCGGCACGGCATGAGCGTGTCGCTTCCATACTTCATTCCCGTTCCGTTCGGACTCGGCACGTTCGGGGCGTTCATCTCCCTTCGATCTCCCGCTCCCTCGCGGCGTGCGTTGTTTGACATGGCGGTCGCCGGACCACTGGCCGGACTGGTGTTTGCGGTGCCCGCGTTGCTGATCGGCTTGCCGCTCTCCAAGATCGTGCCGGACGGTGCAGCCACGACCATGTCATCCATGCACGGGGGCGGAGTGAACATCGGGTCGTCCCTTCTGCTGGCGACGCTCGCCAAGATCGGCCTTGGTGAACAGCTTGTCGGCCACACGCTCCAACTGCACCCGCTCGCGTTCGCGGGATGGCTCGGGCTGATGGTGACCGCGCTGAACCTGCTGCCCATCGGTCAGCTCGACGGCGGGCACATCTCTGATGCGATGTTCGGCCAGCGCACCAGCGCCATGATCAGCACCGCCGCCATGTTCGCGCTGTTCGGCCTCGGACTGTTCGTGTGGTCGGGGTTGCTGTTCTGGGCCTTCATCGTCTACTTCATCGCCGGCCGAAAGGGTCTGCCGCCGCTCAACGACCTGACACCGTTGGCGCTGCCGCGCCTCGCCGTCGCATGGTTCTCGATGGCGATCCTCGCGGCCATCCTCATCCCGGTTCCCCACAGACTGTTCGAGTCGCTGGGCATTCGCTGCCCGTACCTCTAACGAGCAGAGCCTCCCGTGAGCAAGCCCCGTGCCACCGAAACCGGTCCCGCCCGGAACGCTCCCACCGGGGCCGCTGCCGCCAGGCCCCGAGCCGCTCCCGTTGGAACCACGACCGGAGGACCCGCCATCCGACGATCCGCCGCCGCGGGCCGTCCACAAGGTCCGCACCGCGTGGGTCGAGCTGAACAGGGCCGCGCGGCTCGCGGAGCAATACCGCTCCACCGTCGTGGCGATCTCCGAACGGAACCTGACGCTCGCGGAGGCCGCGCTCAAGTCCGGGCAGGCCGACGTGACGGTGCTGCTGGACGCTCAGCGGGAACTGGTCGATGCCCGTCGCACGCTGAACGACTTGGAACGCGACGCCGCGCTTGCCCGAATCGCGCTGGAGCAGACGGCCGGGGCTCGAGTCGCGCCGTGAAGGCTGGGGGCCCGGACTGACACGTTTGGTGGCGACATGTTTGCATCATGCTTTGCCCCCGCGCACTGCTTTGATACCCGCGTGTCGGAACGCGTGTTCCGCCAGCTACCCCCACTTGCCGCGGCGGAGATTCCCGCTCGGCCACGGAGCATTCGCATGGATACTCGGAAACTCTCGGTCGGACTCGTTTCCCTCGTCCTCATCACCGGCGCTGGTGCTTGGGCCTTCGCCCAGCCCGGCCAGCCGCCCCAGCCCGCAGGGCAGCCCCAGCCCAGAGGTGAGGAGAAGGAAGGCGACGAGGAAGAAGTCATCACGCTCGACAAGGCCCCCGAGGCCGTCCGTGTCGCCGCGATCAAACTCGCGGGCGACGCCAAGAACATCACCAAGGTCATCAAGGAAGAGGACGACGAGGACTACATCCAGTACGAGATCGAGTACAACGAGGGCGCGGTCAAGTGCGCGGCCATCTTCTCGACCGCCGGTGAGTTGATGGAAACCGAGAAGGGCACGACCGAAGCCAAACTCCCGGCGGCGGTCATGGCCGCGCTCAAGAAGGACTATCCGAAAGCCACGTTCGCCAACCCGTTCGTCGTAACCAAGATGTTCTACGAGGTCGAGATCGTCATCGACGGGAAGACGCACGAGGTCAAGGTCGATGCCTCGGGCAACATCGAGGATGAGTCCCAGGGCGACGACGACCACGCCAAGGGCGAGGACCACAAGAAGGGCGAGAAGCACGAAGGCAAGAAGGGCGAGAAGGAAGAGGACGACGACAACGACTGAGCAACAGTCCGCCACCGCCCGCCGTCCCAGCGGACGACTGGCGGCTTTCCCTCCGCGATCCTCCCTGCGTTCAAGGAATCCCGCCCGATGCACCAGTCAACCTCAACCGCCCTTTCCAAGCTCCCGGCCCTCACCTTCCTCTTCTGGGTCATGAAGATTGCGGCCACCACGCTGGGCGAGACGGCGGGCGACCTGTTCTCGATGACGATGGGCATCGGCTACATGTGGAGCACGCTCATCCTGATGTCGGGCTTCGTGGCGGTGCTCATCGGTCAACTCGTGGCGAAGCGCTATATCCCGTTCCTCTACTGGTCGGTGATCCTCGCCACCAGCACAGCGGGCACCACGATGTCCGACTTCATGAACCGCACCAGCGCGCACGGCGACGGCCCGGGCCTCGGCATCGGCTACGCGACCGGCAGCGCGATCCTGCTGTCGCTCCTCGTGGGCGTCTTGCTGGTGTGGCGATGGATCGAGAAGTCGCTCTCCGTCACCGACGTGCGCTCGCGCCGTGCCGAGATCTTCTACTGGTCGGCGATCCTCGCCTCCAACACGCTGGGCACCTCGCTGGGCGACTACCTCGCGGATGATTCCGGCCTGGGCTTCGCGGGCGGGGCCGCGCTCATCGGCGGCGTCATCGCGCTGATTGTCGCGGCTTATCTCCTCGCCAAGCGGATGAAGGTGTCCAGCCCGGCCCTGTACGTGGGCCTCTTCTGGGCGGCCTTCGTGCTCACCCGTCCCTTCGGCGCGACGATGGGCGATGTGCTAACCAAGAACGCCGATAAGGGCGGGCTGGGGTTCGGGACTGTCGGGTCATCGGCGGTGCTGGCGGCGGTCCTCGTGGCGGTCATCCTGTACACGATGTGGCGGGACGGGAGAGCGATCGCGACCCTGATACCGACGGCAACCAAAGCGCCCACGCGAGGTTGAACCCGCCATCACTAGCACGCGAACAATCACCCGATGCGCATCCTGATCGTCGAAGATTCCGCCGTCCTCCGTGACTCGCTGGCCCAGGGCTTGCGCGAGGCGGGGTACGCCGTGGACGCGGTGGCGGACGGGAAGCGCGGGCTGATCCACGCGCAGACCACCGACTACGATGTGATCGTACTGGACTGGATGCTGCCGGAGTTGGACGGCGTGACGATGCTCGCTCGCTACCGCGCCTGGGCGAGCGACAAACGAATCGCGGGCGGCGGCGCGGCGGTGCTCATGCTCACCGCCAAGGACACGCTCGACGACAAGGTGCGGGGGCTCACCACCGGGGCCGACGACTACCTCGTCAAGCCCTTCGCCTTCAAAGAACTGCTCGCCCGCGTGCAGGCCATGACGCGGCGGCGGCACGGGCAGTCGTCCCCGCTCGTCCGTGTGGGGCCGCTGACGATCGACACGGCGGCAAAGGCGGCGCACATCTCGCGCGGGGTCGCCGGGCGGGGAGGCGTGGATGTTCCCGTGGACCTGTCGCCCCGCGAGTACGCACTGCTCGCGTACCTCGCGGCCCACGCGGGCAAGCCGGTGTCTCGCGCCGAACTCGAAGAGCACCTCTACGACGACCGCTCGCAGGTCTTCTCCAACGCGATCGACTCCGCCGTGGCCGCGCTGCGGGCGAAACTGAGCGCGGCGGGCGGGGCCGAGTGCTCCGAACTCGTCCACACGCGGCGGAAGATCGGGTATGTCCTGAAAGCGGGCGTGCCATGACCAGCATCCGCCGCCGTACCGCCGCGCTGGTGGCCCTGAGCATGGCCGTGTCGCTGGCCGTCGGAGGCGTCGTGCTTGTAATCGTGCTGCGCCGGGCTATGACCGCGCAGTTTGACGACGCGCTCGCCGCGCGGGCCGCCGCGCTGCAATCGCTCACGCGCTTCGATGGAACCAAGGTCGAAATGGACTTTGCGGGCGAGGCCATGCCGCGATTCGCCCGCGCCTCCGGGCGGCCCGGCGAGACCGAGTACTTTGTGGCGTGGGTGCGCGAGGGTTCCGGCTGGCGCGTGCTGGAGCACAGCGAGTCCTTGAAGAGTGACGCATGGCCCCCGGCGGACTGGCGCGACGGCCCGGCCAGCATCCGCGACGTGACGCTGCCGAGCGGACACGCGGGCCGCGCCGCGATGATCGAGTTCTCCGCACCGCGCGAGCATGACGAAGAGGGCGAGCATCGCGGCGAGAACACGGCGACGGGGCCCGCGGCGAGCACCGCTCCCGCGCCCGCCGTCCGCCTGTTGGTCGCGCTGCCGCGCGCGCCGCTGGACCGCACGCTGTCCGTCATCGGCTGGTGCATCGCGGGCGTGGGCGCAGCCCTCGCGCTGGCGAGCATCGCCACCTCGCGCTGGGCCGTTGGTCGTGGGTTGGTCCCTCTGGGCGACCTCTCCCGGCGCGTGCAATCCCTCGGGCCTGAGACGCTCGGGACCCGCTTCGATCCCGCCGACCTGCCTGCCGAACTCCGCCCCATCGCCGAGCAACTCTCGGCCCTCCTGGCCCGGCTCGAAGAAGCGTTCGAGCGCGAGAAGCGCTTCACGGCCGCGGCCAGCCACGAACTCCGCACCCCCATCGCGGAACTGCGGATGCTCCTCGAAGTCGCCGCGAGCCAGCCACGCACGAGTGAGGAATGGTCGCACACGACGGGCACCGCGCTGGGCGTGCTGGCCCGCGCGCAATCGCTTTGTGAAACGTTGCTGCGCCTCTCGCGGGCCGGCGCGGTCCACCCCGCCCCCAGCGCGGAGGTACGCGCCCAGGTCGGCCCCATTCTTGCGGAGCAAGCCGCCCGCGCCATCGCCATGCACGGCGGGGATGCTCGCCTTGTGCGGATCGATGCAGATGAGGCGCTTGTGGCCCGCGTCGAGAGCGCCACGCTCACGTCCATCGTCGGCAATCTGCTCGACAACGCCCTCCGCCACGGCGACGTCACGCCGGATGCTCCGGTGATCGTCCTCGCGCATCTGGTTGCAGACGGGGTGTGCATCGACATCACCAACCCGGCCCCGGCTCTTACGAGCGATGACCTCGCGCACCTTTTCGAGCCCTTCTGGCGCAAAGACGCCTCCCGCCACGATCAACGCGGCTTTGGCCTTGGCCTCGCCGTCGCCCGCATGCTCGCGGGGAATGCCGGCGGGACGCTTCATACGGACCTGAACGACAACGGGACGCTGCGAATGCGGCTCATTGTTACGGCTATGTGAACACCGGTAGCGTTCAGCAGCGTGTCGTTGATGCTCAACAGCCTTCGACTGGCCCATTCGAAAGGTGCGTGACATCGCGACGCTGTCTCACCCTGCGCGCCGGCGTTGCAGCGCGACCAATCCGGCCAGACCTATCACCGCCGTCCCGGCGGGCGCGGTGTGCATCGGCGTCCATGCGATCTTTGCCGAAGATGCGTATGCATCGCTGCTCGCGGCTGGCGCGGCCCGGGTTGTGACCGCCGACACGATCCCGCACGAGAGCAATGCCATCGCCCTCTCCAAGCAGATTGCGGCCGCTGCTGCTTCCCTGAACTGGTTGGGACGCTCGTGTTGCAGCGACACGGTAAGCCGGGACGGGTAGCTCAGTTCCACCTTGCACTGATCCAGGCCGCGCGGCGAAGACCGAGCGGCCTTCCCCGAACGCGCTTGCGCGGCCTGTAGTGTCACCTTGCTCTCCGGACCGCCGGTTCGCCACGACCACCGGCCCAGCGGTCCGGTGGTCCACCCCCACTGGGAGCCCGTCAGAGCCGATTTTCCAGCCGATCCGCCCCCACTGCCGCCCCATTGCGCGCGGATTGCGCGCTCCCCAACAGGGCCTCCAAGGGCCATTTCCGCGCGCGCATTGGAGCCTTGCCGAGCCCAAGTTGTGCTGCGACAAGCGTTTGCATCTTGCGCGCACGATTTTCGTCGCTTCTGACGAGAGTGCGCACAGGCACTTATGGTGTTCCGAGGACCCCCTCGTGCTGCTCCAGAATGGCGGTTTCTGAGGCGCGGCGAGGGCTTCGCGCACGCCAGTCTGCGTACAGTTTCGGGCCAGTTTCACCTCAGTCCGCGCGCATTTCGCGCGCATTGGCCGGACCACCGGATCAGTCCATCCGGTGGTCTGCTCTGACGAACCGTTGGCACGCGTTCGTCCTCGCCGAAACTGCCACGAAGGAGCCCATCGGCGTCAGCGGTCGAGCCGAGGCGCCGGCTCCGGTTCGCCTCCGATCGGTCACGGCGCGGGCGGGCGGAGTGGATCCAGCTCGCCCGCGACACGCTCCGCCCACTTCAGCCGTTTGTCGAGGTCGCTCCCGGATTCGATCGGGCGACCGTCATGGCCTGCAACCTACGAACGACGGCCGCTCCGAACACGTTTGTACACCGGCACGCCGTAGAGCCGCTCTTCGAGCGCCCGCCATTTCACGCCCGCGGTTGCGCCAGCCTTCAAATATCCGAGGCGTTCTGCTCGCTTGACCAGCCCGGCGTAACTCAGCGTCGTCCGGGTGCTTCGCTTGACCTCGACCAGGGTCTCTGCCGAGCACGCTCCGCTCCCGACCTGCATGCGAGCCATCACCTCGATGAAGTCCCCCTCCGGGAACAAGAACTCGGCCGCGAACACCTCCGCGCCGATCTCGATGACTTCGGACTGGTTGCCGGCAAGGCACAACGCAACGCCGCCAGCGGAGTCGACCAAGTGATGCTTGAGCTCGTGCGCCATGGTGAACACGAGCGGATCCGTCGGCAGACTCTTCGCCAACATCACACTCGGCCCATGGTCGTCGTTGAAGTACGCCCCGCGCACGCCCTTGAGCGGGTAGGGCCAGAGGTCGATGGTGATGCCGTGGGCCTTGTAGACGCGTCGCATGTCGGAGCGCGACACACTCTGCCCCGTGACGCCATGGGCCGCACGTTGCTCTCGTGCGAGGGTCTGCATCGCCTTGTAGTACTCCGACCTTGTCAACGAGCTCCCCTCACGACTTGGACGGTTTGAGCGTGCTGCGCATCTTGCGGAACTCGGCGTAGCGACGCAGTTCTTCCAGATCTTCACTCCCAAGACCGTTGGCGGCGCGAAGCAGAGCGTTGACCGGCTCGTTCGCAGCGGCCTGCTGCTCCGGGAAGAAGGTGGTAATCGAGACAGCGAAGTGCCGGGCCAGCCGCTCCAAGTCCTCAATGCTCGGCTTGTACACCCCCGTCTCCCACCGGGAGATCGTGTTCGCCGTGGTGCCCACAGCCTTGGCGAGTTCCTCCTGCGAAATCCCGGTTCCGGCTGCGTATTCGGCCCTGAGGTCTCTGATCCTCTGCCCGATGAACCGTACAATATCCGAACTTTTCGACATGTCGAGTTGTCCTGTCATAGGAAGTTTTCAGTCCTCCTGACGTTGACTACGGGCTAGGGGCGTCCAAGCATCCTGTGTGAGGAATCGTTCTCACCACAAAAAGGATATCAAACATGATCGGTCCGGACCACCAACAGCCTGAAGATTCCGCACCTGCCGACCCTCACTGCCCCCAATCCGCGTCCTCGATCAGGATCCACATCGACCGCCGCCCCCTCCTCTCTCCCAATCCGACCACCGGACACGCCCTGCACCGCCTCGGCCATGTCCCGCCCGACCACTTCCTCTACCGGGAGGTTCACGGGAACCACGAAGACGAGTTGATCTCCGACAACGACGAGGCGGTGCGCCTCCACCAGGATGAGCACTTCTACAGCGCGGAGGGGCACAGAAAGGGCTACACCGTCATCGTCAATGGGCGTCCGAAGAGGGTGCACCAGTCCAAACTGACTTTCATGCAAGTCGTCGCCCTCGCGTTCGACCCCATCCCCGACGGTCCGAACTGGGTCTTCACCATCACCTACAGGAACGGCCCGGCGAGCAATCCCGAGGGCTCGCTCATCGAGGGCCAGTCGGTCCGCATCAAGAACGGGATGATCTTCAATGTCACAGCAACTGATAAGTCGTAATCCTGACCTGAAGCGACTGCGGGACGAGGGGTACGACATGGAGGTGAGGGCCGCTCACCTCTTGGTCAAGCACGTGCCCTACGTGAACGCCAGGCGCGAGGTGCAACTCGGGACACTCGTCTCCGAGTTGTCCCTCGCCGGCGACGTCACGATCAAGCCGAGCACGCACGTCGTGCACTTCGCGGGGGAGTATCCCTGCGACGCCCGTGGCGTACCCATCGAAGGGATCCGTCATCAGAGTCAGCAGCAGGACCTCGGGAACGGGACCGTGACGCAGCACTCCTTCTCCAGCAAGCCGGCCGCGGGCTATCAGGACCATCACGAGAAGATGACCACCTACGTCGCCATCCTGTCCGGGCCGGCACGGGCGATCGACCCCAGCGTGACGGCGATGACGTACCCCGCGATCGGGGCCGACTCGAATGACTCCGTGTTCGAGTACCTGGATACGGCGTCCAGCCGCGCCGGGATCTCCGGACTCAACGCCAAGTTGGAGGGCGACCGCGTGGCCATCCTCGGGCTGGGGGGCACGGGTTCGTACGTGTTGGACCTCGTGGCCAAGACGCCCGTCCGCGAAATCCACCTCTTCGACCACGACATCTTCTCGCAGCACAACGCCTTCCGGGCGCCCGGCGCCCCGTCCCTTCAGGACATTCAGAGCCAGCACCGCAAGGTGAACTACCTCCGCACGCAGTATGCCCGGATGCGTCGGCACATCGTCGCCCACGACTGCTTCGTCGATGGCTCCAACCTCGACCAGCTCAACGAGATGACCTTCGTTTTCCTTTGCACGGACGACGGCGAGACCAAGCGGCCGATCATCGCCCACCTGGAGGCCAGGAACATCCCGTTCATCGATGTGGGCCTTGGGGTTCAGTGTGTTGACGAGAAACTCTTCGGCATCGTGCGCGTGACGATGAGCACACCGGCACAACGCTCCCACGTCCACGAGAAGGGCCGGGTCCCGTTCACCGGCGGCGGGACCAACGAGTACACCAAGAACATCCAGATCGCCGACCTCAACGCCCTCAACGCCGCGCTGGCCGTGATCAAGTGGAAGAAGCTCCGCGGCTTCTACGCGGACCTCGACCAGGAGCATTTCAGCGCGTACACCATCGACGGGAACAACCTCATCAACGAGGACAAGCCATGCCCGCCAGGATGAAGCTCTCACACGAGTTCGTCGAGTTCATTCCTGAAGAACTCCAGGACGGCGTTCTCTACGTCTCTGTGGCTTACGCCACTGCGGCACATAGGTGCTGCTGTGGGTGCGGCCACGAAGTCGTCACCCCGCTCACGCCCACGGATTGGAAGCTCATCTTTGACGGGCAGACCGTGTCCCTGGACCCCTCGATCGGCAACTGGAGCTTTCCCTGCCAGTCCCACTACTGGATCCGACGCAACGGCGTCCAGTGGGCTGACCGATGGAGCCGGGAGCAGATTCAGGCCGGTCGAGCGCACGATGCAATTCGGAAGGGCCGCCAACCGCAGGTTGATGACCGGGCCGGGTCGCCTCCCGACGTCGCGCCGCTGCCGCGGCCGGTGGCATCCGAGCCGAGATTGTGGCGACGGATCTTGGGCTGGTTCCGCGGCAAGTAGGCCAGGGCCACGGTTCGAAGGCTCGACGGCGTTCAGGCAGGTGCACCGCGGTGTGTCTACGCCGTTCGTTCTGTAGTACCGAGCATCCGCGTCGCGCGAGCCGTACGGAATCACCAACCACCTCAGACTTCGCGAAGCTCAATGAGCGGGCCCGGTAGACGCGGAGATTCATCCTCGAACCGTCGGACTGCGATCCCCCACTTGTAGCTCGGCAGGCTCCCACTCACGCCCCGCAGCTCGATCCACTCGTGAATCCTCGGGCAGCCCATCCGTACCCAGTCGCGAAGCTCGGGAACCACGTAGCGGGACGGCCCGCAGAAGAACTGCACCGGGCGCGGGATGCGTCCGCTGTTGTGGAGATACTGCACCTGCGGAAGCCGGACGCCCAGGAACTCGGCCATGCCGCGGCGGTCGATGAGCCAGCACCCGCACCGGTCCAGCCAGCTCAGGCTCGGCCGGATGAGGGTCTTGAGATTCTGCTCGGTGAAGGGAGGACACATCGCTCACGCTCCCGCGGGCGAGGACCGCTTGCGGGTAGGGCGCGCTGGGGGTTTGAGGGGGAGCGAACGCTGCCGTTCCCACCGCTCGACCGGCGGGCATCCGTCCCGTACCCACTCCTCAAGCTCCTCGACGCGCCAGAGCGCACGGCGCCCGAGGTGGATGGGCTTCGGGACCGCGCCGACCGCGACGAGCTTGTGGAGGGTGGCTTTCGAAACGCTGAGCCGCATGGCGGTTTCGGCGGCCGAGATGAGCAGGACTGTGGGATCGAGCGCCGGCACTGGTTCGACCGAGATCGAGCCGTCGGGTTTGCTGGTCATCGTGAGAGCCTCCGAACTCCCTCAACTCCGGGACATCGTACAGCGGACAGTGAGGACGATTCCCGCCGCGGGGGCGTCCGCGGCGGGAGGCTGCGACCGGGGACCCCTCAGACTCAGGCCCGTCCGGCATGGATGGCGTGCGGTGGCGGAAGCACGGGCAACTCGGGCGGTAACGCGAGCCTCGTGTCGGGGGTTCCTGCGACCCCGACGACGATGCCCGCGCCGGAGAGCCCACTTGAAACCTCCGAATGGTCACCTCCGGAGGTGGAGTCTATGGGTCTAAAGCGGTCCGCGGCGACCCCCTTCATCCCCGGGAACCGGAGATGCTGTTCCTCAATGGGCCTTACGATGCTCGGATCCAGAATTGACCTGCCCGGGAGTTTCCATGGCCGAACCCACCATCAACTGCCCCAAATGCGGCACCGAGATTCGCCTGACGGAGTCCCTGGCAGCGCCGATGCTCGCCTCAGTCCGGAAACAGTACGAGGACCGGCTCCTTGCGAAGGACACAGAGATCTCCAAGCGAGAGGCGTCGCTCCGCGACCAGCAGGTGGCCGTCGCCAAGGCTCAGGCCGCGGTCGATGAACAGGTCGCCGCGAAAATGAACACCGAGCGTGCGGCCATCGCCGCCGAGGAGGCAAAGAAGGCCCGACTGGCTCTGGAGTCTGACCTGACAGGCAAAGACCGGCTGATCGCCGACCTCAACGAGACGGTGAAGACCATGAACACCAAGCTCGCCACGGCGCAGAAGTCCGAAGCGGAGCTGATCCGCAAGCAGCGGGAGCTCGATGACGCCAAGAGGGAGCTGGACCTCACGGTTGAGAAGCGAGTGACCGAAAGCCAGGCAGCGATCGAGTCAAAGGCCCGCCAGCGTGCCGAGGAGGAAACCCGCCTCAAGATGGCCGAGAAGGACAAGGTCATTGCGGATGCCCAGCGGCAAGTCGAGGAAATGAAGCGGAAAATGGAACAGGGCTCCCAACAACTCCAAGGGGAGGTGCAGGAGCTGGAGCTGGAGAGCATCCTCCGCGACAAATTCCCCCGGGACACCATCGAGCCCGTTCCCAAAGGACAGCACGGCGGCGATGCGCTGCACCGCGTCTTTGGGGCGACGGGGCAGCCTTGCGGCACGATTCTGTGGGAGTCGAAGCGGACGAAGAACTGGTCCGACAGCTGGCTCACCAAACTCCGTGATGACCAGCGTGCCGCCAAGGCCGAGATCGCCATCATCGTGAGCCAGGTACTCCCGAAGGGAGTTGAGACATTCGACCAGATCGATGGAGTCTGGGTGACTTCGCCACGCTGCATAGTGCCCGTGGCCATCGCAATCCGGCATTCACTGGTCGAGGTCGCCGCAGCCCGACAGGCCGGCGAAGGGCAACAGACCAAAATGGAGATGGTTTACCAGTACCTCGCCGGCCCCCGCTTCCGCCACCGCATTCAGGCCATCGTCGAGAAGTTCGGCGATATGCAGGAGGATCTGGAGAAGGAGCGCAAGGTGATGACCAAACAGTGGGCCAAGCGCGAGGAGCAGATCCGCGGCGTCATCGAGTCCACCGCGGGCATGTACGGCGACCTGCAAGGGATTGCAGGCAAGACCCTACAGGAGATCGAAGGATTAGACTTGCGACTCTTGGGTGATGGTGTGGCCACAACTCCCGTCCCCTCTAACGCGGGGTGAGCCCGACTTCTCTGGCATATACAGATTCAACGATGACCGCATTGCCCTCTCCAACCTCGACCCCGCCCGCTCCACTTCAGAGTTTCGTCCACTCGATTGGAGTCGGCGGCACTTGGATGAGCAACGGCAACCTCCACTTGTGCCTCGCACAACTCCGTCGATCGACGGATGCGGAGATGCTTAATGATTCCAGCCGCGCCCATTCCGTCGCAGCCATACGGGCACTGCTCACAGATCCGAGGTCACTTAATGACCACCAGCTTGACGGCGGCGTCTGCCCACGCCTCATAGTTGCGCCCGAGCTCTCAATAGGATCAGGCGATTGGGCCGATGTTGATGCGATTCTCCGCTCCTCACGGGCAGACACCATCTTGATCATCGGGTGCGGCTTTGTGCAAGGGATGTGGATCAACAACTGGCTGCAAGACCACGCCGGCCCGACAGCACGGATACAGGGCTGGCCCGCTGGGGGCCAAGCGATCGCTGCCTGTCGCCCGTACAACATAGGGTTCGCTTGGATCAAGACGGCTGCCGGTTGTCAGTGTGTCCTCTTTCTCAAGAATTTTCCCGACCAGAGTGCCGAACTTCCCGCCGTCCCCAACCTCGACCAAGGCCGTTGGTTGGTTCGCCTTGACGCAGATGATCTCGTGGTGTTTCCGATGATCTGCTCTGACCTCCTTGCGCAGATTGAAGGTAATGGCAACCCCGGCTCGGCCGCGGAGCGAATCAGACGATCGTTGGACGCGAATCCGACCACCGGTCAGCAGGTTCTCATTACCGGCTCCCTCTTGGCACCGAAGCCGGGGCACGGGCTTTGGAATCGGGCTCTTGTCCATTGTTCTGAAAAGGTCGGTCAGGGTCACGTCCTAGCACTTTCAAACGCAGCGACCGACGTGCGTCAGACCGATCGGCTCTATTGCGGTGCCAACGCGGAGGAAGAAGGATGGCGCAACCGTACAGGAGTATTCAAGCCCACACCGATCCCCGCAGAACGGGACTTGCTACCGGGGCGGCTGACTGTGTTGGTCCAACGCGACAACTTCGTTGCCGCCGTTGCGCGAGAAACCTTCGCTCTCATCCAGGGAGGCCCTGTCCGCTGGAAGGGCTCGGTCGTGAGCGGGGCGTATCTTTGGCATCCCACGGCACGCCTAGTGCTCGATGCCTCGGGATCAATAGCGACCATTGGAGCTGAAGATCCTCTGGCTCATGAAGTAGTCAGGCAAGCTATCCAGCTTCGGAACCGGCTCACTCCGAATGCTGCCGATGCCGCGTCTACCGATGCATCAACACGAGCTATGCACTCGACTCAGTGTTTTCGATTTGATGCCGCGAAGGAGTTGGCCACAGCGCTCTCTGATCCCGCAGCACAATGGCCGGACCCGCTCGCTAACACCATCATCGCCGGACTTGATGCCAAACTTCTTGATCTGCGCGCGTTCACAGATGATCCATCGGGCTGGTCGCATATCAGCTTTCTGCAGGATGGATTGGAAGCGGCTGCGGTTGTGCGGTACGCGGGGGCTCAGGCGTGGCAGACCATACCAGACCTTCACAACAGGGTCATGCAGTGCGAATCGTCTCAAGGCATCGCGGTATGGTCAACTCCTTTCCACACGGTCCACGAGATGGAGCGGGCAATCAGCACTTGGGTCGGGCGATCGGCAGACGCATGTCGTTTGGTCGTTGTCGGCCAGTCGAAGAACCACGCATTCTCTTCCGGCCAACTTTCAAGCACATTGCCGCGAGAGGACATCGGACAACCCGAGCCTACGGGCCCGGAGCGTCTCATCACGACGACCCGGTTGAACCGCTCCGTCACGCTGGTGCCATTGCCGAGACTGCGCGAGGCCTGTGAGCCGGCACCTCCTGGCGACACCCGCACTGTTCGTGATCGAGCCAGGGACGCGCTGGGCTTGATTGCTGCGCCAATGGGAGCCTTCGCATGAGTGTGCTTGACGAAGCTGCAATGAGATTGGATCACCTTGCCCGCGCCACCGGTTTCAAAGAGATTGACGCGGCGGCATTGGAAACCACACAAACTCTTCCTTGTGCCGTTCGCGTCTGGGCATCCCGCTACGCAGTGTTGGTTGCCGCGGCGACGACCGCCGAAAGCGCCATCGCCCAGAGCCAATCGCTACAGTCGTGGCTGGATGAAGTACTGTTGTCGCGCGAGCGAGACGTAAGGGGGGTCGTCGACGGCTATCTCGTCTTGGTATCCCTGATAGAGTTACCAGCCAATACCGTTCAGCAGCTTCGACTTGATCGGCGTGTGTGCCGCAAGTATGCCGTCTGGCCGCAATCGACCGGAGACCGATGGGCTCGTTTGGAAGCTGTCACCGTACTCGGGCTCCCCGATCGCACTGGCAATTCAGAGGAGGCTGCCTTTCAGAGTCCGCCCGAAACGCTATCGCTGCTCTGGAGAACATTGATCGACTCTGACTCAGATGCCGAAGCGATTCGGCAAGTCTGCGAGCTCAATCCATGAGGCTCCGAGCATGCTGAACATTGAAGCACTAAGCGTCTCCGCTTTTCGCGGCATCCCGGGCGAACTGACGCTCTCGTTCGACGCCGCGTTGACCGTGATTTGCGCGCCCAACGGCACAGGGAAGACCACCGTGTGCGATGCGATCGAATGGCTTCTGACCGACCGGGTGCAGCGGTTGGATTCTGCGGCGAGCAACGAGGGAAACACATCGTGGCGGTGCCACTTCGCGAAGTCCGACACCTCGACATTTGTGAAAGGCCAAGTAGTCTGTGATGGGACCAGGCGCCTTCTCACTCGCACACTTGACCCTGCACAGCTGTTGATGGCCGATTTCGGCGACGAGCCGCAGGTGTGCCCGCCGGGTCAGTTGCTGGACTGGCTTTGCTCGCACGCTGCTCCGGATTCGTTGCGGCCTGTCGCACGAATTGCTCGCCAGAGAAACTGGCTGTCGAGCACGCACTTGCTTAGCGGAGAACGCCTCGCCGTACTGCTGGACACGGATCCCCGAAGTCATCAAGCTCGCCAGGAGCTTTTTGCTGATTTGCTTGGTGTTGGTGAGTTGGCTCGCACCCTGACTCGCGTTGACAAGGTATCCAAGGAACTGCAGCGAGTGGCTGTTAGGGAACGGGAGGCCCTCGGTGACGCTGACACTGCCCTAGAAACGCTCGCAACCCAACTCCAGCAAGCTGGGGTTCGCCCGGACTTGGGCCTTGCAAGAAGTGCAATCAACGACGTAGTGGCAATTCTGCGGATGCCAGACGCAACAGCGACCGAAGCCGACGACCAGGACCAACTCGGAGTCACCGTTGGCCGCCTCCGCGAAGCGCTCAACTCCCGCAATCTGACACTGGAGGAGGCGGCACCCCTGTGGCACACGGTGGAAGCGTGGATCACTTTCGATGCGGCCCAAGGGCCCCTCGTCGAGTCAGCACGGGTGGAGATGCCCTCGCTGCGCAAGCAGGAAGCCGAGCTTCGAGAGGGTATCGCAATACTGCAACGAGACATTGCCTCGCTAACTGCGGGTGACTCAGGGCGTCGCGATCAACTGGCCCACTTGACCCTCACCCTCGCAGAACTTGACACTGCAATGCCGATTCTGGAGCAGTTCGCGTCGCTGGAGGCGCTCAGCTCTGCAACCGTATCACAGGTCGTCGCTGCTATCGAGCGGTTGCCGCTTGCGGAAGCAGCTGCCGCACACACGGCGTCACTGCGAGCTCTTGATGGCGCATCGCGATTCGCCGAGCTCCAGGCAACGCTTGCCGCGGCCCAAGATCAATTGGCGACTATGCCGGCTGAGGAGCTGCTGCGAGAGGAAATGCTCACCCAGAAGGGTCAAGTCGAGGCGGCCCTGCGGCTCAGAACGGAGCTCGAAGCCGAGCGAGCGGCACTGGCTTCGCTTGATGAGCAAATGGTCGCAATTGGCCGAGAGATTGCAGGTCGTACAACAACGCCCGATTGTCCGCTTTGCGGGCACGACTGGGGCTCAGCGAATGCCTTGCTGGCAGCGATGGACCGCGTGTCCACTCTTCTGGGCCCGCGAGCAACCACGCTTGCTGCGAAGTCTGACCAAGCGACCCGAGCATTGAAGCAAGCGGAGTCTGCTCTGGCGACCGTGACAACCCGGTATCGTCGACGACAACAGCTCGAAGCCGACACGACCCGTTGTCGAGAAGAGATTCGGCAACATCGCGTGACAGTGGCCGCATCAGGTTGCTCGGATGCGGACTTGATCGATGCGACGAAGCTCGCGGCCGTCATCGAACGCGCGAAATGCAGGTGGTCGGCCGCCCAGCTCATTGGACGCTTACGCACTGCCGTCCCAGACTTTGTCGCCAACGGGGAAGACTCGGAGTGGAGAGAAACCGCGCGACTGTACGCTGACAAGCGGCGGAGCCAGATTGCAGAACTCCAGAGCGCCGCCTCCAAAGCCGACGCGGACCGGGAAGCCAAGAGGAAGACACTGCAGACCCGTCAGGAAGCACTCGCGGCCCTGTCGGCTCGAATTGCGTCTCTCGAATCGCTTCTCTCGGAAGCCACCGACATGACGCAACGCGGCGAAGCCGCGGCTAGCGTGCTTTCCCTCGGTCCCAAACTATCGGCAGGTGCCGTCAAACAGGCTCGTGCTGACTGGGTGGTGCGACGTGAGGAGATCAAGCAGGCTGAGGCAAGACTCCTTGTTGCCTCAAACGTGCTGGTGATATCGCAGCAGGCGCAACAGATTGCCGAACTCAATCGCAAGCGCGATCACTCCATGGCGCGAGTCACTCTTGTGACCGAACGAGCAGACCAGCTTCGGGAGCTTCGCACATTTCTCGACGAGTCCCTTACCCGCACGAAAGGGGAGCGGCTGTCGGCCGCTCGCCAAAGTGTGCAATCACTCTTCCTGCGTATGCATGCTAATCAACTCTTTGAGTTCGTTCAGCCCACCGCCGACGCGTCTGGGTTTGCGGCAAAGGTGCAGAACATGTTCTTTGACGCGGTGGACCTGAGCCAGGGACAACGTCAAGACCTTGCGCTTGCCATCTTCCTGTCCCGCGCCCGCATGTACGGCGGAACGTTTTTCTTGGATGAGCCGTTATTGCATCTGGATGATCTGAACCGCGTCGCGTTGCTGGACGTATTGCGCGCCCTTGCACTTCAGGAGGGGCAACGGCTGCGCATAGTGATGACAACGGCAAGTTCCCAAGTACTAGCGCACCTTCAGCAGAAGTTTGCGACCGTGGTGAAATCTGGCGAGAGTCCCCTTCTTCGCGCCTATCGGCTGTCTGGCACGCCAAAGGAGGGAGTGTCTGTTGAGCAGGTGACGTGATCGCGTCTTTGAATGGTTGGGCTGTGTGTCCCGTCTGGCATCCTGTCCACTGTTCGACGACGCTGTGCTGAAGACTACGACAGCCACCGTGCCGGCCGGGTGCTCTCAAGCCAGTGGCCATGCATGCATCTCTCGTGGCCTTCGTCGGCCTGTGTCGAGACTCGCTCACTCAACCCACGGAGTGATCTTGAGATTCTGACTTGCAGATGAACGCGTGCGCCTGGTCAAGCACTCGTGCTGCAAGGAGCAGTTCGTCCCGTGAGAGCACCGTCTCCGCTCCGGTCCGAATCTCGACTCGGCGGAGCACCACGGCCAGCTCCGGCTGCCCTGAGGTACTGGGTGCAGAGCGAATCAGCGCCATGACGGATCCAATTCGGATTTCATGCACGACCCGGGGCTCCGGCTTCCTACCTGCTTGAATCGGCCCCATGTTGATCTCCCTTGCTTACCTCCGGACGACACAGCGTGCCGGCTTCACAGGGAGTTATGCAGCAGGACATCGACGGTGTGCTGTAGGGCTCAGCACCAACGACTGCCGAGCCAATTGCCTCCGCAACTACCGGCGTTCACCCGCGGTCGGAGCCAGCCCTGCGCGATTGGTCCGGGCGGTCACCAAGGGAGGCGCGGCCATTGCCTGGCTCGTCACGCTTGCCGCAAAAGGGAACAGGCCCGGAGGGAGTAATGCGTCCCGAAGCGGAGCCTGTGGCCGCTCCGCATTGATCGTCAATGCGTCGAACAACAATCCCTGCACGGCCGGAGATGGCTTGGGCAGCCCGGAGCGTCTCGTGTACAAGCCTCGTCTGCTTCCTTCGTCCAGAACACCCCAGCCCTTCACGGAGTGCCACACGGCTCGGCAGCCACGACTGACCGCAGGCCTATCGCCCCAGGTCTCCACAACACGGCGGATGACCGCCTGCCGCTCAACCTCGCCCTGTAGGGCGAGCAGCCTGCCCATCACCGTCACCACCTCCGCAAAGAACGGGTACACCGCCGACGCCATCGCCCAGTGCAGCGCGAGCCGGTCGGACGCGTCGCCGGCGCTGAGCATGCCAAGCGCGCGATTCCGAAGCGGCACACAACGCGATGGCACATTCACCCAGATGCGCGTGAGCACTGTGACCGTCTTGCCTCGATTCCCGCTTCTCCCCTTCCCGCCAAGCACATCGGCAAGGTGCTCATCAAGCCAGGGTCGAACCACTTCAGGCGCGTCCCCGGCCGCAGCACGCGAGGCGACAGCGTCCAGCCATTCCAGCCGGAGCTCTCGGTCGAACCCAATGACTCGTCGTTCGCTCATGCCTGCTTCGTCACCCGAATGAATGGAACCAGGACTTCCTCGATGCTTGCCGCTCCGTGCGTGCGGGTCCGACCACCCACGGTCGTGAACGCCCCCCGGCCTTGCGGCAGGAGCACGTGCATGGACGATGGCAAGCCGGGCCCAGGCCAGAAACGCGTCGCCGCGATCCGGTCCCTCGCTGCTTCGAGCGTAGCCGTGTCTCCGAACACAATGGCCCGTTGCCCCTGATCCTCAGGCACCGAACCCAGATCAGGGCGTCCGACGCCCACTGCTTCGACGTTCCCGTGGTCTGAGCACACGGCGACGTCGAAGCCCCGCTCGAAGAGGCAGTGCAGAAGCGACACGATGTGTCCGTTCTCCGCCCATTGACGAACAGCCGCGGCGAGCACGTTTCCTTCCGGACCGACGCCGTGCACGAGGCGGTCGATTGAGTTCACCACAACAGCCAGGCACTCGACGCGGCCCGAATCGACCGCATCACGGACGCGGTCGATCAGACTCGATTCGTGCTCTCCATCTCGGTGCTTGACGTAGCCCACCCGGTCTCGACGCCATCCCCGCTCTTCCCAGAACGCCTTCCAGTGCTTTTCTTCAGCGCCCGTGGTGTGAACTGTGCCTTCAAAGTACATCGGAGCCTGACCCGCGAAGATGGCCTGTCGCGAAACCGAGGTAACGGTCGGGAGCCACGCGAAAACGGCCGTCTCCTCCAGCACCAGGCCACCGGTCCAGTCGCTCCCGGTGGCATGCTTGATCGCGTTCCACTGGCTCAGGGACATTCCGTCGACCACGACTACGGCGAGCTTGTCACCCGGCCGCCGCTTGTGAGCCATGAAGTGAGGGATCTGATGAACAACGGTCGGCATCGGCAGAAAGGCACGATTGACGAGGGCGCCGAATCGCTCGACGAGCCAGTCCCACAGCCGACTGTCGACCTGATCCTGGGCCGCTTCGAGCTCCGCACGGACGGTCGCAAGCTCACCCGATGGCGAAGCGTCGGCGACACCGACAAGCTCGGCCCATTGACGCGCGAACCGCGTCCACACCGTGGGCGGCACTCCTGGCTCGGGGAGTTGACCGACGATCTTCTCCAACAGTTGGAGCACACCTTCCGTCGACCCGGACGAAGCGGTCCCGCGGACTCCGAAGCACTCCAAGCGGCCGTCGAACACGGTGGCGTCCGGGACTTCGACGGGCGTCAGTCGTCCTTCCAGAAACAGGTTGTCGACGATCGCGGCGATCTCGGGAGCCGCGAAATCGACCGACGCAGGTCCGTCCGGTGCGCTCGGGCGCACAGGCACCTGCGGATCGAGCCCATGCAGGTGCCGCTCCCAACGATCCTGAATCAAGCGGAAGAACGAGTCGGGCGAGGCGACCAGCTCCGCGACAGCCCATCCGCCAAATCGCCCGTCTCGTCCGAGCGACTCAGCGAACCGCGCCGCGAACGGACGCGGCACGGACCGCTTCGCGTGATGTAGCCGGAGCAGCTGCACCACGAGATCAGTCTCAATCGTCACCATCTCCGGCGAAAGCTTGAACACCGAACGCAGGATCAGGTCGCGGGTCTGATTTCCCCCCAGCGTGTCCTTTCCGAGAGCCCGCGTCGCCAACCACATGGTGTCCAGGTCGGCCGGGTCGAGTTCGGCCAAGACATCAGTCGCCAGATTGGGAAAGACAGAGCCCAAGGAGACATCGAGCACACGACCACCGGACTCCGCTTGGAAGAGCACGTCAAAGGGCACCTTGCCCAGGTCTTGGCGTCCCCACGGAGCACTCACCACCACGCTCGTGTGCTCCCCCACATCCCACTTCGCCCGATGTCGGGATTCGTAGTAGAACCGGAACTCCACAGCGTCGCGGTATGGCACCACATCGAAGCCTTGCCGGGCCAGGGCTGTCCCCACCGCATCGTCGAGCAAGAGGCCGTCGGGGTCCGCGACCACGGTCACCCTCGTCGCCGCAGCGATCTCCGCGGAGAAGTACTTGAGGACTTCACTTCGCCACGAGACTTGATTGGTGCTGTTCGCAACCGTCACGCGGCACCCGAGCCTTCTGCCAGCGACCCAACACGGACGACGCAGACGGCCGCGAGTTCCGGCACCACTCGGGCTCGTCGCTCAATCCGTTCGTTCCATGCGACTTCTTCCTGCTCCAGTTGCCGCAACCGATACTGACGGACCGCATCCAGCCCAACATGGTCCAGCGTCTTGCGGCGGACCTTGAACGCGTCTCGGCCCTTGCGTCGCTCCCGGGCCACACGCTCCTGGTGCTTGGAGGCCAGATCACGGAAGACCGATTCTCCACGCTCGCTGGCCACAGCCCGCAGCCGCTCGACCATCGGCGTGACCGCATCGGGCACTGTTCCAAGGACGCGCACCTTGCCGTCGATCACCGCATCCCACGCGGACTTCGCCGTGGGCCCGAGCACCTTGCCGTCGTCATCCACGAACAGGCAGATCAGCCGCTGGTCACGGTCCACTTCTGACTGGAGCGACACCCGCCACAGCGACCACCACCCCGACACCTTGTCCGAGACCCCGTCGATGCTCACCGCGGGACAGACCGCACTCGGCGGAAGAGACGGCAACCGCGCCAGCAGTTGCCGTACGCGGCGGTCCTCGACCGTCAGCACGGTGGCGCCACTCTCCTCCCCCTCTGCTCGATCGAAGACCACGTCCGACTGCTCGACACCGTCGGGCCACACCAGCGTGAACCGACCGTCGTGGGGCGACGCCTGCGTGCCGGACTTCGGATCGCGATTCAGGAACGACACCACCATCCGCTCCGTCCAATACGGCAGCTGGTGGTTCGCAACCTGCCTCGCTTGGTCGGTCGAGAGCGACTCGACAGCGCCCAGTTGCTTCGACCCGCTCCTGGCCTCCTCGGCACGGCGTCGGATCTCTTCGGCCAGTCGCACAGCACGAGCCTCGGCATCCTCAGGCGACAGCACCGCCGCCTTGAAGAGCTCCTCGAACGGCACACCGCCCTCTTCGGAGTCGAGCACATCGCTCAGCTTGTCGACGCCAAACTCGGCAAGGATGGTCGCGAGCTTCTCCTCCAGCACCTCACGCACCCGAAGCTCGACCGTCCCGTCGAGCGCGAAGTTGATTGCCCGCACCACCTTGTCCTGCCCGATGCGGTCCACGCGGCCGATCCGCTGCTCCAGCTTCATCGGGTTCCACGGCAGGTCGAAGTTCACCACGACGTGACAGAACTGGAGGTTGAGACCCTCGCCGCCGGCATCGGTCGAGATCAGGATCTGGGCTTTCTCACGGAACGCCCGCTGCACATCTTGCCGTTCATCCATCCCGAGCGAGCCGTTCAGGCACACCGTCGGATACCCGCGTGCCTCCAAGAACTCCGCAAGCATTTCCTGCGTCGGCACGAACTCGGTGAAGATGAGCACCTTGAGGTCGGGGTCATTCTCCTCCCGCTGCAGCTCCTGGATCTTCTCCAGCAGTCCCTTGGCCTTGATGTCCGGCCCGCGGGCCTCGCACCGCCGCGCGGCCGAAAGCAGCAGCTCCACCTCCTGCCGCTCGTTGCTCATGGCCTTGAGCCGCGTCTTGAGCACCTCTTCGAGTTGCTCCTGCGAATCGAGCTCGGCCCACTCGGCGCCGATGTCCTCTGGGAACAGGCCGAGCTGCTCCTTGGGCAGCGCGAGCACCTCAAGCCGTCGCTCCATCGCCACGCGGATCGCCCGCGTGCTCGACGTCACCAGCCGCTGCATCAGGATCATCAGGAATCCGACGGCCGTGTTCTTCTCGGCCATCGCCTGGTTGTACCCCTCACGCACGTACTCGGTCACCGCGTCGTAGAGCGCCTGCTGCTCGGCGTGCGAATCACCCCAGTCGATGGAGTGCAACTGCGTGAACCGCGGCTTGAAGAGCGGGTTCCCATCAGCATCAATCGCCACCCGCTTCTCGGTTCGGATCACATACGGCCCGACCTTCTCCTGGTTGAGCGAGTCTTCACCGATGAACTCGTTCTTGTCGAGGAACGACATGAGCCGTCGGAAGCCATCCGTCTTTCCCTGGTGCGGCGTCGCGCTCAGCAGCAGCAAGTACGGCGATGCCTCTGACAACGCCTCGCCCAGCTTGTAGCGGGCCACCTGCTCAGAACTCCCGCCCATCCGGTGGGCTTCGTCGATGACCACCAGGTCCCAACCGGCCGCGAGCATGTCCACAAACCGGTCGCGGTTGTACGCCTGCACCTGTCGGAACGACCAACCCTTGCGGCGCTCCATCGGCTTCACCGAGTCCATCGGGCAGACGACTTGGTTCCACCGTCGCCAGAGGTTGTCGCCCTCATCCACTCCGTGCAGCCTGCGGAGGCTCGACATCTCGCCGGGAACGACGAGCTGGAACTCCTCGGTGAAGTGTGTCCGCATCTCGGCGACCCACTGCGTCACCAGGCCCGCCGGGGTGACCACGAGAATCCGCTCCACCAGGCCGCGGAGCTTCAACTCCCGCATGATCAGCCCGGCTTCGATGGTCTTGCCGAGACCCACCTCATCAGCCAGCAGGAACCGCACCTTGTCGCCCGACATCACGCGTGAGAGCGCGTGCAACTGGTGGGGCAACGGGATGACCTTCGACTCCACCGGCGCCAGCAGGGCATCGGTGGACAGAGCATCCGCGATCCGGGCCGCCGCGGCGGTGAACACCAGGTCCAGTTCGTTCGGCGGCGGGCGGTCACCGACCGCCGAAACCGTCTCCGCCGTCACCCGCACGATGGCGTCGCTCGTCGGGAGCCAGAGCCGCAGCGTCCGGAGTCCCCAGAGTTCCTCCACGGCGACAACCTGCCCGGTCTCGCCGTGGTGCTTGCTCCAGACCCAGTCTCCGACGCGGCACTCCATCACCAACTCCAGGAGGGGGCTCCATCAGAACAGTTCCGACTTCCCTTCGCGATCGCCCAGTCGCATCGACGCGACGTCGTAGTACATCAGCAGCTTCTCGTCTTCCTGCAACACGGTCTCGGGCAGCTTCTCGGCCACCTCGACGATCATGCGATAGTCCTTCCTGTCGTACGCGGCCTTGAACCCGGCACGCATCGCCTCGACACGGAAAACCCTGAGCTGCTTGGCGTTGCTTGCCCGGTACTCCTCGAACTCCTTGAGCAGTGCCCGCTCTCGGAGCTTCTCCAAGTCACCCGCCTTCTTGGGATCCGGTACGTACCACCGATCCTTCGCCTTCATCTTTAGCTCTGGATCCTCCTTCGACTTGTTTCGGAGCTCCTTATAGTTGCTCGACAAGTAGGAGTGAATCTGACTGGGCACCTCGCCAATCCCATCGTACTTCAGGCAGTTCTCTTCCAATAGTGCGAGCAGTTCCAAAGGCTTCTCATGCTTCTGCCACCCTCCAATCTCCTTCAGAAACCGCGGATGCACTTCTGAAAAGACGAGTGGCTTTTGCAGCAGTTCCTGTTGGAGCCACTTGATGGCCGATGCCTCATCCTTGACGAAGAGCTCAAGCTGCATGACGTCTCGAACGCTCAGACGCCGACGGTCGTACTGCGCCACTTGGTCAGGAAGAAAAAACATCCCGTCTCGCTCAGCGAATCGTTGACCGAGTCCTTGGTGGAACTCTGCCGACGACAGAGGCACCGTCACCCCACGCTGCACGTGGAACGCGACCATCCGATCGAACAGCAAGTATCGCTGTCGCTCCGCCACTACCTCTGCACGACCACCTTGGGCGACGAACACGGGAAGCTGCCGGAGGTGCGTTCGCACAAAGTCCCAGACTCCTTCTGCAGTACCAGCTTCAAGCCGGAATCGCTCCTCCAACCCCCCGTTGGGTCTGTACGCACTGACGATCAAGTCCTGCTTGACGGTGTATCCAGAATCCTGGTGGATCGTGCCATGTTTCTTGTCAAGTACTCGTACGTCTGCGACGACGAAGCCTGCCCGAAATAGCGCCTCCTGAAGGGCAGCCCACACCGAGTTCAGCGAGTTGTGAAACTCAAGTGTCATCCAGCGTCCCGGCTTAAGTACCCGGTAGAATTCCGCGAAGCTCCGTGCCATCAGTTCTGAATACTCGGCGAGCCCCTTTCTCTGACGCTCGTTAACGATCGCCTCATTCGCAGGATTGCCGAGCACGCCTAACCAGACCTCGTACAAGTGATTGAGATCGGAGTACATGATGTTCTTGCCGAACGGAGGATCGACAAATATGTAATCGATGCTCTTATCTGGCAATCCGAGACAGGTGGCGCTCCGTGTTTGAATAAGCACTCGCCCCGACAACTGAAGTGCCCACGCCTTCGACTGCTTTCGCACCGTCTGTCGCCACTTGTCAAAGACATTCACTTCGCACTGCACCTCTGGCAGAAACAGAGTATTCGATAGCGGCCCACACGTTGTCCCCTCGGGGTGGTGTCGATCCACAATGAACCGATTGCGTTTGTTCGCGTGCCCGTCGATGAAGCCGGTGAGTACGAACAGCATCTCGCTCGGGAAGCGTGATCGCTCGATTCGTTCTCGCAATGCGGTGAGCGCGAGTAGATTGCGGGGGGTGAAGTAGTGATGCGTATGAGTGATGTTCTTGATGTGGTTGCCGTCGCGGATATGCTGCCACGTATGGTCCATTGATTGCGTAGGAACCCGGTGTTGCTCCAGCTCCCGCTCTGCCCTTCTGACTGCCGAGAGGTCGTTTGCCGTCGCGAGGCGCTCGTGTCGAGTCTTTCCGACCTTGAAGTACAGCTGCTTCAGTAACTGCTTGGGCTGTGTAACAGTAGTGCGTAACACCGGGTCGTAGGTGGTCACCATCACCTTGTCCAGAGTGCGGCGTTTCAGGTCTGCCCGACAGGACGGACAAGGAAACTCCTTCAGCATTTGGTGGCCAGGCAAGTCGACGACAGCATCGAATGCATCAATTTCTGCACCGCACTCTGAGCACCTCAGAATGTCTGTCCACACTGCATATACGAGCTTTCCTTCATCACAGTTTGAGGCATCCTTTACGGCATACAACCAACCGAAGGCCTGCTCAACATCGGCGACAATGGCTTCGGCCTCCCTTATCAACTCGGAGGCACGCGCGGCGGTCAGTATGTTTCGTGTAATGAACCCGCCGATCGGGGCCAAGTCGGAGGCAATGGCGTGTCGTGGCCCCACCGCTATCTTGCTATCCGCATCTTGACCAGCACCATCACCTCCGTGAGCCCCGACGACTTCGGCAACGAGTCGGGGCAATGCGGCGAGCTGTGCCGCAATTGCGGTCATCCCAGTGCCTGCGAAACCGTCCAATACCACGTCACCCGGATCCGTATAGTGCAGAATGTACCGAAGAATTGCTTTGGGTGGCACCTTTGTGTGGTAAGAATGCGCGTCATAGACGGGATCGTTTTTTCCCTCGCTAACATCCGCTGCAAATGGCTCTCGCTTGTAGTTGCTCGACGGGTCGTAAGGTTTTCCGTGCGTCTGCATGAAGTCGCCGAGAAACGGGTTCGGGCACGCCGTGTAGTACGGCGGATCGGACAGTTTCAGAATGTCCTCATCGGTCCCTCTCGGGAAACCCGGCGTCTTGCGGAACTCAGGGTCTTCGAGATGCTCCTTGAGCCGGGCGAGGTAGTACTCGCGGCGAGCCGCATCGTTCGGAAACGTCCGGCCCAGGCACTCGACCGGCTTGCTCTTCTGCTCCGCCAGCTCCTTTTGGAGCGAGTCATCGAACAGCTCATCCCCCTTGCTGAAGATGGGCCGCGTCGTTTCGTCGGTGGAAGGCTTCTTGGGCATCAGGGTCTCACTCGATCACGATCCGCAACTTCGCGGCGTCCTTGCCCTTGGTCAGGGCCTTCACGTACGACTCGAACCGGTCCTGCAACTGCTCGGGCGTGCACGGCATGCCACCCTTGGTCAGCGCGGCCGTGACATCGCGGGCCGAGATGCCCAACTTCTCCAGGCCACTGAGCACTTCCTGCAGGGCCTTGATGAAGGTGTTGTCGATCTCGTCGGGGAGCGTGCCCGACTTGATGAACCCCTGGACGGCCTCCCGACCGGCCTTGTTGGTGATCAGCTCGATCTTGCCCTTGACGGTGGGGTCGCTCAGGTTCTCTTTGAGCACCTTGGTCCAGTTGGCCACGAGCTGGTCGAGCTGGTCCTCCATCGCCGTGAGCTGGTCCTCGGCGGACTGCTTGCGGAACCGCTCGACCTCATCCGCCGGGCGGAACTCGGCGTAGACCGGCGAGCCGTCGAGCGATGCCTCCGTGATGCTCCAGTCGCTCTTGAGACCGAGGAGCCGGTCCTCAAAGTCGCGGAACTCCTGGCTCGGCATCATCTCGACGCCGGCAAGCTTGCGGAGCTGGGCGATGCGGGAATCCTTGGTGAGCTTGGCCTTCCGCTTATCGCCCGCTTGCGCGAGCCGGCACCGCTGGAAGAGCTTGATGTACTCCCGCTTGTACTCGGCCTTGAGACTCGTGAGCGTCTGGCCGAGTTCACGCTGGAAGCTGGCATCGGCCCGGTGCTTGGCGCTCGTGACCTTCTTGAGCACCTCCGCCTTGGCGTCTCGTACCTTTTCACGCCATGCATGGTCTGTCGGCAGCACCGCTTCAGCTGTCTCCAGGTACGCCGTCTGCGGGCCGACTTCGTTGACGAGCTTGATGAGCTCCTGGACTTCGTTCAGCGCATCGAGGTTGGCCTTCTGGCCCTTCACATCCGCATCGGTGTGCGGGAAGTTCTTGAGCTTGCCGGGGCTGTTGAACGCCTGGAGCCCTTCGAGGAACGACTTGGCCGTGGCGAGCTTCTCGTTGCGGTCCTTCAGCTCAGCCTCACTAAGGACGCCCTGCCCCCAGAACGTGAGCCCCTGTGAGAGCCTGGCTTGGGCAGTCACGAGTTCCTTCACACGCGTGGCGACTTCGGCCTGGAGCCGCTGCACCGCGGCTTCACGGTTGTTCGGATCGACGATGAGACCTTCGGGCAGCCCCAGCAGCGTGAAGAGCTCCTTGATCGGCCCGATGGGCAGGTCCTTGGGCCGCTCGATGTGCTTGAAGCTGGTGAGGTCGTCGAGACTCACTTTCCCGAACTGGTCGATGGCGCTGGCGTCGAGCTTCTTGCCGGGGATGCTCAGCACGATGTCGCCGCTGTAGACCAGCGACGCGAGCACGACCACAAGGAACTCCGGCTCGATCCGATACCGCTGCCAGTAGTCGATGCCGCCCTCGTCACGGACGAGCTCGGAGCGGTTGAGCACCTGGTTGTGCGGCTTCTTGCCGAGTTCGTCGAGCACGTGCTTGGCGTAGCGCGAGCCGCTCGGCTTGACCCGCTCGCCGTCGAGCAGTTCGAGCGCGTCGAGCACCGCCATGCCGTTCTTGGACTTCACACCGGCGCCGCCGATGATGCGAAGAGCGTCTTGAGCAGCCTGGACCCGGTTGTCTTTCGTGACCTGGACGCTGAAGGTCGGGTACTCCGGGGCGATGTCCGCGAAGTGAGCCTCCAGCAGCACCGAGCCCGCGGTGTTCACGATGTCGCGAACGCCCGCGCTGCCGCCGGGCGGGATCTTGCCGCGGACGGTCTCGGCGAGTGAGGCCGACTTGCCGCGGCTGACGACCTGGTAGGCGGTCTGCATGTTCTCACGCAGCCACTTGGTCAGAGCACGGAGATGGTCGGACGCCTTGCTCTCGTAAATCTCTTTGTTCTTGCCCGATGCACTCGTCGCTTGCTCGCGGGCCCCGCCGTACTTGCGGATGGTCTCCTTGAGCTTGTCGTCCATCTTCTGGAGCTTGAGGAAGACCTCGTCGGACTTCTTCTCGTCGGAGAAGCTTGGCGTGTCGAAAGGCTGGAGGAAGTACATGTAGAAGTCGCGGGGCGGCTGGGCGGTGGAGCGTTCATTCGGGGCGCCGAAGAACAGGTACCCGCTGCGCCCCGCCTTGCGGTCCCGCCACTCGACCTCGTGCTCCCAGATCTTGTACCCCGCGACGTAGGTCTGGTCGGCACACTCCATCACGCGGGCCAGGGCGTCGAAGTAGTACTGGTCGAGCTGGTTGTTCGAAAGCGTCTCGCCACGCTTGTCGATGAGCGAGTCGAAGTCGATGTCCTTCTTGAGGTCGAGGAAGTACTGCCCGTTCTCGGCGTTGACGCTGAGGAACTGGCCGTTCACCGTCTTCATCGTGTCCTTGAGGATGGACTCGATGACGGTGCGGAGGAACTCGGCATCCTGCTCGGGGAGGCCATCGACATGCAAGCACAGGCTGTCGCGCAGCTCTTCGGCGGTCGCGCCGATCGGGGCGTGGATGTCTCCGGTGGTGAGGCGATGCACCGAGAGCCCGTGCACCACCCGCAAGGCGACCGGCTTCTGCTTCGGCCGCGGGAACGCGGCTTCGACTCGGTCCTGGAGCACCTTGCTCTTGTCGATGACTTCCTTGATGTCCGGGTCCGCACGCAGCGATGGGTTCTCGCGGATCTCGGCCCAGTACGAGTCGTACGCGATGAGACCGGGTTCGCCGGTCGGCACATCGGCGTCGATGATCCGCTTGATGGACCGGCTCAGGGTCTTGAGGATCTCACGCTTCTCGGCGACGGTGACACGCTCGAACGCGTGCAGGTAAGCCGGGTGCACCGGGAAGAGCCTGATGAAGTCATCCAACCGCTCGTTCATCGACCCATACAGCTTGGTGAACTTCCCCAGGTGTTCGCGGATCTTCGCTTCCTGCGATGCGGTCTTGCGGAGCAAACGGCGGGAAACCACGAACGCGATGTCCTCGCGGGCGATGAGCAACTGCTCGAACCGTTGGCTCACTCTCTTGAGCGAGTCGGCCACGAACTGGAACCGAGGGTTGTCGAAGAGGGTTTCCTGCACGCCAGCGATGAAGCGGAAGCGGCTCGTCTTGCAGACTTCGCCGAGTTCGCGGAGAAAGCCCAGATCGCGGATGAGGGCCTGATGGTCGCGGCCGCGGAGGTAATCGAGCAGCTCGTCGAGCACAAAGAGCAGCCCCTTGTCGGGGTGCTTCTGCTCGAACTTCGCCATCATCTCCTGCAGATCGTCCTTGTTGCTGGTGACCTCGGCGTAGGGCGGGAAGCTGAAGTCGATGCCGTGGTCCGCGAGCCACTTCTCGATCCGCTGGCAGACCAGGTCTCGGAGTGCCAACTCCGTCGACGGCGCCTCGGCACGGATCACGCAGAAACGTCCGCCGATGCCTTCGGCGGACTTCATGACGGCCGGGTGCGTCACTGTTTGAACGAGCTCGGCACGTTCGGCCAACGCCGAGATCACCGCCATCAAATGGCTCTTGCCCGTTCCATAGTTGCCGACGATAAGCATGCCCTTGTTGTCAGTAGGCACATCGAACTGCAACTGCGGAAACACAACTGTCTCAAGAAGTTCAGCAAACCGATCCGAGATGACGAATGTTTCTACGAGTCGCCGAGCGGCGTCGGCCTTATCAGCAGCACGGAGCTCGACAACCGATTCGATCGGATCAAACTGCACCAGCTCGGCGTACTTCATGAACGATCCTTGGTGGACGAGGGTGTAGCCTCAACCACGAGGCAGTCGGGGTTGTGGTATTCGCGGAACTCGGGATGAGAAGGTACGGCGTATCGGAGGCTGGAGCCCGACCACTCCCCTGGCCACGCGGCCACCACGACCCGGCTCCGGGCCGAGTCCGACAACAGCTTGAGCGGGTCAAGCTTGAGCTCGGGCAAGAACAACAACTGAAGGTGAGTGAGCAGCGACGGCCGGCCCGGCTCTGAATCTCGAATGAGGTCGGCCGCCGCGTCCGCAGCGGCAACGGGGCGATGCCGTGCCGGCAGATTGAGGAGCTTCTCCGCAACGACCAAGCCGAGGTTCGCGACGCGGGTCACGAGGCCGCTTCCGAACTCCGCGATCAACCCCGAAGCGTCATCCCCGGGACCGTCCACGACCAGCACCAACCGGGTGTGCCTGCCCTCGGCTGCCTCAACGGCCCGGCGCAGATTTGCTAGGTGATGATCGCCGGCCAACCTGATCCCTTTCAACGCTCAACTCAGGCAATGGATAGCCTCACGACCCTTGGGGACAGACCCTGAAACGGGCACCAGAGATTGTACCCGAACACTGCCCGTCTGGATTCTGGTGGGGTACTGACGTTCGCGTTGAACGATTGCGACCAGATCACACGCGAAAACACCGGCGCCCCGGGCTTGCTTACGCCAGAACTTCGAGGTTTGGGCGGGTGCGTTTGAGGTACTTCACCGCGTCGAAGGACACCTTCGTGTCGCGGGCATCGAGGCGTTTGAGCGCGGGCAGCACCGCGTGGTCCGCGAGGGGCACGATGGCCGCATCGGTGAGCCGTGTCCCCCGCATCGCCAGCGACCACAAGCTGTCGAAGTTGCTCCCGTCCCGGGCCAGCACGCGGAACAGACTCTCGTAGTCGTAGCTGCACTCGCTGATGTCCAGGTGCTTGAGCCGCCGCACCTGCGGCCATTCGAGCCCACCGAAAAGCAACACGTCATCCTGGGGTACCTCGTTCCTCGCGAGCGAGAGCCACGTCAGGCTCGGGAAGGGCTCCACGCTCCCCGCGAGGTACGACAGATTGCCGTAGGCCAGCGCGCAGCCGGCCAGGTTGAGCTTCCACAGCAACGGCGTGCCCGACACCACCTTGGAGAATCGCTCCAGTCCCGCGAAGTCGACCCCCTCATTCCCCTTGAGGTTGAGCCGCCGCAGCTCCTTGAGGCTCGACTCCGGACAAAGCAGCTCCCAGAGCCCCTGGTCCGTCACGTTGCACCGGCACGCGATGAGGTTCTGCAGGTGCGGCATCCCGCCGTTCGGCCAGCTCAGCTCGCGGGCGCCTCGGTCGCAGAGGACCCCGTCGCTCAGCACCAGATGCTGGAGCTGGTTCAGGTACGTCCCGCGACGCGTGAGCACATCAACGCCCTCGTGGTCCACAAACGTCTGGCGGAGATTCATCACGCAGAGCGACTCCAGACGCCGGGCCGGCTCGTTCAGCCACTCCAGGTACCCGTTGGTGATCAGGTGACACCCGCCGCTCAGGTCCAGTTCTTCCACAAGCGGCCAGTCCTCGTCGGAGAAGTCCTCATCGGCGGCGAACCCGGCGCCCAGCCGGGCCCGCTCCCGGATGAACTCCTCCGATGACGTGTACCTGAAGGGGTCGATCTCCATGGCGGCTCCTTCTCGTGACCCACATTGTTTCGCAGGGGACAGCCGCCGGGATCGCACCCGCGAGCCGATCTCGAACAAAGACTTCAGGAGCCCCTCAGACTCCCACCGTCCGGCCCGGGGTGGGGGCGCAAGCACCGCTCCAGGGCAGGCCGTGGGCAGCCGGCACTGCGCTCGTCATCGGGGGCCCCCTTGCGAGCCCCGATGACGACCGCCGAGCCGGCCCGGACCCAATCTCGACAGATGCTCACGCATCGACTGGTCGGCCGCGACCATCGGAGCCCGTGCAGCCGGCCGCGGCGGGTGTCCGTACCGACAGGCATGCTGGAGATCATCATCAACAAGCTCCCCGGCGGCGACGCCTCCCGGACCCAACCTCTCGCCCGCATCACACTCACGAACACCGGAGCAGGAACCGGCGGTGTGCGGATCTACGACGCCCGTATCACCCACGCGGAAGAGCGGGTCCGCGGGGAACTGACCGCCAACTCGTGCAGCGTGTACCGCGATGAGCAGGAGCAGGTCCTCCGCCTCGCCCATCGGGCCCTCGCCCGCCTGCTGGGAGAGCCCGCCGCGAGCCAGTGACTTCCTCGCATCTTGACGATTCCGCCGACGACGCCTCCGCTCTGCACCCGACCGACTCCAACGACCGCCGCACCAGCTCGCGGATGCGCGCCGGCGGCAGCTCCGCTTCGCGATGTCCCCATTGTTCATGAACTTGATTCCTGGGCCGTGACACGGGTCTCCCCACCACACGCCAGACCTCCCGGGCCGCGGCACGGGACCGGTCCTCATCCTCCCCAGAAATGAACCGCCAGAGCCCGCCCCGCACCACCGTGGCGAAGAGCCCGCCCGGATTGCGTGTCGCGACCCGCTGGGCATGGACCGCCGCGGCCACGAACGCCGTCGCTCCCGACTCACTCCGAGTCGCCAGCCCGCACGCCAACGCCCGCGAGTACAACCGGGCCAGGCCCCCCACACTCCGCAGGTCCTTGGCCCGTACGTGCCCGAGGCCGCGGGGATGCACGCCCGCTCGCGGCCTGTCCCACGGCGAGGCACGAGCACCATCGGCAACTAGCCGAGTTGCCGATCGCCGCGCCGCGTTCACCGTCGGTTGATGGTTTTCAGATCCCGGAAGGGAGTTGCTCGTGTCTCTAGGGGGTGACACGCCGCCGCCGCCGGCGACCACGGGGGGTGACACGCGGACGCACCGCACGCGAACACCGGTCCGGCCCCGCACGAGCCCCACCCTCGGCGTCGATTGCCACCGCAGGTTCCACGCCGACCACCCGCCGTAGCGGTTCATCACCCGCTGGGGTGCACGCTCACGCCGGAGCACGCCGGCCCTCGACAGGCCCGCCCGCGAACGCTTGACGCTGCGCCCGCTGATCCCGAACACCTCGGCCACCCACGAGGCCTTGCAGAGCCCGCCCGAGGAGCACGCCTTGCGACGGTTGAACAGGCATCGGAGCAGGTGACCGAACGAGGTCGCAAGCAAGGTCGGCGACCTCGACCGGCACAGCTCACGCACCAGCCGTCGCGGCATCGGAACCCGCCGAGTCGGCATCGACACCAGGCCAAGCGCGTCGAGCATCGGGCCCGGCCGCGACAGCACGACCTCCTCGACCACGCCCGCGTGGTGCGGTCCTTCCCCCGACCACGCGACCAGGCCGATGCGTCCGAGCCGCCGCAGGCTCTCGCGGACCGACCGGTCCGAGCCTGCACCCGTCAACACCCGCAGCTCGCCGGTCGTGTACGCCGCACGGCACCCCCTGCGAGCGCCGCATCGCCTCGCCACGGCCTCGAAACTCGCCAGCCATACCCGGAGGTCCAACGGACGCAGATCACCCGTCCTGCAGGCCCACCACGACGCGATAAATGCCCACGCCGGGACCAGCACGAACCCCCCCGCCGGCTTGGCCGCAAGCTCCGGCACCAGCCGGGTGCCGATCCGTTCTTGATGATTTGCTCCCATGCTCGCCCTCCCGAACGCGGGACTTCCTCGGCGCCCGCGTGCCGGCAATCGGGAGAACAGTGTTTCAGGATGGCGGGCTCGCCCGCACGCCGCTCTTCGGGCCTGCCGGCAAGCCCACCCCAGACGCCGCTCGGTGCTCACGCACGAAAAGTGGGAGCCCGCCGCTTCGACGAAAGGGGTTTGACTCGGGTGCGAGTTCTGATCTAGGTTCGACGCGACACCATCGGCCGGACACGGCTCGACCGAGCACGCGTGCAGCACCCGCTCGGTCAGCCGCACCGGGCTAACCGTCGAAGCACCGGTTTCCCGGCGCGGACATCATCCCGCCCGGGTCCGTGCCGTCGCTTCGGCCACCGTCTTGTGTTCTCCTTCTGCTTCAGTCACATGATGAACCCGCTGTGGAATGCGATTCGGCATTCCGCGGCGGGACATCGCTCATGGCTTCTGCTCTCGCACAGGGCACGCACCGCCGCAAGCCATGATCTTCGCCCGCGTGCGGGCAGGCGGGCACGCCCACCGTGTGACATCGGGAGCAACACGCCCGGTCGGCAAGGAGACCGCCCACCGGTCCCAGCGGTCGGTTCGGGCCGAGGAACCTGCGGAGACAGGCGGCCCGAGCCGGTGACTCCGAGCCGAGCGACCCGCTTTACAATGGGCCATGCGCGTCCTGTTGGTGATCCATGGATACCCGCCCCGGTACAACGCCGGCTCCGAGGTGTACACGCAGGCCCTCGCCCGCGGCCTCGCCAACCGGCACGAGGTCCGCGTCTTCACACGACAGGAAGACCCGTTCCTCACGCAGTTCGCAACGACCGATGAGACCGACCCCGGTGATGGACGGGTCCGCCTCCGCGTCGTGAACAACGCCGAGTCCCGCGACCGCTATCGCTACGACGGCATCGACACGGAGCTCCGACGCCTCCTCGACGAGTTCCCGCCGGACCTCGTGCACGTCAACCACGTCTCCCATCTCTCGACCACACTGCTCAGGACCATACGAGAACGCGGCCTCCCCGTGGTGTACACGCTGCACGACTTCTGGCTCATGTGTCCCCGCGGACAGTTCATCCAGCGTTCCGCGGAGAGCGGACAGGAGCCGTTCCCGTTGTGCGACGGCCAGGAGCACCGCAAGTGTGCGGAGCGGTGCTACTCGCTCTACTTCTCCGGCGCCGCCGAGCACTACGAAGAGGACGCCGCCCGGTGGGCCGGCTGGGTGGAACAACGCATGGCCAGCACCCGGCAGATGGCCGGCGACGTCGACCGCTTCATCGCCCCTTCCCGGTACCTGCTCGGCCGCTTCCGCGATGAGTTCGGCCTGCCCGAGAACAAGCTGTCGTTCCTCGACTACGGATTCGACCTCGACCGTCTGACCGGCCGCACGCGAGCCCCGGAGCGACGCTACGTGCTCGGCTACATCGGCACGCACATCCCCGCGAAGGGCATCCATCATCTGATCGACGCGTTCTCCCAGCTGCAAGGGGAGCCGACCCTGCGTATCTGGGGCCGGCCCCGCGAGCCGTACACGGGCTCGATGCGTCGCATCGCCGCCAGCCTCCCCAACAACGTCGGCGACCGCATCGAGTGGATGGGCGAGTACCAGAACGAGCGGATCCTCGCCGACGTCTTCAACCGCGTCGACGCCATCGTTGTCCCGTCGATCTGGACGGAGAACTCCCCGCTGGTGATCCACGAGGCCCAGCAGGCACGAATCCCGGTTGTCACCGCCAACGTCGGCGGCATGGCGGAATATGTGCAGCATGAGGTCAACGGGCTGCTCTTCAAGCACCGCGATCGCCGCTCGCTCGCCGAACAGCTGCAGCGGCTGGTTGACGACCCCACCCTCGGTGAACGGCTCGGCAAGCGGGGCTACCTCTACTCAGACAGCGGCGACGTTCCGTCGGTCGATGACCACGTACTCGCCGTGGAGTCGATCTACCGGGAACTGCTCCGTCACCGCCCGGCATCGATTGTCGAGCCCAAGCCCGGACCGTGGCGGATCACCTTCGACACGAACCCCGACGATTGCAACCTCCGCTGCATCATGTGCGAGGAGCACTCGCCGCACAGCACGCTCCAGACTAAGCGGCGAGCATCCGGCACACCACGCCGCCGCATGGACATCGCCCTGGTCCGACGCACCCTGGAAGACTGCCGGGGGACGCGATTGCGGGAGGTGATCCCGAGCACCATGGGAGAGCCGCTGCTGTACGAGCACTTCGATGAGTTCATCGACCTGTGCCGCGAGTTCGGGGTGCGGATGAACCTCACCACCAACGGCACCTTCCCCAAGCGTGGAGCCCGCGGCTGGGCGGAACGCATCGTCCCGGTCGCATCGGACGTGAAGATCTCCATCAACGGTGCCACCGCGGAGACACAGGAAGCCGTCATGCTGGGCACCAAACTGGAGAAGGTCCTGGCCAATGTCCGCGAGTTCGTCGCTGTGCGTGACGCCCTTGCAGCACCAGGAAAGGCACGGTGCCGCGTGACGTTCCAGACCACGTTCCTGGAGAGCAACATCCACGAGCTGCCCAAGCTCGTCGAACTGGCGGCCACGCTCGGCGTCGACCGGGTGAAGGGTCACCATCTCTGGGCCCACTTCACCCAGATCGAAGGTCTGTCCATGCGGAGATCACGCCAGGCCGTCGAACGATGGAACCGGATCGTCGATGCGACGCAGGCCGCGGCGGCCGAGCACCGACTCCCGAATGGTCAACAGGTGCTTCTGGAGAACATCCACCGCCTCGACCCCGACAGTCGAGACGACATCGCCCCCGGCGGAGCGTGCCCGTTCCTCGGAGAGGAGGCCTGGGTGAGTGCGGAGGGACGGTTCAATCCGTGCTGCGCTCCCGACGCCCAGCGTCGGACGCTCGGTGAGTTCGGTCATCTGAGCGACTCATCGCTCATGGACATCTGGAGCGGCCCGACGTACCAGCACCTGCGGGAGAACTACCAGCACCACAGCCTCTGCAAGGGCTGCAACATGCGGAGGCCGGCGGAGCCACGATGAGCTGGACACGGGCGGTCATCTCGGACGACGGCACGCACCACACCATCGACGGGGCTGCGGTCTACGCCGCCCGCTTCCTGGCGGTGCAGAAGTTCCATGCCCCGGGGCTCGCACCGGCGATAGACGCCTCGGGCGCCTTCCACATCACGCCGCTCGGGCACCCCGCGTACTCGAACCGCTTTCGGCAGACGTGGGGCTTCTACGAAGACCTGGCCGCCGCCGAGGACGCTCACGGATGGTGCCACATCCGCCCCGACGGCACGCCGCTCACGGACCGACGATTCGCCTGGTGCGGCAACTTCCAAGAGGGAAGGTGTGCCGTCCGCAACCTCGATGGCACGTACTGCCACCTGACCCCCGAAGGCACACCGGCATACCCCGAGCGGTACCTCTACGCCGGTGACTTCCGAGACGGAGCGGCCGTTGTGCGTTGCCCCCAGCGCGGGCTGTGCACACACATCACGCCGGACGGCCGGCCGCTGCACGGCCAGTGGTTTATAGACCTCGACGTCTACCACAAGGGGTTCGCCAGAGCCCGCGACGCAGGCGGATGGTTCCATCTTGACCGTCGTGGACACGCAGCCTTCACCACGCGCCTCGCTAGTGTCGAGCCCTTCTACAACGGCACCGCGATCGCAGAGTCCATCGATGGCCGCCGGCTCCTCATCGACCAGGCCGGGCGTGCCGTTCTTACCTTGTCCCCCTTGCCTCGCGTCGGAGCTGCTACGTCTCCCAGCGTTGCAGCGCTCATCGTCGGCAATATTGGCTCTGGGAAGTCGACTCTTGCACATTCCCTTGCGAAGCAGTTCGATTGGCCGCTTCTTGGCATCGACTCGTGTCGGCAGCAGCTTGGCGATGGTTCGGCGGCGGGCGAACTACGTGCCTGGGCTCGCTTTGTCGCCTTTGCACAGGCCACCCACCCTCGCGTCCTTGAGTTCTCGGGCTCGGGGCCCCTGACGCATCTTGTACGCAAGGCACTGGAGGACTCGCGAAGCACGCTTGCCGTACTCTGGGTCGATACGCCAGTCCAACTCTGTCTCCATCGCATCGAAGGTCGTCTGTGGGATATCCCACATCCCGACTTCGGCGTTCCCATCGATTCGGTCATTCGCGACCTCGACGCCCGGCTCCATTCCGAAATAGGCGTCAAGGGGAAATGGGGCAAGTCACCCGTGCTGCGACTCGACGGCCAAAGCCCGGCCGACTCTGTACACAGACGAGCAGTCGAGCACGTAGTCACTCAGTTGCGGAGCACGCCCACATGAGACACCTGTTGCAGCTGTGCAACGACTTCGCCGCATGGGGTCGTGAGGATCCTCGCATTCGAGCACTGCTCTGGTACGGTTCGATAGCACGAGGTGATTCCGCGATGCACTCAGACATAGACGCCGCACTGCTTCTGCGGGAGGGGGTCACCGCCGCGGAGATCGTGCAGGCATGCTCCCACCACTTCGGTGACCGCGTTCGGGCATGCTCTCACATCCCGACACGCGGCGAGGCCACGCTCTGGATGGATTCCTCGCTCACAAAGATCGATTTTCAGTTCGTCCACACACCCGAGTCCCTTGGCTGGCTCGCAGACTCTCCTGACATCGCACCGCCGCGGCTGGTTGTGGCCTTTGACAAGGACTCTCGTTGCGGGGACCTCATCGAGCGGGCGGCCCAGCCCGTTCATCGAGACGTGCAAGTGCTGGCCGACGAGGAGATCGACAAGTTCATCATCGCTTTCGAGGCTTGCTCATCCGCGCACCGCGCCAGCGATGGCTATCAGTTCTACTTTCAGTACAACCTCGCGCTTCATCGTCTGGCACGACTCGTGGAACTCTGTCGCGGCGACCCGGTCTATCTCTTTCTTCCCAAGCTCCTCCTGTCCCGCCGCATGTCGATGGAGGAGCAGCTTCGTTGGCGGGAGCTTCGCGGCACAATCTACTTGCCCGAGGCGACAGACTCGAAGCGCCGGCTCGCAAGGACGTTCATCGCAACGGTCTCGGAGTTGCACGGGCTTGGGTCCTGCACGAAGCCAGTAGGGCCGATCGAGCAGTTCCTCAACGATGTCATCCGACGGGACTTGTTCTTCAACGTCCGAGACTTCGCTGATGCGTACGAGGGAGCGGTACAGCCACGGCGGCTGTTTCGAACCTCGACACTGACCAGGTGGAAGGACGACGACTCTCTCAGTGAGTGGCTTCGGGACCGATCGATTGGCACGATCATCGACTTTCGGCATCCCGCAGAGTTGGCGGAGGACAAGTCACGCTATCCGGCGGAACTTCTCCAACGCATCCGATATGTCTCGCTCCCACTCTCGGGAGCGCCCCGCACGGACCCCTCCCCAAAGCAGTGGGACCCGGGACGCAGTTACGTACGGCAGTTCCACTCGCACGCCTCCAACGTAGTGGAGGCTATTCGCGAGATCTGTAGAGCGGGCGAGCAGGGCGTCGTGGTTCATTGCCATGCGGGCAAGGACCGGACCGGATGGTTCTGTGCGGTGCTCGGACTCCTGCTCGACCTGCCGAATGACCAGATCGTGCACGACTACCTCCTGAGCGGACAGGGTGTCGCCCCTTCGGCTATCCAGGCGTTCTTGGATGCAGTACAAGCTTCTGGCGGGGCACGCGCTGCGCTGGGGTCGGCCGGCTTCTCCGACGATGACCATCGACTCCTCGTCACAGCTCTACGATCCAATAGGAGTCCCGCATGATCACGCTGCACGAGCAGATCACCCTGGACGAAGTGATCACGGGGCTCCTTCGGTCGAGCTGCTTCGCGGAGGACAAGCACACTCTGGCTCCACGAATTCCAGACACAGCTCAAGAGCGTTACCGTGCACTTGTCGGTCCTGGCCACCTGTTTCTGCGATTCCTGCCGCATTGCGACTGGTATCACGGTGTCATCGACACCGCCGAGTGCCTGGAAGCGATTCAGTTGATCAGCGAGGAGTCCTGGTTCCCTGACGCGACCGGTCGCGACCGATCGCTCAAGCGTTGGGCCCACCTCGACGGCGTGCCACGCAAACACGCAGAACGGGTCAATGACATTCTGCAAACTGGGTTGGTACCCGAATGTCTGCATCGCAGAGTGACGCTCTTCTCTCATGCGGCCGAAGGACCGTACACCATCTTGGATGGCAACCATCGCTTATTGGCCGTGGCACACCGCGTGCTGCACCAAGGAGGCAGGCTCGACCCCCTGTCAGTCCATCTCGGGATCTCGCTGGGTCCGTGCAGGTGGCACGGAGACCCTGTGGCTTGGGAGGAGCGGCCACCGATTGATGGCACGTCGCGTTTCGTGCTGAGGGTGTGGTAGCGTGTTTTCCGTTGTATTCATCGTGAAGAACGAGGAACGCTCGCTCGGTGCCGCAATCAAGAGCCTTGGAACAGTCTCCGAGATCATTGTCTGCGACACAGGTAGCACCGATGGCACTGTCCGAGTGGCCCGCGACCTGGGAGCGCGAGTCTGCGAGTTCGCGTGGTGCGACGACTTTTCGGCAGCGAGGGGATTTGCAGCCGCCCAAGCATCGAATGACTGGATCGTTCGATTCGACGCAGATGAGCGGCTCGCGATGGATGACCATTCTCCGACCGCCACCTGGCTTCATGACACCATTCTGAGAGCGGACACACACGGAGCCGCCATGGTCTGCGTCCGACGCGAGCACCAGCCCGGCTTTGTGCATTGGTTCCCGCGTTGCTACAGGCGATCGATGTGGACTTGGCGGTATCCAGTGCACGAACTTCTTGTATCGCGGTGCGGGAGCCGACTTCCCGTTGTCGCAGGAGAAGGGGCAACAGTGTCGCATGCTCGGGACAGTCGTCCGCGCCACTACCGCTCAATCCTCGAGCAAGCCCTTTCTGCAACTCCCCGTGACCCGTATCTCGCGTACTTCATGGGCCGCACGTGCGTTGATGATGGCGACGCACCATCTGCAGTGCTGGCACTTCATGCCTACCTGACCACCGAGGGAGGCTACAAGTGGCACCGCAGCGAAGCCCATTTCTTGATCGGCAAGCTCTTCGCCTTACGGGGGGACTGCACCCGGGCCATTGAATCATTTGAGCGGGCTTCAAGTGTCGCCGGTCCGCGGGCCGAGCCCCTGCTCGATGCCTGTCGCGTGGCTCTCTTCGTGGGCCGCAACGACATAGCTCACAACTTCCTTGCGAGGGGACGGCAGATTCCGCTACCGATGGAGCGACAGATGTTCGGATCCCTAGATGTCCCTTACCTGATCGACCGAAGGGCATACGAGCCACGGGCGTGGGACACGATTGAGCAGGCTCTGGCTCACGAATAGCGTCTCTGCTGTCGAGCCGGACCGGAGTGGTCGCGTCGGCATATTGGCCACTTGCGCTGACACTGTGGTTCCGGTACTCATGGGTTCAGACCGACAGCCTGCAGGCCTGCGAGCCCGAGTGCGTCGTGGTCAACTTCGAATCCAGGAGGATCATGAACTCTTCATCGGACTCCCGACCCATCACCATCGCCATCGGCAACCAGAAGGGCGGCACCGGCAAGTCAACCGTGACGGTGCACCTGGCAGCGGCACTCGGCCTCGCCGGAAAGCGATGCCTGATCATCGACCTCGACCCCGCTTCCGGTTCCACCAAGCACCTCGGGGTGCCCGTCGACAGCTTCGCCGGCACCCTCGAACTGCTCACCACCGATGATGCCCTGGAGAGTCTCGTCGTCACCAAGGACTTGCCACGCGGCGTGTCGCTCATCCCGTCGCGTCCGCAGCTCGCCGAGATCGAGACCCACCTCTCGCGGTTCATGGACCGCAGTCGTCTGCTCGAACGAGCCATCCAGGAATCGACCGCCACGTACGACTTCGTGCTGCTCGACACCAGCCCGTCCGCCGGCTTCGCAACGACGGTCGCGGCCTACGCAGCGGCCCAGTGGTTCCTGCTGACTGCTTTCCCGCACCCACTCTCGCTCGCAGGATTGGACGAGGCGTTCCGCGACATCGCCGATGTCCGCCGGCTGCGCAACCCGCATCTGGAGGTGCTCGGCGTGCTGCTCACCAACGTCGACCGGCGGGCTCGACGGCTGCGCTCGCGGGTTGAAACCTCGCTCGCCGCCATCGCCCCCGGCCGACTCTTCCAGACGGTGATTTCGCAGGCCGTGGCGATCCCGGAATCTTCGGGACGCGGGTGCACGGTGTTCCAGCTGCCAGGGGGTGACCACCTGCCGTCCGCGGAGCAGTTCCTTGACCTCGCGTGGGAGGTCACGCACCGGATCGCCCATCGAGACGAGTTCCTCGCGGGAACGCTCCCGCCGAGGCTCGGGCGTTCTGCCGCAACCGACTCGGCCCGGCTTGTGGCGTAGGAGCACCGCGATGGCCAAAGCACTCCACGCGGACCGACCCACCTCCTCGATCGCACGGCTTCTTGACCCGGCGTCCGCACGCCGGGCAATCGAGCCGGTCCCCGAGAGAACGCCTCGAACGCACGCACCTGCGGATGAACGAGCGTCGCCGACGGCCGGAGGCCGGGCGCGACACTCGCGGCGGCACGAATCGACTCACCTGAAACGGGAACTCGTGCTCTCGCCGAACGCCGACGAGACGTTCAATCGTCTTATCGAAGCTCTTCGGCGGAGCACCGGCACACGGCTCACCGCCAGCCACGCGTTCCGTGCACTCATGCGTGCGATGCAACCAGCCATCAACGTCATGACGCAGGGTCCGAGGCGACCGATGAGGCTTCCCAGCAACGCCCCGGCCTTTGAGGAAGACCGGGCACGATTCGAGTCTGACCTCGCAGCACTGATCGAGCCGGCGCTGCGGACACCCCGCACCCCACCTTCCGTCTAGGTCCACGGACCGTCGTCCGGAAGATCCAAGCCGTCATGCTCACGCGGGCTGAACACCGGGACGAACTCCGCGGCATCGGGCGGCAACCCCACAACCACCCGATCCTGAAGCACCGGATGGTCCCGAACAAGCAGGCCGGCGATGACCGACTCCCATCCGCGAAGCGGCTGGTCCAGGAGGCGACGCTGAGCAACCCACACCACCCGGCCCGCGACCCGCTGGTCGTTTCGCGCCACCGCCATCAGAGCCCGCCACTCGTCGAGCGTGCCCGTGTCGAAGAGCCGGTCGAGGTCCCCCAGTGTCCAACCCCCCATGTCGTGGCGTTCCGCCTCCATGTCCTGAGTGTACGACGGTGTCCGCGGAATCCCGCGTGACTTCAGGCGGTTCGGAGCTTGAGGCACACCGAACCCGCCGTGCCGCATAACGACTCCGTCGGCAGAGACATCAAGGTTCTCACTCAAAGGAGGTTCGCATGCAGCAAGGCAGACAGAACGGCAACACCGCCAAGCCCTCGGGCACGAACGGGCAGACCCCGCGACAGGCCACAAACAGGCCCGTCCACACGGTCCGCTTCGGTGCTCTCAAGGCCGCGGTGTGGCTCAACGAGACGTCGGTCGGGCCCATCCACAACGTGACGGTCTCCCGTTCCTACAAGGACGGGGACACGTGGAAGGACTCCGGCAGCTTCGGCTACGACGACCTGCTCCCCCTGGCCAAGGCCCTCAACGCCGCTCACTCGTGGATCAACGAGCAGAAGCAGAAGATGGCCGAGTCCAGGATGGAGATGGAGGCCAGCGAAGACCAGATCCCGGTCTGATGCTGTCTCCGTCCACCGTGTTCCGTGCTTCATTTCAATGGTTCCACGTTCGAAGGGTGCTCCCTGCCGACACCCTTTGTGTCTGACAAAGAGGCTTATCACGATGACGGGCGCCAACCCACACGCCGACCAATCACTTCCGCTCAGAACGGCTGTGGTCCGGGCGCCCGTCGTTGTGACCATCGACGGGCCCGCCGGGAGCGGTAAGTCGACGCTCGCCGCCGAACTCGCCGCACGACTCCAAGGCGTCGCTCTGCACACCGGGCGTCACTACCGGGCCGTCGCCCTTGCGATCGAGCGGGCCGGCATCGAGTCGGGCGACGAGTTCACTCTCGCGTCGTGGCTCCGGGACGCGACGCCCTCGCTGACCGCCAGTGGTGGACTCACGCTGCACGGAGCGACCTTCACCGACTCCGACCTTGAGTCGCACCATGCTGACGAGATGGTCAGTGCCATCAGCAACAACCCTACCGTCCGCCGAAGGCTCATTGACCTCCAGCGAACGTGGGTGCATGCGTGGACACAAGCCGGGCGAAGCGTCATCGTCGAGGGACGCGATGCGGGCACACAAATCGCCCCGCAGGCACACCGCCGCTTCTACCTCACATGCAGTGCCACGGAGCGGGCCGAGCGGAGACTCCGACAGCGGAACTCCGTCTCCGAAGACTTCCTCCGGATCCGCGGGGAGATCGAAGCACGCGACGCTGAGGACCAAGGACTCGGACGGACGACACCGGAGACGCCGGGCGTCGTGACTCTCGCGACCGACGGGCGCGAGCGCCGAGATGTTCTGACGAGTCTCCTTCGGCTCGTGCTCGACGCGGATTCCATCGGGGACGGAGCCTGACCTGTGACCGCACGGCCCTGCGTCTTGCGGTCGTGACATCGCTGGTGACGGGTAGACACACGCAACCGGCCGCTCGCCGGTCCACGCTCTGGACGCGGCTCCAGACGGACCAGCGAGAGGCCGGTGGTGCACACACAAGAAGGTTTTCTCTCACAAGGCCACGCAGCGTGCGTGGCCGGTTGTTCGTTCACACTCAGCAGACAGGAGTATGCCATGACCAAGACCACGCTCACGCGGGGGAGCCGGGAGCTCTTCCGCCGCTCACCCGACGAGTCGTTCGCAACGCTTGATGACCTCTGGCGACACTGCCAGAAGCAGCGCGACGAATCGACCGACATGTGGGAGCGTCCCGAATCGCTCCGTCCGATGGCGGACGGCGACCGGCTCGCCCTGACGGTCGGTTCCGAGTCGCCCCTCCGCCTCAACGGATGGAGCTTCAGTCAGCTCTGCTCACTCGCTGGCATCAGCAGGGATACCGTCAACAGGCTCACGCCCGAGACGGCCGCTCTCGTATTCGAGGAGACGATGCCCAGAACGGGCAAGCCTCTTCAGGTCCACACCCAGAACACGCTCGTGCGTTCCGTGCACGCCGCGTCGTACACGCGGCTCCACAACATCGAGCTGCTCTCGGTGGTGCGGGAGTTCGCCACGGACTTCGGGCCACCCCAGGAGGCCGGTGCGGCGGGCACTCGCGGCGGAACCGGTCTCTACTGCGGGGAGCAGGACATGTTCTGCTTCCTCGTGGACCCCGCCGGCTGGACCGAGATCGATGGCGAGGCGTTCGCACCCGGGTTCTTCCTCTGGAACTCGGAAGTGGGCAAGCGATCGGTGGGCATCCAGACGTTCTGGTTCCAGGCGATCTGCCGCAACCACATCGTCTGGGACGCGGTGGAGGTCATCGACTTCTCCCGCAAGCACACCGCCCGCGTCGGTGACGCCGTCGGCGAGATCCGGCGGCTCATCCACCGCCTGGTCGAGCGGCGCGACGAACGTCGCGACCGCTTCGCTCAGGTCATCGCGAAGGCGATGAAGACCTCCCTCGGCAGCGAGGAGGAGGACGTCGCAAAGCTGCTGGCCCGCCACGGCGTGACCAGGAGCATGGCCAAGGAGGCCCTGTCGATCGCCAGGCAGGACGGCCGCTTCACCATCTTCTCGATCGTGGACGCCCTGACGCGGCTCTCCGGGCAGATCGCCAATGCGGGCGACCGGACCGAAGCCGACGCGGCCGCGTCTGGTCTTCTGGCACTCGCCCAGTGACGACCGGTTCTTCCGCAAGGTTGAGAGCTCGTGCACCACCGGCTCTCCACCTCTCCACCCGCACCGCAGGCCCACGCCATCCCATGCAAGCCCGCGACGCGGGGGCAACGTGGCCGCCCGAACACCATGAGACCCGGCTGTGCGGAGCGTCCCCTACACAGGCCCCGTGTGAGCACCCGCGTCCGTCGCCACACGGCCTCGCCACGTGCGGGGTTGATGCTCGTGTGTCTTCTGCCTTGTGCTTGGGCGGCCGCGGGTCGGCACCGCCGCTGCGCTCGGCGTCTGCGGGCCGCACGACCGTCGCCAGCACAAGGCTGTCACCGCTCGTGCTCCTTCGGGCCCTTCGCCGCCGCGGTGTCCTTACGCGGCCGCCGTCCTCCACGCGGTGCGTGTGGTCCCCCGTCTCGTGCGGGGGGACACACCCGCCCCGCTTAATGGAGGACACACAATGAAAACAGAAGACACACTCACCATCATCGAAACCGCCCTCTCGGGGCTCGCCGGCGAGCTTGCCGACGGACGCAGCGTGCAGCTCCGGTGGTACCTCGCGTGCATGGGCCGGTTCCACGCGTACAGCATGGGCAACATCATGCTGATCTGGTCGCAGCGTCCCGACGCTACCCGCGTCGCGGGCTTCCGCACGTGGAAGTCCATGGGCCGCCATGTCCGGAAGGGAGAGAAGGGGATCGAAATCGTGGCACCGATGAAGCTCCGTGCCCGTGCGTCCGAGTCACCCGCCGACCCAAGGGACGAGTCCAGGGAAGACCAGATTCGCTACCGCGTGGCGCACGTCTTCGACATCGCCCAGACCGACGGCGATGACGTGTCGGAGTTCGCTCGGGTGCAGGGCGACCCGGGGTCGATGCTCGAAGGGCTGAAGAACTTCGCCGCCCGCCGGGGCATCACCGTCGACACGGACGACTCACTCGGCACCGCTCTGGGGGTCTCGCGAGGCGGCCGCATCAGCCTCCGCCCTGGTCTTCCGCCCGCCGAGGAGTTCAGCACACTCGCCCACGAGCTGGCCCACGAGCTGCTGCACCGCAACACCGAGGCACGCCCCGACAAGACGGTACGGGAGCTTGAGGCCGAGTCCGTCGCCTACGCCGTCGCGTCCGCGGTCGGACTGACGCCCGGGACATCGTCGCGAGACTACATCCACCTGTACCGAGGTGATGTGGGCACGCTGCTGAAGTCGCTGGCCGAGATCCGTTCCGCCGCCCACCAGATCCTGTCCTTCCTCTTTACCAGAGAGGAGACCACCCAGGCAGCCGCGTAGTCGCTCGCCCGCCGGTCCATCCGGCGGGCTCTTCCACGCGTGCGGGGATCGACATCCGCACCAGGATGTGGCAGTGTCCGCATGCGTGCTGCACACGCGATCAACGACATACGGCAGACGGAGAACAACACATGACAACAGCAGAAATCGCGACAGATACTGAACTCAGCTTCAACGCCGACTGGGGCAAGTGGCCGGATGTCGAAGGGCGGGACCGCGTGCAACTGACAGAGGATGCCAGAAGACGACTGGACTACGTCATCAACAACATGGACCTGGAGTGCATGGCCACCGTGGAACTGGAGCTGCTGCTCCCGGTCTTCCACCGAAGGCCGTTCTTCCAGCGGATGCTCCTGGCATTCGGGTGGAACTGCGTGCTCACCGCCACGTTCGACAACCTTGAACTCGACGTTGAGTATGTCGAGAGCCAGGGCTACTTCCGCATCCTCAACGTCTGGGCGACCAAGCCCAAGAGCCGCTCGACGTGCCGGGTCCCGGCGGTGCCGATCCCGTGGCACCTGATTCCTCTCTACAAGCCGCACATCGTGTGACTCTCCGCCGACAAGCGAGCCGCGGGCCGTTCCCGGCCGGCGGCTCCATGCACCGTTCAGACCTTCACCCGCATGGTCACGAGCCGTTCATCCTTCCCCCCCTTGGCCGCTCCGGCCCGGGCCGTCACCGACTGGGCACGGGTCTGCTTGGCGACCGTCGTCTGGCTGGTCTTGGAATGGGTCGGGTGATGCTTGCCGTTGGTCATGTTCGATCTCCTCTGCAGGGTTTGCTGCAATGGTCCCGAGGAGCACGATGCTCCCCGCGTAGTAGTTTCGCAGGGCGTCACGCGAGCCCGCGAGAAACACTCCACCGAGTACAAGAAGCAGCAGCTCCGGCGGACCGGGAGGAAACCGGTCTGACACGTCCGACCACCGCCACATGAGATACGCGGCGACGGCCGAGACGAGAGAGTTGCCGTAGAACTGGTAGTAGCGGTAGTGCTGCTCCACGAGATAGTCGAACGCTGCAAGTCGATCGGACAGACGGGCCTCGTCCAGCGTGGGCCTGCGGAGCCCCGTGAACCGGTGGAGCGAGTCCACGAGGGCCCACCGCACCACGCTCGCTGTCATGCCCGCCCCCACCGAGGCCACACCGACAAAGAGCACGCCGCCCACCGAGGGACCGGCCGTGCCCGCACCGACCAGCCATAGCCACACGGGCTCCGACATGCACGCGACTCCGAGCAGGCAGATGAACCCGGGAATGACGTAGGCGATCAGAAGGCCGAAGTTCCGGGTACTGATGATGTCCACACGCTCCTCAGGTTCCGAACAGGCAACCCCGAGGACGACCCGCGAGCCGCGGACCGATCCCCTAGTATGTGCTGACACTCTTTCCGGATCAAGGAATCTGACACGGAAATCGGATCAATGCCACGCAAAGCCCAGCATCACGACGAGTACGCCCCGGTGCCCACTTTGCTGCGTGGGCTGCGTGACGACGCCGGTGTCACGCAGCGTGAGCTGGCCTCACACCTGGACCGTCCCCAGTCCTGGGTCCACAACTGTGAGACCGGTGAACGCCGCGTCGATGTCGCCGAGTTCGTCGCCTGGGCAAGAGCGTGCGGTGTCTCCCCGAGAGCTGCCCTGGACCGGTACCTGCGTGTGCTCGCAAGCAGCGGTGGCGAGTGACTCGCCGAACACTGGTCCAACGGTCCGACGCAGCCGCAGGCACGATGCCCCGAGCCGTGCGTGACCTCGCTCGGAGAGTTCACGGTTTGCGGCCCGCAACAGGTTGAGCAGTTGACGCCGGACGGGGGCGTAAGGCTCGAATCGCAAGGCCGACAACTCGGCCCTGACGCCGGACGCACCTCTGGCCGCCGCCACGTCGAGAAGCCAAGACCTGAGCCGAAGGTACTCACGCCGCTCGATCCGGACGTGCGGGTGCCCGTCACGGTAGCTGACCGCGTACCCGCCGTACTTCACGGGTGTGCGTCGTACGTCACGGATGGAGAGCTTCTCCGTCTTGAAGAACGGATGACTGCCGTGTGTCGCGAGCAGCACGAAGAACCGACCGTGCCGAATGTACTGCATGTTCGCCAGGCCCAGCCGCTTGCGTCGGGCTCTGGTCCACTTGGATATACCGATCCCATACCGCTCCACGAGCTTGGCGTCCACGCGGGGCGGGTCCTTGCCGTTCGGCACGCGGCCGGCGACGTAGAACCAGTAGCCCCGCCCGACATAGGACACGGCGAGTTGCTGGATGAACCCGGCGATAGTGTTGGTCACGCATCGGTACTCCGTCATGCTTGTTGCGTTATGACGTGCTCGCCGCTTCGTGTTGCACAAGGAAGCTGGGTGTTTGAGGGCACACCCAGCAAGGCCCACGCGAACCACGCCGAGCCGCGAGGAAGAAGCACGCCCGACCGGGGTGTGCATCTGTGTTCCTCGTCGCGCTCGTCGCGAACCTCTCGCGCGGTTCGCACCTTCGCTTGCTCGAACCTCCTTTCCGTCGCAACCAGGGCACGGCCGCTGGTTTCCCAGATCGTCCGTGCCCAATACATGGTGGTAGCGGTGAACGAACCTCGACATGCACAGCCGCGTGCTCAAGGCACACGCGTCCTGTGCATCGCCGGAACGCCGCCAGAACGGTCCCGTCCTCCCGGACAAGACCGCTCTGGCCGCTCATGCTTCCACCCAAGGAGCCGGCCCGGGACGGGAGTCAAACTCCCGCCCCGGACCGACGCGTGCATCCAGACAGGCCCCTCCAGTCCGGAGGGTTCAGCCCGTCGGCCCTTTCGTCGTCCTCCGGCCCATCGGCCAGTGCCCGGCACCACCCGTCGGCACATTGAGGAACGGGATGCGACAGCCTTGCCGCACCTCCGCCCGGCTTCCGCCGGCTTCTACTCAGGCCACACTCCCCCTCTGCGGGGTTTGAATCACCCGGGCGTCGCCGCCCGGGCACCGGGGACCATTCCGGCCCCCGCAGAGGTTCCCGCGTTAGCGATGATCTCTGCTCGACCGATCACGTCGGTAGCCGGTGTGAACCGGCGGTCCTGTCGTCGCACGTCCGGGGCTTCCGCCCCGGCGTAGTCACCGTGCCCATTCGGGCACGCTTTCGAGGGGCAGAAACCAGAAGCTCCCCTCTACCCATCGACGACCGGCTTTCCCTGTTCGGCATCGTCTTCGGTCGAACTCACCGGCAAGCCCTTGACGCCATGACGGCTCGGGCCTCTCGTGGTTGAGCTTTTCGCGTTCCGAGTCTTGCTCGGATACCCGGTGCTGATCGGCACCGGACACGTGCGTCGCCGCACGCGTGCTCCCCACGCCGGACAGGTTGCACGGGCCTCTTCCTCTCGGAAGGTCGGCCGCGAGCCCCCTGCACAGGATTCGGACGCCGATGGCGTCCACACCCGCTTTGAACCATCGCGGCTCGGCAGAACGCCGAGTCTGTCCGCGTCGCCCGGCTTCGGCCGGTGCGAGAACCATCGGATAGAACGCACGGATTACTCACGGCCGGACGGCCGGTGGATTACTCGTGCGAGCCTCCGTTGAGCTGGGCGAGCCACTCTCATGGCGACCCAGCTCTACGGGCACACCGCTTGTCGGATGGTCAGTCCGACCCCTTCGCCTGGTTGGTGGCCAGGCTCGGGGTGCAGTGCCCCATCTGGAGCACGCCGAGCACGCGTTGTGCGTGGATCGACGACAGCAGGGCAGAGCCCTGCGCCGGCAGTATGCCACATCCGAATTCGCTAGTCAGCCTGATCAGCTTCAAGGCTCGCTTCACTCGGCCACGCGAACCCCGGCTCGCTCTTGGAGACCTGTCGGATGTACACGCCCTCTACTCCCGGCGTGCGGGGGCCCGCGGCCGCGTCCTCGGGGCCGATCTCGCGGAGCTTCCAGTCACGGATGCTCTCGTAGACCTTGCCCAGGTCGTGCCCCACGATAAAGACCGTATGGCTGGCGAAGTGGACCTGGATGCCCCGACTCGGCTGGAAGTTGGTCCAGACGACCTTGGTGTACGGGAACGCGGTAAATGACTGACGAGCCTCGCTGTAGATGTCGAGTGACGGGGGAGCAAACCTGCCCGCGTCCGTTGGAGTTGATGCCCGACGAGGAAGATTGTCCAGGGCCCGACGGCGGTCCGCTCTACCGTCCATACTCGTGCTCCTGGGTGGTGGCGCGTTCCCATTGACAGTAGCGATCGAACTCCTCGTGATCCTGCTCCATTCTCATCCGTGCAAACAGCGGCGATCTGCCGGCCTCAAGCAGTTCAAACGCCCCGACGTGCTCCTGGTCTCTGCCGGCGGCGTCCGCCAGCCCATCGGGATCGTCTGTGTACACCTTGAACGTGTACTCAGCACGCGTGGAAGCCACGAGGAACGAAGGGGAGTTGATCGCTGCAAACTGATCGCTCGTACCGACGAAGATCGACGACTTGGTTGTCATCGACTGCGAGGCGTTGGGCGTCGTGCAGTACGCGTGCGTGAAGTGGCCGCAGTTCTTGTCGAGAATCTTCTTGCCTTCAAGAACGAAGTGGCCGTCGAACGTCCTGTCGATAATGCGATGACGGCTTCCGTTGGTCAGTTCGGTCTTCTTGTCCATCGCTTCCCACTCGGGAAGACCAAACTGGTTGATGGCACGGGCACGGACCCTTGCTCCCACGGTGTGCGTCATCATCGTCCGGGTGATGAGCACCTCATCGCCGATCCCGAACTCCTTCTCGCTCGGTTCGTAGACCGTCCAGCGGTCGACAAACCGCATCGGGAGTGCCTCTGCGACTTCTCCTTTCGCCCGCACGATCACCTGGTCCTTGTACGGCCCGAAACTGAACGGGGCAACATTCACCACTTCGTATGGAACTCCTCGCTTGAAGCCCCTCACCGGTTTGTTGAATCGGACCATGTCGCCGACCTTGTAGCTGCCGACATGCCGCCGCTGTTCTTCAGTGAGATACTTGTCGATCCAAGTGCAGATCTTGGACTCCCGTGAGATCTTGCCGTCACACTTCATCTGTCTCCGGATGTCACGGTTGATCTCGTCCGCCACCTTGTGGGTCGGTGTGATGAGGACGACCTTCTCGTTTTGCTTCTTGCGGCGGTAGTACTCCTCGCCTGCCTCGATCTTGCAGCGGTCTGTCGTATCCCACTGGTGGACGTGGCCGTCTGCTGCCAGTGCCCGGATGGCCTTTTCGTGATGCCCCGCCATCACTGTCCGTACGACATCACGGAGAGTGCCTTTCTGCCGGACAATCTCTTCCACGAGCGGCGTTCGGCAACGGGCATCGTCGATCAGAACATCGAATGCACGCCCACGGGCGATGGACCTGATCTGCTTGCGGTCACCAACAAAGAGTGCTCTGGCCCCGATTCGTTCGATCGTCTCCATCAGCTCACGTGCCTCTCGCGTGCCGAGATGGCCTGCCTCATCGACCAACACCCAGCCGTGAGCCGCCTTGGACTGCATCTTCTCGTCCGAAAGGAACCGGCTGACGGTGTTCGCATCCTTGAAACCATCGTCCCGAAGCACTCCTCGGGCTGCAGCCGCCTGCGGGGCGAGAACCACGAACTTGTCGCCGATGAATGGGCTGAGGACCTTCCGCAGACTGCTCTGCATCGCTTCGGTGGTAGACCTGGCGAGCGTCGTCTTGCCCGTTCCGGCCCGCCCCTCGACGGTGATGAACTGATCCCGCGAAGTGCAGACGTGCCGATACGCGCGAGCCTGATCCCGCGTCAGCCCTTGCTGGACTGCCGGACGCTTGTTGAGCGGCTTGAAACGGCCCTTTCCTCGCACGGCCATCTCGATGATGGCCTTTTCCTCCTTGTAGACCTGAGGATGCGTGACCCGGAGCGCTCCGTTGTAGTCGCGGACCTCAAGTGACGCGTCGACCATCGCCGAACGGATGTCATCTGCGGTCACGCGTCCGCGAGACTGCTCAAGGCACGCTCCGACGAACCGCTGCTCCCGAACCGTGGAGTGTCGCTCGAACATGCTGGCAGCAACCGAGTTGACGATCAAAAACGCTTCTTTCCGAGCCGCCTCCGGGGACAATCGCCCGCGAGAGTGCTTCGAGGGACCGAATTCGCGAAGCTTCTGGGCCGCGTTCGGAGGCAGCTGGCTCCACCAGTCCTCACGGAGCTCGGAAAGGGTGTGGCGTGGTGCCTTGCCCCGCCGGGTCTTCCGACCCAGGTCCGCCGCTTCGCCAGGGTCCTCGATACCCCGCTTCTTCTTCTCGTCCTGGATCCGAGCGTCCCGCTTGGAATACTGCCGGATGGCCTCCGGCGGGATTCCCTTGATCTCCCACGACTTGCCCTTCGCTTCGATGTCGTACCCGAGGTCCATGACACGACGGGCGAGGTCGTTGTGGAAGTACGCCTCCAGGTACGGGCGGAGCCGGTGAATCTCGACCGGTTCGACAGCCTTCCAGACGTGCTCCTCGATATCGAGCGTGGCGTTCATAATGAACGCGTGGATGTGGTCCTGGGGGTCCGGCATGTGGCCGGGCTCCGGCCGGGCCGTCGAGTGGTGGAAGAGCGCGGCGATGAGGTTGTTGGTGTAGCGGGTCCCGACCTTTCCGTCTTTGCGGATGCGGGTCTGGACCAAGCCCTCGGCTTCCCGGAGGACCGCCTTCGCCGAGTCGTCCAAAGCACGCGACAGCCTGTCATCGCCGAGCATGACGGCCGCGATCGAGAAGCTCTTGCACGGGCTGAGGGTCATGTCGAAGCCCGCTCGCCGATCGAGGTCGTTGCGGAGCGTGAGCCGCTCGCCGGTGAACGGATGCTGGTTGTCGACGAGACGGCAGAATTGCCGACTCGTCACCCGGCCCGACAGCCCAAGCTTCTCCGCTCCCTTCCCCCACCAATCGCCTGCCCGTTCCTGTCCCTCAGCGTGGTAGTCTCCGTGTATCAGGCTGCTGAAGAAGTAGGCCTTCGCACGCTCCGCGGACTTGCAGTCGTACACTGAGATCACGGCACGGTCCTCCGGCAGGACATGCAAATGTCCCTCCAGTGGATACGCGCCTTGGGCTAAACGGTTCTGTTTTTCAGGTGGAACTTTGAGTTCGAATTTGGTGTATCAGACTTGCCCTCTTCCGGCAGCCAGAGGTGTCTGTTAGGTATGGCCGATCCGACGCCCCCAAGTCACCCGAATCCTCCGGTCGGAAAGGCCGCGTCGGCCCCAGCCGAGTGGCGTTTCGATACGCCCGTGCACTCCTTCGTTGACTCGGAGCGGGGAGGCTCCCACGCGTGGACCGTTCGGGACTCCTTTGAGGGCGTCCAGGTCTTCGGGGCATCCGGCTCGGGCAAGAGTTCGGGAAGCGGGCGGGCGATCGCGCTGGGGCTACTCCGGGCGAACTTCGGCGGTCTCGTGCTCACCGCGAAGCCGACCGACGCTCGGGATTGGGCGGGACCGCGCGGGTACCTGGCGCAGGCCGGCCGCAAGGACAGGCCGATCGTGGTGGGACCGCCGTCACGTCGGCACGAGTACGAGGAGTGGGGCATCGAGGTCCCAGCGGGCGGCCATCGGCTGGATTTCCTGACCTACGAGTTCGACCGACTTCGCAAGGCCGGGGTCAGCCCAAGCCTGAATCTCGTCTCGCTCTTCGAGACCGCAGTCGACATCGGGCGACCTCAAGAGACCGGACCGGGGTCTGACCCCTTCTGGCTGGACACATTCCGTCAGCTTCTCCAGAACGCCGTAGACCTCGCGATCATGGCGGACGATGCGATCAGTCTGGTCCGGCTTAAAGACATCGTGATGACTCTGCCACAAACCCAGGACGAGGCGTTCTCGCCTGAGTGGCGAGCTGCCGGTGGCGCCTGCTGGGAATGCCTGAGCAAAGCGCAGGACCGGTTCGACCGAGGTCAGCCCCCCGAGCACTACGACGAGGAAGACCTCCGTCAGGTCGCGACATACTGGCTCAACGACATTGCCAGCCTCGCGTTCAAGACCCGGAGCAGTATCCGGGCGATGTTCACATCTCGGATCGACTTCCTGCTTCGCTCTCCTCTCCGCCAGATCTTCAGCGCGGGGACGTCTGGCCTGGAGGGACCGAACGCTCACACCTTTGCTCCGGACGCCTCGCATCGCGGACGCGTCATCATCCTCGACTTCCCGGTCAAATCGTTCGGAGAGATTGGTCGGTTCGTCCAGATCTTGTACAAGACGCTGTGGCAGATGTCGACGGAAGACCGTGCGGTAGTCGTGGACGACGCACGGGGAATCGGCTCCGGTCAATCGCCGGTCTTCCTGTGGGCCGATGAGTCCCAGTACTTCGTGACGATGCGTGACCTCGCGTACCAGCTGACAGCTCGCAGCAAGTGCGCCGCGACGGTCTACCTGACGCAGAACCTGCCCAACTACTACGCGATGCTCAAGGGGGCAGACAACCGCAGCATCGCCGACAGCCTCGTTGGCAATCTTCAGACCAAGATCTTTCATGCAAACGGCGACCCCACCACCAACTCGTGGGCCCAGGGACTATTCGGCGACTCGGTCACCCGCATGCGGAGCGGCTCGGCCAGCCTTTCCGGCGACCGCACGGTCGGGGGGAACGAATCTATCGTGCCCGTCGTCCTTGCCCAGGAGTTCACCAAGCTGCGGAAAGGCGGCCCAAGTCACGGTTTCCAGATTGATGGCGTGATCTTTCAGGCTGGACGTCGCTGGTCCGACGATGACCCGCGACGCGGGCATGTGCTCAAGACTTCGTTCTCCCAGCGAGATAGTTCTTCATGACCGCCCCAGCGAGGCCATCTGGAAGCCGTCGTACGGGAGCCATCGGAGCGGCGGTTGCGGTCACGGCACGGCTTCCCGTCTGCGCCGCCCTCCCGTTGCTCTTGCACCTCGCGGAAGACCGATCATCACGTTGGTACCGACTCTGTGAATCGCTGGGCGTCTGGATCACAGGCGCACCTCGCTTTGGCCGCTGGTACTACTCACGCGTAGTCAATGCAGAAATGTGCTTCGGGGCTGCGAAATGGCTGGCCCTCGCGCTGCGGTACCGATCGTTCGCCCTCATGGGAGCCATTCAAGAAGCAGAGGCGGGCTTCCGTGAGAACGGACCGATCGGTACTCAGACCCCGGACCGGCTCTTCTGGCTCCGAATGGCGACAGCGAGTCTGACGGAGGCCGGTGACTCCTCTGCCGCGGCTCGTCTCGAAGCTGAACACGCCAAGGAATTCCCCGGGTCGCAGTCTGCTGCGGAGAGCTTCAGGGCAGCCATGCTCTACGCCCGCGCCCTGGAGGAACCGAACCTGTCCCTGGCCGACAGTTCGTTCGAAGCGATTCGGGTCATCGGCGACGTGCTCAAAGTCGCTCGCGATTCGGGTTCTCTCAACGGTTGCAGCGACGCCGACTTGGCACTGCTTCGTGCAGCGTACTACCAGTATCTTGAGATTAGCAGTTGGTGGCACGAACTCCTCTCAACTTTCGATGACACTCAGACCCTCCGCGAACTGAGCGAAACTCGGAGAGCTCAGTGGGCGCGTGCACTTCAGGGCGTGACCAAGGGCCCAATGACCGACCCGAAGACGCGTCAGTCAGTCGCCGATCAGCTGAACAGGTACTATGCCACTGTGTGCGCGGACGACTCGGCTACTGCTGGCGAGCGGATTGGCTGGCTGCTCAGCACCGCCACGGCGTCGCTCGCATGGAAGTACACAGTTCGGGCAAAGGCGTGTTTCGTTGCGGCGCGACAGATTGCAGGAGCAACGACGAGTGTCGATCTGGACCCGTGGACTTCCGCTGATTTAGACGGCCTGCTCGCGGCCACCGCGTCGTGCGCTGAACCTCGGGACGCGACGATCGAGCGCATCGCGAGGCGGGTTCGGGAACCACTCTCGCCGGCCCGCTGTGCTGACCTGTGTGACAGCCTTACCCTCGGCCCGACCTGGGACGCTCACTATGTCCGCGACGAGATTCGGAACATCGGCCGCGAGTTGGTTCGCCTTGGTCATCCTGCTCACAGAATCCTCTCCGATCTGACTGAGGCGGCGGCGATCTGGGAAGTACCCGACCTCATACCAGAGTTCAACTCGCAACTGGAACGAATCGCACAGGAGCACTCATACATGGAACAGATTCCCAAAGGCATGCACGAGGAAGACCGCAAAGAACTTGCGGGACTGCTGGCACGCGTCGACAGCGACAGCAATGCTGCCCGACCGCGCCGCGAAGACGTGGAACGAGTGGCCGAGCTTGTGCTGGACATCAGCCCTGCTGAAGATCGCATCGAGTGGATGGTGCGAACGGCAGGGATCGCTGCTCACGCGGGGTACAACGCTATCGCCGAGTCGTGCCTGCACGGCGCTCGCAGGATCTGCTTGAACTACGGCGACAAGATCTCTCAGTCGCACCTTTTCCGACGCCTCACTTCCGCACTGGCGAAGTCCGGGCTGCGGTCCCGGTTTGGCAGTCTCTGTGAGGGTGTGTTTCGGGAAGCGAGGAACACCGCGAGGAATGCGGCGGCGCTCGACCACGGACTCGACGACAAGGAGCGGGCTGAGCTCAAGGAGCTTGCTCGGTACATCGACGAGGATTGGGACTGGTCATATAAGTTGCTGCCCAAGGAGACGAGCGACGCATAAAGGACGTTATGGTGCATCACGACAGCTGGCCTCGCGTGGCAGTGAAACTGCTTGACACTCGCTGATGGGTGTGCTCTTCACCAACCTGCGCGGGGTGCGGACTCGACAGCGGGAGCACTCGCCGTACGGGCCTTGTCTTCTGTGCGGAACTCGGTCACTCATGGTCCATGGCGCCCGGAAACTCTGACGACGTTGCTTTGACCTTCGGTTCTCATGGATGCGTGCTGCCGCAGCTGATCGTGGCCGCGGGGCCGCAAGCGTCCAAGCGGTTCTTGGAGTTCTTTGTCGCGACTATCCGCAATGCCAACACACGGCTGGCGTACCTCCAAGCCGTGAGCGGGTTCATTGGGTGGTGTCAGACCCGGGGTTTGGAAGACATCCGGTGCGTAGAGCCGCTCACGGTCGCCGCCTACGTCGAGGAACTCGGCCGTACGTTCTCGAAGGCGACCGTGAAGCAGCGCCTCGCCGCGGTGCGGATGCTCTTTGACTGGCTCGTCACAGGGCAGATTGTTCCCCACAACCCCGCTGCGGCCGTGCGGGGTCCGTCGCTCGTGGTCAGCCGGGGAAAGACCCCCGTGCTTTCGCCCGAACAGACCCGCCAGCTCCTTGATTCGATACCGGCGGGTAGCGTCGTTGGGCTCCGCGACCGAGCGATCATCGCAGTCATGGTGTTCAGTTTCGCCCGCGTCTCCGCCGTCGTCGGCATGACCATGGGCGACTACTTCCCAGAGGGCAAGCGTTGGCGGCTTCGTCTGAACGAAAAGGGAGGGAAACGGCACGTGGTCCCGTGCCATCACGTCGCCGAGGAGTACCTCGATTCGTACATTAAGGCCGCCGGCATCGCTGATCAGAACAGCTTGCCGCTGTTCCGAAGCATCAATCGTTCCCGGGGTGTTTCGACTCGGGCCATGACCCGGAACGACGCGCTTCGGATGGTCCGACGCCGGGTCAGAGCGGCTGGCCTTCCCAGCAACGTCGGGTGCCACACCTTCCGGGCAACCGGGATCACCGCGTACCTCTCGAACGGCGGCACCATCGAAAACGCCCAGGCCATCGCCGCCCACGAATCGCCCAGGACCACCAAGCTCTACGACCGACGACAGGACGCCATTTCGCTCGACGAAATCGAGCGCATCGTGATCTGACGGTCATTCGGGCGGCCCAGAGAACGACTCCGCGTCAGTCCCCCGGACGATTCAAGGCAAAAAGAGTTGACGGAACCCCGAACCAGTGTACGCTGTTGTGCGTACAGTCGCTCGGAGGCTCTCACCTTGGCGAAGCGCAAGTCCATCCCGTCTCCCCTGTCCATCGGAGAGCGACTCCGTCACCAGCGGGTCGACGTGCTTGGCAAGAGCGTCCGCGATGTCGCGAAGCTGCTCGACACCTCGCCCATCCACGTCTCCGACATCGAGACAGGCAAACGGACGCCGTCTGAGGACCTACTCGTCCGGATCGCCGGCGTGTACCGCATCCCTGAACCCGAACTCCGCGCCGGGTTCACACGCCCCGACGCCGTTGTCCAGGAGGTCGCCTCGGAGAATCCGATTTCCGCTGAGAAGGTGCCCGAGTTCCTCCGCACCGCCAGGGGGCTCTCCGCCGAGCAGTGGGACAAGCTGATCAAGCAGGCCAAGAAGCTCTCCTCAGAGAAGGAGGGTGATGCGTGAGCGCCTCCTCGCTCCAGTTCTGGCCCCGCATGCGGCGAGTCGAGCGCACCGCGTGGAATGCCATCGTGCGCTGCCTGAAGGCACGCAAGCTGGACGCGATCCCCCTCCCCATCCCCGTGGAGTCCTGGATCGAAGGCCCGCTCGACATCCGATTCGGCATCGCGGACCTCTCCGCACTGGGTCCAAGCGTGCTCGGGCGATCTCTTCCGACAGACCGACAGATCGAGGTCAGCGACACGCTCGTAGACCAGGAGGCCAGGTTCCGATTCACGGCGGCCCACGAGCTCGGCCATGTCCTGCTCCACGCCGGTGTTGCCGTCGAGTTCCGCGAGGACCCTGATGCAGACTTTTACGAGAAACGCATCGAGCGTGAGGCCGACCGCTTTGCCGCCGCATTCCTGATGCCGATTCCCTCGCTCACGGTCGAACTCCTCGCGGCCTCCCAGGACGCGGGGCTCGATGCGTCAGCCGTTCTGGCCGGCGTCGCCAGAGGTGAAGCGTTGCGCATCTCGGAATTCCGGAGAGCCCTTTTGCCAAGGCTGGCGTACCGATTCGGCGTCTCGCTCTCGGCGGCTGCCCATCGGTTCTCCGACGTCGAACTGGCGACCGGAGAGCTGGCCGTGCCGCCGTCTCGCATCGCGTCCGTGCTCGTGTCCAGTCACACCCAGGAGTCGTTCCGGCGTCCGTAGCGTGATCAACCACGCACGCAATGTACGCACTAGTGCGTACTTGCGTACAGACATTTGTCCAGGAGAGTCCCAGTGCCTGAGCCACGCCCCGACAACACCCTCTTCGGCGAGGACCTGCAGTTGAAAGTGTCGCCACCGCCCCATTCGGACGGCGAGCCGCAAGACGCATCTCCGCCGGACGCTCGGGGCCAGTGTCTCATCTTCTGTCCGCGTTGCGGAAGCCCCTCGGATGGAGCCAGCGATTTCTGCGGGCGCTGCGGCGCTCGGCGGTGTGTGTCCTGCGGCGAGTGATTCGGAGACAGAGCCATGAGCAGCAACAACGGTCAATCGGCCCATCGCATGAGCGTGCATTTCAGTTCAAACACCGACCTCTGGTCGACGCCGGACTCACTTTTCGCCGAACTCACCGCCGAGTTCGCGTTCACGCTCGATGTCTGCGCGACGGCGGAGAATGCGAAGTGCGCCGCGTATTTCACGAAGGACGACGACGGCCTGCGTCAGTCGTGGACAGGCACATGCTGGATGAACCCTCCCTACGGGCGCGACATCGGCAAGTGGGTCCGCAAGGCGTTCGAGAGCTCTGGCGAGGGCGCCACGGTGGTGTGTCTGATTCCGGCGAGGACCGACACGGCGTGGTGGCACGACTACGTCACCAAAGCCGACGAGGTCCGGTTCGTCCGTGGCCGACTGCACTTCGGCGATGCACGCAACTCGGCCCCGTTCCCTTCGGCCATCGTCGTCTTCCGCGGCAAGACACCACGCAAGACGCAGTGGAGTCGCGGTGTGTTCTATCGCGGGCTCCGGCCGAGTCAGGAGCACCGCTCATGACCTCTCAAAGCTCCAGGTCTGGATTCTCGCCGTCGGAGATCGATGCCTTGCGTGGTGCCGCCCCCTGTCCCTGGTGGCGAGCGTTCATTTCTCTCGGCGCGAACTGCGGCCTGCGCGTGCGTGAAGCGATCTGGCTTGCGTGGGAGGACTTCGACCCGTCCACGGCCGCCATGACGATTACAAGCACACCCGTTGTCGGCGAATCAGGCGGAGACGCGATCGTTCGCCCGTTGATGTCGCTGCACTCGGAAAGAGTCATCGCCATCCCCCGAGACACGGCATCGGACCTCCGACGGCTCCGCGACCATGTCGACCACTCGCCGTTCGTGTTCCTGCCCCCGTGGAAGATCGATCAGATCTGGCTCGACCTCCACGCCCGGTCGTGCATCCCGCTCGACCGGCTCGCTCCCGGCATCCACCGTGACTTCCGGAGGATCCAACGCTTTGCTCGGCTGCGCAAGGCTCAGCACGCGGGTAGCTCATTCGACCAGACGCTGTGGCAAGCACGTCCGTTGTCGGGGCTCCGTCACTCGTTCATCAACACCGCGCGTCACGCGATGCCGCCGGAAGAGCTGGCCGAGCACCTCGGGCTCGCGAGCGTTCGCTCGCTGCGCCGATTCGACGCCGAACCGGAGGCTGAGGCCGCGGCATGAACTTCTACGGTCCCATCTCGGTGCCCGGATCGACGCCGGAGTGGCTCCCGACGGACCCTCCGCGCATCGCGCCGGCCCTGATGACCGCCGAAGAGGCCGCCGTGTACTTGAGGCTGGCCGAGGGCGACCGGGACATCTCCGACGCCATCACCAGCCTCGAGTACCTGGTCCGGGAGGGACGCATCCGCCCGGCCCGGGTCGGGAAGCACAACCGGTACGCGCGGGCTGAACTGGACCGGTTCATCCTGCAGCAGACTGAGCGCTACGGACAGGATCTCGGCCGAAACGGATCGACTTCGGCCTGAACCCTGCCATGATCCGCGAGGAGAACGCCATGCCATTCCACGTCGGCCTCAACAAGCGTCGGGTGAAGCTCAAGGATGGGAGCGTCGTCGTGTACTGGACGTTGCGATGGCCAGGCACGACGGGCAAGTGGCACTCCGAGGCCATCGGCAAGGTCGGCGAGATGACCAAGGCCCAGGCCGAGACGCTCCGCCGCGAGAAGGAAGGCTCCATGAACATGGGCCTGGTCCGTCGCGACCGCCCCCGCGACATGACGCTCAAGGAGTACCTCGACCTCGACTATGAGCGGATCAAGCCCGACCTCAAGCTCAACACCATCGAGGGGCACAAGCACGCCGGCGCCCACGCCAAGCAGGCGCTCGGCGAGGAAATCCGCCTCTCGGCCATCGGTCGTGTGCAGATCGCCCGCATCAAGGCCTACCTCGCGGACGAGAAGAAGGTGTCCGCGGCGACCATCGCCAAGACGCTCCGCATGCTCAAAGCGAGCTTCTACCGCGCCGTCAAGGACGGGCTCATCCACGAGAACCCCTTCGCCGGCGTCAAACTGCCCCGCACCCAGTCGCGAGCCAAGCGGATCTTCTCGCCCGACGAGACCGCGGCGATGCGTGCGGCGTCGAACTCGCTCTGGTGGGATGCGTGCATCGGGCTGGCCGAGTCGAGCGGACTCCGCAAGGGTGAACTGCTCAACCTCCAGTGGCGCGATGTGGACTTCGAGGCCAAGACCGTGCGCGTCGCCGCCAAGCGTGCCGGCGTTGCAAAGGTCAAGGACGCCGGTGAGGTGCCCGTGCTCGCGTGGTCGGCCAAGAGCTACGAGGAGCGCACCGTCCCGCTGCCTGACGCCATCGTGTCGGTGCTGGCCCGGCTCCAGGCCGCCAGCGACGGCTCGCCGTACCTGTTCCTGACGGTCGAGCGCCTCAAGACCATCGCCGAGGAGATGCAGGCCAGGGGCGGCAAGCTCGGCGCGAACTACGAGCTCATCAACAACTTTCACCGACGCTTTGACCAGATCCAGGTGGCGGCCAAGGCCTTGCTCGCCAAGGCCCGGAAGGTTGAGACCGACTCGCTCGCGTGGGACCGCGGAACGTTCCACGATTTCCGGCGGACATACGGAACGCGGCTCGCCCGGGTGGTGCCCATCCACGTGCTCAAGGAGTACATGGGGCACGCCAAGATCCAGACGACGCAGGAGTACTACCTCGCGGCGGAGACCCAGGACGGCGAGCGTGCGCGCGAGGCTTTGAACGCGATGCTGAGCACCGCGACCGCGTTTCCCCAGGACGCGCGCATTTCGCGCGCAATGGAGTCAAAACCGGGTCGGGACGCAGAATCCAAAAATGATAAACCCCTGCGTAGCAGGGGTTTAAGAAGCGAGGCGGACGGGACTCGAACCCGCAACCACCGGATCGACAGTCCGGTACTCTAACCAATTGAGCTACCGCCCCAAGTTGTCTGTCCGGGCTGCCGGTGCAGCCTCGGGTGTTGTGCGTTTGGCGTGTGTCTTTGCGAAAAACGTACCTTTGCAGCGTTGTGCGCAGGCAGGCGAAATGTATCCTTCCGGCTGGCTGAGTCAAGCCCCCGCTGATGTGTTGGACTGTTGACTAACGTGCTTGAAGGGTGATTCGGCCCTTGTCCTGGAGGCCGAAGGGGCTTTTATCCACACCGACTTTGCTTGCGGCGACCCACATGATTGCGCAGGCGACGCCGAGTGCGACGACCGAGACGAACATGAGTGCGGTGTAGACATCGGGCGATGAGCCTCGATTCTGTCGGCCGCCGGGCATCTGCATTCCAAACTGGCTCATGGGTGGTTCCTTTTATGCAGACTGGTTCACTGTCCGAGGCGGCTCTTGACGGTGTCGCCAGCGCGGACGATGGCACCCGGGCGGAGGTTGATGACTCGGCCTGTGGAGACATTGAGGTCGGTGCGGGTGATGACGACCTGGCAGACGAACTCGCTGCCACGGACGATGTTGACAAGCGTGTTGCGCTGGACGCGATCGTTTTGGCCGAGATTGATCTGGACGATGCTGTCGCCGGTGTCGGCGTCGAGGGTGACGGCCTGAACGATGCCGGTGATGATTGGGCCCGAAATTTCGGTTGGCGGGGCGTCGGCGGCGATGCCCTGGCCGGTGCTGCGTGGATCCTTGATGCTGGCGATCTCTTCACGCAAGGCGCGGACGGTGACTTCGAGGACCTGCTTCTGCGACTCGATGTTGCTGAGGCGTTCTTCCATCTGAAGCATCTGCTCGCGGGTTGCGAGTTCGTCGTTGCGGAGTTTGGTGACTTCGTTCTTGTATGCGTCGATGATGAGGGCCTGGGCCTTGGTTGCTTCGAGTGCGCCTTGGACGCGGCGATTTGCGGCTGCGGCGTCGGCGCGTGCTCCGCGGACGTCGGTCTGGAGTCGTGCGCTCTCGGCTTCGAGGGTTCGCATTTCCTGCGTGGCGGCGGTGAGTTGGGCCCGGAGACTCTGGATCTCGGACTCCTTCTCCTGATTGACGAGGGAGGCCTGTGCCGCCTGGGCCCGGAGTGATTCCTCGGCGTTTTCCTGTGCTGCTCGGGCGTCGGCGAAACTCGAGACGATCATGTCAGTGTTGATCGTGTACGAAATCGTCAGCGCTGAAAGCAGAATACTGAGTACTGCAGCGAACAGGACGAAGACTTTGGTCAGAATATGCACAAGAGACTCCTCGACTCGGCCTGATTGGGCCACCCCTTCGTTCACACCTTCAGTTCGTGACGGCTCACACGTGAGACGCACGAAATCCTAACACGAGTGCAGATCGTTCTGCACACCCCCGCAACCAGCGGAAGACCGCTTCCGACGGGATGGAAAGCATAGCAGCATTCCGGGTCCGTGGGGGTTGAATGCGGGCTTCAGTAGTACCTTCTCGCGCCGGTGGTGTCAAGGGCACCCGCATCCCGGAAACGTCGGGCGACGATACGCACGGCTCATGCTGCCGGATCGTCGGGTGTTTGCACGTTTGTTGAGGTTGTAGGAGCGTGGATAGCGAACGAGGCGGAGGTGCCTGAGTTGCGCGGGTTTGATTGGCGTCGCTTAGCGTGTCTGGGATGAGGCGAGGACGCGAAGCGTGGCGGCAGCTGCCGCCACGCGGACGATGCCGGATTCATCGTCGAGCAGAGTTTCGAGGCGGGAAAGATTTTCGCGCTGGGCGATCTGGCCATAGACGAAGGCGGCCTGTGCCCGGACGGCAGGGTTGGCGTGGGTGAGGAAGCGGTCGGGCATCTGCGAGCCGCCACGTACCTTGAGTTCCGCGAGCGCTCCGGTGATGGAGAGCAGGATCTCGGGTGGCATGGCGTTGCCTCGCTGGTCCTGCTGGGCCGAGAGCCAGATGAGCACTTTGGCAGATTCGCGGTCGCCGACCGTGCCGATGATCTGCGCGGCGAGTGCGGTTGCTTCCAGTTCGTCGGCACTAGCAGGGAGGAGGGCCGAGCGGATGGAGTCGAGTTTGGTGCGGTCACCGAGTTTGATCATGGCTTCGGCGATCTGGAGTTCGAGGAGGCGGTGTTCGACGCTTGAACCGGCGGAACTTGTGGCTCGCGCAGCGTCGGCGAGCATGGGCAGGGCCGAGGCGTGCCCGAGTTCGCCCAAGACGTACGCTGCATGAGCACGGACCTTCATCGATGCGCTATCAAAGAGGAATCGGCCGAGTGGGGTGGGATCGACGGCTGCACCGTTGCGGTCGAGCGCGTAAATGGCTGAGGCGACGACGAAGGGCGATGGGTCGTGGAGCAAGGTTCGCAGGGCAGGGGTGAGATCGGCAAGTTTGGCGCGGCCTACGACCATGGCGGCGATAGAGCGGACGCCTTCGTTGGAGTCCATAAGGGCCATGGCTGCAATCGGCTGAAGCCGCGAAGGGGCGTGGAGCAATCCTTCGAGCGCGTTGGCCCGCTCCTGTGCATACTCGCTCGAGGCGGCGGTGACAAGTTCGTCGAGGGCCTGCTCGCGCAGTTGGGAGAGGGCAACGGGATCGCGTTGAGCGATAGCTTGTGGCTGGGTCGCGGACTGGTCCTTGGCGCGGGGCTGGGTGGAGTTGCATGCGGTTGGGGCCGCCAACGTCAGTGCAAGGCCGGCCAGAAGGATCAATGAGCGAGGTGAGTTGTGCATGACGGGTATCCTTCGCACGCCGGTGGGCGGGGTCTCGGTGGGGGTTGGTGGCAGAGTCAAGTTCGGTGCTCGGCGTCTGACTGTTCGTCGGCCTGAACGGGGATTTTTCTTCTCGATTGGCTCGGGAGAAACGTCCAAAGCCAGGCCGATGCGGTTCCAAGAAAGCAGGCCCAGCCGAACACATCCCCGATTCGGGCATAAAAAGTCGAGGATTCGGTCAATGGAACGTCGATGATGGCGAGCCCCCAGGCGTTGGAGGCTGCCCATTCGCCGGTACGGGGATCCTGAGCGCCTCGGGCGAGTTCGCGGCCTCGCTCGTCGAAGACACAGGAAATGCCGGTGTTGGCGACGCGGACGAGGGGCTTGCCGAGTTCGATCGAGCGCCAGCGGGCGGTGAGGAGATGGTGTTCGCGTCCGGGGTCCCACTGGCCGAACCAGCCATCGTTGGTGAGGTTGATGAGGAGTTGGGCATCGCGTCCGAGGCGTCGGCAGATTGCGGGGGTGGTGGCTTCGAAACAGATGGGGGTGCCAGCGACGAGTGTGGAGCCATCGCGGAGGTTGATGTTGATCGGGGCGAGTGTGCGTCCGGGGAGGAGATCGAAGCGCATGCCTCGCGCGCCGAAGCCGAGCATCTTGTGCTCGAGCCAGGGCCAGCGCGAGATGACGGGCATGACTTCACCGAATGGCGTGAGGTGGACCTTGTCGTAGCGTTTGGTGGGGGGCATGCCGTCGTCGAGGACGAAGACGGAGTTGTAGCGTCCGTCGCTGTCATAGGCGAAGCCATCCTCTTCGGAAATTTTCGAGATTTGCAAGCGTTCGTATGCCGCCCCCCCGATGAGCACAGGGATTCGCATGACGCGCTGAATCGCGATGAGTTCTTCAGCCATGAGTGTCGCGGGCATCGCCGACTGCACGCCATCGGGCGCGCGGTAACTCCAATAGAGATCGGCATCGGCTTCGTGGAGCAGTGATTCGGCGTCGAGCGTCATGCCGGGAAACATGGCTTCGGGCAGGGTGATGAGATCGGGCTGTTCGCGGGAGGCATAAGCGATCAGCGTGCGCATCCGAACCCAGTCGGCGTAGCGGTCTTCGGGTGTCCACGATGTCTTGGTGGATTGCGGCACGCTGGTCTGAACGATGGCGATGCGAACAGAACCGGCCGGGCTGGGCCACGGATTGATCACAAGCCCGAGCAGGCAGAAGAACACGAAGTCGCCTGCTGCGGCAATGATGGCGATCGGGTGCATACGCGCCACGGCGGCGAGCACGGCTGTCGATGGGAGCGCTGCAACGGCCGAAACCAGAAACGTGCCTCCGAGAGGTGCAAGATAGTTGAGCACTGCGGCACCGGCCAGAGGATGAGCGAGCAGATACCACGGATATCCGGTGAGAAACACGACGCTGCGAAAGAACTCGATACCGACCCACAGCAGAGGCCAAAGGAGGAGCATTGCGGGAGCGAGGCGGAAGATGCGGGCCGAGGCCCAGACGAGCAGGACGGTGAATCCGGAGAGCAGGATCGCCAGCGGGAGAAATCCGAACGATGAGACCGAAACGATCCAGTGCTGGGCCACAATCCAGAATGGGAGCGTGCCAAGCCCCACCCAGAATGCTGCGACAAGCGGGCGATGGCGTGCGACCAGAGCGATCCAGCCCAGCGGCAATGGTGCGATCAGCGCGAGAAACCAGAGATCGAATGGGGGAAATGCGAGCAGCAGCAGGGCTGCATGAACAAGACCGGCACCCAGCGCGCAGACGCGGACTCGGTGTACGGTGGGCGGGCGCGTGGCAAGGAACCGGCGAGAAAGACTCGGGCCAGCGTGCTCGGTCGCAAGCATGGCGTGTCAGCCGCCCGCGTAGTCGATGAGGCGTGCGATCTCGGTGCGCAGATCGGCCCGTGCAACAACCCGATCGACAAGGCCCGAAGCCAGAAGGAACTCAGAACGCTGGAATCCGTCGGGAAGGTCCTGACGGATGGTCTGGCGGATGACGCGAGGGCCGGCGAAGCCGATCAGAGCCTTGGGTTCAGCAACGATGACATCGCCCAGCATGGCGAACGATGCGGTGACGCCTCCGGTGGTCGGATCGGTCAGGACGGAGATAAACAGGCCTCCGGCGTCGTCGAAGCGAGCGAGTGCTGCGGAGGTCTTTGCCATCTGCATCAGGCTCAGGCCCGACTCCTGCATGCGTGCGCCGCCTGAGCAGCTGACGATGATGAGCGGCAACTTATCCACAGTTGCAAGCTCGATGGCGCGTGTAACGGTTTCGCCGACGACACAGCCCATCGAACCCATCATGAAGGTGAGATCGAGGCAGCAGAGCATCGCGGGACGGCCTTTGATGAAGGCGCGGCCCGACACGACGGCGTCATCCTGGCCTGTCTTGGCGCGCTCCCCGACGAGGCGGTCCTTGTAGGACTTGAGGTCGGTGAAGTTCATGGGGTCGGCTGCGATCAGGCCCTCGAACTTGCGCTCAAATGTCCCGGGGTCCGAGAGTTGCGATATACGCTCAGTCGCTGAAATGCGGAAATGGTGGGTGCATTCCGGACAGACATGGAGGTTTGCCTCCATCTGGCGGCGATAAATCATCTGGTTGCACCCGGGGCAGCGGAGCCAGAGTCCTTCCGGAATGGCTGCCCGTCGGAGGGGCTTGAGTTCCGCCCACGTGCGAGTCGCGGTCTGTGTCATGTGTTTTCCCACGTCAGACGCATCGTGCGTCCGGTTCGTTCACTGATTCTTAGCGTAACACGGTTCAGGATTCCGCGCGGTCGGAGGCAAGCGAAAGTTGCTCGCGGTCGACCTCGTGCCATTCGAGGCACGGGCCCTCCTTGATCGCGGTCCAGAGGTGCCCAAGCGGAACGGCCCGCATCCAGCACCTGATGATGGCCCAGGCCATCGGACGGACAACAATACCTATTCGAGTGTGTCCGCTCTTCGTCTTCTCCAATGCGCGGATCAACGCATCGAGGATCCGCAATTCTGCATCATGAAGGGATTCACCCCCGGGAACCTGTACGGAACTGGGGTCCCCGAGCCATTGCTTGTACGCTGTAGGATAGCGCTCGGCCAGTTCGGACTCCCGCAATCCCTCCCAGAGACCGAGATTGACTTCCCTCAAATCAGGTACCTGCTTGAGCCTGGCATTGGCGGCGGTGGCGAGCATCTGGGCGGCAGCAGTCGTCGATTCATCCGGGGAGCACAGCACAAGATCCAACTTGAGATCGGAAAGTTGGTCCAGTTGTGCTTCCAGGCCTGCACGTCCCGAATCGCACATCGGGAGGTCCGAGCCTCCAACGAGGCGATCGGACTCGTCCCAATGCGTGACATTCGATCGCACAAGGAACAAAGAGAACGCTTTGGTCTTGGACATGGGTGTTGCGCCTCGGGGGCGGGTTCCGGCGCGGCGGTCAGCCGAAGCGGAACGAGCAGTGTAGCACCAGTGTCATCGGCAACAAAGAGCCCGAGAGGCGAGGATCGAGCGTCTTGTTCTGGTCCTATAAGGGATGTGCCACCGTGGGGGCCGTAGGATGGGTTTTGATGATCCGCGAGGGGCTGAGAGTCCAGAATTTGGGGATTCATCCCCGAATTGAGGCGATTGCGGAGGCTCGCTGGTCCTGCGGGAGGCTGAAGATGGCCGAGGCGGCCACGAGAACGTTGCAGCCGGCGTTGCGGGAGGCGCGGGCTGTGGGTGGTGCGATTCCGCCGTCCATTTGAATCCATGCCCCGGGGCCGAGATGCTCGCGGAGGGCTGCGACCTTGGGGAGGACGTGCTCCTGAAACGATTGGCCACTGAATCCTGGCTGAACGCTCATGACGAGCAGGAGGTCGAAGGATGCGGCGACATCGAGGACTGCTGCGACTGGGGTTGTGGGGTTGAGGGCAAGCCCGGGGGTGAGGCCGAGGCTTCGGATGTGGGCTGCCCGCTCGATGGCACCGGGTGAGTCGGTCACTTCAATGTGGAAGGTGAGGTGATCTGCACCGGCCCGGGCGAAGGGTTCGAAGAACTGCTCCGGATGTTCGACCATGAGATGCACATCGAGGCAGGCTTGGGCGAAATGTTTTCGCAGTGCCCGGCACATGTCGGGCCCCATCGTCAGGTTCGGGACGAAGTGGCCATCCATGATGTCGAGGTGGAGAAGGTCGGCGCCGCTGGAGAAGACGGAAGCGCATTCGTCGGCCATGCGTCCGAAGTCGGCCGAGAGAATGGACGGCGCAATGAGCGTGCGATCTGCAGCAGAGCGGAAGCATGAAGGCATGGCGGAGTGTATGGAGAGTCGGGGCGCGGTTGCGGGCTGCTATGGCGGGGCTGGCAGTCGGTAGTTCGATGGCTCGGAGTCCTACGATGTGGTCGCGAGACATGAGCCCAAACACCACACGGAGGACGATGCGATGACCTTGCCCAGCACTGTGCCGAGCATCGAGGAACTTCGGCCGATTTTGGCGCGTGCGGGGCAGGAGCATGTGCTGCGTTTTGTTGATGAACTCTCGGCGGAGGGGTGCGAAAAGCTTGCGGCCCAGATCGCGGGGATCGACCTTGACGAGATCCCCGGCTTGGTGTCGCGATACGTCCTGTCGAGCGAGGCTGAGCATGTGCCGAGTGATCTGGAACCAGCGGGCTACTACCCGCTGTCGGGCGAGCCTTCGTGGGATGTGAAGCGGTACAAGGCGATGGGGGAGGATCTGCTTTCCGAGGGCGCGATGGCATGTTTCACCGTTGCGGGCGGGCAGGGGAGTCGGCTTGGGTATGAGGGGCCCAAGGGCTGCTATCCGACGGGATCGGTGACGGGCAAGCCTCTGTTTCAGATCTTTGCTGAGAAGATTCGCGGTGCGGAGCGGACATACGACGAGGATGTGCCGTGGTACATCATGACGAGCCCGCTGAATCACGACGAGACAGTGCGGTTCTTTGTGCGCAACGAGTATTTCGGGCTCGATGCCGAGCGTGTGATGTTCTTCATGCAGGGGACGATGCCTTCGTTCGAATGTGCGACGGGGCGGATGCTGATGTCGGGCAAGGGGACGATCGCGACCAATCCGGACGGGCACGGCGGTTCGCTCAAGGCGTTGGCGCGGAGCGGGGCACTGGCGGACATGCGCCAGCGCGGGGTCGAGCACATCAGTTACTTTCAGGTCGACAATCCGAATGTGCAGATCACGGATCCGGTGTTCATCGGGCTGCATGTTGGCGCGCCCGATTCGACTGGCGAGATGTCGAGCAAGATGATTCCGAAGAGCGGGCCGGAGGAGAAAGTGGGGGTGTTCTGTCGGTCTGGGGGCAAGACGCGTGTGATCGAGTATTCAGATTTGCCGCGAGAACTGGCGCACGCGCGCGATGAGCGGGGGAGGTTGCGGTTTGTCGCCGGCTCGATCGCGATTCACATGCTCAGCGTTGGGTTTGTGGAGAAACTGAACTCGGATGCGGGGTTTGCGCTGCCCTATCACCGGGCGGTGAAGAAGGTGCGGCATGTGGATCTTGATTCGGGGGAGATGATCGAGCCGCGCGAAGCGAACGCGGTCAAACTTGAGCGATTTGTCTTCGATGCGATTGAGCTTGCAGGCTCGTCGATCGTGATGGAGACGGATCGGGTAGAGGAGTTTGCGCCGGTGAAGAACGCTCAAGGCGTGGACAGCATCATTACGAGCAAGGAGCTGCAGAGCGCCAAGGCGGCCCGGTGGCTCGAGGCTGCGGGGGTTGTCGTGCCCAGGCGTGACGATGGATCGCCGGATTGCGTGCTCGAGATCGGCGGGCTCACGGCGATCGCGCCCGAGCGGCTGGATCGATCGGAGTTGCCGGGCATGATCGAAGCAGGTTCACAGGTGGCGATCTGATGTTCGAACGTCTGGCGGGCATGCCACGATCGGTTGTAGAGCGTGCTCGCCTGGTGCGTCTTGGTGATATGAAGGTGCCGACGCTGCTGGCGCATCCGGATTGGCAGACCCCTGCGCCGGTGGTGTTGTGGATGCACGGGCGGACGGTGAGCAAGGAGCTCGACCCGGGGCGATATGCGCGGTGGCTGCGGGCAGGCGTTGCGGTGTGTGCGATCGACCTGCCCGGGCATGGCGAGCGCGCCGACGCTCGCCCCAGCGACCCTGCGAACTCGCTGGCGCTGATCGAAGAGGCCTTGGGCGAGATCGACACCGTGGTCGAGGCGTTGGCAGCGTTCGGGGGAGTGTTCGACACCGAGCGACTTGGCATCGGGGGTATGTCGTTGGGGGGGATGGTGGCGTTGCGGCGGTTGTGCGAAGTTCACACGTTCAAGGCGGCATCGGTGGAGGCGACGACGGGTTGTCTGAGAGAGTTGTATGAGCCGGGGTCGGGCGGCAGGCCTTGGCCGGTGACTCACGATCCGGTGGTGCTGGAGCGTGTGGACCCGTCGCAGCACTTGAATGGGTGGAGAGGGATACCGTTGCAAGTGTTTCACAGCGAGGCGGATGCGATGGTGCCTTGGGCCACGCAGGAGCGATTCGTAGGGTTGTTGCGCGCGCGTTACGAGGAGATCGGGGCGGACCCGCGGTTGGTAGAAGTTCGTACATGGCCTGAGACAGGCGCTCCGTCAGAACACCTCGGATTCGGCCGGGAAAGCAATGAAGCCAAGACCTTGCAAGTTGAGTTCTGGGTGCGTCATCTGGCGCCCGGCGGTTTTGTGGAGTGAATAAGTGAGCACGGGACGGCGATTATGCCGTAAAGTGTTGTCTAGAGGGCGCAAGCCCGGCGCGACGAGGCGGGGCCTCGGGTTGCGCAGGATCAGATTCTCGGGTGAGCACACTGAAACGAAGGAGTGTTGACATGAAGATGAAGAGTTGGTTGACGGCGGCTGCGGCGTTGTGCGTCGCTGCCGGGACGACGTTTGCGGCTCCGCCGAGCGATGCCGCCTTGGCTGAGAAGGTGCGCGAGTATGAACAGACGATGGCCAAGACACCGCGTGCCGAGCAACTGGCAACGCGGACTGAACTGGTCAAGAAACTGCTGGGCGATGAGACGTTTGCCGAGTACAGCTCTTCGCAGATCGAGACGGTGCTTGGTCTGGTTGTGACCGATTCGGCGCTGCTTGATCGCGCGATCGCGAGGCTTGCGGATCTCAAGACGCAAGAGTCGCCCGAGGGGCTCAATGCCGAACTGGTGCACACGCTGATGCAGATGTACGCTCGGCGTGGGTCGCCGTCGGCTGACGATGTGAAGCGCATGCTCAATGACCCGAGGCTGGTGCAGTTGGTGAGCAAGGGTCAGGGGCTGAGCATTTTCTCGCTGCTGGGCAGCGTTCGTGGCGGCGGGTTGAGCGATTCGGTCGAGACGCTGATGAAGTTGACGCGGGCACTGCCCGAGACGCTCGCGGCTGGCAAGGCAGACGGGATTGCGAACCTCTATACGACACTGGCGTACCTGGTGCCGAATCCGTCGGAGCAGCTGGCGTCGCTTCAGTCGCGGGCCCTTGCGTACCTCGATGCCGACATCAAGTCGCTCAAGGGCGATGATGCGAAGGCAACCTCGCCGCAGATCGCGTCGCTTGAGAAGACTCGTGATCGGCTTGCGGTGATCAATGGCGCTGCGCCCGAGATCGAGTTCATGTGGTATTCGGAAGACGGCTCAGTGACGAAACTGTCGGACCTCAAGGGCAAAGTCGTGATCATCGACTTCTGGGCGACGTGGTGCGGGCCTTGCATCTCGGCGTTTCCGAAGGTGCGCCATCTGGCGGAGCATTACAACGGCTACCCGGTCGAGATTGTCGGTGTGACGAGCATTCAGGGCTCGCACTATCGCACGAACCCGCAGACCAATGAGCGTGAAAAGATCGACACCAAGGACGACACGCAGAAAGAGTTCACGCTTATGACCGAGTTCATGAAGGAACTGAACATGACGTGGCCGGTGGGATTCTCGAAGGAGAATGTCTTTGATCCGCGCTACGGGGTGTATGGGATTCCGCACATTGCCATCATCGATCCGGCCGGGAAGGTGCGTGTCAATGGCCTGAATCCGCACGGGCTGACCGATGTGCAGGAACACGCACTGATCGACACGATTCTCAAGGAATTCAATCTGGCCACGCCCGACTTCAAGCCGCATGGCTGAGCGAGCGTAAATCTGATTCAAGCGCCTAGGCAAGCATTGCGAGGCCCCCTCATCGGTGAGGGGGCCTTTTTGTTTTGCGCGACTGGTGTATCCTCTGGCCTGGCATGCTGCGAAGACTCAACCCATTTCGCTCGCTCGACAACCCGAAAGAGGTCTGGGCGTGGGGCATGTACGACCTGGCGAATCAGAGTTTCACGCTGCTGATCATCACGCTGCTGTTCCCGATCTACTTCAAGAAAATCATCGTCGGCAGCGACCTGCGGGGCGATGCGTTGTGGTCGATCGCGGGTTCGGGAAGTCTGCTGATTGTGGTGCTGCTTTCGCCGCTGGTTGGTGCGGCTGCCGATGCGTATGGCATCAAGAAGCGGGTGCTTGTGCTCTCGGGCGTGGCGTGCGCGGCATTGACGGTGATGCTCGCGGTGATGGGGGCCGGGATGATCGCGGTCGCCATGGCGGCGTTTATTGCTGCGAACATCGTGTATCAACTGGGCGAGAATCTGCTCGCGGGCTTTTTGCCCGAGATATCAAACTCGCGCAACATCGGGCGCATCTCGGCGACTGGCTGGACGATGGGGTATGTCGGCGCGTTGGTGCTTCAGGTGCTCGTGGTGGGGGGAATGCTGGCGTTCGGGCTTGAAAACCCTCCCGATTGGCGATGGTTTTTTGTTCTTGCCGGGCTGTGGTTCGCGGCTGGGATTGTGCCGCCTGCGTTGATTCTGCGTGAAGTGCGTGCAGCGGAGCCTCGAGAGCGTGAGTCGCTGCTGCGTGCGACTTTTTCGCGTCTGGCAGAGACGATGCGTCGGGCTCGCGAGTTTCGGCAACTGCGTGTGTTTCTGACGTCGTTCTTTGTGTATGCCTTGGGCGTGCAGACGGTGATCTACTTTGCGGGCATCATCGCGAACGATTTTGGGCTCAGTGATGTGAAACTGATGCTCTTTGCATTGCAACTGACTCTGACGGCGGGCATCGCAGCCGTGGCGACTGGGCTGTATCAGGATCGCATTGGTGCCGTGACGACCGTGGCCGTGTTTCTGGGGGTGTGGATTCTGACTGCGGCGGGATTGCTTGGGTTGACGCTGATTCCGCCAGGTGCCAGAGCCGACAGCGAGTGGATGTTCTGGCTGGTTGGCAATGGTGTGGGGCTTGGGCTTGGCGGCATCGGAACCGCGAGCCGCTCGGTGGTTGGGTTGTTTACGCCGCGGCACAAGACTGCCGAGTTCTTCGGGCTCTGGGGCATGACGTACAAGTTTGCCGGCGTTGTAGGTGTGCTGACGTTCGGGCAGGTCAAGGCATTGGTGGGCAATACGGCGTCGATGGTGGTGCTGCTGGCGTTCTTCGTTGCGGGCCTGGTGCTGCTCACGCGGGTCAATGGCGGGGCCGGGGTGCGAGCGGCCAAGCGGGCAGAGCGGATGCAGGCCCGGGCATACGCTTTGGACAATGACCGAAGAAACCCCCGCACTGAAACTGAGTGAATATCCGACACCCGATGGCCGATTCGGGCAGTTTGGGGGCGCGTATGTGCCCGAGACGCTCGTCGCGGCACTCGAACAATTGGCGGATACCTACCGACGTGTGCGAGAGAGCGACCAGTTCTGGAGTGAACTGGGCGAGTTGTTTCGCACATACGTCGGCCGACCGACGCCGCTCTATGACGCCGATGGCCTGACGCGACACGCACGCCGCAATCTTGATGGCAAACTCGGCGCTCACTTCTGGCTCAAGCGCGAAGACCTGGCTCATACGGGCGCGCACAAGATCAACAACGCGCTGGGACAGGCGCTTCTTGCCACAAAGATGGGCAAGAGCCGCATCATTGCCGAGACTGGTGCCGGGCAGCACGGCGTGGCAACAGCGACGGCGTGCGCGCAGATGGGGCTTGAGTGCGATGTGTATATGGGTGCTGAGGACGTTCGCCGCCAGCGTCTCAACGTGGTGCGTATGCAGATGCTCGGCGCGCGGGTCATCCCGGTCGACTCGGGCTCGCGCACGCTCAAGGATGCGACGAACGAAGCCATGCGCGACTGGATGGGGTCGGTCGAACACACGCACTACATCATCGGGTCGGTTGTCGGGCCGCATCCGTTTCCGGCGATTGTGCGTGACTTTCAGTCAGTCATCGGCCGAGAGACCAAGGCGCAGTCGCTGCGGAACATGGGTTCTCTGCCGGACGCGGTGGTCGCGTGTGTTGGCGGCGGATCAAACGCGGCTGGCATTTTTCACGCCTTTATCGATGACAAAGTGCGGCTTGTCGGGGTCGAGGCTGGTGGGCGATCGAATGCCATCGGGGAGCATGCAGCGCCGCTGTCGTTGGGTTCGCCTGGCGTGCTGCACGGGTCGCTCAGTTATGTGATGCAGGATGAGAACGGGCAGACGGCAGATGTTCATTCGTGCTCAGCGGGGCTTGATTATCCGGGCGTCGGGCCGGAGCACAGTTTCTGGAAGGATGCGGGCCGGGTCGAGTATGCGTCGGTCACGGATGCCGAAGCGATTGATGCCTTTCTGGTGCTCGCGCGGACCGAAGGCATCATCCCGGCGCTCGAAACATCGCACGCGATTGCGCACGCGCTGAAACTCGCGCGTGAGTTGCCACGCGAGGCCAATATCGTCATCAATCTTTCCGGCCGCGGCGACAAGGATGTCGAGGAAGTGCTGCGATTGCTCGGTGGGGAAGTCAAGCCGGCCGAGGGGCGCGTTCGTCATCAGCGGCAGAAGCGCGAACGCAAGAAGGACGAGCCCCGGGGCTACGTTCCCCCAAGCGGTTCAAGCGAGGAAGAAGACCGCGTGACGGAATGAAGCAGCGCCACGCGAGGCCGATGCTTCATGGATGCTGCGATCAGTCGTCGATGCTTTCTGCGTCTTCGTCCTCATCGACAGGGAAGAGAGTTCTCGATTCGACTTTCTGCTCTGGGTATGGTGTCGGATGCAACACCCAATCGCCCGCGGGGTCCGCGCCATCCTCAAGATACATGTGCGGGATGGCAGCGGTACGGACGACCGAAGGACGACCGAGATCGTCAACACCATCACGCCCGATCGAGTACAACACGAAGCCGGACTCCGTCAGGCGATAGCGCAGCATTTGACCATCGACAGGATCGAATGGAAGCCCCGGCAGAAACGTCGGGACGAGCAGATCGAGAGACTGCGGATACGAGCCGTGGGCGAGGCGATAACGCTCGATCGCCACGACTGCGAGCATCGCATCGCGAGTGGCATCAAGTCGATCAAATGTCCGATATGCATGAGTAAACGCGGGGACAAGTTGGCTCAGCAGCGAGAACTGGTTGCGCCCGTTCGGCATGAGTGCATCATTCATCGCGTTCAAGGCAGCGGTGTCGCGCTCCCAGGGTCGAAGCCGGCCCTGTGTCTCGTGGGTGTCGAAGATGGTCTTGTGCTGTGCTGCGAGTGCCTGTCGCGTCGGAGCCATGAACATCATCGCTGCAACCTGGACAGAACTTGACGCATCGGGGTCAGTCGTGATAAAGCCAGAGGCGATGAAGCGCGCGCCCGAAAGCGTGAGTCGCCCGTTGCCATTGCCGTCGTCGGAGTAGGTGCGCTGGAGGATGTCGTCGAAGAACAAACGCTCGTAGTTGAGGTTTGGTGCCAGGCGTGTGAGGCCATTGTCGGTCGCTGGCTCGGGTCGGCCAACATTGTGCAGGGCCTCGTCGAGCGCTGACAGGTGCTGTTCGGAGAACAAATCCGGGTGATGGGTGATGATCTGCGAAAGCGAGTCGAGCGCGAGGCTCTCGGTCGCAACTTGCATGATCTGACCGATGATCGTCTCGGATTCGGCAACCAGCCTACCAAGATTCATGAGCGCTACGACATCTTCGACAACGCGATCGGCTTGGCCGCGGCTGGCCGCGATGGTTGCATCGGTTGCCAGTTCCACAGACAGTCTGCGTATCACACTGATTTCAAGGAGCAGTACTGACATCAGGAGCGGTGGCCCGACAAACGGCGCGACCACGGGAGCGGTGGGGGTGTAGCGCTCGCCGAGTGCCTTCGCCTGCGCACTTTCAAACTCGTGGTCAGGCTCGGCCGACATCGGGCGACCAAGCATCGGCCGATTCGACGCCTCGCGCACAAGATCGAGCGCAGGTTGAATGCTGTCGATGTAGGCGATGCTTTCGTCCCACGCGGGCCAGGTCGGATACTGCGGCAAAGTGGCCGTCTCCACCTTGCGGCCGTGCAATGAGTACTTGATCAGTACGGCCTGCTTGAGCAGGGGCCACGCCCGGTCCGACTCGGGAACGTCGGCGTACCGCTCGTTGAACTCGGCAATATAGTCGCGCGGCGTGCCCGGTTTGGAGAGCCACTGCGGCAACATCCAGATCAGCAGCGCTACCACCAGCAGCAACGGCGAACACATAAGCAGCAGACAGCCAGCGCGGCGTTTTCGCCTGCGTCGGGCGTGCCAGTCGGCAGCGTCGAAGTCGGAGGATTGCTTGGGTTCTTTCATCAGGTGATTCCATCTCGTGGTTCGTGGACAGGTGTGGCGACCGAGTGTACTGCCGAGCCCGCGAGTGGTTGCACACAATCGGATGCTATGGCACAGGATCGCGCTGGCGCAGCGGCACATCGGTCCGTCCATGCAGACGTCCGCGGCGGTAGGTGACGGTCACGATCTGCCCGGGCTGTGCACGACCCAGCACGCGGATCAATTCCTGCAGGTCGCGTGTAGATTGATCGCTCACCGACGTGATGACATCTCCTAGACGAAGCCCTGTCTCGCGTCGTGCCGATTGATCCTTGAACCCCACAACCACAGGCCCATCCCCCTTGCCCGATTCAAGGTTCAGCCCCATCGTCACAGCAAGATCATCGCCCGACTCAGGGACCATCGGCAACTCGCGCACCCACGCTCGATAGTCGGCGTGAATCTCGTCGAGAGGCTTACCGAGCACCGACGAAAGCGCTACGAGCCCGGATGGATCGGCATCGTGCGTGCGGCAGACCTGAGTGTACCACTCGCCGAGTTTTCCGCGATCGTGCAGATAGAGAAAGAATGTGCGCGCCAGCGCATACTGCCGCAGCGGACGACTGGTTGAAAACCGCTCGTGCGAGAGGGCTGTGAGTTGCTCGATCGAAGGCAGATTGCCCGAGCGCTCAAGACGCTTGGCGATATTGGTGCGCCACGAGGGCACGGGCCGCAGCGTCTGGCCGACGACATCGCAATCTTCGACGATCGATGCCAGACCTTCCTGAATCCAGATCGGGCTCTCAATTCCTCGGCGATTCATGTCGCGCCAATGCAAGACATGCACAAACTCGTGGCGAAGCGTCGCACCAAGATCCTTGGCCACCAGCCGCCTCTGATCGTGGTCGTAGGCCCCGCCGATCTGGCTGAAGGTTGCTCGCGCACTTGGCCCGAACGTCAGCACCGACCACGAGAGAAACCGATCCTCGCTGGGCAACGCAACCACAACCCACGAGTCGAGCGCGTCGGATTCCGGCTCTGCCAGCTGAGGAATGATCGAGTATACGAAGGCCGCGACGCGCTCGATCTCGCGCACTGCATCATCGGTCAGCGTCGCGTCATGCGAAGAGAGCAGTTCGACGCGCAGGGAATCGAGTGTGCGGCTCTGAGTCCGCGCGCCCATCCACTTGGCCGTATTCGCAGCGTTCGACGCACGATGGGCTTCGATCAACCGGGGCCAGCGCTCGACGAGCGTCGCATAGCGATTGTCCTCGCGTAGCCTTGCGAGCGATTCATCACGCGCCAGTTGTCTTGCGTCGATGAATCCCGTCTCGATCGCGCGCAGCAACGCGCTCCATGCAGCATCGAGATCATCGAGCCTTGAACGCGCGCACGCAAGGTTGTAATGCGGCACGAAGTTCATCGGATCGAGCACCGCCTGCTCAGCAAAAAGTTCGGCAGCAGCGGCGTAGTCGCGGGCTTCATAGGCAGCGAGCGCACGGGTCTGAATTTCATTGGCCTGCGCACGACGTTCGAGAGAATCGACCAGTCGCTGAACATTCGCGTTGGGTTCGGCAGCATCCTGCGATTGCGACAGGCCTCCCGAAACCAGCACCGCGAGGCCGATCGCGGTTGTCAGAATCGCACTGCGAAAGTTTGTGTTCATGGCTCACCCGATGATACACGCTGCGCGATCAGATCATTCAGCGCCTGCGGATACGCGATGCACTCCTGCTCGAACACGCGCGCCGCGAGCGTCTCGGGCGTGTCATCCGGAAACACCGGACACGTACGCTGCAACAGAATCGGGCCTGTGTCATAACGCTCGTCACACAGATGCACTGTGCATCCCGAGGTTGTGCGCCCGGCACGAAGCACCGCCTCGTGCACCTTCAGGCCATGCATGCCCGGTCCGCCAAACTCGGGCAGCAGCGCGGGATGAATGTTTACGATCCGACCACGCAACTCGCTGGGCACCGGCACAAGATGCAGATAACCCGCGAGGACCACAACATCGGCCCCGCTCGCCTCGACCAGTGTCAGCATTTGCTCAGCACTGAGTCGCCCTGCGAGAACCCGAGTCGCGAGACCTCGCGCGTGGGCACGCTGCTGGCCGAGGCACTCGCGCGACGCAACAACCAGCGCGATCTCGGCGTCAAGTTCGTCGCGATCAATGGCATCGGCAAGATTGAGCAGCGTCCTGCCCGAGCCCGAAAGCAGCACCAGCAGCCGGGCACGCGACTGAGACTTCATGACTCGCTCGACTCGCGCTGAATCGGGGTTGGGCGGCAGTGTTCATCCAGCGCAACAAGCGTCAATGTGGCGCTTGTGACGCGCACCGCGCGCCCGGATTCGACTCGCTCGGATTCCACTTCAACGCCGACGGTCAGGCTGGTGCGTCCGACGCGCTTGGTGTAGGTATAGAAACTGACGACATCACCGACTCCGACGGGCGCGTCGAAGTCGACCCGCTCGATCGACGCGGTGACCCATGTGAACGCCCCGTGTCGCCGTGCTTCGACGTACCCAGCCTGGTCGATGTACGCCAGAATCACGCCACCGAAGATCGTGCCATAGTGATTCGTGTCGGCCGGGCGCGTCACGACGCGCAGCGCCAGATTTCGAACTGGTTTATCAGTCATGTCGGTAAACGATAGCGTTCAGGTTCGGGCTACGTTGGTCACAACGTGAGTTGACCATTCGTTACTTGATTGGCGGGGCGGTTGTCGAGCTTGGTGCCGCGAGCCGGCCCGAGCGCCCGGCCGCGAATCACCCCACGCCATCAAGCGCTCCGGCGCGCTACGTTTTGTCATCCATGAACCGCGTGATTGATGATCGCCGATACCTGATTCCCTTCCGCTCCAGCCTCCTGCCGCAGATCTTTACGGAGGTGCTGGTTATTGGCGCCGGGGTTGCAGGGCTTCGGGCAGCCGTCGAGGCCGCTGCTCTCGGTTCGGAGGTCATCGTACTTTCCAAAGACACCCTCCGCAATACGAACACGGCCTGGGCCCAGGGCGGGATCGCCGCGATTCTGCGCGAAGACGATTCAATCGAGTCGCACGTGCAGGACACGCTCGCAGCGGGCGCGGGTTTGTGCGATGAGCCGGCAGTCCGCCTCGTTGTCGAGCAGGGTCCGGAGCGGCTGCGCGAACTCATCGATTGGGGCATGGCCCTCGATCGCGATGCTGCGGGCGAGCTCGCCGTCGGACGTGAAGGCGGGCACAACGCCTTTCGTGTGTTTCACGCCGGGGGCGATGCCACAGGCCGCGAACTCGAACGCTGCCTCTACGAGCGCATGCTCAAGACAGGGCGCGTGCGTTTGTTCGACCATTGCTTCTCGCTCGACCTCATCACCCAAGGCACCGAACCAGGCGCACCGGTGCTCGGCGCGATCACGTATCACGAACGTTTCGGCCTGCAGATGATCTGGGCCCGCACAACCATCCTTGCCAGTGGCGGTGCCGGGCAGTTGTATCGGGAAACGACCAACCCCAAACCTGCAACAGCCGACGGTCTGGCAATGGCGTACCGCGCAGGTGCAACACTCGCCGACATGGCATTTGTTCAGTTTCACCCGACGACGCTCTACCTCCCCGGTGCAGGGCGAAGCCTGATCTCCGAAGCCGTGCGCGGCGAGGGTGCGCATCTCCTCGATCAGGCGGGCAACCGCTTCATGCTCGATGAACACGACATGGCCGAGCTCGCGCCGCGCGACATCGTCGCGCGCGCCATCGTCCGGCAGATTGCGCGACAGGGCGGACGCCATGTGTGGCTCGACTGCCGACACCTTGCGCATTTCGAGCACCGCTTCCCAGGCATCTCAGCCGAACTCAAACGCTTCGAGCTCGACCCCGCAAAGGACCTCATCCCCGTTCACCCCGCGGCACACTACATGATCGGTGGCGTGCGCTGCGATCTTCAGTGCCGCACCGATGTGCCGGGTCTGCTGGTCGCGGGCGAAGTCAGCGCATCGGGCCTCAACGGCGCGAATCGACTCGCAAGCAACTCGCTGCTCGAAGGGCTTGTTTTTGGGCAGGTCGCTGGCGAGCTCGCTGCCAAGGCTGCTGCTTCCAACGGCTCTCGCTCCGGCCCTGTCCCCGTTGTCAGTGATATTCGCCCGAGCGACCATGGCGAACTCGATCTCGCGGATGTCCGTTCGAGTTTGCGTTCGGCCATGTGGCGCAATGTGGGCATCGAACGAACCGGACCCAAACTCCACGACGCCAACGACATGTTCGACTTCTGGTCTCGTTACACACTTGACAAGATTTTTGACGAACCGACAGGGTGGGAGACGCAGAATATGTTGCTGGTGGGCTCGCTTGTTGCGCAGTCCGGGGCCTGGCGCGAGGAATCGCGCGGTGCCCACGCTCGGGCCGACTTTCCTAATCCCGTCGATCGCTTTCGGGTCCATGACCTTTGGCGACGCGGGCGGAGCCAGCCCCTGCTTCTCGACGTTCCGGCGGAGGTTTCGGTGTGAACCTGGTCCGTTTCATCCTGCTCGCAGCCTCCATAATGGCAGTGGCCGGATGCACTCGTTACGAGCGTGTCGTGCATTATCGCCCGCCGCTTTCGAGCATCGCCGGGGCGCAGTCGGGCACACCATTCGTCGGCGGGCCCAAGGGAGCAGGGCGTCAGGCCCAGGCCGACAATCGAATTCGCATCGAGCACGAAGACGGCCGCATCGAGCTCTCATCGCGCAACTCGCTGCACCTCCTCACGCACATCCGCTCCACGCTCGTTGCCGAAGAAGAGGAACTCTTCACCGAACAGGTTCTGAGCGAAAAAACGCGCAACGAGTTTATCGAGCGTGGTTACGACCCGGTCGAGGCATTCAAGGAGCTCAAACGCCGCGAACGCGATGTCTACGCCCTCATGGCCCGCATGCCCATGGCCGAGTTCACCCCCGGTCTCTTTTTGCGCAACATCGGTCGCAACGAGTTCCGCCTGCGCATCGACCCGCGCGGCGCCGACAAACTCGCGTGGAAGTCCGTCGACATGATCGTCGAGAACGGGCAGTGGCGCCTGCGCTGGTTCAGCGAGTAACACTCGCGCCGTGTCACGACACACCGGCCTGCGAAAATCATCGAGGCAGAATCTGCTTCAACTGCTCGCCCAGTCCTGGCAGCCCCAACGCATCGCCTTCATCATCGATCACCGCGATGGCGGCACTCTGCGCTTTCTTGAGTGCGTCATTGACCGCTTCGGCAATCAACTGCTCGCCCAGCCTGCGGTCGTCATCTCCACGCGCCATGCCCGAGGCCAGCACCGGCGCGATCGTAACCGATTCGACATCCATCTTCCCAGTCATCGTCACCTGCACCAGATCACCTTCGCACCGCCCCGTCAGCCTCATCCCGTCGAGGCGTTGTTGAATCCGCTCGCCAGCTGCAGTGATCTGGTCGCGGTTCTTCAGAAGCCCCGCCACCGCCCCCATCATCTTGAAATTCTCAAACATCGCGCACTAACTCCTTCGCCCCTTCGGCTCGATGCGACGAGGCTGTGCATCGAAAATCTCCGCAACACTCTTGACCAACGGATGATCAAACTCCGTATCCGCAGCCGTCCGAGGCAATGGCGTCTGGGTTGCGGGCCCTGCATCCACGCTTTGCGCGTCGCCGCGCACATCGCCGAGCAGCACCACTTCAACATCGGCCCGGCTCATCACACGACGAAACAGTGTCTTGATCTCGACGAGATTCGCCTCGACCATGGCCTGTTTGCCCGCTTCGGCTTCAATCTCGACGCACCCATCCTCACGCTCGCTCACGCGCAGACGCGAGACCAGCACCGCAAGGCTCGGTCGCTCACACGCCGCCATCACACGCTCGATCAGCGAACCCGAAGCGGTCGAGCCGTTCGCGACCCCGGCATCATCTCGAATCGCGTGTGATCGATGGTTTGGGGCGGGCGGAGCAGATGTCGGCTCCTCCGCCCTTACCGTTTTTTTGCCAGTGCTCCGCGCCCTGCATTCGCCGTCGTTGCCGATGGAGTTGCCGACGCCGTCGATGCCGCATCCGCAAACTGCTCCGACAGCGCGAGTCTCACCAGCGTCGCCTCGATCAGCGCCCGAGGCGAAGCCGAGTTACGCACCATTCTCTGCACCGCGTCGCAGATCGCGATCATGTGCGACAGCTGCGCAGCCTCGAAATGAGCCGCTCGCGCAGCCTCCTGCGTTCGCGCCACATCCGACAGTTCCACCAGCGGCGTCTCTCCGCCGCATGCTGCAATCACCATCAGATCGCGGAAGCGCTCACACAACGTCTCAAGAAACAGATTGCTTCCCGACCCGCGAGAAAGCAGATCATCAGCAACTTCGAGCGTATGGCGCACATCGCCCGACGCGATCGCATCGATCAGCGAGCCGATCAGCTGCCGATCGGGCAGACCAAGAAGGCTTGCGAGTAGCGCGACGGTCAGTTTCTTTTCGCCCGCTGCGATCACGCGATCGAGCAGGCTCAGTGCATCGCGCATCGACCCGTTCCCGAGTTTGGCCACTTCCTGCACCAGTTCAGGCTCTGCGCTCAGGCCTTCGGTCTTGATCACGCTCGACAAGTGCTCGGCGATCCGCGAAGTGGCGATATTGCGAAAGTCGAACCGTTGGCATCGGCTCTGAATCGTCGCGGGCACCTTGTGCGACTCGGTCGTGCACAGAATGAACTTGACGTGGGCCGGGGGCTCCTCCATCGTCTTGAGCAGCGCGTTAAACGCATTGGTCGAGAGCATGTGCACTTCGTCGATGATGTAGATCTTGTAAGGCCCGCGCATCGGGATGTAGTTGGCATTGGCAATCAGATCGCGCGCGTTGTCCACGCCCGTGTTGCTCGCAGCGTCGATCTCAATGACGTCCGTATCCTGCCCCGTCATGATGGCCTTGGCGACTTCGGGGTTGCTGTCAGCCTTGTTCAGCGCCTTGGCGAAGATCCGCGCCATCGAAGTCTTGCCTACGCCCCGCGTGCCACAAAACAGATAGGCGTGCGCGACGCGGTTGTGCTCGATCGCCGCCGCAAGCGTCCGGGCGATGGGTTCCTGCCCGACCAGTTCGTCGAAGGTATTGGAGCGGTATCGGCGTGCGAGGACGGTGTATGACATGCGACGCGATTGTAGGGTTCCCCCAGTCTGCTCAGCCCCCCAGTTGGACCTCGATCGATCCGCCCGAGCCGACCGGCTTGGCCGTGTCACTCAGACTCGTCAGATTCGTCCCGTTTACCGTGTTATACAGCGCCAGCGTCGCAGCGGTCGAGCCCCGCGTCGGCACGCGCGCTCTGAACTCCCCGTTGTCGCGGTTGTACCAGTACGCGATCCGGCCCTCAACCGTCTTGATGCTCGGCTCAGTGACCGACGCGCCGCCGCTGACCTGTTGCACCTGCCGCGGGTCCGACGCGGTCGCAAATGGGTTCTTCGGGATCTGCCTCCCCGCGAACCATGTCGCATCGATCGCTGTCGGGGGCTTGCCAACGAGCGCGATGGTCTCGTCGACCTTCGACCGCACGATATTCACATTCGCCTGGGCCGCATGAACCTTGGCGTTGGCACTGAACGATGACATCCGCGGCACAGCGATCGCGCCGATCACCCCCAGAATGACGACGACGACCACGAGTTCGATCAAACTGAACGCACGACTTCGCACGTCAGAGATAATCGACAAGACGGTTACACTGCTTGAGGCGGACTTCCAAATGGGAATTGCGTAGAGAACGACTGCGCTCACCACGCGTTGTGGGGCGCCTGGATAGTTGTTTATCGGGCGTCTATGCCAGATCTCGTCCCTGGGTTCGAGGATATCCCCGTCTGCCCAACCAGAGGCGATCACAAAGCGATCAACGAACGTCGCGACCAAGGCACTGGACATGTCCACTCACTTGCTTCTTGCCACGTCTGCTTGAACCACGCCAGCGAACCGATTTCCTGTGCCGTTACCTCGCTCGCGAGCAGGAGTGCAACCGCCAGACCACATGTCCACCCAGAAAGTCTTTGTGCCAACATGCAAGCAGTGTACAAGCAATGGGGGGGGTCAAGCCCAGCGATCCCGCTCGCCCGCCCCCAACACCCACGACGGTTGACGGCCAGGACACCGGCGGTACCGGGCGACGGCCGCTTATGGCTGCTGCGGTCAAGCCCTGACCAGTTTCACGGGCCACCCGTACACCGGGCCCGGCCGTCAACCAACGCGGGAACCATCATTCTACGCCCCTGCCCCGCTGTGGTACACTATTCACATGCCACGATCGAAGCGCACCGGCTCCGACTCACGCGCCCCAGCAAACCCCTTCGAAGCCGCACGCAGGCAGCGAGCACTCCTCGTCCGCGCAACTCGCGCATTCTTCGTCATCCTCGTCATCACCGTCACGCTCCTGAGCCTCTTCGCCGTAGGACGTGACCTCGGTGTCGAAGGCCTCGACCGACAATTTGGAATGAACTGGGTCGCGGTCGTCATCGGCGCACTCGTCTTCGCCGCACTCGTCCTCGCAATCGATGTCTTCACCCCGCGAAAGAAAATCGCGACCATCTCCGGCGTCCTCTTCGGCTTGCTCATGGGGCTTGCCGCAACCGTGGCCATGGGATTCGTCATCGACCTCGTCGTCGAAACATGGCTCAGCACCTCCAGCGGCAAACTCGCCCCCGGGGCCGAGACCTTCTCCCGCACCGCAAAGGTCCTTCTGGGCATCAGCCTCTGCTACCTCTGCATCACCACCGTCCTTCAGACTCAGGACGACTTCCGTCTTGTAATTCCCTATGTCGAGTTCGCCAAGCAGATCCGGGGCATGCGCCCGCTTATCCTCGATTCCTCCGCCATCATCGATGGCCGACTCATCGAAATCACCGAAACCGGATTCGTTCAGGCCCCGGTCGTCATTCCGCACTTCGTTGTCTCCGAACTCCAGTTACTCGCCGACTCGAGCGACCGAATGAAGCGCACGCGAGGCCGCCGCGGGCTCGACATCATCGCACGCCTCCAGCGATCCCCCGCGATAGATGTCTCAATCGACGAAACCTCCGTCCCCGGCAAGGCGGTCGACCAGCTCGTCGTCGAACTCGCGCGACAGATGAACGGCCTTGTCGTCACCACCGACTCGGGCCTGGCTCGTGTCGCCGCCATCGCCAGCGTCCCTGCACTCAACCTCAATGACCTCGCCAACGCCCTCAAACCCAGCGTCCTGGCAGGCGAAGCGTTCAGCGTTCGCGTCGTCCGCCACGGCGAGCAGGAAGGCCAGGGCGTCGGATATCTCGATGATGGCACAATGGTCGTCGTCGAAGATGGCTCCGATGCCATCGGACGCGAAGTCCCCGTCACCGTCTCCAGCACGCTCCAGACCAGTGCAGGACGCCTCATCTTTGCGCGTCAATACCCCGACAAAGACTCAGATGAATCTCCAGACGCCGAACGCGCCGGCGACGAAGAGTCATCATCGCGCAACCCCGTTCCGTCGCCTCATCCTGCTTCTCCGACCACCAATGCAGGCGCGATCGGTCCGTCCGCCAGCCCCGATCGCGGTGCCCGGCGCCGCGGCTCGCCACGCAATCCCCGCCGCTGAAGCCGGGACCATCCTTACTCCGCTGCCCCTTCGCGGATCATCTTCACAACCGCCTTGGCAATATCGTTGGGCACCAGAAACGTCAGGCTGTAGTGTTCGACGCGCCAATCACCCTTGATCCGACTCAGCACTCCGGTGCTCCGCAGCGTGCCATACGACTCGTTGGAAAGAATCTCGTCGAACCACGCCGTGCGCCCGCCCGCCCCGATCTCCACATGCCGCTCCACCGGCACATACGTCCACCCGCGCCCCGCCGCGAAGTATGGCTCGCAAAACGCCCGAAACTCATCACGCGTCCACCGTTCGCTCGCATCAGTGCCCAGAAACACCGAGCCCTCGCTCATGATGCCGATGTACGCCTCAAGATCCGCCCGCGCCGCAGCCTCGTGATACGCATCGATCACACGCTCGATCCGCACGATCTCACGCTCCCGATCGCCGCACCCGACCAGCAAAATCGCAACACTCGCCAGCGCCACAACCTTATCAACGCGCATAAGAAAGGCTCCCTTCTGTCTTCCAACCAGAGAGAGCCTACCCAAAGGGCTGCAATTTCGCAAATCGACCACTTTCTCCGACGTCCTTCTCCTGACGCCGGATCTTTGGGCGCTCATGTGCACCGATCATCACTCAAACTTACCACGCCCAAAGGTCCGGGTTGAACTGCACCTGATCACATGTTCACGGACACCCCGCCGCGAACACTCCAAGAAACAATTGCACATCAAAGAAATCAAACACGCCGTCGCCGTTCATGTCCGCATTTGCGTGCATCGCCGAGAACGCCGCCAGAAATGCCGAGACATCAAAGAAATCCAGAATCCCATCACCATTGAAGTCCGCTGCGCAAGGCCCCCCCACCAGATGATCGCGCACCCATTGCACCGCCTCCTCCACGAACACCTCATGGTCGCCTTGCCCAAACACGATCCAGAACTGTTCCGAGTCAGCGATCGTCAGCGTTTCAGACCACAACTTCAACCCCAAAAGCCACACGCCATCGGCATTGGGCGTGTCCCCATCTATCAGCCAGAAGTTCACATGATGATGAAACGCCCCGCTCGCGTTCGCATCTCCAAACGCGAAGCCCATCACTGTCTCATCCTCTTCCATCGGCGAATCCGCCCGAAGCCCGCCCTTGCGGATGCTGATCCGTTCATTCGCGGTCGAATAAAAGTGACTCGCCCCCGGCGCCCACCTCCGCACCGAGTTCACGATGTCAAATCCGATCACAGTGCCCGCAGCAAAAGCCCCCGCGAGCGAGTCGAATCCCGGCTCACTCGTGAAGTCCGCGAATCCCTCCTCCCCAAAAGATCCGATGAACACTCGCTCAGGAATGACCTTCCCGTCGTCCAGTTCCGATGTTGTGATCTGCTGCTTTTCAAGCCCGAGCAGGATGTCATGCGAGTGGGCCTGGCCCGCGGCAACCGACGCAACCAATCCGAACCCAACGACCAGAACCAATGCCTGTTTCATGATCTTTCTCCTGATGCGCAAAGCGCGCCCACTGTTGACTTCTTCACCGGCTCGGCGATTGAGCCGCCGGATGAAACCGATTCCTCATCGTCGACTCATACACCTCGACAAATCGATGCGTCGAAGCATGCCCATCCAGAAAGCCATAGTTCGATCGGGCTTCATACGACTTCTCACGCCCGCCGTGCGCTGCGATGTTCATTTCACCGCTCGCAAACATCGGAATCGCCGCCTCCGGCCAGTCGCCCCACGATTCGGCATGCACATGATCCGACTTGGCAAACCCGACCGGGTCATTGCGCGTCCCATCCGTCGCCATCATCAGAAAATGCACCGTGTCGTGTGGCCTGTGCACCTTGTGCAACGCATCAAAACTCGTTCGCGTCGTCCTCCGATCCGTCACCGGATCCATCGGCAAAAACGGCCCCACGCTCCGCGTCGTGAAGTTGTTGAGCCCGTAACTCGTCAGCCGCGCGATCGCCGGCATCGGTGGATCATTCCGCGGGTCGTTGTCTGTCAGCGCCGCTAGATTCTCGCGATAGAACGCCAGCACTTCCTCAAGTGTCATGCCCGACGACGTCCCGCCCTCCGCAACACTCCAGTGTGGGCTCGAGTCCACCGGCGAACGTGTTACCAACGTCGAGCCGTAATACTCGCTCAGTGTCGCCAGCCACGACCGATGAAAGTCAGCCCCGATTCCACCATGAGGCAACGCCGCATCTATAAACGCCCCGTTGTGATCGCCCATGTACATCCCGTGCGCGATCTCCAGTTGCCGCACATTGCTCAGACACGCCATCGTCTGCGCCGTCCGCCGCGCTTTGCCCAGCGCCGGCAGCAGGATCCCGATCAGGAGCGCGATGATCGCAATCACCACCAGCAACTCGATCAGCGTGAACGCCGACTTGCGTGCTCGAGTTGGATGCACATGCAAACGCATTACCAATAAGATACCACCTGCACGAACCCCTGCCCAGTCCTGCAATCGCAAAAGATCACAATTTCATGTCGAAAGCACCCCGTTTAGGTGGTTTGCGGACCGCGAACGCCGGCACCGCCGCCGTCTCGGGAAATTTTCTCTGCCGCCTCGGCCAGTGCCCGGACATCCCGGGCCGCCACCAGGCTCGCCGCCACAGGCCCCGCCACGCCCAGATTCACAAGCGCAGTCTCCGCCGACTTCCACAGCCGCCCCGTCTTCTTCGGGTCGTCCTCGAGATACAACGAACTGATCACCTCAGCAAGTTTCGTCGTCGAGATCGTGTCGCGGTTCTCGTAGTACCGATTCACAATCTTCTTCTGATGTCCCGTCAAGTCCGGTCGCTTCGCCATCCCAAACCCTAGCCCCACAACTCTGCCGCAAGGTTGCGCCGCACCTCGACTCTACCCTGTACACCACTCCCCGACGACGGATCCAGACACCAGAACCGAACGCCGGATCTTTGGGCGCTCACCTGCCCCCGCCCTCATCCAGCGCGCCACGCCCAAAGGTCCGGGTTGAATCTCATTTGATCACCGCGCTCTCCCGACGCCGGATCTTTGGGCGCTCACCTGCCCCCGCCCTCATCCAGCGCGCCACGCCCAAAGGTCCGGGTCCGACTCAAGACAACTCCACCGCTGCGCGCACACCCCTGCCCCCAGCCGCAGCCCGCCCGAAAAAACCCTCAAAGTTTTTTTCCGCCCTGCTCCGCCACGACTTATGGCATCGCTCGCACATCGCAACGTACGCGACCGTGCGCACGCCGTTGTCTCCGCGTCCAGCAGTGTCGAGACACGCGTCCCGACAACGCAACCGCTCACCAAGGAGACCGACCCATGCCCGATCGGCTCAGCGAGTTTTCCGACGTCGGCCTGGATAAGGCACTGCTCTCGCTCGTCATCGACGAGCACCGTTCACATCGAGTCCCGCGACTCGAAAAACTCTGGACGTATTTCAGGAATCCGCTTGAGCCGGTCGGGTCGGTCTGGTCTTCGCGCGTTCAGTGGCGCCCCGCACAGTATCACGGCTTGCCCCCGCGACTCATCGGATCGGCCGACCAGACCACCGACGACCGCACGCGCAACAACCGCGAAGTCGTCATCGAGAACGACATCGGCTGGCGCATCGAAACCATGGTCGACTTCATGTTCGGCAAGCCCGTTCAGATCCAGAGCGCCGCTGCCAAACCCGACACTCGCACACTCATCGAAGAAGTCCTCGAAAAAACCTGGGAAAACTCCGGCGGAATCGCGCTCCTTCAGGACATCGCCCTCCTCGGCCACGTCTACGGATCGGTTGATCTCCTCCTGCGCATCGACGAACAGGCCCTCGCTCTGGCCACTCCTCGTCAAGGTCGCGCCGATATCGACCGCATCGCCGCCGCATTTCGCATCGAGATCATCGAGCCGACGCGCGGCATTCCCATTCTCAGCCCCGACGACTATCGCTCCATCGACGCCTATGTCATTCACTTCGACCGCGAAATCAACCAGGTCGAGCGTGAACATGCCTCGCCGCGCCGTTCAATCTTCGGCCGCGCAAGCACATGGCCAACCTCAAAGCCGCCTCGCGATCGCTCCCGTCGCCGATCAACCGTCACCGAAATCTTTAGCCGCGGCGTTTGGCATCGCTACGAAGACGATGATCTCGTCGCACACTCCAGCAGCACCCTCCTGGCCGGCATCACTCCAGTGGTGCACATCCAGAACGTCGCGCAGCCATTTCGCTACGAAGGGCGCAGCGAAGTCGAGCCGCTCATCCCCCTTCAGGATGAACTCAACACCCGACTCTCCGATCGCGCCAATCGTGTCACCCTTCAGAGTTTTCGCATGTACCTGGCCAAGGGCATGGACGGGTTTGACCGCATCCCCGTCGGCCCTGGGCAGATCTGGACCACCGACAACCCCGATGCCAGCGTGCAGTCCTTCGGCGGCGATGCCGATTCGCCCAGCGAATCCGCCCACATCGACGAGATCCGCGAGGCTATGGACAAGATCAGCGGCGTGCCCCCGCTCGCCGGTGGCGTCATTCGCGCCAAAATCGGCAACCTCTCCAGTGCCACCGCACTGCGCGTCACACTCATGGGCCTCATCGCCCGCACGGGTCGCAAGCGTGTCGTGTACGGCCGAGGCATCGAGCAAGTCTGCTCCATGATCCTTCGCGCACTCGATGCAGCCGATGTTCTGCGCACCGATGAACGCGATCGCGCGCTGCGACTCGTCTGGCCCAACCCCGTGCCCGCAGACGCACGCGACGAAGCCGCAGTCGCCAAGACCAAGATCGAACTCGGTGTCCCGGCCGAGCGCGTGCTGGGAGAGCTCGGCTACGCCGCGACTGACCCTGGAATTTCCTGATGTTTCGTTCGTCGCGCGCCGCGTGGCCCGCGACTCGCTTCTCACTCATTGCATCACAAGGAGCATTGTCATGGCTGGAGGAATTGGTGGCATCGGAGGCGGCGGCGGTATCGGAGGCGGGATCGACCCGATCGGGACGGATCCGGAGCCAAAGCCCGATCCGCAGCCGAAGTTCGAACCGAGCGCGGGCCGGCTCGGCAACGAGGATCTCGTCTGGCGAGCGCGGGCCGTACGCGCCGAAGCGCGCGTCGAGGAGCTCGAAGCGCGCGTGAGCGAAGTGGAGTCTCAACTTGCCTCTGCAAAGGCCGAGGCTTCTCAGGCTGAGCAGCGACGCGAGCTCGAACTCGAACTCACCCTCGCAGGCACGATCGATATCGAGACAGCCACCATGCTCGCGCGTCAGGCACTCGATCAGATGGAAACGCCCGATGTGCGGGCCGTGATCGCCGATCTCAAACGCCGCAAGTCGTTTCTGTTTCGCACGGCCTCACCTGCGTCGGCCATGAGCGGGCATGTTGCCTCGGGCACCGGCGATCTGCTCGAAGACCTTGCTTCCGAGGCTCGTCAGTCCGGAAATCGCACCGCTGTTCTCAAGTATCTCCGCGCTCGTCGCGGAGCCTGATTCAGTCGCACGCACGCGAAAGTTTCGGTTGATTCACATTTCCACAGGAGGTTTGTCAAATGGCATTTACAGGAAAAGCAACGTATGGCGCAGGCGCGAGTCTGCCAGAACTGGTCGAGGATGTCTCGGACATCATCGGCATCGTCAGCCCGTTCGAGACGGCACTGCTCGACCATCTCGGCGACCCCAAGCGACCGGCCGCGAGCACCATTCACGAGTGGATCGAGGACATCCTGTTGCCCAACTCCGGGCAGATCAATCAGGCCTCGTTCTCGCCCACGCCACAGAGCGCGACCAGTATCACCGTCGATACGTCGAGTGTGTTCCAGGTCGGTGATCTCGTGCGTCCCGACGGGTTCAGCGAAGTGATGTTCGTCTCGGCAATCAATCCGGGCACCAACACGCTGACGGTGACGCGCGGCTATGGCGGCACACCGGCTGCGACTCTCGCCGACAACATGGTGCTTCACATTCTCGGCAATGCTGCCCTCGAAGGTGCCGGTGCGCCCGCCGCCCGCTTCACGTCGCGCTCGCGCAAGCAGAACTACACGCAGATTTTCACGGCCTCGGTCGAGGTCAGCGGCTCCATGCAGGCATCCAAGGCGGTCGGTGTGCCCGACGAGGTTGATTACCAGAAGCAGGAGCGCATGCGTGAACTGCTGCGCGATCTTGAGAACTGCGTCATCAACGGCGTGTCACCCGCGAGCACGCAGCAAGGGTCTTCGACGGTGCGCCGTTCGATGCGCGGGATCGTGCACTCGATTCTGTCCAACCGTTTCGAGCCTGGCGTCGGAGCTATTCCCGAAGGCGATGGCGACGGGGACGAACTCAATGAGGCCGTCCTCAACGCGGCCATGAAGCACATTTGGGAAAACTCGGCAGGCACGATCGACACGATCGTCGTCGGCGGGGCCCAGAAGCGCAAACTCAACAGTTTCGTCACCGGCTCGCGTGCGTACCTGCCCGAGGACACACGATACCGCAATCTGATCAGTGTCTATGAGAGTGACTTTGGGGTGTGCAAGGTTGTGATGAGCCGGTGGGTGCCGAGCGATAAGGTGCTGCTGATCGATTCGTCGCGCATCAGCGTGATGCCGCTGGCTGGGCGCAGTTTTCACTACAAGCCGCTGGCGGCGACGGGGGATGCGATCGCGGGGCAGGTCATCGGTGAATACACGATGGAGTTCAAGAACGAGGTGGCCCACGGGCTGATCGAAGGCCTGGCGAGCTGAACGTATCGCGAGACCGGGGGGAATCGCGTGCACTCCGGGTGGGGCGTCGTTGCCTCGCTCGGGGTTTTTCGGAATCGGACAGCACATGGGCACGAGCGCGTGCCGGAAAGGAGCGCATGATGTCATTCGCGTCGGATCGTGATCTGCTGATCCTTGAGCCGGGATTGTTCCGGGAGGTGATGTGGACTGGGCAAAGGCTGGTGAGCGGCACTGGCACAGCGAGCGGGACGGCGCTGACGATGAGCGCGCAGGATGTTTCGTTCGACTCGGCCGACGTCGGCCAGGGACATGTGACGGTGATCGGGGGCACGCCGTACGAGGTGCTGGCGCGTGTGTCGGGGACGGTGCTGACGATCTCGCGTGTGCGCAACGACGTGGATGATCCGGCGATCGCTGTGAGCGGAGCGACGGCAGTCGCGGTGCTGGTCGCGACGTTCGGGCCTCAGATTGCGACGGTGCATCGGCAGGTGCTGCGCATGCTTGGGATCGAGCCGGACATCGAGCCGGTGGAAGGCGCTGTGGGGGAGTCGTCGGTGCTGAACCGGAGCGAGTTTGCGAGGCTCGAAGCGCTGGGTGCGTTGCATCTGGTGTATTCGGCGGCATCGAGTGCGCTGGGGCCCGAGACACCACTTGGACGCAAGGCGGAGTTCTATCGGGCTCGATTCGCCAGCGAGCGACAGCGCGCGGTCGCGCTGATCGATACGGATGGCGATGGACAAGTTGACGCGACACGGCGGCTGAACGTGATGCAGTTTGTGCGCCACTAGCGCAAGGAGAACGAGCGATGCTGGTGCTCAATCCGCAGCGGGTGAAGTTTGACGGGCACGAATGGGCGCAGGTTGAATCGATCGCGATTGATCGGCTGGCGCAGAAACTGGTGCAGGAATGGAGCGATGACGGGGCGTTTGCGGTGTTCGTGGATGTACCCGAGCAGCGTGTGCGTGTGTCGATGGTGCAGATGCTTGATGAGGGGACGTTGGAAGCGCTGGTGCCGGGGATGTCGGGCGATCTGGTGTTCGAGGCGGCGCGTTCGGGGAGTGATGCGGGGCGCTTCGAGATTTCGATTTCGGTTGTGATTGGTGAGGTACGGCACGAGGTGAGCCGTGGGCGCGGCGTGCGCACGCTGGTGGCGTGGGGCGCGTCGAGCAGTGGCGACACGGACCCGGTGATGGTGATTGAGAAAGGGGGCGGGGCGTGAGCAGTTCGTTCAAGACGCTGAATCTGTTCGGATCGGGCCCGCATCGGTTCGTGGTGGATACGGGGGGGTTGTTTGCGGTGCCGTTTCGGGTGTTTGATGTGACACTGCCTGGGTCGGCGTCATTCGGGAACTATGAGTTGGAGGTGACGGTGCGCGGGCGGCTGGTCGCGGCGAGTAATGGTGCGCTGTGGACGCTGCGTGATGCGATCGAGGGGCATGCGGTGCATCCGGCGACGAGCGGCACGCTGGTGGATCATCATGGCCGAACGTGGACGGGCATGACGCTGTATCGGTTCGAGGTCGAGGACCGTTTGGACCGTGGGCGGCAGATATCGCTCGGATATGTGGCGCGGTTCAGGCGCTTTACATGAGGCGCGTCAGCGTGACATGAGATCGACGAGAATGTCGAGACCTCGGGCGAGTTTGTCGGGAGCGACGGCGAAACTGAGTCGGATGTGTGTGTCGCGTGCGGAGAAGACCTTGCCGGGGACGAGGAGGAGTTCGCGCTCGATGCATTGTTCGACGAACTGCGATGCGGTGAGGCCGAGGTGCGTGGGGACGCGTGGGAATGCGTAGAAGGCGCCACCGGGGAATGGGAGGTCGGTGACCTGGGAGAGCCTGCGGACAACGAGGTCGCGGCGCGATTCATACTCGGCGATGATGTGTGAGATGTCAGTGTTGAGAGCTGCGATGGCGCCGTGCTGGAGCGGCGTTGGTGCGCAGACAAAGGTGTACTGCTGGATCTTTGCCATCTGCTCGATGATTGGGCGAGGTCCGGCGGCGTAACCGAGTCGCCAACCGGTGCAGCCATAGGTTTTGCCGAAGCCTCGGACGAGGAGGACGTGTTCGGCGCTGCCTTCGAAGCGTGCGGGGGAGGGGCAGAGAAATTGGTTGTGAGGCGTGCGCTGAGTGCGCGATTCGGAGTAAGTGAAGCCGTCGTAGATTTCGTCGGAGATGAGGAGGATGTTGCGTGCGCGGCAGAGATCGAGAAGGTCGCGGCATTCGGCTTCGGTGGAGACGACGCCTGCGGGGTTTGAGGGAGAGTTGAAGAGGACGAACTTGGTGCGTGGGGTGATGAGGGGTTCGACAAGTTCGGCGGTGAGGCGGAAGTGGGGCGCGGTGTTGCAGGGGACGGCGCGTGCGGCGCAGAGGGTTGCGATGGCGGGGTAGATGAGGAAGTATGGGTCGGGGATGATGATTTCATCGCCGGGGTTGAGGAGGGCCTGAGCGGCGAGGAGGAGTGCGCCGGAGGTGCCGCTGGAGACGAGGAGCGCGGGGTCGTCGCGGTGGTTGAAGTTCCAGTTGAGATCGGTGGCGAGGTGTGCAGCGATTGCGGCGCGGAGTTCGGGGATTCCCTGCGTGAGGGTGTAGCCGTTGCGGTCGGCGCGTATTGCGTCGATGGCAGCGTTTTTGATTGTGTCGGGGACTGGGAAGTCGGGCTGCCCGATGGAGAGATTGACAGGATTCTGGAGGGATGATGCGAGTTCGAGAATTCGCCGAATGCCTGATGCCTCGATGGCATGGGCGCGATCGGCGATCATGGAAGCGGTGTCCATGGAGAGTGAGGATTACTTTTCGTTGGGCTTGGTCTTGGGCAGGCCGAGGGCGTGATCTTTCTTGGGATCGAATCGCTTGTCGGTTGCAAGTTTAGCGATGCGTTCGGAGCGCTTCATGACGGAGCGGACGCCTGCGAGGGAGTTCTTGGTTTTGAGAGAAGAGTCGAGGCTCATGGCGTGAATCCTTTCGGGCGGGAGATCAGGGGTGTCGCTTCCAGAGAGGCTGGGAGAAGTCGGATGCCCCGCCGCTGGAGTTTTTCCATTGTGTGCCGAGGCGCTTGACCTGGGCTTCGTGCTGTTCGCGTTCGGATTGCTTTGTGCGGAACTCGGAGCTTGAGACTGGGAGTTGCATTGAGACAAGCCGGTAGCGGACGGGATTGTTCGCTCCTTGCCGCGAAGTTTCCACTATCGGGACTGCGATGGCCTGTACGTTGTTGCGGGCGAGGTAGGCGATTGCGGCCTGGGCCTGGGATTGTGAGAGGGTAGCGAGTTCGAGGTAGTTGAAGCCGGAGCGGCGTGGGTCGTTGGGGAGGGTGCCTGTTGGGCCGAGGATTGCGGTGGCGGAAAGGGCCTGGTTACCGGCAGGATCCTGGCGTGCGGGGAGGACAGTGCGATCGGGGTCTGGCTGGCGGAGTGGATCGGGCGGGAGGAGGATTGAGTTGTCGTGATTTGTGGTCCAGGAGTCGTAGCCTTTGTTGTAACCGATGCGGTATGCAATTGCCCAGCAGAGGATGAGGAGGGCGATGGTTGCGGCGATGAAGCCATAGAGGGCTGCTGGGGAGAGGAGGAAGCGACGGGAAGGAGAGAGCGGAGCAGCGTCATAAGTGGGGGTGCTGGAGGATGGCTGGTCTTTGGCGAGGTGTTCGAAGAGGGGTTTGTGTGGGCGACCTGCGGGCATGTCAGCAGTGTATGGGCGAAGGTGGAGATGCGGCCGGGTCAGCGCACAGATACCCGGACCTTTGGGCGTTGGAGGTTGTGGTGGGGAGGGGGGTTGGGGGTGCGCCCAAAGATGCGGCGTCTTGAGGTGAGAAGTTGATGGTTTGTGGTGGAGGTTGGTGAATGGATGTGTTGCTACACTTGGGGCATGGCGATCAGAGATGATGAGATTGTGCGGATTGAGACGAGGCCGATGAACAGGTCTGAGGCGGTTTTTCTGCCGGAGGTGTTCAAGGGTTTCGGGACGACGATGCGGCATTTTTTTACTTCGTTCGGGCAGGGGCGGACAAGCCGAACGATGCAGTACCCTGAGGAGCGGCGTGAGAACATGCCGATCGAACAGGGGGGTATGAACCCTGGTAATTTTCGCGGGGTACATAGGCTGAATCGTGATGAGGACGGGCGGGTGAAGTGCGTTGCGTGCATGATGTGTCCGACGATCTGCCCGGCGAACTGCATTCACATTGTGGCGGCGGAAAGCCCGTGGGATGACAGGGAGAAGTACCCAGCGAAGTTTGAGATTGATGAGTTGCGGTGCATCTTCTGCGGGATGTGTGAGGAGGCGTGCCCGGTCGACGCGATTGAGTTGACGACGGAGTATGATTTTGTTGGGCTGAGTCGGCAGGAGATGGTTTTTGACAAAGAGAAGCTGCTGAGCGTGTACGACGCGACGGTGGAGAAGAAGCCGATGTAGGGGATTGATCCTATCGGACTGGAAAAAGCGGGTTGAGAGAACGAAGACCGAACGGCAAAATATTGCGGTTCGGTTTTTTCGTTGCGCGCGAGGTGCTGTGGCGGCGTGAAGTGATCGTAAGTTGTTGTTTTGGAAGGAGCTTATGGGGCGGAATATGTGGTATGGGACGTGGTGATGAGGTCCTGTTTCGGAGTTATTCGCGTAAGTTGTTGCAGAATCTTGCGAAAGGGGTTGTCAAATCTCATTCTTGGTGTACATCTTGGGGCAGAGGAAAAGATCTCCCGCCTTGTGGCGTGAGACTGAGTCAATGAGAGTGAGATTGGAGAAGGAGGGCCCAAATGGTCCGGAATACTTTGCTTGCTGGACTTGTGGGACTTGCTGCCTCGGTTGCGAGCGCGGATATTGCTTCATTCGGGTTTACGGACCTGAACGGAAGCTTCGACGCCAACACGATGGTGTTCACTGCCGTCGCTTTCACCGGTGGTCTGGGGTCCAGTTCTGGAGACGTGACACGATTTGCTGAAGGAGGGGGCGCGACTGCTGAGTTCGGCCCTGGGTTCTTCGGCGGCGGTTCGCTTGGCAACGTGAACATCACGATTGCGATCAGCAACGTGGTTGGATCGATGGCTGACGGCGTGGGGTCGTTCACGATCACCGACGCAGACGGGGACATCATCACTGGTGATGTGACCGGTCAGTGGTTCGCGGGTGCGTTCGGGTTCGTGTTCATGAACGGTGCGACGACGAACATCACGTTCGATCGCAACGGCGTGGGCAACGGCACGTTCGATGGCCCGAACGGTGGGTCGTTTGATTCGGACTCGCTGGCGAGCGTGTACTACGGCGCGATGAGCATTCTGCTCCGCACGCCGACGGGGGTTGGGTTCTTCAACACCAACTTCTCGGAAGTGTCGACGCAGGCTGACGGGTTGATCGTTCCGAGCCCGGCGAGCATCGCTCTTGCGGGTCTTGGGCTGGGGATTGCGGGTTACCGCCGTCGCCGGTAAGATTTGATGGTTTGAGTTTACGTTCTTGACCTAGCATCGGCCCCCATCGTGGGGGTCGATGTTTTTTTGTTGCGGTTGGAATGTGAATGGGTGAGGGTGGTGATGATGTGGGCCTAACCCGGACCTTTGGGCGTGAACGCGCATGCACAATTGAGAGCGCATGTGCGCCCAAAGATCCGGCGTCGAAAGGCGCGAGGGAATGAAGTGATTGGCGTGAGGGTTCAAGGGGGTTGGTGTAGA